>OGIE01000009.1_pt1 | contig 220443 bp, 181 predicted proteins | sample 1571581 | NCBI WGS metagenome assembly OGIE01 (sample SAMEA2582021, study PRJEB24529) | metagenome | biome: Human gut stool | place: China | collected 2011
ACCTGTCCGTAAACTAAATGGAAAACCTCCAGTCCTGTACAGAACAGTACTGGTGGCTTAAGAAATTTTGTGTCTACTAACTATTGACTACTTCACACCTGTTTGCCCGTTGCGGTTGACTTTTCCTGCGCGGCTGGATATAATAGGAATACTTGTGTGAAAAAGGAGATTATAGCGCCTATGATTACGGTTTCGGATGTCAGCATCAATTTCAGCGGACAAAATTTGTTTTCCCATGTCAATTTGCAGTTCAAGCCGGGCAACTGCTACGGCGTGATCGGCGCCAACGGCGCAGGCAAATCCACCTTTTTGAAAATTCTGTCCGGCGATTTGGAACCCACCACCGGCGAGGTGATCGTGGATGCCAAAACCCGTATGTCGGTGCTGAAACAGGACCACTTCGCGTTTGAGCAGTTCACCGTGCTGGATACCATCATCCAGGGCAACCCCCGTCTGTACGAGATCATGGGGCAAAAGGATGCGTTGTACACCAAAGAGGATTTCTCGGAAGAGGACGGCGTGCTGGCATCCGAGTTGGAAACGGAATTTGCCGAGCTGAACGGTTGGGATGCGGAAACCGACGCGGGCAAGCTGCTGCAAGGTCTTGGATTGTCGCTGGATCTGTTGTATGTCGGCATGGATACGCTGGGCGAAAAAGAAAAGGTGAAGATCCTGCTGGCGCAGGCGCTGTTTGGTCAGCCGGACATCATTTTGCTGGACGAGCCGACCAACGGTCTGGACGCTGCCAGCATCCACTGGCTGGAAGACTTTTTGATGGATTATGAGGGCACCGTGATCGTCGTATCCCACGACCGTCACTTCCTCAACAATGTGTGCACCCACATCGTGGATGTGGACTATACCAAAATCAAGATCTATGTCGGCAACTACGATTTCTGGTACGAATCCAGCCAGCTCATCCAGCGGATGATGCGGGAGCAGAACAAGAAAAACGAAGACAAGATCAAAGAGCTGCAAAACTTTATTGCGCGGTTTTCCGCCAACAAATCCAAATCGCGCCAGGCGACCTCCCGTAAAAAGCTGATCGAAAAGCTGACGGTGGAGGAAATGCCGGCGTCCTCCCGCCGGTATCCGTATGTGGGCTTCACGATGGATCGCGAAGCGGGCAAGGACATTCTGGCGGTAGAGGATCTGTGCTACTCCGCCAACGGTCAGACCATTCTGGACAACGTGTCCTTCCGCGCGGACAAGGGCGACAAGATCGCCTTCGTCGGTCAAAACGAGGTGGCGATCACCGCGCTGTTTGACATTCTGATGGAGCAGCGCATCCCCGACAGCGGTCATTTCAAATGGGGGGTATCCACCTCGCAATCCTATTTCCCCAAAGATAATTCCGCTTTCTTCGATGGCTGCGATATGTCCATTCTGGAATGGCTGCAGCAATACGCGCCCGACCCGACCGAAACCTACCTGCGCGGGTTCCTCGGCAAAATGCTGTTCTCCGGTGAGGATGTGCTGAAACCGGTCAAGGTGTTGTCCGGCGGCGAAAAGGTGCGGTGCATGCTGTCCCGCATGATGATGTTCGGCGCGAATGTGCTGCTGCTGGATCAGCCCACCAACCATCTGGATCTGGAATCCATCACCGCGGTCAACGATGGCCTGATCGATTTCAAGGGCAACATCCTGTTCTCCACCTATGACCACGAAATGCTGCAAACGGTGGCCAACCGCATTATCGAGATCGACGAAAACGGTCACATCATCGACAAGCGCATGAGCTACGAGGATTATCTGGAATGGAAGCAGGCGCAAACGCAGGCGTAAAGCCGGCTGTTTGGCGACCCTGACAAAATACCGGGTGGCTGCGGAGATAAACCCGCCAAATCGTCTAAAAACCCCAAAAACGCGATTTTGCTCTTGCAATCGACAGCAAATTGCAATAAAATAACAATATATGGAACGGTAAGGGGGCGCTGCGGATGATCCGGCTTGGCAAATGCGGACGGCAAGGACAGTCCGGCGGGATCAGTGCGGGTTTTTTTACCATCGGATAGGGTCGTGGTGCATGGTGCCATGACCTTTTTCCTTTTTTACGAACCGAGAGGAGTTGGCTTGATTTGGCAAGCAAAAAAGTAGCGTTTATCATGGGCAGCGACAGCGATCTGCCGGTGGTGCAAAAAGCGATCGACAAGCTGCGGGCATTCGGGATCCCGGTGGAAGCTCATGTCATGTCGGCGCACCGCACACCGGAAAAGGCCGCAGCGTTTGCTGCCGCAGCCGCGGACAATGGCTTTGGCGTGATCATCGCCGCCGCGGGCAAGGCGGCGCATCTGGCGGGGGTGCTGGCAGCGCATACCACGCTGCCGGTGATCGGTATCCCGATCAAATCCTCCACGCTGGACGGACTGGACGCGCTGCTCGCCACGGTGCAGATGCCGTCGGGTATTCCGGTGGCGACGGTGGCAATCGACGGCGCGGAAAACGCGGCGATTTTGGCGGCGCAGATGCTGGCGCTGAGCGACGACGCGCTGGCGGCGCAGCTGAAAACGATGAAGCAGGAGATGGCGGCAGCGGTGGAAGAAAAGGACCGCAAGCTGTCCGCTTCGATCTGAACACAGTGGGTTATCAAAACAGAATGAACATATAAAGGAGACGGATGTTATGCAAAAGCTCGAACAGCTGTACGAAGGCAAAGCCAAAAAGGTGTACAAAACCGACGATCCCGAATGCTATATCGTGGATTACAAGGACGACGCGACCGCGTTTAACGGCGAGAAAAAGGGCACCATCGCGGGCAAAGGCGTGATCAACAACCGCGTGACCAACCATCTGATGAAGATGCTGGAAAAAGAAGGCGTGCCGACCCATCTGGTCAAAGAGATTTCGGATCGCGAAACCATCGTGAAAAAAGTGACCATCGTGCCGCTGGAAGTGATCGTGCGCAACATCGCGGCAGGTTCCTTCTCCAAACGTTTTGGCGTGGAAGAGGGCACCGTGTTGAAACAGCCGTCGCTGGAGTATAGCTACAAGGACGACGCGCTGGGCGATCCCATGATCAACGACTATCACATCCTGTCGCTGGGATTGGCGACCAAAGAAGAGCTGGCGACCATCGCGGGCTACGCGTTCAAGGTGAACGAGGTGCTGAAAAAATATCTGCTGACGCTGGATATCGAGCTGGTGGACTTCAAACTGGAGTTCGGCAAGCTGTCGGACGGCACCATTGTGCTGGCGGACGAGATCTCGCCGGATACCTGCCGCTTCTGGGATGTGAAAACCCACGAAAAGCTGGACAAAGACCGTTTTCGTCGCAATCTGGGCGGCGAGGTCGAAGCGTATCAGGAGATCCTGCATCGTCTGATGGGCGAATAAATGGTCAAAAACCGTCCTTTGCCACCGCGCAAAGGGCGGCTTTGGCGCGTTTTTAACCGATTTAACGGAAAAAGGGACATAACGACATCCCAAAAGGAAAGGATATCGCGAAAATGAAAAGTGTAAGCGACAGCTACGCGGCAGCCGGCGTGGATGTAACCGCCGGTTACAAAGCCGTTGAACTGATGAAATCCCATGTAAAGCGTACCAACATTCCCGGCGTGCTGTCCGGCATCGGCGGCTTTGGCGGTCTGTTCGAGCCGGATCTGACCGGCATCAAGCGTCCGGTGCTGATCTCCGGTACCGACGGCGTGGGTACCAAGCTGAAGATCGCCTTTTTGATGGACAAGCACGATACCGTCGGTATCGACTGTGTGGCGATGTGCGCCAACGATGTGGCGTGCTCCGGTGCGCAGCCACTGTTCTTCCTCGATTATATCGCCTGCGGCAAAAATGTTCCCGAAAAAATCGCCTCCATCGTGTCCGGCGTGGCGGAAGGCTGCGTGCAGGCGGGCTGTGCGCTGGTCGGTGGCGAAACCGCCGAAATGCCCGGCTTCTATCCGGTGGACGAATACGATCTGGCGGGCTTTTGCGTGGGCATGGCGGATTATGACAAGATCGTGGATTCCAAAAATGTCAAACCCGGCGACGCGCTGATCGGTGTGGCGTCCAGCGGTGTGCATTCCAACGGCTTTTCGCTGGTGCGCAAGCTGTTTGACGTGTCCGAAAAAACGCTGGCGGTGCATTATGACGAGCTGGGCGCGACGCTGGGCGAAACGCTGCTCACCCCCACCAAAATCTATGTCAAACCGCTGATGGAACTGATGAAAGCGGTGGATGTACACGGTATTTCGCACATCACCGGCGGCGGTTACTACGAAAACATTCCGCGGATGCTGCCGGCGGGCGTCAAAGCCGTGATTGAAAAAGCCAAGGTGCCGGTGCTGCCGATCTTCCAGCTGATGCAAAAAGTGGGCAACATTCCGGAACACGATATGTTCAACACCTTCAACATGGGCACCGGTCTGGTGATCGCGGTCGCGCCCGACAAAGCCGACGAGGCGGTGCGGGTGCTGAACGCCGCGGGCGAATCCGCGGTGATCTTGGGCGAGGTACAGGCCGGCGAAACGGATGTGGAGCTATGGTAAACATCGCCGTATTGGTATCGGGCGGCGGCACCAACCTGCAGGCGCTGATTGATGCGCAGGCGGCCGGTCGCATCCCGAACGGGCGCATCGTCCGTGTGATCGCCTCGCGTCCCGGTGTGTACGCGCTGGAACGCGCCGCCAAAGCGGCCATTCCCACCGCGGTGGTGGAGCGCAAGCAATTTGCCGATGCCGCCGCGTTTGATCGCGCACTGCTGCAGGAGTTGGATGCCGCCGGAGCGGATCTGGTGGTTCTGGCGGGCTTTTTGAGCATTCTGGGACCGGAGGTGGTGGCGCGGTACAGCAACCGCATCATCAACATCCATCCGGCGCTGATTCCCTCGTTCTGCGGCAAAGGGTACTATGGATTAAAGGTACACGAAGCCGCGCTGGCGTATGGTGTCAAGCTGACCGGCGCGACCGTGCATTTTGTCAACGAGGTACCGGACGGCGGCGCGATCATTTTGCAAAAAGCCGTGGCGATCGAGGAGGGGGATACCCCCGAAATTCTGCAAAAACGGGTGATGGAACAAGCCGAGTGGCATCTGCTGCCGGAAGCGGTCGCCCTGTTCTGCGCGGGGCGTTTGTCGGTGGACGGACGCATCTGCCATATCCAGTGATACAAGGAGGAACCACCATGTCGATTCAAGATTTGGCGGCGGCGCTGTCCGCCACTACCTATCCCGGTCGGGGTATCGTCATCGGAAAAAGCGCCGACAACAAACAGGCGGTGATCGCCTATTTCATCATGGGACGCAGCGAAAACAGCCGCAACCGCGTGTTTGTGGAGGATGGCGAGGGCATTCGCACCCAAGCGTTTGACGAAAGCAAAATGGAGGACCCGTCGCTGATCATCTATGCGCCGGTGCGGGTGCTGGATGGCGTCACCATCGTGACCAACGGCGACCAGACCGACACAGTTTATGACTATCTGAAAGACGGCAAAACCAAAGAGGAGGCGCTGCGCAGCCGTACCTTCGAGCCGGATGCCCCCAACTACACCCCCCGCATTTCCGGCGTGGTGGATAACCACACCGGCGATTATCAGCTGTCTATCCTGAAATCGGCGGAGGGTGATCCCGCTGAAACCCGCCGGTGTTTCTTCGATTACACCGCCCCCAAAGCGGGCGAAGGGCATTTCATCCACACCTACCAGGCGGACGGCAATCCGCTGCCGTCCTTTGCGGGCGAGCCGACAACGGTGACCATCGCGGGCACCATCGACGAGTTCACCGCCACCGTGTGGAACAGCCTGAACGCGGACAACAAAGTGTCGCTGTTTACCCGGTTTATTGATCTTGCGACCGGCGACACCCAAACCCGCATCGTGAATAAACATCAATAAGGAGTGTGCTTTCGATGGCAAACGAACTGTTGCTCAAATACGGCTGCAACCCCAATCAGGTACCGTCCCGCATCTTTATGCAGGATGGCGGCGAGCTGCCGATTCAGGTGCTGAACGGCCGCCCCGGCTATATTAATTTTTTGGATGCGTTCAATAGCTGGCAGCTGGTCAAAGAGCTGAAAGAGGCGACCGGTCTGCCGGCCGCGGCCTCCTTTAAGCATGTCAGCCCGGCGGGCGCGGCCGTCGCGGTACCGCTGAGCGATACGCTGAAACGCATCTATTTTGTGGACGATATGGAGCTGTCGCCCATCGCGACAGCCTATGCCCGCGCCCGCGGTGCCGATCGTATGTCATCCTATGGCGACTGGGCGGCGTTGTCGGATGTGTGCGATGCCGCCACCGCGAAGCTGCTGGCGCGCGAGGTGTCGGACGGCGTGATCGCCCCCGGTTTCACCGACGAAGCACTGGAAATCCTGCGCAAAAAGCGCAAGGGCGGCTACAATGTGGTGCAGATCGATCCGAACTACACTCCCGCGCCGGTCGAGCACAAGGATGTGTTCGGTGTCACCTTTGAGCAGGGACGCAACGAGGTCAAGATCGACGAATCGCTGTTCGACCGCATCGTGACCGAGAACAAAGACCTGCCCGAAAGCGCCAAACGCGACCTGCTGATCTCGCTGATCACGCTGAAATACACCCAGTCCAACTCGGTGTGCTATGCCAAAGACGGCCAGGCCATCGGCGTGGGTGCCGGCCAGCAGAGCCGTGTGCATTGCACCCGTCTGGCGGGCAACAAAGCCGATGTGTGGTATCTGCGGCAGCATCCGCAGGTGCTGGCGCTGCCCTTTAAGGAGGGCATCCGCCGCCCCGATCGCGACAACACTATTGATGTGTATGTGTCGGACGATTATATGGATGTGCTGGCGGACGGCGTGTGGCAGCAGTTCTTCACCGAGCAGCCGCAGCCGCTGACCCGCGAGCAAAAGCGCGCGTGGCTGGATACCTTCACCGGTGTGTCGCTGGGGTCGGACGCGTTCTTCCCGTTTGGCGACAACATCGAGCGCGCCCACAAATCCGGCGTTTGCTATATTGCCGAGCCGGGCGGCTCCATCCGCGATGACAACGTCATCGACACCTGCAACAAATACGGCATCGCCATGGCCTTTACCGGTCTGCGGCTGTTCCATCATTGATAAGATAGGAGAGGCTCTATGGATATTCTGGTGGTTGGCGGCGGCGGTCGCGAGCACGCGATCATCCGCACGCTGAAAAAAAGCCCGCGCTGCGGCAAGCTGTATTGCACCCCCGGCAACGGCGGCATTGCTTGCGATGCCGAATGCTTTTCGGTGGCAGCGACCGATATTGACGGCGTAGTCGCGCTGGCGAAAAAGCTGGCGGTGGATATGGTGTTTGTGGCGCCGGACGACCCGCTGGTGGCGGGCATGGTAGATGCACTGGAGGCTGCCGGTATCGCGGCGTTTGGTCCGCGTGCCAACGCGGCGATTTTGGAGGGCAGCAAGGTGTTCTCCAAGGATCTGATGAAAAAATACGGCATCCCCACCGCGGGCTACGAAGTGTTCGATGACCCGCAGGCGGCGCTGAACTACATCAAAGCGCAGGACAGCTATCCCGCGGTCATCAAAGCGGACGGTTTGGCGTTGGGCAAAGGCGTGCTGCTGTGCGACACCTACGAGCAAGCGCAACAGGCGATCAAAGAGATTATGGAGGACAAGGTGTTCGGCGACTCCGGCAGCCGCGTGGTGGTGGAAGAATTCCTCACCGGCCCCGAAGTGTCGGTGCTGGCGTTTACCGATGGCGAAACCATCTGCCCGATGGTTTCGGCGAAGGATCACAAGCGCGCGTTGGACAACGACAAGGGCTTGAACACCGGCGGCATGGGCACCATCAGCCCCAATCCGTATTATACCGAAGCCGACGCGGCGTTTTGCATGGAGCATATCTTCAAACCCACCATTGCCGCCATGGCAAAAGAGGGGCGCCCGTTCCAAGGCTGTCTGTTCTTTGGGCTGATGCTCACCCCCAAGGGTCCCAAGGTGATCGAATACAACTGCCGGTTCGGCGATCCGGAAACGCAGGTGGTGCTGCCCCGGCTGAAAACCGATCTGGTGGATATTCTCTGCGCGGTGCGTGAAAAACGGCTGGCAGAGCTGACCATCGAGTGGGATGACCAGCCCTGTGCCTGTGTGGTGATGGCGTCCGGCGGCTATCCCGGCTCCTATCCCAAAGGGCTGCCCATCTCCGGACTGGGCGCGGACGGTCAGCCGGCGGGGGAGGCATGCGTGTTCCACGCCGGTACCAAACGGCTGGAGGACGGCAGCTTCGTGACCAACGGCGGACGCGTGCTGGGCGTAACGGCGCGCGGCGCTACGCTGGACGAAGCGCTGGATAGCGCCTATGCGGCGGTGGATACCATCCACTTTGACAACGCGCATTATCGTCACGACATCGGTCGTACAAAATAATTGAATAGGTAAAAAGCACCGGCATTCTCCCACGGGAGTGTGTCGATGCTTTTTGATTGCCACGGTTTCTTTTCGCAGAAGCGGCTTTTTGGCACATTTGCTTAAAAAGTTGGTTTTTAGATAATAAAAAGCGGTAAAAAGTGTTATTTTTAGCCTAAGCCGTCGAAAGCACTGTGTTATCCTAGACAAGGAGACATGTCTCCTTTGGTCAGGTGCGTCTATCAGACGATATGACCGGGGGACAAACGGAAAGGAGATTCCTATGAAACAGTGTAAGCGATTGTTAGCCATGCTGAGTTCGCTGGTGCTGACCGTATCCCTGTTCGCCCTGCCTTATGGCAGCGTGGCGGCGGAAGATACGACCCCTACCTCTGAATTTGGCCAAGTGGTCGGCGTCATTCAACAAGATGCCGTAAAAACGACCTGCAATGGCGGTGATTTCCTCGGTCGGACATTCACTCCGTCCTCGGCGATCAGCCTGACCAAAGCCAGCGGCAACTATGCCATTGTGATGGAGATCAACATTCATCAAGACTATGGCTTTACCGATGCTGCATGGATGCAGAAGAGCTTGGGCGACGGTGGAACAGACATTTTTTCGTCTGATAACGGCAAATTTAGCCCCGGTCATCTGATTACGACATGGCTGCCGCAAAATGGCCGTGCCAACGATACGTGGATGAAAGTGGCTGTTCCGCTGAGCGGCTATGGCTACACGAATATCCAAAAGGTGCAGTTGAATATCTACAACCACCCCGAAAGATACGACACATCCATGAGTGCTGATGATCGCAAATACGGCGCTTCCATCAGCTATCGCAATGTGTATGTGGTGGATATGAGCCGCAACGCGGACGGCAGCATGCGCAGTGAGCTGGCGACCTTCGGTTCTCCGGCGGCGGATGAGATCACCCATGTGAATGCCGACGGGAACCATACCGTTACCAGCGTGCCGACTACCAAAATTTTCTACAACGGCATTACATCGGATATTGCGCTGGACAAAATGAATCTGGAATTTGATATGATGTATTCCAGCGACAACGCGGATTTCGTATCGTCCAAAATTGTGAACGGTAATGTCCGCTTGTATGATCCCAGCGAGCGCAATGCAGCCAGCAGCTACACCAGCGGCAAGCTCGCCAAGTCGGATACGTGGTATCACATTTCGATTCCGCTGACTTCGTTTAGCGGTATGACGGATGCCACCGGACTGACGCAGGTGTACGCGTTCAACTACAACGATGCTTCGGTGAATGGAAAGCAGACCAACCCCGGGTTCACCTCGCATGTGAAAAACATCCGTATCACCCACAGCGATATGAGGGCGCTGCAGACGGCGTTGGAGGACTCCAAAACCATCCTGTACGATGTGGATGATAACGCCACGGCGTATGAAGCGGAGCTGGATAAAGCAAAAGCGCTGCTTGCTAATACTGAAGCTACCTATGACGATTTTGTAAAAGAGCTGGCCGCTCTGAACACTGCCAAAGCGGCGCTGACCAATCTCCGCACGGTGACCTACGATGTGGGGCACTATCCGGATGAAGAAAAAAGTTATACCAGCACCGGCTCCAACAGTAGCGGCACAACCTATTTCGTTGATTGGAAGTATACGAATGCCACGCTTGATCTGTCGGATGGCAAGACCTATGATGTGGTGGAAGGCACCGATCCGTCTGTGCGATATACAGTGGGTGCCAATCGTTATCTGGTGGCTAAAATCACCGTGTCCAAGAACGACGCATACACCGGTGATTTGGATGTGAGCGGTGGATTGCCGAAACTGTCTAAATTGGACTTCCGTCTGCGCGGTGTCGACGGCAAAAAAACCGATTTGGACACGAACACCGAGCGCCGTACCGATACCTACACGGCTGTTCCGACGGCGGAGCAAGTAAACGCCGATGGTTCGGTGACCTATACCATCGAGTATTTGCTGGACGAAAGCCGCAACATATGGAAAGGTGATACCTACGACCGCCGTGTGGACTGGAGCCATGTGAATCGCATCTGGGCCAATTACACGTTTGATTCGCAAATTGCTGCCAAGGCCAACAATTCTACCACCAGTATTGTGATGACGGTGGAGGAACTGAAATTTGTTGATAAAACGGTCGAGGCCATCAACAACGCGGTTACTGCGTTGGCGAACGATTCACTGCCGGTCGGCAAATACACGGCTGCTTCGACCGAGGCCTATCGCGAGCTGCAATCGCAGGCGAAGGCGATGATGGCAAGCGATGAAGCGACCCTGCAGGCGAAGAATCAGCTGCTGAAAAAAGCAGAGGCGGCGAAGAACGATTTCGTAGCAGTGATTCCCGAATATATCCAATTTGGTACACCCGAATCGATCACGAGCTTTACCAATACGGGCGTTGAGGGCAAACACTATATGAACTCTACCATCAACGTGACTAAAAACGCTATCACAGGCACAGAAAGCCTGTCCACGCTGCAATTGCGTATGGAGATTTTGGTAACCCGCGATGATGGCATGACCGATGTGACCAATACCTTGGTAAACGGTGATTTGACCCTGTACAGTGGCAGCACTGAAATGAAAAAAAGCTTTGGAAAGGGCACCAATAGTTTGTTGGGGAGTGCCTCTGCTGGCAAATGGAATACGGTTTGCTTGAATTTGAGCGATTTCACCAACTCGACTGCCGCTTTGAGCGCCATCACCAAAGTGAAATTGTTTGCCTACAACGATTTGCGCGGCAGCACTTCCAACCCCGGTATTACTGTCCAGATCCGTAATGTGGCGGTCATCGATGGATCCAACAGCGATCTGCTGAACCGTTTGAAAGCGGCGTTCGACGATGTGACCGAGGACGGCGCCAAAGAGTTTACCCCGGATTCTCTCGCGGCGTATCAGGCGGTTTATGACGAATGGTACACGGTGTATGAGAATGTGGATCTGAGCCAAGCGGAAGAAGCCATCGCTGCGATGGCGGCGGCGCGCAAAACGCTGGTTTGTGTGGATCCGTTCGTTATGACTTTTAACAGTTGGAACGGTACCTACAATGTGACGGCTTCGAAAGAGGCTAATGTGTACGCCAATTGGAAGGGCTCCGATCAGGGGACGGTCGATCTGAGCGTTCGCAATTATGACAATCTGCGGCTGCGGTTTGATTTGACCTTTGTCGCTACCGGCGATACTCCGCTGCCGGAAACCTTGACGGTCGGTTCGATGCGTTTGGCGATCCGCAAGCAGGAGGGCAATCCCGAATACAGCTTGGAATTCGGCAACGCTATCAAAACGCTGGATCCCACTAAAGCTAATGCGATCGACCTGCCGTTCACCAATCTGACCGGTTCCAACGAAGATGGCTTGGTGCGAGATATCCTGATGTGGATGCACATTAACGAGTTGGCCGATGCGGCCGATGGCGCTTATCAGGTAGTAATCGCCAACGCTCGTGTGGTGGATGCGACCAAAGAGAACATGGCGGCGGCGCTGAAAACCGCGGCGACCATGACGCTGGACGAGATGGGCGATGCGGATGGTGTAGTGTATAACGAGGCCAGTGCGACCGCGCTGAAAGCGGCGCAGGCTGCGGCGCTGGAGCTGCTGAATAACGAAAGCATCACCTATGTGCAGCTGGCGGATGCCCAGCAGGCGATCAACGACGCGAAAGCGCAGCTGACCTTGGTTGGTCATACGCTGATGACCTTTAGCAAGTTTGCAAACAACACCAAAAACTTTATGTACAACAACGCAAAAGGTGTTTACATGGGTTGGACAAAGGCGGATCAGGGCGTTGTGGATCTGAGCCGATACACCAAAGAACAGCTGGTGCTGCGCATCAACTTCTTTGTGGGTTCGACCGATCCGGAAAATTACCCGGTTCCCGAAACCGTGACCCTGAACAATCAGCGCTTGTCGCTGGCTTCCCGTTTGAACAACCAGGAAAAAGCGTTGACCTTCCCGGCTACATACAATGGCACTTACGATGCGCAAAACGGATTTATCGAAATCCCGTTGTCCAAAGCAACCGATAGTGACTTTGCGTGGACGGCTGCTCAGGATATTATTTGGTATGTGCAGGTGGCGGAGTTTGCGGATGATGTGTCTACCAGCCTGAACAGCAAAAACGAGGCGAATAACGGCAGCGGCCACTATTACATCAATGCCACCGGCGCTCGTGTGGTGGATGTGACGGCGGAAGAAAATCTGGGCACCATCTCGACGGTAGGCAACGGTCGTGTGGATATCACCGGCGGCTTGACCTACGGCAAAGACGATACGCTGACCGCAGCTACTACTTCTTCGGCGAACTTTGTTGGCTGGAAACAGAACAACATCTTCACCAAAGCGTCCGAAGACACCACCAGCATCACGCTGCCGGTTACCGGCAGCCAGGATGTGGCGGCGTACTTCGTGAACAGCGACGAAACGGCTGTGGTGTACTACGGCAAATATAACCGTGTGATCGATGTGCAGGTCGTGAAAGCGGCCAGCGAGCTGTCTGCTCCGTCGATCCCGACCATCATCGGCCAGACCACCAAGGGCTGGGATACCGAGGACGATGCGCTGGCGATGGCGGTGGATAGCAACAAGGGCGGCAGCATCGCGGTGAATGCCGTGTATGTGGATGATACCGCCTCCACCGGCTATACCCTGACGCTGATCAACGCGCAGCGTACCAATGGCGAAGACACCACCGGCTTGACCTTCGATACGCGTATCGAGGCGGCTGCTGTTCCGGTCGAGGGCAAAGTGTTCTCGCACTGGACGCTGGATGGCATGAAGGTCAGCACAGCGGACACCTACACCTTCTATGTCAGCGGTGACAACACCGTTGAGGCGGTGTATGTGGACTCGGCGGACGATGTGCAGAAACCCGCACTGAGCGCGGATATCAACCAGCAGCTGATCACGGCGGATGCGAACGGTACCTACACCATTTCGATGATCGCCCAGACCTATATGCCGGAAGATATGACGCTGATGGAGTATGGCCTGATCTATGCGCCGAACGAGGCGACGTTGAACGATCTGGCCAGCTACACCGCCGGTAAGGATTATCTGAAGATCGTGGCCACCTCGCGTGTGCCGAACCGTCAGTACAAAGTGGATCTACTGAAGGTGAAAGCGGGTCGTACCCGTTATGGTATGGCGTACATCACCGTGCGTACGGCGGATGGCACGGTGCAGACGGTGTACAGTTCGATCGTTTCGGCGACCACGCCGGCCGCGTAAAGCGGACCCTTTTAAGGAAAGAGGTTTTCAATATGAAAAAAAGCTATGAATCGCCGGAGTTGGAGATCGAACGCTTTGTCTTTGCGGACATTCTGACGCTGTCCGGTGAAACCGATACCGGTATCGGCGAGGGCGATGGCGGAGAAGATTTGTGGGATTGATCCGCTGCGTCGAATGATAAAGCACTGATGAAAGCCCCTGTGGAACAGGTTTCCTGTTCCGCAGGGGCTTTGTCGTAACAGAAAGGACACCGGGCGATTGCCCGGTGTCCTTTCTGTATCTATGCATCCGCGCATTTGCGGCGGAAACGGTATCCCTTACCGCCGCTTTTTGGAGGCGGATTTTTTCTTTTGACGGGAGCGGATGGTCGGCTTGCCGGAGAATTTTCCGGAAGTCTTTCCGGCGGGGCGGTGCGGCGCCGGGTCGGGAGCGACCAGACAATGCGGTCCGGTGCCGATCAGATCCTGCCGTCCGGCGGCTTTCAGCGCCGACAGCACCTTTTGCCGGTTTTCCGGCCGAAAATATTGCAGCAGCGCCCGCTGCTCCGCCTTTTCCTGCGGTGTGCGCGGCACATATACCGGTTCCATCGTGTACGGGTCGAGTCCGGTGTAGAACATACAGGTGGAGATGGTGCCCGGTGTGGGGTAAAAATCCTGCACCTGCTCGGGGTGCAATCCCTCGTTTTTCAAAAAAACCGACAGCTCGATCGCGTCTTTCATGGTGCTGCCGGGGTGCGAGGACATCAGATACGGCACCAGATATTGCTTTTTGTTGACGCTTTTGGTCAGCTCATAAAACCGCTTTTGAAACCGTTTGTAGGTTTGGATCGCCGGTTTGCCCATGCGAGTGAGCACCGCCAGCGAACAATGCTCCGGTGCCACTTTAAGCTGCCCGCTGATGTGATGCTCCACCAGCTCTTTGAAAAAGGTTTCGTCCTTGTCTTCGATCAGATAGTCAAACCGAATGCCCGACCGGATAAACACCTTTTTGATGCCGGGCAGCGCCCGCAGCCGCCGCAGCAAATGCAGATATTCCTGATGCTCCACCTGCAGGGCGGGGCAGGGCGCGGGCGCCAGACATTTTTTGCCTTTGCACAATCCGGCTTTTTGCTGCTTTTGGCAGCTGGGATGCCGAAAATTGGCGGTGGGACCGCCCACATCGTGGATATACCCTTTGAAATCCGGCATTTTGGTCAGCCCGATCGCTTCGCGCACCACCGAATCCTCGCTGCGGCAGGAGATGAACCGCCCCTGGTGATACGCAAGCGAGCAGAAATTGCACGCGCCAAAACAGCCACGGTTGTGCACCAGCGAAAATTTCACCTCTTTGATGCCGGGCACCCCGCCCAGCGCCTCATACGAGGGGTGATAATCCCGCATATACGGCAGTTCGTACACATGATCCAGCTCTTCGGTGTTCAGCGGCGGCGAGGGCGGATTTTGCACCACCATCCGGTCGCCGTGTCGCTGAATCACGGTTTTACCCCGCATCGCGTCGTGCTCGTCCTGCTGAATTCGGCAGGAGATGGCGTATTGCCGCTTGCCGGCGGGGGAGGGGTCGCTTACCTGCTCAAAGGACGGACATTCCGCACAGGGGCGGGGCTTGTACTCTTTGACCGGCACCGACCAAACGGTGCCGCGAATATCGCGGATCGCCCGTATCGGCAGCCCTTCGTCCAGCCGCCGGGCGAGCTCCACCACCTGGTGCTCGCCCATGCCAAACATCAGCAGATCGGCAGTGGAATCCAGCAAAATCGACGGGCGCACCGCATCATCCCAATAATCGTAGTGGGCGAACCGACGCAGCGACGCTTCCAACCCGCCAATCGCGATGGGAATATCACCGTACACCTCACGGATCTGGCGACAGTACACAATGGTGGCGCGATCCGGTCGGCTGCCGGTTTTGCCGCCCGCGGTGTAGGCATCGTCGTGCCGCCGCTTTTTGGCGGCGGTATAGTGCGCTACCATCGAATCAATGTTGCCGCCGTTGACAAAAAAGGCGAGCCGCGGCCGACCAAACCGCTCAAAATCCTGTAGCGAGCGCGGCTGGGGCAAAATGCACACACGAAAGCCCGCGTCCTCCAGCACACGCGACACGATCGCGGTGCCAAAGCTGGGATGGTCGACATAGGAGTCGCCGGTCACCAGGACAATATCCGCTTCATCCCAGCCGCGGGCGGTCATTTCTTTTCGGGTGATGGGCAAAAACGGCATACGCGTTCCTCCTGCATGATGTTGGTCTGTGATTTTATCGGGCAGTGATTTGTTTCAGCGCGTCGATCAGTACCGCGGCGCCCTTGCAGTGCGCCTCCAGCGACGGATGCCCCGCGCCGAAGGTTTCGGCTGCCGGCAGCTTGAGAAAGCTCAGCCGCTCCACGCCCTCGTCCTGCGCCTGCTCCACCGCCTGCTGCACATACGGCGTGGCGTTGCTTTCCAGCAAGCCGATGGTGCACAAAATGGCAGCGTTCGGATAGGTTTCCCGCAGTGTGTGCAGGAACTTGGCGTAGCAATCGATCACCAGTCGGATCTTTTCTTCGGTGGGCAGCGACGGTTCCAGATTGATCCAGCCACCGTCGTTGGTGCCGAGATTGACCACGACCACATCCGGTGAAAACGCGCCGAAATCCCACTTTGCCTGTTTGCCATGCAGCCCATCGGCATAGGGAAACAGCGGCGGAATATCGTCGCCAAACGGGCTGCGGTACATACCAAAACCGGACACCGCCAGCACATGATAATCCGCGTTCAGCGCCCGCGCCGCAATTGCCGCGTAGGTTTCGTAGCCATCCTGCTCCGCGGTGCAAAACGGACCATCCTTGGTGGGGCAGCGGTCGCCAAAACCGGCGGTGATGGAATCGCCGATAAATTCGATCTTCAGGCGGGAATCGTCATACGGCGTGTCCAACAGCGTGCCGTCCAGCTCCAAAGCCCCCACTTCCCAGTTGGATTGCAGCGCCTCGCTCAGCTTCAGCACCGTAACGGTGTGAACGCCGGTGGGCAAGCCCTCGGCCAGCGTGTACCGGCACAACCCCTCGCGGTCGATTGCCAGCACCTGCCGGTGTGCATCGTCACCGTCCACGATCACGGTGATATAGGGGCGGTTGTTCGGCTTGTCCCAGCCGTCGCTGGCCATTTCAGCCGCCAGTGCCGTGCCGTCAAAGGTGACGGTAAATCCGGCGCAGGTCCAGGGAATAAACACATGATCCGGTGCTTCGGGGCGGGTATAGGTGCGGCCAAACAGCCGGATATGCGGATCGGTAGCATACAGTTTCATGGAAAAACCTCCTTTTGCGTTCCATTATACGCATTTTCTGCACAATATGCAATGCTTTCGGTGCAGTTTGTCGCCGATCGGCGGTTCAAAAAATGACTGTTTTTTGTTGCCAATTGACTGGAACAAAAGCGGAAAATTCGGTATACTGAAAGCGTGAATTCCCGGCTTGACCGGGGTCAAAAAAAGAACGGAGGAGAAAGAGTATGCAACGCAACGTACATCTGGGAAAACGCGTGCTGTCTATGGCTGCTGCCGCTGTGCTGGCCGTGGGCTGTGTCGCGCTTCCTATTCCGGCGCCGCAGGCGGAGCCGGAATCCACCACGCTGCCCTATATGGATACTTCGCTGTCGTTTGAAGAGCGCGCGGCAGACCTGGTATCCCGCATGACGCTGGAAGAAAAAGTCAGCCAAATGGGCAGTAATAACCCGGCGATCTCGCGGCTCGGTGTCGCCAGATATGACTATTGGACCGAGTGTCTGCACGGCGTGGCGCGACTGGGCAAGGCGACATCCTTCCCGTATTCCATCGCCATGGCGGCAAGCTGGGATCCCGCAATGATCGAAGAGATCACCGACGCGATCTCGGACGAGGCGCGCGGCTATGCCAACGGCACCGGGCGGGGCTTGTCCTATTATTCGCCCACCATCAACATGGCGCGTGACCCGCGCTGGGGTCGTGACCACGAGTCGTACGGTGAGGATCCGTATCTGACCGGTCAGATCGGCACCAGCTTTGTCAAGGGCTTGCAGGGCGATGACGAAAAATATCTCAAAGTCATTTCCACCATCAAGCACTATGCGGCGAACAACAGCGAATACAACCGCCACACCGGCACCTCCAATATGGACGATCGCACCCTGCGCGAGTATTACACCCGTGCGTTCAAATCGGTCATCCAGAATGTGGATGTCGGCGCGGTTATGAGCTCGTATAACCGGGTCAATGGCATCCCGGCATCCGCCAACACCTACTTGCTGGATACTCTGCTGCGCAAAACCTTCGGGTTCAAGGGCTATGTGGTGTCCGACTGCGGCGCGATCGAAGATATCACCCGCAACCACAAGTGGGCGCCGGAGGAACTGGGGCGCCCGGTGACGATCGAGGAGTCTATCCGCTATGCGCTGGCGGCTGGCTGCGACATCGACTGCGGCAGTATTTATCCGAACTACGCCAAGAGCGCTGTGGAAAACGGCGTGGTTTCCGAAGATCTGATCGATCTGGAGCTGCTGCGCATCTTCACCGCGCGGATGAAGACCGGCGAGTTCGACCCGAAGGAAGATGTGGCGTATCGCAACGATGCGAAATACAGCTTCGATAACACGGTGGAAACCGCCGCGCACAAACAGCTGGCGGAGGATTCGGCGAACGACGGTATCGTGCTGCTGAAAAACGACAAAGCCAAATCCACCGATACCAAATCCATTCTGCCGCTGGATGCGAGCACGAAGGATGATATCGTGATGGTGGGCGACATCGCTAATTCGGTGGAGCTGGGCGGTTATTCCGGCAGCCCGTCCGAGGCGAACACCACCACTCCGATCCAGGGTATGGAAAATCTGGGTGCGCATGTGACCTATGTTAAAGGCGGCACCAGCACCTCGAACAGCCAGTACATCTGCAATCTGAAGAGCATCACGCTCACCAAGGCTGACGGCACCACGGTGAAACTGGATGCCAAGGATGCCAAAGAGATGAAGGGCTGCAACTACGAAACCGGCAAAGGCAACATCGGTAATGTCACGGCGGGTGCGACGCTGATGTTCAAAAAAGTGAACATCGCCGACACCACCGAGATCACCTTTGAGCTGGCGGCCGACAATGCGGCGCTGCCCGGCAACATTACCGTGAGCATGGATTCTGTCAGCGGTATGCAGTTCACCTCGGTGGACACCCCCAAAACCGGCGGCTGGCAGACCTATAAAAAAGTGACCGGCAAGGTCAGCGACCTGGGCGGTTATACCGAAAAAGATCTGTATCTGACCTTCTCATCGCTGTCGCAGGAAGTGGCCTTCTCGGCGGCTGACGAAGCCAGCATCAAAAAAGCGAAAGCGGTTGTGGTGTGCCTGCAGGGCAACACCTCCGGTGAAGGCACCGACCGTTCCACCATCGTGATGCCCGCGTATCAAGTGGCGCTGGCCAATACGGTGGCAGAGCTGAATCCCAACACCATCGTCTATCTGCAAACGGTGGGCGTGGTCGAACTGGGCGAGTTTATGGACAACGTGCCGGCGATCCTGTGGACCTGCTACAACGGTCAGGCGCAGGGCAACGCCATCGCCCGCGTGCTGTATGGCGAGGTCAACCCCAACGCCAAGCTGCCGGTGACCTGGTATGCGAAAAACAGCGCGCTGGAAACCATCGACGATTACGATATCCGCAGCAATGACGATTACGCCGGCTGGACCTATCAGTACTACACCGGTCCGCAGACCTATCCCTTTGGCTACGGTATGAGCTATACCACCTATCAGTACAGCAATGTGACCGTGGACAAAACCACGGCGACCCCCAACGACACCCTCAAGGTGAGCGTGGATGTGCAAAACACCGGCACGGTGGATGGCAAAGAGATCGTGCAGCTGTATCTGAAAACCCCGAACGCGGATGGCGTGAACCGCCCGCTGAAACAGCTGAAAGCGTTTGACAAAGTGGCGCTGAAAGCCGGCGAGAAGAAAACGGTCACGCTGGATCTGGATCTGTCCGACTGCTACTTCTGGGACGAAGACGCGGGACACAATGTCTATGACCAGGGCAAATACACCATTCAGGTTGGTCCTTCTTCCGCCGACGCTACGGCGCTGGAAACCAGCTTCACGATGGATGGCGAGCTGACTCCTGAACTGGCGAATGTGACGGTGCGCGGCGATCGCGTGCTGCTGAACGCCGCCAACGCCAACAAAGTGGTTACCGCTGAAGTGACGGCGACCATGAACGACGATTCGTTCCACGAGCTGAAAGCGGGCGAGGTCAAATACACCAGCAGCAACGACAAAGTGGCGACGGTTGATGAAAACGGTATTGTTCGCCCGATTGCCAGCGGTGTGGCGAGCATCACCGCGGCGGTGACGGTGAACGGCAAAACCATGTCCGAGAGCTTCCCGGTTGTGGTGAAGGTGGAGCTGGAGGACATCCAGGTGGACGGTCAGTCCATCAAAGATTTCCATTCCGGCACGACCGAATATTATGTGCCGCTGGACGATACCAGCAAAGTACCGACCGTGACGGTTCCGGGCGCGCCCGAAGGCTCTGTGAGCATTGTTAACGCCACGGCGGTGCCGGGCACCACGACGGTGACGGTCAATATTGCGGGCGTATCCAGCACCTATACGCTGCACTTTACCAAGCGCAGCCATGAGTATGTGGCGCTGAGCGTGTCCGGCATGGACAAAGAATACACTGCGCAAGGCAAAAAGACACTGGAATGCGGCTGGACGGCTGTGGACGGCAATGTGGTCGACTTGACCAGCCACGATCTGTCGGATCTGCATCTGCGGCTGGTAATGACGCTGGAGCAGACCGGTGCCACGATTATTGAGGACAGCCAGGCGTATCGCAGCGGCTTCCTCCGGATGAAATCGCAAAACGGCGCCGAGGTCGGCTGGTACATGGCGAAGCTGAACCTCAAAACCGGCGTCAACTATATCGATATTCCGCTGACGAAGGTGATCGATTCCCGCAAGGATACCATCGACTGGACCAAGATCAACGGAATGCGGTTCTATATCGATAGCTTGAACAACTACGAAGGCCCGTTCAAAGCCACTTTGGAGCATACCATGGTGGTGGATACCAGCCTGCAGCCGCTGCGCGAAACGTTGTGGGATCTGGTCAACGACGATGTGGACGAAACCCTGTATACCGAAGCATCGCTGGTGCCGTATCGCGAGGCCAAGGCGGCTGTGCAGGCGTTGATTTTCCAGGCGGAGGATCTGACCGAGCAGCAGGTGAACGCGGCGCGCGAGGCGTTCCAGAAAGCGAAAGACGGTCTGCGCAAGGATACCTATATGGTGGGTGCGTTCTCTAAATCGGCGGGTACCTACACCGTTTTGGGCAATGGCGCCAACCGCAAAGATACCATTCTGTACAACGACTGGAAATACGGTGACAACACGCCGTACGATCTGCGCGGCGATCGCAAAAACCTGCGGCTGCAGCTGACGGTGACCTTTAACTCCAAGAAAGAGTCCATCCCGGCGAAGGATATTTGGGACACCATCACCGTGAAGCTGCGTTCCAGCGATGACCCCGGCGAAAACAACTACGGTTGGGATTTCAAAGCGTCCGATCTGGGTCACAAACAGGTGGTGCAGCTGTCCATTGATATGAGCGCTCCCAGCAACACTGCCAGTGTGAAGGGTGACATTGATTGGTCGGATATTCAGCGGCTCATTATCCTCTGCCCGCTGTCGCAGACCGCGATCGCGGATCCGGACAATTACACCCAGTTCAGCATGACCATCTCGGATGTGAAGATCGTGGATCTGACCAACATCATCGAGGAAAAAGCAGAAATCAAAACGCTGCTGGATCAGAAAGTGGATACCACCGGCAAGGATGCGGCGCTGGTGAAGGCGTATACCGATGCCAAGGCGGCTGCCGAGGCGGTGTGCGCGACCGAACTGGCCACGCCTTCCGAAGTGTACTATGCGCATATGAATTTGAAAGCGGCAATCGCGGCGCTGAATGACGGCGAAGTGACCACGCTGTACGGCGATGTGGACGGCGACAATGCCGTGACCGTCGTGGATGCGCTGATGACGCTGCAGGCGGCGGCCGATAAGATTCAGCTGTCCGACGCGGCCAAAGTGGCTGCCGATGTGGATGGCAAGGCAGGCGTGAGCGCTGCCGACGCGCTGATGATTCTGAAGCGCGCTACCAACGGCATCTCCCGGTTCCCGGTAGAGGCATAGCCCCACATATAACTACACAGTCAAAGCCCCGGAAAGGTTCGCCTTTCCGGGGCTTTGACGTGCCCGTATATAAGCTTTGTCGGATTGGATAGAGTAGCGATAGCACTCGACCCTGCAACGCGGAAAAGACGCTTTGTAAGCCATTATAAGTGGTCGCTATCCGCGAGAAATACAGACGACGCAAAAAGCGCTCCCGACCAGTCATCGGGAGCGCTTCATATTCTTATAGTAGGAGGGGTTATTTGCCCACCATTTTTTCCTCGTACGCGGTCAGCACCGTTTCCGGATCGCCCTGCTGAATAAACACGCCGTCCTGAATCCAGATGATGCTGTCGCACAGCTTGCGCAGCGTACTCATATCGTGCGACACGATCAGCACCGTGCGGTCGGCGTTGGAGATCAGCTCCTGCATTTTGGCGTAGCTCTTTTTCTTAAACGCCGCATCACCCACACTCAGCACTTCATCGATCAGAATGATGTCGGTTTCCAAAATCGCGGTGATGGAAAACGCCAGCTTGGAAAACATACCGCTGGAATACGACTTGACCGGCATATCAATGTATTTGCCAAGCCCGGAAAAGTTGATGATATCATCCATCTTTTCCTGAATTTGCTGCTCGGAAAAGCCCATCAACAAGCCGGACAGATAGATGTTTTCGCGGCCGGACAGCTGGTTTTGAAATCCCACGCCGATGGACAGCAGCGACACCGAGTGTCCGTACAAATCGATCGAACCGCTGTTGGCGGAAAAAATGCCCGCAATCGCGCGCAGCAGGGTGGATTTACCGCTGCCGTTTTTGCCCACGATCCCCACGATCTGACCCTTTTCCACATCAAACGATACACCTTTGACCGCCTGCGTAATTTCCACTTTGTTCTTTTTCAGCGAAAAAAGCGATTTGCGCAGCGACATCGGTTTCATCGTATGATATTCGATCCACAGATCCTTGACGGAAATAGCAATCTCTTTCATATCGGCGCTCCTAAATGATTTTGGCGTAGCTGTTTTCGTATTTGTAGACCAGGCGCACGCCCAGCGCCACCAAGCCGACGCCTACCACAGCCCACAGCCCCATGGTGATGTAGTCCACAGCGAAGGGCGCTTTGCCCTCCAGCACCACACGGCGGCACAGATAGCTGAAAAACGCGATCGGGTTGCAGCGCAGCACATAGGTGGTGAACGCCTTGAACGCGCTGTGATTCAAGCTGTATACCAGATCGAAGAAGATACCGGACATATAAAACACCAGCTGCAGCACCACCCGCACGATGTTTTCCAGATCCTCCACAAACACGCCAAAATGCATCATGATGGTGGAAAAACCAAAGGTGATGACCGCCATGATCAAAAAGGCGGGGATCACATTCCATATATGGATGGTGACCGGCACGCGGTAGATCAGCATCATCACCGCCACGATGATGAGCTGGATCACCGATTTGAACATATTCACAAACAGCCGCGTCAGTACCAAAATGTACTTGGGTAAGTAGATTTTGGATACCACGCTTTTGTTCATCTTCACAATACGCACGCTGTTGGTCACCGTTTTGTTGAACATATTCCAAAGCGTCAAACCGATGAAGATAAAGATGGAAAAGTTGTCGATCTTGCGGGGCATGATCACGCCGAACACCAGCGTGTATACCAGCATGAAGCACACCGGCTCCAAAATCCACCACAACCAGTTCAGATGCGAGCCCGCGACTTCCGCTTTCAGTTGCGAACGCGCCGAATACTTGGCGTAGGGCATATACTTTTTCATATCCTTGATAAAGCGATTCACAAGCAAACTCTCCTATTGCTGTTAATTGGGAAAACCAAAAATAGGCAACGCGCTCATCATACCACACTTGGCGGCATTTGTCTAGAGCGCTTTGCGTTTCGCCTGTTCCCGGCGGAAAATCTCAGCCCATACCCGCGACGACGCGCTGCCGTCGTCCCGATAGGTGAACCGGTCGCAAAAGGCGGTGTACCGCTCGTCCGGTGTGAACGATTGTAGCAAGCCTTGCAGCGTGGGTACCAGCTCCTGCTGCGTTTGCACGATCGGACCGGGCAGCTCGTCCAAATCCAGATAAAAATCCCGCAGCTGGTGCTGATATTCCTCGCGGTCATACATATAAAACAACATTGGCCGCCGCAAATTGGCATAGTCGAAGAACACACTGGAATAATCGGTCATCAGCAGATCGCTGATGATGTATAGGTCGTTGATATCCTCCACACCGGACACATCCAGCACCCGACCGCTAAAACGGTCGAAATCAAACCGGCTGGACACGAAATAGTGCGCGCGGAACAGCCAAACCACCTCGTCACCGAACGCTTCCACCAGCTGCTCAAAATCCACCTGCGGCGTGTAGACATATTCCTGCCCCTGCTGCTGGTTGTCGCGGAAAGTGGGGGCGTACAGCACTACCCGTTTCCCCGCCGGAATCCCCAGCCGCTGCCGGATCGCCTGTGCCTGCTCCGGGGTCCAGGTATACAACCGGTCGTTGCGGGGGTATCCCTCTTCCACCAGAATGTCCTCTTTGTGCAGCGCGCGCAGGTCAAACGCCGAGGTCAGCTTTTCGCTGCAAAAGGCGGAGGGGGAGAGCAGATACGAAAACTGGCGGGCTTGGGTGCGGTAGCGGTGGTGCATCTCCTGCACCGTGTCGAACTTGTTGCAATCGGTCGCGATATCGCATCCCAGCCGTTTCAGCGGAGTGCCGTGCCAGGTTTGGATCAGCGTTTGTCCGCGCCGTATCTTCCAAAACGGCGGCATCATCGAGTTGGTGACGATATAGCGCGCGCTCGCCATCGCGCGGCGATAATCCGGCGTGTCGTAGCGCACGATGCGGGTACGCGGCAAATCGGGCTTGTCCGCCAGCGCGTCCGGGTCGCGCAGCACCCACACGCTGTGGAACTCTGCGTATGGCTCCTCCTGCATCAACGCCAGATACAGCGCCTTGGGGCTGTCGCTGTAATGTCGATACTGGAATGCATCGAACACCACCAAATGCGGATCAATGGGATGCCGCCGGCAATTCACCCACATCAGCATCCGCTGCTGCAGCGTGCGCACGCCGTACAACAGCCGAAACAACGGCTTGCAGCGCGAAGCTAGACTTTTTCCAAAGCGGCGCAGATCCATGCGATCCCTCCCGTTATCCAAATCGCCGGCAAAGCCACCGGCGGTGCAATTTCTATTGCCTAGTATACACCAATAGCGCCCGTTTTGCAACGCTTTGCCCACGAAAAAGCGACCTTTCGATGGAATATCGAAAGGTCGCTGACCTTATGCGTTATGTGGCTGGGTTATGCCTGCGGAGGTGTGTGGCTATCATCACTGTCGGACGCATTTTCGTCGGCAGCAGGAGGTGTGCCTGCGCCGTCAGCGGGGGCGTCCGGCTGATCCAGTGGATGGTGCTTGCCGTGGCGTGCCTCGGTGTGCAGCGCCAGCTTGCCGGAACGCTGCATGCCGAACAATACCACGCCGCCGGCCGCCAGCAACGCGACCGCGACCAGCACCAGCGCCACCCAGATGGGGGAGGAGGAGCTGCCGGAAACCGCTTCGCCGTTTTGGCGGGTGGTCACCATTTCGGCGCTGTTTTTGCTGGGAGAATCATCAAACGGATCCTCCGCCGCATCGCCGCCCGGCAGCGACACATTCGGGTCAACGCCGGTCACCGCAGTGGTGGAAGCCGCCTTGGTGGTGGGGGGCGGATCCTTTTGCATGGTGATGTCAAAGGTGGCTTTTTTGCCGTGGAAAGTCACGGTCAGCGTCTGCTTGCCGAGTTTTTTATTGTTGTAGCCGCTCACCATCTCGGTCGTCATGGTGTACAGCACCGGAATCCCATTGTTGTATTCCGCCGAAATCAGCCCGCCGGACACATCCAGCTCTTCGCCCAGCCCGAACACCACGCGGCTGGGCAGCGTGTGGATGCTGATACCGGTGAGCACTTTTTGCGCAATCGTGACCTGCAACGTAGCGGTGTGTCCGCTGTAGGAGATGGTCAGCGTCTTTTTGCCGGGGGAGGTGTTGTCGTATCCGGTCAGCACATAATCCTCTTCGCCCAGCGTCTTTTGGGTGCCGTCCTCATAGCGGGCTACCACGACCATGCCGGTGGTGTCCAGCTTTTGTCCCTCGATATACTCCGTTTTCTTCGGCTGCTTGGTGATGCTGATGCCGGTCACCGCCACCGGCAGCTTTGTCATGCTGCGCAGCGCCGGTTCGTTCTTGTCGATGGTCCATACCTTGTTGAAATCCAACCCGGCGAACAGGCTGGCGTCCGCCAGCTGCGCCGTCGACAACCCGGTGGCGGTCTGTTTGGAATCGGAAACCGCCTTGTTGTAGGTAGAGTTCAGATAATAGCAGCTCGCGAGTGTGCCGCCGGAGCATTGACCGGCGACCGCGCCGCCAAACAGGTGCGATTTCGCGGTGGCTTTGACCGCTCCCAGATTGACCGCTTGCTTCAACGAAGCGCGGTTGGCACCGACCAGCCCGCCCGCATATGCGTCCGCGCCGGCGGTCGCCTGCACGCCGCTTTTGTTCACCGCGTTCGAGATGGTGCCGTCGTTGATGCCCGCGATACCGCCGGCGGTGGCATCCCCCTTGGGCGATTTCGCGGTGGCGTTGCCTTGGTTCATAACACTGCTCATGGTGGCGTTGCTTTGGGCAGCCAGCCCGCCGGCGACCGCCATGGTGCCGCTGGCGCTGACCGCTGCGCTGCTGTAACATTCGGAAATGGTACCGGCGTACATCCGCCCGACCAGCCCGCCGGCGTTGGCGGAGGTTTTGGCGTTGGTGACCGAAACCGACCCGGCGCGCACATAGCAATGCGAAATCGTGCCTGCCGCCGCGCCAACCAGCGCCCCGGCATAGCCGAAGGTGCTGTCTTTGATCTGCACGCTGGCGTTCAGCAGCGTCACATTGCTGATCTTGCCGGAGCTGTATCCGAACAAGCCCGCATAAGCCGAGTCGCTGTCGCCCACCGCAATGGACACCTTCAACCCGCTGATGGTGTGGCCGTTGCCGTCAAACACACCGGTGAAGCGTTTGGCATAGGTAGAGCCGAGCGGCAGCCAACCGGCACCCTCGTTATAAAAGGCGCCCCGTTTTTCAAAGTCCGAGGCTTTGAACACGATATCTTCCGCCAGATAATATTTGCCGTTCAAATCCTGCCGCACCAACCGGCTCAACTCGTCGGCGGTGCGAATGGGAGTGTATCCCTCCGCCTTAAAATCCGTGGCAGCGGCAGCGGTTATGGACAGCGCGGGCACCGCCGTGCCGATCATCAAAACCGAAAGAAAAGCCGCCACTATGCGGCGCATCTTTGTTTTCATCCGCGGTACTTCCTTTCTTATTGCCACCAAGGGAACGGTACGCCGTCCTTTGGTGTATACCTATCTTCATCATACCGGATTTTGCGGGTAATGTCAATCGGTGCAGCGGTTTCCGGTTGCATTTGTGCAAAAAAGGTTCCCGCAAAAGGCGAGAGCCTTTTTCGGGAACCGGAAGAGCAGAATATCGTGCGTTCAGGCGAATTCCGCGGGGAAGCGGGTGATCTTACCCGCCGCGAAATGCAGAATGGTCAGCGCGTCCACCACGGTAACGGAGTCGTCGCCGTCCACATCCGCCAGCGTCAGCGCGGTGCCGGACAGGCGGGTCGCACCGGTCGCCTGCTGCAGCGCCAGCAGCGCATCGCTCGCCGTCACCGCCCCGTTCTGGTCAATATCGCCGGGGCTGGTTTGGTAAAGAACGTAGGGCAGATTGTACGCCTTGGCGTAAGCCTGCGCTGCTGATCCCTCTGTGGTATAAATGGTCACCGACGTGCCGTTAAAGGCGTATTCTCCAATGAAGCGAACGCTGTCGGGAACCCGCAGGGAGGTCAGCCGGTAGCACTGGCCGAACGCGTTGCCGTCGATGCGGGTGACACCCATAGGAATGGTGATGTCGGTGAGCGATTCGCAGTGCGAAAAGACGGCCGCCGAAAGGCGGGTCAACCGGCTGGGCAACCGGATGGCAGACAACTTGGTACAAAGCGAAAACGCGCCAATGTCAATTTGCGTGATACTGTCCGGCAATTGGATGCTGGACAACTGTGCGCAATCAGAAAAGGCTTTGATTCCGATGGATGTGACCTTATCCGGGATCACGACAGAGGACAAGCCTGTGCCGGAAAATGTGCCGGATTGAATGGCTGTCAAATTCGGCGGAATCACAATGCTGGTCAAAGAGCAACAATTGCTAAAAGCGCCGTTCCCGATTTTGGTTACCTTTTCGGGAATATCGATGCTTTCGAGTGCAACGCAATCGGAAAAGGCGTAGTCGCCGATGCTGGTGAGGGTGCGGGGAAGGGTCACACTGACCAGTGAAAAGCAATCCGCAAAGGTGCTGCGCCCGATCTGCCGCAAGGAATAGGGGAGCACAACATCGGTCAAAGCATGGCAATCATAGAAAGCGAAAGAACCGATGAAGGTGATGCTGTTTGGCAAGTTAATATGTCTTATTTGGGTGCAGCCATCCCATGCGCTGCTGCCGATGGTGCGGATGCCTTGCGGGAGGGTCACACCGGTAATCTCGCGGCAGTTGGAAAAAGCATCACCCGCGATACCTCTCGTGCCGCTTTTTATTGTCAGTTCCCCGATGACATCGTCCGGTCGGGAATGGATGACCCAGTTGTCCCAATAGAGAATTCCTTTGCTCCAATGGCTCTTTTGGTTATAAAATCCGGTCGATTCAAAAGCACTACAGCCGACTTCACTAACGCTTTGCGGAATATTCAGCTCGGTCAGGTTGGTACAGTTTTCAAACGCTGACGCGCCGATGCGGGCGATTCCCTCGCCGAGGGTGGCGCGGGTCAGATCGATACAGCCGGAAAAAGACCCGGTACCGATGCCCTGCACACTGCCCGGGATACTGATGGTTGCCAAATGGGTACAATCGGCAAACGCGTAGTCGGCAATACCTTTGGTGCCGGGTTTGATGACGTAATTTTCACTTAAAACAGAAGTATCCGCTTTGATGCACCAGCCATCGATGTACAGCGCTCCGTCCACCCAGTTGGCGGGGCTGTTGAACAGTCCCGTGTTGGCAAAGGCATCTTGCTCGATCGTTTGCAGCGCTTTCGGTAACGTTACCTGGTTTAACGATGTGCAATTGCGAAACGCGTCCTGCTCTATGCTCGTGACCGAGGCGGGAATGCCCACCTCCGTAAGGCTGGTGCAGCCTTGGAAAAGAGAGCTCCTTATCGCCGTGAGTCCCGCAGGTAAGGAAAGATTTTGTAAAGAGGAGCAGTCTTGAAACGCCCCGCCCACAATATGCGTGACCCCTTTTGGGATCACAATGTCCGTTAGGCTGGTGCAGCCTTTAAAAGCACACGAGTCAATAATGGTGACGCGATTGGGAATATCCACTTTGGATAGGCTGGTGCAATCCTCAAATGTACGGACCTCGATAGTGGTGATGCCAACCGGAATACGAATGGCGGTAAGACTTTCGCATCTCATAAATGCCATGTCTTTAAGTGTGTCGAGTGAATCGGGCAGCACAATGTTTGCCAGCTTGGAGCAATCCGCAAAGGCCATGCCGCCAATCGAGGTGACGCTGTCCGGAATCTGGATGTCGGTCAATTGCGAGCAACCATATAGCGCCTGTTCGCCGATGCCGGTGACACCCGGTTGGATCACCACCTGCTTGATGTTGGATGCACCGACGGTCAGCATTACATCCGGGCCCAGAACGCCGGTGCCGGAAATTGTCAGTACCCCATTATCCATTGTCCAGGATATGTCGCCGCTGACACCACTGGTGGTATCAGCGGACGCAACCATCAAAAACATGGATACCATCAAAACCATTGTCAGCAATACCGATCCCCATTTTTTCATAAAGCCCCTCCTGTGGCAAAAAGCCATCGACAGCAAATATATGCGGCTATAATTTAATTGTATTATACAACTTGACACAATACTTGTCAACGACATCAGCTTTTTATTGCAACTTTTAAGCGTAAATGCAAAAAAGGTTCCCGAAAAAGGCGAAAGCCTTTTTCGGGAACCGGAAGAGCAGAATATCGTGCGTTTAGGCGAATTCCGCGGGGAAGCGGGTGATCTTACCCGCCGCGAAATGCAGAATGGTCAGCGCGTCCACCACGGTAACGGAGTCGTCGCCGTCCACATCCGCCAGCGTCAGCGCGGTGCCGGACAGGCGGGTCGCACCGGTCGCCTGCTGCAGCGCCAGCAGCGCATCGCTCGCCGTCACCGCCCCGTTCTGGTCAATATCGCCCAGCTGCGGCGCAGTAAGCGTGTCGTCGGTCATACCCAGCTGCACATCGTCCAGATACACGGTGCCGCCTTGGGTATCGTTCACGCTAAAGCGCAGCTCGGTCAGGTTTTGCAGCAGCGCCGCCGCATTGGTCACGGTCTTGCCGTTTTCATCCTGCAGCTTTTGCAGCTGGAACGCATACGATGCAAAACCGGAGGAGGCGGGCAGCAAGGCTGTCGTTTCGGTGGAACCCGCTACCGATGCGGTGTAGGATTTGCCGCCCGATACCACGATCAGCTGCAGCTGTTTCGCGCGATCGTCGGGGTTGCTGACCGAAACGGTCAGATATTGGCTCTTGTCAAAGGTCTTGCGGCGTATGCCGTCAAAGGTGACCTCTTTGCCGTCGATGGTGTCGCCCCAGATAGGGGTGACAGCGGCGGTGTTGCTTTGATAGGTCAGTTTCAGCGAGGCAGCACCCTCGGCTTTGACAGCGGTGTCGTAGCTAAAAATCGCGTCGCCATCCGCCACTTTCCACAAATCGCGGAAATCGGCGAGTTCGCGGGTGGTGGCGTACCGCACCCACACCTTGCCGTCCGCCATCATCCAATCCTGCGGCTCCATAAACGAGCCGGTTTTGGTGGTTTGGAACGCGGCGGCAGGGAATCCGGCGGAGTTCGCCAAATTGGATGCCATCACATAGTTGCCATAAGCATAGGTCACATTTTGCGGGCTGGTGACGCGCTCGTTCCACACTTCCACCGTGTCGGGAGCGACAATTTCAGCTTTTGCGTTGACAAACACGCCGTCTGCACCCGCAATGGTGAAGCCGTGCAGGTCGGTGCCGCCGCCGATAACGGTCAGCCCGCTGCCCACCTTGTCAAAGGTGACGCGGATGCGTCCGGTGGGCAGCACAGTCATGCTCTTATACACCGGTGCAGTCGCGTCGGCGGTGCCGCCGTATTGCAGATCCAGTGCCGCCTGATAAAAGCGGTTGGCGGCCGGCGTTTTGGTGGTGGGGTGGATGACCGAGTTCAGCGAACCGTCACCGTTTTGATAGGTCAGCGGCAGATCGTACAGGGTGACCTGCGCCATGCTGGATTGGTGTGCGTTCCACGCGCGGGACATATCCTGCGCCTGATCCGAAATGTACGCGCCATAAATATGCGGCGCGATGTGCGCATAAATCAGCGGCATTTCTTCATTGGTAAAGCCGAAGGTGCGGCTCCAATCCTTTTGCAGCAGCTCCAGCAGCTTGTCATAGTTGCCGTTCATAGCCAGACTGGCCTCGCCTTGGTACCAAAGGGTGCCGGTGATCTGCATACCCTTGCCGTCTTCCCAGCCGGCGAGCGGTCCGATGATCTCGTTGTACAGGGTGGACATTCGGTTGTTGGCGGTCGGCCAGTTGGTATCGTCATAATATTCTTTGCGCGATTGCAGCAGCGCTTTCACATCCGCGTCGCCGTCGATCGCCTCGCGCGACAGCCAGCAGTCGATGCGCGAACCGCCGGAGGCGTTGCTCACAATGCCGACCGGCATATCCAGCTCGGCTTGCAGCTGCACCGCAAACTGATAACCGATGGAGGACACGTTTTTCAGCTTCGCCGTATCCGCCGCGGTGCCCCAATAGGTATCGATGATATCAAAATTGGGGGTCAGCGGATGCTCCACGTTGTCGCCATACGGCCAGGAGCGCTCTTTCAGATAACGGATGTTGGTGTTTTGTGCTTCGGCAGCCTGCGCCAGAATGGTGGTGGCGTTGCGATCTCGTTCCACCGTCAGCTCCATATTGGATTGGCCGCTCGCGACCCACAGCTCGCCGATCACGACATCGGTGAAGGTTTTGGTCGCTTTCACCGCGATGGCATCCTTATCTTCAATCGTCAGGGTGTACGCCGTGTAGGACCCCTCCATAGCGGGCAGCGTCACAGTGAAGGTGTCGTCCTGTGCCGCGGTGGCGGTGGCGGTCGCCGCCACTTTGCCGCTGGCGGTTTCGGTCAGCGTAGCGGTCACTGTGTCGCCGCGCGCCGCTTTGCCCCAGATGTTGATGGGCTTGTTGCGCTGGAACAGCATGTGATCGCCAAAAACATTGGAGAAGGTCAGCGTGGTGTCCGAGAAGGAGGACAGGTTGTTCACCAGCCACGCGGTACCCAGCCGTACATCCTGCGCCGTCGCGGAGGTCACGGTCAGCGTAAAGACGGATACCCCCGCCACCGCCGCGTCAGCAGGAGAGGCATTGGTCAGCTTCAACGCCAGCGCGTTCCAGCCATCCTTCAAGCCGGTGGGGGTCCAGCTCAGCGTTTTGCCGTCGGTGGTGGTCAGCGACACCGTCGCGCTTTGCACCGCGCTTGCCTGCGGCAGATACACATTGGCGAAAATTTCCAGATTCTCTTTTTTCATCGCGGAGGTGTCGACCGACAACCCGCTTTTTTGCACCGTGTAGGTGGTGCCGGACGCGGTCAGATGCGCCGTGCGATCATTCAACACCGCCACCGCGCGGTATTCCGGCTCCTGCATGGTGCCGACCTCCGGATGCTCCGCATCATAGCTGGTGTCCACCAAGCAGATATTGGCGAGCCGGATCTTAAAGCCGGTGTAATCCTTGTCAGTCGCCAGACTGTTCAGCCGGAACTGGAACGATTGCTCCACATCCCACAGCGGGTCTTTGATTCCAAACGGAGCCAGAACTTCGCTGTTGTTCGGCGTGTTGGAAAAGCCGAGCAGCACGCGGTTCCAGCCCTTTTTCCAGTTGACTTTGGCGAACTGCTCTTTGGCGCGCCAACGCACCTCATGGTACGCGTTGTTCACCGAATCATAGTATTGCAGCGCCAACTGCCCGTCGCCGGTGTCGGCAAACAGATTCAGATACGCGGGGTCGTTCGCGTTATCGATGTACACATCCATATACAGCGCCAAATCGTCCAGCGAGGTGGATTTTACCGCGCTGTTGTAGGTCACTTTGGCATTGGTGAGAAAACGCTTGTTGGCGGCATCGTAGACAAAATCACGGTTGTCCGCCACATCTTGCAGCTTTTTAAAGGCAGGCGCCTCCGGATCAATAATCTTCAGCAGATTGCCGTCTGCATCATAGCTGGTGTCCACCAGCGCCACGTTGGAGAGGCGAATGTCATAATCCTGCTCGTCCTCGCCCAGCCCCGCAAAGTTGATGTCGAAGGTCTGGCGCGCGGCGGTTTGCGCCGCGGTGATGGTGTTCTTTTGCGCCAGCTTTGCACCGGCTGCTTCGCATTTCGTGGTGGAAAATGCCAGCAGCAGCTTGTTCCAACCGGCTTTCAGCGCCATCTGGGGATAGAACCAGACCACCTCGTAATACGCTTTGCCGTCAAAGCTTTGCAGCACAATGCGCCGGTCGTTGCCGGGCTTTGTGGTGGTCAGCGTTCCCAAATTGCCGGGATTGCTTTTGTTGTCGATGTACAGGTTGAGATACAGCGCCAGATCGTTGTCCTCTCCGGCGGCAAACTTTGCCTGTACCTCCTGATTCAGCATCAGGTTCGTGTTGCGGAACCGATACCAGTTGCTCGCCGCCGTATACGGCAGCGTCTGATCGTCGGCCATGGCTTGCAGCACCTTGTAACCGCTGGTCGCGGCTTCTTCGCCCTCGGCTGTTGCCAAAAAGGCTGCCGGGAACGCCGACAGCAGCATCAGCAGGCACAGCCATCCGGCCAGCAATCGCTTCGGAAAATGCTTGTTCATCCCAATTTCCCATCCTTTCATTTGCTAAAGAGGGGTGATTTCATCACAAACCTCTCCTTTCTTAGCATACCATGTTCCGCGGCAGGAGTCTATTGCAAATCGTGACTGAAACCTTGCAAATTTTGATTATTTACAGTTGAATTTGCTGGTTTCCATGAAAGCGATCTGAAGAATATGGAAAAAGCGCTTAAATTCTATCGGCGGCAACGGCTTTGGCAGACACAAAAAAGCCCCGAACGACCGGCGGCCGTTCGGGGCGAATAGGACAGGGAATTATTCCACCGTAACGCTCTTGGCGAGGTTGCGGGGCTTGTCGATATCGCAGCCGCGCGCCAGCGCCACATAGTAGCTGAGCAGCTGCATGGGTACCACTTCCAGCGAAGCGAGGAACAGCGGATCGGTCGACGGCACACACAACACATTGTCGGCGCCGCTGATGTCATCCTTGTGCGCCGCGGTGGTGACCGCCAGCACTTCGGCGCCGCGCGCTTTCACCTCCACCGCGTTGGACACGGTTTTGTCCAGCAGCGGCTCGTAGCAAGCGAGCGCCACCACAAAGGTGCCCTCCTCGATCAGCGAGATGGTGCCGTGCTTCAGCTCGCCCGCCGCGTAAGCCTCCGCGTGGATGTAGCTGATCTCTTTCAGCTTCAGCGACGCTTCCAGCGCCACGGCGTAGTCCAGATTGCGTCCGATGAAATAGGCATCGTTCAAATACGCATACCGCTGCGCCAGCTGCTTGATGCTGTCCGCCTGCTCCAAAATGGTGGTCATTTTGGCGGGCAGCTGTTTCATCTCGTCAATCAGCGCGTGCACCTCGTCTTGGGTGAGATGCCCTTGCTTCAGCGCCATGTCCAGCGCGATCAGATACACCATGATCAGCTGGGTGGAATACGCTTTGGTGGTCGCTACCGCGATCTCGGGACCGGCGATGGTATACAGCACCTCGTCGCTTTCGCGTGCGATAGAGCTGCCCACCACATTGACAATGGACAAAATGTGCGCCCCGCGTGATTTGGCTTCGCGCAGCGCCGCCAGCGAATCGGCGGTTTCGCCCGACTGGCTGATGACAATGACCAGCGATCGCTCATCCACGATGGGATCGCGATAGCGGAATTCGGACGCCAGATCCACCTCGACCGACAAGCGGGTCAGCTTTTCCAGCACATATTTGCCTGCCATGCCGACGTGCCACGCCGAACCGCAGGCAATGATATAAATACGGTTGAATTGCAGCAGCTGCTCGGTGGTCAGCGTCATGCCCTCCAGCGCAATGTTGCCGTGGTCGTCCAGATTGTGGGCAATGGTTTTTTCGATCGCGGTGGGCTGCTCCATGATCTCTTTGAGCATGAAGTGGTCGTAGCCACCTTTTTCCGCGCTGGCAATATCCCAGGTGATGACCATTTCGGTACGGTCCACCGGATGCCGGTCGGCATCGAAAATTTCCACGCTGTCTTTGGTCAGCCGGATCACCTCGTGATCCTCCAGCGTCAGCACGCGGCGGGTGTAAGGCAGCACCGCAGGAATATCCGAAGCGATGAAATTGCCGAAATCCGCCAATCCCACGATCAGCGGGCTGGCGTTGCGCACTGCGATCAGCTCGTCGGGATGATCGTCGCACAAAATGCCCAGCGCGTAGGAGCCCTCCAAACGGGCAACGGTTTTGTACACCGCGTCCATCAGATCGCCAGTGTAGTATTTGCGCACCAGATGCGCCACCACTTCGGTGTCGGTTTCGGACAAAAACTCCACGCCTTCGTCCTTCAGCTCCTGCCGCAGCACGGCGAAGTTCTCGATAATGCCGTTGTGCACCACAGCAATTTTGCCGTCGGTGCTGCGATGGGGGTGGGCGTTGATGTCGCTGGGTTTGCCGTGGGTCGCCCAGCGGGTGTGCCCAATGCCAATGGTCGCGTCAATGTTGACGCCGTTATGCACCATTTCCTGCAGCTCCGCCAAGCGTCCCTTGGCTTTTTGAATTTTGATGCGTCCGTCTTCGATATACGCAATGCCGGCCGAGTCATAGCCGCGATATTCCAACTTGGACAATCCGTCCAGCAGCAGCGGCGCTGCCGGTTTTGTGCCGATGAATCCAACGATTCCGCACATATGTGTCACCCTTTCTGCGTGGCAGCCGACGGGGTCGTCGGCTACACTGGTTTCCGTATCTTCCTATCTCCATTATCCCAATAGCCTTGTATGATCTTTGGAACGTCACTCAGTATAGCGTATTCCGCCCCGAAAAGCAAGTTACAATCCAGTAACCCCCGAAAAACCAAAACCCGCCGGACGCGAAAACTCGCATCCGACGGGTGGAAAAGACCGATTACAGCAGCTGTTTACGCAGCGTGGCACCGTCCAGCGCCGACAGGTATGCCGGCGGGATATCCAGCAGCGTGCGGCAGCCTTTCTGGCCCTCGCGCTGCATCCGTACCGCGGCGCGCGCACAGGCAACCAGCACACAGGAGGTGAATTCCGGATTGGAATCCAGCGTCAGTTTGTATTCGATCACATGCGAATGCTCGCCGTTCCAGCCGGTTTTGCCGCTGCGGATCACCATGCCGCCGTGGGGCAGCCCGCTATGATCACGCTGCAGCTCCTCTTCGGTGATGAAATGCACCGTGGTGTCGTAGTCCGAAAAATAGTTGGGCATGGTCACGATCTCGCGCTCGATGCGCGCCAGATCCGCGCCCTCTTCCGCGACCACAAAGCACTCACGCGTATGCTTTTGACGGGTGGTCAGCTCGGGGCAGCTGCCGCTGCGCACCGCGTCCAGCGCTGCTTCCACCGGAATGGTGTACTGCCGCGCATCTTTCACGCCGTCGATGCGGCGGATCGCGTCGGAATGACCCTGGCTGACGCCCTTGCCCCAGAAGGTGTAATCCTTGCCGTCGGTCAAAATGGTGCTGGCATACAGGCGGTTCAGCGAGAACATACCGGGATCCCATCCGGCAGAGATCACGCACACCTTGCCGCTTTTCTGCGCGGCTTCGTCCACCGCCGCAAAATGCTCGGGGATGCGGGCGTGGGTGTCAAAGCTGTCCACCAGGTTGAAATACTGCGCCATGCGGGGGGTCTGCTGGGGCAGGTCGGTGGCGCTGCCGCCGCACAGGATCATCACGTCGATCTGATCCGCCATATCGATGGCTTTGTCCACCGGATACACCGGCACGCCCTCGGTCAAAATCGAAACGGATGCAGGATCGCGGCGGGTGAATACCGCCACAAGGCTCGTGTCGGGATTTTGGCGAATGGCGCATTCCACACCGCGCCCCAAATTGCCGTATCCCATAATACCAATACGAATACTCATGATCGTAGCTCCTTCACTTTGATAAACTCCGTAACCTATTATACAGACTTTTTGCAATTTTGCAAGTGAAAAATTGCAAAAATCAATCTTTTTTCTCGGCCTGCCGTTTGGAGAAGATGCACCCGCAATAGTTCTGGCGATACAGCGCATATTGCGTCGACAATTCGCAGGAGCGTTTGTAGCCGTTACGCTTTTTGAAATCCGACGCCAGATACGCCACGCCGTATTGTGCCGCCAGCTCCCGTCCGATGCTGTTCAGCCAGTCGGCATTTTTGTAGGGGCTGATGGATAAGGTGGTGGTGACATAATCGAATCCGCCCGCCGCCGCGGCGCGCATGGTCGCCTCCAGCCGCAGCCGGTAGCACTGCCGGCAGCGTTCGCCGCCCTCCGGCAGCTCTTCCAACCCTGTGGCGATGGCATCAAACGCCGCCGGATCATACGCGGCGGGAAGCCAGCCGATGGAGCGGGGAAGGGGCATTTCGCCGATCAGCCGCTGCAGCTCCTGTTCGCGAAACCGGAACTCGCTTTCGGGGGAGATGTTGGGGTTATAATAATATAAGGTAATATCCAAATACTGGCTCAAGTATTCCAGCACATAGCTGGAGCAGGGCGCACAGCAGGCGTGCAGCAGCAGTCGCGACGTGCGTCCGCTTTGCCGGATCCGTTCCAGCTCCGCGTCCAGCGTGCGCTGGTAGTTTTCTTTCATCATACAGCCGTTCCCCCTTGTTCACTCACCATACCACACCGGCGCGTCCGCGTCAATCCCCGCCGTCCTCTGCAGCACTGCATTAGCGGGCAGCGATAGGCGTAAGGTACCGTGCGCGTTTTGCAGGAACGCCCACCCGTATCCTGCCTTTTGCGCATAATAGGGAGGGGCGTTTCTTCGCTGTGGCGGAGGTGCTGACCCCTAAAATACAAAAAATTCATTTTTTTGTATTTTAGGGGTTGCAATTTTGAAACGAATTCATTATAATAGACAGGCAACCTCGTTCGAGCCATGGAGAGATGGCTGAGCTGGCCTAAGGCGCACGACTGGAAATCGTGTAACGGCTTAAACCCGTTCGAGGGTTCGAATCCCTCTCTCTCCGCCACGGTTGTAAAGCCCCGAAGCGTTACGCTTCGGGGCTTTTTTCGTGCCATTGACGGCGCGGATAAGCCGGAGTATAATAGCGGGGAGCAAAACGGCCATCCGCTGTTTTGATAACGCATGTTTGAGGTGGAGCATGGCACAGGCAGATTCTTTCGGCACTGAAAAGGTCGGGCGGCTGTTATGGCGTTTGGCACCGCCGGTGATGCTGGCGCAGCTGATCCAGGCGCTATATAATATTGTAGACAGCTATTTTGTGGGGCAATATTCCAAAGAGGGGCTGGCGGCGCTGTCGGTGATTTTCCCGATCCAACTGCTTATCAGCGCGTTTGCCATCGGCACCGGCGTGGGGGTCAACACCGTGATGTCCAAGCTGGATGGACTGTCCAACCGCAAGGGCGCGGACGAAACCGCCGGGGTGGGGCTGCTGCTGGCAGTGTTGTCATGGGCGGCTTTTGCGTTGGTTGCGTGCGGCGTGATGAAGATCTACTCCCGCCTGTCGCTGTCCTCTCCGGCTGCCCAAGCGTACGCCTGTTCTTATGGGCGCATCGTGTGCGGCTTCAGCTTCGGCATTTTTCTGGAAAGCAACTGGACCAAGGTGCTGCAAGCGCGCGGCGATATGAAAACGCCGATGATCGCACAGGTGATCGGCGCTGTGACCAATATGGTACTGGACTGGTTGTTGATTTTTGGCATAGGGATCTTCCCTCGTATGGGCGTAGCCGGTGCGGCGATCGCCACGGTGATCGGACAAATTCTGGCGGCGGTGATCGTGGGCGTAAAGGGATTTTATAAAGTGCCGCCGCTGGCGACCGCCCGGCGGTATATCCGCCCCATCTATGTTGCCGGTATCCCGAACATATTGATGAATGCGCTGTGCACCATCTATATCATTGCGCTGAATTTGATTTTGGTGTCGTTTTCGGACGATGCGGTGACGGTGCTGGGGCTGTACTACAAATTGCAGACCTTTTATCTGATCCCGGTGATGGGGCTGACTACCTGCATTGTGCCGATCCTCAGCTATAATTATGCCGCCCGCTCCATCGGGCGCTGCAAAGAGATCTTGTGGCGCTCGGTGCTCGTCGCGGTGGTGTGTATGGGCGTGGGCACGCTTGGGTTTGAGCTGTTTCCGGCGCCGCTGCTCAACATTTTCGCCGCCGGCGAAACCGCTATCTTGTCCATCGGCGTGCACGCGCTGCGGGTGATCGCCATCAGCTTTATGCCGCTGGCGCTGTCGTTGATGATCCCGACCTATTTTCAAGCCATCGGCAAGGGCAGTCCCAGCATTTTCCTGACGGTGCTGCGTCAAATCATTCTGCTGGTGCCGCTGGCATGGGTGCTGTCTTTGGGCGGATTGCGCTATGTGTGGTGGGCGTTCCCGATCACCGAAGTCATCACTGCCTCGGCGGGGCTGTGGCTGTATAAGAAATATCCGATGTAACAGACGGAAAGCGGCGATCCCACTCACGAGGGTCGCCGCTTTTGTGCGCCTATTCCGCCCGCAGCGCCTCCACCGGAGGCATGCGCGCCGCCTTGATGGCGGGGTATACCCCAAACACGCCGCCGATCAGCACACAAAACCCGATCAGCGACAACACGCTGCCCAGCGACACACTCACCGGCACACCGAACGCCGCCAGCCCGATACCGGCGGCTGCTCCGCCCAGCACAATGCCGATCACGCTGCCCAGCAGGGTAATGATGATCGCTTCCGCCAAAAATTCCAGCATAATACGTCCGCGCGATGCGCCGAGCGCTTTTTTGACCCCGATCTCCCGCGTGCGTTCGGTCACCGATACCAGCATAATAGTCATGATCCCCAGCCCGGATACCAGCAGCGAAATACCGCTGATGACGGTCAGCACCAGGCTGACCATGGTCATAATGCGCCCTAACCGATCCTTTTGCATCGCCAGGTTTTCGGCGTGATAGCCGCCGCTGCGACCGGATAACCGCTCCAGTGTGTGCACGATGTGCTGTTGAGCGGTGGTGCTGTCTGCGCCGTCGGTCAGTCGCACCGCGATCTGGTCAAAGCTGCTGCGTCCGGTCAGATGCTGCAAGGTGGAATATGGCACATACACCATGCCGGGAATGTAATCGGTCAGATTTTGCAGCAAACTGCTGCCGGTTTCGGTCACCCCCACAATGGTGAAGGTCTCGGTGGTGCCGCCAAACGGCAGATCAATGGTTTTGCCGACGATGTTGCTGCGATGATAGGCGGCTTCGGCCACGGCCTCGTCCACCACGCACACTGTCGCCTGCGCCGCTACATCGCCGGGCGAAATCAACCGTCCGTGCTGCAGCGACAGCGAGATCACCTGCCCGGCGCCCGCGTCAATGCCGCAGATCATGGCGTTGCTGGTTTGTCCCCGCATGGTAGAGGTGGCGTAGTGCAGCATCAGTGGCATGGCGGTGTCGATGTCCGCCATTTGCCGCAAAACGGTCAGCTTGTCGTCGCCCAGCGCGCCGGTGTTGCCTTTTTCAGCGCTGATGGACAGTCCTCCCAGCCCCATGCTGTCCAGCTCTTGCCCTACCACCGTGCGTCCCGCCGCGCTCATCATGGATACGATCATCACCAGCGTCACACCGACGGTGATGCCGCTGATGGTCAGCGCCGTGCGCGAGGTTTTGCGCGACAGGCTTTTCAGCGCATTTCCCAGCACATCCCGCATCATGCCGCCGTCACCGCCGTTCCACTTTCCTTGATTTTTTCCGGCGTGGCGATGATTTGATCGCCGCTTTGCAGCCCCTCGATGATCTCGAATCCCTCTTCGCTCGCGATGCCGGTAGTCACCACCCGCTTCACCGCCTGACCGCCCTCGTACAGGTAGACATATTCCTGCCCCTCTTCATCCTGCAGCACCGCCTCATACGGCGCGACCAGCGCGTGCGGCGCCACCTCCAGCGTGATGCTGGCTTTGGCAGATAAGCCAATGCGCAGCGACTCGTCCACCTCTTCGGGGTCAATGGCGATGGTAGCATCGACCACCGTTTCGGTGGCGGTGCCGCTGATCTGTGTGCGCGCCGAGGGAGAGATGGCGGTTACTTCGCCGGTGTAGACTCCTTTGTCAAAGGCGACACCGCTAATGCTGACATCCTGCCCCACATAAATGTGCGACAGCCCTTTTTCCGGAATCCCCACCTTGACCTGCAGCGCTTCGCCGGAGGAGATCACCACACTGGGCTTGGTGTTGTCGGTCATATCGCCCTCGTCCACATTCAGGGTGGTGACGATGCCCCGCACCGGCGCGGTGATATCGGCGGGTAGCTCGGTATTCTCCAGCGCGGACAGCTGCTGCCCGCCCAGCGTGGCGGCAACCTGCCGTGTGGCATCCTCGTCCACCGTGAACAGCACATCGCCTTTTTCCACCAGCTGACCGGTTTTCACCAACACCTCATCCGCCACACAGGGGACGGCGGTGTATACGCTTTTGCTTTCTGCGGATTCCACCTTGCCGGTGTATTCCACCGTGTGGCGAACGGTGTGGGCGGTCATGGTGTACAGCGATGCGGACACAGCCGCCGGGCGCAGCCACGCCGACAGTCCGCCGATCACCGCGATAGCCGCCACCACGCACAGTCCGAGTATCGTATATTTTTTCAACGCACATTCCCCCTGTCACTTTGCGTTTAGTGTTTGAGCAAGCGAAAAAAATATGATTTGCAGTTTCTGGTAAGTATGAGGCACGCATCAGTGGTTCATACTAGCGTTGGTGCCCTGTACACAGGCACGGAAAGGAAGATAAGAATGACCAAACTGCAATGTCATGTGATCCATTGCTCCAGCAACAAGGACCATTGCTGCTGCCGTCCGGAAATTCAGGTGGAGGGCAAACAGGCTTGCTGCAGCGACGAAACCTGCTGCGATTCGTACACCAACATTCCGGATAATGCTACCAACGATGTGGGCTACAAAACGCCTAACCAGAGCATGCCCATTGCGTGTGATGCGCAGAAATGCGTGCATAACCAGAGCGGTATGTGCGCTGCCGAAAGCATTTGTGTGGATGGCAGCAGCGCTCATGAAAAATCCCAGACGGTGTGCTCGACCTTCAAATGCCGCTGACGCCAACCTCCTTTGTGTGAACCTGTCGGCAATATACTGACAAAAAGAGAAGGGATACCTTCAAAATGTGAGGGTATCCCTTCTCTTGGTTTGTGTGGATAGGGCGACGGCAGGACGGTATGCAACCGCCCTGCCGTCTGGGATTTTGCGTGATTTGCCCAACCAATATTTCAATCCACGCTATCGGTTCAGTAGAAAATGTACTGTTCATCCGGTAGCGACAGTGTATATAATAGCAGGAAAGTGTAGCGCGTGGATTGAAATGTTTCGTGGTGTGCGGACCAGTGTGGGTATATCGAATTGTGCCCCCTTTGTGGGGGCGATTGGGTCGTCGAATAACACGTTCTAGCTAGTCTAACCATGCCAAAAAGCCGTCGACCGGTTTTCTAACCGATCGACGGCTTTGACCTTGTGAATATTACGTTGCGGGTTAGCCCAACGCCTCTTTGCAGGGACGATCGTCCGCACACGGGCATGGACCAACCATACGGGCGTTCCAGTTCTTATCAAAACTGGGGTTGAAGGCATAGAAGTTTTTACTGTTCAGATGATCGGTGGCGATGCGCAGCCCTTCGCCAAACCGCTGATAGTGCACGATTTCGCGTTCCCGCAAAAAGCGCAGGGGATCCAGCACATCGGGGTCATCAATCAACCGCAGCAGGTTGTCATAAGTTGTGCGTGCCTTTTGTTCGGCAGCCATATTCTCGTGCAGATCGGTCAGCACATCGCCTTTGGAGGCGATATAGGTTGCTGTCCATGGGGTGCCGGAGGCCGCCACCGGATAAACGCCGGCGGTGTGATCCACAAAATAGGTGTCAAATCCACTGCGCTTGATCTCCTCTTCGCTCAAGTTACGGGTCAGCTGATACACCATCGCCGAAACCATTTCCAAATGCGCCAATTCTTCGGTACCTATATCGGTCAGCAGACCTTTCAATTCGCCGTAAGGCATGGTGTAGCGCTGGCTCAAATAACGCAGCGAAGCGCCGAGCTCGCCGTCGGGACCGCCGTACTGACTGATGATGATCTGGGCATACTTGGGGTTGCAGTTTTTGATGTTGACCGGGTATTGCAGTTTTTTCTCATATTGCCACATAGATCACGCCTCCTTCTGAAAATCCCACGGCCAGGGGTTCTTGACCCAGCTCCAGCAAGGTCCTTCCACATCATTTTTGGTAACCATCCAAGGACCGTAGCATTTTTCATATTGGCAGCGCAGCTCGGCGGCTTCCCTTTGCATCTGGAGGCGCATTTGCAGTGCCTTTTGATCGTCGGGATGGGTGTCGAGATACAGCGCCAGCTCGAGCATGGCGAATTCAAGGGCGTTGATGCGGTTTCGCATTTGTCGTTGATTATCCACGGCACTTTCCTCCTACCAACCACGGTTTGTCAAGCTCCGGAAACAGCGTGCCGCAGCGATAGGCTTTTTCGGCACTGTATACCGTTGTCAGCGTTTGCCACGGGACATAGGCCATGCCGACGACCGGCGGCTGATGCGGGCAGCAGGCGGGGGTGGCACACGAGGCACAGGGGCAGCAATTTTCCACAGATACAATCTCCTTTGTGCATAAGATTACGCACCCGGCGGGTACAAGCCGGAAGCATATCGTTCCATCGTATGCAGGGGAGAATACAGGCGTGAAAAAAGCACCGGTCAGGCGACCGGTGCTTTTCGCGTTTTATAAAATTTGCAATGTTTTGGCCAGCTCCGCTGCACAAGCGGGGCATATGTTCTTGCCCTTGAAGGTGGTAACATCTCGGGCGTTTCCACAGAACATACAGGCCGGTTGATACTTTTTCAGGATGATGGTATTGTCCTCGATGAAAATTTCCAACGGATCTTTTTCTTCGATGTCCAAGGTTCGACGCAGTTCCTTGGGCAAAACGATCCGTCCGAGCTCATCGATTTTTCTGACAATTCCGGTTGATTTCATTGCGATTCCCCCACATTATTCTTTCTTACCACGCGGCTTGACATGGTTCGACTGCAACAATAAGATTACCAATTATTTCCTGCTTTGTCAAGTCATTTCCTGTCGAATCGTCTGGAGAAATCAGAAATTTTTTGTGTTTATTCAAGAATTATAATTGATGGTGTCGTTTGAGAATGTGTGTGCCGATAACGCCCACGCTGCACACCGCCACCGCGATCACCGCGCCGCAGACAATAAAGGACACGAACAACGAGTTGGTGTAGGACACCATCAGGGGATACAGCGAGCGGGATGTGATGCCGAGCCGTTCCACCCCTTTGGACAAATACAGCCACGCCGGTACGGCAACCAACATAATGGCCGCCCCCAGCCAGCCGCTGTTGCCATAACGCAGGGCGCGGTGGGGCAGGGTGGACAGCCGGAAAATCATCCACAGGCACAACACTTCCATCACCGCCAAAACGCCGATCGCAATCCACAGTGCGGCACGGAACCGGTGCGTGTACTGCCCTAACATCCGCAGCAACGCCTGGTTCGCCTGCTTTTGATAGGCGCTGATACACAGGTCGCTGAGATGGGAGAGGTTGGTCTGGATCTGTTTTGTAACTTTTACGCCTTTTGCATCGGCATAGGCGAGCAGTTTTTGATACAAAGCATCTTTGAGTGTCGCCGTGTCGATGGTGTAGGTTTCACCCGCATAGGCGGCCTTGACCGCCCCGCGGATATGACGATACAACACGTCCTCGTCAATCGCGTTATCGAAAAAACTCTCTTCAATACCGGCGGGCAATCCGTAGTCGGCGTATTGTTCCCGCAGCACGCGGGTGGTGTTGGGATAGTAACCGCTCTTTTCCATATGCCCCAGCAGATAATCCTGCCGGAACAGCGTGGCGGCAAAGATGCAGCCGGTGGTCAGCAGTACCGTGGTCAACGCCAGCAAAAACGAAAAAAAGCACCGCCACCCTTTTCGCGATGAAAGCAGTTGGCGGAGGCGAGATGATGACATAGCCGCACAGCTCCTCTTTTTTATTGATCCAGCAACACGCGCGGGCCGGATACATAATCGGCATAAACAAAATAGCGGTTGGGCGTCAACCCCAGCATATCAAACGGATAGCAGGTGTACAGTACCAGATTTTCCTGCGTGGCTTTCAAATCGTAGGCCGATTTGTCGGTGGCAGGCAGCACAGCGGTTTTGGTTACCTTGTAGGTATATACACCGTAGTTGGTCTTTAGGGTGATGGTGTTGCCGACCTTCACGCTTTTTAATCCGTTGAAATAGCTGTTGTTATGACCGCCGACCAGCACTGTGCTGCCGCAGCCGGGAAACAAGCTGCCGTTGTATTGTCCCACGCCATTTTTCAAAATCGTGTTGGAATCACCAAAGTACAACGGCGCATCCACCGATGTTCCTTTGATCGAAATATTTCCGAACCGATCGCCAAAGGTGGGGAAGGTGATGCTGCTGGCTTTGATCGTTTCGCCGGCTTCCGCCTGGCTGCCGGCAAACAAATCGGTGGAATCCATCGCTGCATCGGGGTCGGTTGTGGAATCCAGCGAGATCAAGCTCACCAAATTGCGCAGCGGAACAATGACCGGGGAAGCAGCCACATACAACAGGGCATAGCCCAAGGTAGCAAAAAGCAATGGCATACCAAGGTATGCCATTGCTTTCTTTATCAAACTATGGGTTCTCATTTGGCTTCCGCGTGCTTTTTGGTGACCACCACACCGGCCGCCGCCAAAGCAAACAAAGCCACACCGATGGCCGCCGCCGGAACCGCCGAAGGCACCACATTACCGGTGGTTTTCAGAACCGGAGAATCGGAAAACGCCACTTTGCCGTTGGGATCCACGATCACAACATTCGAGCCGTCATAGGTGAGGGTCATGCCGATGACCGCAACCATTTCCTGACCGCATTTCAGCAGCGCAGCTTTATCGGAATACGAATATTTCGCAATGTTCAAACCGGAACCGGCTTTCACGATCGCGATGCCGTCTTTCAAAATCGCAGAGATCTCTTCATACTGCTCTTTGGTCATATCCACGGAAGAGATGAAATAGTTTTTCGCCTGATTGACATAAGAGGTGGGGATGAAAACCGAAACACCATCCGCGTTGACAACCGACTGGCTCAACTCATTGATCAGCGCTTCCTCATAGGTGTTCAAACCACCCTCAGCCGAAACCGTGGTGCACAGCATCATGACCGCTGTGATACCCGCCAAAACACAAGCAACAAACTTTTTCATAACGCACTCCTCGATTCAAATTGTTTTCGATAGTAGGATTGTCATTCTTTAATACATATCACATAGAAAATCCACTTTGCTATAAGAATACCCTTTTTATAGAAAATTGTCAAGCGCTAATTTGCAGAAAACCTAAAAAGTTCCACGAAGTTAGTCGCCAAATAGTGATATTGTCTATAGATGGTCGAAAAATAGAATTGTTCTAAAAATTATTCTAATAAATTTTCGAAAAACGCTTGACAAAACGAAAACAATGTGTATAATCATTATTAGAACAAATACAAACAACGCCGACGAAAGGGGGAGCGTGATGACCGAACAGGAGATACAAAGCTTGCTGAGAGCAAACGGTGTGCGTCCCACGCAGCAGCGCGTGGCGGTCTATCAATATCTGGCGGCGCATCCCATTCACCCTACTGCCGAAACGATTTACCGTGAGCTGATCGCGCAGTATCCCGGCTTTTCGCGGGCGACCGTGTACAACTCGCTGCACAAGCTGGCCGAGGCGGGGCTGATTAAGGTGCTGACCATCGACCCGGATGAGCAGCGGTTTGATGGCACGGTGCGTGACCACGGACATTTCCGGTGTGTGCGGTGCGGTGCCGTGACCGATTTTCCGGTGGATTACGCCGCGGCGCTGGCGGAATTCCCGCCGCAGGCGATGCTCATGACGCGCGAATTGTTCTGCACCGGTGTGTGCGCCGGCTGCCGTATGCAGCCGTAATCATTGGTTCCCTGGCAACATTATTATATACATTATTAAATTTTTAGGAGGAAATGGTTATGAAAAAGTATGTTTGCTTGATTTGTGGGTATGTTCACACGGGTGACGAGGCCCCCGGCGTATGTCCCATCTGCGGCGCGGATGCGTCCAAGTTCAAAGAGATGGGCGAAGCGGCTCCGGCTGCTGCTGCGGCAGCTCCGGCGGCGAGCGATCGCCAGTGGGCGGACGAGCATCGCGTAGGCATTGCCAAAGGACTGGATGCCGAAGTGGTCGAGGGTCTGCGCCAGAACTTCAGCGGCGAGTGCACCGAAGTGGGTATGTATCTGGCAATGGCGCGTGTCGCGCACCGCGAGGGCTATCCGGAAATCGGTCTGTATTGGGAAAAAGCGGCGTATGAAGAGGCAGAGCACGCGGCGAAATTCGCCGAGCTGTTGGGCGAAGTGGTGAGCGACAGCACCAAACAGAATCTGACCATGCGGGTGGATGCCGAGTGCGGCGCGACCGAGGGCAAGATGATGCTGGCGAAACGCGCTAAGGAGCTGGGCTATGACGCGATCCATGACACCGTGCATGAGATGGCGAAAGACGAAGCCCGCCATGGCAAAGCGTTCGAGGGACTGCTGAACCGTTATTTCGGCTAAGCGAAAACGTACAAACAAAGGGACATTCCCCGCGGGGAATGTCCCTTTTTGCGTCTATATCTATGCCTTGCGCCGCAGCGTGCGGAGATAGGTCTTTTGCTCCGGGGTGATGCGGTAGCTTTCCACCGCCTTTTGAATGGTCTTGTTGTGTGTCCATCGATCCAGCCGGTGCTGCTGCAAATAGGGGAGGACGGCATCGTATTGCTTGGCGAGCGCCGTGGCAAAATACCACGCAATCATCATGTTGATATAGTATTCGTCTGAGCGAATGTCCGCGACCAACGCGGGGTAGGCCGGGTCGAACGCTTCGTCCAGATACCACCGCATCAACATCCCGATACCGAACCGCACGGTGTACGGATGCGCGGCAGCCAGCCACCGGCGGATGGGTGCCAGCAGCGCGGCGCGATGCCGCCCAAACACCTGGGGAGACAACCCGTCGCAAACCGCCCAGTTGTCCACAAACGGCAAAAAGGCTTCCACTGCCGCCAGCGCGGCATTGTAATCCTTGATCCCGGCGATCAAAAAACTGTGCAAATTGTTTTCCTCATAATACCGATGCGGCAGCGCCGCCAGAAATTCCTGTGCCAGCGGCGTTGGCGCCAGTTCTTTGACCAGCGCGCGCAGCGCCGGCGTGCGCACTCCGATGACCAGTTCGGGATCCACCGTGGGCATCAGCGCGCTGTGAAACGCCCGGTACTGCTCGTCCTGCAGCGCGAACAGACGCGTTTGAATCTCCCGCTCTGCTGCCGTGTTCATGCCGTTTCCTCCGGCGCCGGACGCTCCAGCTTCACCACTGTCATGGTGTGATGCATCGCCTTTAGCAGCGGACCGAACGCGTCGGCGGTGCGCAGCTTCAGGCTGCTGGTGTTGATACAGGGATGGCAGCCCAACCACTCGTCCTGCAGCACCTCTTCGTCCACCAGCAGCTGCACGCGGTTTTGGGTGTCGTTCATCAACCCCAGCAGGCTGACCGACCCCGGTGTGATGTCCAGAAGCTCCGCCATATGATCCGCGTTTGCAAAGGACAGCCGCGCCACCCCCAGCTGGTGGGACAGATCCTTGGTTTTGAACACCTTGTCAGCGGGGATCATCAACAGATAAAAGGTGGTTTGCTGGCGGTTGCACAAAAACAAATTTTTGCAGATCATCGCGCCCAGCGCTTGGTCGATCGCGGCACACACCTCCATTGTGTCCGCCGCCGGGTGGTCGATGCGCTCGTAGGCGATGCCTAGGCTATCCAGCAGATCATAACAGCGTATTTCTTTTGCCAGCCGTCCGTCCTCGTTTTGCGGGCGGCCTTTTTCCAATGGGCTCATTTTGCTTCCCCCGTTTCTTCAAATAATAATCCCGTCCAGATGATCCAGCTCGTGTTGAATGATCTGTGCCGTCCACCCGGTGTAGGTTTTGATGCGCCACTGCCAGGCGGCGTTTTGATACCGCACCTTGATCGAATGGAACCGCCGGGTAGGGCGCACACCGTCCAGCGACAGGCACCCCTCCTCGGTTTGGAAGGGCTGGCTGCTTTTAAGGATTTCCGGATTATACATCACGGTGTAATCGCCGTTGTCGCAAAAGGCGATTACACGACAGCTGATGCCGATCATGTTGGCTGCCATGCCCACGCATCTGTCCGCGTTGGCGCGCAGCGTGTCCAGCAGATCCGCCGCCACCGCTTCGTCCGCCTCGGTGGCGGGGGTGGAGCGCCGGCTCAGAAAAAAGGTGTCCCGCACAATGGGTTTGACCATGACGATACTCCTTTCGTTTAATCGCACGTGATGGTGACATGGCTGCCGCCCGCCCGATCCTTGCGCACAATAATTTGCTTGTCGATGCGTTCTTTCAGCTCGCTGACATGCGAGATAATACCGACCAGCCGGTGTCCCTCGGTCAGCCCCGCCAGCGCCGCCATGGCTTGGCGCAGCGATTCTTCGTCCAGCGAGCCAAAGCCCTCGTCCACGAACATGGTGTCCAGCCGCACCCCGCCGGCGGCGGATTGGATCTCATCCGACAACCCCAGCGCCAACGACAGCGATGCCTTGAACGATTCGCCGCCGGACAGCGTTTTCACGCTGCGCTCGGTGCCGTTGTAATGGTCGATCACATCCAGCTCCAACCCGCTTTGGCTGCGGTTGTTTTCCGCTTCGATGCGGCGTTTCAGCTCGTATTGACCGCCCGACATCACCATAAAGCGGGTGTTGGCGCGGGCGATGATGCGGTCAAAATAGGTCATTTGGATATAGGTTTCCAGCATGATCTTTTCTTTGCCGCCAAGGTTGCCGTTGGCGGTGTTGGATAGATTTCGCACCCATGTCAGCCGCTGCTCGGTTTCCTGCAGCTGGTCGCGCTGGCGGCTCAAATTGTCGCGCGCGGTGCGGTTGGTTTGCAGCCGCGTGGCGATCGCCGCTCCCGCTGCGCTAAGCTCGTCCCGCCGGGTGTGCAGCGCGGCGCGTTCCTGCTCTTTTTGGGCACGGTCAATGGTGGGCGCTTCCTGCAGCTGCGCTTGCAGCCGCGCCACGCTGTCGCGCAGCCCCGCCACCGCCGCGCGCCGGTCGGTACAGGCGCGGGTGGCAGTGTCCAGCGCTTGCTGCGCCGCCTGCTTTTGCTGTTGCAGCCGCCCAATCTCCGCATGGGCGGCATCGCGTCCGGAAAACGGCAGCGCCGCTGCCAGTCGTTCGCCCGCCTGCTTTAGTGCGTCCAGCGTGCTTTGCTGTGCTGCCAGCGCCGATTCGCGGCGGTGAATCTCCTCCTGCGTGTGGGTGAGCTGCTGCTCGGCTTTGGGCAGCGCCTGCTCCACCTCGCGGTGGCGGGCGATGCGCGTCTCTTCCAGCCGAATACGCTGCGCGAGCGCGGTCAGCTGTACTTCTCCCTCTTTCAAGGCGGTTTGTGCCCGAATGCGCCCCTCGTCCGACGGGCAGTCGGACCACAAGGCGGCAACCCGCTGCGCCAGCTCCTGCTGCTTGGCGGTAGCTTGTCCGTTGCGTTCCGCCGCGTCGGCGCTTTTAGTCGCCATTTCCTGTGCCGCAGCACGGTTGGCGCGATCCGCCTCTTTCAGCTCTGTTTCAGACGGCGCTTGCGCCGATTTGTGCGCGGGGGCGGGGTGTCTGGTGGCGCCGCACACCGGACAGGGCGCGCCATCGGTAAGCGTGTCCGCCAAAATGCCCGCCTGCTCGTCCAGAAATGCCTGGTTTAAGGCGGCGTAAGTCGCTGCCGTCTGCTCCGCGTGGGCGCGCGCCTGCCGATACGCCGCCTGCGCCCGCTCACGCGCCGCAGCAAGTGTTGCCGCTTCGTCCGCCACGCGGATCAGCGCGGTGTATTGCTCCTGCCGCGCGGCAAGAGCGGCGCTGTCTGCCTCCCACCGGCTTTTTTGCTCGCCCGCGTCGGCAAGCTGCTCCTGTTCCGTTTTCAGCGTGTCCACCTGCTGCTGCAGCGCCGCCAGCGTTGCCCGCAGCTGGTTCAGCGTCTGGGTATCCGCTTTGATCGCGGCTTGTGTCGTGGTCCACTGCGCCCGCGTGGCCTCCAATTCGTCGTATTGCGGCAGCGCGTTTTGCAGCGTGGTGATCTGCTGCTGCCATTCTTCCCGCTGCGGCTGGCGCGCGGTTTCGCGCTGCAACGCCTCTTCGCACGCCGCCAGCTGCGGTTCCTGCTGTCGCAGCGCCGCTTGCGCTTCGGTCAGCGATCGCTGCGTTTTGGCGATCTCGTCCGTCTGCCCCAGCAGCAGATGCAGCGCCTCCAACTGTTCCTCCAGCGCTTGCCGCTCCTGTGCCAGCGCCGCGTTCGCCTGTTCATCCTGCGCGATCAAGGCGTCCAGCAGCGGAAACACCTCCGCCACCGGCGCGGCTCCTTGCTGAATGGCCGCCAGCTTCTCCGCCAGCGGATGCTCCGGCGCGCACAGCACGCCCTGTATGTATTGCGCCACGCTGGCGTTCAGCGCGTCCGTCTCCTGCGACAGGCGACCGGAGACACTTTTTAACCGGTTTTGCAGCTCCAAATACCGACCGGTGCCGAAAATCTGGCGAAAAATCTTTTGCCGTTCCTCGGTGGGCGCCAGCAACAACTTCAAAAAATCTCCCTGCGCGATCATCGCAATCTGCGAAAACTGACCGCGGTCGATACCCAGCAGGTCTTTGACCGCTGCATCCACATCCTGACGGCGGGTCAGCACCCGCCCGTCCGGCAGCGTCATCTCTGCATCCGCCGCTTGCTGGGTCATGCCGCCGCCGCGCTTGGCGGGGCGCATATACGCGGGGTTGCGCCGGATGGTATAGAGCTGCCCGGCATACTGAAAGGTCAAGATCACTTCGGTGGGGGTGTCCGGCGCGGCGTATTGCGACCGCAGCATCCCCGGCTCGCGGTTTTTGCCGCTCGCCTCGCCGTACAACGCAAAGGTGATCGCGTCAAACAGGGTGGTTTTGCCTGCGCCGGTGTCGCCGGTTATCAAATACAATCCGCTGTCCCCGAGCTGGTCCATATCCAATTCGGTGCGCCCGGCATAGGGACCAAAGGCGGATAAAATCAATCGAATGGGTCTCATGGCGTTTCCTCCCAAATATCGCGGATCAGCTCGGCGGCGAATTGCCGCTGCTGGTTGCTCATCGGCTGGTTGTTCTGCTTTTCATACAGCTCGTCAAATAGCTCCAGCGGCGATTTTTGCTCCACCGCATCGGTGCCGGTGATCACCGCGCCCGCGCGGGTACGCGCGTTGTCGTAATCCAGCTTCATCAGCTGCGGATAAATCACCCGCAGCTTGCCGATCGCATCCGGAATATCCTGTTCATCGGTCAGCGTGATGTGCAGATAATCGCCGGTCTGTTGCGTTTCGTAAAACGAGCGCAGCGTCAGCTGGTCATAGCGGCCCCGCAGCTCCCGCAGATCGCGGCGTGGGGTCAGCGGCAGAGTGCGCACCGTCACATCGCCTTTTTCGCGCAGCTCCACCACCGTCACCGACTTTTGCTGTGCTGCTTCGGAAAACGAGTATTTCAGTGGGGTGCCGCAATAGCGCAAAGTGTCCCGTCCAATCTTTTGCGGGCCGTGAATATGCCCCAGCGCCACATAATCGAAGATATCCATCACCGCCGCATCCACATTGTCGGTGCCGCCCACGCTGATGTCCTCCGACTCCGACCGCGCCGCCCCGGTCACGAATTGATGGGTGACCAGTACATTGCGCGCAGCGGGGTCAATCGGCATATGCCGGATTGCTGCCCCCACCGCATCGGTGTAGGAGGCGATCTCTTCCTCCGGCCAAAAGCGGCGCACCGTGGCGGGGCGCACAAACGGCAGCAAATACACATTCACCACACCAAAATCGTCGGTCAGCGACAGAGGCGCGATCTCGCCGTGATACACCGGCGACATATGGATGCCGCTGGGCTGCATCAGCTGGGAGCCAAAGGCGATCCGCTCGGGCGAATCGTGGTTGCCGCTGATGACAAAGGTGGGAACCCGCCGATCCGCCAGCTCGCACAAAAAGCGGTCGAAAAGCCCCACCGCCTCGGCGGGCGGCACGGCTTTGTCGTAAACATCACCGGCCACAAGCAGTCCATCCGGCTGTTCGTCGTCGATCAAACGCAGAATTTCCCGCAAAATATATTCCTGATCCTCCAGCATGGAAAACTCGTGCACGCGTTTTCCCAAATGCAGGTCGGAAATGTGAAACAGTTTCATGTAGGCCCCTCCTTGTATAGCACCAGTATACCACACCGCGCCGCCTTTCGCCACTATTTCCACGCCACACACTTTCGCCCAAAAATCCATTGACTTTTGCGGCAATTTTTGGTTTAATAGATGTAGAAATGTCGAAAGAATGAGTAGAGCACCGCGTGGGATAGGAGAGGAGATCGTTCGATGGCATATTTCTTGAAGATATTCGACCAGCCCGAGGCGTTAGCAAGAGCAAAATATGAGGTGCTTTTGAAGACCTGTTTTGCATATAGCAAGTTTTTTTCGCTTGCCTATGCTTTCCCTTGGAGTCCGACTGGCGAAAAGAAAGACTGGAACATTGAGCCGTTGCAGCCTTTTTTGTTTGATGAATATTGCACAGATGACGAAGAATGGTATAACAATGGGCGACCGGCACATATTCGCACCTATCATTGTGATCCAAAAGCCATTCCGATACTGCTGGATTATGCCCCCATCGGCGCCGGTTTAAGCGAACAGGGGTATCCGGAGGATCTCACCTTCTTTCGCGGGGATGGTTCTGTCTTTTTCGATAGCGTCAGCCACGAGGGAGATTGTGGAACGAGTGAACGCGACGGAGAAGATATCCAAGCGCTTTTGGCGGCCATTGAACACCAGTTGTCTGTCTATAAGGATACATCGGGCTGGATACAGTCCATATGGACCGCTAAACGAATCACGCCGCTACGCATTCCACCGGCACAGCAGGCTTATTTGAAAGAGGTCGTCGAAATGAACCGGAAACACAAACAAGAACTCGAAAACTATTACCAAGCAGCATTACGTAATTGGCAAACATCGGATAATAAATAACAGAATGGAAACGACAACATGTTGACGATTCGAGTGAAACACCCGCCGCGCGAGGGGGTGGAGCTGCTGGCTGACTGCCCCCTGTTGTCGCAAACGCACGAAGATGCGTTGTCCACCTATGTCCTTAAAACGGATAAGTCGGATACAACGGTATGTATCCGACAGCGGCACGTGCTTAATTCGTGGCATTGGTGGTTGCCAATGCTGTGCCCAGTCGCATTTTTACAGGGGGCGTTCATGCGATATGAACACCAGTATCTGGATGATTATTTTGCCCAAATCCGGTTGCGGGTACATAGCGGAGCAGACGATGGCGTGATCGAGGTCGAGTTGGGAAAACAGTACACCGGTCAAAAAGCCGATCGCGGATTTTACATCAATTTCCGAAAAGACCAGTATCTTATCCCGAAAACCGATGTGTACCATTTTGGCTTTCGAGTGATTGGGTGTGACGGCTGCAACATATCCGATCAACAAACGGATATGCCGGTACCCAAAGCGTTTGAGTGGAAATGGAGAGCGGTGCGGGGTTTTGCGGTGCTGGTAACCTATGGTGCGCTGATCGTTTTTCTTCAATTGTATGCGCTGTGGGATTACCGCACGCATGGGTTGGGTGCCGGTGTGTGCATTGGTATCGGTGTTGTGTTGTTACTGTATTATTACTTGATTGTGATGCTGAAAAAAGTGGCGACTTTTTCTGCCAAAGCCAGCGGAAAGCCATGGAAAGAGTAAACGGCGCAGCTACTTATTTGCTTTCAGGAGGAATATAGTCTATGGAATATTTGACTTTAGATTTGTTAAAACAAATGGATGATGATGATTCGCAAATAGCAGAAAGTGCCGAAGAAGAATGGGCACGGCAAGGCGCCATTAGATTTGAACGATTCAAGCGTTGTAAAAGTCAACTTTCCAAACGGTTGCGGCATATACTGGATCATTGTTATTTCTTCCATGACAGCTTCATACCGGAAATAACTGTCCAAAAGCATAACCGTCGCGGACATATCACCTATGATGTCGTTATGACGATGCAATACGATGGCTATGATGAACCTTTGGATGGCTGGCTGATTCACCGAAATGTTCAGCAGTTTGATTGCCATATGCAAGGTTAAGGTCAGAGCGCATTCCACAGGATTACTTGTATGGTGAAATGTTTTTGAATGAGGATAAATTATGGGTGCATAATTTTATCTTTATTGATGAGAGCGAAATCAATATAGTTTGTAAGAAAATCGAGTGGGTTGATCGAAAAAAAAGTGACACGAAAAAAGGGGAGCGCCATGTTTATTTCTGTTGAGGATCGTGATGTGTCCGTTTCGGATAGCAACATCTGCAGTGGATTTTTTGCCACCTTGAACGGTATTGATTTTCCCAGCGCAGATTGGGACGATATTTCAACATCCGTTTTGACAATGTGGGGGCAAAAGGTGCTGGGACAGATTCCCGGGGAGCGGGGAGGCTTTAAGCTGTATTTTATGGATGGACCGTATTATCTGCTTTGTGACCGGCGTGGTGATGAGGTGGTGGTTCAAGGAGTCGATGCGCATCATCCGCAGCGCTTACAGGTAATAGCCTCCCAAACATTCCCGTGGACGGAGTTAGCCAAAAGCATCAGCTGTGCCATATCGCGTATGGAATACATCGCGCAACAACACGCTGTGACGCCGTTCGATTTCAGCGCGCTGCAAAATATCCGCAGCGGATTAGACAACATCTGGAAACATAAATAGGGAAGCGCCTTACACAAACATCCCCCGGGCAGCCGTACTGGCTGCCCGGGGGTGTGCGTATACCGCGGTTAGCGGGGGGTTAATATCTGTTTGATCTGGTCGAGATTGTCCGCGAACGAGATGCCCTGCTGCCGCCGCGGCGAGGAAAGTTCCTTTTCGATCATGTGCGCCAGCAGCGCTTTCAAATTGTCGTAATAACCGTTCAGGTTATACAGTATACACGGCGCGTCCAGATGCTTCAGCGATACCATAGACATCACCTCGGCGATCTCCTCCAAGGTGCCTGTGCCGCCGGGAAACGCGATGAACGCATCGCCCAGCTCGATCATTTTGGCTTTTCGCTCCGCCATATCCCGGGTCACGATCAGCTCGGTCAATCCGTCATACTGCAGCTCCGATTCCACAAAAAACGCCGGTTCCACGCCGGTGGCAGTGCCGCCGGATTCCAAAACGCTGTGGGCGATCTCGCCCATCAACCCGCATTTGGAACCGCCGTAAATCAGCGCATGACCGTTTTCACCGATCCAATGCCCCAGCTCCTGCACCGCCGTGCGCAAGGCGGGATCGTTTCCCGCGTTCGCTCCCAAATATACCGTAATATTCATCGTTCCACTTCCTTTGTCCCGTTTTCGATGCCGTATACCGCTTTGTGCACCAGTATACCACGCATCCGAAAACCGGACAAGTCCGCTTCACCAAAAAAGCCCGCGCAGCCTTCACGACTGCACGGGCTTTTGCCTATGTCGGGGTTACAGCTTCCAGCCGACGGCTTGCTTTTTGCCGCCGATAAAATCGGCGTAAATGCCCGGCTGGGCTATCAGCTGCTCGTGCCGGCCTTGCTGCACCAGACGGCCGTGGTCGATGACAAGGATCTGGTCGGCATGGCGCACGGTTTTTAGCCGATGTGCGATCATGAGGATGGTTTTGTCGCGGGTCAGCGCCTCGATCGCCTTTTGCAGCCGATCCTCATTTTCCGGATCGACATTGGCGGTCGCTTCGTCCAAAATGACGATAGGGGCGTTTTTCAGCATCGCGCGGGCAATGGACAGCCGCTGCCGCTCGCCGCCGGAAAGGCTTGCGCCGCCTTCGCCGATGACGGTTTGGTAGCCCTCCGGCAATGCGTCGATGAAATCGTCACAGCAGGCGGCTTTGGCAGCCGCCACCACCTGTTCGTGGGTCGCGTTCGGGCAGCCGAATTTGATGTTGTTTTCGATCGTATCGGCGAACAGATAGACATTTTGGAACACGATGCTGATTTGGTTCATCAGCGATTCCAGCGTATACTCCTTGACATCGTGTCCGCCGATGGTCACGCTGCCGCTGTCCGTATCCCAAAACCGCGCGATCAGGTTGCAGAAGGTGGTTTTGCCGCTGCCGGAAGGGCCGATGATGGCGGTGGTGGTTTTGTCCGGCAGCGTCACTGAAATGTCGCGCAAAACCGGCTTTTGCTCATATGAAAAGTTCACATGGTCAAACACAATGTCGTGTTTGGCAGGAGTCAGCGCCTTGCCGTGCTCGTCCATGCGCGGCATGTTCTCGGTTTCCACCGTGCGGTCGATCGCCGCCGCTGCCATCCGCAGCATGGATACCCCCATGCCGAACGCTTTGATCTGGTTAAACACCAAAAACGACATCACCAGCACCATCAGCGCGGTGGCGAGGCTCATTCCGCCCCCGATCCACAGCAGCACCGCCGCCAGCATCATGCCCACGCTAGCGATTTGCAGCACCGCCTCCTGCAGCGCGGTGTAGGGGGTGAGGATATTGGTGACATCTACATTGCTGCGGCGGTTGTATTCCAAAGCGTCCTGCAGCTTTTTGTCTCCTTTGCCGATGAGATTGAAGGATTTGACCACGCTCATACCCTGGATCGTTTCCAAAACGGCTTCGATCAGCGCGGTCTGTGATTTTTGCGTATCGCCCGCGATGACAGCGGACTTCTTTTCCATAGCGGACACCGCGCACAGATACAACGCAATGCCCACCAGCACGATCAGCCCGATGCGCCAGTCAAAGAGGAGAATCAGCAGCGCAAAGACCACGGTGGTAATCAGTCCCCCCAGAATGTTCACCAGCACCATCGGCACCATGCTTTCGATGCTGCCGACAACGGTGGTGCATACGCCGGACAACTGCCCCAGGCTGTTGTCGTTGAAAAAGCCCATGGGCACACTTTTCAGCCGGTTCGCGATCGAGATGCGGCGATCCGCCGCCATAAAATAGCCCGCGTGCGTTTGCAGCATTTTGGAAAAATTGGCGCTCACTGCGCCGCCAAAGATGGCGACCAGCTCGCATATCAGCGCGAGCCATGCCGTTTTGGCGCCTTTGTCGCCATTCGTCAGCGCCAGCACCACAAAGTAAATGGCGGCAACCTGAAACATTTGCAGCACTGCGTTCAAAAAGCCTACTGCCACAGATTTGTTGATGTTCTTTGCTTCTTTTCCGGCGAAACGCCAGATTTTGCGGAATGCTTCGATCATTCTGCGTCACCGTCCTTTGCTCCGATATGCGCCTGCCACATGTCGTTGTAGAGGGCGCAGCTTTTCAGCAGCGTTTCGTGGCTGCCTTGTGCTTCGATGTGTCCGTTGTTCACCACGACGATGTTGTCTGCGTCGGTGATGGTGGATAGCCGGTGAGCGATCACGATCACCGTTTTGTCAGCCACCAGCTTCGCCACCGCTTGTTGAATGACCGCCTCGTTTTCGGGATCGATATAGGCGGTCGCTTCATCCAGAATGATGATGGGCGCGTTTTTTAGCATCGCGCGGGCGATGGCGATGCGCTGCCGCTCACCGCCGGACAGGTGCGCGCCGCCTCCGCCGACGACCGTGTCAAAGCCGTTTTCCAAATCGTTGATAAAGCTGGTGCAGCCGGCGCTTTGTGCCGCGGCTTCCACCTCGGCATCGGTCGCGTCCCGCCGTCCCATGCGGATGTTTTCGCGCACCGTGTCGTCAAACAGATAGTTGTCCTGCGACACAAAAGCGATCTGATCGTATAGCTGGGTCAGCGGGATGGCTTTCACATCGTGCCCGCCCATGGTGATGGAACCGTCCTTTACATCCCAGAAACCGGCGATCAGCTTGGCAAGCGTTGATTTGCCCGAGCCGGACGGTCCGACCAGCGCCGTCATGCGGTTTTGTGGAACCGAAAGACTGATGTCGTGCAAAATCTCTTTATCGTCATGGTAGCCGAAGGATACATGCTTGACCTCGATGTTGTGATCGACGAATTCCACGCACCGGTCGCCGTGTTGCTGTTCCTCTGCGTTCAAAATGTCGTCCACCTGCGCAACGGTGGTACCGACCTGCGCCAGCGTATCCACAAAGTTGAACGCCGCCACGATCGGTGCCGCCATACCGAGCGCCAGAATGATGACCGTTACAAAGGTGTCCGCCGTGAGCGTGCCGTGGGTATAAAACACCCAGCCGAGGGGGAGGATCGTGAGCATCTGCGCCGGGAAGAAAGCATACGCCATTGACATCCCCAGCTGGCTGCGGCGCATCCAATCGTAGTAATACTGCGCGTTGGCGCGCACCTTGTCGGTGAGCTTGGTATACGACACTTTGCCTTGGTTAAACGCTTTGATGACCTCAATGCCGTTGATGTATTCGATCATGGTGTTGCTCATATCGGTGGTCGCCTTGACCGCGCCCTCGTAATCCTTGGCGTAGTTGCCCATCACCATCATCATAAACACAAAAGCGATGGGGAATACCACCAGCGACAACAGCGCCAGCCGCCAATCCAGAACAAACAGATACACCACCGTCAGCACCGGAGCAACAATGTTGGCGGTCATTTCGGGGAACAGATGCGCCAGTGTGGTTTCCATACCGTCCACTTGGTCAACGATGGTTTCCTTGAGCTTGCCGCTTTGGGTGTCCATCACGGTGCCGAGCGGCAGACGGGGCAGCTTGGCGAGCATCTGCTGCCGGATAGTTTTCAGGATGTTGAAAGTTGCCTTGTGGGACAGACCGAGCGCGCTGTTGTAAAGCACTGTGCGGAGAAGAAATCCGGCGAGGGCGGTCAGCAGCCACGGCAGATACGCCGAAAATGCGGTTTCTCCTGCCAGCAGCAAGACGATGATTTTCGCTGCAGCAAAATAGGGCGCCATGCCGCAGGCAACGCCCACCACGGCGAGAATGACCGCGGTGATGAGCTTGCCGTGCTCGGATTCACCCAGCTCCCAAATGCGTCCGACCGGGCTTTTTTCTTTCATAAACGCTTACCTCCTATGAATTAGCGGCAGCTAACCGCCGCGCATATGGAAAGGCTGCCGTTTCCGGCAACCTTTGTAGATGAGTTACTGCTTGTCGCTGCCGAAAATGTCCAAAAATCCGGCGCGGTGATATTGGCTTAAAAGTGCAATGTATTCGGATGCCTCCTCGCGGCTCATACCGTGGCGGATGATCTCGAACAGGCTTTCAAAGCGGGAGGTGGTCACGATATGCAGCAGCTTTTCGGTCATGGCATCGCCGCACCTATCGGAGTAACCGACGGCCGCCATGTATTTGTAGGTATATTCCACCTCGATACGCACCAGCTCGTCCACAAAATTGTGAAACCGTGTGCCGTAGGACGCGTCCAGCAGCAAGCGGAATTCGTCCAAATGCTCGTACATATAATCGACCAGCGCGGAGGTGCCACCGTCGGCATACTTTGGCATCCGCTCGGCCTGTTCATCAGGCGACATCTGGTGAAACTGCTCTTGAATGTGGATGAATTGTTCGATCATTTCGTTCAAAGCCGGTTCGACAATGGCGGAGAACAGCCCCTCCTTGTCGCCAAAGCGGACATAGATGGAGTTGGTGCTGGTGTCCGCCGCCGCGGCAATGGTGCGCAGAGAGGCATCGACATAGCCTTTGTCGAGAAACTCCTGTGTGGCGGCTGCGATAATGCGCTCCGCCACGCCCGCAATCTGTTTGGCCATGCAACCGCCTCCTTTTTATCAATAACACTGTTTCATAACGCTGTTTCATTATATAGCAACGGTTCCCAAATGTCAACACCGAAATTCACCGTTTGTTCCGCATTCTATATATCCAAATGGGCTGTGGTGCGAAATGTCGATTTGGGATGCAAATTTCTATAAAAAGGTCAAAATCTATTGTAAATAGCTAGATGTAGTGAATAATAAAAATGAAAGCAGCGCGTCTGGTGGTGTCAGCTCTCCTGCTACCGTGCGCCACTCTCCAGAAGGGAATCAAAGAGAACAAGAGTCCGGTTCAACACCGGGCTCTTGTTCTGTCGTCGCTTTTTCTGGCTTTTCTGCACACAAACGAAAAGACCGTGCAGCTTGTAAGCTACACGGTCTTTGTTCTGGTGGAGATAAGCGGGATCGAACCGCTGACCTCTTGAATGCCATTCAAGCGCTCTCCCAGCTGAGCTATACCCCCGTATCGGAACGGGTTATACTTTACCATATCGGCGCTTAAATGTCAAGAGCTTTTTCAAAACTTTTCTATGCGATGCCGTCTGCCATTCGTTGTGCCGGCTGTGGTTGTGCTTTTTCCGGCAGCAAATTGGTCATACTGCGTACGCTGATGCCCAGCGTGGACATATTGTGCAGCAACGCCGAGGTTGTCGGCTGCAGCACCCCCGCCACGCCGCCGAGAATCAACATACAGTTGAACCCCACGATAAAACGATAATTGCGGTCGATGCGCGCCATCAGCGCCTGGCTCAGGCGGCGCAGCGTGACCAGCTGGAACAGATCGTGCGACGACACGGTGATGTCGGCGATCTCTTTGGCAATCGCCGCGCCGGATGTGACCGCAATACCGGCATCCGCTTCGGATAGGGCAGGGGTGTCGTTGACACCGTCCCCCACCATAATGACCGTATGCCCGGCGGCGCGCTCGCTGCGGATAAAGTTGGCTTTATCCTCCGGCAGCACCTCGGCGTGGTATTCGTCCACGCCGACCGCTTTGGCGACCGCCGCTGCGGTCTTTTTGTTGTCGCCAGTCATCATCACGATTTTGGAAATGCCCTGCTCGTGCAGCGCGCGAATCGCGTCGCGGGCTTCTGCCCGCAGCGGATCAGCGATGCAGATCACCGCTCGCAGCACGCCGGACACCGCCAGATACAGATGCGAATATTCGTCGGACAGCGCCGCGAATTTGTCCTGTTCGTCCTCCGGCACGCAGCATTGCTCATCCTCGAACACAAAATGATAGCTGCCGATCACGACCTTATGCCCCTCCACGGTGCTGGAAATGCCGTGCGCGACCACATATTCCACATGCGAATGGTATTCCTCGTGGTTGAGTCCGCGCGCCTTGGCCTCCTCCACCACGGCGTTGGCCAGCGAATGGGGGTAGTGCTCCTCCAAACAGGCAGCCAGCCGCAGCATATCGTTTTCTGCACGTCCGCCAAAGGTCACGATCTCCGCCACCTTGGGTGCAGCGTAGGTCAGCGTACCGGTTTTGTCAAACACGATCACATCCGCTTTGGCGACCGCTTCCAAAAAGCGTCCGCCCTTAACCGAGATGTGGTGGTGGCTGCTTTCGCGCATGGCGGACAGCACCGTGACCGGCATGGACAGCTTCAGCGCACAGGAAAAGTCCACCATCAGCACCGCCAGCGTTTTGGTGATGTTGCGGGTCAGCAGATAGGTCAGCAGCGTGCCGCCCAGTGTATACGGCACCAGCCGGTCCGCCAGCCGTGCGGCGCGGTCCTCGGCAGTGGATTTCAGCTTTTCCGAATCCTCGATCATCTTGACGATGCGGTCGTAGCGTCCGCCGCCGGACGCTTTGTCCACGGCAATCACACATTCGCCTTCTTCCACCACCGTGCCGGCGTAGGCGTAGCTGCCCACACCCTTGCGCACCGGCAGCGATTCGCCGGTCATCGAGGATTGATTGACCATCGCTTCGCCATCTACTACTTTGCCGTCCAGCGGGATCATATTGCCGGTGCGGATGACAATCTGGTCGCCCGGCTGGATGTCCTTGACCGCCACCAGCACATCCTGACCGTCGGTGCGCAGCCATGCCTTGTCCACATTCAGCGACATCGCGCCCGCCAGATCGGACACGGATTTCTTGTGGGTCCAATCCTCCAGCAATTCGCCCAGCCCCAGCATAAACATGACCGAGCCCGCCGATGCAAAGTCGCGCCGCAGCAGCGATACCGTAACGGCGGTGGCATCCAGCACCGCCACCGACAGCTTGCCGTGCAGCAGCGAACGCAGCCCGGCTTTGATATAGCGTACCGCGCGGAAAACCGCGATCACCGACCGTACCGGCATCGGCAAAAACAGCTTGGAAGCCATGCGGGTCGCGACCGACATCATCAGCTTGTCCTCGTATTCGCGGTTGATGGCACGGGAGGTGTGCTCCGGCACCAGATCCATCGCTTCGGCTTTGGCAAACGAAAACGCCGCCAGCGCACGGGTTACGCGGTCGCGCGGGACGGTATAGGTGATGATCGCGTCACAGGTGCGGTCGAACACCTGTACACCGGTCACGCCGTCCACCGTGCGCAGATAATATTCCAGCACATCCGCCTCGCGCAGCGACATATGCGCCAGACACAGATGCACCCGCATCCGCCCGCGCGAGGTATGTAGGATTTTGCATTTCATCAGGGTTGCCTCCAAAAAAGAGGAGTCGCCGAAATCAGCGACTCCTCCAAAGAACATATTTTGCTTGGAACCGGTCGCTTATTCCGCCGCGTCCTCGACGGTTTCGCACGCCTCGCACGCACAATCGTCGATCACTTCGTCCTCGGCGGCGCGCTTGTCGTTCAGCTCCTTGGCATCGGCCAAAATGTCGTCGGCGTTTTCGCGAATGGTGGTCACCTTGGTCATGACCTCATCCTTCGCGCGCAGAGCGGCAGCCGTGGCTTGCGTATATACCTTTTTGGCTTCGCGGCTGCTCAAAATTTTCAGCCCCGCCGTTCCAAACAGAACGCCGCCTGCGAAAAGTCCCAATTTGCATCCCATACTCATATATGATACCTCCGTTTTTTGAAGCGCCGGGGCGCTCCCATGTTGATGGGCGGGCAGTCAAGCTCAAAAAATTAGTTTAGGCTAACTGCTGCCTGCAAATGCCTGCGTAAAGGTGTTTACGCAATTCTTATTATACACAATTGTCGAAAAATGTCAATTGTACAGCGGCGAGCATAACGCGAAAATGGCGGACTTTTTTTGCCTATTTTTTTGGCTTGTTCGTCAATTCTTTCACACCGATATACAGCAGCAGCACCCCGAATCCGCGCCGCAGCAGGTCGGTATCCAACCCGGTCGCCAGCAGCGCTGCCGCGACCGCAGCGGGTACCCCCGCCAATGTGCACAGCAGCACGGCGCGTTTGTCTATGCGGTGGTGCTTGATATGGGCGATCAGTGCCGCCGGGGCACAGCATAAAAAGTACAGAAGATTGATGCCGCCGGCGCTGCGCTGGTTCATACCGGCCACATTGGTGAGATAAAGAATCAGCAGCGATCCACCTCCGATGCCGAACCCGCTGAGGATGCCGGTGAGCATTCCCACCGCAAAAGACAGTATGCTCACAACAGCAACACCGCCCGTACACCGCCATAGAGGATCAGCAATCCAAACAGCCGATGCAGCCAGACCACCGGCATCCGTCCGAACAGCTTGCCGGACAGCAGCCCGCCTGCCAACCCGCCCAGCAGATAGGGGAGAGATTGCATCACATCAATGCCGCCGTTGAAGCAATAGATGATCAGCGCCGCGACCGACAGCGGCAATATCACCGCCACCGAGGTGGCGAACGCTCGCTTTTCTTCCATATGCAGCCACCCGATGAACAGCGGCACCAAAAACAACCCGCCGCCCGATCCGAACAGTCCGTTGGCGGCTCCCGCCAGCAATCCGGTCACCAGATATTTGCCGGTCGCCTTCATCGCCATGCCCCCTTATCCGCCTTTTTCCATAGTGTGCACCGCTGCCTGCCAAACATACGGTGCCCCGTTGACTTTTACGCTCTTTCCCGTTACACTAAAGACAAAGTGACAGGAGGGATGCGATATGGCCAACATTTTGGATTATCTTGCCTGGCGGGGGGATCTGACTCTGGAACAGGCACCGCTCAACGATGTGGATGGCTTGATTTTGTCGTGGCTGTCGTATATTCCCTTTGGCGGTATTGTGTCGCGGCAGTTTTCCAAACCGGTGCTGTTGTCACACGCCGCCGAGGCGTTTTTGAAAAAGCCTGCCTCCCGCCGCCACGATTCGTTGATCCCACAGGATCTGGAGCTGCTGCGCGCGATGGGTGCCAGCCGCCGGTTTGGGTCGCTGCGGCTATGCGGTTATTACCAGTACACCGATCACAAGGTGCAAAGCCAGTTTGCCGCGCTGGCGGTGGCGCTGGGGAACGGATCCTGCTTTGTGTCCTATCGCGGCACCGACGACACGCTGGTGGGATGGAAAGAGGATTTGAACATGGCATTTTTGATGCCGGTGCCGTCCCAGCTGTCGGCGCTGCGGTATCTGGAACGGGTGGCGGATGTGGTTGCCGGTGCATTGGTGCTGGGCGGTCACTCCAAAGGCGGCAATCTCGCGGCATATGCCGCGGCACTCTGCCCGCCGGAGATTCAGGATCGCATTGTGCGGGTATATTGCAACGACAGCCCCGGCTTTCCGGAAACGATGGCGACCCGCCCGGGGTACCAGAGCATTCGCGACCGGCTGCGTACCTTTGTGCCGCAGTCATCGGTGATCGGCATGCTGCTGGAGCACGAAGAGGAGTACACCGTGGTGCACAGCCATGAATCCGGCATTATGCAGCACAGTCCCTTTTCGTGGGATGTGCTGGGGGATCACTTCGTGTGTGTGGACGGCTTGTCCCGACAGGGGCAGTTTGTGGATAAAACGCTGAACCGCTGGCTGGCGGAGCTGACCCCCGTCCAGCGCGAGCGGGTGGTGGATACGCTGTACGCGGCGCTGGAGGAAACGCAGGCGACCACGGTTACCGAGCTGACCGATAAGTGGCTGCACAACGCGGGGGTGATGCACCGCTTTATGCAGCATCTGGACGAGGATACCCGCCGCCTGATGAACAACACCTTCAACCTGCTGCTGCGATCGGCGCGGCGCAATGTCGGAACCTTTATCCCCACTCGCTCACCCGCTAAAACAGAGGAATAAAAAAACAGGCACTTGATCAAACGATCAAGTGCCTGTTGCGTATACGAGTTATGCTGTTGGCGGGGTGGGGGCGGAGCGTTCGCGATCGTCCGCCCGGCGGCGCTTGTCCTGATACATTGCCTCGTCCGCCGCGGCAAACAGCGAATTGGCGGTATCCTGCTCTTGCCCGAAAGCATAGCCGCACGCCACGCTGAGATGCGCCTGTGGATAGGCGTTTTCGTCACGAATGCGCTGGTGCAGCGCCGCGATCGCCTGCTGCACCGCCGCTTCGTCGGCACCTTGGCAGATAACCACAAATTCGTCGCCGCCGATGCGGTAACAGGTGCCGATGCTCCCGAAGGCATCCTTGACCAGTCGGGCAATATAACCGATCAACTCGTCGCCGAAATGGTGACCAAAGGTATCGTTGATCCATTTGAAATGGTTGATATCCATCACAATATAGCTGCTGGCGGTGTCCACGGTCAGCGTATCCTGTGCGCCGACAAAAGCGTTGCGGTTGTGCAGCCCGGTCAGCATATCGGTGTACGCCATCGAGCGGTAGACATCCAACTCCACCGCGCCTTTATACATGGATACGATGTTGTGGAAGATCACCTTGCACATATACACGCCCAGCACCAAAAAACCCAGCCCGTATATCAGCGAATACAACCGGTGTTTGCCCGCCAAAAATGCCACCAATGCGAGGGCGCTGAAACAGATGAACCACACCAGACCGCGCGTCAATGCCCGCTCTTGAGCGGAGCGGGGCCGGCCGTCGGCGCTGGTTTGGAGATAGCGCCGAAGCTCCGCGATCATCAGTGTGTACATCAGGATATGATGGATAAACAGCGAGATCATATACAGACTTTGCGGCAGCCGCACCCATAACAACAGTACAAACAGCGCCAGATTCAGCGTGAACAGGTCGGTCATCCGGTCCAGCCACCGGCTGCCGGGGCGAATGTGCTGTACAAACGCGATAAAGGCGATGGGCAGCAGCATAAAGGCCATGTAGGACAACGATACGATGGCGTTTTTATTCAGTATACCGCCGGCTTCGGTGGTGAAAATGGCCAGCGCTTGCGAGTCGGTGAGGATCCACACCGCCGACAGCAGCACAAAATAGCCGAGATAAATGCCGGCGTGTCCAAATTCACTATATTGGTGGAAATGGCGCCGCAAAAAGAAGCCATAGGCTATGGCAGCCACACCGCCCACCAAAAAGGCGCAGCAAAACAGCAGCGGGCAAAGACTTTCCTGCAAATACAGATAGGTGTTGCCCGCAAGCTGAGCAGGGGATATGTCGGTGGAGGTGGGCAGGGTGGGTATACGACCGATCACGGTCAGCACCAGTCCCCACACTACCGCCGCCGTTAACAGTCCGTTGCGGATGTATGTGTATCGTTTCATAGCGCTCACCTCCCAGCCTTTTTAGCGACCTTATTATAGCATTGTGCGCCAAAATTGACAAGCGGCGCGGCGGAAAAAAGAGACGACGAGGGGCAGCGAAATCTTGTCATTTACGCAACGCTGTGGTATACTGTGGCTATATATCCCAGGGGGAAAGAGGTTTCGGTCGTGAAGCAGAAAGCAGGTCTTAAACGAACGGTGGGGCTGGCGTATGCCGTGGTGTGCGTGCTGTTTCTGGCTTTTGCCGTGTATATGTGTTTGGGCGAACACAGCCGCGTGTACCAGGCGCGCCCGCTGCGGTCGTATGATGTGATTTCCCGGTATACCGTGAGCGAAATTTCGGACAAAACCGCACCGGTTGGGGTGCGCAAACAATATCGATTTTCGCTGGGGAATTTGGATACCAACGACAACTCGCTGGCGTTTTATGTGGTGCACCAATATGTCGAGGTGCGGTTCGATGACGAGCTGGTGTACAGCCTGACCCCCAGCGAAAACAATCGGGTGGGGGCGTCGCCCGGCAGCAACTGGGTGATCGTGCCGGTGCATCCGTTGGATTCCGGCCGGACGGTGACGGTCACTTTGACACCGGTGTACCGCGATGTTATCAACAAAGCGGTGGAATTCGAGCTCGGTTCCCGCTTTGCCATTATGACGCATTGTCTGAAAAAAGACCTGCCGCAGCTGGTGCTGTCGGTGCTGTGTCTGATGGTGGGGCTGCTGCTGACGGTAGCACAGGCGTGGCTGCTGTTCCGGCGCAAAAACAAAGCGTGGGATATTTTCTATTTGGGGCATTTGTCCTTGCTGCTGGGCGTGTGGCGCATCACCGACACGCGGTTTTCCGCCATGATGTTTGGTGATAACCCGATGGCGCTGGGGTATATCACCTTGGCTGCCATGTTTGTGGGCGGCATTCCGCTGCTGCTGTTTGTGGCGCAGGGCTGCACCGGACGCGCCAAAACAATTTTGCAGCTGTTGGCGCTGGGAAACTGTATGGTGGCGCTGGCAGTGCTCATGTGTCAGGTATGCGGATGGGTCGAATTCCATGAAATACTGGTGGTGAGCCATGTCCTGCTGGCGGTGGGTCTTCTCAGCATGCTGGTGCTGCTGATTACGCAGGGTAAGCAGCATTTTCATCAAAACCATGATATTTTGATTTTGCTGGTGCTGATGGGACTGGGCATCGCGGCGGATCTTATTAATTATTACACCACTGGCACCTCGGCGGGAGTGCTGTATTCCATCGTGGCGTTCTTGCTGTATGCGCTGTGGCGGTTTATCAGCAGTCTTGTGAACATCAACCGCCGGGCGTATACGGATCTGCACACCGGATTGCGCAACCGCAGCTATTGGAACCGGCTGATGGACGATCCCGCGCCTATGACGGATACGGTCGGTATGATGATGCTGGATCTGAACCGGCTGAAACATGTCAATGATACCATGGGACACAAAGCCGGTGACCAGATGATCATCGCCTTTGCTGATATTTTGAAAAAGACGATTCCCGCGGGCAACGCAATCTGCCGGTGGGGCGGGGATGAATTTGCGGTGCTGCTGCCGGAAACCAGCCGCCCGCAGATGGAACAGCTGCGCACGGCGATTGCTCAGGCGGTGGAGGCGTATAACGCTTCCGGCAAAGGTCCCGCCATCCACTTTGCCGCGGGCTGCGCGTTTTCCGGTGATTATCCGGGTGTTTCCCGCCGGGAGCTGCTGGAGCAGGCGGACGAGCGGATGTACCGCCGCAAGGATGAATGGTACCGCGAGAACCGCGCGGATAATAGCGACCAGTAACCAAAACCGCTGCCTATTTGATAGGCAGCGGCTTTTTGCGTCTGTTTAGTTGTTTGTCGGTACAATCGCGACCGCTTGGTATCCCATTTGCGCGTATCGATCCTCCAGCACCCAGCGGGCGTATCGCATCACGCCGTTGCCGTTGTAGGGATCGTTGCAATAATACGCGTCCTCATCATATCCCACCAACACCATGCAGTGCTCGTTGGCGAGCCATTGCACCGTTTCGCCGGTTTTTTCGTCGATCCAGCTGCTGCTGGGGTAGGAATTTTCCATACCGATGGTCGCCCAGATCAATACCGGAATTCCGTTGTCGATATATTGTTCGCATAATTGCGCAAGCGAGCTGTCGGTCAGATTGCGTGCCCGCCCGCCGTCCAGCGCCATGTTTTGAAATGCCTTTTGGATGACCGGGGCGTAGCATCCATAACCGGAATCGTCGTGCGGGTCGCCCACAAACTTATCGTTGGGGCTGGGGCCCACTGCCTCGCCGTTTTGGTCGCGCACCTGTCCGCATTCCAGATAACGGTCGATGAACTCGTCCACCGTGACGGCGGCGCCCCAATATTGCAACAGCATCACCGCGCTGATGCTTTCGCATCCGGTGGGGTAATCCACCTGGCTGAGATAGGGAACATCCAGCGGAAACGCGCTTTGCGCCGGTTTGCGAATGGCGTAGGACGGTGCCGCGGTGGCGGCAGTCAACGCAGCCGAGGCGCGCGTGGCGGCTTTTTTGCCGGAGGCGGTGGTGGCTGATGAAGCGCTGCCGATCGTGGCAGCCGAGGCGTTGGAGGCGGTAGTGGCGGCCTCGGCAGAGGGGGTGTTGCCCGCGGAGCTGCCGGTGTGTTTCCACAAAAGCCCCACCAGCACAACCACGCCCAACAGCAATACCCGCAGCCGCTTGTTTTTACGACGCATACCCGTTCATCCCTTTCTCTTAGGTTCTGAACAAAGCATAACGCCGCGGCGGCTGTTAAGTATGCAGCAAATTGCAAAAGAATTGCAAAATCACGCGATCAGATTGAGAATTTGAAACCCGTTGAGCGCGTTGCTCTGGGGGTTGATATACAGCAGCAGTCCGGTCATTTTTTCGTTAGACAGCGGTACCATCGCGGCGGAATCCGGCAAAAAGAAAAGCAGGATCTCGCCTTCGTAAAACACCATGTTATAATTGCTTTCGTACAGCAGATAGGGCAGCACCTGATCGATGAAATCCGGGTTTTGATGGTCGCGGTCGATGATGTGCTTGAAAAAGAACAGCCAATCGTCCAAAAGCGGCTGACCCGGCTTTTTTGTCAGGGAGCTGTCGTCTTCGGCTTCGGTGGCGCGCCCGACATAATCGGTTCCGTATTCCTGGTTATAGTTGCGGCGGTTGGCATAAATGGCTTTTTTCAGCCGGTTGGTCGCCTGCATCCGCTGGTCGTTGGACAGCTCCTGAGAGCCGTCGGCGGAGATAACATGCATTGCCTCGATGCTCATCCCGTCCCACACCAGATTCAGCTTGTAGCGCTTGCCGTCCTGCCCGGTGTAGGTCTGGTCGGGGAGAAAATATTTGGCAAGCGACTGCTGATACCGCATCTTCTGTGCCAACTGGTCGTTTTGCTTTGGGACAATATCCGGATTCCACGCGGCGCACACATCGGTGATCCAGCTGCCCAGCGTTTTGCAAAAATCGTCCCATGCCGCGGCATCGTCTGCCCCCGATGCGGCGGCTACCGTTTCCTCTTCGCGGTACAGCGTCCACGGATAAAAGGTCAGATCCTCCTGTGCATCCACATTCAGCAGCGAGGTCTGCGGAGCGGCTTCCACCGATACGATCTTGCCTTCTTCATCGGGCATTAGCGCCTTGGCGACATCCATCCCGAAAAAACCGGCCACCAAAATGGCAGCGGTCAGACCGATGGTCAATCCGTTGGTCACGATATTTTTCATAATGCCGCCCCTTTCTCCCGGTTCGGGAACAGAATGGTCACGGTGGTACCCTCGCCGGGCTGGCTGTCGATCAGCAGCGCCGCGCCGTGCCGTTTGGCGATTTCGGCGCACAGCGCCAGTCCCAATCCGGCGCCGCCCGCCTTGCGCGAGCGGGATTTATCCACCATATAAAACGGCTCGGTCACCTTGGCGATGCTGTCCGCCGACATCCCGATGCCATGGTCGCTCACCGCCAGCCGCACCCCATCCGGTGCGCGGCGGCAGGTCAGCGCGATCTCCTGTCCGTCCTGCGACGCTTTGGCGGCGTTGTCCATCAAATTGTACAGCAGCGAGGTGAACAACGGCTTATCCACTGACAACACAATGCCCGCCTCCGCCTCCTGTCGCAGCGTCATCTGCCGCCGCTGCAGCAGCGGTGCCATCGCGCGGGCGGCATCCGCCAACAGGTTTTCGGCGGTGATCTCTTCGCGATCCAGCGCCACATTGCCGGCGGTCACCAGCTCCATCAGTTTGCCGGATAGCGCTTGCAGCCGCTTGGTTTCGTCCACGATAATGCCGGCGTATTCCTGTCGCTGTTCGTCGCTGACTTCCCGCTTGATGCGCAAAATATCCGCAAACCCCAAAATCGAGGTGAGCGGGGTTTTCATCTCGTGTGCCAAGTTGTCGATAAACACCTTGCGGCTTTCCGCCAGCCCCTCTGCCTGCTGAATATGCAGCTCAATGGCATCCGCCATCTGGTTGATGCTGCGGGACAGGGTGCGGAACTCCTGTCCGCCTTTTTCCGGCAGCCGCAGCGAATAATCGCCATCCGCAATGCAGTGCAGCGTGTTGTGAATACGGTGCAGCGGCGCCATCAGCCGCAGCACAAACAATATCAGCACCCCGCCGATCAGACAGGCGAACACCAGACTGACCACCCGCACAAATTGGCGCTGCTGTTCCAGCGTGTCGTACACATCCGAAATATCGGTGACGGTGAACAGCGTGTAGGTGTTTCCCTCCAGCGCCAGCGGCGCGCCCGCCAGAATATAGGTGTGCTGTTTGTAGGTGGCGACGGTCATCTGCACCGCGCTGTCTTTGCTTTTAGTCACCGCCGTGCGGAACGCATCGGTCAGCGGTGCCGCCTGCAGCTGACTGACCATCGCCTTGCCCCGCCAGATTGCGATGCCGCTGTCGGCGGTGGATTGCGATACCAGCAGCGTGTCCAGCAGCTCGTCCACCTGTGTCGCGCTCAGCAGCGGACGCTTTTGGCTCAACCGCTCATACACCACGCGGTTTTGCAGCGTGGCGGCGAGGTATTGGTGCTGGGTGGCGGCCTGCTCCTGTTCGCGCTGCACGGTGCGTTGGTGGCTGGTATACAAAATGATGCCGGCGGTCACATTGATCGCGAGCAAAATCAGCGACAGCGACACCAAAAACACTTTTTGCCATAGTTTCATACTTACTTCCCGCTTTCCAGCCGGTATCCCAGCTTCGGAATGGTGATCAAATGGTGCTGCAGCCCCATTTTGCGCCGCACCTGCTGCACATGAATATCTACCGTGCGGCTTTCTCCGGCAAATTCATAGCCCCATACCGCCGCGAGCAGCCGGTCGCGGGTGAGGGCAATGTCCTGATGCTGCATAAAAAACGCCAGCACATCAAATTCCTTGGGGGTCAGCGCCACCGGTTCGCCCGCTTTTTTCACAGTGTGCTCTTCGATATTCAGCACAATATCGCCGTAGGTCAACACTGCTTGGGTGCGGTGCGCCCGGCGCAGTACCACCTCGATGCGCGCCAGCAGCTCCACCGTTTCAAACGGCTTGACGATGTAATCCTCCGCTCCCAGTCGCAAGCCCTTCACCCGATCGGCAACATCCTGCCGCGCGGTGAGAAAGATGACCGGGGTGCTGCCGCCGCGCGCCTGTTCCATCAGCGAAAAACCGTCCTGTCCGGGCAGCATCACATCCAGCAGCGCCAGATCATACTCGCCCGACAACAGCCGGGGCAGCGCGTCGGTGCCGTTATCGCATAAATCGCTTTCGTATTGCACAATCGAAAGCGATGCTTGCAGCATTTGTCCAATATGAGGGTCGTCCTCCACGATCAGAATTCGAATAGCCATAGCCGCCGTCCTTTCCCCTCTGAGATATGTCCAGTATACCAGCAACGCGGGCAAAGAACAACTGCCGCACTCTGCGAAAAGGCGGAAAATGCTGCAAATTTTTTGCAAAAATTCACCTTTGCCGCGCCCGAAACGCGCAAAAATCCCCCGCCCGAAGATACCGGGCGGGGGAGAAGGCTGCTGCCGGTTGCTCATTCGGGCAATCCCGAACGGTGGCATAAATCTTGTTCTTCCTCACGCAGCTTATCGTAATTGTTGACTCGAATCAGACATGTGGGTTCTTCAAATGGATCAGAGTCTGTTTTGGAATCTTTTTCGACGGGAGGTTGTATAAAATCGCCCAGCATATTCCCCACATCAAAGGTGTCTGTATCTGTTATAAAGGTCAGGCAATAAGGCGCGCCATAGTATCGCTCGAATGGAACGGCAGAAAACTCCATTTTATTGAGATAGTCCACCCAGTCATCGATTAACTCTGGGTCGGTGATATCATTATATAATGTAGTGATCTTTTTTATTTCACCGTTTTTGTTTGCTTTGGTGATATCCCGTACCAGTTGGTTTATCCGGTCGGTTTCCACCTCATAAACGTCCTTGGGCGACGAACAGGAAGAGAAGAGCATTACCATCAGCACCACCAAAAAACATAGACCGCGCTTTTTCATAAAAAGCCCTCACTTTCTTTAGCCGCGCATAAAGACAAAGCCGCTACGCAAAAAACGTCGACTATGTGTCCCTATGCCTGTTTCACAACTTGCCATGGCATATTTATGGTAACACAAAGCCGACGAAATTTCAATACATTTTTATTTCTTTTATCAAAATATTTCAACAAGAAAAAATTATTCTAGTGGATGCAACCGATATTGTGCGGGGCTTTGACCGGTGATGCGTTTGAACACCGTGTAAAAATTGGATACGCTGTTGAACCCGCAGGACTCGGCAATCTCCAGCACACCGGCGGGGGAGGACTTGAGCTGCCGCGCCGCATCCGCGATGCGCAGCTTGACAATGTATTCCTTGGGGCTGATACCGTTGCATTTGCGAAACACCCGGCAAAAATACGACTCGTTCATATGCAGCATATCCGCCAGCGTTGCCAGCGGCAGCGTTTCGCGGTAATGCTCGGCAATATAGGTCATTATGCGATCCATATCCGCGTGGTGCGCTCCGGCGGAGGGGCTGCCGACCAGATCATAGTGGCGCAGTAGCTGCGCGAGGATGCCCAGCAGATCGGCCTTGATGACCGCTTCGTGGCGGGGGAGCTGTTGGTCAAATTCGGCTTGCATCGCGGTGAACTGGCGCTGAATGGCGGGGAACGCCGGATTGTTTCGATCCAGCTTGTTCTGGAACTGCTCGTTGCGCTCAAAAAAAGTTGCCAAAAACGCCTGATCAAAGGTGTAGGTGGGGTTGGACCAGACAAAGCGCGGCTCAAACTCCACCGCCAGATTGACCAGCGGTTGGTCGCCGGTGTTCCAAAGCCCATGGAACTCGGTGTTGTTGAACAGCAGAATATCACCGCTTGTGACCGGATAGACCCGATCATCCACGCGATATTCGCCCTCACCCGCCAGAATCATGGACAGCTCCAGTGTGTAGTGGGTGTGCATCCCCAAAAAGGAGTCTGTTTCCATGGTCAACAGCGCCATCTTCACCAAAATGTTTTCCGGAATATCCAGCGTGGTAATATCCACTGTAAAGCCCATGATGCCCCCTCCTTCGTTATTACGGTTATACCACACCGCCGCGGGGATGTCAATCGACCGCCCCCAAACCAAACGCGCCCGAAGCCGACCGGCCCCGGGCGCGTTTGCGTAAGATGCTTATTTCAGCACGCTGATCGCGTCGCTAATGGTTTTTTCGTATGCTTCCATACCGTACTTGTCCACATCGCTCTTGTTCTTTTCGCCGTGGGTCAGACAGCCCGCACCGCCGATGCAGCCGCCGGAGCACGCCATACCCTCCACAAAATTGTTGGGCAGCACGCCTTTGGAGGCTTTCAGCAGCGCCACGCGGCAGGCTTCGATACCGTCGCAGGAGATGGGGTCGTAAATGTGCTTTTCGTCCAGATTCTGCTCTTTCAGCGCCTGCTGCACCGCATCCGCCAAGCCGCCGCTGCGCGCGAAGATACGGCCGTAGTAGGACGCGTTGTTCAGCACGCCCTCTTCCAGCGTGGTGATGTCGAGATCACGGCTGTCAAACAGCGCCTGCAGCTCTTCAAAGGTGATCACGCTGTCGATATACGGGCGCACTTCCTCTTTTTGGAATTCCATTTTCTTCGCGGTGCACGGCCCGATGAACACGACCTTGGCGCCTTCGTCGGTTTCTTTAATGTATTTGGCAATGGCGGCGGCGGGGGACAGATTGATGGAAATATGCTCCGCCAGATCCGGGAACGCCTTATGGATGTAGTCCACAAACGCCGGGCAGCAGCTGCTGGTCATAAAGTCGTCCCGCTCGGTCAGCTCACGCGATTCGGAAAAAGCGACCATATCCGCGCCCAGCGCCGCTTCCACCACATGGTAAAAGCCGAGCTTTTCAATGCCGGTGATGACCTGACCCAGCTTGGCATAGCTGAACTGGCTGGAAATGGACGGCGCGATCACCGCATACACCTTGTATTCCTGGTTGTTCTCGCTCTTTTTGATCAGATCGATCACATTCAGAATAAAGGATTTGTCCACGATAGCGCCGAAAGGACATTGATACACGCACGCGCCGCAGGAAATGCACTTGCTGTTGTCGATGCAAGCGGCTTTGTCCTCGCCCATGTGGATCGCCTTGATTTTGCAGGCGTTTTCGCACGGACGCTTGCGGTTGATGATGGCGCTGTACGGACATACCCGCGCGCACGCGCCGCAGTTGACGCATTTCGATTTGTCGATGTGGGCTTTCTGGTGCTCGTCGTAGGTGATGGCGCCGCGTTTGCACACATCCTCGCACCGGTGAGCAATACAGCCGCGGCAGGATTCGGTGACATCATAGCCGGATACCGGACATTCGTCACAGGCAATGTCGATGACCTCGATGACATTGGGGTTGGTTTTGTCGCCGCCCATTGCCAGCTTGATGCGTTCGGAAACGATGGCACGCTCCTTATAGATGCAGCAACGCATGGTGGCTTCTTTTCCCGGTACGATCACCTGCGGAATATCCGTGATTTTTTCCAGCAGCTGGTCGCTCCAGGCATAGCGCGCCACTTCGCGCAAAACCTTGTATTTCAGATGCTGTACCTTCGTGTCGAACTTTCTCATTTGCTGTACACTCCTTTAGAAATAGCTCACTTTAATGCGCTTGCCCATCTTTTTCAGGCAATCGGTCAACTCCTCGACCAGCCGCATTTTAATGTTAAAATTGATGGGCAGATTGGGGTTCTGGTGCGCGGGGTTGACCGCGCGTCCCACAAAGAAATTGATGTCGGTCGCTTCTTCAAACAGCATCCGCGCAATCAGCGACGCGCCATCTTTTTTATAGCTCCACTGGGTGTAGCTGTCGTTGTTTTCCAAATAGTTTTGTGCGTATTGCAGCACCCGGCTGACCGTGATGACCCCTTCGGTCACCAGATCCACTCCCTCGATTTTGGAAATAGGGGGGATGTCCGGATCCACATACACCGGCAGTCCGGTGTCGATCTCTTTGCCGAGAAATTCCGCTGCCAGCGTGGAGGTGGTGCCGCCGCACACAATGTGCTTGCCCTCTTTGGAGAAGAACAGCGACATCATCTTGGGCACATCCGCGGGATCGGACGGCGGCCCGATCATCAGATTCATCGGCTTGCGCTGCCGCAGCTTGATGGTGCAAACGGTGGTGTCATCGCCGGGCTGATCCTCATACAGCTTGTTGCATTCGTCCAGCAAAATGGTGCTGAGCGTTTTGGCGGTAAAGTTTTCATCGTACATGGTTTCCATAAAGTCGATGATGTTGTCCCGCTGCCAGCCATAGTTCAGCGATTTTTCCACGCCCGCGTAGATCGCGCCGTCGCTCATCGCGATGAACACATCGTTTTCCTGCAGATCAATGCGCGACTGGTAGATGGTTTTGCCGCCGATCTCCATCGCGGTTTCGGGATACACAACGTTTTTGCCGTTGCGCAGCAGGATCACATGCGGGTTGTCATATTGAATGATCTCCGCCTGCTGCCGATTGGGGGATACGCGGATAATGGTGAAGGTGGAATACGCCACCTTGCGCACATCGCATACCGGCAGGGTGGCGGCAATGGTCGCCACGCAATCCTCCACCTTCATGGAATTGGCCATCATGGTGGAGATAATGGTGGCGGTGAGGGTGGACAAAATGCAGGCTTTTACGCCGCTGCCCAGTCCGTCCGCCAGCACCATCACCAGAGAATTGTCGTCCTGCTCGATCACTTCAATATGGTCGCCGCAGAGCTGCTCGCCGTGCTTATACAGGCTGTGGTAGCCAATATCGGTACACAGATCATTCATCTTTCAGCGACTCCTTCAGATTGGTCAGCGCGATCTTGGTTTCCGCAGTCGTTTCGCCCAACAGCGAAGCGATCTCCTGCACCACCCGCATCTGTTTTTCAATCACCTTGTCGGTGACTTCAATGGTGTGGCGGCTCAGCTCTTCCTTTTTCGCGCGGGCGTTTTCTTCGTCGGTGATGTCCCGCATAATGCTCATAATGATGTGGTAGCTCTTATCGTAGATGATGGATTGCTCCACATATTTGTTGTATTCCGCCAGATAGACGCGCTGGTCGTGCACATTGCGCCCCGACTGCATCACATCCATAAACGGCACCGGATCCAAAATCCGGATCACCTGATCGCCCATCACATCCGCAGCGCTGCGCAGATGGAACATCTGACATGCCGCGCGGTTGAGATCCTGCACCTCCAGCTGCTCGTTCAGCACGATGATGCCGTTGGGGGTGTTTTTGATGATGGTGTCCGAGAAGGATTCCGCCTTTTCTTTCAAGAACGGCAGACACATGGACAGATCCGCCTTGCCTTGCAGCACCGCGATCGCTTTTTCGCGGCAGGTGTCATAGCCGCAGCTGCCGCAGTTCAGCTCCTGCTCGGGGCTGGATTTGCCCATCTGGCGCAAGATCTCGGTGATGGCGGCGCTGCCGGGCATCGCCTTGGGCAATCCGGTGGACAGGATGGGCTTTGCAAGCTCCTGTGCCGCCACCGGCTGTACCGGAAAATCGTCCGGTCCGGCGGCAGCGGTGATGGCTATGTAATCCCGCACCGGTGCACGGCGGCGTTTTTCCATGATGGGACCACCGATGCAGCTGCCGGCGCAAGCCGACATTTCGATAAAGCAGTGGTGCAAATTGCCGTTCAACACATCCTGAATCGCCTGAATGCAGTTGTCCATGCCGTCCACCACCATATAGGTGATATCCGGCTCGCGATCCATGGTGTTCAAAATGCCGCCGGAGGTGGGGAACAAGCGTGCGCGGCTGTCGCGGCGATGATCCTCGCCGCGCGACGGCACAATGTTTTCGCTGGCGAACCAAGCCGCCAGCTCCTCAAAGGTCAGCACGCAATCCACCAGCTCGGGATAGCGATCCGCTTCGTCCTTTTTCGACAAACAGGGGCCGACAAAAACCGTTTTGGCGTCGGGATGCTCCCGTCGGATCAGCGCACAGTGCGCCTGCATAGGTGACTGCACCTGTGCCAAAAAGGGAAGCGCTTCGGGATAATGCTTTTGCAGCAGCAAATTGACCGAATGACAGCAGGAGGAGATGATGACATCCTGTTGACCCTCCCGCAGCATCTCTTCGTACCGCTTTTTAACGATGGTCGCACCCACAGCGGTTTCGTCCGCGTCGGCAAAGCCGAGCTGCTTCAGCGCATCCCGCATGGTATCGATGGTGACGCCGGGGAATGCCGCGATAAAAGAGGGCGCCAAGCTGACATACACCGGCGCATCGCCTTGCAGCAGCGCACGGGCTTTATCGGTATCCGACCGAATCTGCTTGACGTTTTGCGGACATACCACAAAACAGTGCCCGCACAAAATGCACTCGTCATGGACAATATGCGCTTCGTTGCCGGAAAAACGGATGGATTTGACCGGGCAGTGCCGGATACACTTGTAACAGTTTTTACAGTTGGATTTCTGGGACTGCAAAGCCTCGTTCATCTTGTATTCGTCCTTTCTGTCCGGGCGGGCAGACCCGTCCGAAAAGCGCTCCGTACAAACCGCATTAGCCAGACCTCCTCCCCGCGGTCGCAGGAAGAAGGGCTGGCCAATGATACAGTTCAGGAGGTTTTACACTTTGCTCAGGATTTCTTTTTCAAAGAATTCCGATACGGTGTCGGGCGAAACCGAGAAACGAACATCGTCCACGGTCACATTCACGCCCTCGGCGCATTTGCCCATGCAGAAGGCGCCGCGCAGATCCACGGTGTCCTGCAGATTGTGCTCGGCCACCAGCGCCTGAAGACCTTCAACCACCTGGCGCGAGCCTTTCAAATGACAGGAACTACCGATGCAAACAGTGACTTTCATGGGATAGCCTCCTTATTTATTTGTGTCGTGCAATTATTCGTAATCGACGACGTTGACCCAGTTCAGCAGGAACTCGCGCTCCTCGGGTTTGCCCTTGACCGACTGGGAAGCGGCCACGATGGGCAGCCACTGCTGCACATACTGTTTCGCGGTGTCGCTCTTCTTGCAGAACAGATCCAGATACTGATCCGCCAACGCCTCGTCACCCTGCAAACGGAACAGCAGGTAGGTGCGCGCCACATCCGCACTCGCGTTGCCCTGGGTCGCGTGCGACCAGTCGAGGATATACGCGGTGCCGTCCTCGGTGATAATGATGTTGCTGGGGTTGAAGTCGCCGTGGCACACTTTGTTGTGCTTGGGCATACCTTCCAGACGGGTGTGCAGCTCATACCGGGTGGTCGCGTCCAGTGTGGTTTCCGCGATCTTACGGTTCATTTTGTCCTTCAGCTTGTTCAGCAGGGGAGCTTTCTGCTGATGGACCCGCAGCTGCAGATCCACGAACAGATTCAGATACTCGTCTTTTTTCTCCGGATGCTCTTTCATCAGCGCATCCAGCGTTTTGCCGGGGATAAACTGGGTCACGATCGCCCATTTGCCATCCAGCTTGGTCACTTCCACCACTTTGGGCACGTTCAGACCGGTTTCCTCCACGCGCGCCTGGTTCAGCGCCTCGTTCAGGACATCCGCCTTGGAGTAATCTTCGTTAAACACTTTGATTGCCAGGTCGCCGTCGCGATAGACGGTTTTGTCGGTGCGAACCGCAATCACTTTGTCCAGTTTCATAAAGCGCTTCCTCCTTTTATTTGCCGTAGTAGGCGTTCAGATACATTTGTTTGATCTCGCTCATCAGCGGATAACGCGGGTTGGCGCCGGTGCACTGATCGTCGAACGCCTGCTCCACCATGTCATCCAGGGTATCCAGGAAGTATTTCTCGTCCACGCCGTAGTCGCGGATGGTCTTTTTGATGCCGATGCGCTCTTTCAGCTCATCGATCGCCGCGATCAGGTTCTCCAGCTTCTCGCTGTCGTTTTTGCCTTTGATACCCAGATAATCAGCCACTTCGGCGTAACGAGCCAGCGTATGCGGATGATCGTACTGCGGGAAGGTACCCATCTTCGCGGGAACTTCCGCCGCGTTAAAGCGCATCACTTCGTCCAGCATCAGCGCGTTGGCAACGCCGTGCGGCAGGTGGTGGAACGCACCCAGCTTGTGCGCCATCGAGTGGCAAACACCCAGGAACGCGTTGGCAAACGCCATACCGGCCATGGTGGCGGCGTGCGCCATCTTCTCGCGGGCAACCGGATCGTTCGGACCGTTGTCATAAGCGCGGGGCAGATACTCGAAGATCATTTTCAGCGAACGCAGCGCCAAGCCATCGGTGAAGTCGGTCGCCATCATGGACGCATACGCCTCCAAGCCATGGGACACGGCGTCGATACCGGAGGCGGAGGTCAGACCCTTGGGCGCGTTCATCATCATGTCCGCATCCACGATCGCCATCTTCGGCAGCAGCTCGTAGTCAGCCAGCGGGTATTTCACGTGGGTCTTTTCGTCGGTGATAACCGCGAAAGGCGTCACTTCGGAACCGGTACCGGCCGAAGTGGGCACCGCGATGAAGTAGGCTTTTTCGCCCATCTTCGGGAAGGTGTACACACGTTTGCGGATATCGCAGAAACGCATGGCCATATCCATAAAATCAGCTTCCGGATGCTCGTACAGCACCCACATGATCTTACCGGCGTCCATAGCGGAACCACCGCCCACGGCGATGATAACATCCGGCTCGAAAGCACGCATCGCTTCGGCACCCTCTTTGGCGCTGGCCAGCGTCGGGTCGGGAGCGACATCGAAGAAGGTGGTGTGGGTGATGCCCATCTCGTCCAGCTTATCGGTGATGCCTTTGGTGTAGCCGTTTTTGTACAGGAAAGAGTCGGTCACGATGAAGGCTTTCTTCTTGCCCATCACGGTTTTCAGCTCGGTCAGCGCGACCGGCAGGCAGCCTTTCTTCATATACACCTTTTCAGGCGCACGGAACCACAGCATATTCTCTCTCCTCTCGGCCACGGTCTTGATATTGATGAGGTGCTTGACACCCACGTTTTCGGACACGGAGTTGCCGCCCCAGGAGCCGCAGCCCAGCGTCAGCGAGGGAGTCAGCTTGAAGTTGTACAGGTCGCCGATACCGCCCTGAGAGGAGGGGGTGTTGACCAGAATACGGCAGGTCTTCATGCGCTCGGCAAACTCGTCCAGCTTCGCGCGCTCGGTCACCGCGTTCAGATATACCGAGGAGGTGTGGCCGTAGCCGCCGTCCGCAATCAGATGCTCGGCTTTGTCCAGCGCGTCGGCGAAATCTTTGGCTTTGTACATCGCCAGCACCGGAGACAGTTTTTCGTGTGCGAACTCTTCGCTGATGTCCACGCTCTCTACTTCACCGATCAGGATCTTGGTGGATTCGGGAACCGTCACGCCCGCCAGCTCGGCAATGTGGAACGCCGACTGACCGACGATCTTGGCGTTCAGCGCGCCGTTGATGATGATGGTCTTGCGCACTTTTTCGGTTTCGTCCTTGGACAGGAAGTAGCAGCCGCGGGCTTTGAATTCTTTCTTCACCGCCGCATACACTTTATCCAGCACGATGACCGACTGCTCGGACGCGCAGATCATACCGTTATCGAAAGTCTTGGAATGGATGATGGAGTTGACAGCCAGCACCAGATCGGCGGTGTCGTCGATGATGGCGGGGGTGTTACCGGCGCCAACGCCCAACGCGGGTTTACCGGACGAATACGCCGCTTTCACCATGCCGGGACCACCGGTCGCCAGAATGATGTCCGCTTCTTTCATCAGCAGGTTGGTCATCTCCAGCGAGGGGATGTCGATCCAGCCGATGATGCCTTCGGGAGCGCCGGCCGCAACCGCCGCTTCCAGCACGACCTTCGCCGCCGCGATGGTGCTGCCCTTCGCGCGGGGGTGGGGGCTGATGATGATGCCGTTGCGGGTCTTCAGGCAGATCAGGGTTTTGAAGATCGCGGTCGAGGTGGGGTTGGTGGTGGGGATAACCGCCGCCACAACGCCGATCGGCTCAGCAATCTTGGTGGTGCCGTAAGCCTTGTCCTCTTCCAGCACACCGCAGGTCTTGACATCCTTATATTTGTTGTAGATATACTCGGAAGCGAAGTGGTTTTTGATCACTTTGTCTTCCACAATGCCCATGCCGGTCTCTTCGACAGCCAGTTTGGCCAGCGGGATGCGCATTTTGTTGGCTGCGGTGGCCGCCGCCTTAAAGATTTTGTCTACCTGCTCCTGCGTGTAGGTGGAGAAGATCTTCTGCGCTTCGCGTACGCGAGCCAGCGCTGCTTCCAGCGCTTCCACGCTGTCCACGATGTTGTACTGCTTGTCATTTGCCATTGCCAAGGTCTCCTATCTGTTTGAATTTCATCCGGGCGACAGGCGAGTTGTTAATAATTTAACACATTCACCGAAAATAAAAACGCCGCTGGTTCCGGATGGCTGGGAATGCTGCGTTCATATAGCGACTGTGCCGCGCGGCCAAAACCCAAAGGCACCGTCGCCATCTCCCGAAGGATACAAGCTAAGTATACCGACTTTCGCGAAAAGTGTCAAGTGGAAACCGCATCCAACCACGACGAATTTACACAAAAAAAGCGACGCGTTTTTGGCAAACACGCCAAACAAACGCGCGGGGTGGGTCGACGCCCCGAAAGATCGTTGCATTTGTCGCGCCAAAACCGGTAAAAAGGGTAGAAAAATTCATAAATATCGGCTATGATAAGGGTGATCTTTATTAAAGGAGAGAAAAGACGATGAAAGACTTTTTGCGAAATATCAAAATCAATGCGGTGCTGTCGGCCATTATCTGCGTGGTGCTTGGTTTGGTGCTGGTGATCTGGCCGGAGGTTGTGGGCACGGTGTTTTGCTATGTGGTGGGGGCTGCGCTGGTGCTCAGCGGCGTGGCGTATATCGTTTCGTATTTGCGCCAGCGGGATAATGCCTCGCTCTTTCAGGTGGATTTCCTGATGGGGCTGGTGTTTGCGGTGCTGGGCGTGTGGATTATCGCGAAACCGGACATGATCCTGTCGCTGATTCCGGTGCTGTGCGGGATTGTGATTTTGCTGCATGGCTTTATGGATCTGCAGCAGGCGCTCAACCTCCGGCGTGCCGGCTACCAAAACTGGGGCGCGGCGCTGGTGGTGGCGATCGTCACCGTGATTTTCGGTGGGGCTCTGCTGTTCAACCCGCTGATGGCGGCGAATGTCGGCATTATGCTGATGGGCATCGGTTTGATTTTCGACGGCGTGTCGGATCTGTGGCTGCTGACGCGGGTGTCCAAGTATATGAACCAGTGATGGCGGCGCAGGGGTAGGGGTGACAGAATGACACTCAAGGAGCAACTGCTGGCGCGGCTGGAAAGCCAGCGCGGCGAGAGCGTGTCCGGACAGGAGCTGGCGGAGCAATACGGCGTTTCCCGCAACGCGGTGTGGAAGGCGATCGGGGCGCTGAAACAGGAGGGCTACGCGATCGAATCCTCCACCAACCGAGGGTACCGGCTGGCGGAGGATTGCGACCGCTTGTCCGCCGCCGCGATCAAAGCTGCCTTGTCCGATCCGGCGGTGCCGGTGTATGCGGTATCGTCGGTGGATTCTACCAACGAAGAGGCGCGCCGCCGTTTATCCCAATCGTCGGAAAGCTGCTTTGTGGTGGTGGCGGAGGAACAGACCGCCGGGCGGGGGCGGCGCGGACGCGCGTTTTATTCGCCGCGGGATACCGGATTGTATCTCACCTTGGCGATGGCACCGGATACCACTGTGGCGCAGCTCACCGGCGTGACCGCCTATGCGGCGGTGTGCACGGCACGCGCCATCCGCGAGGTGTGCGGCAAACAGCCGCGTATCAAATGGGTCAACGACCTGTTTTTGGATGGGCGCAAGATAGGCGGCATTTTGACCGAGGCGATCTCGGATGTGGAAACCGGACAGGTCAGCCACCTGATGATCGGCGTGGGGGTGAACCTGCGCGCCGGGACGGTGCCGGACGAGCTGAGCGGCGTGATGGGCTTTGTGGATGCGGACGGCGGCGCCAAAAACCGGTTGGCAGCCGCCATTGTCAATGGCTTGCTGCGCTACGATCCGGCGGATACCGGGTTTATGGAAGACTATCGTCGCTGGTCGATGGTGCTGGGGCACGGCGTTACCTACGAGCAAAACGACCAGACCCGCGTGGGGGTTGCCACCGCGATCGACGACCACGGCGCACTGGAGATTCGCCATCCCGACGGCTCCGTTGCGCATCTGCGCAGCGGGGAGATCACCTTGCGGGTCAACGAACAGAAAAAGTGAACGAGAGCCATGCAGGGGTATCCGCATGGCTTTTTCTTTTGAAAAATATATTCATCACAAAAAATTTCTACCAACCAAAGTGCTTTTATGGCGTGTAATAAGTGACAACAAGAAGGAGGGGGAAACGGTGAATGAAAAAGCGCTGATTAAAAAATGCCAGCGCGGCGATCGTCAGGCGTTCGACGAGCTGATTCGGCTGTATTACCACTATGTTTCCGGCTTCCTCTTGAAAACCACAGCGGACGAAACGCTGACCGAGGATCTGACACAGGAAACCTTTCTCAAGATGATCCGCCACATCGAACAGTTTGATCCGGGGGGCAGCGCCGGGTTCGGCACATGGCTGATCACTATCGCAAAAAACAGCTATCTCGACTATCTGCGCCGCCATCGCATTCCGGTGGCGGACATCGACTCCCTACCCTTGGAGGACGAGCGGAATGTGGCGGACGAGGTGGAACAAAAGCTCCGGTACGAGCAGCTGTTGACGGCGATGGATTCCCTCCCGCCGGAACAGGCGCTGGCGATCAGGCTGAAATATGTGGAGGATCTAACACTGGCACAGATCGCCGAACGTATCGGCGTGCAGCCGAAAACCGTTAAAAGCCGTATCCATGACGGCACGGTGAAGTTGCGAAAAAAACTAAACCGAAAAGAAAGGACGGAGGACATATGAGCTCGAATGTAGAAGGCATGATCGACCGGCTGACCCCGGCGATCGAGCAAAAATGCGAAGAGCTGCGCGCGGCACGCAAGCAGCGGGTGCAATCCCGCATTTTTGTGCTGCTGTGCGCGATGGTGGTGCTGGTTCCGGCGCTGCTGGTGTTCGCCGGTGTGTCGCTCACGGTGCTGATCGCGCCGCTCGTCTTTATGTCGCTGAGCGTTGTGTTGCTGTTGCCGGTATTGCTCTCCGGCAAAACCACCCATCAAGGAGGAAACGTTTATGAACAGGCTTGAAAACATCTTATCCAAGTGGAATTTCAAAAAGATCGCCGTTTGGTATCTGGTGCTGGCGGTGGTAGCGGGGCTGGCTTGTGCCGGCACGGTGGGATATCTCTATCGCGAACGGCTGAATTTCGCGTGGCAGTATTCCCGGCTGGATGAAGCGAAGGATGATGCCGCGCTGAAAACAGCGGTGGACAACACCGCCGCCGCGTCGGCGGATGTGGTGGATGTGCTGGTTTTGGACGGCAGCAATCAGGTGACCTATTCCGCGAAAAGCTCCCCCTTTTCTGCCGGCACACTGGAGCTTGTCAAGGCGGGCAGCGAAAAGAAGTATCTCACATCTGCCGCCCACCCGAACGCGGTGTTCCAGTATGTGAAAAGCGAAGAGTTTATGCTGCAATCCATCATCAATAAGGATTTTGGAAAAATTCGCACCGATTATGATGACGACAGCGCCTTTGAAAGCAGCCTGTCCGCCAAATCCATTTATATGCTCAGCCGCGTGGGTGTTCACGGCAGCGACAGCAAGGTGTATGTCATCACCGTGCCCACCTCGGTGCCCGGCGGTATGACGGTGCTGAAAGCGACGGCCGCGCTGGCGATGCTGTTCTTCTGCGTCTACTGGGTGCTGGTGGCGCTGTGGCTGTACAAGGATGCCGCCGCCTGCAAGCTGTCGCCGTTGTATTGGGGGCTGATCGGACTGTTCACCAACCTTGTCGGGCTGATCGTTTACAAAATCTACAAGCGCAGCATGGCGGTGTGCACCGGCTGCGGGGCGGCACAACCCGCCGAGCATTTGTACTGCTCCTGTTGCGGTGCCGCGCTGGGTGCTCGCTGCAACAGCTGCGGCAGCAAGGTGGGCGCTAAAGACAGCTTCTGTCACCACTGCGGCAACAAAATTTCATAACGCCTAACGAAAAAATTGACCTCCGTTCATCGGGGGTCGATTTTTTTACCAACCTTTCGCTTGCCGCTGCGTGTAAGAGGATGAAAAGCCAAAAGTGGGAGGAATAGATATGAACAACGCCACCAAAACGATTCCGCAAATCTTGCGGGACAATATCTGCACGGTGTTCAACGCGCTCAACCTGATGATCGCGGTCGCATTGGCAGCTGTCGGCGCGTGGAAAAACATTTTGTTTATTTTCATTATCCTTATCAACACGGTGGTCGGTATTGTACAGGAGATCAAAGCCAAGCGGCAGATCGAGCGGCTAACTCTGCTGGCGCAGCCGGTGGTCACGGTTCTCCGCGGCGGGGAGGAAACCACCATCCGTCCGGAGGAGATTCGCACGGGAGATGTGCTGGTGCTGACCGGCGGCAGCGCCATCTGCACCGATTGTGTACTGCAGGAGGGACGGCTGGAGGTCAACGAATCCATCCTGACCGGCGAATCCGAGCCGGTGGTCAAGCTGCCGGGCGACAAGCTGCTTTCCGGCAGCAGCGTGATCGCGGGACGCTGCCTCGCACAGGCGGAATGCGGTGTGGACGAGTGTTTTACCGCCCAGATGGTGGATGAGGTCAAAAAGACGAAGAGCGCCCGTTCCGAGCTGCTGGCGTCCATGAAAAAGGTCACCAAATTCACCAGCTTTCTTATCGTGCCGTTGGGGGCGCTGCTGTTTGTGCAGGCGTTCTTTGTCCGCGGCGCGGCGGTGGATGCCGCGGTGGTGGCGACATCGGCGGGGCTGCTGGGAATGCTCCCCAAGGGGTTGGTGCTGCTCATCAGCATCGGTCTGGCAGTGGGGGTGATCCGCTTGTCCAAGAAAAATGTGCTGGTGCGGGATCTGCATTCGCTGGAAAACCTTGCCCATTGCGATGTGGTGTGTCTGGACAAAACCGGCACCCTCACCGAAGGATGTCTGGAAGTGGAAAAGGTGTATCCCACGATTGACGAAACCACGTTTCAGCGGTTGATGGCGACTTATCTTGTGCATACCGACGATAACAACTCCACCTTCCGTGCGCTGAACGAGCGGTTCTCCCGCACCGAACCGTATGCGATTGTGGATGCCACACCCTTTTCCTCCGAACGGAAATGGTCATCGGTCACGCTGACCGATGGGCGAACGCTGGTGCTGGGGGCACCGGAAAAGCTATGCCGCCCAATCCCACCGTCGGCAAAAGCGCTGATGGAGCAAGGCAAACGTGTGCTGTTTGTCGGCATCTGCCGGGGAGAGGTCGATGCCGATCATGTCGAGCTTGTCGCCACCATCGTGATTGCGGACAAGCTGCGTAAAAATGCCGTGCAGACCATTCACTATTTTTATGAGCAGGGGGTGGAGGTGAAGATCATCTCCGGTGATAATCCGGTGGCTGCCGCCGCGGTTGCAAAGCTTTGCGGCGTGCGCAACGCGGACCGCCTGCTGGACGCGACCGGTCTGACCGATGAACAGCTGGTGCGCGCCGCCGAAACGCATACCGTGTTCGGTCGCGTTACCCCGGAGCAGAAAAAGGTGTTGGTCGCTGCTTTGCAACAGCGGGGGCACAAGGTGGCGATGACCGGCGATGGCGTGAACGATCTGCTGGCGATGCGGCAAGCGGATTGCTCCGCCGCCATGGGAAACGGCAGCGACGCCGCCAAGCAGACCGCCCAGCTGGTGCTGCTGAATTCCGATTTCGCTGTGCTGCGGGATGTCATCTCCGAGGGGCGTCGGGTCATCAACAATTTGACCAAATCGGCGGGCGTGTTTTTTATCAAAACCATCTATTCGGTGTTGCTGTGCGCGCTTTGTTTGCTGCTGAATACCGATTTCCCTTTTATCCCTATCCAAATCACGCTGATTGACGCGGTCATCGAGGGCTTCCCGGCGTTTTTTATGTCCTTTGAACGCAACGACCGCAAAGTGGAGGGTACCTTTCTCGGCAGCGCGATGCGGGCTGCTTTGCCCAACAGCGTGGCGATTTTCCTCTGCTGCACAGCGATTTTTCTCGCTGTTCCTGCCCTTGGCGTGGATCGGGCGCAGGCGAATTTGCTGATGTATCTCACGGTGGGTATCATCAGCCTTGCGGGTGTGGTAAAAGCCAGCCTGCCGCTCAATCCGCTGCGAGCATTCCTCAGCGCGGCATCGGTGCTGGGCTTCTTTGGCGCGGTGCTGCTGTTTTCGTCGCTGCTGCAGCTGCCGTCGCTGGGGCTCGCGGGTGCCCGGCTGCTGCCGCTGGTCGTGCTTCCCGGCGTGCTGCTGGCGGTGCTATGGAAAATGCCGGTGCCGCAAAAGAAACCGGTATATGGCCGGCATGGTGCTTGATGTCGACAGGAAATATACGAGGTGACAAAAATGCTTGACTGGGTGCAACAAATAGATTGGGCGGTTTTGCACGGGATGCGGGATGTTCTGTCGTGCGGGGTGATGGATTTCCTCATGCCCAGGATCACGGCACTGGGTGACAACGGTGTCATCTGGATCGTGGCGGTGGCCGCCATGACTATTTCCAAAAAATATCGAAAATACGGTATCGCCATGTTCGCCGCCTTGGCGGTGGGCGTGCTGGTCGGCAATGTGTGCTTAAAGAATCTCATTGCCCGTTCCCGCCCTTGCTGGCTGGAGCAGGTGCCGCTGCTCATCGCTAATCCGAGCGATTATTCCTTTCCGTCCGGTCATACGCTGGCTTCGGTGATCGGTGCGTTTATGCTGACGGCGGCGAACCGCAAATTCGGTGCTGCAGCCATTCCTTTGGCGGCGCTGATCGGCTTCTCACGGCTGTATCTGTATGTGCATTTTCCCTCGGATGTGCTGGCATCGGTGGTGCTCGGCACAGCCATCGGTATGGCGACGACATATATCATGAAAAAGGCGCTCCAAAACAAAGCTGCCCGCTAAAGATGTGTACTGATGTAAAATGAACAGCCCCGGACGAAAGTCCGGGGCTGTTCGTTTGAAAAAGGAAAAGAGAAGAAGAAATCAAGAACGAGAATTTTCCTCGCACGGGAAGGTGCGGCGCTGTCCGGTCGCTTTTTGCAGAATCAACAGCGCATCCTGCGCGGTCACATCCGCATCGCCGTTGACATCGGCGGCCTGCTGCTGGGTATCGGTCAGATCCACCTTGTCCGCCGCGGCTTGCAGCGTCATCAGCGCGTCCACGGTGTCTACCGTGCCGCTCATGTCCACATCGCCGGGAGTAATGGTGGTACTGTCGATCTCTGCCGCCGTGATGTTCCAACCCTCCACCGACAGAACCGGCGTGCCGCCATTCAGATACTGGCTGTCAAACTCCATCGTGACGGTGCGGCTTTCGCCCGGCATCAGCGACAGATAGTTGTCGTCGTAATATACCGGCAGCACCCGCTCGCCCTTGTCGTTTTGTAGCTTCACACGAATCATCAGCGCCGGGGTGTTGCTGTCGTTGCGCAGCGTCACTTTGCCGGTGACGGTGGAACCGTCTGTGGTAAAGGTGGCGCGATCGGTGCTCAGCTTCACCGATGCCAGATCGTTCAACGCTTTGTAATCCTGATAGGTGGTGGCGTTCAGCCAGGTAAAGTTGTCCGCCAGCCGGTTGCCGTCTTTGTCCGACACCGTTGTGCGCACAAAGCGGATGGGAGTAACACCGGTCAGCGTCGGCATGGTGCAGAGCACCGTGGTGCTGTCTGCCGCGATATCGTTTTGGAAATTTGCCTCGTGTACCACCTTGCCGTTCAGATCGTACACAGTCAGCGTGGTTTGCAGACCGGTGCGGGCGTTCGGAGTGGCATTGACCAGCGACAGCTGGTTGGTGGATTGGTTCAAAATCGCGTTGATCGGCTGGTTGGCTTTTTTAATGCCGAAGTAACCGGCGTTGGTATCGTAGTAATAATCGTAGGTCTGCCATACCATCGACGGCCACGCCGACTGGCTCATCCACATCAAAATACCGTTGCTGTTGCACGGATACATTGCCTCGAACATCGCCTTGTGGTTGTCATAGTTCACCATCTGTGCGATGCGCACAAACTCCGACAAGCTGTCGTAGCTGCCGTATTTCTTCATCGCGTTTTGGAACGCATTGCCGTTTTGGGCGCTGCCCTCGGTGAAGTCATGGATGCCCCACACATTGTCGATCGGCCAGGCGTGCTCTTCGGTCAGCATCGCCATCATGCTTTCATAGCTGGGAATATTGGGCAATCCCCGCTCACTGTGCAGCGTGGTGTAGGTGTTTTCGAAGTACCACTTCGGGTTTTGCACGCTATACGGACCAAAACCACTGACCGTGCCGGAAGCGGAATGGGAGATGTAATACCGGGTGCCGTCCAGCGCCGTGGTTTCGCTGCGCAGCGCCGCGTCCAGCGAAGCGGGCGGGTTGCCCTCGTTGCGACCGCAATACAGCGCCACGGCCGCATGATAGCGGTTGCGCGCAATCTTATCCTTGGCGTTGGTCATGAACATAGATTCGTCGTTCGGGTTGGGACCGTCGCCGGGGTTGGCCAACCAGAAGTCATCCCAAATCAGAATGCCGTATTTGTAGCAAGCGTCATAGAACGCGCGGTGGTTGGTCATACCGACCCAGTTGCGGATCATGGTGAGATTGGCTTCGGCGTGCATCCGCACCTTGATGTCATAATCCTCCGGCGTAGCCGCAAGGTTGGAATCATCCATGCCCCAGTTGCCGCCGCGGCAAACAATGCGGGTGCCGTTGCAGTAGATGGTCATCGGATTTTCGGTGTCGTAGGTAAATTTGCGCACACCGAATGTAAAGGAGCGGCTGTCAGATACCTTGCCGCCTACCGTCGCCGTCAGCGAAGCGGTGTAGAGCGGCTGGTCGCCGTAGGTGTTCGGCCACCACAGCTGCGGATTTTTCATGGTGACGGTCGCTACCGTGACATCGCGTGTTTCGCCCGCCGCCAGCGTGATCTTGTAGCTCTTGAACGCCAGATCACCGGGGGTGATGGTGCCCGAAACAACGGTGGTCACGGCTTTATCCGAGGGGTTGCTCACTGTGGCTTTCACCGTGATGTCGGCGCTGGAAAAGTCCTTGTTCTCCACATCCAGATCGGTGATTGCCCACGGATCCGACAGAGTCACATCCTGCGAATAGGAGAGGTATACATCCTCATAAATGCCGATGTTGCGGCCACGGATGGTGGGCATCCAGTCCCAACCGATGCTGGCGTGGATGGTGGGGTTATCGGCACCCAGAATACCGCCGTTTTTACCGGCGTTCTGTTTGTTTTGCAGCGTAACCTCACCGGGATTGTCGTTTTTGTGGATATATACCGCCAGATAGTTTTCGCCGCCGTAGTTGGCGAGTTCCGTAATATCAAATTTGCCGCGGATAAACGCGCCGTCGATGCGGCCGATCTTTTCGCCGTTGAAATAGATGTCCGCTTTCCAGTTGATGGCATCAAAGTTCAGCCAGGTGCGCTGCCCTTTTTGCGATGCGGGAATCACAAAATGATTGCGATACCAGAAATCGGCGGTGAAGAAGCTGTCCGAAATCAACAGCTGCTGATCCGCAATGTTGGGGTCGGGGATCGCCCCGGCGTTGAGATACGAGGTCAGCACCGTGCCGGGCACCGTTGCCGGCAGCCAGCTTTGGTCGTTATAATCCGAAGCCAGCTGTTCACCGGTCGCCTCCACTTCGGAGGCGCGCTGCACGGTCCAGTTGCCGCCGGTCAGTTGTTGGGTGCCGTCGGCTTCCGCCGCCGGCATCGCGGGAATGGTATACGCCACATCGTTGGTGCCGTATACTTCCATTTCGCTCAGTGCAAAAACGGAGGCATTGCTTTTTTTGCACAGCAGCCGTACATAGGTAGCGGTGGCGGTGGGGAAGGTGCAGGTTTCTTCGCTGCCCTTGCCGGTGTCGGTGCTGTAAACCGAAAGCCACTGTTTCGCGTCGTCCGAAATCTGGATGTCATACGCGGTGGCGAAGCCTTCTTTGTTCCAATCCAGCACCACCTTGTCGATGGAGCTGACACCGCCCAAATCGACATACACCCATTCGTCGGTGCTGCCCTTGCTGCGCCACAGACTGGCAAAGCCCTCTTTTTGGCTGCGGCGCACCAGCGTTTTGCCGTCTTTGCCCAGCAGGTCAAATTCCGCCAGCTGAATGCGGGGGGCGGTGTTGCCGTCGGTGCCGACATCGCCGTTGTTTTCGGTGATGTTCAGCCGATAATATTGATACGCCGCGGGCGAAGCAATGGCATAGGTCTTGCTTGCATAACGCGAGGCGAACTTCTGGTCGGTCTGTTTATCCAGATCCACAAAGGTTTTGCCGTCGTTGGAGCCTTGCACCACCCAGCTTTTGGGATCACGATTTTCGGCATCGTTGGCTGAGGTGATGATGTAAGACGCTGCCGTGGCCTGTTCGCCGTCCGGAAACGCGAATTGCAGCCACGCTGCGTTGTGGAAGGTCAGCCATTTGGTGGCGGATTTGCCGTCGAACGCACAGGTCGGCTGTTCTGCGTCCGGGCTGTCGGTGTACTGGGCACTGATGGTCGGCTCCCACAGATCGGTTTGTGACCGGATGCCGTCGGTCACCAAATGACCGGTGTCGTTATAATTGGCGGCGCTGGATTGGTATACCGCGCGGCGCAGTGCCACATTGCGGTAGTTAGGCGTATCCGCCGCAGAATCCATCGGTGCCATGCCCATTCCGGCGACCAAGGTGCTGGCTGTCAGCAACAGACTCACTCCTTTTTTTAGATTATTCCACATGCGATCTCCTCCTTTTCATGGTCAAAGCGGATGATATAAAGAGAAAACACTCTAAAGCATATTATACAAAAGCCTAGACGATAAAACGCGCCACCGCGCCGCTCAAAACTGGACAAAAAATAACATTTTTCAAAAAACAAGGCTTGTACTTCGGTCAAATGAATGATATGATGGCGATAGAATGACCGACAAAGGGGGAGATGGATATGGCCAACACCTTTTTGGTGGAGGGCGATGATGTCAACGACGATATCCAGATCAACCACTGGCGGCACCGGCGCGATTGGCCGCCCCATCTTCATGTGCAGATCGAACTGATCTATGTGCGCAAGGGGGCGCTGGCGGTCAGTATCGACGGCCAAACGCAGGTGCTGCGCCAAGGCGATTTCGGGGTCGCTTTTCCCAACTGTATCCACCGGTACGACCCGGCGGAGGGTGTGGAGGAGCTGGATGTGCTGTTTTATTTGATAAAACCGCATCTGATGGGCGGCTATGCCGATTTGATTCGCACCTACACCCCGCGCACGCCGTTTGTGCGCAAAGCGGATCTGCCGATGGACGCGCGTGTCGCGCTGGAAATGCTGCGCCACCAGCACCACGCGATCCAGCCGACGGTGTTTAAGGCGTATGTCGAGATCGTGTTGGCGTGTACATGGGAACAGCTGCATCCGGAATCCAATGCCAACCGCAATGTGGATTTGCCGTGCCAGGTGCTGCACTATGTGATGCAGCATTTCAGCGAGCCGATCACGCTGCAAACCACCGCCAACGCGCTGGGGGTCACCTCCAACCATCTGTCGCGGGTGTTTTCCCAAAAGCTGCATATGCGGTTTCCGCAGTATCTTCATTTTCTGCGGATGCAGGCGGCGCGGGATATGCTGCTGCATACCGACAAATCGGTGACCACCATTTTGTATGAATGCGGCTACGATAATCCGCGCACCTTTAACCGCGTGTTCGCGCAAACCTATGGCGTCAGCCCGCGCGCGTATCGTCAAAAGAAAACCCGATAAAACAAATTCCGCCTCGAACGAATGCGGCTCGTTCGGGGCGGAATGCGATAAAGAGGAGTACGCTTAATCAAAGATCCGCACATGGCGGGACACCGTCTGGCACAGCAGCATCGCAGCGGCAATTTTAACCAGATCCGGAATAATGTAGGGGATCACGCACATCCCCAGCGCCGCAGGCAGTCCGATAGCGGCTTTTTGCGTATACACCACCATAAACCACGCGGTGCCGAACGCATAACAAACAAACAGCCCGGCCACCATTCCCAGCAGCATGGTCCACCATTTTTTGCCCAGCAGCCCGGTAATCAGCCAATACACCAGCGCGGTGCAAACAAATCCGATGATGTAGCCGCCGGTCGCGCCGAACAGCACCCCCACACCGGCTTGGAATCCGGCGAACACCGGCACGCCGATGGCACCCAGCAGAATGTACACCAAAATGGCGAGCGTGCCGCGCTTGCCGCCCAGCAGCCCCACCGCGCAGAACACGCCGAAGGTTTGCAGCGTGATCGGAATGGTGGCGATCGGTACCGCAATCCAGGCACAAACAGCCATCAGCGCCGCGAACATGGCGATATAGGTCATGTTCAAAATGCGTTTGCCGGTGGACGAAACAGCGGTGGTATCAGACATAGTCAAATCCTCTTTTCAAATGATAATAAAGAGAGTATACTATAAACAGATAACAATTGTCAACCAAAATATAAAAATGAGGTGACAATCTGAAACTGCATTGCAAAGGAGCTTTCCCATGTCTATTGGAGTTCGTGCGTATGAAGAAAGGGATATTCCTGCCGCCATCGCCATTTGGAACCGTGTGGTGGAGGATGGTGCCGCGTTTCCGCAGCTGGAGTTGCTGACCGCCGAAAGCGGGGCGGCGTTTTTTGCCGAGCAGAGCTTTACCGGCGTAGCATACGATACCGAAACCGGCGAGATTGTCGGCATGTACATTCTGCACCCCAACAATGTGGGGCGCTGCGGCCACATCGCCAATGCCAGCTACGCGGTCAAAGCGGACAGGCGCGGCCAGCATATCGGCGAAGCGCTGGTTACCCATTGTTTGCAGCAAGGCAAGACCTGCGGCTTTCGTGTGCTGCAATTTAACGCGGTGGTTGCCAGCAACCATGCCGCCTTGCGGTTGTATCAAAAGCTGGGGTTTGTGCCGCTCGGTACCATCCCCGGCGGCTTTCTCAACAAGCAGGGAGAGTATGAGGACATCATCCCGCATTACCATCTGCTATAATACATAGAGGGTAAAGAGAGAGTTAATGATGGAGAGTAACCTGTTTTCGAATAAGGATTTACGCCGGTTGATCGTTCCGCTGTTTGTGGAACAGTTTTTGCTGATGTTTGTGGGGATTGCAGACACGTTTGTTGTCAGCTTCTCCAGCGAGGCCGATGTATCCGGTGTGTCGCTGGTAACGTCGTTTAACACGGTGTTGATTTTTCTGTTTACGGCGCTGTCCTCCGGCGGTGCGGTGATCATCAGCCAATACATCGGCAGCAAGCAAAACGATACCGCCTCGCGATCGGCAGGACAGCTTTTGATGATCTCCACGCTTGTTTCTGTGGGGATGATGGTGCTGATCATGCTGTTTCGTATGTCGCTTTTGCGATTGCTGTTTGGTAAAATCGAGCCGGATGTGATGGCTGCCTGTGAAAGTTATTTGTGGATCACCACTCTTTCTTTGCCGGCACTAGCCATTTATGACGCAGGGGCGGCGTTGTGCCGCAGCATGGGAAAAACCAATGTCACCATGTATATTTCGGTGGCGGCCAATGTAATCAATGTGGTCGGTAATTGTATTGGTGTTTTTTGTCTGCATCTGGGCGCCGCAGGGGTGGCGTATCCGTCGCTGATTTCCCGTATTCTGTCCGCTGTGGCGGTGACGACGTTCTGTTTCCGAAAAGGAAATCCGGTGCGATACAAAATGGCGGATGTGTTTTGCTGGGATGGATGCCTGTTGAAAAAAGTGATGGGCATTGCGCTGCCAAATGGGGTGGAAAACGGTGTGCACCAGCTCGTCAAAGTGGCACTGTCCAGTATGGTGGCGCTGTTTGGTACCTATCAGATTGCGGCCAATGGTGTGGCACAAAGCATTTGGTCACTGGCATCCATTATGGGGTTGGCGATGGCACCGGCCTATACGACGGTTATTGGTCAATGCATGGGGGCGCGAGATATTCCGGCAGCCAATTATTATCTGAAAAAGCTCAACACCATTACTCTGGTGCTGTCGATTGCCTGGAACGCGCTTGTTTTTGCAATAACGCCGTTGATTGTTCGCTACTCGGCTATATCGCCGGAGGCCAAATCGCTGGTTGTCTGGCTGGTGCTAATCAATAACATCTTTAACGCGTTGGCCTATCCGTTTGCCGGGTCGCTGGGCAACGGGTTGCGAGCGGCGGGGGATGTACGGTTTACCATGATCGTGTCGGTGACCTTGACCATCGCGGCGCGGCTGCTCTTTTCGGCACTGTTTGGTTTGTGGTTCGGTTGGGGTGTGATCGGTGTTGCTGTTGGCATGAGTATGGATCTGGTTTTTCGCGGCATCATTTTTATTTGGCGCTATCGGTCGCAAAAATGGACACAATTCCAATTGGTGTAGTAACAAACATTCTGTAAAACAGCAGAGATAAAGCAAGCCCCCGGTTTGTATGAACATCATACAAACCGGGGGCTTGTGTATATAGGCCTATTACTTTTTGAAGCTGTCTTTCAGCGACACCGCGCGGTTAAACACCAGATGCTCCGGCGTGCTGTCGGTGTTGTCTACGCAGAAATAGCCCATGCGCAGGAACTGATACGCGGCGGGGGCTTCGGCGTTCGCGAGCGATGCTTCCAGCCGGCAATCGGTCAGCACTTCCAACGAATCCGGATTCAGGCACGCAAGGAAATCCTTGTCGCCCGCTTCGGGTTCGGGATCGCTGAACAGCGACGAATACAGCCGTACTTCGGCGGAAATCGCGGTGCGGTCGTCCACCCAGTGGATGGTGCCCTTCACCTTGCGGCCATCCGGAGTGTTGCCACCGCGGGTCGCGGGGTCATACTCTGCCAGTACCTCAATGACTTTGCCGGTTTCATCCTTGACGCAGCCGGTGCATTTCACCACATATGCGGATTTCAGCCGCACCTCGTTGCCGGGGAACATCCGAAAATACCCTTTGACCGGCTCTTCCATAAAGTCGGAATCTTCGATCCACAGATTACGCGAGAAGGATACCTGCCGCGTGCCCATGTCGGGATTGCCGGGGTGGTTTTCCACCTCAAAGGTTTCGGTCTGTCCTTCGGGATAGTTGGTGATGGTCAGCTTCACCGGACGCAACACCGCCATCGCCCGCAGCGCGTGCGCGTTCAAATCCTCGCGCAGGCAATGCTCCAGCAGCGCCACTTCTACCGTATTGGGGGTTTTGGCAACGCCAATGCGGTCGATGAAATCGCGGATAGCGGCGGGGGTGTAGCCCCGGCGGCGCAGCCCGCGCAGAGTGGGCATCCGCGGATCATCCCAGCCGCTTACCTCGCCGCCTTCGACCAGCCGGCGCAGCTTGCGTTTGGACATCACGGTGTAGTTCATATTCAGTCGGGCAAATTCGATCTGGCGCGGCTTGGCGGGCAGATCGACATTGTCCACCACCCAGTTGTACAGCGGGCGGTGATCCTCAAACTCCAGCGAGCAGAGCGAGTGGGTGATCCCCTCAATCATGTCCTCGATGGGGTGGGCAAAGTCGTACATCGGATAAATGCACCACTTGTCGCCCTGACGATGGTGGGGGGTATGGTTGATGCGGTAGATAACCGGGTCGCGCATATTAAAGTTGCCGCTCGCCAGATCAATTTTGGCACGCAGCGTCATCGAACCGTCCGGGAACTCGCCGGCTTTCATCCGGGCAAACCGGTCAAGGCTCTCTTCGATCGGGCGGTCGCGATAGGGGCTGACCGCCGGGTGGGTCAGATCACCGCGGTTTTCGCGCACCTGCTCCGGCGTTTGCTCGCAAACATACGCCAGCCCTTTTTTGATCAGCCCCACCGCCAACTCGTACATTTTGTCGAAATAATCCGACGCATAGAAGAAATTGTCGCCCCAGTCAAAGCCCAGCCAGTGGATATCCTCTTGAATGGCATCGACATATTCCACATCCTCTTTGTCGGGGTTGGTATCGTCCATGCGCAAATGGCAGTGTCCGCCGTATTTTTCCGCGGTGCCAAAGTCGATGCAAAACGCTTTGACATGGCCAATGTGCAGATAGCCGTTCGGTTCCGGCGGAAAGCGGGTTTCGATGGTCTGGCCGTAGCAGCGCCCGCCCTCTTTCAGCTCTTCGTCAATGATATCCTCAATAAAGTTGGTGGCCACGACCGGGGACATCTCTTTTTTCTCGTCTGCCATTCAAAACACAACCTTTCTGTATGTTATATCGCTCACGACCAGGCGGCGATCGCCCGATCCAGCCGGTTCATCACGGTGTCGGTGCCCAGCAGCTGCATGATCGAGCACAGATCCGGCGTGTTGCGCCGTCCGGTCACCGCGATGCGGATCAGCGTGCTGACATCGCCCGCGTGCCCTTTGTAGCCGTCGGGATTTTTTTTGTATTCCTTCACTTCGGGGCAAAAGCCCAGCGCCGGGCACAGATCCTTGATGGTCTGGAACCACGCCTGTTTATCCTGCGCCGGATCGTACACCGCCTTGTACGCGGTCAGCACCGCCGCCGCATCGGCGGGAGCGATGGTTTCGGGCAGCTCGTCGCTGGGGACAAAGGTTTCATCAAAGAAATAGGCGGCGTATTCCGGCGCGTCGCTCCATTTGGCGAGATCTTTGCGCGGCTTGTTGCCGCCCCGGTCAATGGCAAAGATGCCCCGCGCGAACGCCCGGTCGCGATCCAGCCGTGTATAGAAATCGGGAGCGTACTCTTGCGCCCACGCGAGAATGCGGGCAAACACCGCGTCCGCATCCATGCGGGCAATCACATTTTTGCTCACATCGTGCAGCTTGTTCAAATCGAACAGCGCACCGGAAGCGCTCATCTTCTTCAAATTAAAGGGGAACGCGGAGCGGGGCGCGTCCTGGTTGCGTTTGCGCCACTCTTCAAAATCGCTGTTGGCGATGGTCAGCAGATATTCCATCACGCTGTCGGCGGGATAGCCCTGCTCGGCATAGTAATGCACCGCCGCTTCGGGGTCTTTGCGCTTGGACAGCTTACGCTTGCCGGAGCCATCCTCTTTCATGATGGGGCTGACGTGCACATACTTGGGCGGCTTAAAGCCCAGCACACGGAACAGCTGCAAATGGATCGGCACCGACGCGATCCATTCGTCCCCGCGGATAACATGGGTGGTGCGCATCAGATGATCGTCCACCGCATGGGCGAAGTGATAGGTGGGAATGCCGTCGGTTTTCAGCAGCACAATGTCCTGATCGTTTTCCGGCATCTCGATGGTGCCTTTGATCATATCGTCAAATTTGATGCGGCGCGACTCGTCGCCGGGCGACCGCAGCCGCACAACATAAGGCTGTCCCTCGTCCATGCGCGCCATCGCCTCGTCGGGCGACAGATCGCGGCAGATCGCGTAGGGACCGTAATACCCGGTGCGCTGCTTGGCGGCCTCCTGCCGGGCGCGCACGGCGGATAGCTCGTCCGGTGTGCAGAAGCAGGGATACGCCAGCCCCTGCGCCACCAGCGACTTCACATACGCGTGGTAGATCACGCCGCGCTGGCTTTGCTGATACGGGCCGTAGTCGCCCTTGATCTCGCCGGGGGCGACAAAGCCCTCGTCGATATTCACACCGTAATCGGCGAGCCCTTTCAAAATGTCTTCGGCGCCGCCGGCGACCTCCCGCTTTTTGTCGGTGTCTTCCAACCGGAAATAAAACAATCCGTTGGAGGCGTTCGCGGTCAGCCGGTTGATGGTGGCGGTGAACAACACGCCCAGATGCAGGTAGCCGGTGGGGCTGGGGGCGATCCGGGTGACCCGTGCGCCCTCTTTCAGCGCGCGGGGAGGATACAACGCCTCGTATTCCTCCGGGGTGTGCTCAACATCCGGAAACATCCGGTCGGCCAGTTGCTGCCAAGTTGCCATATCTGTTCATCCTTTGCGTGGTAAATTTCTTGTTATCCTATGATTTTACATTTTCTGGTTGAAAATGTCAATGTGGCTATGCTAATATATAGAGGAGATTTTTTGAAATTCGAGGTGTTCGGCATGGATTTTTCCTTTGCCAAGCGGGTGCAGGGGCTGCGTCCCTCCGCTATCCGTGAAATTTTCAAATATGCCGCCGATCCGGAGGTGGTGTCGCTGTCCGCGGGCAATCCCGCGCCGGAGGCGTTTCCGGTGGAGGCAGTGCGCGCCCTGTCCGCCGATATTTTGCAGCAGCAGCCTATTGCGGCGCTGCAATACAGCGTGACCGAAGGATACCCGCCGCTGCGGGCGCATCTGACCGCGTATATGCAGCAAAAGCACGGCATTGGCCGCGCGGGGGATGATATTTTGATCACCTCCGGCGCGCAGCAGGCGATGGAAATGGTCGCCAAGGTGCTGTGCAACGAGGGGGATGTGGTGATTTGTGAAGCCCCCAGCTTTATCGGCTCGCTCAACTCCTTCCGCTCGCTGGGCGCGCGGCTGGTGGGGATCGAAATGGATGCGGACGGCATGAACATTCCGCAGCTGGAAGCGGCGCTGCAAGCGCACCCGCAAGCCAAGTTTATCTATACCATCCCCAATTTCCAAAACCCGTCCGGTATCACCATGAGTATGGAGAAGCGCCGCCAGGTTTATGCACTGGCGCGGCAATACGGCGTGCTGGTGGTGGAGGACAACCCCTACGGCGATCTGCGGTTTGCGGGAGAGGATGTGCCCGCGATCAAATCGCTGGATGAAGACGGCATCGTGCTGTATGTCGGCAGCTTTTCCAAGGTGCTGTCGCCCGGTATGCGGGTGGGCTACGCCATCGGACCGCAGGCGCTGCTGCAGAAGATGGTGGTGGTCAAACAGGGCGAGGATGTCCACACCAATATCTGGTCGCAGATGATCTGCCACCGGTTCATGACCGAATACGATTTTGAAGCGCACCTCGCGTCGCTGCGCGAAATCTATCGCCACAAGGCGCAGCTGATGATGTCGCTGCTGGATACCTATCTGGTGCCGCTGGGGGTGACCTACCACCCGGTGCAGGGTGGGCTGTTCTTGTGGTGCGATCTGCCGGATGGCGTGGATATGCCGGAATTTTGCAAAAAAGCGGTGCAGGAGCACAAAGTCGCCGTGGTGCCGGGCAACGCCTTTTTGGTGGACGAAAGCGCACCGTGCGGGTCTTTCCGCATCAACTTCTCCACCCCCACCGATGCGGATATGGAAAAAGGCATCCAGCGGCTGGGCGCCTTCGCCAAAGACTATATAAAAGGATAAAATCTGGATAGAGAGGATTTTGAATATGACCGAAGCAATGACAAACGAAGTAGAACGCAGAAAACGGGCGCTCAGCCTGATCCAGCCCACCGGCATCCCCACGCTGGGTAACTATCTGGGGGCGCTGCGCAACTGGGTGACGATGCAAGACGATTTTGATTGCGCCTTTGCGGTGGCGGATCTGCACGCCATCACCGTGCGGCAGGAGCCCGCCAAGCTGCGCCGCCAGATCATGGAGATGTACGCGCTGCTGCTGGCGATCGGTCTGGATCCCGAACGCACCATGGTGTTTGTGCAGTCGCAGGTGCCGGCTCATGCGCAGCTGTCGTGGCTGCTGTCCTGCTACACCCAGTTCGGTGAGCTGTCGCGCATGACCCAGTTCAAGGACAAATCACAAAAACACGCCGACAACATCAATCTCGGTTTGTTTGCCTATCCGGCGCTGATGGCGGCGGACATTCTGCTGTACCAGCCGGACTATGTGCCGGTGGGCGCGGACCAGAAGCAGCATTGTGAGCTGACCCGCAATATTGCGGAGCGGTTCAACGGTTTGTATGGCTCGGTGTTCACCGTGCCGGAACCGTATATCATGAAATCCGGTGCGCGGGTCTGCTCACTGCAGGACCCCACCAAAAAAATGTCCAAGTCGGACGAAAACCAGAACTCGTTTATCTCGCTGAAGGACAATGCCGACACCATCTTGCGCAAATTCAAGCGCGCCGTCACCGACAGCGAGGCGAAGGTGTACCATTCGCCTGAAAAGCCGGGCGTGAGCAATCTGATGGATATTTATTCTGCTGTTACCGGTCGCACCATGGAGCAGATTCAGGCGGAGTTCGAGGGCAAAGGCTACGGCGATTTCAAAGTGGCGGTGGCGGAAGCGGTTATCGAAGAGCTGCGCCCGATCCAGCAGCGGTTTGACGAGCTGATGAAAGACAAGGGCGAGCTGGAAGCCCAGATGAAGATCGGGGCGGAAAAAGCCTCGCGCGTGGCGGATCGTACGCTGCGCAAAGTGATGAAAAAGATCGGCTTTGTCCAGCTGTAACAGGAGGAAGCGTTATGTCGCAATCGTCGATCCCGCTGTTTATGACCCACCACTCTCCGCAGGGCGCGTGGGCGAGCTTCACCTTTGGTGCGGATGGGCGTGGCGCCAGCATTGATCTGGAAGCGCCGCAGGTGTCCGATTCGGCCGATTTTCTGGTGGGTGTGGCGCAAGATCAGGTGCTGTCCGCGTTCCCGTTTGTTACCGCTTTCCGAAAGACGCATACCGAACCGGAAGTGGATGTGCTGGCGGAGGGCAGCAAGGAACAGCCGCGCCCCAAAGCGACCACCGGCTGGAACTACTATCCGCCGGAACAGATCACCCGCACGCTCGCGCCGTGGGTGGATACCTATCGTGCCGAGCAGCTGACACTGCGGGTATACACCCCGCCGTATCCGCTGCCGGATCCGGAAAAAGGGGAGATCCCGCCGCTTGTGTGCTGCCCCGGTGTGCTGCTGGAGCTGGAGATCGACAACACCGCCGGTCAAACGCCCGCCACCGGCTTTTTGGGGCTGGGGTGGAAAGGCGACGGCCGTATCTACACGGTGGATACCGCCGGATACGATGATCTGTCCGGTCTGGGGTTCCGCACCGAATGGATGATGGCGGCGGACAAAGCCACCGGCGCGTTCACCTTGCGGGGGCACGATCTGGAACAGCTGCTGCGTACCGGGCGGCGGCTGCTGCACCAAACCGGACCGGGAGCGTTGTGCCTGGAGGTCGCGCCCGGTCAAAAGGGCGTGCTGCGGGCGGCGTTCGGATTTTATAAAGAGGGCGCGGGCAGCAACGGCTTGGATACGCGCTATTACTATACCCGCCACTTTGCCTCGGCGGCGGATGTATGCCGCTGCCTGCTGCAAAACGCCAACCGGCTTGCAGACGATGCCATGGCTGCCGACCGCGATGTGGCAGCGCATCTGCGCGATGCGTGGGTGGCGCCGCTGCTGGCGGCAGCGATCCGCGGCTACAACGCCTCCACCCAGCTGCTGCAGGATGCGGACGGCGCGGTGTACTACAATGTGGGCGAGGGCGCGTATGTCTGGCGCAACACAATGGATCTGGCGGCGGATCACCTGGCGTGGGAGCTGCTGTACCAGCCGTGGGTGACGCGCAACATTATGGATCTGTACATCCGGCGTTATGCCTACCGTGACACGGTGCGGTTTCGGGCATATCCGGGGCAGGAATTCCCCGGTGGGCTCAGCTTTACCCACGATATGGGCAACTACTTTACCTATTCTCCGGCGGGATACAGCGGATACGAGCGCGAAACCACCCCGCAGGACGGATGCTATCTGTATATGACGACCGAGGAGCTGCTGAACGGCATTTATGTGCTGACCGGCTACGCGCTGATCGGCGGGGATACCGCGTGGGCGCAGCACCGGGCGGACACCGCTTCGGCACTGCTGGATAGCTTGGAGCATCGCGATGCCCCTACTGCCCAGGAGCGGGATGGGGTACTGAAAGCGCAAAGCACCCGCTGCGGCCCGCAGGGCAGCGAAAGCACCACCTACGACGCGTTGGATCATTCGCTGATGGACGCGCGCGGCAGCGTGTATGTGCATGTCAAAACCATTGCCGCGCTGACGATGCTGGAAGCATATTTTGAACGCGTGGAACAACCGGACGAGGCAGCGCGGGCGCTTGCCATGCGCCGAAAGTCCGAAGCGGCGCTCAAACACTTCTGGGATGAGAAGCGGGGCTGTCTGTCTGCCAACTTGTATACACCGGTGGATAGCATGGTGCTGGCGGCGGTGGAGCCGCTGGGGATGCTGCACCGCATGGGCTTGACCGATCGGCTGTCCGCCGACACGCTGGCGCTGCTGAAACAGCACGCCGAAGCCTGTTTGCGGGAGGGTGCGTGCGTGGATGCCGCGACCGGCGGGCTGAAGCTCAGCAGCACCAGCCACAACACCTGGACTTCCAAAGTGACCTTATGCCTGTATGTGCTGCAAGAGGTGCTGGGTATCGACATCACACGGGGCGGCTGGTTGGAAGAGCTGCGTCGGTGGTATCAGGAATACGCCAAAGACACCACCATTTCGGATCAGATCATGATCGACCGCCGACAGGTGGTTGGCGGCTGCTATTATCCGCGGGTGGCGGTGGCGGCGCTGTTTTTGCAGCCGTGACCGGCGGCTTCGGGAGGAAGAAAGATGAACCAATCGGTGACCGCTCTCATCGTGGCGGCGGGCAGCTCCCAGCGTATGGGGCAGCCCAAACAATGGATCGAGCTTTCCGGTGTGCCGGTGCTGGGGCATACGCTGCGCGCGTTTGAAAGCACCGGGCGCGTGTCGTCCATCGTGGTGGTCACGCGGGAAGAGGATGTTGCGCGGGTACAAAAGCTGGCGCAGCAGTTGTCGCTGCACAAAGTGGCGGCGGTCGTGCCGGGCGGCACGACCCGCCAGCAATCGGTGGCGGCGGGTTTGGCGGCAATGCCGCCGCAAACGCAGCTGGTCGCGATCCATGATGGTGCGCGTCCGTTTGCCACCCCGGCGATGATCGACCGCGTGATCGCGACGGCGCAGCGCACCGGCGCTGCGGCTGCCGCTGTGCGGGTGAAGGATACCATCAAACAGGCGGATGCCGCCGGTTTGGTGCAGCAAACGCCGGATCGCAGCGGGCTGTGGAGCGTGCAAACGCCGCAGATTTTCCGTCTGGATCAGTATCGACAGGCGATGCAGCACGCACAGGCGGCGGGGCTGGATCTCACCGACGACTGTGGCGTGATGGAAGCGGCGGGTGTGCCGGTCACGCTGTGCGAGGGCGACTATCGCAACATCAAAATCACCACGCCGGAGGATATCCTCACGGCGCGGGCGTTTTTACAGGAAAGGGGAGAGGCATCCATGCGGATCGGCCACGGATACGATGTGCATCGGCTGGTGCCGGATCGCCCGCTGATCTTGGGCGGGGTGACCATCCCGCACGAAACCGGCTTGCTCGGTCATTCGGATGCGGATGTGCTGCTGCACGCGATCATGGATGCGTTGCTGGGCGCGGCGGCGCTGGGCGACATCGGCGGCTGGTTCCCCGATACCGACGAACGTTACAAAGGTGCGGACAGCGGCGAGCTGCTGCGCCAAACGGTGGGGCTGCTGCGTGAACACGGCTATACCATCGGCAATATCGACGCGACCGTGTTGGCGCAAGCCCCTAAGATGAAACCGCATATTCCCGCCATGCGGCAGCGCATTGCCGCGCTGTGCGGCATCGGGGAGGGGCAGGTCAGCATCAAAGCCACCACCGAGGAAGGACTTGGCTTCACCGGTCAAAAAGAGGGCATCGCCGCCCATGCGGTGTGCCTGATTACACAAGAATAATTCTGTTGTCTCATCAAGCCTTCGCCGTTTTGGCGGGGGCTTGTTTTCTCGTGGACGCGACACCTCCGCCGGCATATACTGGGAATGACAAGCCCGGTTATAACAATCAAGTGAGGAGGAATGGTCGTGGATCCGGTTTTGTTTCAAGTCGGTTCGGTCACCGCCGCCATGCGCGGCAAGAAAATTCTGGAACGCAGCGGTATCAAGGCGTACATCAGCCGCGCCGTGCGGGATGACGGCAAAAACGGCTGTGGATATAGTTTGATGGTATACGGCGATGCGGCGCGGGCGCAGCAGCTGCTGCAGGCGGCGGGCATCCGTATCCGGGATGTGCGCAAAGGGGATGCGCCGCGATGATCTATCTGGATAATGCGGCCACCACCTGGCCGAAGCCGGTCAGCGTGCGAACGGCGGTGGAACGCGCGCTGATGGTGTATGGTGCCAACCCCGGGCGGGGAGGGCACAAAATGAGCATGGCATCGTCCGAAGAGGTGTACCGCTGCCGGGAAACGGCGGCGGATTTTTTTCATGCGCCGGACGAAACGCGGGTGATCTTTACCGCCAACTGTACCATGGCGCTGAACATGGCAATCAAAGGCATTCTGCGTGGCGGCGGGCGCGCCCTTATTTCGGATCTGGAACACAACGCGGTGCTGCGTCCGCTGCACGCGCTGTCGCCGCAGCATCCCCGTTACGAGGTGGTGCGGGTCACACCGGGGAATGACGATGCCACGGTGGCAGCGTTTCGCGCCCGCATCACCCGCTCCACCCGCGTCATCATCTGCACCCATGCCTCCAATGTGTTCGGGCTGCGGATGCCGATTCGCCGGTTGGGCGAGCTGGCACACCGGCACGGGCTGCTGTTTGTGGTGGATGCTGCCCAGACTGCTGGTGTGTGCCCCATTGATATGCAGCGGGATCACATCGATTTTTTGTGTGTGCCGGGGCATAAGGGGTTGTACGGTCCGATGGGCACCGGTATGCTGATTTGCGGCAGCCGGTTCGAGTTGCCCGCGCTGCTGCAAGGTGGCACCGGCAGCCAGTCGCGCCGTCCGGAACAGCCCGCCGATCTGCCGGATCGGTTGGAAAGCGGCACGCTGAATGTGCCCGGTATCTGCGGGCTGCGTGCGGGCATGGCGTTTGTCGCCTCCCAAGGGGTGGAGGCGCTCGCGGCGCAGGAGCTGGAGCATACCTGCCGGATGTACGACCGGTTGGAAAACGGGGGAGCCCGGCTGTATACCGCTCGCCCCGGCACGGAAACGGCGGTGCCGCTGTTGTCGGTCGGGGTGAATAGCTGTCCCAGCGAACAAGTCGCCGCCTATCTGGCGCGGCAGGACGTGGCGGTACGGGCGGGGCTGCACTGCGCGCCGCTGGCGCATCGCCATTTCGGCACGCTGGAGCAGGGCACTGTGCGGTTGGCGCCATCGGTGTTCACCACCCGCACGGAGATCGACCGCGTTTGCAAAATTTTTTGCGAATATGTAAAAATGCAAGGAAACCCATTGCAAACAGGGGACAATGTGGTAAAATAGAATTGTAAAATTATCAGAAAGGGGAGTGGGCACGGTGGAATTTTTATCCGATCTGTGGAGCAACATCCTGGCTTTTATCACCTCGTACCGGTTGATCCTGGACACGGTGGATATTGCTCTGGTCGCCTTCGTCATCTACCACCTTATTAAACTTGTGCGGGATTCCCGCGCCGAACAGCTGCTGAAAGGCATTTTGCTGCTGGTCGCCGCCTATCTCCTCTCTTCGGCTGAGCTGCTGGATTTCAAAGCGATCCACTATCTGCTCAAAATCGTATTCGACAATGCGCTGATCGTGCTGGTGGTGATTTTCCAGCCGGAAATCCGCCGCGCGTTGGAGCAGGCGGGTCATTCCCGCTTAAAAGGCAGCCTTGGCTTCTTGAACTTCAATTCCGAAGAAAACGAGCAGCAGATCCAGCGGTGGCATACCACCATATCGGCGGTGTGCGAAGCGGTGCAGATTCTGCAAAAGCAAAAAATGGGCGCGCTGATTGTGTTCGAGCGCAATACCAAGCTGGGCGAGATCGTCAATTCCGGCACCGTGATCGATGCGGATGCCTCGCCCGAGCTGATTGGCAACGTGTTTTTCAACAAAGCGCCGCTGCACGATGGCGCGATGATCATCCGCGACGGCAGGGTATATGCCGCCGGCTGTATTCTGCCGCTGTCGGATAATCTGCAGATCAGCAGCGCGCTGGGCACCCGCCACCGCGCGGGTCTTGGCATGAGCGAAAATTCCGACGCGCTGGTGGTGATCGTATCCGAAGAAACCGGTACCGTGTCGCTGGCTGTGGGCGGCGAGTTGAAGCGCAACTTCACCTCCGAAGCGCTGCGGGTGGCGTTGGAAAACGGCATCTTGTGGTACAATTCCCGCCAGGACAAGGACGGGGATTCCCGGCGCGGTCTGCTGCGAAGGAGGAAAAAGTAAATGAAAGACAAATTTTCCTTCAGCAACATGCTCAACAACGATAAACTGATGATCATCTGCTCCATCATTCTGGGCATCATCATTTGGTATTCGGTGGTGTACGGTCCCAGCGTGACCGAAGAAAAAAGCATCACCGTCCCCATCTCGGTTCAGCTGAACACCTCGGCATCGGAGGGCGATAATCTGCCCAATCAGTATTTTCAGGTACTGTCCAAAAGCGAGGATTCGGTGGAGGTGGTGGTCAGCGGCAACCGCTCGGTGCTGAGCAAGCTGAAAGCCGAAGACATCGTGGTCAGTGCTGATATGACCGATGTGCTGCAAGCGGTGGATGACTACACCGTGGAGCTGAAAGCTTCCAAAAACCGCAGCAGCACCATCACCGATTACACCATCGAGCGTATCAAAACGCGCCAGGTGCGGGTCACCTGTGACTATGTCGGTCAGACCAAATACCGGGTGGAAAAGGATATCTCCACCGTCAAGGTAGCGGACGATACCAAATACCAGCTGGGAACACCGTCGCTGGATTCGCAGCTGTTTCCGCAGGAAAGCGTGACGGTGTCCGGCCCCAAAAAGGTGCGTGACCAGATCACCCGCGTGGTGGCGAAGGTCAACCAGAACAAAGAGTTGAAAGAATCCACCGTGCTGGAAGCCAAGCTGATGGCGTATGATAAAAACAACAAACAGGTGGATCTGTCCGGCTGTACCTTCCCGGATCTGTCCGAGCAGGAGGATCCCACCATTGCGCAGTTGACGGTGCCGGTGAACTATTTCTGCCGCGCCGAGCTGGGCATCAAGGCGACCAATCTGCCGGAAGCGTATCAGGATCAGGAGGGTTTCCTCACCATTACCCCCTCGTCGCTGGAGCTGCTGGGGCAGGAGTCGGAAGTGCTCAAGGCGCTGGACGACCTCAAGAAAATTCCGTTGGATTTCGACAACGTGTCGCTGAACAACAAAACGGTGACCATCGCACTGAATATTCCGTCGCATGTGACGGTGGCGGATAATGTCACCTCGGTAAAAGTGGCGATCGATATGTCCGGATTCACCAGCCGCACCATCAGCGTGCCGCTGTTCCGGTCGGACGGCACCACGCTCGCGTCCAATGTCACGCTGAAGAACCGCCCATCCGGCAATCTGACCCTGACAACCAAAACCCTGTCGGTGACGGTGGTGGGCAAGGAATCGGATGTCAAAGCGTTGAAAGCGTCCGATCTGCAGGTGGCGATCGATATGAAGACCGCGACCGAAACCGGCGCGCTCAATGCCTATCCGACCCGCGTCACTCTCCCCGACAAAAAGACGATTTGGGTCTACTACGGCAAGGGAACGCAGGATTCGCTGTCGGTGTATGTCAATACCAAATCCTAACGGTTTGTCCGTTTCTATCATACAAAAGCGCTTTGCCGAACCGGCAAGGCGCTTTTGTACTGTCTAAGGGGTTCTTCATCAAAGCCCGCTTCACGGTTTCACCCGTGGGGCGGGCTTTTTGCGTATGGGGATACGGCTTTTGTCGAAAAAGATCGGCGAAAAGCTTCAGCTTTTTTGATCGAAAAAACCATTTTCGACAAAACCGGCGCGCAAAACGCACTACAATAGCCAAGTTGCTTGTATGAAAGGCGCGTGAATGTGGCAAACTCTGGATTGCCTTTGCCGTAGAGAGACTATTCCGCCCGATCGGTTCATACACATGCCTTTGGTGTGCACCGGCGGTTGTTCGGCAACATAGGTATGGAGAGTGCGCCTGTGCGCCCGGAAAAGGAGAGAGAAAATATGACAGCTTTGTTTTGGCGGCGCGTGGGGCGGGTGCTGTCCACGGTGTTTGCAGGAGTGGCTGTGCTGCTGGCGATGTTGCTGGCGGGGGTGCGGCTGGTGGGACTGCACCCTTATGCGGTGCTGTCCGGCTCGATGCAGCCGACCTATCCTACCGGTTCGCTGCTGTATGTGCGGTCGGTGGACACCGCCACGCTGCAAAAAGGGGATGCCATCACTTTTTTGCTGGATGAAAACACCGTGGTGACCCACCGCATTGTGGATGTGCTGCCGGATCCGGAGGATGCGACGGTAGTCCGCTTCCGCACCCAGGGCGATGCCAACGACGCGCCGGACGGCGCACCGGTACACGCCCGCAATGTGCTCGGTCAACCGGCCTTTGCCATTCCGTACATGGGTTATGTGGCGACGGCGCTGCAATCGCCGCCCGGCTCGTATATGGCGATCGGCGTTGTCGCCGGGCTGGTCGTTTTTCTTGTGCTTCCTGCCGGGCGCAAACGCACCGCGCTGCCGCAACAAGCCAACCAGGGGGTTACGCCGCAAGGCTCCCATATATAAAAAATTTTTTTGGAGGGTATGGTTCAATGAAAGCAAAAACAATGACCAAAGTGCTGATTCTGTCTGTGTGTGCCGTGCTGTTGGCGGTCACCTCTGTGCTGGGTACGCTGGCGTACTTAAAATCACAGGATGCCGTCACCAACACCTTCACCATCGGCAAGGTTGCCATCACGCTGGATGAACAGCCGGTAGACGAATACGGCACCGCGCAGGATGGCGCGCGCGTCAAAGCCAACCGCTACAAGCTGATTCCCGGTCACAGCTACCAAAAAGATCCGACGGTGCATCTGGCGGCGAACAGCGAAGCAAGCTGGTTGTTTGTGAAGGTGGAAAACGGGCTGTCGACGGCGGAGGGCGGCCCCACCATCGCGTCCCAGATCGCCGCCAACGGCTGGACAGCGCTGGAGGGTGTTGCCGGCGTGTATTACAAACAGGTGCCCAAAACCGGTGCGAATGCCGTGGACTACGCGGTGTTCCAGTCATTTGCTCTGAAAAACGATGTGGCACTGGATGCTTTCGCCAACGCATCCATCAAAGTGACCGCCTATGCGATCCAGGCGGACGGCTTTGCCACCGCCGCGCAGGCGTGGACGGCCGGTGCCTTTACTGCCTAAGGCGTGATTCCAACAGGAGGGGTTAGATTATGAAAATGAAGAAGAAAACAATCGCGACCGTGGCGGCGGTACTGCTGGTGCTGTGCTGCACCGTGGGCGGTACATTGGCGTGGCTGAGCGCCAAAACCCAAACCGTGCAAAACACCTTTACGGTGGGCGACATCAACATCACCTTGGCGGAAACCACCGGCAGCACCTACAAAATGGTACCGGGGAACACCATCGCCAAAGACCCCAAGGTGACCGTCAAAGCAGGGTCGGAGGCTTGCTGGCTGTTTGTGCAAATGCAGCCGTCGGCAAACTTTGACCGCTTTATGACTACCGCCATCGCGGACGGCTGGACAGCACTGCCCGATGAAACAGGCGTGTACTACCGCACGGTCGCGGCGGGGGTTGCCGACCAATCGTTCGCGGTGCTGAAAAACGACTGTGTCACCGTGCGGGATACCGTGACCAAAGAGCAGCTGACCGCCGAAAGCTTCACCAATCCGACCTTGTCCTTCACAGCGTATGCGGTGCAGCAGGACAACATGACCACCGCCGCTGCCGCGTGGGCGAACCGCAACGGCTGAACCGGAAAGGAAGAGAAACTATGAATAAACAAAAAATCATGGCTGCGGCGGCGGGAGCCATCGTCGCGGTTACCTCGCTGGCGGGGGCTTCGCTGGCGTATTTTACCGATACCAAAACCGCCGCCAACGTGTTCACCATGGGCAATGTGCGGATTGCGCTGGACGAAACCGATGTACAAAATCCGAACGGCGACCGCGTGACCGCCAACACCTATGCGGTGTATCCGGGCGCGGTGGTAACCAAGGATCCGGTCGTGCACAACACCGGTGCCAATGGCGCGTATGTACGCACAACGGTGAATGTAAGCGACTGGGTGCATATGGTATCCCGGTATTTTCCGGCGTTTGCCGCGGAGTTCCCGAGCGCGGATTACGGCGCGGCGCTGGAGCTGCTGGTGGATGAGCTGGGCGACGGTTGGTCGGTCGTGGGGGTGCAGCGCGGTGATGTGTTCACCGATGCGCAGCAGGATGCCAAATTTGTGCTGAAATATGACGGCGTGTTGGCGGCGGGAGCGGACACCACGGCGATGTTCTGCACGGTGCAGGTGCCCACCGGTATCGACAACGACAGCGCCGCGCAGTTCCGGGCGATTGATGTGACGGCGCAAGCCATCCAACAGGACGGCTTTGCCAATTGGGAAGCGGCGTTTGCCGCGTTCGACGCCGCGTAAAGCGCGCGGTTGGCTATGCACCCCGGCGGGGGTGCATGCCACAGGAGAACGCCCGAACGGGTCTTCGGACGTTCTCCTGTGGTCTGGGGGAACATCACAGCAATAACAGCAGGAGGGATCGGAATGAAAGGGATACGCCATGGAGCACTGTATAAAATGTTGGCGCTGGGGTTGTGTCTGGTGTTGACGGCGCTGTCGTTTCCGCTGGGCGGGGGAGCCGCCCGCGCAGCGGCGGATGGCACCGTGACGGTGACGGTCAATTTTGTTTATGAAGCGGATAAAAACATGGTGGCGCAGCCATATGGCGCGCAGCTCGCCAAAGGAGCCGCGTTCCAAAAGATCGTGGATGTGCCGGTGCTGCTGAACTATACCATCCCCGCGGACAAAGCGCGGGGGTTAAGCGAAAGCATTGTGCTGCAGCAAAACGATGATCGCGGGTACAGTCTGTGTTTCCATCTGGCGGCGGTGAACGAGGATGTCACGGTGACGCTGTTTTATGTCGCGGGGCAAACGAGCTATACCGTGGAGCATTACTATCAAAATCTGAACGACGACGGCTATACCGACCAACCGGTGGTGGAAACGCTGACCGGCGATATCGACGCTTATACCGAAGCGGTGGCGCAGCGACGGGCGGGCTTTCGCTGCAAAGGGGTGCCGCAAACGACGGTAGCCGCCGACGGCACCACCGTTGTGAAAATTTATTACGACCGCGAATACTACACCGTTACCTTTGCTGTGAACGGCGGCGTGAACGGTCCCGAACCGATCTACGCCAAATACGGCACCGTCGTCCGGGCGGACACCATCGCTGCCCCCACCCGCAAGGGCTACCGCTTTTTGGGGTGGGAACCGCTGCTGTCGGATACGCTCACCGTCACCGAAAACGCGACCTACCGTGCGGCGTGGCAGCCTGTACAGTCGCAGTCGGACTACACCATCGTGATCTGGGGTCAAAACGCCAACGACAACGGATATTCCTATATCCGATCGGGCGCAAAACAGGGGCAGGTGGGTCAGTCGGTGAGCTGGGACGAACGCACCATGGCGGCGCTGCATCCCGGCAAAACCCTGTGGGCGTATGAAAAAAGCGACACCGTTACGGTGAGCGCCGACGGCTCCGCGGTGCTGAATGTGTATTTCACCCGCCGGGAATTCACGCTGCGTTTTCGCGAAACCTATTCCAAAAAGGACGATTATGGCACCATTACCGCGCGGTGGGGTGCGGATATTGCCGCCCGATACCGGACGGTGGTGGACAACGCGGACGGCAATTGCTGGACGAAGAACAGAAACGGCGAGGGACCCTACACCAACTATATCGGGGTGATGCCGTCGGAAAATATCACCTATTATAAAAAGGTGAATGGCGGTTGGTTCACCTACACCATGACCTACTACGCCGAAGATCTGAACGGTCAGTACACCGAGATTTTCCGCGTCACCTTTTCCGGAATAGGGCTTGTGGTCACCGAAGAGGATCGCTACGATTTTGAGGGCTTTACCTATGATCACGGCACCGCACTGGGAAAATCGTGCAACGGCGCGAAATTCTATTATAAGCGCAGCCGGTACACGCTGGCGTTTTATTCCGCCAGCCATAGCACACCGGACAGCACCCACCAGGTGCCGTATCAGCAGCCGCTGGGGCGCTACGATTACACCCCGACAAAAAAGCCGGAGGCGCTCGAGCGGGATGCCGTGTTTGTCGGGTGGTACCAAAACCCCGAATGCACCGGTGAACGGTACGATCCGGCGGCGCACGCGATGCCGGCGCACAATGTCGCGCTGTACGCCAAGTGGGTCAACGGTTTGTACACCGTGACCACCTATCGTGAGAACAAAACTACGCTGTACACCTACACCGGCTACAACGGGCGGCAGGAGAATATCGAAAAATACACACTCGCCACCGCGCCGCAAGACCCCGCGCGGGATGGCTATGCGTTTGTGGGCTGGTTTTATCAGGACGGCGGGGTGGAAAAACCGTTTTCCTACACCATGCCCATTACCCGAAACTATGACCTGTATCCCAAATTTTCCGAACCGCAGGCGGTGACCTACACGGTGCATTACTACAAAGCGGGAACCATCGAGCGGGTGGCGAGCGATCGCACCCAAACGGTGATGATCGGTACCACCGTGACCGAAAAAGCCAAAATGGGCGCGGCACTGGATCTGGTTCCGCCAGCTGAGCAGCAGCGCTATTATCCCGCCGCGACCAGCACCAGCGTGGTCATCCAAAAGATGAATCAGGAGATCGTGTTCTACTATACTCCCGCCGTGCAGGCGCGATACACCGTTTGTTATCAGGATGCGGACGGTCGCGATCTGCTGCCGCCGGTGCCCAAAACCACCGATTGCTCCACCGTGACCGAATCATACCTGCCGATTCCGCACTACGCCCCGCGCCAGTACAGTATCACGCGGGATCTGTCGGCGGATGACACCCAAAACCGGCTGGTGTTTGTGTACGATCCGTTGTACGCCTCGCTGACGGTGCAAAAAAGCGGTGCGCAGCCGGTGGACGAATACGCCACCTTTGTGTTCCGTGTGCAGGGGGCGGAGACGCCCACCAGCAGGGTGGATCTGACCATCACGGTGCACGGCAACGGCCGAACCACCGTGACCGATCTGCCGCTGGGACGCTACACCGTGACCGAGCAAACCGATTGGTCGTGGCGCTATCGCCCGGATCAAGCCGCCCAAACGGTAACACTGACGGCGCAGGGCGGTCGCCTGACCTTTCAAAATGATCGCACACAATCCTGCTGGTTGGACGGCAGCCATTACCGGGTCAATGTGTTTGATGCCGATGCGTAAGGAGGAAGAAACCTTATGAGTATACGAATCGCCGCGCTGTGGCGACAGCACCGCGCGGGGCGGCTGCTGACGGTGGCTTTGACGGCGCTGCTGACGGTCGGAATCGCGGTCGGCGGCACACTGGCGTTTTTGGCGGCGCGCACCGATCCGGCGGAAAATGTGTTTTCTCCCGCCGCGGTGGCGTGCCGTGTGGTGGAAACCTTTGAAAATAATGTCAAACGCGATGTGTTCATCCAAAACACCGGTGCCACCGATGCGTATATCCGTGCCCGCATCCAGGTGACCTGGATGCGGGATGCGGATGCCGCCGACCAAACGGTGACGGCAGCGGTGCCGCGCGAGGGCGTGGACTACACCCTCACGCTGGCGGAGGATTCCGGCTGGCTGCGTCTGGGTGACACATGGTATTGCGTCGCGCCGGTCGCGCCGGGCGCACAAACACCGGTGCTGATTGCCTCTTGCCGGCTAACATCGGGCGCAGTGGTGCCGGAGGGATACCATCTGTCGGTGGAGATCGTGTCCGGTGCGGTGCAGGCGGCACCCGCCGATGCCGTGACCCAGGCATGGGGCGTGCGGCTGGAAAATGGACGCATCGCTGGGGAGGTGACCGGCGCATGAGAAAAACAGCAAAACGGCTGGCGGGATGGATGCTCACACTGCTGGTGGTTGCCGTCGGTGCGTGGTCGGTATGCGCTGATTCTACTGTGATCTACGACAGCGCTGCGCGGTCGCTGGTGTTTGCACCCGGCAGCGACCATGCCCCCACCGACTTGTTTGACAGCTTTAAAGGGCTGATGCCCGGCGACATCCGCACCCAAACCGTCACCGTGCGCAATACTGCCGCCGACGGCAAGGCGAAGCTGTATCTGCGAAGCTTGGGCGCGCGCCCCGATTCGCGGGCGCTGTTGTCCCGGTTGCAGCTTTGCGTGCGACCGCGGGGGAGTATCCCTCTGTTCGAGGCGCCCGCCGACCAGACTGCCGGGTTGACCGATTGGGTGTGCCTCGGTACGATATACGCCGGCGGCAGCATTGATCTGGATCTGACCCTGCGGGTGTCGGGCGACATCGGCAACGACTTTCAAGACGCTGTCGGGTATCTCGACTGGCAGTTCCGGGCGGAGGAGCTGCCCGCTGCACCGGAAGATCCGGCAGCGCCGAAAACCGGCGAGCGGGATGGTTGGCGACCGTATGCCGTGTTGCTGGGAATCTGGTCGGTGCTGGTGCTGTGTTTGCTGGCGGTGAAGCGACGGCAAAAACAAAAGCAGGAATAACACAAGCGCGTTCGTGTGATGGATATGGCACGGACGCGCTTTTTGTGTATCCGGTGCTTGTCCGGCGGTGTCGGTTGTGCTACAATAGGGGGTGGAATTTTCTCCCAAAGGAGCGAGCTGGAATGGATGAAGTACAAGTACGCCGCGCGACGCTGGATGATGCGCCGCGGCTTTTGGAAATTTACGCATATTATGTGGAACGCACAGTGATCACCTTTGAATACGAGGTGCCGACGTTTGCAGAATTTCGCCGCCGGATGCAGCACACGATGCAACGCTATCCCTATCTGGTGATCGAGCGCGACGGCGTGGTGCAAGGCTATGCCTATGCCGGTGCGTTTGTGGGGCGCGCCGCCTACGACTGGTCGTGCGAGCTGACCATTTATCTGGATGCGAACGCGCGGGGCGGCGGCTTGGGTCGCCGGTTGTATACCGCGTTGGAAGAGGCGCTGGGCGCGATGGGCATCCGCAATCTGTATGCCTGTATCGGCTATCCCGACCGGGACGACGAGTATCTGACCCAAAACAGCGCCCGGTTCCACGCTCATTTGGGATTTGAACAAGTCGGGTTGTTCCACAACTGCGGCTTCAAATTTGATCGCTGGTACCATATGATTTGGATGGAAAAGATCATCGGCGATCATCCGTCGCCCTGTCCGGCGATCACGCCGTACACCGCCCTTTGATAGCCGCACAGGAGAAGATGTTATGCCAACCATAACCAAAGTGTCGTTTGAAACGGCCAAACAATTGATGGATGCGCACCCCGATCACCGACTGTTCGATGTGCGCGAGGAAGAAGAGTATGTCACCGGCCACGCTGCCGGCGCGCTGCTGTTCCCGCTGGACAGCATGGATGCCGCCACCGCCGCCCAGATGATTCCGGAAAAAGATACGCCGGTACTGGTGTATTGTCGTAGCGGGCAACGCAGCGGCGAAGCAGCGCAAAAGCTGGCGCAGCTGGGGTATACCCGGGTGTACGATATCGGCAGTCTGGTGGGCTGGCCGTACGGAATGGACTGGTAACACCGGTGCGGATGAAGGAGAACGACCTATGCCGATCATACAAGTAACCGACCTGTCAGCGCCCGAGCTGGCAGCGTTTTCCCGCCTGACCGAAGCGCAGCTGCGCAACCGGTTGGAGCCGGAAAAGGGCATTTTTATCGCGGAAAGCCCCAAGGTGATTGCCCGGGCGCTGGATGCCGGGCTGCAGCCGGTGTCGCTGCTGATGGAACCGCGGCACATCGCGGGGGATGCGCGCGATATTATTGCCCGCTGCGGCGATATTCCGGTGTACACCGCCCCGCGCGAGGTGCTGTCGGCGCTTACCGGTTACGCCCTGACTCGCGGGGTGTTGTGCGCCATGCGGCGCCCTTTGTTGCTGCCGGTGGAGCAGGTGTGTGCCGAGGCGCGCCGGGTGGCGGTGCTGGAGGGGATCGTGGATTCCACCAACATCGGTGCCATTTTTCGCTCGGCGGCGGCGCTGTCTGTGGACGCGGTGCTGCTTACCCCCTCGTGCTGCGATCCGTTGTGCCGGCGGGCGGCGCGGGGGAGCATGGGCACCGTGTTTCAGGTGCCGTGGACCCGCATCGGCGATACCGTCGCCGATTGGCCGCGAGCGGGGATGCAGCGGCTGCACGCCATGGGCTTCCACACAGTGGCGATGGCACTCAGCGACACGGCGGTGTCGATCGAAGATCCCCGCCTTGCCGCGTGGGACAAGCTGGCGATCGTGCTGGGGACCGAGGGCGACGGCTTGGCGGCAGAAACCATTGCCGCGTGCGACGATACGGTGTGTATCCCGATGGCGCACGGAGTGGATTCGCTGAATGTGGCGGCCGCCAGCGCGGTGGCGTTTTGGCAGCTGCGTGCGCAATAGGAACAGTTTTTCTGTCGAAAATTGTAGGACTTTTCACTTTACAAGACACCGCCGATATGGTAAACTATTGGACGGTGATGACACCATATATTGTGGAAAGGGGAGTGCTGTATGAAACGGTGCCCTGTGTGCCAGCAAGACTATCCGGACGACAGCCGCTTTTGCGGTCGCTGCGGTCGGGAACTGCCGTCGGCGGACAAGCCGGTGGTGAACGGCGTTCCCGCTTCGGTGACCATGACGGTGGAGGATGCGAACGCTCCCGCGTCGCTGCCCTCTATGCCGCCGGTTGCTCCGGCACAGCCGTATCCACCGACCGCGTATCCGCCGGTCGCCCCCTCTGTGCCGACCGATCCGTATGCGGCGCCCCCGGTGCCGCCGGTGTATCCGCCCCAACCGCCGTATGCGGGACAGGGCGCGTATACTCCGCCGGGATATTATCACATGAAGGTCAAAAAGCCGCAGGGCGGCTTGGCGATCGCCGCCTTTGTGGTGTCGCTGGTGTCGTTGTTTATGATCGGGCTCGGTCCGTTCAATATCGGGTTGTATGTGGGTCTTGCGCTGACCATTGCCGCGTGGGTCACTCATAAGCCGTATCAAGGGCGGGGGCTCGCGATTGCGGCGCTGGTGTTGTCATTGGTAACGCTGTTGTGTACGGTGGATTATTCCATCGAAATGATCAACGACGTTGTCGATCCGCAGCCGCGTTCGGATTACGATTACGATTATGATTATGACTACGATGACGATTTTGATTACGGATTTAACTTTGACATTGGCAACAACGGTTACAGCATGACCCCGCGCGATAACCGCGCGTGATCGGCTGACCACAAGATATAGTGGTTGCCTCGGGACGGCATGGACGCGTCTGTGCCGTCTTTTGTTGCGCCGCGGCGGCGCGTTGGGCTTTGTTTGCTCGCGCGGCGAAAACGTACGCCGCACGACCGTTATATTTTACATTTTTGGCTACTTTTTTGTCGAGGTATACGGCTTTTGTTTCATCTTCTTTGAAATCGCAAAAAACGCTTGACAACAACTATATATAGTGTCATAATATCTTACGCAGCACAAATTGTGGAAGCCGCCCTCGGGGCGGTATTCTCATGCATAGATATATTTTAGATAAGGGGAATGGGAGTATGATCACAAGCATTATCAAACGCGATGGTCGGGTGGTTTTGTACGACGAATCCAAAATTGCCGCTGCCATCTTGAAAGCCATGGAAGCGGGCGGCGAGGGCAACGCTGCCGATGCCGCCAAGGTCGCCAACGCGGTTCAGGCGCAGCTGGAAGAAGCGTTCAAGGACACGCCCCCCAAAATCGAAAACATTCAGGATACCGTGGAGCGCGAACTGATGCGCGCCGGATATGATGAATCCGCCAAACGCTACATCCTGTATCGCGCCAACCGTACCCGTATCCGCGAGGCGAACACCAGCCTGATGAAGACCATCGACGAGATCACCAAAGTGGATGCGCGCCAGAGCGACATGAAACGCGACAACGCCAACATCGACGGCAACACCGCCATGGGCAGCATGCTCCAGATCGGTACCGCCGGTGCCAAAGCGTATAATGAAGCGTATCTGCTCACCCCCGAGCAGGCGAAAGCCCATCGCGAGGGCGATATCCATATCCACGATTTTGATTTCTATTCGCTGACCACCACCTGCTGCCAGATCGACATTGTGCGGCTGTTCAAGGACGGCTTTTCTACCGGTCACGGCTTTTTGCGTGAGCCGCAGAGTGTGCAGAGCTATGCGGCGCTGGCGGCGATCGCGATCCAGTCCAACCAGAACGACCAGCACGGCGGTCAGAGCATCCCGAACTTTGATTACGGTATGGCGCTGGGCGTGGCGAAAACCTTTGCCAAGGCGTACGCCCGCAAGCTGACCGAATCGTTGGAGGATGTGTTGGATACCGATGACGAAAAAGACACGGTGAAAGCCGCCATCGCTGCCGCCACCGAGCAGGTGGGTACCGGTCCGCGGCTGGAAACCTATGAGGAAGCGTTTGATAACGCCGTGGCGGCGCAGCTGGAAAAGGCCTGCGGCTTGGATGAAAAAACCGCGCACCGTTTGACCCGCGTGTCCCGTCGCCGCGCCGCCGAGCGCACCGACCGCGACACCTACCAGGCGATGGAGGGCTTTGTGCACAACCTGAACACCATGCACTCCCGTGCGGGCGCGCAGACGCCGTTCAGCAGCATCAACTACGGTACCGACACCAGCCCCGAGGGCCGTATGGTCATCCGCAACATTTTGAAAGCGACCGATGCGGGTCTGGGCCATGGCGAAACCTGCATTTTCCCGATCCACATCTTCAAGGTCAAAGAAGGGGTCAACTATAACGAGGGCGATCCCAACTACGATCTGTTCAAGCTCTCCTGCAAGGTGAGCGCGCGGCGTCTGTTCCCGAACTATGTGTTCCTGGACGCGCCCTTTAACCTGCAATACTACAAGCCCGGCCATCCCGAAACCGAGGTGGCGACCATGGGCTGCCGCACCCGCGTGATGGGCAATGTGTACGATCCGGAACACGAGATCAGCTACAGCCGCGGCAACCTGTCCTTCACCTCCATCAACCTGCCGCGTCTGGCGATCGAAGCGCATCATGACGAAAAGCTGTTCTATCAAAAGCTGGACGAGATGATGGCGCTGGTCGCGCAGCAGCTGCTGGATCGGTTCGAGATCCAGGCCGCCAAACGCGTGTATAACTACCCCTTCCTGATGGGACAGGGCGTGTGGCTGGACAGCGATAAGCTGGGTCCGAACGACGAGGTGCGCGAGGTGCTGAAGCATGGCACCCTGTCCATCGGCTTCATCGGCTTGGCGGAAACGCTGACCGCGCTGTACGGTCATCACCACGGCGAAAGCGACGAAATGCAGCAAAAGGGTCTGGCGATCGTGCGGCATATGCGCGAGTATTGTGACCGCAAGAGCCAGGAAATGAAGATGAACTTCACCCTGCTGGCGACGCCCGCCGAGGGGCTGTCCGGTCGCTTCGTGCGGATGGATCGCAAGCGCTACGGCTCGATTCCGGGCGTGACCGACCGCGATTATTATACCAACAGCTTCCATGTGCCGGTGTGGTATCCCATTTCGGCGTTTGAGAAAATCCAGAAAGAGGGCCCGTACCACGCTCTCACCAATGCCGGTCACATCAGCTATGTCGAGCTGGACGGCGACACCTCCAACAATGTGGAGGCGTTTGAATCGGTGGTGCGCTGCATGCACGATTTCGGTGTGGGCTATGGTTCCATCAACCATCCGGTGGATCGCGATCCCGTTTGCGGCTATGTCGGCGTGATCGGCGATGTGTGCCCCCGCTGCGGCCGCCGCGACGGCGAGGATATCCCGCCCGAAAAGCTGGATGAGCTGCGCAAAAAGTTCCCGCATATGCCGCAATTCCACGGCTGCTGCTGATCGCGGCCGCCGTCATCATACACAACATAAAATCAAAAGGAGAGAGCATCATGTCTGTTAAAAACACGGTCAACATGGGTCAGGATATTCACTTCGAGCGCATTCGCCGCATCACCGGTTATCTGGTGGGCACCATGGATAAATGGAACGATGCCAAAAAAGCGGAAGAGCACGATCGCGTGAAACACGGCTTGGGTCATCGGAGCTGATCGTATGCTGCGCATTGCCGGTTTCGCTGATGACAGCATTGTGGACGGCCCGGGCATCCGCTTTACGGTGTTTTGCCAAGGCTGCCCCCACCATTGCCCGGGTTGCCAAAACCCGGAAACCTGGCCGATGGAAGGCGGCACCCTCTTTTCGCCGGAGGATATTCTCCGCCGGGTGCAAAGCAACCCGCTGGTGCGGGGGGTGACGCTGTCCGGCGGCGAGCCGTTCGCCCAAGCGGAGGATAACGCCGCGCTGGCGCATCTGCTGCACGAAGCGGGGTACGAGGTGGCGGCCTATACCGGCTACACCTTTGAACAGCTGTTGCACGGCACCCCTGCCCAGCAAGCGCTGCTGCGCGAACTGGATGTGTTGGTGGACGGTCCCTTTCTGCTGGAACAACGCAGCCTGGATCTGCTGTTCCGCGGCAGCGGCAACCAGCGGATTTTGAACGTACCGCAAAGCCTGCAAGCGGGCAGCGCGGTGTGGGAAACCCGCGAACGCTGGGTTGGCGAATCCTGAATACGGTTAAAAAAGAGAGAAGCGGTCGCTTCTCTCTTTTTGTGTGTCGAAAAAGCGCTCTCTTCGCCACGGAAAGAGGTGTTCTTTTGGGAAAAGGATTGCAACCGGCGGCGAAAAATGGTATGATAAAAAATAGGAGTTTTCCAGCCAAAGGAGGCGGGTCGGATGAGTTTTAAGCGGTGGATCGTGTCCAAAGCGGATAAGGATCTGGCAGCGCAGTTGTCAGAAGAAAGCGGCATCCACCCGTTTTTGGTTTATTTGCTGACCATGCGCGGCATCGACACGGTCGAAGATGTGTCGGAGTTTTTGCTGGGTGGCGAATGGACCGATGATCCTTTTGCTTTTGCCGATATGGATGTGGCGGTGGAGCGTATCCAGCGGGCACTGGATACGCAGGAAACCATCGCCGTGTTTGGAGATTACGATGCAGACGGCGTGACCGCCACCGTGCTGCTGTACAGCTATTTGCGCGATCGCGGCGCGCGTGTATCCTATCTGGTGCCGGAACGCGAAGGCACCGGCTACGGTCTGCACACGGAAACCATTGACACGCTGGCGGATCGCGGAGCCACCCTGATTATCACGGTAGACAACGGTATCGCCGCGGTGGAGGAGGTCGCCTATGCCGCGACAAAGGGAATCGATGTGGTGGTGACCGACCACCACCAGCCGCAGGATACCTTGCCCGCGGCGGTGGCGGTGGTGGATCCGCACCGTGCCGACTGCGGCAGCGAATGGAAAGATTACGCCGGAGTAGGGGTCGCGTTCAAGCTGATTTGTGCGTTGGAAGGCGATGCCGACGGCTTGTTGGCGGAATATGCCGATCTGGTAGCGGTTGGAACGCTGGCGGACGTGATGCCGCTACAGCGCGAAAACCGGATGCTGGTGCGTGAGGGCGTGCGCAAACTGAACCAGGACCCGCGCCTCGGCTTTCATGCGCTGGCGCAGGCGGCGGGCAGCGGCGATAAACCGCTTACCTCCACCTCCACGGTGTTCACCATTGCGCCGCGCATCAACGCTGCCGGGCGGATGGGCTCGGCGGACAAGGCGGTACGCCTGCTGCTGGAGGAGGATGCCGCCCAGGCGGCATCGTTGGCGCAGGAGATTCAGCAAATGAATGTGGAGCGCCAAACGGTGGAACAGGATATTCTGCGCCAGGTGGAGCAGCAGCTGCTTGCTCATCCGGCATGGCTGACCCAGCGGGTGCTGGTGATCAGCGGTGACCATTGGCACCACGGCGTGGTGGGCATCATCGCCGCCCGCATCACCGAACGCTATGGCAAGCCCTGCATCATCCTGTCGCAGGACGAGGACAAAGCCCGCGGCTCTGGGCGCAGCATCAAGGGCTTTTCGTTGTTTGAAGCGCTGCAAAGCTGCGCCGATATGCTGCTGAACTACGGCGGCCATGAACTGGCGGCGGGGGTGACCGTCGCCGCCGATCGGGTGGACGAATTCCGCGAGCGGATCAACCGTTACGCGGCGCAGCAATTCCCGCATATGCCGGTGCCGGAGCTGACCATTGACTGCAAATTGCGTCCCTCGCAGGTGGATGTGGAAAAGCTGAGCCTGTTGGCGGCGCTGGAACCCACCGGCGCGGGCAATCCGGCTCCGTTGTTCGGGCTGTTTCGGATGCGATTGGACAACATTGTACCGGTGGGCGGCGGCAAGCATCTGCGCTTGTCGGTGTCGCGCGACGATGTGCGGCTGGCGGCGATGAAGTTCCAAACCACCGCCGAGAATTTTGCAATCCCCTGCGGTGCGACTGTCAATCTGGTGGTGACGCTGGAGCGAAACGAGTATCGCGGCGTGGTGTCGCCCTCGCTGATCGTGCGGGACATCCGCCCTGCCGCCGTGGAGCAGGAAGAGGTACTGGACGGCTTGTGGCGGTTTGAACAGATGCAGCGGCGGGAGTTGAACGCATCGGGTGACCTGCCCGCTCCCACACGGGAGCAGCTGGGAGCGCTGTACCGCTATCTGCGGGCGCATCCGCAGTGGGAGGGAACGGTGGATCAACTGCTGTTCGCCACCGCGGAGCATCGCTTTGCGCCGGCGACACTGCTTTGCATGCTGCAAATTCTGCAGGAAGCGCAGCTGATTCGTTGGCAGGATCAGGGCACTCTATATCATATTGAAACCCCCAAAGCCGCCGGCAAGGCGGATTTGCAGCAAACACCGACTATGCAGTACCTCGTGTCATTGGGAGAGACGACTGTATGATAACAAAAGAAGCATTGACCGAAGAGCTTCGGCAATTGGTTGAAAAAAACGAAAAGAAATACGATTGGTCGCGGATAGAACAGGCGATCGCGTTGGCGACCAAAGCGCACGAAGGGCAGCGCCGCTCGTCCGGCGAGGCATATATCTGCCATCCGCTGCAGGTTGCGATCATTTTGATCGAGCTGGGCATGGACAACGAATGCATCGAAGCGGCGATTCTGCACGATGTGGTGGAGGATACGCCGGTATCGCTGGAGGATATCCGCAAGCAGTTCGGCGCAGACATCGCCGCGCTGGTGGACGGTGTAACCAAGCTGAACAAAATCCCGTTTTCCAGCCGCGAAGAGCAGCAGGCGGAAAATGTGCGCAAAATGCTGCTTGCCATGTCGCAGGACATCCGTGTTATCATCATCAAGCTGGCCGACCGACTGCACAATATGCGCACCATCAGCGCGCTGCCGCCGCAAAAGCAGCGCGACAAGGCCAAGGAAACGATGGACATCTTCGCTCCGCTGGCGCACCGCTTGGGTATCCGCGCGGTGAAAGAGGAGCTGGAGGACCTGTCGCTGCGGATTTTGGATCCGGTGGCGTACAAGGACATTGAGGACGCGCTGGCGATGCGCACGCCCTCGCGCACCGCGTTTTTGAACGACATTCAAGAGCGCATCAAAGAGCGCATGGCGGATTACCACATCGAGGTGTATGTGTCCGGACGGGTCAAAAGCATTACCGGCATCTACCGCAAAATGTATATGCAGGGCAAATCGTTCGAGGAAATATATGATGTATACGCGGTGCGGGTGATCGTGGACACGGTCAACGATTGCTACAACGTGCTGGGTATCGTGCACGATATGTTCCGCCCGCTGCCCAACCGGTTTAAGGACTACATTTCCACCCCCAAGGCGAATATGTACCAATCGCTGCACACCACCGTCATCAGCAAGGAGAAAATTCCGTTTGAGGTGCAGATTCGCACATGGGATATGCATTACACGGCGGAATACGGTATCGCGGCGCACTGGAAATACAAGCTGGGCATCCAGCGCAAGGATAAGCTGGAGGAACGGCTGGCGTGGATCCGGCAGTTCATTGAAAGCCAGCAGGATGTGGACGATGCGCAGGACATTGTGCGCTCTATCAAAACCGATTTGTCGTCCGACGATGTGTTCGTGTTCACCCCCAAGGGAGATGTGATCACGTTGCCGGTGGGCGCCACGGTGGTGGACTTCGCCTATGCGATCCACTCGGCGGTGGGCAACCGTATGGTGGGCGCGAAAGCGGACGGCCGCATTGTGCCGCTGGATCATCAGGTCAAAACCGGCGAGATCGTGGAGGTGCTGACCACCAGTGCTCCGGGACACGGCCCCAGCCGCGACTGGCTCAGCTTTGTCAAAACCGGCGAAGCGCGCAACAAAATTCGCTCCTGGTTCAAAAAGGAGCGGCGGGAAGAAAACATCGAACAGGGTCGCGCCGAGTTGGAACGCGAGCTGTCCCGCAACAGCATCCGCTTGTCCGAAGAGCAGATGAATGAATTTTTGCTGTCGCAATGCAAAAAACAGCATTGCGAAACGCTGGACGATTTTTATGCGGCGATCGGCTACGGCGGGGTGCTCATCTCCCGTTTGATCCCGCGGATGAAAGAGGAATACCAGCGCATCTTGAAACAGGCGGGCACGGTGCCGGAACCGACACGCCCCGCCAAGCCTCACCACAACAACGGCGGCGTGGTGATCCAGGATATGGACAACTGTTTGGTGAAATTTGCCCGCTGCTGCAACCCGGTGCCGGGCGACGAGATCATCGGCTTTATCACCCGCGGCTTCGGCGTGTCGGTACACAAACGCGATTGCGTCAATGTGCCGCTGGATATCTCCAAAGCGGAGGAACCGGAACGCTGGGTCAAGGTGGAATGGGAAAACAGCGTGAAAGCGGAATTCAAGGCCGCGCTGCAAATTCAGGCGACCGACCGCGACGGCTTGCTGGCGGATGTCACCGCCCAGCTGACCGCGATGCATGTGACCATCCACGATTTCTACGCGCGCGAACCCAAAGAAGGCACTGCCTATCTTAGCGTGACCGTGGGGGTGGGCAGTGTGGAACATCTGCAAATGGTGATCAGCCGCCTGTCCAAAATTCCGGGGATGCAAAAGGTGATCCGCCAGGGAAAAAGCTGACGCTTTTCCGCTTGTATACACAACAAAGGCGCCGCACGATTTCGTGCGGCGCCTTCTTCGTATATTCGCTTATTGTTCCGGCGTATGCCATTCCCAATTGCGGATCTCGTCCATATCCTGGCCGTATTCGGCAATGTACTGCTTGTGCTCGACCAGCTTGTTGTTCATCTTCTGGATCAGGTGCGAAGCCTTGTTGCCCAGCTGCGGCAGATGCATCACTGCGTCTTTCACCAGATCAAAGCGGTCGATCTGGTTTTGCACACGCATATCGAACGGGGTGGTGATGGTGCCCTCTTCCTGATACCCGTGAACCGACATATTGTGGTTGTTGCGCTCGAAGGTCAGCTCGTGGATCAGCGTCGGATAGCCGTGGAACGCAAAGATGATGGGCGTATCTTTGGTGAAGATCGCGTCATATTCCGCGTCGCTGAGGCCGTGGGGGTGCTTGCGATCCGACTGCATTTTGAACAGGTCGACCACGTTGACCACACGGATCTTCAGCTCCGGCATCTCGTCACGCAAAATGGTGACTGCCGCCATGGTTTCCAGCGTCGGGGTGTCGCCGCAGCAAGCCATCACCAGATCCGGCTCTTCGCCGCAATCGTTGCTCGCCCACTCCCAAATGCCGATGCCCTGGGTGCAGTGTTTGACCGCCTGCTCCATCGACAGCCACTGGCAGCTGGGGTGTTTGGACGCCACAATGGCGTTGACATAGTTTTTGCTCTTGATGCAGTGGTCAAAGCAGGACAGCAGGCAGTTGGTGTCCGGCGGCAGATACATGCGCACCACATCCGCTTTTTTGTTGGCGATGTGATCCAGGAAGCCGGGATCCTGATGGGTAAAGCCGTTGTGATCCTGCTGCCACACGTTGGAGGTCAGAATAAAGTTCAGCGAAGCGATGGGCTGACGCCAGGACAGCTGGTTGCACACCTTCAGCCATTTCGCGTGCTGCGCCGCCATCGAGTCTACAATGCGGATAAACGCTTCGTAGCTGGCGAAGAAGCCGTGACGACCGGTCAGCAGATAACCCTCCAGCCAGCCTTCGCACATATGCTCGCTCAGCATACCGTCCATAATGCGGCCGTCATGCGCCAAGCAATCGTCGGTGTCCAGCAGCTCGGCGTTCCAATCGCGATTCTGCGCTTCAAACACTTTGTACAGCCGGTTGGACATGCTCTCGTCCGGTCCAAAGATGCGGAAGTTTTTGTTTTCTTCGTTCAGCTTGAAGATGTCGCGGATGTAACCGCCCAGCTCGATCATATCCTGCGCTTTGGTCTTGCCGGGATCGACTTCAATACCGTAGGTGCGGAAATCGGGCAGGCGCAGATCCTTCAGCAACAAGCCGCCGTTGGCGTGCGGGTTCGCGCCCAAACGCGCATCACCTTTGGGAGCCAGCTCTTCCAGCTCGGGGATCAGCCGACCGTTTTCGTCAAACAGCTCTTCCGCGTGGTAGCTTTCCAGCCAATCCTTCAGCAAGCCCAGATGCTCGGGCGATTCCATGCTCAGCGGCACCTGGTGCGCGCGGAACGAGCCTTCGATCTGCTGACCGTCCACCACCTTGGGACCGGTCCAGCCCTTGGGAGTGCGCAGCACGATCATCGGCCACGCCGGGCGCGCCGTGTCGTCGTTTTCGCGGGCGTTTTTCTGGATCGCCTTGATCTCTTCGATCACGGTGTCCATGGTTTCCGCCATTTTGCGGTGCATGGTCATGGGGTCGTCGCCCTCGACAAAGTACGGTTTCCAACCGCAGCCTTTGAAGAAGCTCTCGATCTCGTCGTGCGGAATACGCGAGAAGATGGTCGGGTTGCTGATCTTGTAGCCGTTCAGATGCAAAATCGGCAGCACCGCGCCGTCAGTGACCGGATTTAAGAACTTGTTGGACTGCCAGGAGGTTGCCAGCGGACCGGTCTCGGCTTCGCCGTCGCCCACCACCACGGTCGCGATCAGATCGGGGTTGTCAAACACCGCGCCAAACGCGTGCGCAATGGAATAGCCCAGCTCGCCGCCCTCGTTGATGGAACCGGGGGTTTCCGGCGCGCAGTGGCTGGGAACGCCGCAGGGGAAGGAGAACTGCTTGAACATCTTCTTCATGCCCTCTTCATCGCGGCTGATGTTGGGGTACACTTCGCTGTAGCTGCCATCCAGATAGGTGTTGGCGATCAGGAAGTTGCCGCCGTGTCCGGGACCGGACAGCAGGATCATATCCAGATCATACCGTTTGATGGCGCGGTTGCAATGGACATACACAAAGTTTTGTCCCGGCACAGTGCCCCAGTGACCCACGATCTTTTTCTTGATGTGATCCATAGTCAGCGGCTCACGCAGCAGGGGGTTGTCCAGCAGATACAGCTGGCCGGCCGACAGATAGTTGGCGGCACGCCAATAGGCGTTCATCTTGTCCAGCATTTCCTGCGACAGCGGCTGTTTTTCCAGACAGGTGTTCTCTTGCATGGTCATCCTTCTTTCTGATCATGGCGGCGTTTTGCCGCCATATCTAATTTATCTGATTCCATTGTATCACCAAAGCAACCCCGCGTAAAATACCGTTATAGCATTGTATCCATCAACTTTTGATATAGATAAACCGCCGGGCACATACTGCTTTCGCAGCTATGCACCCGGCGGCTTGCCGTGTCGATTATTTTTCTTCCATCACGCTCTTGTACGCGGGGCGGATGATCTTGTCCATGCAGATCAGCTCTTCAATGCGGTGGGCGCTCCACCCGACGATGCGGGCGATCGCGAACATCGCGGTGTACAGCTCCTGCGGAATGCCGAGCATCTCGTACACAAAGCCGCTGTAAAAGTCCACGTTGGGGCTGACACCCTTGAAAATATGCCGCTTTTGCGCGATCAGCAGGGGAGCCAGCTCCTCCACATTTTTGTACAGCTGGTAGTCGTGCTCGCGGTTCTTTTCCACCACCAGCTCTTCCACATAGCGCTTAAACACGCGTTCGCGCGGGTCGGACAGCGAGTACACCGCGTGCCCCATGCCGTAGACCAGCCCCTTGCGGTCAAACGCTTCTTTGTCAATGATTTTGGACAGATACGCCGCGATCTCGTCCTTGTCCTCAAAATCGCGCACATGGGCGCGGATGTCGGTCATCATTTCCATCACCTTGATGTTGGCGCCGCCGTGCTTGGGTCCCTTCAGCGAGGACATCGCCGCCGCAATGGTGGAATAGGTGTCCGACCCGGACGAGGTGACCACGCGGGTGGTAAAGGTGGAGTTGTTGCCGCCGCCGTGCTCCATATGCAGGATCAGCGCGGTGTCCAACACCTTCGCCTCGGTGTGGGTATACTGTTTGTCCGGGCGCAGAATACGCAAAATGTTTTCGGCGGTGGACAACGACGGATCCGGGCGGTGAATGATCATGCTGTCCTGATTCTCGTAGTAGTTGTAGGCGTGATAGCCGTATACCGCCAGCAGCGGGAATTCGCTGACCAGCTGCACACACTGGCGCAGCGAGTTGCTGACGCTGGTGTCGTTGGCGTTTTTGTCGTAGGATGCCAGCGTCAAAATGCTGCGGGTCATCGAGTTCATAATGTCGCCGCTGGGCGCTTTCATAATGACATCCCGCGCAAAATTGGTGGGCAGCGTGCGAAAATCGCTGATCTGTTTGGTGAAGGTCGCCAGTTCCTCCGGCGAGGGCAGCTCGCCCATCAGCAGCAGATAGGCGATTTTTTCAAAACCCATTTCATCGCCCAGATCGTTGATGAGCTTTTCCACGCGATAACCGCGGTACCACAGCTCGCCGTCACAGGATTCCTTTTTGCCGTCCACGATTTTGGAGGACACGATTTTGGAAATGTTGGTCAGCCCGGCCAACACACCGTTGCCCTTTTCATCGCGCAAGCCTTTGTTCACGCCGTATTCTTCGTAAAGACGCGGGGCGATGTTGTCGTTTTTGCGGCAAACCGCTTCCTGTGCGCCAAAATAAGCCGTTGTTTGTTCTGTCAGCATATCATTTGACCTCCGTTTCGTTCCATGCAGCGTTCATCACCGTTTCCAGCCGCTGCATCATACCAAGCAGCTGCCGCAGCTCGTCGCGGCCGTATGCTTCGACCACGCGGCTGTAATAATCTTTCAGCGCCTGTTCCTTTCCGGTCATCAGCCGCCGTCCGGCGTCGGTGATGACCACATAGGTGCCCTCGTCACCGTTGCCGTCGTGTGCCCATTGCACCAGCCCGCGGTCGCGCAGACTTTCGGCGAGCTTGGACACCTGCCGCACCGACACCTGCATATTGTCTGCCAGATCCTGCAAATAGGTGCGTCCGTTCGGGTCGTCCTTGTTCGCGGCGGTATCCGCGATCCGGTGCAGCGCCAGATAGCCCGGAATATCCAATTCTTCCACATGAGCCTGTGCCACGCCGTCACTCATACGGTAGCGATGCAAGATCAGTTCGTGGATCAGCTGTGCGGTATCTGCGTGTGTGGCCATGAAAAGCTCCTTTCCGTCGCGTATGTGTCAAAACCGGCGTGCCGTCGATTTAACCCGGCAGGGGAGGCGCCGATCGTTCGTTCAAATAGGTGTGAATGTTGTTGTTCATCCGGTGCAGATATTGCCGGAACCGTGCGCGCTCCTCATCGGAAAAATCCTGCTCCAAAATGGTGAGAAACTGCCCTTGTGCCTGTCTCGCCGCCGCGATGATCTCCATCGCCGGCTCGCACAGCCGCAAATGGATGGTGCGGCGGTTGCTGCCCTGGTACGCACCTTCGATATATCCGCGCTTTTCCAGCGCCCGCACCGACACCGACACATGCGATTTGGCAATGCGCAGCGTTTCCACAATATCGCGGGCGGTATCATGCTGCGGGTCGTTCGCGAGGCACAGCAGCACCAGCAGCTCGGTGGTGGTCAGCTGATACCGGGTGCGCAGCGGCCCGAGCAGTGCGCCGTACAGCTCTTGTCCGGCATATAAATATTCCAGCATGGTGTTCATACAGACCGCCTCATCCATCGGTAATTGCAAACAGTTCGTTTTTGAACAATATCCATTATAGGAAAAAATGTCCTCTCTGTCAAGAAAACCGCGTCAATGGTCATAGATTGTTTACAAATATTTTCATCGAACATCCGCAAAAAGCGTGTCGAAAAAGCGCCAACACCCGAAAAAAGCGCTCTCGCTGCGTGCTGCTTTATCGTCCCATCCGGCGCTTGACACCGGCGGCAAAAGGGAGTATAATGCGAAAAGAACATTTGTTTGAATTTGCTGGGAGGTGACCGCATGGATCTGCTGCAAGGGCTGAACGATGCCCAACGCGCCGCTGTGACCACCACCGAAGGGGTGGTGCGGGTGATCGCGGGCGCGGGGTCGGGCAAAACCCGCGCGCTGGCGCACCGGTTTGCTTATCTGGTCAACGAGCTGGGTGTGCTGCCCGGTCACATTTTGTGCGTCACCTTCACCAACAAATCCGCCGCCGAAATGCGCCAGCGTATCCATCGGTTGACAGGGGATAACGACACCGGCTATATCAACACCTTCCACGGCTTTTGCGTGTCGGTGCTGCAAGAGGACAGCCATGCGGTGCAGTATCCGAAGAGCTTTCTGGTGCTGGACAACACCGATATCGACGCGATGCTCGCCATTATCTACGAAGAGCGGCAGCTCACCCTGCGGGATATGACCTTCAGCAAGGCGCGGGATATGATCGAAATGCGCAAGCTGGTGCACCAGCCGGATTATTACCGCGATCTCATCACCCTGTCGCTGGACACCCTGCGTCAAAAATACGAGAATGCCGAAAGCCCCGCCGACATCATCTTCTATGGCTATTTGTATCAGCAAAAGAAGTGCTTTGGACTGGATTATAACGATCTGATCAAATTCTCGCTGTATATTTTTAAGCAGCACCCGGACATTCGCGAAAAATGGCAGCGGCGTCTGGAATATATTATGATCGACGAGTTTCAGGACATCGACCAGCCGCAATATGACCTGATGCGGGTGCTGTGCGGCTATCACAAAAACCTGTTTATCGTGGGTGACCCCGACCAGACCATCTATACCTGGCGGGGGGCGAGCGTACGCTATCTGCTGGATTTCGATAAGGTGTTTCCCACCACCCAAACGATCATGATGATGCAAAACTATCGCAGCACACCGTCCATTCTGAAGGCAGCGAACTCGCTGATCGACCGCAACGTGCATCGCATCAAAAAGCAGTTGATCCCGATGTTGCCGGATGGTGCGCCGGTGTGGTATTTCCATGGCGACACCGCCGAAGCGGAGTGCCACTGGATCGCACAGGAGATCGCCGCACTGCATGAGGAGGGCGTGTCGTATCGCGAGATGGCGGTGCTGTATCGCGCCCACTATGTGTCCCGCGGGGTGGAGGACGCACTGCTGCAAGCCAAGATTCCTTATACCATTTCCAGCGGCGCACCGTTTTTTGGTCGCGCCGAGATCAAAGACGCGCTGTCCTATCTGCGGATGATCGCGTATCGGGACGATCTCTCCTTTGCGCGTATCGCCAATGTGCCGCGGCGCAACATCGGCCAGCGCCGGATGCGCTTTTTGCAGGAATATGCCGCGACGCATGACTGCTCGTTGTTCCAGGCGCTGACCGCCACGCTGGAGGATGAGATCTTCAAAGGTACCAAAGCCGCCGCCTTTGTGCGGCTGGTCGGATCGTTTGCCGATTATGCCGACCGACCCATTTCCGAGCTGTTGTCCGCGCTGCTGGACGAAAGCGGGTACGAGCGGATGCTGCGCACCGAGGGCAGCCAGGAACGGCTGGATAATTTGGCGGAGCTGAAACAGTCGTTGTATGAATACGAAACCTCCTGCGGCGAAGAAAGCACGTTGGAGCATTATCTCGCCCATGTGGCGCTGTTCACCAACCGCGACGCCGAGGACACCCGCGATCGGGTGCGGTTGATGACGGTACACACCGCCAAAGGGCTGGAATTTCCGTATGTGTTCGTGTGCGGGATGAACGAGGGCATTTTCCCCTCCCGCAAAATCCGCACCCGTCCGGGTATGGAGGAGGAACGCCGGCTGGCGTTTGTGGCGTTGACGCGGGCGCAGCGGGCGTTGTATCTGTCCGAAGCGCAGGGACGCAATCTGGACGGTTCCGCGCGCTATCCCTCCCGCTTTTTGATGGATATTGACCCGCAACTGCTTTTGTGCACCCCCGCCCCGCGCGAGGGCTGGCTGGACGAGGCGCGGGAGGCGATTGAAGCCAGCGACCGCTTTTTGTCGGACGAAGAACAAACCAACGCGTTTACCGTTGGTCAGCGGGTGCGCCACCGGGTGTTCGGCTGCGGCACGGTGGCGGCGATCGACGACAGCAAGGGGGCGTATATCATTCAGTTTGAGCAAATGGATACCCCGCGCGCCATCTCTTTTCGCGCTATGCTGGAACCTGCCTAAAGAATATATCTATGCCCACCGCCCGTAAGGTATGCGCCTTTCGGGCGGTTTTTCGTATGCCGCGCCCGGGACAGCGCATACTATAAGCATCTTTTCTCAAAAAACCCGCTTGACATATACCCCGAGGGGGTATATAATGCAAATATACCCCGTGGGGGTATGCTAAATGAAAGCGAGGGTTTGCTTATGGACGAGAAATGTTGCTGCTGCCACAAGACCAAGCAGCGCACACCCGAAGAATATACCCGCCTGATCCACCGGCTCAACCGGATCGAGGGGCAGATCCGCGGCATTCGCGGTATGGTGGAAAAAAGCGTCTATTGCCCGGATATTCTGGTGCAGGTGGCGGCGGTCAACGCTGCGCTCAACGCCTTTAACCGCGAGCTGCTGGCAGAGCATATCAAAACCTGTGTGGCGCGGGATATTCGCGATGGTAAGGACGAAACCGTTGACGAGCTGGTCAACACGCTGCAAAAGCTGATGAAATAGGAGGCGAGCCTATGCAACAATACAATGTGACCGGGATGAGCTGCGCGGCGTGCAGCGCCCGGGTGGAAAAGGCGGTCGGCAAGGTGCCGGGTGTGACCACCTGCTCGGTCAGCCTGCTGACCAATTCGATGGGGGTGGAGGGCACCGCCTCGCCCCGCGATATCGTGAAAGCGGTGCAGGATGCCGGCTACGGCGCTTCGCTCAAAGGCGAAAAAGCCGCTCCCGCCGCCGAAGAGGACGCGCTGGCGGACAAACAAACGCCCGCCCTGCGCCGGCGGTTGATCGCCTCGCTCGGCTTTTTAGTGGTGCTGATGTATGTGTCGATGGGGCACATGATGTGGGGATGGCCGCTGCCCGACTTTATGGCAAACAACCATGTGGCGATGGGACTGCTGCAGCTGCTGTTGACCGTCGCCGTGATGGTGATCAACCAAAAATTCTTTATCAGCGGGTTCCAAAGCCTGTGGCACAAAGCCCCCAATATGGACACGCTGGTGGCGCTGGGCGCCTCCGCTGCGTTCGGCTACAGCGTGTACGCGCTGTTCGCCATGACCGGCGCGCAGGTGGCGGGCGACACCGCCGGTGTGATGCACTATATGCACGAATTCTATTTTGAATCGGCGGCGATGATCCTGACGCTCATCACCGTCGGCAAAATGCTGGAGGCGCGTTCCAAGGGCAAAACTACCGACGCGCTGAAAGGGCTCATGAAGCTGGCGCCCAAAACCGCCACCCTGCTGGTGGACGGTGTTGAGCAGACCGTTCCTATCGATCAGGTGCAAAAGGATGCGGTGTTTGTGGTGCGCCCCGGCGAAAACATTCCGGTGGACGGTGTGGTGATCGACGGCAGCAGTGCGGTGGACGAATCCGCCCTCACCGGCGAAAGCGTGCCGGTGGACAAAGCGGTAGGGGATACGGTTTCGGCGGCGACCATCAACCAATCCGGCTTTATCACCTGCCGCGCCACCCGGGTGGGCGAGGATACCACTCTGTCCCAGATCATCCGCATGGTCAGCGACGCAGCGGCGACCAAAGCCCCCATCGCCAAGGTGGCGGATAAGGTGTCCGGCGTGTTTGTGCCGGTGGTGATCGCGATTGCGGCAGTCACCATTCTGGTGTGGCTGCTAGTGGGTGAAAGCGTTGGCTTTGCGCTGGCGCGCGGCATTTCGGTGCTGGTTATCAGCTGCCCCTGTGCGCTGGGATTGGCAACACCGGTGGCAATCATGGTGGGCAACGGTGTGGGTGCGCGACACGGCATTTTGTTCAAAACGGCGGTGTCACTGGAGGAAACCGGCAAGGTGCAGATCGTGGCGCTGGATAAAACCGGTACCATCACCCGTGGCGAACCCGCTGTGACCGACCTGCTGCCCGCCGACGGGGTAGAGGAGCAGGAGCTGCTGACGCTGGCGGCGGCGCTGGAACGCAAAAGCGAGCATCCGCTGGCGAAAGCGGTGCTGCGCCGTGCCGACGAGACGGGGGTGCCTGCCGAGGAGGTCAGCGACTTTGCGGCGTTGCCCGGCAACGGGCTGACCGCCCGCCATCCGCGCGGCGAGCTCGCGGGGGGCAATCTGGCGTTTATCTCCACCAAAACCACCGTGCCGCCCACGCTGCGTGAGGCTGCACAGCGGCTGGCGGAGCAGGGCAAGACCCCGCTGTTCTTCAGCCGGGATGCGCAGCTGCTGGGCATCATCGCGGTGGCGGATGTTATCAAGCAGGACAGCCCGCAAGCGGTGCGGGAACTGCAAAATATGGGTATCCGCGTGGTGATGCTGACCGGCGATAACCAGCGCACCGCGGACGCCATCGGCGCACAGGCGGGCGTGGATGAGGTGATTGCCGGGGTGCTGCCGGACGGCAAGGAGAGCGTGATCCGCTCGCTGGCGCAACAGGGCAAGATCGCCATGGTGGGCGACGGCATCAACGATGCGCCGGCGCTCACCCGTGCGGATATCGGCATTGCGATCGGCGCGGGCACCGATGTCGCGATTGACGCGGCGGATGTGGTGCTGATGAACAGCCGTCTGTCGGATGTGCCGGCAGCCATCCGGCTCAGCCGCGCCACCTTGCGCAATATCCACGAAAACCTGTTTTGGGCATTCATCTACAATATCATTGGCATCCCGCTGGCGGCGGGTGTGTTCATCTCGCTGCTTGGCTGGCAGCTGAACCCCATGTTCGGCGCGGCGGCGATGAGCCTGTCCAGCTTCTGCGTGGTGACCAATGCGCTGCGGCTGAACTTCTTCAACATCCGCAGCACCAAACGGGATAAACACCACAAACAATCGATCAAAAAGGAGACGACAACCATGGAAAAAACGCTGAAAATCGAAGGTATGATGTGCGGTCATTGCGAAGCACGGGTCAAAAAATGCCTGGAAGAGCTGCCCGAGGTATCGAATGCCGTGGTCAGCCACGAAACCGGCACCGCGGTGCTGACGCTGAGCGCGCCGGTGGCGGACGATGTGCTGAAAAAAACGGTGGAGGATCAGGGGTACACCGTGGTGGGCTGATGCCCGCTCCAAAAAGAGTCTGCTGCGGCAGGCTCTTTTTGTTTTATCCGCAATTGACTCTTTACGAAACGTCACAAACGGCGTATAATATTCTCAAAATCATTTTCCGGAGGAATGAATCATGACTATCACCAAAGATATCGCCTATGTTGGCGTGAACGATCACGACATCGACCTGTTCGAGGGTCAGTACATTGTCGAAAACGGAATGGCGTATAATTCGTATGTGATTCTGGACGATCACATCGCTGTGATGGATACGGTGGATGCGCGCTTCGGCAACGAATGGCTGCAGAATGTGCAGCAGGTGCTGGGCGACCGTCAGCCGGATTACCTCATCGTGCAGCATATGGAGCCGGACCACTCCGCCAACATCGCCCGCTTCGCCGCCCAGTATCCGGACGCGCGCATTGTGGCGACGGCGAAGGCGTTTGTCATGATGAAACAATTCTTCGGTACCGATTACGCCGACCGCCAGATCGTCGCCACCGAGGGCAGCACGCTGGAGCTCGGTCACCGCACCCTCACCTTTGTGACCGCACCGATGGTGCACTGGCCGGAGGTGATGGTGACCTATGATGCCGCGGAAAAAACGCTGTTTTCGGCGGATGCGTTCGGCAAATTCGGCGCGCTGGATGTGGACGAGGACTGGGCGTGCGAGGCGCGCCGGTATTATATCGGCATTGTGGGCAAATACGGTGTGCAGGTGCAGAATCTGCTGAAAAAAGCCGCCGCGCTGGATATTCAGCGCATCTGCCCGCTGCACGGACCGGTGCTGCAGGAAAACCTCGCCTATTATCTGAATTTGTACAACACCTGGTCGTCCTACGGCGTGGAAAGCGAGGGCGTGGTGATCGCCTATACCTCGGTCTACGGCCACACCAAGCAGGCGGCGGAGCTGCTGGCAGACACACTGCAGCAAAAGGGCTGCCCCAAGGTGGTGCTGACTGATCTGGCGCGGGACGATATGGCAGAAGCGGTGGAGGATGCGTTCCGCTACGGCAAGCTGGTGCTGGCAACCACCACCTACAACGCGGATGTGTTCCCCTTTATGCGCACCTTTATTGAGCATTTGACCGAGCGCAATTTCCAAAACCGCACCATCGGCTTGATGGAAAACGGCAGCTGGGCGGCGATGGCGGCGAAGGTGATGCGCCAGATGCTGGAGGGCTGCAAAAACACCACGATTCTGGAGCCGGTGGTCAGCATCAAATCGGCGTTGAACGACGACAGCCGCGCCCAGGTGGAGGCGCTGGCCGAGGCGCTGTGCCGGGATTGACCGATAAGCAAAGGATGAGAGCATGAAACTGGGCCTTGTGTTGGAGGGCGGCGCCAGCCGCACCTATTTTTCCTGTGGGGTAATGGACAAGCTGATGCAGGAGGAGATCTGGGCGGATTATCTGATCGGCGCGTCCGCCGGGATCGCCAACGGCATTTCCTATGCGTCGCGGCAGTTTGGCCGCAACATCGAGCTGGGCACCACTTATCTGCACGACAAGCGGTATATGGGGGTACGCCACTGGCTGAACCCCCACAACCGCAGCTACTATAACATTCGGTTTGTGTTTGGCGAGGTGCCGGAAAAGTGGCTGCCGTTTGATTACGACGCGTTTGCGGCGTATCCCGGCGAGGTGATTGCGGTGGTCACCAATATGCGCACCGGCAAAGCGGAATACCTGCCGGTTCCCCGGCGGGATCATCGCCTGCGCGAGGTGATTGCCAGCTGCGCGCTGCCGCTGCTGTTCCAACCGGTGGAGATCGACGGTGTGCCGTATATGGATGGCGGCATCGCCGATCCGGTTCCGGTGGAGCAGGCGCTGCAAGCGGGGTGCGACAAGCTGATCGTGGTGGTCACCCGCGAGCGGGGCTATCGCAAAACCAGCGAAGCGGGGATGCGGCTGGCGACCCGCCGCTATCGCGACTATCCTGCCTTTGTGCACACGCTGGAACACCGCATGGAGATCTACAACCGCAGCCACGAGCAGCTGTATCAGCTGGAACGCGAAGGCAAGGCGTTTGTGATCGCGCCGGACAGCATCGACTGCAAGCGCACCGAGGGTCGCCCCGCGGTGATTCGCGCGCTGTACGATCAGGGCTTTCGCACCATGCAGGCGCAAATGCCCGCCCTGCAGGATTATTTACAGGCATAAGCAAAGCGGCTCCGATGTTCGGAGCCGCTTTTTTGCGTTCATTTTTGGGGTGTGGTTATTTCAGGAAAAACCGCAGCAGCTTTTCGTAGCGGGAGGTATACGGCTGGTACCGCATCGGCAGATCCAGCCGGGTGCTTTTTTGCACCATGCTTTTGGTGTGAGAAAAGGTATCGAACCCCGCCTTGCCGTGATAAGCGCCCATACCGCTTTCGCCAAAGCCGCCAAATCCCATCTGGCTGGTCGCTAGATGAACCACCGTGTCGTTGATGCATCCGCCCCCAAAGCCGCAGCGAGCCGTCACCATGCGGGCGGCGCGCTTGTCGCCGGTGAACAGATACAGCGCCAGCGGATGCGGCAGCGCGCTCACCCGCGCCACCGCCTCGTCCAGTGTGTCAAAGGTCAACACCGGCAGCACCGGTCCGAAAATCTCCTCCTGCATCACCGCGTCGTTAAAGCTGATCGCATCCAGCAGGGTAGGGGCGATGGTAAGGGTGTCGGGGTTGCTTTGCCCGCCGCAAACCACCCGCGCCGGGTCGATCAACGCGTTCACACGGTCAAAGTGCTTGCGGTTGATGAGATGCCCATAGGCGGGATCCTGCAGCGGTTCCGCCCCAAACTGGCGGATGATCTCCCGCTGCAGTGCCGCGACCAGCGCATCCTTGACGGTGCGGTCGCAATACAGATAATCCGGCGCCACGCAGGTTTGCCCGGCGTTGAGAAATTTGCCGAACACAATGCGCCGCGCCGCCAACTCCAAGTCGGCTGTCTTGTCCACGATACAAGGGCTTTTGCCGCCCAGCTCCAGCGTCACCGGCGTCAGATGCTCCGCCGCGTGACGCATCACCTCGCGCCCCACCGCCTGACTGCCGGTAAAAAAGATGTAGTCGAACCGTTCGCGGAACAGCCGCGCGTTTTCCTCGCGCCCGCCGGTCACCACTGTCACAAAAGCGGGGTCAAAGCACTCGCCGATCATCTCCGCAATCACCGCGCTGGTATGCGGCGAGTATGCGCTCGGTTTCAGAATGGCGGTGTTGCCGGCGGCGATCGCGTCCACCAACGGGTCCAGCGTCAGCAGCAGCGGATAGTTCCACGGGCTGACGATCAACGTCACACCGTAGGGCGACGGTTTTTGAAAGCTGCGGGAGGGAAACTGCGCCAGCGGGGTGCGCACCCGCTTCTCCTTGACGAAGCGGCGCAGATGCCGCTGCATATAGGTGATCTCGCTGCGCACCAGCCCGGTTTCGCACATATAGCTTTCAAACGCGCTTTTGCCGAGATCGGCGCGAATAGCGGCGTGGATGGCCGCCTCCCGCCGGATCAGCTCCTGCCGCAGCGTGTCCAGCGCGCGGCGGCGGAACGCCAGATCCAGTGTTGCTCCGGTGGCGAAAAAAGCCCGCTGCGCCTGCACCTTTTCGTGTATTGCCGCTTCGGTCATACCGCTTCCTCCTTGCCTTTTTCTCATTTGATGATACCCCCATCACCCGCTGCTTGTCAACCAGTTTTGGCACCGCCGCCGCGCGGTATACCGGGGGAAATTAAAATTGCCGGGAAAATCCATCGGATCTTCCCGGCAATTCTCTTGTGTAATTACGCGTCGCGGCGTTTGCGGTGTTCGGTGACGACGATCACCGCTACAAACAGCAGCACCCCCACGGCGGTAACGCCCATGCCGGCGTTTAGCAGCGGCGTTTGATAGTGCAGCTGCACCGTGTGTTGTCCGGCATCCAGCTCCAGCGCCATATACATCGTGTTGGCGCACAGCAGCTCGGCTGGTTGACCGTCCACCGTGGCGCTCCATCCCTTGGAGTAGGGGATGGTCAGGCACAGCAGCTTCGGAGCGTCCAGCTGGATGCTGCCGGATACCCGATCACCGTCCACCTTGATCTGCTCCAACACATCCTCTTTCAGCGTGTTCACCTGATCGACGTAGTTGTCCATCGGCTGGCACACCACATCCATCGTGTTGAACCGGTAGATGCCGATCGAGGGGAAGGTAATCTTGATGGAGGACACTCCTTCTTCGCCGTATCCCAGATTTACATCGAAATCCTGTCGCCCACTGAACCAGGTATATTCGGGGGTGGACAGCGGCAGCGTGTTGCTGCGTCCATCGGCGGAGATTTTGATGTTCAGGGTAGCCGGCTCGTGCCAATACCAGTGATCGTCCTTCAGCTTTTTGCGATCGTTATACGGGAGCAGATCCCAATCGGTTTGGGTGTACCGATTCAGCGGATCGATGGTTTCATCATCGTTATACAGCGTGTATTCCGACGTACCGGCGTAGGTCAACCCGCGCAGCGAGAGATAGGTTTCGCTGGCGGACAATCCCTCCAGCTTCAAGGTGATCGAGCTGTCCTTTTTGGTGACCACAAAGCTGTTGCCTTGCTGTGTCACATCCTTGCTGTTGCAGGAAACCGTAAACGGCACCTCCTGCGCCGTCAGCTGCGGCTGCACCGATGCGCAATGCTGCGGTGCTTTGTCCAGCACCACACCCTGCAGCATCGCCTCCTGCTTTTGCAGCGAGGACAGCTTTTGATACTCCGCCTGCGGCAGATAGCGGCTGTAGGTGTACCCCAGCGGCAGCGCGTAGTCGTTTTCATACACCGTGTAGCGCTTTTCTACCTTTTTCTGGAGTCGCTTGGTGTCGGCAGCGCCGGGCTTATCCGTGCCCTGCTCTTCTGCAAACGCATCCAGCGCATTTTGCACCGCCGAGCGGTTCACCACTCGCGTGCCCACTTTGGAAAAGCCGTAGGGCACGATATCCTTCGATTTTTCCTTTTTGACAAAAAAGCGAGTAGAAGCCAGCGTGGTCAACGAGGCGCGTTCGTCCAGCCCGTGGTACCGGTACAGCAGATATTCCCGCATATTCATATCCCACCGAAAAGCGGAAATTTGCGGGCTGGACAAGCTCCAATAATATTGCAGCGAGGACAAATGCTGGTTGAGATCGGTGTTCCAAGGCAGCTCGTGCCCGGTATAGCGATAAAAATCGGTGACTTTTTTCTGCTTTGCGACCGCTTTGACCGCGTTTTCGGCGGTGGCGCTGAAATTTTGCATCAGATCTTTTTGATCCACAAACCGGGCGGCGTAGTTGCTGCCGGAATAGGCGTTCAGCCAAAAGCTGTTGTTGACCACACTGAGCAGCGTGGCGGCCAGCGCGACCACCTGAATGGCGGTGTCGGATAAACCGGCACCCTGCTTGGTGCGCTGCTGCCACAGCACCAGCATGGCAAACAGCACCCCCAGCACGATAAACGCCTGCGTCACGCGGGAATAGCGTATCAGCAAACACACGACCAGATACACGCTCAACCCGACAAACAGATACCGGCAGTCGCGTTTATCCATGGTGACAAACGAGGGCCAAACGGTCACCAGAATGTAGGCGACCAGAAATGCCAGCCCGAAGCACCACCGGTTGGTGGCGTAGGAAAAACCGTTGAACACCTTGCCGGCAAAAGGAATCAAAAAGCAGCCGATCCCGATCACAAAAAACACTTTAAGCAGCGTGTTGGTTTTCTTTTGGCGGAACAGCATCATCACCGCCGGGAAGGTGAGCACCGAAAAACCCAGCGCCGTATAGGTGTATCCGCTTACCCCCGTGTGCGCCAAAAACTCGGCCGGCATATAGGCGTATTGCCGGAGAGGGTAGAACAGGATGGAATTTTGATCCACCGCGATGCGCGCGTCGGACAAAAACGCCCCGACCACCGGCAAAAAGAGTACCGCGCTCATCATCACACCCAGCGCGGAGGCACCAGCGATCTTCAGCAACGGCATCCCCATCTGCCGCCACTCGCCGTGATACAGCGAAATCAGCCGCCCCGCTACATACATCACGGTCAGCAACACCAGCACATAGAAGAAGTAGAAGTTGCTGACGGCAGCCACCGCCACGATCACGATCAGCAGATACGGTCGTTTGCCGGCCAGCACCTTTTCCACCCCCATCAGCAGCAGAGGCAGATACATCATCGGATTGATAAAATAGGGATGCTGCACCCCGGCGAATAACACAAAATCGCAGAACGCATAGCTCAGTGCGCCCGCCAGCACCGCCATCCCGTTTTGCTTTTTCATCTGGAAACAGTACAACGAAAAGAACAACCCCGACAGATAAATGCGCAGCAGGATCATGATGTCGTAAAAATGTACCATCCAGCGGGTGGGCACCAGCGCCGACAGCAAATTCAGCGGATCGCCGATGGCGTAATAGTGCAGCGTGGTCAGTACATCCGCGCCTTGCCCCAACGCAAAATCCCATGTCGGGAAATGCAGCCGGTGTTCAACCAGCAAACTGCGCGCACCGGCGCGCAGCCACTGGGAATAATACACCAGCGCCTTGAAGTGCTGGTCCCAACCGTCCACCACCCAGATAAAGCTTTTGCCCGCCATCCAGTAAAACGAATAGACCAGCAGCGCTGTGACGGTGAACAGCAGCGTATACGCGAACAGATATGGGCGTTTGCTCTGTTTGCGGTGTTGCTTGATAAGGGGGCTTTCGCCCTGTGTCCATGGCATAATAATTGAAACCCTCCGTTTGGTTTGCAAGCGCAAAAACAGGCCAGAATCCGCGGATCATGGCCTGCTTTTTCTACGCTGGTTGCGTGCGTTTGTGTTAGTTGTTGTCATCCCCGCCGCAGGTATGCGACACGATAAACCGGGGACGGCCCTTGATCTCGTCGTAAATTTTGGCGATGTAGTAGCCGATAATGCCAAGGCTGATCATTGTGATGCTGCCGATAAACAGCATCAGCAAAATCACCGTGGTAAATCCGCCCAGCGCCACGCCCGCGATCTTCTGACAAATGGCGACAATGCCAAACACCACCGCCGCCAGCAGCATGACTGCACCCAAAATGGTGACCACCTGCATCGGCGCGGCGGAAAACGAAGTGACGTTGGAGATCGCGTATTTCACCAGCGACCAGGTGGACCACTTGGAAGCTCCCACCGTGCGCTCCTGCACCTCAAATTCCACCTGCGTGGTCTTAAACCCGACCCAGGAGGACAGCGCACGGAAAAACGCGTTCTTTTCCTGCATATTCAGCAGCACCGTCATCGCCTTGCGATCCAGCAGCTTAAAGTCGGACGCGCGCCGCATATCGATGCGGGTCGCTTTGCTGATGAGGCTGTAAAAACAGGCGGCGCTCAACCGGTGCATCGCCGATTCCTTGCCGCGATCCGCTTTCACCGCTTCGATCACCTCGTACCCCTGTTCCCACAAATGGTACATCTCGACGATCTTTTCCGGCGGATGCTGCAAATCGCAGTCGATGATGACGCACCCGTCGCCTTTGGCGTGGGACATTCCCGCGAAGATGGCGGCTTCTTTGCCGAAATTGCGCGAAAACGAGATGCCGCGCACCCGCGGATCGGTCGCCGCAGCGGTGCAGATCAGCTGCCAGGTGGCATCCCTGGAGCCATCGTCCACAAACAGCAGCTCAAACGGAATGTCGGCGCTGTCGAGAACAGACGAGATGGTCGCAATAGTTTGGGTGATGATTCCTTCCTCGTTATAAGCGGGAATCACCACCGATAAACGCTTTTTCATGATACCGCTCCTTTTCACGGTCGATGAGCCCAGTATACCTCCGCCATATAACAGCAGGGTGACTTTTTGATAACAAAAGTGTCACCGGGCGCCACAGAATATGGTCATATATCGGTTTCTCTATACCGCCCATACAGCCGACATAGAGAGGGGTCATACAAAATGGTGCCATTAAATGGCAAAACACCTTTTGATTATAGGAGCAGTCAGTCGAAAAGTCAAGCGAAAACTGCCGATTTGTGAAATATAACAACGAAAATTTGCCACAAATCTTTATGCCGGTCGAATTTACACATCACAGTGTACCGCGCGCCCCAGCGCGAACGAATACAGCCAGCATTCGCCCACCGGACAGGACAGCGTTTGCTCCAACGCCTGTTTGTAAATGCGCAGCTGCTCGCGGTACCGCTGCACCAGCTCGTCGTCGGTTTGCACACGGTCGGTTTTGTAATCCACGATCACCAGCTGCCCGTCCTCTTCAAACACGCTGTCGGCGATGCCCTGCACCACAATGCGCTCGTCGGTGCTGTCCGGCGGCGTGTCATACCCGAAAAAGGACAGCGGCATATCCACCGTGAAGTGTTGCTCCCGCAGCCAGCGGGGCGAGCGCAGCATCCGCGCGCATAGCTCGCTGTCAAAGAACCGCCCCAGCAGCGGCAGCCGCAGCGCCGCCCGCTGGTCGGCGTTCAGGACACCGGCGTTCAACAGTCGATCCGCCTCCTGCCGCAGATCCGTGCGCGCCCGCCCGAAATCGGCGTGCTCCATAAATGCGTGCATCGCGGTGCCGCGCTCGGCGGCGGACAGCGGCTGCTTTTCCCAAAACGCCGGGCGCTGCTCGGCAATATGGTCCACCGCCAGTGCCCGATGCGACAGCGCTGATGCCGCCAGCTTGGAAGGTACCTCCGTCAGCGCCGCAAAGGGATATTGGTACCCGATGCGGCGGTCGATTTCCTCCACCAGTGCCGGATCAGCCGGCACACTGGACGATGACTCTTCCGCCTGCGCCGGGGCGGGCGAGGGGACGATCTCCATTTGCCATGTGGTGGCGGCGGGCAGCGGCGACAGCGCCTCTTCGCCTGCCAGCTTGCGGAAAAAGCCGCCGGAGGGATGGCGCAGCGCCGCCATCATCAGCCAATCGCCCATACTGCCGGCGCTGAGCAGCGTGTGGGCGGGTAAGGTCGGTTCGTTATCCAGCGTGGCGGCGTGCTTGGTCAGCGCGGCTTGCGGATCGCGCGCCGTCATGACCAGACACAGCTTTTCTTTGGCACGGGTCATCGCCACGTACAACACCCGCAGCTCCTCGGCGCGTTCCGCCTGACGGATGGACAGCGCCACCGCCTGCCGCGGCAGCGTGTTAAACTGCTTGCGGGTGTCGGGATCGCGGCGCATCAGTCCAATCCCCTGCGATGCCTGCATCAGCAGATCGCCTTTGGTGGATTCGGTGTTAAACTGGTGCCCCAGCCCGGCGAGAAATACCACCGGAAATTCCAGTCCTTTGGAATGATGAATACTGATGATCCGCACCACATCCGCGTGTTCCGACAGGGTGGAAGCCGGCGCAAGATCCATTTGCTGCTCCTCCAACCGGTCAAGATAACGGACAAACGCGGACAATCCGCGAAACCGCCCTTGCTCAAACCGGCGGGCGTATTCGTGCAGCAGCCGCAGGTTCGCAACCCGCTGCTCGCCGTGGGGACGCACGCTAAAGCAACCCTCCAAGCCGGTTTCGGTGAACAGCCGGTGAATCAATTGGTCGGCGGGCACGCTCGCCGCCAAGCGGCGATAGCCCTCCATCTGCTGCAAAAACGCATCGCAGCGCACCGCCAGCGGGTCCTCCTGCCGGCGGGCATATTCCCGCAGCGCTACATACAACGGCGCTTTGGTGCGTCCGGTGCGAATGGCGGCGAGATCATCCGGAAGAAAACCGCCCACCGGCGACATCATCACCGCCAGCAGCGGTACATCCCGCATCGGGTTGTCAACCAGTCGCAGCAGCGACAGCGCGGTGCCGATCTCCGGCGTGGCGAAAAAGCCGCCGGAGCTGGCGGTCCACGCGGGGATTCCGCAGCGGCCAAGCTCGTCCGCATACACCGCCGCGTGGGTGGATTTGCTGCGCAGCAAAATGCAGAAATCGCCATACCGCGCCGGGCGCGTTTCGCCGTGGTCGGTGATGGTCATGGTGCTCATCCATTCGCGGATGCGGGCGGCGATCAGCCGCGCCTCGGCAGCGTCCTTGGAGTCCAGATCCTCCCGCCGCGCATCGTCGATCACATAAAACGCGGTGTCAAATGCGGGGCTTTCCGGATAGCTGGCGGCGGGGATCAGTGCGTGGTGCTCGTCGTAGGTTAGTCCCCCCAGCTGTTCGCTCATCAGCTGGGAAAACACAAAGTTGACGCTGTCGGTCACGGTGTCGCGGCTGCGGAAATTGTGCCCCAGCGTGATGGTCGCCGGAAAATGCTCGCCGTCATAATCGGCATACGCCTTTTGCCGCGCGAGGAAAATATCCGGCATCGCCTGGCGAAAGCCGTAGATGCTCTGTTTGACATCGCCCACCATAAACAGGTTTTGCTCGTCCCGCGAGATCGCGCGGAACAGCGCATCCTGCGCGGCGTTGGTGTCCTGATATTCGTCCACCAACACCTCTTCAAACTGCTGTGCCAGCTCCTGTGCCAGCGGGGTGCGACGCACGGTGCCGTTTTCCTGCCGGTCGAGCAGCAGCCGCAGCGTCAAATGTTCCAAATCGTTGAAATCCACCCAATGCTTGGCGGCTTTTTTCTGTTCGTATGTGTCGCTGAATTGCCGCACCAGCGCGCACAGCGCCGTCACCGGCTGGCGCAGCACGGCAATATCCTCGCGGCATTCGGCTTCGCTGCCGCAAAACAGCGCGGGCAGCGCGGCCAGCTGCTTTTTCACCTCGTCGCGCAGCCCGGTCACCCGCTTTTTGAACAGCTCGTCCGGATACTGGCGCAAGCTGCCCAGCCGGTTGAAGGTGAACTGCTCCAGCATATCGATGGCGTCATCCCAGTTGTCCTCGGTATCAAAATTGTCAGCCAGTATTTCCAGCTGCTGGCAATCGGCGAGCAGCGGTCCGGCATAGGCGGCAGCCATTTGCTCTTCGGATGTCGCCATGCTCCACGCTTTGCGCAGCATTGCTACGCCGTGGTGCAGCGTGCCGGACACATACCGCCGTACCGTTTGTCCCCATGTGGTGTTCGCAATCGGGGCGTTGGTGGCATAAAGTGCCTCCTGCGCCTGCAGCCAGTCGTTGGGGAAGGGGTGCGATTGGATAAAGGTATACAGCCGCAGCACCGCTTCGGTCAGCTTGCGGTCATCGCGTCCGCCCGAAAGCAGCTCGGCAAGCGCCAAAAACGCGGGGTCGCGGGCTTCGTAGGCAGCCTCCATCACCTCGGCAAGCGCCTCCTGCTGCATGGTGCGCACGTCGGCGTCCTCCGCCACCTTGAATTGGGGCGAAATATCCAGCAAATGAAAATTTTCCCGCAGCAACGCCGAACAAAAGCTGTGCACCGTGCTGATATGGGCGCGGGGCAGCAGCATCTGCTGCCGCTGCAGCCGCCGGTCGTGCGGGTGCGCCGCCATTTGTTCGGCGAGCGCCTTGCCCAGCCGCTGCTTCATCTCGGCAGCGGCGGCTTTGGTAAAGGTTACCACCAACAGCCGGTCGGCGTCTACCGGATGCTGTTCATCGGTGATGCGCCGGATCACCCGCTCCACCAGTACAGTGGTTTTGCCCGATCCGGCGGCCGCCGACACCAACACGGTGCCGCCGCGCGCATCAATACAATGCCGTTGCTCCGGCGTCCATTGTCTACTCATGCTGTTCCTCCTGCTCCTGCTCGGCGGCGAGCTCTTTCCATACGGTGGCGGCATCCTGCTGGGCGATAAACCGCACCGGGTCGCCCGGTTCAAATTCGCACACCGCCCGGTATTCGCAATAAGTGCACGCCTCCACCGCGCCGCAGGCGGGTACCGCGGCAATATCGCCGCGCCGCAGCGTTTCCGCCATATCGGTCAACAGCTTGTCCACCCGCTTTTTCAGTTGCCCGAACTGCGCCAGCGATGCCACACTTGCGTCGTGCGACAGCTCACCCTTGGCGTTGATCCGCGCGGGCACAAACAGCCCCGCACCGTCCGCCTCCATTGCCCGCACAATGTCGGGATGATCCAGCAGCAGCCCGTTCATCCGCATAGCGCGGATGTCGGCGCGCTCCAACGCGTCGCCGTCGGCGCAGCGATCTACTTTCAGCACCGGCAGCTTGGCGGGCAGATACAACAGCCCCGCGGGCTGCACCTGACCATACCGCGCGCCGCCGTTTTGCCAAATGGACATGATGTAGATCAGCATCTGCAAATTGATGCCCGCCACCACATCCGACAGGCGAAATTGCTTTTGTCCGGTTTTGTAGTCGATGATGCGGACATACGATATATCGTTTTGGCGGTACACATCCACCCGATCCACCTTGCCCTGCACCCGGATCCGGGCACCATCCGGCAGTGTCAGCACCACCGACGGCACCCGCGGTACATCGTCGCCGGACAGCTGCCCGATCTCCAGTTCAAAATCGGTGGGTACAAACTGGCTTTGGCGCAGCTCGCGCACCACCTGCTTCATCAGCTGGCGGCAGACGACCTTCAGCCGCTCCAGCAAATACAAAAAGCGGTGGGTTTTGCCGTCGGTGCCGCCCATATATTCCTGTACATAGCCGTCCACCACCCGGTCGGTGTCGGCGGCGATCTGTTTTTGGGTAATGTGTTCAAACCCCTGCGCCGTATAACCGGGCAGCAACTGCTCCATCACATAATGCGCCAGTGTACCGAATTCCATCGCATCCAGATCAGCGGCGCGGCGCGGGCGCACCTGCAAGCCGTACTGGCAAAAATACGCAAAACGGCACTGGTGATATTTCTCCACCCGCGAGGGAGACAGTCGCATATCGTCGCCGAAAAAGCGGCGTGCCGCCGTAGAATTCGCAAATGCTGCCGGGCGCTGATCCGCCGCGCGCTGCAACAGCGCCATCGGTTGGCGGGCTTCCTCTTGCTTTGCGAGCGCCTGCTTCAGCGAGGCAACCAGCGGATCCGGCTGACGCCATCCGCGCGCCGCCTGCTCCAACGCATCGCGCCCCGATTCCACATAATCCGCCATATCGGCGGTGTCCAACCGGACGCAGCGGGGCAGAATTTGCTGCACATTTTCCACCATGCTGGAGGGCAGCAGCGTTTCGCCCGCTGCGTTGCCCCGCAGATAGCTGATGATGAGCTTGTCCGAGGGAGCGGCCAGCGCCTGATACGCATACAGCCGCTCTTCCAAAATCGCGTCGTCGCCACTGTCGTTCAGCGGCAGTCCCGCTTCGATCAACTGCTGCCGGTCGGCGGTGCTCCACAAATTGCCGCCGGCGGGATACGCGGGGAACACCCCTTCGTTGGCGCCCAGCACAAACACCGTGCGCGGCGCGGCAAACCGCATCCGGTCGGCGCTGCCGATCTGCACCGCATCCAGCGTTTGCGGAATATCGCCCAAATCGGTGGCGGATACCACCAGCCGGAACAGCTCGATCAGCCGTTCGGCGGGCAGCGGATGGGGCAGCGTGTGGGCAAAGGTGTCCAGCAGCCCGATCAGCAGCGGCCACAACCGCGACTGCCGTTCGGCGAGCGCCTCTTCGCCTGCCTGTTGCCAGTGCCGCGCCTGCAGCCGCAGCATCCGATCGGCGCGCGCGTTCAGCAGATAGCTATACACCGCGCGGGCAAATTCCTCACCGGTCAGCGCGGGTGCGCGACGCAACATCCCCGCCAGCGTTTCCAGTGGCGCGATCAGCCGCTGACGCAGCAAATTGAGATAATGCAGCCGGTCGCGGCTTTGCTCGTCAAATTGCACCGACAGCCCGTCCGGATGGTCGGCCCATTCCCGCCGCCACCCGCTGCCGGTCACCCGCCAGGTGAACGCGTAGTTCTCCAGCAGCGCCACCGAGTGGGCGGATAAGCCCACCAGCCCGGTTTTAGCGATGCGCAATAGCAGCTCGCTGCTCCATTCGCCACCCGCCACTTGCAGCGCAGCAGTGGTCAGCGAAAACAGCGAATCGGTCATCACATTTTCGCGGCTGTCCAGATAATATGCCACGCCCTGTTTGTCCAGCGCGACATCCAGCACCCCGCGGTAATCCGTCAGCTGGCGTACCACAATGGAAAAATCCCGCCAGTGTCCGCCGCCGCAGCGCACCTGCCGCCGGATCAGCCGCGCCACCGCGTCACATTCGGCATAGATATCATCGGCACTCAACAGCGTCACCGCCTCGGTCGCGGCATCCAGCGGCTGTGCCGCCGGAACAAACAGCTGTTGCTCCACCGCGTTCAGCGCCGGATCAGTCGTGCGGCGCCGCTCGGTCAACACCACCGGTGCCGCCACTTTCACATACGCTTCCTGCGCCATGCGCACCAGCCGGTTAGCGGTGCGGGTCACCGGATCAAACGGTGACCCGCTGTCCGGCGTGGGTTCCAGCGTATCGGTGCACAGCGCTACCGTCACCTGTTCACTTTGCGCGATCAGCTGCTGCAGCACCGCCAGCTCCTGCTGGGTAAAGCCGTTGAACGAATCCACCGCCACCCGCGTCTGTGGAGGTAGGGGATGGACTTGCAAATGCCGTGTCAGCGTGGACAAATCGTCCAGCGGATCGCTGTAAGCCTGTCCCACCAGTGCATCGTAAGCGGCGAGGATGCAGCCAAGCTCTTCGGTTTTGTGCTTTAGCGCGCTGTCCGGCAACCCGGCGGCGGTTTGCGCCAGCTGTTCGGCGGAAATGCTGCTTTGCTTGCATTCGGTCAGCAGCGACAACAGACAGCGGATGTAATCCGCATCCGCCGTGTGCCGCCGATACAGCGTCAGCTGGTCGGCACAGGCGGTCAGCGCTTCACTCATCAACAGCGTGCGCACCGTGTCGTCCATGCGCTTGCCGCCCGCGGGCGGGCACAGCGTTTCCGCCAACCGCGAAAAGCTGATGACCTGCACCCGATTGGCGAGCACTGCGCCCAACTGCTGCAGCAGCGCGCGCTCGGTTTCAAACGAAAATTGTTCGGGCACCAACAGATACAGCGGACCCTCCGCGCTGCGTGCCCAATCCGCCACCTGCGCGTGAATCCAGTGGGTTTTGCCAAAGCCGGAACGCCCCAACACCAGTTGCAGCATAGCGGTTCCTCCTTACTTGTGAATCTTGCCGGCGCGGAACTCGTCCGCAAACCAGACATGGGGCAGCGCAAATGCGCGCCCGTTCAGATATTCCAGCTCCTCTGCCGGGGTGGTAAACGCGAACACCAGCTTATAGGAGCACAGCGCCTGCTTGTGAAAGCCGGTGCCCTTATTCAGCGCGTTGGTGCCGTATTTGCCGTCCCCCAGCAACGGATGCCCGATGGATGCCAGATGCGCCCGGATCTGGTGGGTGCGCCCGGTCAGCAGATGCACCTCCAGCAGCGACAGGCCGTTTTTTTGCTCGAGCACCGTGTATTCGGTCAAAATGGTGCGCCCGCCCGGCACCGGATGGGTCAGCACCGTCACCTGATTGCGCGCCTCGTCCTTTTGCAGATAACCCTTCAACACCGCGTGCGGCGGCTGTGGCGTGCCGTGTACAATGCACAGGTAGTATTTCTGGATTTCCCGATCCTTGAGCTTTTGGTTAAGGATCCGCAGCGCCGCCGCCGTTTTGGCAGCGATCACGATGCCGCTGGTGTTGCGGTCGATGCGGTTGACCAGCGCGGGGGTAAAGCTGTTTTCCTGCGCGGGGTCGTATTCGCCTTTTTCGTATAAATATCGCTGGATGCGAAACAACAGCGTGTCGGCGTATTCGTGCTTGTCGGGGTGCACCAGCACCCCCGCCTTTTTGTTAAGCAGCATCAGGTTGTCGTCCTCGTACAAAATGTCCAGCTGGGTGGACGCGTGCAGAAAATCGTATACCGGTGCTTCCCGCGTCAAAAACTCGTCCTTCACATACAGCGCCACCTGATCTCCCTCGCACAGGCGGGTGGAGATGGTGCAGCGCTTGCCGTTGATCTTAATATCCTTCTGGCGGATGTATTTGTACATCATCGACACCGGAAACTGCCGAAAGGTTTTTTGCAAAAACTTGTCGATCCGCTGTCCCGCGTCGTTTTTTTGAATGGTCAAAAGCTGCATGGCGATTCGCCTTTCTGTTAAAAAATGAAATATAGTGGTATTATACCATATCGCCGCCCCTTTTCAAATGATAAAAAATGTGATATACTCTTTTCGAACCATCGAAATTTACAGAATAAAGGAGAAAACCGATATGATTTCCAAAGAACGCGTTCTGGAGATTTTCAAAGAAGCCGGTGTGCTGCTGGAGGGTCACTTCCTGCTCACCTCCGGTCGCCATTCCAACCGCTATCTGCAATGCGCCAAAATTTTCCGCAACACCCGCTACAGCGAGGAGCTGTGCGCGGCGCTGGCGGATTATTATCGCAACGACGGTGTGGAAGTGGTCATCGGCCCCGCCATGGGCGCGGTGCAGATGGCGTATGAAGTCAGCCGTGCGCTGGGCTGCGAAAACTTCTTTGCCGAGCGGGAAAACGGCGCCATGACGCTGCGCCGCGGCTTTGCGGTGCAGCCGGGTCAAAAAGTGCTGCTGGTGGAGGATGTTATCACCACCGGCGGTTCGGTGCGCGAGGTGATGGATCTGGTCAAAGCGGCCGGCGGCGAAGTGGTGGGCGTTGGCTCCATCGTGGATCGCACCGGCGGCAAGATCGATTTCGGTGTGCCGTTCCATGCGGTGATCTCGCTGGATGTCGAATCGTGGGAAGCGGACGAATGCCCGCTGTGCAAAGCGGGGGCACCGGCTCCCTATAAACCCGGCAGCCGGAAATAAGCAACAGCGGGGGAGGAAAACGGCATGGATCAGCCGGTGCACGCAGGACACCGCCAGCGGGTCAAGCAGCGCTTTTTGCAGGAGGGGCTGTCGCATTTTGAACGGCACCAGATCGTGGAAATGCTGCTGTTCTTCGGCATTCCACGCCGCGACACCAACGAGCTGGCGCACCGCCTGATGGAGGCGTTCGGCTCGCTGTCCGGCGTGCTGGACGCGCCGTATGAGGAGCTGTGCCGCATCCCCGGTATGTCGGAAAACGCAGCGGTGCTGATCTGCTTTTGCAAGCAGCTGGCGCGCGAATACGCCAAGGATCAGCAACAGGCGGAAACGGTGCTGAAAAGCTACCAGCGTATGGGCGAATATGCGGTGCCGTTTTTCGCCGGACTGGAGCACGAAGCGGTGCTGCTGATCTGTATGGACAGCCGCTATCGGGTGCGCCACGCCGGCATTGTGACCGAGGGCAGCGTCAACGCGGCCCAGATCAACACCCGTTTGATTTTGCAAACGGCGCTGCGCCACAACGCTACGGCGGTGGTGCTGGCGCACAACCACCCGGGCGGCAGCGCCGTCCCCTCGCGTGAGGATGTGGCGACCACCCAGCAGTTGCGCAAGGTGCTGTCACCGGCGGGTATCGCGCTGCTGGATCACATTGTGGTGGCAGGGGACGAGTTTATGTCGATGCATAACACACCGATGTGGGCGCCGCTGTTCGAGCTGTAACCGCCGATCGAAAAACCGAATACAGCATCCCAAAAGGGCTGACAGAATGTTCTGTCAGCCCTTTTTGGCAATATAGGAGTTGTTAATGTGTGTCTGTTGTATAGCACAGCCGCGCAATGGTGGTCGTGACCTTGCGGATGTCCAGCGGCTTTGCCAGATGGGCGTTCATGCTGGCTGCCAGACATTTGTCGGCATCCTCCTTAAACGCGTTGGCTGTCATGGCAATGATCGGGATGCTTTTTGCATCGGGATGCTCCAGCGCGCGAATGGTTCTCGTCGCCGCCAAGCCGTCCATCACCGGCATCATCATGTCCATGAGGATCGCATCAAAGGTTCCGGGGGCACTTTGGGCGAACAGCTCCACCGCCTGTTTTCCGTCGCCCACAATGGTGACAGCGGCGCCCTCGTCCTCCAACAGCGTCTGGGCGATCTCGGCGTTCAAATCATTATCCTCGGCCAGCATCAGATGCAGCCCGCGAAGGCTGTGTTCGGCTGCAACCGGCAGCACCGATACTTCGGTAGGCGGCGGAGCAATCTCAAAGGGAATGGCAATCACAAAGGTGGAACCGACGCCCACCTCACTGGTGATGGAGATGGTGCCGCCCATTTGGTCCAGCAGCCCTTTGACGATGGACATACCAAGACCGGTGCCCTGATAAGCGCTGCGGGCATCACTCTTTTCCTGGGCAAACGGTTCAAAAATATGGTTCAAAAACTCTTCGCTCATGCCGATGCCGGTGTCGGTGATGGTCCAGCGATAGGTACAAACACCGTCACATTCTCCCAGCGTATCCACAATGGTGACGATCTTTCCGCCGGGGCGGTTGTACTTGATGCAGTTTCCGTAAATATTCAAAAATATCTGCCGCAAATGCACCGGGCTGCCGTAAATATAGGGGTAGGGGATGACAGATTTGCCTTTTTCATAATCCCATTCAATGCCCGCCTCCACCGCGCGCCCGATGATAATATTGACAATATCCTGTGTCAAATCCACCAAGCTGATGAATTCGTGCGTCAACACCGCGCTACCGTCCTCCAGCTTGCTCATCTGCAGCACATCGTTGATGAGCGACAACAGATGGTTGGCTGCAACCTCCATCTTTTTCTGGTTCTCCCGCACCAGCTCTTTATCATCAAAATGGGTTTCGTTGATTTTCAAAAGCCCAATGATTCCGTTGAGCGGGGTGCGGATGTCGTGGCTCATGCGGCGGAGAAAATTGGTTTTGGCTTCGTTCGCCCGGCGGGCGTTTGTCGCAGCATCCTCAAGATTTTCTGGTAGGCAGATTCGCGGGCTTTTTGATTGTCGATGTTGCGCACCGCCAGAATCAGATGTGTAATGTTGCCGTCCGTATCCCGGCTTTTCACGATCAAGCTTACCAAATACCATGTGTGGTTTTGCCCTTGTAATTCGTGAGCGATATAGGGCTTGTTGCCCAAACGATCCGACGCGGTGGAAAAATCCAGAAACGCCTTGGCGTCCTCTACCTGCTCCGGCACAATGATCTGCTCCAAAATAAATTGCTGCAGCTCGCTCAGCGACCCGACACGCCCTTGATACTGGTGCGATGCGCCATATCCCGAAACAATGGTATAGGTTTGAGCATTCAGATCCACCACGCTGAGCTCCTGATAAATGTTTCCCAATGCGTTGATGATCTCGTACCGCTCTTCGGAAGCGGCAAGCGAACGCTGCAACTGGATTTCCCGCTGATTTTTTTCAGAAATAAACTGGTTGATATCCGAAATAATGCATTGCAAAAATGTCTGACCGGAAGCTGACACCTTTACCGTGGCATCCAGAATCCAGTGATAGCCGTCTTTTCCCAACAGCCGGTAAGTGGCGTTTTCAAGCGGCGTATCTATCTCGCTGTCAAGAACCAAATTGGTATATTTTTGCAAATTCAGCCGGTCATCCGGATGCACCAGATTTATAAACTTGTTGTCAAATTTTGTGCGAATCTCTTGCTCTGTCCATCCGAGAATCTCCAAAAATCGCTCGCTGATATAAAGCAGAGAAAAATCCTCATCCGTGGAGCAGCGGACATAGCCGCCCGGCAGATTTTTGAACAGATAATCCGATACCTTGTTTTTGGCTTCCAGCTCTTTTTGCCGCTGTAAAAAGTCGCTCATATCGGTGCAAATGCTGAGGATCGCCAGCCGCCCATCCTCGGCACGGATCACCTTGCCCTTGTCCACCGTCCAAAACCACGAGCCGTCTTTCCGCGGCATGCGATAGGTCGTTTCGTAGGTCATGCCCTCGTAAAAACGCCCGCCCAAGTCCTGCTCTACCTGCAGCATATCGTCGGGGTGAATGGTGCCCGCCACCTTGCCGCCGATGGCATCGGCAAGCTCGTCCACACTGCCATAACCGAGCATAGCCGCCATTTCCTCGTTGGCGTAATACAGCGGAAAATCCGCTTCACAGTATCCGCCGATGATGCCGGATTTTTGACCATGATAGGCAAATTCCGATGCCAGCGCATTTTTCTCTTCCTGTGACAGGTGCTTGTTCATGCGGAAACCTCCGTCCGATAAAAGGTGGGGGATAGAGCAATGTAATATAACGTAAGGACGGAGGCCATGCAATGGAAAAACAGCATAAGCCCCCGCCCGGAATGACGCTTATTCTTTTTTATTTTACTTCACACAATGGTTGAATGCAAGCACCAAATGCGTAATTTGTCGAAAAAAAGCAGAAATTTCTAACGATAACAGCACTGTTGCTCCGCGGGTTTTTATCAAGCGTCGAAAACGAGTTTACATAAAATTTTCTCTGAACAGAGAACAGTAAAATAAAATCGGCAAGCATCGTAAGATGCTTGCCGATTTTGGTGGAGACGGAGGGATTCGAACCCTTGACCTCTCGGATGCGAACCGAACGCTCTACCAACTGAGCTACGCCCCCATGTGGAAACCACTTGGCCTATTCTATACGAAAAGTCGTGATTTGTCAAGAGGGAAATAAGAATTTTTTGAAATATCAGAAAATTGTGCCGGTCAGAGGAGAATTTTGCGTCCATTCGCACAATTTCGTCCCCATCAGCGCCGCCTCGGCGGGGTCGTGGCTGACCATGACAAAGGGGCGGTCGCCGTGTTCCTGACGGATTACTTGCGCCACCGCGGCGGCCCAGTCGTTGTCCAACCCGGTGAACGGCTCGTCCAATACCAACAAATCCGCCTCGGCAGCGAGTGCCCGCGCAATCGCGACCCGCCGCTTCATACCGCCGCTGAGCGCCGCCGGCCGCGTGTGCAGCTCGTCGCCTAGTCCCAATTTTTGCAGCAGCGCCGCCGCCCGCTGCGGCGATACGCTGTCCGCCGCCAGCCGCACATTGTCAAGAACCGAACGCCACGGCAGCAGCCGATCCTCCTGAAACACGGCAGCGACTGTCACGCCGGAAAGTCCGTGGATCCGCCCGGCTTGCGGCTGCTCCAGCCCGCACAGCAGCCGCAGCAGCGTGGTTTTGCCGCAGCCGGAAGCGCCGCGCAGACAAATACCGCCTCGCTCCGGCAGCGTAATGGATACCTCTTTCAGCACCGGCGTATCGCCGTAGCCGAATGTCACCCGTTCAAAGGCGATCGCCATGCTTATTCCTCCTTGCGGCCGCGCCGGAGCGGTCAATGCGTCCGATCGCCCACAGCACCCCTTTTTCCAGCAGCAAGCTCAATGCTACCGCTGTGATGGTCCATGCGAACACCTGCGGCGTTTCCAAATACAGCTTAGAGCGGTACAGCTCCCGCCCAATCGAAAAGGCGGGTTGGCAAATGACCTCTGCCGCCACGCCGGATTTCCACGCAAACCCCAGCCCGCTGGACAGCGATGCCAAAAAATACGGCGCAACCGACGGGATACGGATATGCCGCCAGATTTTGCCGGCGCGCCAGCGATAGACCCGCGCCATTTCCAGCAGCTGCGGGTCGGTGTGGCGAATGCCCTCGCTCATATTGCTCCACACCAGCGGCGTTACCATTAGAAAAGAGATGAACGCCGGCAGCGTGTTGGTGCGTATCCATACCAGCGCCAGAATGATAAACGAAGCGACCGGTGCGGCGCGCACAATGCGCAGCAGGGGAGAGAGCAGCGCCTGTGCCACCGCAAAGCGGGTGGTTGCGACTGCCAGCAGCGCTCCGGCGAGGGTGCCGAGCAGCCATCCCACCGTAATGCGCAAAAGCGACAAGCCGGTGGCTGCCCAAAAATCGGCGCGCCCCATCAGTTCCCACAACGCCCGCCCCACAGCGAAAGGCGCAGGAACCAGCAGTTCCTGCGCCACGATGGTGCTGATGAGTTGCCACACAAGAAGCCAAAACGCCGCGACACCCAGCCACCGGGCGATCGTTTTAAGCGGTTTCACCCAAGTAGTAGAACGCGTCATCCGGCAGTTTTCCTCCGATCGATTTGGGGTTGGCTTTCAGCAGAACATTGTAATAACCGGTCAGCTTGTCTTTCATCTTGTCGCCTTCGATAAACACCAGATTGCAGCCGACAATGGAACGCTCCGCCACCGTTTCGTCCTCGATGATCGCGTATTTTTTGCACAGCTTGGCGGTTTCATCCCGCACCGCATTGGCACGTTCGATGGACGCTTCGTATTCCTGCAAAAAGGTGCGGATGCCATCGGGATGTGCCGCCACAAAGTCCTTGTTGCCAACGATGCAGCCCATCATCAGCGCGCTGTTCTCGCCCGCAACCGTGTCCCATTCGTCGCTCATGCTCAACGCCACCCGCAGCTTGTCATTTTTACTGAGCACCGTGGTGGCGACCGGTTCGGGAACCATCGCCACGGTGGCGGTGCCTTTGACCAGCAGCGCCGCCAGCTCGTCATTTTCCGCCACGAATTTGATGGTGACATCCTTGCCGGGGGTCAACCCGTTTTGCTCCAGAATATAATTGAGAATATATTCCGGGTTAGCGCCCTGCCCAGTGGAATAAATGGTTTTACCTTTCAGATCCGCTACGCTTTGGATACTGTCGCCGTTTTCCAGCATATACAGCACTCCCAGCGTGTTGACCGCGAGCACCTGAATCTTGCCGTTCGTTTTGGCATACAGCGCCGCCGCCGCGTTGGTGGGCAGCGCCGCAATATCCACATCGCCATTGGCGATTTTGTTCACCGCCAGATCGGGGGTGGTCACCGTTTCAAAGGTGTAGCGGTTGCGCGCTTCGCCGTTGTCCTGGTTTGCCCACAAATTGACCGCGCCCACACCGGTGGGACCTTTGATGACCGCCATGCGGATGTCGATCGCTTCGTCGGACACCGCGGAGGACGAAGCGTCGTCGCTACTGGGCTTGTCACTTTTGGTGCAGCCGGTCAGCGATGTCGCCGCGAGCGCCGCGCCCACCAGCAGACAGCCGGCTCGTTTTATCCATTGCTTCATGATGCGTTACTCCTTTAATATAAGAATACTTTGCCAGTATAGCATATCCCATCCGGCGTTGCAAGCGGTCGGCGCGATTGACTTTTGCGGCGAAAAATGATAAGGTAATACCCGTTGTCAAGGATAGTTGAAAGGACGGATGACCCATGGATTATGCAAAGGAATCGCTCAAAAAGCATTACGAATGGCAGGGAAAGATCGAGGTTGTGTGCCGCGTGCCGATGCAAACGCGGGAGGATCTCTCGCTGGCGTATACCCCCGGCGTGGCGCAGCCTTGTTTGGAAATTCAAAAAGATGTCAATAAAAGCTACGAGCTGACCCGCCGCGCCAATCTGGTGGCGGTGGTGACCGACGGCACCGCGGTGCTGGGGCTCGGTGATATCGGTCCCGAAGCCGGCATGCCGGTGATGGAGGGCAAATGTGCGCTGTTCAAGGCGTTCGGTGATGTGGACGCAGTGCCGCTGTGCATCCGTTCCAAAGATGTGGACGAGATCGTCAACACCATCCGTCTGTTGGCGGGCAGCTTTGGCGGGATCAATCTGGAGGACATCGCCGCGCCCCGCTGCTTTGAAATCGAGCGGCGGCTGAAGGAATGCTGCGATATTCCGATTTTCCACGATGACCAGCACGGCACCGCCGTGGTGGTGCTGGCGGCGCTGATGAATGCGCTGCGGGTAACCGGCAAAAAGCTGGACGAGGTGCATCTGGTGCTCAACGGTGCCGGTTCGGCGGGCATCGCCATCACCAAGCTGCTGCTCGCTATGGGGCTGAAGCACGCGGTGTTGTGTGATCGCCAGGGCGCGATCTATGCCGGTGCCGAGGGGCTGACCCCCGCGCAGGAGGAGATCGCCAAAGTGACCAATTTGGAGGGCCGCCGCGGAAGTCTGGCGGATATGCTGGTGGGTGCCGATGTGTTTATCGGCGTGTCCGCGCCCGGTTGCGTCACGCCGGATATGGTCAAAACCATGAACGACAACCCGATTCTGTTCCCGATGGCCAACCCGGTGCCGGAGATCATGCCGGATCTCGCCAAAGAGGCGGGCGCGGCGGTGGTGGGCACCGGTCGCAGCGATTTTCCCAACCAGATCAACAATGTGCTGGCTTTCCCCGGCATCTTCCGGGGGGCGCTGGATGTGCGCGCCAGCGATATCAACGATGCCATGAAGCTGGCGGCCGCCAAGGCGATCGCCGATTATGTCACCGATGAGCAGCTGTCGGCGGAATATATCATTCCCAGCGCGCTGGATCGCGCCGTGACCGCCGCCGTGGCGAAAGCGGTGGCGCAAGCCGCCCGCGACAGCGGTGTCGCGCGTATCTGATACCCTTTTTCAAAATTTGATTGTGTTTGAAAAACAAGCGCCTGTCCGCAGATGGACAGGCGCTTGTTTTGCGCAACGAAAGCGGATTTTACATATTTTGTCGCAAGGCATACATACAAAAAGGCCAAAGTCGGCGATATAATAAAGGTGTCCAAAGATAGCCTACTTTGAAACCGTTGTGGCTGATTTGGATAGGTGGTTCCTTTTTCAAAAACAAAAAGGAGGTTTATGATGAAACAGTTGAAAAGAAGAGGCTTATCGCTGGCAGCCGCGTGCGTGATGACACTGACAATGCTCCCGATTGGGATGCAACCGGTATCAGCCGATGGCGCAGATGTGGAGGTGCCGGAGGGGTACGTTGCTCAGCCGGTGAGTAACCTCGAGGGGCTGAAAGCGATCAAAACCGGAAAAGCTGCGGCCAAGGTTTACTATTATCTGACCGATGACATTGTGATTGATACCGCAAAATGGGTTCCGATGGGAGATAACGAAACAAGTAATGCATTTTATGATGTGTTGGACGGCCAAGGACACAGCATTACCTTTGCCGGTGCCGGTGGCAGCGGTGTATCCGTGGATGGCAGCTGGAATGGCGGCTTGTTCTTTGCTATGAATGGCGAGGCAATGGTGAAAAATCTCATCACCAAAGGAGCGATCACTTCCTCCCGCCAAAGCACCGGCACTATCGTTGGCCAGATGATGAACGGTAGTTTGGATCACTGTGTCAATTATGCTACCGTTACGGTCAGCAGCACCCTTTATGCCGGCGGGCTGGCTGGTCGCGTGCGTTGTGGTGTGGTGTCTAACAGTATGAACTACGGTGCCATCACCGGCAAGCAGTTTGTCGGCGGATTGGTTGGTTCGTCCAGCTATACGGTCAAAATAGACAATGTGGATAAAGGACTCACCGATGAGGAAATAAAGGCAGGAGTGGTGAAGGCATATATCGTCAATTGTGCCAACTTTGGAGAAGTGACCGGTACTGAAAAAGTGGGCGGCATCTTGGGGCTTGCCAATAAGGATAAAACATTTCGTGCTGAAAATTGTTACAACACGGGGCTGGTCAGCGGACCATCGCAAACATTTGGTGCCATTGTCTGTGCTGTTTGGCCAAATGCGGTCAATACTGCTTCCTGTTATGCGCTGGATAGCAGCTGTACCAAGTTTCTGCCCACCACCACCAAAATGACCGCCGAGAATATGCAGACGGAATCGTTCGCGGAAACGCTGAACGCCCGCGTGACGGAGGGCTTTTCCTATTGTAACGAGCTGGACGGTGAATTGATTCCGGTTAAGGCTGCTCGCTGGCGGTATGCCGAGGGAACTTATCCGGTTATCTCCGACGGTATTGTGGTAAAAGCCGCCGGTAAGTACGGCGAGCCTTTGCTGGAACAAAAGGTTTCTTCGGCGAAAGAATTGCAGGCGTTGGCAATCTCGGCCCAAGTGCCGGCGTTGGGTGGCTACACCTTTGCCGGATGGAACGAACCGACCGATGAGGATGCTTATGCTCGCGTCTACGATACGCTGACGCAGGTGTTGGAGCTGACACCCGTGTATACGGTGGATGAAAATAGTACGGAATATACACTGCAAATAGAAGGTGCCACGGCGCAGGATGGCTTTGGTAATTCTATAACCACCGGACGGTTTGACGATAGGGTGATTGTGACCGCCGATGAAAAGGATAAAACCGTTGCCTATTGGGAACTGGACGGTGCCAAGGTCGGTTTTGGGCAAAACACCTACCAATTCTACATCAGCGGTAACACTATTATCAAAGCCGTTTATGATGCTGCTGTCCCGACCGAAGCAACGGTGGTGCTGCAGCGGGAAACCTTCTCTACCTACAACGGAAAAAGCAACCTCACCGTGGTGGCGCAAACCTCCATTCCGGAGGAATACACATTCCAAGAGTGCGGGGTGGTGTACACCGGTTCTGCGACTGTGCTCAAAAATATGGTGTCGGGCTTCGACAATGTGGACGAGGCGCAATATGTGCGGGTGAAATCCAGTCAGACATCTTCCAATCGGCAGTATATGACCCATCTGTTGAATGTGGAAACAGGTAAAACGCGATACGCCCGCGCCTATGCGATAGTGATCACTGCCGACGGCGAGAAACAACTGCTGTGGAGTGATGTTGTGGTTCAGTTCAAGACCAATACAGATGGTGTTTCCGTTGTAAAGGGGAGTGTAAAATGAAAAAGACATATAGCAGCCCGGAAATGGAAATCGAGCGTTTTTTATTTGAAGATGTTCTGACCAGTTCGGGAATAAATGTTGGGAATGGCGATGTTGACAAGAATATGGACGAAAACGACGAGGGGTTTGTCCATTCCTGATTGCCACACGCAAAAGCAGCGGGGGAAACGGTTTCCTCCGCTGCTTTTGCGTGTGGTTACATCTGCCGCTTGATTTGTTCCAGCGCCGATTTTTCAATCCGGCTGACCTGTGCTTGCGAAATGCCGATCTCGCTGGACACCTCAATTTGGGTCATCCCCTTGAAAAACCGCAGATGCAGAATTCTCTTTTCGCGGTCGCTCAGCCCGTGGATCGCCTCTTTCAGCGCGATCTCGTCCAACCAGTTTCGGTCGTCGTTGTGGTCGCCCACCTGATCCATTACATAAATGGTGTCGCCGCCGTCGGCGTACACCGGCTCATACAGCGACACCGGCTCCACAATGGATTCCAGTGCCAGCACCACCTGCTCGCGCGGCAGCTCCAACCGGGCGGCGATCTCCTCTACTGTTGGCTCGCGCGATTGCTCAGCAGTCAGCTGTTCCTTCATCTGCATCGCTTTGTAAGCGGTATCCCGCATGGAGCGGCTGATGCGGATGCTGTTGTTGTCCCGCAGATAACGACGAATTTCACCGATGATCATCGGCACCGCATAGGTGGAGAACCGCACATTCAAGCTCACATCAAAATTATCGATGGACTTGATCAGTCCGATGCAGCCGACCTGAAACAGATCGTCCAGATTTTCGCCGCGCTGGGTAAATCGCTGCACCACGCTCAGCACCAGCCGCAAATTGCCGTTGACCAGCTCTTCCCGCGCCCCCGGCTGCCCGGCGTGCATCTCCTGCAGCAAGCGCATTTTGTCGCTTTCGTTCAATACCTTCAGATCGGCGGTGTTCACCCCGCAAATTTCCACCTTGTTATACAAAGCCCCACCACGCCCTTTCCGCGTTTCTGCTATCAGTATGGACAACGGCGGGGGTTGTCATACGCGCCGGCGGGCATATTTTGCCTGTCCGGTGCGTAATATGGAGGACAGGGGAGGTGTGCGTATGATTTGCCGGATAACCGATATGCACAGCAAAGAGGTCATCAATGTGTGCGACGGTCACCGCTTAGGGTGCGTGGACGATGTGGAGGTGGATACCTGCACCGCCCAGCTGGTGGCGATCGTGATTCGCGGACGACCAAAATGCTTTGGCTTGATGGGGCACGAAGAGGACATCACCATTTGCTGGCGCGAAATCGAGGTGATCGGGGAGGAAACCATTCTGGTGCGCCGCGAAAGCCCTTGCGGCCAGCCCGCGTGCCGCCGTGGGCGTCGATTGCTGGGCGGATTGTTCGGATAGCCCAGCCGCAGTTGTTGACACGCTAAGGCGGGAAGTGGACTAAATATGGCAGTGCTTTTGGATGGTCTGCCCGAAAGTTGCAGGAAAAATAATCAAAAATTTTGATTTGATTTTTATAGCCGGAAGTGGTATACTAAGAACATTAAAAAGGTTTGGGAGAGGGAAATCATTGGATAAGTTTGTTATTCAAGGGGGCTGCCGTCTCCGGGGCGATGTGGAGATCAGCGGCGCCAAAAACGCAGTAGTAGCGATTCTTCCGGCTGTGATACTTTCTGATGGCGTGTGCCATATTGATAATATACCGAATATTGCCGATGTTTCGACCGCGCTGGAAATCCTTTCGGGATTAGGGGCGGTGGTTCGTCGTGTCGATAAACACGCTGTCGAGATCGATCCCCGGAGCATATTCACCCATACCGTGCCGCACGATCTGGCACGGCATATGCGCGCATCGTATTATTTCATCGGCTCCTTGCTTGGCCGCTACGGCGAAGCGCGGGTGTCCATGCCGGGCGGCTGCAACTTCGGTGTGCGTCCGATCGACCAGCACCTCAAGGGCTTCAGCGCGCTGGGCGCGGTGGTGTCTCCGATGGAAAACGGTATGATCGAAGTGCAGACCGACCGCCTGGTCGGCAACTCGGTGTATCTCGACATGGTGTCGGTGGGCGCTACCATCAATATTATGCTGGCGGCGGTGCGCGCCAAAGGTACCACCATCATCGAAAACGCTGCCAAAGAACCGCATATCGTGGATCTCGCGAACTTCCTCAACTCGATGGGCGCGGATATCCGCGGCGCGGGCACCGATGTCATCAAGGTGCTGGGCGTGGATCATCTGGAGGGAACGTCGTATTCGATCATTCCCGACCAGATCGAAGCGGGCACGTATATGGCGGCGGCGGTCGCGACCCATGGCGATGTGACCATCCGCAACGTCATTCCGAAACACCTCGAATCCATCACCGCCAAGCTGCAGGAGATGGGCGCGTTGGTGGAAGAGGATGACGACGCGATCCGCGTGGCGATGGAAGGCCCCATCAAGCGCTGCAATGTAAAAACCATGCCGCATCCCGGTTTCCCGACCGATATGCAGCCCCAGATCGGGGTGTTGCTGTCGCTGGCGGACGGGGCGAGCATCCTGACCGAAAGCGTGTGGGAAAACCGCTTCCGCTATGTCAACGAGCTGCGCCGCATGGGCGCGCAGGTGCAGGTGGACGGCAAAGTCGCGGTGTTCCAGGGTGTGGATCATCTGGAAGGCGCGCCGGTCAAAGCGGTGGATTTGCGGGCAGGCGCGGCGGTGGTGATCGCGGCGCTGGCGGCGCACGGTCACACCGAAATCGAGGACATCCATCATATCGAACGCGGCTACGACAGCATTGTTGAAAAGCTGCGGGCGCTGGGCGCCGATATCCGCCGCATCACGGTGCCGGATACTTCGGTGGCGCAAGCGCTGTAACTCTCAACCGAACCGATCGAAAATTCTCCGTTTTACGCGGAGAATTTTTTGCTGTCATCAACGGAAAGGAACCACACTATGGCACGGTATTGTCCGCTGTTCAGCGGCAGCAGTGGTAACTGCACCTATATCGGCACAGCGAGCGGCGGGCTGCTGGTGGACGCCGGTGTCAGCGCCAAGCGGATCGAAACCGCCCTGCGCGAGCGGGAGATCGAACCCGACCGCATCCAGGCGGTGCTGGTCACCCACGAGCACAGCGATCACATCGCCGGGCTGCGGGTACTGCTCAAGCGCTACCACTGGCCGGTCATCACCTCTTTCGGCACCTATGATGCGCTGCTGCAAAACGGTACACTGACCGAACAGGATACCGTCACGGCGGTGCCGCCGGGCACCATCACCGTAGCGGATATGGAGGTGCGGGCGTTCCATACGCCGCACGATGCCGCCGAAAGCATGGGCTTTTGCGTACATACATCGGACGACCGGCGGGTGGCGATCGCCACCGATATGGGGGTCATGACCGACGAGGTGCGGGAGGCGGTGTGTGGCTGCGATTTGCTGCACATCGAGTCCAATCATGTGGTGCAAATGCTGGAAAACGGGCCGTATCCCTATCCGCTGAAACGCCGCATCTTGTCGGATCGCGGACATTTGTCCAACGATGCGTGCGCGGGCGAGCTGTTGTCCTTTGCCGAACAGGGAACCGCGCGGTTCGTGCTGGCGCACCTGAGCCGTGAAAACAACACGCCGGAGCTGGCGTATGTGACAGCGAACGCCGCCTTGTGCGGCGGCGGTTTGCGCGAAAACGCGGATTTTCGGTTGACCGTGGCAAGCCCGCGGGACGATAACGAAATGGTGGTGTTTTGATGCTGCGGGTCACACTGCTGTGCGTGGGAAAGTGCAAGGAGCGCTATTGGCGGGATGCCTGCGCCGAATATGAAAAGCGGCTGGGCGGTTTCTGCCGGTTCCAGCTGATCGAAGTGGACGAGGAGCGTGCGCCCGAGCAACCCTCGCCGGCGCAGATCGAAGCGATCGTGCAGGCGGAGGGCAAGCGGCTGCTGGATAAGCTGCCCGCCGGGGCGTATCCGGTGGTGTTGTGCATCGAGGGCAAACCGCTCGCGTCGCCGGAGCTGGCGGCGCGGATGCAGAAGCTGTCGGTGGAGGGGGTCAGCCATCTGGCATTCATCATCGGCGGCTCATGGGGGCTGTCGCCGGCGGTAAAGCAGACAGCGCGCTGGCATTTGTCCATGTCGCCCATGACCTTTCCGCACCAGCTGGCGCGGGTGATGCTGTTGGAGCAGATTTATCGCGGGTTTCAGATCGCCGGCGGCGGAAAATACCACAAATAGCACAAAACGACCGGCGGCAACGCCTACCTGACTTGTTTGAAATATAGAAAATACGGTTTTTTAGAAAAATCTCCGGCAGAGTGTTGCGGGAGATTTTTTGTTATGGTATAATAATTCGGCAAATCGCACACGGTGTCGTTCCCACGGTCGGTGCTGCCCACATGGGTGGTGGCTGTGGCGGGGCACGGACAAATGGTCCGGTCACGGACATTGTGGAGGAAAAACCAAGGAGGAAAAACCTATGGCAGTCGTATCCATGAAACAGCTGCTGGAGGCTGGTGTGCACTTCGGTCACCAGACCCGCCGCTGGAACCCCAAAATGGCGCCCTATATTTTCACGGAGCGCAATGGCATCTACATCATTGACCTGCAGAAAACCGTCCGCAAACTGGAGGACGCGTACGCTTTCGTGCGTGACCTGTCGGCGAACGGCCAGAGCGTGCTCTTCGTGGGCACCAAAAAGCAGGCGCAGGAATCCATCCGCGAGGAAGCGGAACGCGCCGGCGCCTACTATGTCAACGCCCGTTGGTTGGGCGGTATGCTGACCAACTTCCGCACCATCCAGGGTCGTATTGCCCGCTTGGCGCAGCTGAAGAAGATGGAAGAGGACGGCACCTTTGATCTGCTTCCCAAAAAGGAAGTTATCAAACTGAACCACGAAATCGAAAAACTGGAAAAATTCCTGGGCGGCATCAAGGACATGAAAAAACTGCCCGGCGCCCTGTTTATTGTTGACCCCCGCAAAGAGAAGATCGCGGTGGCGGAAGCCAAAAAGCTGGGTATCCCGATCGTGGCGATCGTGGACACCAACTGCGATCCGGACGATGTCGACTATGTGATTCCCGGCAACGACGACGCGATCCGTGCCGTGAAACTGCTGTCGGCGACCATGGCGAACGCCATCATCGAAGGCCGTCAGGGTCAGGATGGTGCCGAAGCCGCTGAGGAAGCGACCGAAGAGGAAGCTCCCGCCGAGGCGTAATCGTCCTTTATTCTCATTATATTATAGGAGGTAAACATCCATGGCATTTACAGCAAAAGATGTGCAGCAACTGCGCGAAAGAACCGGCGTTGGTATGATGGACTGCAAAAAAGCCCTGACCCAGACCGACGGCGATATGGAAAAAGCGATCGACATCCTGCGTGAAAAAGGTCTGGCGGCGGCGGCGAAAAAATCCGGCCGTATCGCGGCGGAAGGTCTGGTTTACGCGTTCGCGGATACCGCGAAAAAAGTGGGCGTCGTGATCGAAGTTAACTCCGAAACCGACTTTGTTGGTAAAAACGCGGACTTCCAGGCGTTTGTGAAAGCGCTGGCGGAGATCGTGGCGGATAAAGATCCGGCGGATGTGGCTGCTCTGCTGGAGCTGCCCTTTGAAGGCTCTCTGACCGTGGCGGATGCGCTGCGCGATAAGATTCTGGTTATTGGTGAAAACCTGACCATTCGCCGTTTCGTTCGTTACAGCGGCGATTGCGTGGCGTATGTCCACGGCGGCGGTCGTATCGGCGTGCTGGTGAAGTTTGAAGCGGACGATGCCGCGGCGGCTTCCGATGTGCTGCAGGAGTGCGGTAAAGACGTTGCGATGCAGATTGCGGCGCTGAATCCGCTGTATCTGGACAAATCGACCGTTCCGGCCGAAGCGATCGACCATGAGAAAGAAGTGCTGATCGCCCAGATTCAGAACGATCCCAAAAACGCCAAGAAACCCCAGAACATCATCGAGAAGATGGTGGAAGGCCGTATTGGCAAGTTCTACGAGCAGAACTGCCTGATGCAGCAGGCGTTCGTCAAAAACGGCGACGTGACTGTGGAGCAGTATGTGGCTGATGAGGCGAAGAAGGTCGGCGCGATGAAGGTTGTGGACTATGTCCGCTTTGAAAAAGGCGAGGGTCTGCAAAAACGCGAGGACGACTTCGCGGCTGAAGTCGCCGGCATGGTGAAATAAGATTTGTTTTCCAAAAAGACCGAAACCGTCTGTCGATGGTTTCGGTCTTTTTCTGTGCCCGGATCGGCTTGACTTTGCCGTTGGCATCCGGTATGATAAACGCAAAGATCGGAGGGATGATCCATGCCCACAGGAGCAATTGCATCCTATCGGGTGGACGGACAAACCGTGTCCGTCACCTTTGAAGCACAGGTGATACAGCTGCAAATTCTCACGCCCACCATCGTGCGGGTGTTTGTCAAACAGGATGATATCCAGCGCACCTCCAAGGCGATTGAGGGGGACAAAACGCAGCCTGTGCCGTTTTCGGTCACGCGGGAAGAGGACGCACTGTGTCTGAAAACCGCTGCTGTGCAGATGCGTGTGTCGGACGGCGGCTATGTGGATTTTTACGATGCCGCCGGGCAGCTTGTCTGCGCGGATTATCGCGGCGAGCGCACACCGGTGCCTCGCGCCAGCGAGGAAACCCTCCGCCTGATGCAAAAAGAGGGACACGGCGTGGAGCAGGATCGCCAGCTGGCGTTTCGTGTTGCCAAATCCATGCAGGGATCCGAGCATTTTTACGGCTTGGGCGACAAAACCGGCTTTTTGGACAAACGTCACTACGATTACGAGATGTGGAACACCGATAACCCCGCGCCGCATGTCGACTCGTTCAAAGCGCTGTATAAATCCATTCCGTTTTTCATCGCGCTGACCGACACGCATGTGTACGGCCTGTTTCTGGATAACACCTATCGCTCCGTTTTCGATATGGGCAAGGAGTCAGATGATTATTTCTGGTTCGGCAGCGTGGGCGGTGATCTCGATTATTATTATATCGCCGGTGACACCCTGCCACAGGTGGTGAGCGGGTATACCTATCTGACCGGCACCTGCCCGCTGCCGCAAAAGTGGACGCTGGGCTATCACCAATCCCGCTGGGGTTATGTGTATCAGGAGGATGTCGAATCGGTGGCACACGAGCTGCGCCGGCAGGATATTCCCTGTGACGCGATCCATCTGGATATCGACTATATGGAGCACTATAAGGTGTTCACATGGAACTGGGAACGCTATCACGGTGACCCCGCCGCGTGTTTGCAAAGGCTGGCGGACGATGGCTTTAAGATCGTGACCATTGTGGACCCCGGTGTCAAGGTAGAGTCCGGCTATCCGGTATATGAGCAAGGCGTGGCGCAGGACTGCTTTGCCACCACGCCGGAGGGCGAGCCGTATGTCAATCGCGTGTGGCCGGGGGATGCGGTGTTTCCCGATTTCGGTTCACCCCGCGTGCGCACATGGTGGGGGAAACAGCACGCTTTTTTGCTGAACAAGGGTGTGCGCGGCATCTGGAACGATATGAACGAACCGGCGAGCTTCAACGGTCCGCTGCCGGATGATGTGATATTCACCGACGAGCAGCGCTCCACCAACCATGCGGAAATGCATAATGTGTACGGGCATTTGATGACCAAAGCCACCTACGAGGGATTGAAAGCGCTGGACGGCCGCCGCCCGTTTGTCATCACCCGCGCCTGTTTTGCCGGTTCGCAAAAATACGCTACCGCGTGGACAGGCGACAACACCAGCCTGTGGGCGCATTTGCAGATGCTGATTCCGCAGCTGTGCAATTTGGGGCTGTCAGGTATGCCGTTCGTCGGTACCGACATCGGCGGTTTTGGCGCCGATACCACTCCCGAGCTGATGGCACGGTGGGTGCAGGCCGCCTGTTTTTCGCCGCTGATGCGCAACCATTCTAGCGCCAACACCCGCATGCAGGAACCGTGGCGGTTTGGCGAAGAGGTGCTGGATATTTACCGCCGGTATGTCAAGCTGCGCTACCGGCTGATCCCGTATCTGTACGATCTGTTCTTTGAGGAAGAGCGAACAGGCGCTCCGTTGATGCGTCCGCTTGTCTATCATTTTGAGCAGGATCCGACCGCTCGCACCTGCAATGATGAATTTATGCTGGGCCCCAGTCTGCTGGTGGCGCCGGTGGTACAGCAGGGCGCGGATAAGCGAATGGTGTATTTGCCGCAAGGCGAGTGGTATGATTACTGGACAAAAGAGAAGCTGACCGGTCCGCGCTGGCTGATTCGCGAAGCGCCGCTGGATACCTGTCCGTTGTATGTGCGCGCCGGCAGCGTGCTGCCGATGATGGAGGAGCAATCCTATGTCGGCGAAAAAACCGGCACGCTGTTGCTGGGTGTGTACCCCGGGCAGGGCAGCGCCGACCATTATTACGACAACGGCGAGGATTTCGCTTATCGCGACGGCGCGTATCATCACTATCGGTTCACCGTGAACGAGGCAGGGGAGGTCTCCGCCCGACTGCTGCACGCGGGCTACCAGCCGTACGATTCCATTCGGCTGGTCGGTTCCGGACAGGAGATCGTGCTGTAACCGCCCACGAACACATATAAATATAGCAAACGGCAGGCTCAACCCACTGTTGAGCCTGCCGTTTTTACAATGGAGAGCCCCCACACGCGGCGTTTGTAAAAAAATTATTAAGAATCGGAAAAACTGCTTTTTTCCTCTTGATTTTTCCAGATTTTAGGGTACAATAGTGTACAGGTTAGCACTCAGGGAGTTTGAGTGCTAAAATTAACATCTCGTATGGGAGGAATTGTTTATGACTATCAAACCTCTTGCTGACCGTGTGGTCATCAAAATGACCGAAGCGGAAGAAACCACCAAAAGCGGTATCATTCTGGCCGGTTCTGCGAAAGAAAAACCCCAGGTCGCCGAAGTTGTGGCAGTGGGCCCCGGCGGTAATGTGGACGGCAAAGACATCACCATGTATTTGAAAGTGGGCGACAAAGTGATCGCCAGCAAATATTCCGGCACCGAAGTCAAACTGGACGGCGAAGAGTATACCATCGTGCGTCAGGGCGATATTCTGGCGATCGTGGAATAATTCATTTGCGTATACCAACACTTAATTTAGGAGGAATGACGTATGTCTAAAGAAATTCTCTATGGCGAAGAAGCCCGCAAGGCGCTGCAGCGCGGCGTTGACCAGCTGGCCAATACCGTTAAAATCACCCTCGGCCCGAAAGGCCGCAACGTGGTTCTGGACAAAAAATTCGGTTCGCCCCTCATCACCAACGATGGTGTGACCATCGCGAAAGAGATCGAGCTGGATGACGCGTTCGAGAACATGGGCGCACAGCTGGTGAAAGAAGTATCCACCAAAACCAATGATGTGGCGGGCGATGGTACCACCACCGCGACCCTGCTGGCGCAGGCGCTGATCCGCGAGGGCATGAAGAATGTCGCCGCGGGTGCCAACCCGATGGGCGTGAAACGCGGTATGCAGCAGGCGGTGGACACCGTTGTGAAAGCGGTGGAAGCCAACTCCAAACAGGTCAGCGGCACCGAAGATATCGCCAGTGCGGCGACCATTTCGGCGGGCGATGCCCAGATCGGTAAACTGATCGCCGAGGCGATGGAAAAAGTGTCTGCCGACGGCGTTATCACGGTGGAAGAATCCAAAACCGCCGAAACCTATTCCGAAGTTGTGGAAGGTATGCAGTTCGACCGCGGCTATATCACCCCCTACATGGTCACCGATACCGACAAGATGGAAGCGGTCATCGACGATGCTTACATTCTGATCACCGATAAGAAGATCTCCAATGTGCAGGACATTCTGCCGCTGCTGGAGCAGATTCTGCAGGCTGGCAAAAAGCTGGTCATCATCGCCGAGGATGTTGAGGGCGAGGCGCTGTCTACCCTGATCGTCAACAAACTGCGCGGCACCTTCACCTGCGTCGCGGTCAAAGCCCCGGGCTTTGGCGATCGCCGCAAAGAGATGCTGCAGGATATCGCTATCCTGACCGGCGGTCAGGTGATCTCGGACGAACTGGGTCTGGATCTGAAAGAAACCACCATTGACCAGCTGGGTCGTGCCCGCCAGGTCAAGGTGCAGAAAGAAACCACCATCATCGTGGATGGCGCCGGCAGCTCGGACGAGATCAACGCCCGCGAGGGTCAGATCCGTGCGCAGATCGAAACCACCACTTCGGATTTCGATCGCGAGAAGCTGCAAGAGCGTCTGGCAAAACTGGCCGGCGGCGTGGCTGTTATCAAAGTCGGTGCGGCGACCGAAGTCGAAATGAAAGAAAAGAAACTGCGCATCGAAGATGCTCTGGCTGCGACGAAAGCCGCGGTGGAAGAGGGTCTGGTGGCTGGCGGCGGTGTGGCGCTGATCAACGCGATGGCGTCTTTGAAACCTCTGCTGAAAACCACCACCGGCGACGAAAAGACCGGTGTGCAGATCGTGCTGAAAGCGATGGAAGAGCCGGTGCGCCAGATCGCGTTGAACGCGGGTCTGGAAGGCAGCGTCATCATCGACAAGATCAGCAACTCCCGCAAAGCCAACTTCGGCTTCAACTTCGCAACCGAAGAGTACGGCGATATGTTCGCGGCGGGCATTGTGGATCCCACCAAAGTGACCCGTTCGGCTCTGCAGAACGCGGCGTCTGTGGCGGCGATGGTGCTGACCACTGAATCGCTGGTGGCGGATAAGAAAGAACCGGCTGCGGCCGCTCCGGCTGCTCCGGCGGGCATGGACGGGATGTATTGATCTCCTCCTGACCCCACACGCAAGGCGTAACAAAGGCGCTCGGATATTTCCGAGCGCCTTTTCTCGTGCAAAATCGCCCCTCCGGTTATCCGCCGGAAGGGCGATTGGCTTATGCGTTAAGCGACGCGTAAGCGGTGTCTACCGTTTCAAATTGTGCATCAAAGAACGCCACCCGATCGTTCAGCCAATCCACCAGCAATCGCCCATCGTACAAATAGGTGGTGGGGATTTTCCAATAATCGTGGTCGGTGGCAGCTTCCGCATACAACGCGGTATAGTATTGTTCCGCGCGGGTCGCCATGCTGCTCAAAAAATCGCGGTTTTCCCAATACCGCTCCCGCAGCCTTTCAACAAAGCTGCGATCACGATACAGCCGCCGGTACCATTTGCCCTGCTTGCCGGCAACCCATTGGTCGGCGGGGCATTGCTTGCTGTGCCCGTGGTAGTTGCCCGAGCTGCTGTCGAAATCCCAAACCGGTCCCATATGGAACTTGTCGCCGCCGATATCCTTGTACATATAGGTGCTGGAAAAAGAGCCGGAATCCAAATTGCCCATAAACTCGTTGACCAGCCAGTAATCCACCAGATCGTCCACATCGAACAGCTCGCTGTAATGCTGCCCTTTGCTGCTTGTGAAGGTGTCCTTATTGTACACCGCGTCCTCAAAGTCCTGGATATATTCGGTGAGATAAGTGAACATCTCGTCGTTGGTGTTCAGATATTCCGGACTTTTCACCGTCAGCGGCACATCGTGTGCGGTCTTGAATTTGCTGATTTCGTCGTAATAACCGTTCAGCTCAACGATGAACCCGCCGGTGGTGTCGTAGCCGTTGGTGGCGGTGAAACCGGACAGATCGGTTTCGTCCTCGGCGACATCCTCCCAGTCGTAGATATCCACCCGCGTTTTGCCGACGCGGATCTGCTCACACAGATCGTACACCCCGACATCCTGCCCGTTCAGATACACCCGCACAAACACCGAGTGCATGGTGACCAGCCCCAGATGATCCGACAGATCCGCCGCCAGCCGGTTGCGCATCAGGGTGCGGTCGCGATAGTTGGCGATCAGCACCCAATGCTTGTTGGCACCCATGCCGAACAGATCCGCTTTTTTGTTCAGTTTGATTTTATACGGCTTTTTGGGGTATCCCCATGTGGAGTTGCCCCGCCCGCGAATTTGGATTGCGCCGTTATACAATTGGGCGCTGTCCACGCCGTCCGCGGTGATCGCCATTGCGCCGTTGACATAGGTTTCCTTGCTGTCGATCGCGGCCTGGTTTTCGGTGTCGATGCGTACGATCGGCAGCGGGTCCGCCACCGGGGTGTCAAAGTCGCCGGAGGTGGTTTGAAAATAGGTTTTGCCGTCGATGTCCGCGACCACCCACACCCGCACATGGGCGGTGTCCATAATGGTCAGAGCGTCCGGCGCATACAGGTTTTCGGTGGCGATCCAGTTGCCGTTCAGGCACCAGATGTAGGAGCGAATGGTGTCGCCCTCGGCCAGTCCGCTGATCGCCAGCGGCAGCGGACGCCCCGCCTGCACAACCGTGCTGGTGAAAGCAACCTCCATCGCGCGATCCGCCGGTATCTGCTCCGGCAACCCCTGCGCCACATAGGTGAGCGAGAACCAATCAAAGTTCAGCCCGTTGCGATCCTGTTCAAACTGGATCTGATGCTCGCCGGCGTCCAGATACAGGTATTCCTCCAGATAATTGGTGTAATAGCTGCTCCACTCTTTGGTGACGGCGGGGGAGGAGGTGGTCCACAAATGACCGTCCACCGAGATGGTAACCGATAGATCAACGATGACCGACATAGCATAGGCAACCTGATAATATCCGCTTTGCGCCACCGACACGGTGTAGTGGTACTGGTCTCCGGTCGAGGTGAAGCCGACCGCCGTCACACTGCCGTGCTTGACCAACCCGCAGGTGTCGGGATAGCTGCCGCTTTCGGCTTCGATCCGCTGGGTGTCCATCGGCATCTCCACCGTTTGGTACGGCTCTTCCGGTTCGGGATCGGGCTCCGGTTGTGCCGGGAACCGCTCAATCTGCCCGGCGATATACTGCAGCACAAGCAGCGCGTCGTCGATCGCGACCTGTCCGTCACCCGACACCTCCGCCAGCGCTTGCTGTTCGGCGGTAAGCGTGATCTGCTGTGTGACCGCGCGCAGCGTCAGCAGCGCGTCGTCAGCGCCGACGGTACCGTCCTGTGTGACATCACCCAGCGTATAGACCGGTTCGCCCTCGGTGGGCTCGGCGGCGACACTGGTCATAGAGATCAGCAGGCACAAACTGAGCAAACCGCTCAACCATCGTTTCATAGGAACCCCTCCCAACCGATTGTCTGCGTTTAATACAAAATAGTATACCCGACGAGAAATATTTTGTCAAATTTCTCTTTTGCGCCTTTCAAGGAACATCTTGAGCTTTGGCGCGCCGTTTGGTATAATATAGCGGTAGATTTCATACCGAAAAGGAGAACATTCTTATGCGATTGGATAAATATCTGAAAGTGTCTCGCCTGATCAAGCGGCGCACCGTCGCTAACGAGGCGTGCGACGCGGGTAAGGTGCTGGTCAACGGCAAACCGGCGCGCGCGTCTTACGATGTCAAGCTGGGCGACACCATCCACATCACCCTCGGTGCGCGCGAGGTGGAGGTCGAAGTGACCGCCATTCAGGAAACAGTCGGCAAAAACGACGCCTCGCTGCTGTACAAATTGAAGTAAGCTCATATTCTCCCTCGCCGGTGCATACAGTTAAACCGGTAACAGTAGAGGGGGAGATGACCTTGACAGAGGAGAAAAAGCTTGTGCCCATCCCGCACCAGCTGATGCTGGAGGATCGCCAGCGGCTGACCGTGTCCGGCGTATCGGATGTGGACAGCTTTGATGATACCGCCATTGTGGTGTATACCGACATGGGTGAGCTGACTATCAAAGGCGAGGGGCTGCACATCAGCCGGCTGAATGTGGAAACCGGCGATCTCAAGGTGGAGGGCAGTGTCCAAGCGCTTACCTATGCCGAACCGGCGGTGCGCGGCGGCTTTTTCGGCCGCCTGTTCAAATAGGCGGCATGGAGGGCTTTACAGGCGGCAGCCAGCTGTATGAGCTGTTTTTAAGTTGTGGCTGCGGCTTTTTGCTGGGGGCGTACTACGATGTGTTTCGCCTGCTGCGGGTGATGCTGCCCTGCCGCCGGTGGACGGTGTTTGTGCAGGATGTGGTGTTTTTCGTCACCGCCGCGGTCATCACCTTTTTGTTTGACCTGACCCTGACCGGCGGCTTGCTGCGGTTTTATCTGTTTGTCGGGCTGGCGGCGGGGTTTCTGGCGTACCGCTTCACACTGGGGCGGCTGGTCATGACCTGTGCAGCCACCGTGCTGCGGGCGATCGCCGCCTGTCTGCGATGGCTGTGGCGGGTGGTTTGCTGGCCGTTTGCGCTGTTGCGCCGTCTTTTGCAGCGTCCGCTTGGGTGGCTGCGGAAAAAAGCAGAGGAAATTGCAAAAAAAGTTGCTGTTTTTTTGAAAAAGGGGTTGAAACGGTGCGGGGGGATATTGTATAATCGGAACCGTAAAGGGTTAAACGGCGAAACAGCAGAAAGGACGGCGGACAGCGTTGAAAGTGATCAAAGGCTCCAAAAAGCGCGGCAGCATCGTGCTGCGGGTGGCCGTGGTGGCTTTTTCGGCGTATATGCTCGTCATGCTGGCGCAGCTGCGGCTGCAAATCGGCGAACGCCAAAAGCAGATCGACGATCTGCAGGACAGCATCCAGTACCAGCAGCAACAAAACGAAGATATGCAAAGCAAAAGCGATAACTATCAAGTGTATTTGGAACAGCACGCCCGCGAGCAGGGCATGGCTGTTCCCGGCGAAAGCATCTATAAAGAGGCTCAGGGAGCCAACTGACCAAAACAGGAGGATAACAGGACTTTATGCAGGTGGAAGTTGGAGCGGTTTTTGAAGGAAAAGTGACCGGGATCACCAAATTTGGCGCGTTTGTCGAAATGCCGGACGGCAAAAACGGCATGGTGCATATTTCCGAGGTAGCGTCTACCTATGTCAAGGAGATCAGCGACCATGTCAGCGTGGGACAAATGGTTAAGGTGAAGGTGCTCAGCATCAGCGAAGACGGCAAAGTCAGCCTGTCGATGAAACGGGCGCAGCCGCCCGCTCGTCGCGAGCCTCGTCCCCGCGCGGTGCAGGCGCATCGTCCCGGTGGGTTTGAATGGCAGACTTCCACCAACAGCGGCAGCTTTGAAGACATGATGTCCAAATTCAAGCAGACCAGCGACGAAAAGATCTCGGATCTGAAACGGTCGATGGACGGGAAACACGGCGGTTTTTCCCGCCGCGGCTCCAAATAAACACGGTGATACAAGGGGCGGAGCTTTTTGGCTCCGCCTTTTTTTGAGACTGTATCGGTGCTCCGGTGTGCCGGAGCGCCGTTTGGCGGAAAGGAAGAAAACGATGCGGATAGTAGATGTGCAACGGATTGAAGACGCGGTGCGCGATTTGTGTATCGAGGCGAACCGCCACCTGCCCGGTGATATTCAGCGGGCGGTGGAGCAAGCCGCCGGACGCGAAACGCTGCCGTTGGCGCAAAACATTATGCAGGATTTGAAACGCAATATCGATGCGGCGGAGCAAATGCAGCTGCCGGTGTGCCAGGATACCGGTATGGCGGTGGTGTTTATCACGCTGGGGCAGGAGGTACAGCTGACCGGCGGCCTGCTGCAGGACGCGGTCAACCGGGGCGTGTCCCGCGGTTACACCGAAGGGCTGCTGCGCTGCTCGGTGGTGGCGGATCCGCTGCGCCGGGTGAACACCAACGACAACACACCGGCGATTTTGCATCTGACGCTGGCGGCGGGTGACAAAGTGGAGATCATGGTCGCCCCCAAAGGCTTTGGCAGCGAAAATATGAGTCGCATCAAAATGTTCACTCCCGCCGCCGACCGGCAGGATATTTTGGGTTTCATCTGCGAAACGGCGCGCGTCGCGGGCAGCAACCCTTGTCCGCCGATGGTGCTGGGTGTGGGCATCGGCGGCGATTTTGAAATGTGCGCGCTGCTCGCCAAGCGGGCGCTGTGCCGCGGGCTGGATACGCCGCATCCCGATGAATTCTATGCGCAAATGGAGCGCGATGCGCTGGCAGCGGTCAACGCGCTGGGGGTTGGCCCGCAAGGCTTTGGCGGTGCCACCACCGCGCTGGGGGTGGCGATCGAAACCTATCCGACCCACATCGCCGGCTTGCCGGTGGCGGTCAATGTCGGCTGTCATGTGACCCGCCACGCCCGCGCCACGCTGTAACACGGAGGATGTCGATGGAAACATGGAATTATTGCGCGCCCTGCCTGTTCGGTATCGAAGGCATTTTGGGTGACGAATTAAAACGGATGGATGCCCGCGATGTGCGGGTGGAAAATGGTCGGGTGCTGTTTTCCGGTGGCCCCGATATGCTGGCACGGGCGAACATCGGCTCGCGCTATGCCGAGCGTATCCAGCTGCTGGTGGGGGCGTTTTCGGCGCGCAGCTTTGAGGAGCTGTTTGAAGGGGTGAAAGCGCTGCCGTGGGAGCGTTGGATCGGTCAGCGGGACGCGTTTCCGGTGAAAGGCTGGTCGCTGGATTCCAAGCTGCACAGCGTGCCGGATTGCCAGTCCATCATCAAAAAAGCGATCGTCGAGCGGCTGAAAAGCCATTATCATATCGGCTGGTTTGAAGAAACCGGCGCTACCTTTCAGGTGCAGTTCACTCTGCGCCGGGATGAAGCCACGCTGCTGATCGACACCAGCGGCGCGGGATTGCACAAGCGGGGCTATCGCCAAAACGCTGGCGGCGCTCCCATCAAGGAAACGCTGGCGGCGGCGATGGTGGATCTCACCCGCGCCCGCAACGCGGCGCATGTGTACGATCCCTGCTGCGGATCGGGCACGCTGCTGATCGAAGCGGCGCTGGCCGCCAAGCGCATCGCGCCCGGTATCCGGCGGCGGTTCACCTTTATGGATTGGGATTGCGTGCCGGACGAGGTGTGGCGCGCCGAGCGCACCCGCGCCATGGAGATGGAACAGCGCGATCGCGCGTTCTCCGCATGGGGCGGCGACATCGACCCGGAATGTGTTGCGCTGACGCGGGATAACGCCGCCAAAGCCAAGGTGGGCGATTGTCTGCAAGCGGCAGTGGCGGATCTCAAACAGTTCCGCCCGCAAGGCGGCAGCGGCGTGGTGCTGTGCAACCCGCCGTATGGCGAACGGTTGCTGGATGTGCGGCAGGCGGAGCAGTTGTATCGTGAAATGGGGCGGGTGTTCCGTCCGCAAGCGGGGTGGAGCTACGCCATCATCAGTCCGCACGAGCACTTTGAGCAGCTGTTCGGGCGCAAAGCCGATCGCCGTCGCAAGCTGTATAACGGTATGTTAAAATGCCAATTGTATATGTATTATAAATGACGGGAAAATTTGGCGTTTCTCTTTACAGAACGCCGGGAATATAGTAGAATAAGAAAAATGAACGACACAAAAACGGAATCGAAATATAACGGAACAGGAGTGAGGCATATGCAGCCGAAATACAAACGGATACTGTTGAAATTGAGCGGCGAAGCCATGGCGGGTGACCAGAAAACGGGGTTGGATTTTGACACCGTTTTGCGCATCTGCTCGTCGGTGAAAGAGTGTGCGGACGCGGGGGTGGAAATCGCCGTGGTCGTGGGCGGCGGCAACTTCTGGCGCGGTCGTTCGGGCGGCAAAATGGATCGCACCCGCGCCGACCATATGGGTATGCTGGCCACTACCATCAACGCGCTGGCGTTGGCGGACGCGCTGGAGCAGCTGGACTGCGATGTGCGGGTGCAGACCGCGATCGCGATGAACCAGATTGCCGAGCCGTACATTCGCAACAAAGCGACCCGCCATCTGGAAAAAGGCCGCGTGGTCATCTTCGGCTGCGGCACCGGCAACCCCTTCTTCTCCACCGATACGGCGGCGGCGCTGCGCGCGGCGGAGATCGAAGCCGACATCATCTTCAAGGCGAGCATGGTGGACGGCATTTATGACAAGGATCCCAAAACGCATCCCGATGCGGTTAAGTTCGACACCCTCACCTATATGGATGTGCTGAACAAGGACCTGAAGGTGATGGATTCCACCGCCGCCACCCTGTGTATGGACAACAACATTCCGATTCTGGTGTTTAACCTGAACGACCCGCAAAACATTGTGCGCGCGGTCAGCGGCGAAAACATCGGTACCATCGTTCACTAATTTGTTGCAGGAGGATTTTGCAGATGAATCAGGTGTTTCAAAAAGCAGAAGAGAAAATGAATAAAACGCTGGCGGCGCTGGAAAACGAGTACACCGCCATTCGCGCCGGCCGCGCCAATCCGGCGGTGCTGAACAAGCTGACAGTGGACTATTACGGCGCACCCACGCCGGTCAACCAGCTGGCGGGCATTTCGGTGCCGGAACCGCGCACCCTGATGATCCAGCCGTACGACAAATCGGCGCTGCGCGATATCGAAAAAGCCATTTTGTCGTCCGATCTGGGGCTGAACCCCCAAAACGACGGTTCCGCGCTGCGGCTGACCTTCCCGCCGCTGACCGAGGAACGCCGTAAAGAGCTGTGCCGCACCATTCAGAAATACGGCGAAGAAGCCAAGGTGTCGGTGCGCTCGGTGCGCCGCGACACGATCGACCGGCTGAAGGATATGAAAAAACAGAACGAGATCACCGAAGATGATCTGAAAAATGCCGAAAAAAAGGCGCAGGATCTGACCGACAAGTTCTGCAAGGAGATCGACACGATCGCCGCCAAAAAAGAAAAAGAGATCATGGAGATCTGACATTATACGGAACAAAAAGCCCTTGCTGTTTTTGGCGGGGGCTTTCCGGCTAACAGGACATATTGGCCGGGGAAAGGCAGGACTATATGCCCTTTTTTCGTAAAAAGCAGCAGCAGGAGATTCCGGTGCAGATCCCGGTGCACATCGGCATCATCATGGACGGCAACGGCCGCTGGGCCAAAAAGCGCGGATTGCCGCGCCAGGCGGGTCATGCGGCGGGCGCGCGGGTGTTTCGCACCATCACCAAGGAGTGCGAAAAGCGCGGGGTGCAGTATCTGACCGTCTACGCGTTTTCCACCGAAAACTGGAAGCGCCCGGCGGAGGAAGTGGACGCCATCATGAACCTGCTGCGCGATTACCTGAAAGAATCGCTCAAGGATTTTAAGAAAGAGAACATTCGCACCCGGTTTATCGGCGATTTCGCGCCGCTCGCGCCGGATATTCGCGCGCTGATGGCAGAAGCCGAAGAATCCACCAAACATAAAACCGGCATGACGCTGAACATCGCCATCAACTATGGCGGACGCCACGAGATCGTGCAGGCGGTGCAGCGCATCGCCCGGGAGGTGCAGCAAGGCACGCTGTCGCCCGACGATATTGACGAACAGCAGCTGGCGCACCATATGTATACCGATGGTCAGCCGGACCCGGACTTGATCTTGCGGCCGAGCGGGGAATACCGCTTGTCCAATTTTCTGATCTGGCAGTCGGCGTACGCCGAATATGTGTTTATGGATGATATTTTGTGGCCGGATTTTTCGGCAAAGGATCTGGATCGAGCCATTGCGGAGTTTTCCCGTCGAAACCGCCGGTTTGGAGGAGTGTAATCAATGAAATCCCGAATTATCACCGGTGTGGTGGGCATCTCGCTGATGCTGATTGTGCTGCTGGTGCTGCCGCCCATCACGCTGAATATCGTTATCGCCGCTTTGTGCGGCATCGCCATGTATGAGCTGCTGCACGCGGCGCAGATCAAACATCTCGGCGTGACGGTGCTGTCCATCCTGTTCGCGGTCAGCACGCCGTTTTTGCTGCTCGCCACCACGCCGCTGTTGGCGGTGGGTGTGCTGGTGATCTATACCGCGCTGCTCGGCTTTTGTCAGGTGTTCGGTCACGAATCGCTGAAGGTGGAGCAAACCGGCTTTGTGTATATGCTGTCCATCATTGCGCCGGCGGCGCTGTCCAGCATGGCGTATTTTCGCAAATTCAGCCCGGAGCACGGCCTGTTTTACATCTTTTTGGCGCTGATTATGGCGTGGATGTGCGACATCGGCGCGTATTTTGTGGGCGTGTTTTTCGGAAAGCATAAGCTGTGCCCCAAGATCAGCCCCAAAAAGACGGTGGAGGGCTTTGTGGGCGGCTTGGTGGTCGCGGTGCTGTCCAGCCTGCTTGCGGGCTTTGTGTACAGCCTGGTGTCCGCCCAACCGCTGACCGTGCATTACGGTCAGATCGCGCTGCTGTCGCTGGTGTGTGCGCTGCTGTCGGTGATCGGCGACCTGTTCGCTTCGGTCATCAAGCGCGGGTATGGGGTCAAGGATTTTGGACACATTATTCCCGGACACGGCGGCGTGATGGATCGGTTCGACAGCCTGCTGTTTGTTGCGCCCATGCTGCTGGTGCTGGTGCAATTCTGGCCGCTGGTGCAAACGGCGTAAGGAGGCACATATGGACACAAAACCGATCAAACGACTGACGCTGCTTGGCTCGACCGGCTCGATCGGTCGCCAATCGCTGGAAATTGCCGACCATCTGGGATATCCGGTGGCGGCGCTGGCAGCGGGCAGCGATGTCGACACATTGGAACAACAAATTCGCCGCTACCATCCGGTGGCGGCGGCCCTTTTCGATGAAAAAGCCGCTGCCGACCTGCGGGTGCGGGTGGCGGATACCAACACCACGGTGCTGTCGGGTATGGATGGCTTGTGCACCCTGGCGGCGATGGAACTGCTGCCACCGGTCGAGGGGCAAACCGATATGCTGCTCAACGCGGTGGTGGGCATGGTGGGGCTGCAGCCCACTCTCGCGGCGATCCGCGCCGGTCACGATGTGGCGCTGGCGAACAAAGAAACGCTGGTGGCGGGCGGCGAGCTGGTGATGGCGGAGGTCGCGCGCTGTGGGGTGCGGCTGCTGCCGGTGGATAGCGAACATTCCGCGATTTTCCAGTGTCTGCAAGGCAAGCCCGCCAACCGCGCGGTCAATCGACTGATCCTGACCGCGTCCGGCGGCCCCTTCTTCGGGCGCACCGCCGCCCAGCTGGAAACCGTGACGCTGGAACAGGCGCTGCACCACCCGAACTGGAGCATGGGTGCAAAAATTACCATCGACTCTGCTACCATGATGAACAAGGGGCTGGAGCTGATCGAAGCGCGCTGGCTGTTCGATATGCCTGCGTCCAAGATCGATGTGGTGATCCATCGCGAAAGTGTGGTACACTCGCTGGTGGAATACGACGATCACTCGGTGATGGCGCAGATGGGGCAGGCGGATATGCGCATTCCCATCCAATACGCGCTGACATGGCCGATGCGGTATTCATCGCCGGTGGCGCCGCTGGATCTGGCGAAATGCGGCACCCTCAGCTTTTTTGACCCGGATAACGAGGCGTTTCCCGCCATCAACCTTTGCCGCGCCGCGCTGGAAGCCGGCGGGGTAGCGACGGCGGCGGTCAACGGCGCCAACGAACAGGCGGTGGCGTTGTTCCGCGAGGGCAAAATCGGCTTTGCCGACATCAGCCGTCTGGTTGCGAAGGTGCTGGACGCGTCGTGGACACAACCGGTGACGCTGGATAACATTCTGGCAGCGGACAGCGAGAGCCGCCGCCGTATTTTAGAAGAAATTGGGTGACAATTTGGGCGTTTTGATTTTGCTGCTCAAGATTCTGATCGCCGTTTTGGTGTTCGGGGTCATCATTTTGGTGCATGAGCTGGGGCATTTTGCCGTGGCGCGGCTCATGGGGGTCAAGGTCAACGAATTCGCCATCGGCATGGGACCGGTGCTGGCGCGGTTCGGTAAAAAAGAAACTCAGTATTCGCTGCGCGCGTTCCCCATCGGCGGCTTTTGCCAGATGGAAGGGGAGGACGAGGATAGCGACAACCCCCGTGCCTTCGGCAACAAAAAGGTATGGCGGCGGATTTTGATCGTGGTTGCCGGTGCGGTGATGAACCTGATCCTCGGCTATATTCTGCTGGTGGCCGGCTACGGCATCTTCACCCAGCCGACCGCTGCCGGTCAGCCTGCACGGTATGCCAGCACCACCATTGCCGAGCTGCCGGAAAGCTCGCCCGCTTACCAATCGGGTTTGCGCGCGGGGGATACCTTTCTCAAAGCCAACGGCAAGCGGATCGTAACCGAATTTGACCTGTCCTCCATCATGCAAAGCGACGAGGACGGCAAGCTGGATCTCGTTGTGCGCCGCGACGGCAAAAAGGTGGAGCTGAAACAGGTGGCGTTTACCATCAAAGAGGACAAAGACACCGGCGCGCGCTATCTGGTGTATGATTTCAAGGTGTACGGTGTCAACAAAACGGTGGTGTCCACGCTGGCGCAGGCGGGCAAGATGGAATATTCCATCGGCGTGATGATCTGGCGCAGCCTCGGTGACATTGTGACCGGCAAATACGGGTTGAACGACCTGTCCGGTCCGGTCGGTGTGGTAGATGCGATCGGTGAAACCGCCATTCAGGTGGATAACAGCGGCAATATGAGCGCCAACATTGAGGGCTTGCTGCTGCTGGCAGCGATGATCACCGTGAATGTCGGCATCTTTAATCTGCTGCCGTTGCCGGCGCTGGATGGCGGGCGGCTGCTGTTTTTAGTGATCGAAGGCATCACCCGCCGCAAGGTGCCTGCCAAATACGAGGGCATTGTGCATCTGGTGGGGATGCTGCTGCTGTTTGCGTTGATGATCGTGGTGACATTCAGTGATATTTTCCGCATCTTCGGCGGGAAGTAAAAAGGAGATGGGTGATATGAACAGACGGACGTGCCGCACCGTAATGGTCGGCGGGGTTCCGATGGGCGGCGATGCGCCCATCACCGTACAATCCATGTTGAATATTCCGGCGCATGACCGCAAGGGCAATGTCGAACAGGCGAAGCGTCTGCGTGACGCGGGCTGCGAGATCTTGCGGGTGGCGGTTCCGGATGCAGAAGCGGTGCATACCGTCGCCGCGATCAAGGAGGCGGTGTCGCTGCCGCTGGTGGCGGATATCCATTTTGACTACCGCCTGGCGCTGGAAGCTGCGGCGGCGGGCGCGGATAAAATTCGCATCAACCCCGGCAACATCGGGGGCGAAGACCATGTCAAAGCGGTGGCGACTGCGTGCCGCACCCGCGGTCTGCCGATCCGCATCGGCGTCAACGCCGGATCGTTGGAAAAAGATATTCTGGCGAAATACGGTCATCCCACCGCGGAAGCGCTGCGGGACAGCGCGCTGTATCATGCATCGCTGCTGGAAAAATTTGATTTTAACGATATTGTCATCTCGCTGAAATCATCGGATGTGCCCACCATGGTGCGCGCCTATGAGCTGATGGCGCAGGCGTGTGATTACCCGCTGCATCTCGGCGTGACCGAGGCGGGTACCGAGCGGGTGGGGCTTATCAAGTCCTCCGCCGGCATCGGTGCGCTGCTGCTGCAAGGCGTTGGCGACACCATTCGTGTGTCGCTGACCGCTGACCCGGTGCGGGAGGTACAGGCGGGGCGTGATCTGCTGCGCAGCCTTGGCTTGCGGCAGGGGGGCGCTTCGCTGGTGTCTTGCCCGACATGCGGACGCACCGCGATTGGTCTGATCCCGATGGCAGAGGAAGTGGAGCGCCGTTTGGCAACCGTGGATAAACCGATCACGGTGGCGGTGATGGGGTGCGTGGTCAACGGCCCCGGCGAAGCGCGCGAAGCGGACATCGGGCTGGCGGGTGGACGCGGCAAAGCGGTGTTGTTCCGCAAAGGGGAAGTGCTGCGCACCGTGGATGAAGCGGATGCCGTGGATGCATTGTTTGCCGAGATCGCGCGGCTGTAACCCGCGATACAAAGAAAAGGATTGACAGCATGAGCCAAGTGAATTTTGGACAAATTTTCGGATCGTACACCGATCTGCCGGAGGAGATCACCGGCGCGACGGTGAGCGATATACATATTGACAAACGCCTGGGGCGGTTGACGGCTCGGCTGACGCTGAGCCGTTTTGTGGATGCGGCGGCGCTGCGCGGGGCAGAAGAAACGGTATCCCACAGCCTGTCGGCGCAAATGCCGCTGTCGCAAGTGGAGTTTACCCCATGCTACCCGTCCGACAGCCTGTCGGCGGAATGCTTTGAAACGGTCGCGTTTTATCTGAGCCGCCGGCACCACGCCATCAACGGCACCCTGCGGGATGCGGCGGTGACGCTGGAAAACGATTGCTTTACCGTATCGCTGCAGCACGGCGGGCTGGATATTTTGCAAAGCACCCACGCGGATCAGCTGCTGCAGCAATTGATCAGCGAGCTGTTCGGTCGCCGGGTGACGGTGGTGTTTGCCGGCGTGACCGAGATCACCAGCGAGGACGAAAGCTATCGCCAGATGATGGAGGTTGCGGAACGCGAGGCGGCGGAGCGCGCTCGCGAGCTGGCAGCGACCCAAGCGGCAGCCGCCGCTGCGGCGGCACCGCCCGCACCGGAACCGGCGGAGGTGCGCGCCATCAAGCCGGACGATCCCACCGTGAAACCGGCGAACGGCTTGCCAATTTATCTGGATACCATGCAGCCGCTGATTGGCTCTGCCATCCGCGAGGTGCCGACTCCGATGAACAAGCTGGAGCCGGACGGCGGGCAGGTGACGGTTTGGGGCGAGATTTTCAAAATCGATTCCCGCACCAACCGCGACGGTACCAAAACCAACTATACCTTTTATCTGACCGATAAAACCAATTCGGTCGGGATGAAAATCTGGGCGGATCACAAACGCGACAAAGCAAAGATCGAAAAGCTGCAAGCGCTGCACAAAGGCGATTGCATCGTGGTCACTGCGATGTACGATTACGACGAATATGCCAAGGGCAATTTGCTCAGCCGCCCGAAAGCCATCTCGTTGGTGACCCCCTATGTCCGCACCGACAACGCGCCGGAAAAGCGGGTGGAGCTGCATCTGCACACCAAAATGTCCCAAATGGACGCGGTGTCCACCGCCGAAACGCTGGTGACCCGCGCGGCGTCCTTTGGTCACAAAGCGGTGGCGATCACCGACCACGGCGTGGTGCAAGCCTTCCCCGAAGCGATGAACACCGCCGCCAAGCTGGCGAAAAAGGGTAAGGACATCAAAATTCTGTACGGCGTGGAAGCCTACTTTGTCAACGACAGTGTGCCGGTGGTAGAGGGGACGGGCGGCGGCTCGCTGGATGACGAATTTATTGTATTTGACCTCGAAACCACCGGCCTCAGCGCCCGCAACGACCGCATCACCGAAATCGGCGCGGTGCGGCTGCGCGGCGGCGAGGTGCTGGAGGAATTTGACATCTTCGTCAACCCCGGTATGCATATTCCCGAAAAGATCACCCAACTGACCGGTATTGATGACAGTATGGTCGCGGACGCTCCGGCAGAGCGGGAAGCACTGAAGCAATTTTACGCATTTTGCGGCGACACCCGCTTGCTGGTGGCGCATAACGCGGGCTTCGACACCTCGTTTGTCCGGCAGGCAGCCGAGCGCAGCGGCATGGACTATCCTTTCACCGGCATCGACACGGTGCCGATCTGCCGCGCGTTGTACCCGAGCCTGAAGAACCACAAGCTGGACACGGTCGCGAAATATCTCAAGCTGGATCCGTTTAACCACCACCGCGCGTGCGACGATGCGCGGGTGCTGGCGGAGATTTTCCGCCATCTGATCGCGGATATGCAGCAGCAGCGCGGCATCACCGCGGTGGAGGAGATCAACACCATGCTGTCGGGGGTGGACACCAAGGCGGTGCGCCCCTATCACCAGATTTTGCTGGTCAAAAACATGGTGGGACTGAAAAATCTGTACAAGCTGATTACCTGGTCACACACCAAAAACTTCCACAAAAAGCCGCGCATCACCAAAACCAAGCTGCAAGAGTTGCGCGAAGGACTGATCGTGGGCAGCGCCTGCGAACAGGGCGAGCTGTTCAAAGCGATTGTGGACGGCAAGCCGTGGGGCGAGCTGTGCGATATCGCGCGGTTTTATGATTTTCTGGAAATTCAGCCGCTCGGTAACAACCGTTTTATGCTGCGCGAGGGCATCGCCCGCGATGAAGAGCAGCTGCGCGAATTTAACCGCACGGTGATCCGGCTGGGCGAAAAGCTGAACATTCCGGTTTGCGCCACCTGCGATGTGCACTTCTGCGATCCGGAGGACGAGATTTTCCGCCGGGTGCTGCAAGCGGGGCAGGGCTTTGCCGATGCGGACAACCAAGCGCCGCTGTATCTGCGCACCACCGAGGAAATGCTGGCGGAATTTGACTATCTGGGACCGGAAAAAGCCTGCGAGGTAGTCATCGAAAACCCGAATCGCATTGCGGACAGCATCGAGAAAATCCGCCCCATTCCGGAGGGCACCTTCCCGCCGCACATCGACGGCGCGGAGGAGCAGCTGCAGGAGATCACCTGGGGACGTGCCAAGGAGATTTACGGCGACCCGCTGCCTGAAATCGTGCGGGCGCGGCTGGATCGCGAGCTGTCCTCCATCATCAAGCACGGGTTCGCCGTCTTGTATATGATCGCGCAAAAGCTGGTGCATAACTCGGTGGAGCACGGCTATCTGGTCGGTTCGCGTGGATCGGTCGGTTCCTCGTTCGTCGCTACCATGGCGGGCATTTCCGAAGTGAACCCGCTGGCACCGCATTATATCTGCAAAAAATGCAAATATTCCGAATTTTTCACCCATGGCGAGGTCGGCTCCGGCTTTGATTTGCCGGAAAAGGTTTGCCCGGTCTGCGGCGAGCCGCTGGGACGCGACGGACATGAAATCCCGTTCGAAACCTTCCTTGGCTTCGATGGCGACAAAGCCCCCGATATCGACCTGAACTTTGCGGGCGAATATCAATCCCGTGCCCATAAATACACCGAATCGCTGTTCGGCAGCGACCATGTGTTTAAGGCCGGTACCATCTCCACGCTGGCGGAAAAAACCGCGTTCGGTTTTGTGAAAAAATATGCCGAAGAGCGGGGGCTGGTGCTGGATAACGCGGAGATCGAGCGTCTGTCGCAGGGCTGCGGCGGGGTCAAGCGCACCACCGGTCAGCATCCCGGCGGCATGGTGGTCGTGCCCAACGATTACGACGCGGAGGACTTCACTCCCATTCAGCATCCCGCGGACGACCCCAATTCGGATATTCTGACCACCCATTTCGACTTCCATTCCATCCACGATACCATTTTGAAGCTGGATAACCTGGGTCACGATATTCCCACCATCTACAAGTATCTGGAGGAATACACCGGCATCAGCGTGATGGATGTGTCCATGTCCGATCCGGAGGTGTACAAGCTGTTCACCTCGCCGGAACCGCTGGGCGTCACGCCGGAGCAGATCGATTGCCCCACCGGTACCCTCTCGATTCCCGAGATGGGCACTCCCTTTGTGCGGCAGATGATGTTGGACTGCCGCCCGAAAACCTTCGCCGATCTGCTGCAAATTTCCGGTTTGTCCCACGGCACCGCCGTGTGGCTCGGCAACGCGCAGGATCTGATCAAAGCCGGCACCTGCACCATTTCGGAAGTGATCGGTACCCGTGACAGCATCATGACCACTCTGATGCACAAAGGGCTGGAACCGAAAATGGCGTTTAAGATCATGGAGCGGGTGCGTAAAGGTATGGTCGCCAAAAAGAAGATCGACCCCAAAGAGTGGGACGAGATGATGGCGGCGATGCGTGAAAACAATGTGCCGCAATGGTACATTGACTCGTGTATGAAGATCGAGTATATGTTCCCCAAAGCGCACGCGGCGGCGTATATCATCGCGGCGTTGCGGGTGGCATGGTACAAGGTGCACCGTCCGGCGGAATATTACGCCGCCTACTTCACGGTGCGCAGCGAGGATTTCGATGCCGAACCGGTCACCCAAGGCAAACACGCGGTCAAAGCGCTGATGGATTCCATCCGCGCGCGCGGCAAGGAAGCCTCCAAAAAAGAACAGGATTGCGCCGATACCATGCATATTGTGTACGAAGCGATGCAGCGAGGTATTGAATTTTTGCCGGTGGATTTGTATAAATCCCATTCCTATAAGTTCCTGATGGAGGACGGCAAAATTCGTATGCCGTTCAGCTCGGTCAAGGGGTTGGGCGGTGCCGCCGCACAGGGCTTGATGGATGCGCGGAATGAGGGACCCTACATTTCCTGCGATGATCTGCAAGCCCGCAGCGGGGTGTCCAAAGCGATCATCGAATCGCTGGAACAGCTGGGCGCGACCAACGGATTGGCCAAAACCAGCCAGATGAGCCTGTTTTAAGGGGCTCGTGCGCCGGTGGTGCCCGAGCGCTCATAAGGATCCGGAGCCTGCTTTTGTGGGTTCCGGATACCCCTTTTTATAAAACAGTTGACAACAATCGTTCTGTATGATATCATAGTAGCACATTAGCGAACTAAAGCGAACACAACGGAGGACACCATGAGAAAGAACAGACGCATTACGCCGGAGGGCACCCGCGACCTGCTGTTTGAGGAATGTTTGGCGCGCCGCGAGGTGGAGGACCGGCTTTCCAACCTGTTTGTACAGCGCGGCTTTTCGGAGGTCATGACCCCCGGCATCGAATTTTACGATGTGGTGCCGGGCGATAACGAGGCGATCGCGCCGGAAAGTGTATATAAGCTGACCGATAACAAAGGGCGGCTGCTGGTGATTCGTCCCGATTCCACCATGCCGATCGCGCGGCTGACCGCCACCCGGCTGCAAAACGCGACGCTGCCGCTGCGGTTGTACTACGCGCAGGATGTGTTTCGGCTGAACCACGGGCTGGGCGGGCACAACGACCAGATTTTCCAAGCGGGGGTCGAGCTGATCGGCGTGGCCGGACAGCGCGCCGATTTGGAGATGATGGCGCTGGCGGCGCAGTCGCTGCGCGAGTGTGTGGACGACAACTTCCGGTTGGAGATCGGCCATGTCGGCTTTTTCCGCTCGCTGGTCGAGCAACTGGATGTGGATGACGAGGTGCGGGACGAGATCCGCTCGTTGGTGGAAACCAAAAACTACGCCGCGCTCAGCGACCGATTGGACACACTGCCCGCCGGGGATACGGTCGATGCGCTGCGGCGGCTGCCGCGTCTGTTTGGCGGTGCCGAGGTGCTGCGCGAAGCGCGTGGCTTCTGCCAAAGCGAGGAATCGCGCGGGGCGCTGGATTATCTCGACAGCCTGTATCGGGCGCTGGGCGCGTGCGGGTTGGCGGATAATGTGATGATCGACCTTGGTCTGGTGCATCCGCAGGAATACTACACCGGCGTGATCTTTCGCGGGTATGTGGAGGGCAGCGGCGATACGGTGGTATCCGGCGGTCGCTACGACACGCTGCTGCGGCAGTTTGGTCCCGATCTGCCCGCCACCGGCTTTGGTGTCAATGTGGATTCGCTGACCAAAGTGATGCTGGCGGGGGAGCAGATCGACCCGCCCACGCCGCCGGAGGTGCTGGTGGCGGCACAGCCCGGCTGCGAGGTGGAGGCGCTGCGGCAGGTGGATGCCTTTGTGGCGGACGGCGTGCTGTGCGAATTCAGTCTGTTTGATACATTGGAACAATCGCTGGCATATGCTGCCCAGCGCCGCATCGGCCGCGTGGTGAGCGTCGGAAAAAACGGCGACCGGCAGGAGTATGAGTTGTAAGGAGGACAGAGCATGAGACCGATACGCATGGCGCTGACCAAAGGGCGCCTCGAAAAAGATACGCTGGCTCTGTTCGACCGTATGGGGCTGGATACCTCGGTCGTGCGCGACAAAGGGCGGCGGCTGATTTTGCCGGTGGGCGACCGGTTGGAAGTGGTGCTGGCGAAAGCCGCCGATGTGCTGACGTATGTGGAGCACGGCGTGTGTGATCTCGGTGTGGTGGGCAAAGACACCATCGCCGAGGGCGGCGGCAGCTTTTATGAGGTGCTGGATCTGGGCTTTGGGCGGTGCCGGTTTGCGCTCGCCGCGCCCAAGGGCAGCGACTTCTTTGCCGGGTATACCGCCAAAACCGTCGCCTCCAAATATCCCAATGTGACCCGCGCCTATTTTGATAAAAAGAATATGGATGTGCGCATCATCAAAATCGAGGGCTCGGTGGAGCTTGCGCCGCTGCTGGGGTTGTCGGACGGCATTGTGGATATTGTCGAAACCGGCTCCACGCTGAAAGAAAACGGTCTGGCAGTGGTGGAGGATGTCATGCCGATTTCCGCCCGTCTGATTGTGAACATGGCGTGCATGAAGCTGCGCAAGCAGGAGATCGAAACGCTGATCGCGGACATGGAACAGCACCTGTCCTGATCGTATAACCACGCAAAGGGGATGCAACCGTATGATGACAATTGTAAAAGCCGACGGCAAACAGGAATACGAGCTGCTGCAGCAGCTGGAGCAGCGCAGCGGCGAGGTGGATCGCCGTGTGACTGCCGCCGTTACCGATATTTTGGAGCAGGTACGCACCCGCGGGGACGAAGCGGTACGCGAACTGACCGCCCGTTTTGACGGCGTGGACGCGCCGATTCGCTGCCTGACTCGGGAAGAGCTGGGGGAACTGGCGAAAGCCTGCTCGCCCAAGGTGTACGGTGCGCTGGAACGCGCCGCCGAGCAGATCGCAGACTTTCACCAGCGTCAGGTGCAGCAAAGCTGGCTGACCACCAAAGAGGACGGCACCATTCTGGGTCAGCGCATCCGCGGACTGGCGCGGGTCGGCATTTATGTGCCGGGCGGCACCGCGGCGTACCCCTCGTCGGTGCTGATGAACGCCATCCCTGCTAAAATCGCCGGGGTGGGTGAGATCGTAATGGTCACCCCGCCGCCCAAGGACGGCGGGTATAACGCCGATGTGCTGGCGGCGGCGTATATTGCCGGTGTGGATAAGGTGTTTCTGTGCGGCGGCGCACAAGCGGTCGCGGCGCTGGCCTACGGCACCGCCACCATCCCGAAAGTGGATAAAATCGTGGGCCCCGGCAACATCTATGTCGCCACCGCCAAACGGCTGCTGTTCGGGCGGGTGGATATTGATATGATCGCCGGTCCCAGCGAAATTCTGATCATCGCCGATGAAACCGCCGATCCGGCGTATCTGGCGGCGGATTTGATGTCGCAGGCGGAGCACGATGTGCTCGCGTCAGCGATTCTGCTTACCCCCAGCGAGCGTATCGCGCGCGAAACCATGGCGCAGCTGGAAAAACAGGTCACCTCGCTGTCGCGTGAAAAGATCATTCGCCAGTCGCTGGCAGATTACGGCGCGATGATCATCTGCCGCGATATGGACGAAGCGGTGGATTTCGCCAACCGGCTGGCACCCGAGCATCTGGAAGTGATGTGCGATCAGCCGATGGAATATGTCGGACGGCTGGACAACGCCGGCTCGGTGTTTTTGGGCAAATATTCGCCCGAACCGCTGGGGGACTACTACGCCGGTCCCAACCATGTGCTGCCCACCAGCGGCACCGCGCGATTCTTCTCGCCGCTGTCGGTGGATAGCTTTATCAAAAAATCCAGCTTTATTTCCTATAACCGTCCGGCGCTGACCAAAGCCAAGGACGATATTGTGGCGATTGCGCGCGCCGAGGGGCTGGACGCGCACGCCCACTCGATCGAAGTGAGGTTTGAATCATGAGCTACAACCTGTGTGACAAAGCGCGGCAGCTGGAACCGTACGATCCGGTGGAGGGCACCTATCGGGTGCGGCTGGACGCAAACGAATCCTTTTTGCTGCCCACCGTGTCGGATCGCGAGGCAATGGCGGACATTGTGCAGGGTGTGGCGTTTAACCGTTACCCCGACCCGCTGGCGCACGACCTGTGCGCCGCGTTTGGCAAGCTGTATGGGGTGGATCCCGCGCTGGTAACGGCGGGCAACGGGTCAGACGAGTTGATTTCGGTCATCTTTTCCACCTTTTTGCAAAAAGGGGATACCGTGCTGACCGTGGCGCCGGATTTTTCCATGTACCGGTTTTATACCTCCATCACCGAAAATCCCTGCCTTACCCTGCAAAAGGATGCGGATATGCGCATCGATGTGGACGAGGTGATCGCCACCATCCGCGAAAAGGGAGTGCGGCTGTTTATCTTTTCCAATCCCTGCAACCCCACCTCGGTGGGGCTGGATCGCGACAGCGTGCGCCGTATTATTCGTGAAACCGACGCGCTGATCGTGCTGGATGAAGCGTATATGGATTTTTGGGATCAGTCGCTGCTGGACGAGGTCGCCGCTTACGACAACCTCATCATTTTGCGCACCTGCTCCAAAATGTTGGGTATGGCGGCGCTGCGCTGCGGCTTTGCGGTGGCGAACGCCACTCTGACCGGTATCCTGCGCGCGGCGAAATCGCCGTACAACGTCAACTCCGTTACCCAATCGCTGGCGGCGCTGGTGCTGTCCAATCCCGCGTATATGGCGGAGTACAAGCCGCTGCTGCTGGCATCCCGCACCATGCTGTGGGAGGGCTTTGCCGCGCTGGAGCAGGAGGGGCTGGTCGAGCGGGTGTATCCCACCTGCACCAACTTCGTGTTTGTCAAAACCGACCGCGCGATGGCGATACAGGAATTTTTGAAGGATCGCGGCATCATTATTCGTCGCTTTGGGGAACACTATCTGCGCATCACCGCCGGCACCCAAGCCGAAAACCGCGAGGTGCTGGATGTGATCGCGTTTATGCTGCGTAAGGAAAAGGAGGATCGCCATGCGTGAGGGAAGCTTCAGCCGCCAGACCCGCGAAACATCCATTGATGTGTCCATCTGTCTGGACGGCGGCAATGTCGAGGTGTCCACCGGTATCGGCTTTTTTGACCATATGCTGGAGGCATTTGCGGTGCACGGCGGCTTTGGGCTGACGGTGCGCGCGATGGGCGACTGGCAGGTGGACGGTCACCACACAGTGGAGGATACCGGCATCGTGCTGGGCAAAGCGCTGGCACAGGCGCTGGGCGACAAAAGCGGCATTGCCCGTTTTGGCAGCTTTTTTGTGCCAATGGATGAATCGCTGGCATTTGCCGCGGTGGATGTGAGCGGTCGCCCGTTTTTGGTGTTGGATGCGCAATTCCGCGAGGAGCGGGTGGGCGAGTTCGATACCTGCCTGACACAGGAATTTTTCCGCGCGCTGGCTTTCCAGGCGGGCATCACTCTGCATATGAAGGTGGAATACGGCTGCAACGCGCACCATATGATCGAAGCGCTGTTCAAAGCGGCGGCGCACGCGCTGCGGCTGGCGGTCACCCCGACCGAAGGGTGCCTGTCCACCAAAGGCTCGTTGGATTAAGGGGGCGCACGATGGTCATTCTTCCCGCAATTGATATCAAAGACCGGCAGTGTGTGCGGCTGGTCAAAGGCGATTTTGACACGGTGCACCGTGTGGCGGAGGACCCGCTGGCGACCGCCCGCTCGTTTGAACAGGCGGGTGCGCAGTGGATCCATATGGTGGATTTGGACGGTGCCAAAACCGGCAGCCGCCAAAATCAGGATATTTTTGAAACGGTCGCCCGCGAAACCGGACTCAAGGTTGAGGTGGGCGGCGGTATCCGCGATATGGACACGCTGGAAGCGTATTTTCAAAAAGGCATTGCCCGCTGCATTCTCGGCTCTGCGGCGCTGAAAAACCCGGAGCTGGTGCGCCGGGCGGTGGCGGAATACGGTCATCGCATCGCGGTCGGCATCGACGCGCTGAACGGCATGGTCGCCACCGAAGGTTGGCTGGATGTGTCGCAGGTATCCTATCTCGATTTGGCGCGCCAAATGGAGAAGATGGGTGTACAGGTGCTGATCTTCACCGACATTTCCAAAGACGGCACTCTGCAAGGCCCCAACCTCGATCAACTGGCGGCGCTGCAGCAAGCGGTGTCCTGCCATGTGGTCGCGTCGGGCGGTATGCGGGATATGGGCGATGTGCTCCGCTGCTGCGAACAGGGACTCTACGGCGCCATCTGCGGCAAATCGCTGTACAGCGGCACGCTGGATTTGGCGGACGCGGTGGCGCAGGCGGAAACGCCGATCGATCGCCTGCCGCTGGACGATTATTTTGAAAAATCCGCGCTGATTCCCGCCGTGGTGCAGGAAAACGCCACCGGCGAGGTGCTGATGCTCGCGTATATGAACCGCGTGTCGCTGCAAAAAACGCTGGAAACCGGCACCACCTGGTTTTGGAGCCGGTCGCGGCAGGAATATTGGAACAAAGGCGCGACCAGCGGCAACATACAGCGGGTGGTTTCGGTGGCGGGCGATTGCGATTGCGATACGCTGCTGGTGAAAGTGGACCCCGCGGGACCCGCTTGCCACACCGGCGCCCATTCCTGCTTTTTCAATAAGCTGAAATAAAAAGGACGGTATTTGTATGGACAACTGTATTCAGGAAGTGTACGCGACCATTTTGGATCGCCGCGACCATCCGGTGGAAAAATCTTATACCCACTACCTGTTTGAACAGGGGATCGACAAGATTTTGAAAAAGGTGGGGGAGGAATCCGCCGAAACCATTATCGCCGCCAAAAACGGCAACAACGAAGAAACCATCGGCGAGATTGCTGACCTCACCTATCACCTGCTGGTGATGATGGCGCAGCAGGGCATCACGCCGGACGACATCAAAGCGCTGCTGGAACAGCGCCACGGCAAATCCGGTAATCTCAAACAATTCAAAACGGTGGATAAAAACACCTAAAAAAAGAGGAACGGACTTTCCGTTCCTCTTTTTTTATACATCAGAAAATCATTCTGAACGCAGCGAAGAATCCTGTTGTTCTTCGGTGCCCTTGCGCGCGTGGCGCGCCTTTTTGCGTTCGCGGCGGGCGATCCACCACTCGTGGATCGGTTCGAACACGCCGCTGCGCAGCACCACATTGATCTCTGCGCCCACCAGCATCATATACATACAAATGTATAGCCACAGCATCAACAGCACCACCGCCGTCAAGCTGCCGTAAACATACGAATTCTGCCCGAAATGCTCAATGTAGTAGGAGTAGAGATAGGAAAATCCGATCCACCCCAGCGCGCTGAGCATCGCGCCGGGCAACTCGGTTAAAAACTGCTGCTTGCGAATGCGCCGGTTGGGGATGAACAGATACAACAGCAAAAAGAACAGCGCCATGATCGTGAAGCTGACAAAGGTGCGCACGCTGATGATCACGATTGCGAGATCGGTGATGGAGGGGATCTGCGCCACGATCCAACGGTACAGACTGTTGCCGAATACCAGCAGCGCCAGCGTGATGATCAGCAGCACCGCGAATGCCAGCGTATACAGGCTGGCGAGCAGCTTCAGCACGATCCACGGGCGCTTTTCTTCGATCCCGTTGATGGCGTTCAACCCCTGCATCAGCGCATAAAATCCCTTGGAGGACGCCCACAACGCCGTCAGCGAGGTGATGGCGATCAGTGTGGCGTTGCCCATCGACCGCCCCATCACATCCTGCATGGTGGTTTCGATAAAGCTGAGGATCGAAGTGGGGAACACACGGGACAAATATTGCAGCATGTCCGTTTGTGAAAACGGCAAAAACTGCAAAATCGTGATCAGCAGCATCGCGAAGGGGAAACAGGAGATCACGATGAAAAACGCCGCCTGCGCTGCATAAGCCGACACCGCGTCGTGTCCCAGCCGCGAAATAAATTGTCGCACAATGCCAATGGTTCGTCGCAGCATCGCTTTTCCCTCCTGTCCTCCTTATTCTCTCGCAATCACCGCTCAAACCGCGGCGAATTCTGTCGAGCACGGCACTTTTTCTAAATTGTAGCGTAGCCCCCCGAAAAAGTCAAGAAATCCGCGCCAAACGGCTAAAAATGACTAGTTTTTTTCGCGTTTGCCCCTGTTTTTTTGAGAACAAGTATGCTACAATATCCCCGATGCTGAAAAGCACAAGAGCAAAACGGCGATTTCAGGAGGAAGAAGATTATGAACGAACGCAACAAAACAGCGGTACTCTCCCGCCCGAAGAGCGCGTACGAGGACAAGATCCGTGCGCTGCTGGACGAGATGACGCTGGAAGAAAAAATTTCCCAGATCTGCGAAAGCTGGGGCATTGCCGGCGCCGAGCGGGTGGGCGTGCCGCCGCTGTACAAGGGCGAGTGTGTCCACGGCTATTCCTATGGTACCGGCTGCACTATTTTCCCGCAGGCGATCGCCATGGCGGCGACGTGGAACACCGACACGGTGCGGGAAGTCGGCCGCGTGACCGGCGTAGAAAGCAAGGCCGCCAACGCGTATCAGGCGTGGTCGCCGGTGCTGGATGTGGCGCGCGATCCCCGCTGGGGTCGTGTGGAGGAGTCGTTTGGTGAGGATACCTATCTCGTCACCCAAATCGGTCTGTCTTGGATCGACGGCTACCAGAGCCTCGGTCTGACCGCGACCCCAAAACATTTTGCTGCCCACGGTGCACCGCTGGGTGGGCGTGACAGCAACATTGTCGGCTATTCCGATCGCACCCTGCGCGAAGTGCATTTCCCGCCGTTCCGCGCGGCGGTCAAACAGGCGGGCGTCAAATCGTTGATGAGCGCCTATCATGTGATCGACGGCGTGCCTTGTTCCGCCTCTCATGCGCTGCTGCAAAAGCTGCTGCGCGAAGAATGGGGCTTTAACGGCTACATCGTGACCGATGTCGGCGCACCGCAGCATTTGTATAGCAAACATACCATGGCTGCCAACGATGCCGAAGCCTCCGCCATTATGGCGAAAGCCGGCGTGGATCTGTGCGCGGCGGGTCAGGTATACAAAGCGGGCATCCAGCCTGCGCTGGAGCAGGGGCTCATCGACATGGACGATGTGGATACCATGGTGGGCAACATCCTGCGGGTCAAATTTGAACTGGGCGTGTTCGACCGCGACGAAAACCCGCCGCTGAGCTGGGCGGATGTGGACGAATGGGATATCCCTGCGCATCGCCGCATGGCGCTGCAAGCGGCGCGCGAATCGATGGTGCTGCTGAAAAACGACGAGCAGATTCTGCCGCTGTCCAAAACGCCGGGTAAGGTCGCGCTGATCGGACCCGCGATCAAACAGCAGGAATTCGGCGACTATACCTGCACGCCGGAGGAGGATCAGGCGGTCACCATCTACGACGGCGTGGTCGAAAAAATCGGCAAAGACGCGGTGCTGTATGCGCGCGGCTGCGAGTTTATGGACGACAACACCGATGGCATCGCTGAAGCGGTGCAGGTGGCACAGCAGGCGGATGTTGTGATCGTGGCGCTGGGCGACTGCGATCGCTCCACCGGCGAAAACAACGACCGCGCGGATCTGCACTTCACCGGCGCGCAGGAGCCGTTGCTCAAAGCGGTGTGTGAAACCGGCAAGCAGGTCATTCTGGTGGCAGCGACCGGCAAACCTGTGATTTTGGAATACGCGGCGGAGCATGCCAAAGCAATCTTGGAATCCTGGTTTTCCGGTGAAGAGGGCGGCCATGCGGTGGCGGACATTCTGTTTGGCGATGTTTGCCCGACCGGCAAGCTGCCGATCACCTTCCCGCGCAGCATGGAACAGCTGCCGTTGTATTACAACTATCATATGTCCGGCCGCAAATACGATTATCTGGATCAAACCTCGGTGCCGCGCTATCGCTTCGGCTACGGTTTGTCCTATTCCACCTTTGCGTACAGCGATCTGCGCGCGGCGCAGGAGGGCGCGAATGTCAAGGTTACCGCGACGGTGCGCAACACCGGCAAAGTGGAAACCGATGAGGTTGCGCAGCTGTATATCACCGATATGCTGACCAGCGTGTCCACGCCGGTGACCCAGCTGAAAGGCTTTGCCCGCGTGCATCTGGCACCCGGCGAGGCGAAAGAGGTCAGCTTCACCCTGACGCCGTATGACCTGTCGCTGCTGGATGCCGATATGGTGCGTCGGGTGGAAAAAGGCGTGTTCCGCGCGTATGTGGGCGGCGTGTCGCCCGCCTGCAACGAGGGCAACGAATACCGCAAAGAGCGGCTTGCGTATGACGATGAAACCCAGGGCGTGATGGGCGAATTCACCTACGCGGACGATTTGGCGGCAGAGTTTGTGCTGTCGCTGGCGGAGCAGGACGGCGCGTATGTGCTGACCGTCCGCAACGATGGCGACTTGACCGATGTGATGAGTGCCGACTGCTACCTCGACGGCAAACGGTACGCCAATCGCCGTGCCGAGCTGGATCCCGGCGAGGAGATTCGTATCGCGTTCTATCCGGAGAAACCGGCGACCAGCGTGGCGGTGGTGTGCAACGGTCAGATCGTGACCCTGTAAGGAGTGTGATTCCATGAATAGTGAACATTTAGAGATCACACTGCAACAGCCGCATGTGCATCTGACCAAACGGATGGTGTGGAAGCTGTTTGGCGAAACGGCGAAGCTGTCCGCCGCCGCGCCGACCGATATGCCGGGCAAATTTATCGCCAGCCAGCGCGTGACCGTGACCGGACCGAGTGGGGCAAGTGTTGAGCTGCCCATCACCGGCCCGTCCTCGCCGCGCAATCAGGTGGAACTGTCGCCCGCGCTGGCGCAGCAGCTGGGCGTGGATGCCAAGGTGGAACCGTCCGGTTCCGGAACGGCGGGCGGCGTGACCTTGGTGGGGCCGGAAGGCACCGCCGAGCTGGAAGCCGGAGTGCTGATTCCGCAGCCGCATATCCATATGCCGCCGGAGGATGCTTCGACCCTGTCGCTGCTGGAGGGGCAGATTATCACCCTCGCCACGGCGGATGGGCGGCAGCTGGACAATGTGGTGGTGCGGGTATCCCATCTGTGCGCCAACCGCATCCATCTGCTGGCGGGAGAGGATTGCCCTTTCCGCGCCGATGATACCTTTCATATTGTGTAAAGCATATTTAGAGTGCCGCTGTCCAACCGGGCAGCGGCACTTGATGCGTTTTGGGCGATATGATACATTGGCGCGCGAATGGTTGTGCAATGCCACAAATTTGCGCAAGGTGTGTTCTTTGGACGCATTTTGTGGTATAATGTAAGCGGCTCGAAACTGAAAAACTGGTAGGAGGAAGAACATATGAAAAAATTGGAATTGGTGCTGAACATTTTGAGCGCTATTTTGTGTACCGCCACGATCATTCTTTTGGTGAAAAATCGAATCGAATCGAGAGAGTAAACATCGGGCAGAGCGAAAGAGATATGTGCGACAGTTGCAAAGGCGTTATGCAGCAATTCAAAGAGCAATTTCCGAATGTCACCATCAATGTGGTGTCGAACAAAAAGGTGAACGGAAATGTTTGGAAACGAAGGAGGCGATAATATGGTGTTTGATGACAAATACAAAGATTACTTGGAACACACGTATAGCTTTTTGGACCATATACATGCAGAAAGCGGATGGGAAGCGCAATGCTTAGTTTTGCACGACACAGACGAAGATCAACTTACTGAACGAGAACGACTGTTGATGATGCTGCCGGTGATCAAATATGAGATTGATCACGATATGCTTACGCCGGAGCTGAAAGACGAATTGGATCTTTATCACGAGGATGTGATGAACGGTAAGTTTGACGGACAACTTGGCGATGATGAAGAAGAGATCATCAAACGCGACCTGTGCGCTTGTTACCAAGCCGTTTTTGAGAAGTAAGATAGCCTCCCTTATCAGATAGATACTGTGGAAAAGATGCCCGAATGGTGGTATACTAAGATCAGATAAAAGAAAAGGCGGCGGAAAATATGGATCAAAATATCAAACAACAGGCACGCGCAGCAGTCACCGAGCTGTTGGATATGGCAGGGTTGACCCATGGGCAAATCCTTGTGGTGGGATGTTCCTCCAGCGAGGTCGGCGGTGGGCGCATTGGCTCTTTGTCCAGCGTGGAACTGGCGCAAGCGGTGTTTGACGGTCTCTATCCGGTGTTGTGCCAACGAGGCATCGCGCTGGCGGCGCAATGCTGCGAGCATCTTAACCGGGCGCTGGTGGTGGAACGCGCGGTCGCGGAGCGTTACGGGTTGGAAGAGGTGTGTGTGATCCCGCGTCCCAAGGCGGGCGGCTCTTTTGCAACCACTGCTTACGAGCGCTTTTCCGATCCGGTGGTGGTGGAGCATATCCGCGCCCACGCGGGCATGGATATTGGTGATACACTGATCGGGATGCACCTGAAAGAGGTGGCGGTGCCGGTGCGGCTGGCAACCACCCAAATCGGCGCGGCGCGGGTGGTTTGCGCCCGCACACGCCCCAAACTGATTGGCGGCGCTCGTGCTTACTACGGTGAACAGCCGGTTCGCTGATTATTTCCGTATATAAGGGCACGCCCGGCAGGCGATGGCCTGTCGGGCGTGTTTTGAGCATAGAGATTTGGAACAGAGAGATTTACTTCAGGCTGTTCTCGTACTGCTCGATCATTTTTTTGACCATCTGGCCGCCGATAGAACCGGCCTGTTTCGAGGTCAAATCGCCGTTGTAACCCTGTTTCAGATTCACGCCAACTTCGTTAGCCGCTTCCATTTTGAAGCGGTTCAGACCCTCGCGGGCTTCCGGAACAACAGTCTTGTTCGCCATTTTTACTACACTCCTCATTTGTTTATTGATTGATGATGGGTAAGCAGACATAAACATGGCGCTGATTTCGCCGTTTTTATCGCCGCTCACCGTCGGTGGCGTTTGCAATAGTATTGTGTGTCGACGAAAAGCAAATATGATTGAAAAAATATGACAAAAAATCGCTAAAAATCTCCTGCTTTTCAAATGGCAGCCCCTGATGGTAGGTTCTACCAGGCGGACTGCCGGATGCTTTCCGCCGCAAATGCCAATTGGGTTTTGAAAAAAGATTTGGCAAATTTCGTTTTTCCTCTTGACAAAAGCGTAAATCTCCGTTATAATGCATATCGTTGTTTTTGAACAACATTTGCGCTGCTAGCTCAGTTGGATAGAGTGCTTGACTACGAATCAAGAGGTCAGGGGTTCGAATCCCTTGCAGCGCGCCAAGTCGGAACAAGCTTTTGTTCCGACTTTTCTTTTGCAAAAAAGCTCCCTCACGTTGTGAGGGAGCTTTTTTGTGCGTGTTTCCCGCGTCGGTCAGCGACCAAAGCGTTCGATCAGCCCGCAGGCGATCTTGGCGCCGGCGTTGCCGGCCGGCTGGGTATGGAAATCGTCCGGCTGGCGGTGCAACACCACCGCTTTCCCCAGCACCTCGCTCACCGCAAAGCGGTCGGTCAACACCGCCATCCATGCCTGCCCGTTTTGCGTCGCAAATACCGGCGGCAAATCGCCCGCATGGCTCGGATGCGGGCAGTTTTCTGGATTAAAATGCCCGTCTGCCGCCTTGAACGGGTCTTGTGCATCGCCGGTGCAGGCGGTGCCGTTGTGGATGTGCAAGGCAAAAAACCGCTGCCCGCACGCGCCTTCTCCCACCGGCAAGCCCTCGAACCGGCTCACCAGCATGGTGTTGCGATCGTTCAGCGGATACAGCAGCACGCGTCCCCGAAGATGCGGGAACGCGTCTGACCCTTTGAGCAGCGCTTGCGCGGTTGGACGATGCGTAGCCAAAAATCGTGTAAAATTCAAATTATCGCCGGATGTATTCATAGATTATCCCCTCCACTCTTCACCCTATGCGCGAAAGGGGAGAGATAGACCCGTTATATCACGCGTTCGATGTCCTGTTTCAGTCGGCGGATGATCTTCTTTTCCAACCGGGATATGTACGATTGAGAAATGCCCAGCAGATCGGCTACCTCTTTTTGCGTGTGCTCGCGGTTGCCGCCAATGCCAAACCGTAGCTTCATAATGGTTTGCTCCCGCTCGTTCAGATGCGCCACACATTCCAGCAGCAGGTCGCGTTCGGCTTGCTGTTCGATTCCGCGATTGACCACATCCGGATCACTGCCCAAAATATCCGACAACAGTAGCTCGTTGCCGTCCCAATCCACATTCAGCGGCTCTTCGATGGACATTTCGTTGCGCAGCTGCGTGTTTTTGCGCAAATACATCAAAATCTCGTTTTCGATGCAGCGGGAGGAATAGGTGGCAAGCTTGATTTTGCGCGAGGGGCAAAAGGTATTGACCGCTTTAATCAGCCCGATGGTGCCGATGGAGATCAGATCCTCAATGCCCACCCCCGAGCTTTCAAACTTACGGGCAATGTATACCACCAGTCGCAGATTGTGGGTGATGAGCAGATCGCGCGCTTTGGCATCTCCTTGTTCCACACGTGCCAGCGCCGCCGCTTCTTCTTCGGCGTTCAACGGCGGTGGCAGCACCGTGGCTCCATTGATATAATACACCTCATCCGCCGCGCCGTACCACAGCTGCCGCAGCCATAACCGCAGACGGCGCAGCCATCCGCTACACCCGATATGCCGTTTCATGCGTATACCTCCCTTGTGATGTCATCATCAGCTCCGCGATGTCGCTGCCGAACAGTGCCTGATATTCGCGGCTTTTAAGTTCACGACTGACCGCTACATACGCACCGCCGATGTCCACCGTTTTGGTGCCGTCCGACACGCTCATGTCGACCGGGCGAAACGCCGGCAAACAGCCATCGCCTCCCATGGTATGGATGGGAATCAGCCGCAACCGGCTTTTCAGCGCCGCGTGTGCCGACAGATCGTCTGGCTGCCCCTCCAGCAGTCGCTGCAGCGATTGCTGTAAATTCACAGGCAAGCATCCCGCCAGCTCGTGCCACTGCACGATCACCACCGGGCTGCCGGAAAACTGCTCGGTGACGTGGTGACCGGTATCGTACAGCGCATTCAGCTCCACCATACCGGCGCCGCCGTCGATGCGCAGCCGATACATCCGCTGCTGCGGCGCTTTTTTGCGGGTAATGCGGTCGTACAGCCGCAGCAGCAGGTAACTGATCACGCTGAACAGCATAAGCAACCCCGGCGGCACATCGTAATATACTACGCCGTTTGCGACGGTCATTCCCCGCGGCGAAAAGGCGGTCCAAAGCCCGAACGCCACCCCGGCAAACACAACGGATACCACAAAGAACAACAAAAATTGCTTGGCAAACCGCGCCAGCCCGTTCCACGGGAACGCGACGCGCACCAGCGCAGCTGCCAGCACCAGTTTGATTCCTAAAGAGGCGAGCGCGGGCAGAGGCGGCAAAAAGATCAGTGCCGCGCTGGCAGCACCGATTACTGCGCTGATGACCAACCGCCAGCGCTTGACCGGGATGTGCAGCAAATATGCCGTGGCTGACAGCAGCAAAAAGTCGATCAGTAAATTGACCGCCAACAAAACATCCAGATATATCACCGGCATAATGGCACCCTCCCGTTTGTTTGTGAACCCATTATAGTCGGCGGCTTCAACGGAAAATGACGAAACAGCAACACCACCTCGCTTTTTTGTGAGGGCTTTATCGACAATTTCAACTTATTTTTTCACTGTGAGCTGCTTTCGGTTGGACAAAAAGTCGAAATTAAAAAATACCAATCAAGGTATTGACATTTGTGCTGATCTTGGGTATAATACTTTAGCAATCTGCTGATGGCACATGACTCATTAGCTCAGCTGGCAGAGCACCTGACTTTTAATCAGGGTGTCCGGAGTTCGAATCTCCGATGGGTCACCAAAAACCGCTACTCTTTTGAGTAGCGTTTTTTTCTTGCCTTTAAGACCGATGCGACCACAGCGCAGCCTTCAAAATACTGCGCGATTTCAAATAGTTACAATTTCGAAATATGTCGTTTTTTCTATTGAATTAAGAGAACCTGTATGCTACAATGAAAACGTTCGCGAGAAGGCGAGAAGGACAGCCACAAGGCTGTAAAGCGAAACGCCTTTCCACTTGCAGTGGTGCGTTTTTTTGATGCAAACACCCCAGGGCTGTTCCCAGCGCTGTCGGGTGTTTTCTTTGCCCTTGCCGCCATGCGGTGTAATTTTTTGCTGCCGGAGTTGAAGACATGGTTTTTTCCAGTTTGCTGTTTGTCTATCTGTTTTTGCCGCTGTGCATTTTGGTGTACAAGCTGACAGATGGCTTGGACAATAAAAATACGGTTCTGATCATTTTTTCACTGATTTTTTATTCGTGGACAGGACCGAAATACTTGCTGCTGCTGCTGGCGATGGTGTTCATCAACTGGATGGCAGGTTTGCTGATGGCGGGGGGCAAGCGCTATCCTGCCCGCCGCAAAGCGGGGCTGTGGCTGGCGCTTATCGGCAGCCTCGGGCTGCTCGGCTTTTTCAAATACACCGGCTTTTTCCTCGGCACGCTGCAATCGCTCACCGGTTTTCCCGGCAAGGTGCCGGAAATCGTGTTGCCGATTGGTATTTCGTTCTACACCTTCCAGCTGCTGTCTTACAGCTTGGATGTGTACCGTGGGGATGTGCGGGCGCAGCGCTCGTATAAAGTGCTGTTGCTGTATGCCAGCCTGTTCCACCAATGTATTGCCGGCCCGATCGTGCGGTACCGCGATGTGGAAAACGAGATTTTGGGGCGGCGTGTGTCCTTGCGCGACACATCGGAGGGCATCAACCGTTTCACCGTCGGTTTAGCGAAAAAGACGCTGCTGGCCAACACCTGCGCCACCGTGGCGGATCGCCTGATTCCGGAGGGTACGGCGCTGGACAAGCTGCCGGCGCTGGCGCTATGGGTCGGAATGCTGATGTATATGTTCCAGATTTATCTGGATTTTTCCGCTTATTCGGATATGGCCATCGGTATGGGCAAAATGGTCGGGTTCCATTATCGCGAGAACTTCGATTATCCGTATATGTCCCGGTCGGTATCGGAATTCTGGCGCCGGTGGCACATTTCGCTGGGCTCCTTCTTCCGCGACTATGTGTATATCCCGCTGGGCGGCAACCGCAAGGGCGAAGGGCGCACCATTGTTAACTTGTTTGTGGTGTGGGCGCTGACCGGTCTGTGGCACGGCGCCAGCTGGAACTTTGTGCTGTGGGGACTGTATTTCTTCGTGTTCATTGCGCTGGAAAAACTGTTCCTGCGCAAACCGCTTGAGAATATGCCGGCGTTCTTCTCCCACCTGTATTTGCTTGTGGTGGTGTTCTTCGGCTGGATCTTGTTCAAATTCCAAGATCTTTCGCAGGGCTTCACCCTGTTCAAAGGTCTGTTCGGCTTAAACGGCAACGCGTTGTTGACCGGTGAGACGCGCACGGTTTTGCTCAACTATGTGTTCTTTATTGTGCTGGCGATCGTGGCGGTGACACCGCTCGGCAAAACGCTGATGCAAAAATTTGAGCAAAAGGCGCAGGACGGCTCCAGCATGGCGTTGCTGCGGGTGGACGGCATTGTGCGCATCGTTTTGCCGCTGCTGTTGTTGTTGCTCTCTACCATGGCGTTGGTCGGCAACAGCTACAACCCGTTTTTGTACTTCCAATTCTGATCGAAAGGGGATGACCCATTGTGCGTGAGCAAACTATCAACCATCGCAAGCAATTGCGCAAATATCGCCAGCTGCAAGTGGCGGTGTTCTTTGTGGCACTGTATGTTCTGGCGATCGTGGGGCTGATGATTCCCCTGCGTCCCACCCGGTCGGAAAACGAAAAACGCGATTTGACGGCGTTTCCCACCTTTACGCTGGCGTCGTTTTGGGATGGCTCGTTTTTCAAGGGTATTGACCTGTGGTTTTCGGATACCTTTCCGTTTCGCGAAACGCTGATTTCGTGGAACTCCGACTTGTGGCAGCTGAGCGGCATCCACACCAATGTGGTGCACGGTGAGGTGAAGCAGGGGGACGAGATCCCGACGGTGGATGTTCACAAAACCGGTTCGTCCACCACCGCTACCACCACGCAAACTACCCGCACAACCACCACCACGACCGCCAAGACCGATGGGGGCGATACCCCGGCGGAAAAAGGCGAAAAGGCTGGTCCGATTTTGCAAGTCGGCAACAAGGGATACGAATACTACACCTTTGTGCGCGGCGAATCCGACCGCTATATCCAGCTGATGAATCAAGTGGGGGACAAGCTGGCGGGAACGGCGCAAATGTACGACATTGTGGTGCCCAACAGCATGGGCGTCATGCTGTCGGATGAATACAAAAAGCGCGAGGGCGTGACCACCAGCGATCAACGCGCCGCCATTCAGTATATGGCCGGCAGCATCACCAGCAAAAATGTCAAATCGGTGGAGATTTTCGATGCGCTGCGTGAGCATTGGAAAGACTACATCTATTTCCGCACCGACCACCACTGGACAGCCACCGGCGCGTACTACGCTTATGAGCAATTTGCCAAGGTCAAGGGCTTCACACCCGAACCGCTGGACGGCTTTGAAAAGCACGAATACAAAGGGTTCCTCGGCACCTTCTACGCCGGTACCAACCAATCTTCGGCGATGGCAAAAACGCCGGATACGGTGGTGACCTACACCCCCAAGGCGACCAATTCGATGCAGTTCACCCAAAGGGACGGCCAGGTTGTGAACTGGAACATTGTGATGGATGTATCGGATTACGCCGCCTCCGGCAAATACAGCGCCTTCATCGGCGGCGACCAGCCGTATGCCGTTATTCACAACCCGCTGCTCAACGATGGTTCTTCCTGTGTAGTGGTCAAGGAGTCTTATGGCAACGCGTTTGTGCCGTTCCTAGTGGATCATTACCAAACGGTGCATGTGATCGACTACCGCTATTACGAAAAGAATCTGATCGACTTTGTGAAAAAGAACAAGGTGCAGGATGTGATCTTCATCAATAACATCATGGCCACCTCGACTGGCTCTCGCATTGACGATATGTATAGCTTGGCTGGATTATAATACCGCATAGCAACGCCCCCGCCGCTCGTTTGGAGCAGCGGGGGCGTTTTTGGTATGGGTTAATGGTTCGGTATCCGGTCGTACCACCCGCGCAGCACTTCCTGCACCGTCACGGTTTTGTCGGCGACGCACACGACCCATCCCTCCAGCGAGCGGGGGATGCACCGAAAGGTCAGCGGCCACATATGCGAATAGATGATTTCGGTGACCTCGTCTGGCTGGTGCAGCAGCGCAGCGGCGTTTTGCCGCGCAATGCGCGGATGCCGCAAGCCGTGCAGCTTCACATGCCCCTTGTGATGCCAGTCGTACAAATAAAAATCGTGCAAAAAGGCGCCCAGCACCAGCGTGCGCCGGTTTACCGGCAAATGCAGAAGCTTGACCAGCGCATAGGACAGCAGCGCCACGCTCAGGCAATGGTCAAAGGTGCTGATGTTGCCGTGCTGCACAAACTGACGCATCCGCTGCACCTCGACTCGTCCCAACAGGTCTTGCAATATGCACGCCACCTGTGGGTAATATCGCTCTTTCAATGACCGGCCCCCATCCGCGTGAAAGTGTTAGCTGATATAGTATACCTTATATTTTCGTCTCGCACAAGGCGAAAACCATCGAAAAACCGACAAGCAAACAAGCTCCGCTTGCTCGCTTGTCGGTTTTATCGAAGACCAATTACTTCAGCGCATTGCCGGCTTTGAACGCATCACCCACGACCGTGCCCAGCGCGACATAGGTGTTGTTGAACGGGTCAAAGGTGATGGGCTGCGCTTTGGCGACATCCACCTGCCCCTGCTCGTTCAGCACCCGCTCGTCCACGCTGACATTGACGATCTCGCCGACCAGACGGCAGGTGCCTTTGTCATAGCTCTTGACCCGGCACTCCACCGCGATCGGCAGCTCTTCGATCAGCGGCGCATCCACAAACTCGGATTTCACCGCGTGGAACCCGGCTTTTTCAAATTTGTTCGCCACCGTGTTCGCGGACACAATACCCACATAATCGCAGGCGGCCATATGCGCCACATCTGCCATGCTGACGGTGAACGCCTGACGCGCCAAAAAGTTTTTGGTGGTTTTGTGTCCGGCGCTGATGCAAAGCGACAGCTCGTTGCCCTCGCTGATGCCGCCCCACGCGGCGTTCATCACATCGGGAGTGCCGTCCTCGCCATAGGTGGCGAGCATAAACACCGGCTGGGGATAGGTGTAGGGTTTAGCTCCAAAATTCTTTCTCATAACGATCGTTCCTCCTTATCATGTCGGGGTGGTCAGTCGCCACACTCGTTTTGACAATCCTTGTCCCACGATAGCTTGCCCGTTTTCACAGCGGTTTCGTATCGTGCAATTTTGTAATTCAGCCGATCCAGCGTGCGCTCGATCTGCTCCTTTTGCTCCAGCAGCGTTTCGCGCTGTTCCTGCAGCAGCTGCAGCCGCGCCTGAAAAGTGGAATCGCCCATTTGGAACAACCGCACATATTCGATGATTGCTTCGATCGGCAGCCCGGCGCTGCGCATACACACCACCAGCTCCACCCAACGGAGATCCTCTTCGCCGTAATCGCGAATGCCGCCGGCTGTGCGCGGCACCGGCGGAATCATGCCCACGCGCTCGTAATAGCGCAGTGTGTCGCCGGAAATGCCGTATTTTTCGCCCACTTCTTTAATGGTCATCGGCTACCGCCTCCTTATAAAGCCCATTATACAACTTAGAGCGAACTCCAAGTCAAGCCTTTTTTTGCTTATTCGCTGCGCAGCGCTGCCACCGGGTCGCTTTTTGCCGCCTTGCGCGAGGGGATTAACCCGCCGATCAGCGTCAGCAGCACACTGAGCAGGATCAGCACGATCGCCGCCACCGGCGGCAGCGAGGCGTTGATGTCGCTGCGCTCCGCCAGCGAGTGGATCAGCATATTGCCCGGAATCAACAGCAGCAGCGTCAGCGCAATGCCGAGCACACCGGCGCACAGACCGATGATAAAGGTTTCGGCATTGAACACCTGCGAAATATTGTTTTTGGAAGCGCCGATCGCGCGCAGAATACCGATCTCCTTTTTGCGCTCCAATACGCTGATATAGGTGATGACCCCGATCATGATGGAGGACACCACCAGCGAGATGGCCACAAACGCGATCAACACATAGCTGATGGTATCGATGATCTCGGTGACCGACGACATCAGCGTACCCACCATATCGGTGTAGCGGATCACCTGCTCGGTGGCGCCGGTGGATTCCATGCGGGCATTGTACTCGTCCAGAATACGAATCACTTCCGCCTTGCCCTCGAAATTTTTGGGATAAATAGCGATCTCGGTCGGCTTGTTTTCGTCGGAATAGCCGAGCACTTTCAAATTGTTGTCGTACGAATTACTTTCCGACGACATCAGCGACATCATCAGCTCTTTCAGCTCATCCTCGGTCATGTTCATGCGGATCGCGTTTTGGAACGCATCCGGCGAAATTTGCAGCGCGCTGCTCATGCGGCTGCCAAGCTCGCTCATCGCCTGTTGCAACGAGACCTGCAGCTGGCTGCTCAACTGGCTTACCATCTGTTGGATGGCTGCCGCAATCTGCTTTTGCAGCGCGTCACCCATCGAGGTCATGGCGCTGCCCATCATGTCGGAAAAGGCAGCGAACAACTGTTGTTCCAAATCCGCTGTGTTGATAATGGTGGGCACTCCCTGTGCGATCAGCTGCTGTGCCTGATCGGTTTGCAAATACGCGGCAATGTGCTCGCCCATCCGGCTTGGGTCGGGCAGCGCGTTTTTGGCGGCATAGTCCTGATACCCGTTCACCACGGTTGTGGCCAGCTTTTCCAGCTGTTCCGGTGTCAGCTCTATCTGTCCGGCGGCTTTCAGCACCAGCTGCGCGCCCTCCACCAGCTTTTGCTGACCCTGTTCGGTTTGCAAATACGCCGCCAGATATTCGCCCATCTGGGATGGATCGGTCATACCGTTGTCGGCGGCATATTTTTGAAAATCCGCCATAAAATCCTGCAGCACATCGCCTAGCTGCTTGGCGATTACTGCCGCGTTGGCGTTGCTGGACAAAATCTCACCAAACGCGTCCGCCAGCTGCTTTTTGCCCTCTTCACTTTGCAAATAGGCGAGAAAATGCTCGCTCAATTTGGAATAATCCGCTTCCGGATGGCTGGCGGCGTATTGCTGATAGCCGTTTGTCAGCTGATCCAGCAGCTTGCTCGCGTTTTCGGATGAGATGGTGATGGTCAGCTTGTTCAGCAACGCGGTCATATCCAGATCGGACAGCTCCGGCATGTCCAGCTGCAAGTCACCCAGCTGGAACAGATCGCCGGTGTTCAGCGCATCGCCGTCCAGCTGCAGCAGCCCGCTGGCATCCATGCCGAGCGCGCTGGTATCAAACTGGAACGCTTTTTTCAGCGCGTCCGCATCCACTGTGAACAGATTGGACAGATCCAGCTTACTTTGGTTGTCCTCGCCAAAGGTGTTGCCGGTCATTACATTGACGGTGGGTTTAGACAGCTGATCCCGCACAATGGGACTGGCGACTGCCTGCTCCATCGTGTGGCGGGTGAGGGAAGCGGGGTAGCCGATGCCGGATACCAGCATGGGGGCGGTGGCGTTTTCGCTGGGCTGCACCACGCCGACAATAGAGATTTCCTCGCCCTCGGAAACCAGCCGCTTCATATACGCCTTGTCGCCGGTTTTGTCTTTCCACACGCGATAGGTCGCGTCGTATTCATAACAGTCCGCGGCGTTGACCAGCCGGAATTTGGCACTCATCAGCTCGTCGTAGCGATAGGAGCGGATGTCGGTCGGTTCCTGCACCGATTCCTCCGCCAAAAAGTGACGGATCATCTCGTCCAGCTCCACCGCATCCCGCAGCCCCAGCGTGTACAGCATAAAGTCGTTGATATTGCCGTCGGCGGTCAACACCACCACGCATTCGTTATACTTTTCCGGCCAGCGCCCGGCTTTGATGTCGTACTGGCTTTGATACAGCGACGCATTCTCCGGCATTTGGTGAAACACATCGGTGTTCATCATCATGGACATCAGACTGTTGGAATTGGCGGTGGAATCCACCCCCAGCGCCGAAAAAGAGCGGTCGGGATTCACCTGTCGTACACTGTCGCCGTCGGCACGGTAGATATAAGGGGTGCTGCTGTAATTATATTCGATCGCGTTGGTGTAGTTATCAATACAGCTTTTGCCCTGTTCCAGATAGGTTTTCAGCGACGCCAGATCGTTGGCTTCCACCTTGGAGAACATACTGGTGATGCGCTGCGATACACCCACCGGCCCATCGTCGCTTTTGACCGTGTTGTTGCTGCCGTCGCCCATCAGCGCGGTCATATCCACACCGGAGCTTTGAATCTGCACCGGATATTTGGATAGCGTGTCTTTTTCGATCGATTGAATATACACGCTCACACCGTTGGACAGCGCCAAAATCAGCGCAATGCCGATGATGCCGATGGAACCGGCAAACGAGGTGAGCAGGGTGCGCGCTTTTTTGGTGCGCAGGTTGTTGAAACTCAGCGATAGCGAAGTGAGCAACGACATGGACGATCGCCCCATGTTTTTGTGCACCGGCGGCTGCTCGCTCGCGGCGGTCACCTCAAACGGGTCGGAATCGTCCGCGATGCGTCCGTCCTTTAACTTAACAATGCGGGTGGCATACGCCTCCGCCAGCTCGGGGTTGTGGGTCACCATCACCACCAACCGGTCGCGTGCCACCTCTTTGAGCAGCTCCATCACCTGCACGCTGGTTTCGCTGTCCAGCGCACCGGTCGGCTCGTCCGCCAGCAAAATGTCCGGATCGTTGACCAGCGCGCGGGCGATCGCCACCCGCTGCATCTGCCCGCCAGACATCTGCCCCGGCTTTTTGTGCATCTGCTGCCCCAGCCCCACCTGCTCCAACGCGCGCTTGGCGCGCTGCCGCCGCTCGGCTTTGGATACGCCGGAAATGGTCAACGCCAGCTCCACATTGGCGAGCACCGTCTGATGGGGAATCAGATTGTAGCTTTGAAACACAAACCCCACCGTGTGGTTGCGATAGGAATCCCAGTCGCGATCCTTGTACTTTTTGGTGGAGATGCCGTTGATGATCAAATCGCCGCTGTCATACCGGTCCAGACCGCCGATAATGTTCAGCAGGGTGGTTTTGCCGGAGCCGCTGGGGCCGAGGATGGCGACGAATTCGTTATCACGCAGGTTCAGGCTGACATTGTTCAGCGCATTCTGCACGAGATCGCCGGTCTTGTACTGTTTGCAGATCTGTTTGATTTGTAGCATGTGTGTGCCTTTCTGGGGAAAAGGTTCCGGCCGGGGCCGGAGAGGTGAGGAACGGACAGCTGTGCCGCTGCGGGCCAAAAGGCGCGCAGACTGCACAGAAGAATCGAGATGATTTTAGCAAATCTATATGAAAAAACTGTGTATGGAAAAGAAAATGTTTCCGGAAGCGGAAGCAGAAATTCTCTGTTCTGGCCGGGTCAGAGAGGAAAAGTTTCCCAACCCGGCGGCAGGGGTTGCAATCCTGCGGCGTTCGTGTTATTGTAAGGGTACTGAAAAAAAGCCGCGCAAACCATCCGGAACGATGAAAATACGGTGCGGCACAGGCAACATGATTTGCAAAAACGTCGGAAAGCAAAACAACACGACGCAAAACCGAACAGAAAAACAGTCTGACACTTTTAGACACTTTTTCAGGGTTGAATGGTTCCTTCCTGCTCCATACAATAAAAAAGGAAAAACAAGGAAATGCACTAAAAACGTCGCAATGCCTTGTAGCAAGGAGGAATTTCTATGGAACGTACGTTTTCACCCATGGTCCGGCAGTTTTCTGCCATCGCCGGGTTGCAGCAGGCATATACGCTGGTTTACTCCCTTGACCCGGACGGCGAAACCGGCTGTCGCCTGACGCTTTGCCGTACTGGCAGCAGCCAGCGCATGGACAGCAAGTATATGGCCGTTGCACCGGAGTTTGGCTACCGTGTTTTGCAATATCTGTGTGAGAATGGCGTTCAGCCGGAGATCTGGCAGGACGTGGTGGCAGAGCTGGATGCGGCACAGCAGACCGAACAGGAAGGCGGCGCGTGGCGTGGACAATGAGCGGACGGCAGATGTGCTGCAGGTCGCCCTTGCAAGCTATGACCGCAAGGAGCTTCGGGTACAGAAAAACTATCTGGAAGAACAGAACCCAGTGCTGGCCTGTACCTGCTTTCTGAACGGACACAAACTGCTGCAGGAGCTGCAGCAGGGCCACAATTTTGACATCGTGGTGCTGTGCAGCCAGATGGAGGATATGAGCAGCATCGAGTTCATGATGGAACTGCGCAAGCTGGAGCACAAGCCGCTGCTGATGCTGTTCGACGAGGGCCGGCGCAAGAACAGCTCGGCACTGCGCATGGAGGACTCCGGCAGCTGTTGCTGCGTGGAGCGCATGGAGCTCAAGAACCTGCTGCGGGAGCTGTACCGGATGCCGGGCCAGCAGTGGCAGCGCACCGAGCAGCAGTGCCAGCAGCTGTACCACAGCTGGGGCATCCGCATCCCGGACATCAATTGCAGCTATCTGACCAGTGCGGTGGGCGTGGTCTACGGCACCTCGCAGAAGCTGGCCATCCGCAAGGAGATCCTGCAGGCGGTCAGTGAGCAGTACGGTGTTTCGGTCTCGGCCGTGGACAGCGGAATCCGGCGCATGATCGACCAGCTGGAAGCAAAACCGGCCGAGGGCTGGACGCAGTTCAAGGCTGAAAGCGGCTTTGAAGCGGAAAAGCCCACTACGGGCAAGCTGATCTATGCAATCAAACGGTATCTCATCCAGCAGAAGAGCAGGGAATAACGCACACAGTCTTGGAGGCGGTAGCAATGGAGCAGGCACAGCAGAATACAGCGCAGGAGCTGACGGCGCAGGCCATCCCGCAGCAGGCGGTGGAGGATGCCTGCTTCCATTCGCTGGGGCTGATCGGGCGCAACTGCGAGTATCTGGAGCAGCATCTGGCCCGCGTGGGGGCAGACGCCCAGTCCCTGCAGGCAGTCAGCGACATCAGCGCGGCCACGGCCAAGCTGGAACGGACCATCAACGAACTGCTGTCTGCGCTGGAATTTCTGCGTGCCGGGCAGCCGCCTAAGCTTTACCCGCTGGATCTGTGCGAGCTGCTGCAGCAGGTGGCGGCCCAGGCCGACATGGTGCGTGCGCAGCTGGGAGTCACCCTGGAGCTGGACTACGGCGGCTGGACGACCTGCCGTGTGCTGGCTGACCGGGATGATGTGGAGCTGCTGTGTCTGCATCTGCTGTCCAACGCCCTGCGTGCCTGCCGCGAGGGCGGCACGGTGAGGATCCTGCTGCGCCGCAGCGAGACCATGTGGCAGCTGACTGTGCGGGACAATGGCTGCGGTCTGCCGGAGGGCAGCCAGGAAGCCTGGCTGGAAAACCGGCGCAGCTTTCTGGGCGGGGCTCAGCTGGGGCTGCTGCTTTGCCGCGAGTGCTGCCGCCGCATGGGCTGGGGGCTGAGCGTGGAGTGTGCCCCGGAAAAGGGCACCCAGGCCGTGGTCACGGTGCCGCTGTACACGGACGATGGGCGGGCACCGGAGGTGGAGCTGCATGCCGGAGCCGACCTTGCGGCCGAGCAGCATCAGTACCAGCTGCGCGCCATGCTGGTGCGGGAGCTGCGCACCATGCCCGAGCGCGGCGACCCGGACGAATAAACCGAACAAAACCAAAAACCCGGAACTTCCTGTTCGACAGGAAGTTCCGGGTTTTGTTGTTTGTCTAGAGTTCCGGCACAGAGGCTCAGTAGTGCAGACGGTCAGCGGTCAGGGCTTCCAGAACCGGCAGCATGGCAGCAGCCTCGGCCTTGGCGGCAGGCAGATCCATGTCGCGGTAGTTGCCGCACTCCACTTCGCTGGCACCGGGCACGGCACCCTCAAAGGCGGCCATAAAGCGGAAGGACTCCACGGTCAGCTCCAAAGCCTGCGCAGGGGTCAGGCCGCGGGTCAGCAGGTAAAAGCCGGTGCGGCAGCCCATGGGGCCCACATAGATCACACCATCCTGGAAGGCACTATTGCGTGCGTAGGTGGCAAACAGGTGCTCCAGCGTGTGGGCAGCGGCCGTGGACAAGTAATCGCCCTGGTTGGGCTTCTTCATGCGGATGTCCCAAGTGAGCACGTCGCCGTCCTGACGGCTCAGGTACATGCCCCGGTCCAGCTTGGTATGGTCAACACAGAAGCTCGCAATGCGTTCCATTGTGTCGCCCTCTTTCTCAGGCCTGCAGGCTCTGCACGCTGCCGTGTGCGCAGTCCACAGCGATCATCAGGCCGTCACGGATGTGAGAGGTGGCACCCACGGCACCCACGACGGTGGGCTTGAGCAGAGCCTTGCCGGCAATGGCGGCATGGCTGTTCAGGCCGGGCTCCTCCACCACCAGAGCGGCGGCGTCGCGCACATAGTTCAGCATCTCGTTGCTGGTGGAGGGCACCACCAGCACCATGCCGGGCTTGAACTTGGCACGCACCTCGTCCAGGGTGCGGCACACGCAGGCCTTGCCGGTGGCGTTGGACACCTCGGCGTTCTCCGGGCCGACGCCCACACCGGTGGCCAGGCAGTTGCCCACCATGTGGATCTTGATCATGTTGGTGGTGCCGGAAATGCCCACGGGCACGCCGGCGGTCACCACGGCCAGCTCACCGTTGTGCAGGAAGCCGTTTTCCTTGGCCAGGGCGGTGGACATTTCGATCAGCTCGTCGGTGCTGTGCGCCAGAGGCATCATCAGGGAGGTGATGCCCCAGCTCAAGGACAGCTGACGCTGCACCTGCTCCTTCATGACGCAGGCGATGATGGGCTGCTGCGGGCGGTACTTGCTCAGCAGGCGGGCAGTGGTGCCGGACTCGGACACGGTGACGATGGCAGCGGCGTTCACGTCCTTGGCGGTCAGGCAGGCGGCGTGAGCGGTAGCGTCGGAAACGCTGATCTTGCCGGTGTTGGGCTCCATCAGACGGCCGCGCAGGTAGTGACCCTCCTGCTCGGTGCGCTCGGCGATGGCGGACATGGTCTTCAGTGCCTCCACGGGGTAAGCACCGGCAGCGGTCTCACCGGACAGCATAATAGCAGAGGTGCCGTCGTAGATGGCGTTTGCCACGTCCGAGATCTCAGCACGGGTGGGGCGGGGGTTCACCATCATGCTGTCCAGCATCTGGGTAGCGGTGACGATGGGCTTGCCGAAGGAGAAGGAGCGGTCGATGATGGTCTTCTGGATGCCGGGCAGCTCGGTAAAGTCGATCTCGACGCCCAGGTCGCCGCGGGCCACCATGACGGCGTCGGCGGCAGCCAAGATGCTGTCGATGTTGTTCACACCCTCACGGTTCTCGATCTTAGCGATGATGCGGATGTTGGAGTCGTACTCGTTCAGCAGGTTGCGGATCTCGTACACGTCCTGTGCAGTGCGCACAAAGGAAGCAGCGATGAAATCAAAGCCCTGCTCGATGCCGAAGATGATATCGTCCTTATCGCGCTGGCTCATATACGGCATGGACAGATGCACACCGGGCACGTTGACGCCCTTCTTGTTCTTGATCTTGCCGTTGTTCAGAACAGTGCAGACGATGTCGGTATCGTTCACGGTCTGGATCTGCAGTTTGATCAGGCCGTCATCCAGCATGATGGTGCCGCCGGGGGCCACGTCCTGAGGCAGATCCTTGTAGGTGATGGAGCAGATCTCCTTGGTGCCCTCCACATCGTGGGTGGTCAGGGTGAAGGTCTGGCCGGCTTCCAGCATCTCGGTGCCGTTCTTGAAGTCCTTCAGGCGGATCTCAGGGCCTTTGGTGTCCAGCAGAGCAGCCACGGGCTTGCCCAGCTCCTCGCGCAGGGACTTGAGCAGGTCCAGACGGCCCTTGTGCTCCTCGTGGGAGCCATGGGAGAAGTTGAAGCGGGCAACATTCATGCCGTTGGCGATCAGTTCACGCAGGACGCCGTCCTTGTCGG
>OGIE01000010.1_pt1 | contig 219740 bp, 136 predicted proteins | sample 1571581 | NCBI WGS metagenome assembly OGIE01 (sample SAMEA2582021, study PRJEB24529) | metagenome | biome: Human gut stool | place: China | collected 2011
TATATTCTTTTCCGCATATGTTTCCGTTAAAGGTTTTTGGCTACAATAAATAATAGTATTTTCTGATCTTTCCAAAAGTTGTTTTACAAGTTGGACAACACGAGCTTTCTTAGTTTTTTCTGTAAAAGTTAGATTAAAAGTGTCATTCACTTCCACATTGAGGGCTGTATTAATTATAACTTCATCCTTGTCTACAATATTATAAAGATTGTAGTCAATAGGAATGAAACCATATCTATTAAGAAAAGCCATAAATGAAGATTGACGAATAGCGTCTACTGTGTTTGGAAATACAATATATGGTCCTACAAGTAGGGCATCAGTATTTTCGTTCTTTAACAATTCAAATAATGCTATTCTATAAGCAACGTCACGTTCATTTTCTTGAGGTATTTCATCTATGATAAAGCCATTATCAAGTTTATATACTTCATCCACAAACACAAAATCAAGATTTATACTATCATTTTTATCTAAAAATGACAAATAACGTTCTGGAGTAAAAATAAATATATTTCGTTCTCCCAATGCTTCCGTATCACTAAGTGTATGAATATTGTAGTTGTCTTTTATCCAAGCATACTCAGGTTTTGTATGAATCTTCAACAAGTTTTCTGAGAGCAATGAAATAGTTGGGAAAATAAACGCGATATTCGTATATTTCATTTTTCTTACAATTTCATAGATTAAGAATGTTTTACCGAAAGAAGTCGCAGCACTTAGAAAATATCGGTTCCGATGTCCTATCGTAAACATATTCAAAACTTCTTGTTGATAACGATGTAGCATAACACCTTCACCAACTAACATATTACTTTCTTGAACATAGTTGCAAAAAGTTTGCAAACAAACTTCTTCATCAACATCTGTACCTACATTTAGCATAGGATAATAATATTGTGGAATTCCTGCTTGATTAGCTAAATAATGCATGAATAGCTTATCAGATTGAGACAGTTCACTATCTTTCATTAAATCAAAATAAGAGCATACAGCCTTTATCATTAAAGGTCGTAGGTCTATATTTTTCTTAGCTTGATTAATTAGCTTTATTGCATTAACGGCTGCTTTTGATTTATCCATTGTAAAACCTGGGTTTTAATGTCACGACTGTTACCTACTGGAAGAAAAATGAAAAAAATTGTATTAGGAATCGTCAATGTCGAATTAATTGTACCATATTCATTTTTAATATGAGTTACCACTTCCAATATAAGCTCCTCGTATGAATTTGCTTTATTATCGAAAATGACAAGCATTGGATATACTAAATGCATATTATGTTTGTGTGCTTCAACTGCCATATTAATCATAGGATTATCCCTCCAAGCATCAATAATTGCAGGAATCCTGCTACCTAAGGTTAAATGTTCATATTGGTTATCCATTGCAATGAAATTGCGATTTAGATAATCATCAGAAAGAGCTTTATCAATATTTTCAAATATCTTTTTTAAATTCTCTTTTTTAATACCTATACCGTTATCTTGGATAGAAATCATCAGCTTACCCGGTTCGTTCCAGGTCTTCACCTTCAATTCCAATTCCTCATCCGGTCTCTTATACTTCACCGCATTATCCATCAGATTAAAAATTACATTTGTAAGATGCATCTCATCTGCAAAGATAATCGGGTCTGTTGCGTCCAACTCCGACTCTATATTACCGTTATAACGCTCCACCTTCAAGGCAAAAGTGTTGATAACCCCAGTAATCAATTCGTTGGCATCCAGTTCCTTCATTTTCAAAGTTGCCCGTTGTTTGTCGAACATCGACATCTGGAGCACCTTCTCTACCTGGAACCTCAACCGCTTCGTCTCATCATTTATCACCGTCGATATATGCTGGAACATAGCAGGTGACTTACCCACTGCGGGGTCTTTCAGCATCTGTGCCGCCAGCGAAATGGTCGATATCGGTGTTTTGAACTCATGTGTCATGTTGTTGATAAAGTCATTCTTCATCTCCGTCAGTTTCTTTTGGCGGAACACGATATAAATCGTGAATATAAATGTTATCAACAGCACAAAGGTGAATATCATCGACGGTATCATAAAGCTGACCGAATCAAAAATATAATCCCTTTTCCCCGGGAAATGTATCTTTACGGTGCTCATGCGCGCAGGCGGATCGTTCAAGAACAAAGGCTGAGAATAAGAAGCCTCACTTCCTTCATCAACATAGTCCGAACACCGGTATACCTCACGTCCATCCCGATCGATCACTTTAAAGTGATACTTCAAATCAATGCCATTATCAACCAAGCCCGACTTCAAGTACTGGTCCAGATTCTTAAAGTTGACGCGCTCTTCAACCGGCTTGCTACTTACCGTATATATCATCTGCCAGGCAACTTCATCCAACAAAGCGCGCTGGTAGAGATAACGGTTCTTTATAAAATCAGCCTGCGAACGAGCTGTCTGAGGTATGGTTTTGGTACCATGCTTGCGCGAAATCATTGCTCTCGGCAATTCCGACTGCGCATTGGTTATTGTCCGCAATTCCATTACCGGATACCTAGATCCATCCGGCGATGTCGCTGTAAACTGCTCAATCTGTACCACCGACTTGCCTTGTTCCCAAGCTCTCTTTTCTGCCTCGGAGATATCCTCCCGTAACCAACGGTCAACTTCCGCGGACTCCACATCTTTGGAAGCTGCCATCAGGCCACGCTTCACGGCTTCATCAAATTGCTCGTTACGCATCTTTACCATCTCCTCTATGTAGCTGATTTGCAGATACAATAGACTGAGGAAAGATAGCCCCATAACGACGCCTAATATCCATATAGTTGACTTCTTCATAGTCACAAAATTAACACTCCCTAATTAACACTCCTAACAAATTAACCTGATTTAACCGCGAGTTCTCGTAAATTAACCGAAAGGCATTTTTTAAGTTGCATTACGAGCATTATAACAAATAGGCGTGTCTTTGGTTTGCAAATTTAATAAAAAATTAATTATTCACATTCACATTTACGTATGTTCTTAATCAGTGTTAATAAAAAAGCCATTACTCCTCGTTCTGAGGGAGTAACGGCTTTAACAAATTATAAAAACAGACGAAGTGAAGTCTTTTATTCTTCAGTTTGCTTAGCTTCAAACTCCTTAACGAGCTTGTCTTGTACATCACTTGGAACAAGTTCATAGCTGGCAAACTTCATGATAAACGAAGCACGTCCTCCCGTCAAAGAGCTCAACGCTGTAGAATAGGATGACATTTCCTTCAAAGGTACTTTAGCAATCAGCTTTTCATAACCGGCTTCACTGCTCATACCCATAATCATGGCACGGCGTCCCTGCAAGTCACCCATCACATCGCCCATTCTATCCGACGGAACAAATACTTCTACATCATAAATGGGTTCAAGAATCTTCGGACCTGCATTCTTAAATGCTTCACTGAACGCATTACGTCCCGCCAGCATGAAAGAGATTTCGTTCGAGTCTACCGGGTGCATCTTACCATCATATATAATCACACGCACATCACGAGCATACGAACCGGTCAACGGACCTTGCTCCATGCGGGCCATGATACCTTTCAGAATAGCAGGTAAGAAGCGTGCATCGATAGAACCACCCACGATACTATTAATAAATACCAGCTTACCGCCCCATTCCAATGGTACTTCTTCGGTTCCTTTTACGTTAATCTTGAATTCCTGAGCACCGAATTTATAAGTATCGGGCACTGGCATACCTTCATAGTAAGGTTCTACAATCAGATGCACCTCACCGAACTGACCTGCACCACCTGACTGTTTCTTATGACGATAGTCTGCACGAGCTGCTTTCGTAATCGTTTCACGATATGGAATTCTCGGCTCTTCAAACTTGATTTGCAATTTCTCATTGTTTTCCAAACGCCATTTCAAGGTACGCAGGTGGAATTCCCCTTGTCCATGAACGATGGTCTGGCGCAACTCCTTAGATTGTTCTACAACCCAAGTCGGATCTTCCTCGCGCATACGATTCAGAATGACCATCATTTTCTCCGTATCAGCTTCATTCACAGGTTTGATGGCACGTGAATATTTGGAATTCGGATATTTAACGAAGTTGAAGCGATTCTCCGTACCTTTACCATTCAGCGTATTGCCGGTATGTACATCTTTCAACTTCACAGTACAGCCTATATCACCGGCTACCATTTCTTCTACCTTGATGCGGTTGGCACCCGCACAAGCATATATCTGAGCAATACGTTCCTTCGAGCCACGATCGGCATTTGTAAAGTCTTCACCCTCGTGCACTTTACCACTCATTACTTTGAAGTACTGAACATCACCAATGTGAGGTTCAACAGCTGTTTTAAAGAAATAAAGAGAGGTCGGGCCATTCGGATCCGGTTTCACAACCTCGCCACGAGTATTATGTATCGGCGGCATTTCGTCCACAAACGGAACTACATTGCCCAAGAACTCCATCAGACGGCGTACGCCCATATCTTTACCTGCACATACACAGAACACAGGGAACATGCCACGTGAAGCCAGACCTTTACGAATACCTTCGCGCATTTCATCCTCTGTCAGTGATTCTTGCTCAAAGAATTTCTCCATCAGGCTTTCGTCATGCTCAGCAGCAGCTTCCACCAGTGCTTTATGCAGTTCGGTTGCTTTATCCATCTCCTCTGCAGGAACATCTTCGATTGTAGGCGCACCACCTTCGGGCCCCCACGAATATTTTTTCATCAGAAGTACATCAATCAACGAATTGAAGTTCGGTCCGGTAGCCAACGGATATTGCACGGGAACTACCTTCGAACCATAAGCTGACTTCAACTGCTCCAATACCATATCATAATCACACTTCTCATGGTCAAGCTGGTTCACCAGGAAGATTACCGGTTTGCCCAGCTTTTCCGTATAGCGGAAATGGTTTTGGGTACCTACTTCCGGACCATATTGTCCATTTAGAAGTAAAATAGCAGTATCAGTAACATTAAGCGCCGTCATGGCTGCTCCTACAAAGTCATCACTACCCGGGCAGTCTATGATGTTCAGTTTCTTACCATTCCACTCCACATGGAAAACGGTGGAAAACACAGAATAGCCATATTCTTGCTCCACCGGGAAGTAATCGCTGACTGTATTCTTGGCAGTAATTCTGCCGCGACGTTTTATAATACCACTCTCATAGAGCAGCGCTTCTGTGAGAGTGGTTTTACCCGAGCCATCATTGCCAAGCAGGGCAATGTTCTTAATTTCATTCGTCTGATATACTTTCATGATATATAAGATTTAAAATGAATAATTCAGCATGCCTTCGCATACCCTTAACTTTTAGTGAGGCGCAAATTATGAATTTATCAAAAGAAAAGCAATAATTCGACAGTGTTACTAAACTATGTTCTCTAACATGTAACAACTAACAAGAAGATTTTCTTAACTTTACAGCGTAAATCATTATCCTCCAATTTATAATGAAAGAACTACTATCCTCCATCCTATTACTCATTTTTCTGTTTTTTACAGGATGCCAATCCAATGGTCTCATGCGCAGACAACCACCGCTCATTGGTATATCCTGTTCACATCCTAATGATTATTCGTCTGTACGAATGACTTATACAGAATCTGTAATACAAGCCGGAGGCACCCCGGTGCTTATTCCTATTACTACTGACAGTCTTGTTCTGACAGATATCATTAACCGATTGGATGGAATTATCCTGATTGGAGGAGCTGACATACATCCCTCTTATTATAATGAAGAACCTATAGAGCAATTGGGCGAAGTAGATTCACTTCGCGATGTCTATGACATTTCCCTGATTCGACTTGCTGCACACCGCAACCTGCCGATGTTGGGAATCTGCCGGGGCGAACAGCTTATAAATGTAGCTTTCGGTGGTACACTCTACCAGGATATACCGGCGCAGCATCCGGATACTACCATATGGCATCATCAGAAAGAGCCAAGCAGTGTGCCTACTCACATCGTTAATCTTCTGCCCGGTTCTATAATAGCTCAGCTTACAGGCCAAACGAAACTCTTCACGAATACGCATCATCATCAGGCGGTGAAACAAGTAGCGCCGGGATTCCAAATTACAGCGTGGGCTACAGACAGCATCCCCGAAGCTATTGAAAGTACGGATGGCCGTCCTATCTGGGGAGTGCAGTTTCACCCGGAGGCACTGACTATTGCAGGCGACACCGTAGCTGCCAGATTCTTCCATTTCCTGGTTAATAAAGCAACTGAATTCCAGAAAAGCAAATAGCAACTCAATTCAGAGTCCAATATCACTATCTCCGTACTATCTCCGTATCATCTCCGTATCATCTCCGTACTATCTCCGTATCAAGTCCGTACTATCTCCATATCTATAGGAATGGACTTGGTACGGAGTTGGTACGGACTTGGTACGGACCTGATACGGACCGGTCTTTATCTGTTCCTCACATATATAACAAGGTACGCGCGAACCATATTTATCCCTCAAATCGCATTGGTTTGACACAAATGACATCCTATAATGAATTATTTTTGTAGGTTAAAGTTAGGAAGCATTCCTATCTTTGCAACAGAAATAATTTAGAAAATAACTATAAATACCATTCAAATCATGAGAAACATTTTTTGGAGTGTGACATTAGCAGTTGCCTGTTTGCTGGGAGCCTTCGCGGCACAAGCGCAAAATCAGGCAACGACCAACAATGCCATTACGCCAGGTGAAGTATGGAACGACACCGACGGTAACCCCATCAACGCACATGGTGGCGGCATCCTCTACCATGAAGGAACATACTACTGGTATGGAGAATACAAAAAAGGTAAAACCATCCTGCCCGAGTGGGCAACCTGGGAGTGCTACCGCACAGACGTGACTGGTGTAAGCTGCTATTCTTCAAAAGACCTGCTGAACTGGAAGTTCGAGGGCATCGTCCTCCCGGCAGTGAAGGACGACCAGGGACACGACTTGCACACCAGCAAGGTGGTGGAACGTCCTAAAGTGATTTACAACAAGAAAACAAAAAAATTCGTGATGTGGGCACACGTGGAAAGTGCCGACTATAGTAAAGCCTGTGCCGGAGTAGCTATAAGCGACTCCCCCACCGGAGAATTCACCTATCTGGGCAGTTTCCGCCCCAACAATGCCATGAGTCGCGACCAAACCGTTTTTGTAGATGACGACGGCCGCGCCTACCATTTCTATTCATCCGAAAACAACGCCACCCTTTACATCAGTGAGCTGACGGACGACTATCAGAGACCCACCGGACGCTACACCCGTAACTTCGTTAAAGAAAGCCGCGAAGCTCCGGCTGTATTCAAGCGCAACGGGAAATACTATATGCTCTCTTCCGGTTGTACCGGTTGGGACCCGAACCAGGCAGAACTGGCTGTAGCCGACTCCATCATGGGCGAATGGAAAACAATAGGCAATCCCTGCACAGGCACGGACGCCGACAAGACCTTCTACGCCCAAAGCACTTACGTACAACAAGTAATGGGCAAGAAAGATATGTATATCGCCATGTTCGACCGCTGGAACAAGAAGGATCTGGAGAACTCGCGTTACGTATGGCTTCCCTTCTCCTTCGAAGGCGATAAGATAACTATCCCCTGGCGCGACAAATGGAGTTTCGACAGCTTTGCCGACCAAGGCCGCTTCGAAGCCGGCAAAGGCAGTTTCCTGCTGAATGGCAAACCGTTCGTAGTAAAAGCCGCCGAGTTGCACTACCCTCGTATCCCCAAACCCTATTGGGATCAGCGCATCAAGCTCTGCAAAGCACTGGGCATGAACACCGTCTGCCTCTATGTGTTCTGGAATTCCCATGAGCCACAACCCGGAACGTACGACTTCACGGAACAAAACGACCTGGCAGAATTCTGCCGCCTCTGCCAGCAGAATGACATGTACGTCATCCTGCGTCCCGGTCCGTATGTATGCGCCGAATGGGAAATGGGCGGGCTTCCCTGGTGGTTGCTCAAGAAGAAAGACATTCGCCTGCGCGAATCGGATCCCTATTTCATTGAACGCGTGAATCTCTTCGAAGAAGCCGTGGCTAAGCAAGTGAAAGACCTGACCATCGCCAATGGCGGTCCCATCATCATGGTACAGGTAGAAAACGAATACGGTTCTTATGGTGCGGACAAAGGATATGTATCTCAAATCAGGGACATCGTGCGTACTCACTTCGGCAACGACATTACCCTCTTCCAATGCGACTGGGCTTCCAACTTTACCCTGAACGGGCTGGACGACTTAATCTGGACCATGAACTTCGGCACAGGTGCCAATGTAGACCAGCAGTTTGCCAAACTGAAAAAACTCCGCCCGAACAGTCCTCTGATGTGTTCTGAATTCTGGAGCGGATGGTTCGATAAATGGGGGGCTAACCACGAAACCCGTCCTGCCGAGGATATGATTAAAGGTATCGACGATATGCTTTCCAGAGGAGTTTCTTTCAGTTTATATATGACACACGGAGGAACGAACTGGGGACACTGGGCAGGTGCCAACTCTCCGGGTTTTGCTCCCGACGTAACCTCTTACGATTACGACGCGCCTATCAGCGAATCCGGTCAGACTACTCCCAAGTACTGGAAGTTGAGAGAAGCTATGGCTAAATATATGGACGGAGAAAAACAAGCTAAAGTGCCTGCATTAATCAAGCCCATCAGCATCCCTGCCTTCAAATTCACAGAAATGGCACCGTTGTTCGACAACTTGCCTGCTGCCAAAAAGGATGAGAATATCCGCACAATGGAAGAGTACAATCAGGGCTTCGGAAGCATCCTCTACCGCACTACCCTGCCCGAACTGAAAGAGGGTGCCACCCTCACAGTGAGCGATGCACACGATTATGCACAGATATTTGTGGATGGGAAGTATATCGGCAAACTCGACAGAAGAAACGGTGAGAAACAACTCGTATTGCCCGGCTGCCCCAAAGGTGCACAACTCGACATCCTCGTAGAAGCCATGGGACGCATCAACTTCGGACGTGCCATCAAGGATTTCAAAGGTATCACTAAGAACGTGAAACTATCTACGGACATCAACGGATATCCTTTCACCTGCGACCTGAAAAACTGGGAAGTATATAACCTGGAAGATACTTACGAGTTCTATCAGGGCATGAAATTCCAACCCATACAGTCGCTGACAGACAACCTCGGACAACGCATTCCGGGTGTTTATCGGGCTAAGTTCCAGGTGAAGAAACCAAGCGATACCTTCCTGAACTTCGAAACTTGGGGCAAAGGTCTGGTCTATGTGAATGGTTACGCTTTGGGACGTATCTGGGAAATCGGTCCCCAACAGACGCTTTACGTACCAGGTTGTTGGTTGAAAAAAGGCGAGAATGAAATAGTAGTCTTCGACATCGTAGGTCCTAAAGAAGCCAAATCAGAAGGATTAAGCGAACCACTTCTCGACCAGCTTCTGATACAGAAACCTTTGACGCACCGCAACGAAGGCGAGAATCTGGATCTGTCCGCTGAGAAACCTGCTTTCACAGGAAGTTTCAAGCCGGGTAATGGATGGCAAGAGGTTAAGTTTGACAAACCTGTCACCGGACGTTATGTTTGTCTGGAAGCAGTGAGTTCACAGAATGGTAAAGACTTGGCTTGCATCGCCGAAATGTACTTCCTGGATAAAAATGGCGACCGCCTATCCCGTGAACCCTGGACGGTGAGTTATGCCGACAGCGAAGACGTATCGCACGTGAACCGCTCTGCCGATAAAACATTCGACCTTCAGGAGTCCACTTACTGGAGCACTACGGAAGGAAGTCCCTATCCGCATGCTATTGTCATCGACCTGGGCGCTACTCATACGTTGACAGGATTCCAATGCCTGCCCCGAATGGAAAGTGAAGTTCCCGGCGGCATCAAAGACTTCAAAATATACGTGAAACCGCAGAATTTCAAGTTCTAACCTGATTAACATATACAGAAAGAGCGGTATCATCTTGACGATGATAACCGCTCTTTCTGTATATGTATATTGCTTAAACAAAGAGAGAGCACCCGCAGACACTCTCTCTTCTTTATTAAATAGCCTATTGAAAACTCTAAAACTGCTAACTACCCTTTGTTAACAACAATCTTAACTAATCAATCCCTTATAAAACAATTCTATTATATCTTAAACTAATCCTACGCTATCACCAATCAATCTATCGCTTACACTTCGTAACCGACACTGCAAATGTACGGCGAAAATGTGAATACCATATAACACAATTGTTTCATAAAAGGTGATAATTCGGTCAAAATGGAGAAAAGAGCAGTATCTGGTCTAAAACAATACCTTCGTCCAATGCCTTAATCACCAGTTTATGCGATTTTCGTTTGCCGACGGGAAGTTTCACTTTCCGTATAGCTTGATTGCGCAACACATTTTCTTTCCATTCTTCACTGCGTCCTTTAGTTTCATAAGAAACGGTTTGCGGAGCCGATTTATCAACTGACAGGGTGAAACGCAGTTGCTTTTCATCCATAGGGTGATTGGGCAACAAGCGTATTTCAACTTCCACTGAATCGGTCTTCCAATCATTAAAAACAAAAGTAAGGGAAGTGTTTTTGCCGATACCTGCCGCTTTGCCCTCATATCCCAGACCTTCGTAGTGCTCAGGATTACCAGTGGTACAATCCATAGCATTCCATTTATAAGCAGGAGTTTTCTCTTTTACCATAGGAGTAATGGCGGTTTCATGTGCCACACGCTTAAATACAGGGAGTTTACGGGGCTGAAAATCCATCATGTGAATCCACTTGCCGTTTTGCAACGCATTATAACGGCGTGTCAGCGAAGCAATGCTATCGAAAGCTGCATCACTCTGTTCCCAATCGGCCTTTCCGTGACGGGCAAGCTGCGCATTCAGAAGTTTCCGGTTCATTTGGTCGGCAGCCTGTACGGGATATTTCACCAATTGCATATAAGCATCTTTCCGGTTGGCAGGAAGTTTGGCCTCAACTTCTTCGACTACGGAAGACAAAGTGGCATACTCCTTCAAGCGTTCACGGATGATCTGTTCACTCCAAGGTAGGTCTTTCACTTTCTTATAAACAGGGTCACGTTCTTCCTCACGCGTATTTCCCATAAATTCGGGCTTGCGGATATAAGCTAAGCGGTAATGCTCTTGCATAACCGGAAGCAGAGTCTCTGCATATTTGTTACCAAACTCTCTGCCCAGCCAATTCTGCAAATGGGTAGTAACTCCCTCTTTGGCTACCTGTTCTATATTCCATGCCATATCAAGGAATAGTTCAATCTGATATTCTGCAGGTTTGATATCACCAACATTCAGTACCCACATCTGCTGAATACCACGGTCGTAGGCCAACTTCATCTGCTGATAGAGCAGATACGGGCTGAAAGTGCCCAGCCAAAGATAATCGTGTGGACGTCCCCAATAGGATACATGATAATAGATACCGTTTCCACCTTTGCGGGCTTGTTCTTCCGGTGTAGGAAAGTGACGGATATAGCCATAATTATCATCACACCAGATCAGCGTGACGTCATCGGGCACCTGCAATCCGGCATTATAAATGTCAAGAACTTCCTTGTATGGGATGAAAGCCTGCGGAATGGCGGTAACATCTTTATTCACATACTTTTCCAACAAACCACGCTGATCTTTGAGCACACGCTCCAACACAGCTTTCTGTTCTTCAACAGTTTTGGCTCCCTGCATCTGACCGTCGTGCACGCCACGCATGCCCAAAGTATAGATATTTTCTTGTCCTGCCACTTCTTTCACACGGTCTTCCCAGAATTTGTAAACGGAGGCACTGTTATTCACATAGTCATAATCCCCCTCTCCCCTTCTTCTCCATTCGCCAGCAGCGCTGCACACCATTGGTTCGCAATGAGAAGAACCGATAAAGATTCCGAATTCTTCAGCTACTTCCCGGTTACCCTTTGTCAAGAAGAAGGGTAAAGTACACTCGTGCATGGCAGGCCAATAAGTATTAGCCCGGAGGCGGAGCAATAACTCAAAGATGCGACGGTTCGTCTTAGGACCAATTTGTTGCTGATCGGCAGGCTCGTAATTCTTACTACTCCAAGGCATCAATCCCCAGTCTTCATCATTGATGAAGATGCCACGGTATTCTACGGAGGGGGATTGCAAGGTTTTAAAGTCCGACGGCAATGTAAACGCTGTTTTCTTATCTGGAATCACATCCGCCCACCATTCCCAAGGAGAAACTCCCAAGAAGCGGGAGAGTTCCATAATGCCATAGGCTGTGCCATGCTGGTCGCTACCGGCAATCAGTAATTTACCATCCGGCAATACAGTAAGTAGAAAGGCTTGCTTTTGGCCATTCAGGGCAGAAATATCCACTCCGGTCTTAGCTATCAACGGGCTTTTACCAACAGTACCAATAATAATATCACCTTGTACGTCATCCACTAGTAGCGGTGCAGAAAGTACAGCTTTAAAATCACGGGATAATAAATCTAAAGCGGTATGTACCACCTTTTCTTCCGCATTGTCACAGGCTACTTTGACAGACTTCCCCGAAGATAGATTGAATTGCGCCCAACAAAGCTGAGTTATCAGAAACAAGAATAAACTTAAGATTCCTTTTTTCATGGTCAGTTACTTATGATTCAAAAATAATAAATCTTATCTATTGTCACAAAAGTGTTGTCACTTCCGTAAATGGTTTTAGACTTATCCGTCCACACCGGCTTTATGCCTGTGACTTCGATTAATAATGTATAATCTCCTTTAGGCAGCTTTGGAGTCATAATTCGGATTGCTTTCTCAGGATATTTACTATAAAAGTCGACTAATGAAGAATAGACGGTGTCTTTCCTGGCATTCAGCACACTTATCCTGGCATACCCGCTATGGCTATTAGATTCACCAGTCACAGCAGTATGGGTTCCTTTGAACGGAACAGCCAATACACTCCCTTTCATATTTGAAAACAATCGTCCGTTTTCTTCTTTCCAGGCAGCATCCGGCGTCATCTTTTTTACAGGAATCGTTTTTCCATTACGTAATGCATCAACAGGTTTCACACGATTGATATCCCAGCATTGCCAATATTCGGGAATGGAAATTTTCGTTCCATCTACTTGCAAGGGCATCCACACATAAGTAGCTGCAGAAGCCTGATGAGGGAACGACCAACGGTCGCCCATGAACATAGGAATCGTGTCGTTACCTCTTTTCAAAGGAAAAACAAAAGTGCTTTGTGAGTTATACGTCAGGGTTCCTTCGGGGCAGAATATCCCCTGCTTTGTCCATGGACCTTCAATGGCGGGGGCAGTGAAATAGAAGTTATCATTCTTTTCCCAACTCGTCAGATTTGAGAACAGCATATAGTACATGCCATTCTTCTTGAACATAGCAGGCGATTCGCCCGAACCTTTGACATGAGCGACTTCAGCCTCTATCGAGCGGTAGTCTTCACTCAATCTGTAGATAGGCCCATGATGAATAAGCAGATAGCCTTTACCATCCGTATCCTGAAAAGTTCCCATATCCCAACGTTTGATGGGGTTGCCGTCATAGAGCAGAGGTCCCTGCAATTTGTATTCCCCATTAATCGTTTTGCAAGTAGCGTAACCGATATAGGGATCTTTATATCCCAAATCATCGGCATGCATATACATGACGTATTCTCCGGTAGAAGGGCATTTCATCACTTTCACCCGCTCGCCTACACGGTCAGGCCCCAATATACCATCGGGTTGCACCGGCAACACCACTCTTTCAAACTTCCAGTTCACCAGATCGTCCGAAGAGTAACAACTGAATCCCGGAAAAGCATTACTCTTATCCGATTTATACTCTCCGAACAAATAATATCGCCCGCCATCTTCTAGAATGCATGCACCATGTGCATTGACAATATTCCCCTGATCGTCAAACCATGGTATGCCATTATAAACTACTTTTTTCGAGTCTTGCGCCGAACACGCTCCCAAGCTCAATCCTATCAGGACCGCCAATAGAAAGGTACATTTCATTGTTATATCATTCATCAAATTAAAAACTTACTTTTATTGCTCCACCATGCGGGTCGAAAGAGAAGGTAAATTTATCTCCTGCATCCTTCACCGCCAATACCTGTTTTCCCTGGCTTACTTTTATTTCAGACTTTCCGTTTTTGCTCACTACCATCGTTAACGGCTCACTAAACAGCTTATCATCCAGTGCCAAACGAGGTGTTATCTTGAAGGAAGACTTTTTCTTAGTAATATCCAGTTGTATGTTTTTTCGCTCTTTCACATAAGCTGCTACTTTGCAATAGGTATCAATCCAGATATTGTTTTCCAAAGCTTTCACCCTTTTAAAGTGTTCCCACAATATCTCCGGAGAGCTAAAAGCATCATATCCCGTTGCAATACCATGAATCATTGCCACTCCCCATTCACCTGCGATAGTGAGTTCCTTCACCCATTTATCTAAAGATTCGACGGTAGATTTCGATTTATCACCACCAATACCATATTGCTTTGTACGGGTGCCGACTCTGCCCTTTGAACTTATCTGCAAAATATCTTCATTGTAAGCATTGAACGGATAACAGAAAGTAAGCGATCTCTTCCCTATCCGAGCAAGGATGATGCTATCATTCTTTTCCACTTCCGTTTTCACTTCTTCCAGACTAAGACGCTTTAAATTGGTATGCGACCAACTATGACTGGATATTTCATGTCCTTTGTCAGACATTTCTTTCATCTGTGCCCAGGTCATACGTGGTTTACTTTGTTGTGCCGCTTCATTCTCAATTCCTTTTCCCCATATCCAGAAAGTGCCTTTGAATCCTACTTTCTCCATTTCGGGGAAAACAAGCGTGTAGTGTTCTTCCAAACCATCATCGAAAGTATAGCTGATGGCACATTGCTTGTCGTCCTTATAATTCGCTACATATATTTCCGGATCATGATGACGTACATAAGGCGCCAGTTCCGGCACAACTTTGGCAACTGCTTCCATCGCAATCCCGGCTACCACCTTTCCACCATAAATGTTCAAATGGGTGTTATCAATCTTCCCTTGCGGACAGAAATCATATTTCCCGGCGGGTACCCACATGAAAAGGCTTTTTGACTTCTCCACTCCCATGCCGACTACTAAATCATGTGTCAGTTTATTCAAATCCACAAAAGGGGCATTCATTTCTTTTGCCACTCTTCGAGGTGACTCCAGATACTCTCCATGAGTGTCTACCAACGTGTTTCCTTCTACTTCATAACTGCCCTTTTTTTCGGTAGCTCCTTCCGGAGGAAAGTTCCGGCGTACAATGGAATTGAACAGTACCGGATGAGCACCCTTTTCACGCGTCTCCCTTACAAACCGACGTAAGTTCTCATCGAAAGTGCTTCCGGGAACTGTATGCAGTTTTTCAGCAGGCTTCTCATCATTATGTCCGAACTGGATGAACACGTAGTCCCCACTTTTCAGTTTAGAGAGTACAGTATCCCAACGACCTTCATTGATAAAACTCAGTGAACTCCGACCATTCATGGCATGATTATCCACCCGTACATCATCGGTCAGGAAGCCCGGAAGCATCTGTCCCCAGCCACGTTCAAGATTTCCATTCCTCAGACTTTTATTCGCCATGGTAGAATCACCTATCATAAAAATGGTGATTATATCCTTCTTTCCGGTAGTAAAAGCAGAAAAAAGAAGAAGTGCACAAAGTGCAAATAGTAGTTTCAACTTCAAGTTTCTCATGATATTATATAAATTTCAGCAAAAATAGGAAAGAACACAAAGACAAGACATGGAGTAATGTGCAATCACCTGCATTATTGTTCAGAAAACCCTATAATACTTCATCGGAATTGCACCAATAGCCCTAGTATGTCTACAAAGCGGCAATCCACCCAATTGCCATCAACATCCTCATAATAACGAATAATAGTATTGAGACGCTCGTCCTGTGCCTCATATTTGTCATAAAAGTCCCAAGGCATTTTTAATCCTCCCCATACAGTAAGCAGCGTACCTGTTTTCGTTTTATAAGCAGGTGCCTGAGGCATAACACAAGCAAAATAAGTCCAGCCATACGAGGTATTAGAAACAAGTCTTCCGATAGCAAAATGACTTCTTTGTTTGCTGCACTTTCATTATTTATATCGAAATTTTCAGAAAAAGTTTTTATCCAGTTTTACCACCATACTCTCATAAATCTTCCATATCCCTTTATTCATCGGATATATAGCCATGAGAGCAAACCAAGAGAATGGTATGAGAGCAACTATTCACTCTCATAGTCATCCCGCAATATTTTCTCCTTAATATATTAATTATTACCGTAATATCCTTTTCCCGGCACATAAATCGGTTGCATCAGTCCACCCATATTTTCCAGCTTTCCTTCATCGCGCAGGCGGCGGATATGGCGCATTGCAGTACTTCTCACCATTCCGCACAAACTCTGGAAATCGGTTCTTCTCAGGAATTGGTGCGTGCGGAAGTAATTCTCCAATCGACGGTCAATCTCTTCGTTGGTGATTTTCTTAAAACTCAAATCCCCCTTCAAGCACTGCACTTTGAGGACACCGAATTCAGTCTTCAATGCCTGGTCGGCACGAAACTTGATGCTTTTCAGCTTTACCTTGGTTGACTTTCGTTTAGTGTCCACCGTCACCGGCTCCGTGCAAGTGAGGCAGGGATAGAAGTAGCCGATGCCATCCAGATGCACCTGCCGCCCTTCGCCAAGTTCCTCACCCATGACGTGCGACAGGGCATCGAGCACAGCCGAGACGTCAGTCTCCGTTAGCGAGCAGCGACTCTGAATGCGGCGACGCAACACATCGGTACTCGTAGAGCCATTCAACTTGATGCGCGGATGCAATGTTTTCTCTCCCTCTTGTTTGTCCGAAGGCTTCGGAACTTCATACCAATCAAATAATATCGCCATTGTTCTATGTTTCAAAGTAACTGTTTCTGTTCTATTTATGCCCCACATAATAGGAGTAAATGCCTAATGTTTCTCATGCTTAGGCTTCACATTCTTCATAGGCTCACATCAGTGGATAAATTAGTTCACAGTTATGAATAAATTTGTTTATAGCTATGAATAGATTTATCCACTGATGTGAGCCTATGAAGAATGTGAAGGACAAAGATAAACAATTCATAGGGAAAAGCAAACAAAGTAAGGACAATAATCAAAAGAAACACTGGCATTACCTTCTTTATCCTGATTAAATTCTCTACCTTTGCAAGAGTAAAGCATCAAATTAAAACATGAAAGTCACCCTGATAAGAACCGATAAAGAGCACGGCAAAGAAGCTCTCAGCACCTGCGAAACAGGCGCATTATTCGAAAAAATAAAGACAGAAACGAAATCCGGACATATCACAGCCCTACGAAGCATTCTGCCGGCACTGGAAGGTACACATTCACAGTACGAGCACATTGATAAATTGCCTCGCATTTATCCGGCCGTGGAATACACCCGCACCAAAGAAGGTGAACGGCGGATGAAACAGTACAACGGACTGGTGCAATTGGAAGTGAACAAGTTGGCAGGAATGGCGGAAGTGGAGTACGTGAAGCAACAGGCAGCACTCCTCCCCCAGACTTTCGCCGCCTTTTGCGGTTCCAGTGGCCGGAGCGTAAAGATATGGGTGCGCTTCGTATTGCCCGACGGCGGCAGATTGCCCGCGAAAGAAAAAGAAGCCGCCCTGTTTCATGCCCATGCCTACCGTCTGGCTGTGAAGTGCTACCAGCCCATCTTTCCGTTCGACATCGCCCTGAAAGAACCCTCGCTGACACAGAATTGCCGCATGACATTGGACAAGCGTCCCTATTACAACCCCGATGCCGTAGCTTTCTGCCTGGAACAGCCGCTCTCCATGCCCGGCGAAGAGACTTTCCGGCAACGGAAGCAGCAGGAAAAGAATCCGCTGGCACGGCTGCAACCGGGACATGAAACAGCCGGAACCTTCACGATAATTTACGAAGCAGCCCTGAATCGCGCCTTTCAAGAAATAAGCAACTGGAAGCGAGGCGACGACCTGCAACCGTTGCTCATCCATCTGGCCGAACATTGCTACAAGGCGGGTATCCCCGAAGAAGAAGCCGTGCGGCAAACGCTCATTCACTATTACCGCGAGGCGGACGAACAACAAATACGGCTGACTCTGCACAACCTCTATCAGGAATGTAAAGGATTCGGTACAAGAAACAGTTTCAACAAGGAGCAAGAGACCGCTTTCTTGCTGGAAGAATTCATGAAGCGGCGTTATGAGTTCCGTTACAACACCGTGCTCGATACTCTGGAATACCGCCAGCAAGACTCTATCCACTTCTATTTCAAACCTGTGGACAAGCGCGTGCGCAACAGCATCTCCATCAGCGCCCTGAAAGAGGGCATCCGTGCATGGGACCGTGACGTAGACCGTTTCCTGACTTCGGAATATATTCCGTTCTACAATCCCGTCGAAGAATACCTTTACGACACAGGTCAGTGGGACGGGAAAGACCGTATCCGGGCACTCGCCGCACTGGTGCCGTGCAGCAATCCGCACTGGAAGGAACTGTTCTACCGTTGGTTCCTCAGCATGGTGGCTCATTGGATGGGGCTTGACAAACAGCATGGAAACAGCACTTCGCCCTTGCTGGTAGGTGCCCAAGGGTTCCGCAAATCAACCTTTTGTCGCATTTTGCTGGCACCCGAACTTCGTTTCGGCTATACGGACAGCATCGACTTCAAGAGCAAACAGGAGGCAGAACGCTACTTGGGGCGTTTCTTCCTGATTAACATTGACGAATTTGACCAGATCAATGTCAACCAACAAGGTTTCCTGAAACATTTGTTGCAGAAACCAGTTGCCAACCTGCGGAAACCTTACGGGAACACCATCCAGGAGATACGCCGTTACGCCTCTTTCATAGGTACCAGCAACCAGAAAGATTTGCTCACCGACCCCAGCGGTAGCCGCCGTTTCATTTGCATCGAAGTGACGGCTCCCATCGAAACGAATGTCACCATCAACTATAAGCAACTCTATGCACAGGCCATACACGCCATCTACAAGGGCGAACGCTACTGGCTGAACGATGAGGACGAGGCCATCCTGAAGCAAACGAATCGTGAGTTCGAGCAAGCCAGCCCCTTGGAACAACTGTTTCATTGTTATTTTCGTCCGGCAAATGCGGAAGAAGAAGGAGAATGGCTCACTGCCATGCAGATACTGAATTATCTGCAAACAAAGACGAGGGACAAACTGGCCATCAACAAGGTGGCGCAGTTTGGACGTGCACTACAGAAATTGAACATACCTTGCCGGAAGTCCATGAAGGGAACGCTTTATCATTTGGAAAAGCTAAATGGAGATTAATGCAGGATATTCAGTAAGTGTTTCTTAAGCATAGGGCACGTCCACCCTCCTACGTCTATCAACGTATTTCTATGTTCAAAGCATTACCTTCGGCATCAATACGGAGTTCTTGTTTTTCAGCGTTATACTTCCAAGAAGCAGCATTCCTCACCTTCCTCACAGATGGCATATTCTTTAATATAAAAGTATATTTCTGCGATGTGCCACTACTAACCTGCAGTTTGCCTGTTTGCTCATCATAAGTCACCAGACAATCTTCATACTCAATGCCATCTCCACACGGGAGATGTAGCAGACGGGTAGCAGTTCCATTAGGATAAATCAGGATAGTTTTGCGTCCTGCCATTGAAGCATCCCCCAGTTCGGTTACTCCACTGGACACATTTAACGGCAGAATGGCTCCCGCCTTTACAAATAAGGGGAAACACTCTAACGCATACACTTCTTCTATCAAACTGCCTGGAGCATACTTTGTCCCATCATAGAAATTAATCCATTCTCCTTCGGAAGGAAGATGAAACGATATACGGTTATCAGCCGATGTGATAGCTTTGGTAAATAAATAATCTCCCACCTGATGGCTTTCTTCCTCATAAGATGCATTCTTTATCAAAGAACCGCCATGCAAATGTGCATCCACAACTGTTGAGAATAAATAGGGAATCAGTTCATCGTGCAAAACTACACAATAACGATAGATTTCCTCTACATCTGTGCCATGCCACCAAGGCAGATGATTACTGAAAGCGCCATTCTCACCGCCATTAATCATACAGGCGGTCATACAGCCAAATTGTGCATAGCGCACAAACTGCTCTTTATTGGAACGCTTCATGAAAAAACCTGCAACTTCGCATCCCGGTGAACCATAGCCACGTTTTGCCGACTGATAAATATTCTGAATTTGCAGTTTCAAACCCTTCCAGTCACCGGAGAAGTCTCCACACCATCCCATATTCATCTTTTCCACACTAGCTGCATAACCTCCCTGATGTGAATAGGGACGAGCGATAATAATGCCTTGCGGATTCTTTTTTACCGTATAATCGTACATAGCATCGTAGTAATAAGGGCGAAATTGCTCATTACTCATCTGACCAATAGATGTATCTAGAATATCTCCAAACCAGAATTCTCCCTGATCGACCTTCCAGCCATAGACACCATCGATAAAGACTTTATCCAGTTGCTTATACCACCAGGCTACTGCTTCTTTATTTGTAAAGTCGATATGTACCCCTTCTCCTTTCCACCAGGCATGCGGCTTACTCTGATTTATGCCATACCCTTTAGAAACGACTTCATCATACGTATCGCTTTTTTGAAAACGGGTATCCTTGCACTTTATATTGACTGCTCCTGTAAGCCATAGAAGCACCTTCACATCTTTACTCTTAAAATAATTAATCATATCCTTCGGGTCCGAATAGCGTTGCGTGTCCCAGTTAAAGTCATTATAGGTCGTACTCCAAGGACTATCAATGATAACAGCACCTACCGGAATATTACGCTCTAAATACCCGTCGACGAGTGCTTTTGCCCCATCCGCCGTATTAATACTATCTTCCCACGCTACATGTTCAAAAGCCCACGCCGGAGTAATCGGTGGATTTTGGGCACTCATGGACACACATATCAGAATTGAAATTGTAAGTAATAAAAGCTTCTTCATATTGTTTTGTTTTCTAATTATTGTGCATAACCTTCGTTTTGCTTAAACTCTATATTCAGCACCTTGTAACTATTAATAGTAGACAAGGGCACCGGACGATTAATGTGGTAGGGTTTAATTCCTATTCCATTTACACCATTTTCCGGATTCGTATCGGGATTTTTCTCTTTAATCCATTGGCAGAATGCATCTTTGTCTAACGCACGTTTCAGCATTTGCCATCTGAAGAGTTCCCCTCCCAGTTCACGGGCTCCTTCATCCAGAATAAATGAAATATCAATATCTTCCGGATTTACAGTCAATGCTTCTTCGTGCCCTGGTATCAAAGCCCGTTGGCGAAGTTCCGCTATCACTTGTGCCGCCTCATCTTTCCTACCCAGACGGGTATACGCTTCTGCCAACGTCACATAGACTTCTCCCAACCGAATCAAGATTGCATCCTTATAGGCATATTCCTGTTTTGCAGTTGACCGACTGCTATCCAGCCATTTAGTCACATTATTGGCACAACTGCGAACATTGGAATTATTAAGGACTGATCCCGTTTCTATATCGTAAATATCGGCTACATCATCACAGATAATACCTCTATTCTCATAAGCCGACTTAACTTCTTGAGGAAGAACATCGAGTGCACGGATCAATAAAGTGTCCGAAAAATCAGGTAGTTCGTTCCAATCGTCAGTACGGCAGTAACCTGATATAAAAGTTGCATCACGACGTTTATCATACTTATTAAATACATGAATAAAATAATAAGTAGGCATCACAGCACGATATTCACGGCCATAGAAGACACTATGCGCTTGCAGACCATTAATTGTCTTAGAATAAGAACGCACCGAACGGTTTACTTGTGAAACCCAATAACGATGGATGAAATTATTCTGAGCATCAAATGTTGTATTGCCATATTGTATGGACCAGATAATCTCACTATTTTCAGTATTATCCGGTGAAAAGATGCGACTGAAATCACTTTCTAATTTATATCCATAGTCATTCTTTAATTCAGTAGCCACTCTCACCGCTTCTTCATAACAGTGCTTTTTGTTCTGTATCCCAACCTCACCAATCAATGTTTCATCATAAGCTGCCAGAGACATCAAGACACGCATCCGAATGGCCTTGGCAATACCCTGATCCATACGTCCGAAACTTGATGAACGTACTTCGGAAGGAGCTTTCAGACTTTGGTCTGCAATCTCCAGGTCTGCAAGAATACGCTTATAAAAAGCAGCAATCCCCGGTTGGGTTCCTCCTATCTCTTCCGGACTGGTAATAGGCATCTCAGCATAATATGCGGCAGGTCCATAGATTTCAATAATCTGATGTAAATAAAAGGCACGCAAAGCGTGAGCTTCCGAAAGAAGTTCACTGCGCTTGCTTTCCGAATGAAAATCTGCGGCATTAATCGAGTTGATACTTGTATTGATGGTGGAAAGTGCTACATACAACCATTTCCAGAGGCCTTCGTTGCTACTATTATCAATCATGTATGTATCGGTATAGGTAATCAGTCCTTTCCAGTAGTCACGTACATTACCTCCATAAGCCATCAGGTCATTTCCTAATTCCCCTACCATAAACCACTGTTCCAGAAGTTCGGTATTGATCTGATACAATGACAGCAACTCAGCTTCAGCACCTTTTTCCGTCTGTGCATACGTATCATTAATAGACCCTTTCGGAGTTTCTTCCAGAAAACTGTCACAACCACAGAATGTCATCAATAAGGACAAACAAACTGAATATAATTTATAATTGAGTTTCATATCGTTCTATTTTAAAAAGTTAGATTTACACCAAAATTAATACTCTTCGGCACTGTCAGTTCTATGGAAGGAGATTCGGGAATCACATCTTCTTTAGCTGCCCTATACAGATAGAAGGCATTGCGCAACTGCACATAAAAACGTGCTTTGCTCACCGGAATATATCGTTTAAGTAATGAATGAAAATCATATCCTAATGTCATATCCTGCATTTTGATATAATCGCCTTTCATATATCCGCACAATTCACGATGATCGGCCCAGGTTGCATCCGCTCTCGGATAATCGTTTGAAGGATTATCCGGTGTCCAGTAATTTACATCGGGCACCCATCGGGTACCGGTTAGAATCACGTGCCAGCCGTAAGCATCATCATAGAAGACATAATCCCACCTACTCGAAATATTAAAGGAGAAATCCAAATTCTTCCACTTGAACGAGCTGCCTAATGAAACAATATACTTCGGATCAGTAGAGCCAAGGATCTTTTTATCATCAGCCGTAATCTGCCCATCCGGTTTCAAGTCTCTGATTTTTACATCTCCCGGTTTGCAACCATATTTAGCAGCTTCTGCCGCTTCATTAGTCTGCCAGATACCGGCTTTCTCATAATCATAAATCACATTAATGGGCTTGCCAATAAACCATTTGTTTGAAATATCATCCTGATCGTTTGTCAGGCTTATGATTTTATTTTCATTGACTGACATATTCAGGTTCATATCCCACTGTATATCTTTTGTATCGACTAATATGCCGCTTAAAGAAAGCTCGATACCTCTATTCTGTGTTTTACCAATATTTTGCCAGATACGCGAAAAACCAGTAGTTAAAGGTATGCTACGCTGCATCAGAAGGTCTTTTGTTCGGGTATCATAGAATTCAATATAACCGGAAAGACGGTTATTGAACAATCCAAAGTCCAAACCGATATTATTGGTGTGGGTTATTTCCCAACTCAACTTCTTGTTAACCAATTTATCGGGTCGGTAAGCATAAATGCCTTTTCCTCCTTCTCCGAACTGATAACCATAACTTCCCAAGCCCGCCAAGGTAGAATACGGGTCAATAGCCTGATTACCTACTGTTCCATAGGCATAACGCAACTTCAGGTTAGAAATCCACTTGATATCTTTCATGAACGGTTCTTCCGCAATTCTCCATGCCAGACCTCCTGAAAAAAACGTAGCCCATTGGTTACCTCTAGCCAAACGAGATGAACCATCTGAACGCACCGAGATATTGGCCAGGTACTTTCCCTGATAATCGTAGCGCACACGCCCCATAAATGAAGCTAATGCCCAGTTACTGTAACCGCTTCCTATTTTCTGATTCTCAGTATTAGTACCCAGATTATGATAAAGCAACTGCTCCACATCCAGATTCTTGCCTTCGGCCGACATATCGTCATACTGGTAATTCTGTATTTCAGTGATAGCATCCAACGTGATATGGTGCTCATTAAAGGTATTATCATAGGTCAACGTGTTATTCCAGGTCATCATATATGAATTCTGACCGCTCTTACCTGAACGATTCAACCCGCCGTTTGCCTGAAAAGACTCACTTCCATAAAAGAACCCTTTTTTCGTATCACTATATGTATAGCCGAAATTACTATGTAAAGACAAGTTGCGCAACGGATGTACATTTGCAGAGAAAACCATATTCACACTTGTATTCTCCGTATCATTAGCATACTGCCCGTCCACATAGTCTGCAAGGATATTTACGCTGGATTCCTGCGGATTAGGATACATGATCAGATCTCCATTCTCATCATAGGGCTTTGATAAAGGTGTTCCATAAAACAGTGCCTGCCCATAGGTGGCAAAACCACTGCTGTTACGCTTGCGCAAACGCATGGTTGCCCCCAAATCAAGCCATGAAGTAAGCTTATGATCAATAGTAGATGTGAAATAGAACTTCTTTGCCTCGCTGTTCTGATTGTAACCTTTATCTTTTTCGTAAGCAAAACTCAGACTAAATTTTGTTTTCTCGTTACCAGAAGATACAGACAGGTTGTGTTTTTGTGTGGAACCATCACGGAATACCAAATCCTGCCAATCATAATATTCTCCATTACGAATCATCTGAAGTTCCTCGTTCGAAAAGATTTTTTCATCGCTCACTTCCTGCTCCCATAAGTCATTAGCCATTTTATATGAATCCCTGCGCATTTGCACGAACTTCTCTCCTTGCATCATATCCATAAAATGCGGTTTGCTGATTCCATAGAAAGCGTCATAGCTAACGGTTGTCTTACCTGTTTTTCCACGTTTGGTTGTAATTATAATCACACCATTAGCACCACGGGAGCCATAAATAGCAGCACTTGACGCATCTTTTAAAACCTCAATAGATGCAACTTCATTCATGTTCACCACATCCAGTGAGGCAGGTACTCCATCCACAATTACCAGTGGAGTGTTGCTTGCATTCAATGAACGTGAACCACGGATGCGGATACCACGGTCGTCACCCTCATAGCGTGATGCCTGAATATCCATGCCCGGCACTTTACCTTGCAAAGCATCGGTAATGCTGGTAGATGCCGAAGCAGCAATTACATCTCCTTTTACAGAAGCTACGGAAGCTGTCAGGTCACTTTTCTTTGTCGTACCATAACCTATCACTACCACATCATCAAGCGTTGTGGCATCTTCTACTAATACAATATTTATATGTCTATTTCCACCTATTGAAACCTCTTGTTTTACATAACCGATAAAAGAAACCTCCAAAACTCCTCCGAGTGGTGCTTCCAAAGAGAAATTACCATCTATATCAGTAATTGTACCATTATTAGTAGTACCTTTCACCAATATATTGGCACCAATAACCGGTTCACCCGCTATATCCTTTACCGTACCTGTGACAACATGCTGGGCATGTGCACAAAGAGTGGTAATACATAACATCATACAAGCTACCCAAAGCCTTCTGAGTAAACATAACATTTGACTGTGTCGTTTCATAAATATTAATTTAAATTGTACCTAAAAAAGGAGCTGATATGCCGGCTTATATCAACTACCGACAACAAAATTAAGCATGAAAAGATATAGAACCATACAAAATACAGGTTCATATATTCTTTTCATTCGTATGAAACACGATTTAAACTAAAAATCTAATTCACAACATGTTAACAATTAAACCTCACGATTGCAAATAATCGTATGCAATAAAAACAGCTACATTGAAAATCCCAAAAGGAGAATATATCACAATTATTTTCCGGCAGATTCAACCTGCTGCATATATTCATTGGGAGTAATACCGGTAGTTTCTTTAAAAGCTCGGAAAAAAGTAGTATATGAACTAAAACCACACAGACCGGCTAATGCTTTCAGAGTATAACGATCATTTTCATTAGAATTGACTAATCGCTTAAACTCATCAATGCGATACTCATTAACAAAATCATAATAGCGCGTCTTAAGGTTTACATTGAAAATTTGTGAAAGTGTTTGAGCAGAAGAGCCTACTACTTCCGCTACATGGGCTAGCTTTAGTTCCGGATTCAGAAAAGCTCGTTCTTGTTCCATATAATTTTTTAACTTACCAATTAGGGCTTGAGCTTCTTCTTCGCTTATCTTTTTATTAAAACGATATTTTTCTTCTTCATTATGGAGCGATTTCATCTGAATAGTACTTTTCCCGGAATGCTTTTTCCAAATAACATAAATGACACCAGCTGCCAAAACCACACCGAGAACAACTCCCAGCCACAGCCATGCAGATAAAGAAGAACGGATTCTTATCCGAAAACTCTGCAGACTGTTCTCATCCATTTGCTTACGCACTTTAAAGGTATACTCTCCGGAAGGTAAATTAGAGAATTTGATAGAGTTTATACCTCTCAGTATTTTCCACTCTTTATCATATCCCTCTAATTGATATTCATATATCATCAGATCCGGAGTATCATAAGTAAGTGTAGCAAAAGTGATGTCCAAAGTATTTTGATCATCAGGCAAAACTATAACACCTCTTTCTTCTATCAGTTCCTCATATTTACCCAGCATAGACACACCATTTACCAAAAAGTCAGAGATAACAGTAGGAGCAGACTGGGGAACAGAGTGAATATCAGCAAATACAATACCTTTAGCAGTGGCCAGCCAAATTGTATCTCCACATAATTGACCATCATTAGAATAGGGTTCCGGTAACCCTTCAGTAGAAGAAAATAGAGTGAAGTGACTGAGAGAGCTATCTCCCCTTACAACACCACGCGATCCGACAAGCCAATAGTTATCAGTCTTATCTTGCAAAACCTCCCGTATAGAATACCCCAGATAACCAGCATCTTCGGGAGTACATACATAGCGCAAATGACTAAAGATACTATCACAGATAAATGCTCTGTTCTTATTAAAGCAGAATAAGAAGTTACCTTGACGATCTTCTGTCATATAAGTCACCGGTGGTAATTCATAAAGTCCGTCTGGCAAACTCTCGCTTGAAAAAGAGTCATCTTTAGTATTCAAAAATTGCAATCCCTTATCAGTAGCTACCCAATATCTCTTCTTGGTATCTATATACAAATAATTGACTTTATCATCGACCAACGTTGAATTCAGGCTTGTGTATACTTTTTCAACCTTCAACTGTTCATTATAGTAATGAAGTCCATCTAATGTCGTCATCCATAAACGTCCTTGATTGTCTATTGTAAAAGAATTCACAGTCAGATTAATATCAGTGAACCTTGAAATCTGCAAGGTTTGTCTATCCAGTTTATAAGCTCCTCCTCCTTTTGTTCCAATCAAAATATCATCATTAAACTTAATGAAAGTCGAAATCGCTCCGAAACTAAATCTTTCCGGAGAAGAAGGGAAGTACTCAATCTGCGACTTTGAATCACAAATATAATAGAATCCATTGGGGGTTCCTAAAAGTTTTATATCATCAACCAAGTACAGACAATCAAATGTTTTATTACGCAGTTCCTGGTTCCTAACCCTATAAGAACGAAAAGCTTTATTACGGAATTGCAAGTAATCTACTCCCGTATAGCGAGTAGCTCCTATCCACAATACATTCATATCATCCAACAACAGACAAGATACCATATCTGAAGTCAGATATTCATCATTATCATTAGGCATGGTAGATATGGAATGAATAATTTCCTGTTCGGGAAGAGAAATAAAAGAAACGCCACTGCCTAAAGTTCCGCAGCATAATATTCCGTCATGCAAAGAAAGAGCCGAAATACGATTATTTCCTATCATTGGGAGAAATGATGAATATTTTCCCGAAAGCATATCAAACACCACTACTCCATGAGTAGTGGTACCTATATAAAGCTGTCTATCGTCACCAACTATACATGAGAATTTTGATGAGAGTTTAGCTTCCTTACCGTAAACACGAATACTTCCGGTAGATAATGTGTAAGCAATAACTCCCTCAGGAGAAAGAAACCAAATATCTTTAGCAGTAGCATACGCACCTATAATTTGATTATATGCTGAAACTTCATCGGTAACCCGAAGATGTTCCATTTTTTGTTCTTCATCAACAATATATATGCCATTGGAAGTTCCCACATAAACCTTGTCATTTATGTAACACAAAGAACGAACCGGAAAATTGATTTCAGCAAATATACGAAGCAAGGTTCCAGATTTGGCTTCGTACTTCCATAATCCCTTATTCGTCCCTACTAAAAAATCTTTATTTTCTATCTCTTTAATTACAAAGACTTTTTCTACCCATTCCGGAAAATTAAAACATTTAAATTGCACACCATCAAAACGTTGGATTGTACTTAGAGTACCCAACCAAATAAATCCTCTTGAGTCTTTCGTAATGCAATTTACTTGCGGATCTTGCAAACCACTTCCATTATCCAGATTCCGTATAACTGCTAAATTTGCCTGTGAAGGAGAAACATGCCATACCAAAAGTATCACAAAAATCATAATTTCTGCGATTTGCGTTTCTCCTCTTTTATGTATCTTCATATTTTCAGGTCACTTAGATTCTTCATGGCAAAATTAAGAATAAATCTGCTATTTCCATGATTTCCTGAATTCTTTTCATAGCATTACTCGCTATGATTGTGCTTGGCTATTTTTATCCCTCCGTTGTAAACAAACCAAGCAATTCATTTTGTTTTAAAGGCTTTGCAATAAACAAATTGCATCCCGCCTCCAAAGCACAAACCCTGTCAGACTCAAAAGCATTAGCCGTAAGCGCAATAATCATAATTTCTTTATTGAACTCCCTAATTTTCCGAACCGCTTCCAGACCACCCATTATAGGCATTTTCATATCCATAAGCACAAAATCATAGTCCCCGTTACGAACTTCCTGAACAGCCTCCACACCATTCAGCACACGTGTAATCTCGTAATCTTTAAGAATATGATGCACTAATGAGTAATTGCCGTCATTATCTTCGGCAATCAGAATCTTCAAATCTTTCCTATTTGCTATTCTTACGGGTGTCTCCTGTTTTTCGGGCAGCACAACGACCGGAGTTTCTTCCTCCAACAAATCTACATCACACGGTATCCATGCCCAGAAGGTAGACCCTGCACCAGGAGTAGAAGTAAAACCGACCTCGCCTCCTGCACCCTCGATAATGGCACGCGAAATAGCCAACCCGAGTCCCGTTCCCTGCGCAAACTCATTTAATTTCTGGAAACGCCCGAACACCCGGTTTTGCAATTCCGGTGGAATGCCGACTCCTGTATCTTCAACATACACCCGGATACCTCCCCGTTCAAGAGTATATCCCATCTTGATATGTCCCGACTTGGTGCATTTCACCGCATTAGTGAGGAAGTTGGACCATACTTGTTTCAACCGGCTTCTATCCAGGAAGATGTTACACTCCGCACCCGAACTATCCAAAAGAAGCTCGACATCGGTATTTGCCACTTTAGGCAAGATCATTGTATACAGTTCGCTACGCAGTTTCGCCAAGTTGAATGTTTCCCTCTTACGCTCAAGAATTCCCGACTCAATCTTAGACAAGTCAAGGATATCGTTAATCAGACGCAACAACAATTCATTGTTGGACTGGATGATTTCTACATACTCTTCTTTCTCAGCAGGATCATCACAATGTGCCATGAGTTCGGAAAAACCAACGATGGCATTCAGAGGAGTACGTATCTCATGACTCATATTTGCCAGGAAAGCTGATTTGAGTTTATCGGCAAGTTCTGCCTTTTCTTTCAGTTCCTTCAATTCCCGGGTTACCCTTTCCCATTCCGTATTGTTGAAGCCAATGCCGGTATACCGAATTACTTTTCCTTTCCTGTCTCTTTCAGACTGGATGCCGGTAATCACCAGACTTTGCCATTCTTTATCCCACTTTGTCTTTGTGCGGTAATTAAAACTAAAATCCTTATCTATTCCGTTAAGCATAAGGCCAATAGACTCACGTACATGCTCCATATCATCAGGGTGTGCATGTTCCACATAGTCTTCCGGAGTAATGGGTGTTTCGGGATTATAGTCGTTCACCGGGTCATTGAAAGCTCTGAAAAGCCCACTTTCTACATCAAAATCCCAATAGGTCATACCAACAGTTTTGAAAGTAAGCTCCATCTTGTAGTTTCTTTCCTTAATTTCTTCATTCAGTTGGTGCATTTTGGAGATATTCTGACGGAATCCGGTATACTTTATTATATGACCTGCCTCATCCCGTTCGAAGGGAACTCCCATCACATGACAGTACTGCCATGTTTCATCATATTTCGTTTTTATACGGCAAGTCAGGTCAAGCATCTTGTCTTCACCCAATATCATGGATTGCGTGGCATCATTGTATGTGGAATAATCTTCGGGGTGTACAAATTCTCTAAATTCCTCCAAAGTTATCAGTTTGTCACCGATATAATCATTAACGGGATCATTGTATGATTCGATTTTCTGGGTTTGGGTGTCAAAATCCCAGTGGACAATATTGCTGACTTGCATAGCCAGTTCGCGTTTGGTAATCAGTTCCTGAGTTTTTTTTGCCATCAGCACTTTCTCGGTCACGTCCAATTGTGTGCCGATAATCAGTTGTTTGCCCCGATGCTCGGAAGACATACGCATGCGGCTTTCATAAAAACGATATTCTCCCTCTACCTCATTATAGTAACGTAGCGTTATGTGTCCATATTCTATCTCCTCGTTTATCAGTTGAGAGAACATCTGCTTTAACGGAGCATGGTCCTGGGGATGCAGTATTTCCAGCATTTCCTTCCATGGCAACATTTCCTTTGCAATCGCTTCTCCATATAAGGTGCTAAAGCTTTCCTTGCGCACATCATACACCCATGAAGACATATTGGCAGCACTCATAGCCATTTCCAAATTCTTCTTGTTTTCTTCTGTACGGAAATCTGCTTCCTTTAAAGCAGTCACATCATTAGAAAGCAGGATGTGACCAAGAATCGTCCCTTCGCTGTTTCGCAAAGGAACAACCTTAGCCTCATAAATCATGGATTTCTTATTATTGCTCACAAAGTAAGCATCATCGTTGATCCGATCGAAATCATACTCAAATTCTAAAGCAACCTCTTCGCCTGTCCGTATCTTTCTTTCAAGTTCTTCATCCATATAGGGACTCTGAAAGAGATTGACAATATTCACTACAGTTGATCGGTCATTGACACCATACATTCGCAAAGCATGGTCATTGATACTACGTAAAATACCGTTTATATCATATATATCAATACTTATCGGTAAACGGGCATACAAACTCTCTGCTAATAAAAGTTCCTCTTGGATTAGCTCAGGTGTCTCTTCTCCAGAAGGCATCACCTCATTGTCGTGGGAAAGGGTTTCATCTTGTTCCATCAAATTATCAGTTTTTGTCGGTACTTGAGTACTGGCAGATTTGTCGTTTCGGCAGTCCATATATTCAAACTTAAAATCTTTTATATAGAGCTTGCATGACAAAAGTATAACTTAAAAACGATATTCTAAAATTTAAAGTAATAAAACCGAAATAGAACTAACTTAAACAAGAAGAAAAATGGGAAAAGCAAAGAAAGACGGGATGAAAAGCAAAAAGACACGCCAGAGGAACCGGCATGTCTCTTCTATTAGAATATTCCATTATGAAGCTATACTATTTATGAGGAATATATATTTCCCCGACAACTAATTTATCGCCCGACAAATCTACTTCAAACAGATGGGGGATGCGGATATATCTCCCATTCACATCTTTGTGGCTGTGAACAGACATCAACCATTTGCCGTCCAAAGTCCGGAACAGCATGCCATGACCGAAGTTGGGAGGGGTAATGGGTTCTTTCTCCTGTATCCACGGGCCATCCAATGTCCCACTTTCGGAATAGGCAACACCCTGCGTGTAGTCCTGAAACACCCAACTTGTCCATATCATCCCTAAACGTCCGGTATCTGTGCGAAACAACCACGGACCATCGGTCACACGGTTAGGATGAATCTCATCACCCATTTTTTCGCGACTCCATGGTGAATCGCTGGCATGAAAGAGGATTTTCCCTTTACCGACAGAACCGCTTAAATCGGGTTTCAGTTCTATCTTTTCCATCGTGCCGTTCCAGTTCTGTAGCCACTCGTGACAATAGATCATATAGGGTTTATCGTCACGGTCTACCCAGAATGTACCATCGAGGGTAGGCATGTTTTCGGGCAGATAAGTGGGAGATTCCATAGGTTTATAAGGACCATCAGGATTATCACTGACTAAAATATGACTGGCGCGACGGGGAATTACATTACCTTTCACCGTATCAATCTTAATGGTATTGTTCGTAAAAGTGGCGAAATAGTAATATTTTCCTTCGTACTCATGCAGTTCTGCGGCCCAGATTTCAGGTTTGGGTCCCATCCATGATGTGGGGTCAGTCTCCGCAACACGATAAGGACCTTCCCAACGAGCAAGGTCTTTGCTCTTCCAGAGGAGGCCGCCGGTACCTGTCATATAATAGGTGGAAGTTTTCTTATTGGCAAGGATACAAGGATCACTCAAATGGATGGAGTCCAGCGGGATATTTGTTCGAAAACGGTTAGGAACCTTTTGCTGGGCGGACAGGAGTACGGAAAACAAGACAAATGCAAATAATAATACTTCTTTTTTCATAATAGGATTTTTTGTTAATCAGGAATGTGCAACCGGGCGAATAATGATCCGCCCCTACACGTATTGTCATTTTGTTGTAGGGACGAATAACTATTCGCCCGGAATGTATAAAGTGTCTTTCGACACAATTTTTAGAAATCTTATTCCACTTCTATACCGTGTTGCACCGGAGTGAGAATGAACGTGAATTCATAATCACCATAAGGCAACTGATATTGCTGCAACGGCCATGCACCCCAGCTATTTACACAGCCCAGCCCCATTTGTGTCTTGTCAATGCAGAGGTTTGTCAGGTCAGCCTGTTTCACTTCGGGAGAATGGCTCTGCCCTTTGTCCCAACCATCATCCAAAGACTCGATAGTATAGTGTAGAGCGGATGCAGAGAAAGGAGCTTCTGCCACAATCTGCAAGCCACGACCTGCGGAATTCAATTGCTTCCACCAACGAATATCAGTCTTCGTTCCTGTCTCTTGCGGACGGATGTAAGAGTAGAACTGCTCATCCACACTCTGACGATACAAGCCCAGGTCGGTCACATGGTTGCGGTCACTGTAGTTCTCTATCGGACCACGGCCGTAATATTCTATGGTTTCGAATGACTTAGGCATCTGCATCTGCATACCAAAACGGAACATAGGTGATACCTTTGCCTGCTGGTCGGCTGTCATCTTCTGAGTTACTTTCACAGCACCCTTATCATTGATGACATAAGTCAGATTCAAACGTGCAGAAACATTTTTCATATCATATTCCGCATTTACCAGTACTTGATTGCCTACGGTCTCCCATTTGAAAGAGGTTAGTTTTAATCCCGGGTTCTTCCAAGCAGCAAACTTCTGTTGCAGACCTGCACCGAAATCATTGTCAGTAGGTGCACGCCAGAAGTTGGGAGCCAAAACGGCATCTTCATTCATCATTTCCACACCTGCCACATTGTAACGACTCAGGTAACCGCTATGTTTGTCGAATTCCAGACGGAAGTTATCACCATTCACAATCAGATAATGCCAATCGTTCTCCTGCACTTGCGGAACAACAGTAGGAACATTTACACTTTCCACATTTTTCAGTTCCATAGAAGGAGCCTTGTAAGGATTCAGCACAAACTGATCTTTTGCCACGGCATATCCGGCAGGAAGTAATCCTTCGCGGTTCTTCAGACGATACTTCACGTTCAGCAACCATTCCTTGCATTCGCAGGTCTTGCCGATGTTCAATTTCACTTTAGCAGTCTGCCGCGGAGCAACGTTGAGGTCTTCTACACGGCCGGTACGAATTACCTTACCATTAGCCAGCACTTCCCAATCCATATAATAAGCAGACAGGTCACGGAAGAAGTATTCATTGTAGACATTTACTTCACCATTTTTCAGATCGGCAGGAGTTGTCCAGATGTTCTGATAGAAGTAGCCGACTTCGTACATGTGCGGATTAGGTACACGATCCGGACTGATAAGGCCATTATCGCAGAAGTTCTTGTCCGAACCGTCATAGCGGTTGAAGTCACCACCATAAGCATAAATGGTTGCACCGTCTTTCCCTTCCCACCGAATCGACTGGTCAACGAAGTCCCAGATAAAACCACCTTGCAGGTTAGGATATTTGCGAACCAAATCCCAGTATTCTTTAAAACCACCTTGTGAGTTACCCATTGCGTGAGCATATTCACACTGGATGAACGGTTTTGTAGCATCTGTACGCTTGCCGTATTTCTCCATATGTTCGTAACCGGCATACATGGGACAGTCCACATCAGTAAATCCGTTACCATGCGCCTGTTCATACTGTACAGCACGACTGGGGTCTTCATTCTTTATCCAGCGATAACATGCTTCGAAGTTGGGTCCGAAACCGGCTTCGTTACCCAGTGACCAGAAAATGATGCTGGGGTGATTGAAACCACGTTGCACGTTGCGTTGGTTACGTTCCATGTGAGCTTTGGCATAGTCGGTGCGTTTTGCCAGTGTCTTTTCGCGATAGCCCATACCATGTGATTCGACATTCGCTTCGGCCACCATATAGATACCATATTTATCGCAAAGGTCATACCACAGGTTATCATCAGGATAATGGCAGGTACGCACAGCGTTGATATTGAATTTCTTCATTATCTGAATATCCTGTATCATGCGTTCGGGAGATACTACATAACCACCATCGGGATCCATTTCGTGACGGTTGGCTCCTTTGAAAAGAACAGCCTTGCCGTTGACAAGTATTTGGTCGCCCTTCAATTCGATCTTGCGGAAACCTACTTTTACGGGAATAACTTCGTTGCTGCCTTGCAAGGTAGCACGCAGGGTATAGAGATAAGGAGTTTCGGCAGTCCATTTGTGAGGATTCTCCACATTCATCAGGACGTTGCCGCTACCTTTGGCTGTTGCAGTGGCTACTTGCTTGCCTGCTGCATCCAGCAGCTCCAGGTCTACATTTCCACTGCCTTTCAGGTCGAGTTTCACACTGAGGGAACCATCTTTATAAGTTTCATCCAGATCCGGAGTTACGCGGATATCCTGAATACGTTTTTTATTACGGGCATAGAGGAAACAATCACGTCCTACACCACTGAAACGAAAGAAATCCTGGTCTTCCAGATACGTTCCATCGCACCAGCGAAATACTTGGAAAGCGATAAGGTTTTCCTGTCCAGGCTTCAAGTAAGAAGTTAGGTCGAATTCAGCCTCCAGTTTACTATCTTCGCTATAACCTACATAACGACCGTTCACCCACAAATACATATTGGAAGTGACGGAACCGAAGTGTGCGATAATATCTTTCCCCTTCCAGTCAGCCGGAACAACAATTTCGCGACGGTAAGAGCCTACATGGTTGTTCTGTGTGGGGACTTCGGGAGGATTATTCTGAAATTGATTGCGCCAGGCGTAGCCGGTATTCACATAGATGGGGTCGCCATAACCGTTCAACTCCCATACGGCGGGAACCTGCATATCATTCCAGCCTTTGTCATTAAAACCAACTTTCCAGAAATCGGTAGGACGTTGGTCAGCATTGGGTACCCAGAAGAATTTCCAGGTGCCATTCAAAGTCATGTAGTTAGCGGATTTGGTTTTCTCGCCTTTCATGGCAGCATCTGCCGACTCGTAGGCGAAGTAGTTAGCGTGCATGGGTGCACGGTTCACAGCATTGACTTCCGGGTCAAGCCACTCTTTAAAGGACTGTGCATTTGCAGTCAGAGCCAAGGCTGCAAAGAATCCGGTGATAAGATGTTTCTTCATGATATAAAGTTATTATGTTTGTAGCGGTATGCAAGAAATTCTTTTCATACCGCTACAAAGATAGGGTGAATCAATTAATTCAAAGGAGAATAATAGTTCAAAAAAGGGGGAAATTAGTTCTTCACTTGCAAACGGTACACTCCAAATGAGCGTGGTTCGAGTTCAAGCTTCAAAGACTGCCCTTTCACCTGTACCGGACGAACACGCGGAACAATAGCTTCTTCATCCAACGTGTTCACCGTTCTCCAACTGTCATTTTGCAGGTAAGTGCATGAACCGGCAACAAGCTGGCGTTTCTTCAATCCGTTGAAGTCTATCTGAACATCGGCAGGTTTGCTACCGGCATTCACCAGTTTCAGAATAATTTCACCTGTCGGTGCATTCAGTGCGGCGGTTGCATAGAGGCTGTCTTGTCCTGCAACAGCTTTGCCGTCCATTTTCAGACTGAGCACATCGGTTCCGGCATTCATGCCATACATTTGCTGAACGTAGTAGTTCGGCGTACGCATCATCCGCAGGTTATCAAACCAGATTAAGTCCGGATTCCACTGCCAAGCATCTACATGGGCAAACAAAGGAGCGTATGTAGCCAGATGAACTACATCTGCGTTCCGTTCCAGTCCAGTCATGAAGGCTGCTTCGGAAAGGGCTGCAAGGAAGTTGTTATCTTTCTTCGTGGAGTGGTCATGTGAAGCATATTCACCCGCAAAGACTTTCGGACCTTTACGGTCATAGTTATCATAGCGGGAAGCGTTACCGAAGAACCAGTCGGGATTCATGTAATAGTGTTCATCTACCAGGTCTACCCCCAGACGCTTCATTTCAGGCCAAAGGTAATCAAACTTATCACCGGAAGCACTCGGACCGGAACTACCGACAACCTTGATAGTGGGATACTTCGCACGGATAGCTTTAGTGAAAGCCTCCAGACGGTCTACATAAACCTTGTCCCACTGTTCATTACCGATACCTATCATTTTCAGGTTGAAAGGTTCGGGATGTCCCATATCGGCACGTACTTTACCCCAGGTAGAGGTAACCGGACCGTTGGCGAACTCAATCAGATCGAGTGCATCCTGTATGTAAGGGTCAAGTTCATTCATAGGAACAACTTCGTTACTTTCATATTGGCAAGAAAGTCCGCAGCTTATCACCGGAAGAGGTTCTGCACCGAGATCTTCACTCAGGAGGAAATATTCGAAGTAACCGAGTCCGAGGGTCTGGAAATAATCCGGGAATGCCTTGTGTTTGAAGGTATAATTCCAACGGTTTTCATTCAGAGGGCGGTTTTCAACAGGACCTACCGAGTTCTTCCACTGATAACGGGTTTCAAGACTGTTACCCTCGATGATGCAACCACCGGGGAAACGGAATACACCCGGATTAAGGTCGTAAAGGGCTTGTGCCAAGTCGGCACGCAGACCGTTCTCACGTCCTTTCCAAGTGTTGACGGGGAAGAGGGAGATGTGGTCCATATCTACTGTACCTTTGGTTTCCAGAACAATACGTAAGCGGGCATGAGCATCAGTGAAAGGAGATTTCAACACAGCGGTCAATTTCTGCCAGTCGCGGCCGCTTACCTCAATTTCTTTCTTCAGAAGATTCTGGGCATTGGAATTCACCAGTTCAATGGAAAGTTTCATCGGTTTGGCATCCGGTGTACGGGCATATACAGAGAAACGATATTCTTCGCCTTGCTTCACGCCAATGCCACGATAACCTTCATTATCCAGTCCGGCACGCAACAAACGACCGTCATTGACTACACGCACGTAATGCGGATTGCGGTCGAAACAAGGATTTGTATCTTGTACAGTTACATTGCCGAAAGGTACCCAACCGACAAAAGGTTGTGGGAATTCAAAAGAACGATTCTTCACTAATTCGGCATAAAGCCCGCCGTCAGCCCCGAAGTTGATGTCTTCAAAGAAGATGCCATACATTTCGGGCTGTATCTGTGCCGTTGGTTTAGAAACATCAACGGTCATCACATGTTGCTGCGCCTGCACACCCAGTGCAAGAGACAAAGCTAAAAGGGTGGTTAGTTTTCTCATAAATAGGTACATAGTTTAAGAATATGTCTCATATCTGTTATTTTTTCTTTTCTATATTCTGATGAATACGTATCACCGTAAACGAATAGGCCGGCATTGCATAAGGGAAGTCGTTCCCTTCTACCTTAAAGTCGGAAGAAACAGGCTTTGCACCTCTGTCTTTCGGATCACCCGCCAGTACTGTCTTCGTTGCTGAAGGATTAACCAGGGCTACACCGTCCAGCTTTACCCGGGCAGACACTTCTACGGGAAGCATATTCACCAACTTCACAATATAATCTCCCGTATGGACGTCTTTCACAACAGAAACTCCTACACGTTTCTTCACGGCATCCCAACCATTGTTTAGTTTCACATCAGAAGCAAAATACTCGTTTCCGGAATTCTGACCATACATTAGCTGTGTATAGTAGCCTACTGTCGGTTTCACTTCCGTATTATTGAAGTAAATCAAGTCCGGATTCCATTGCGTATGTCCGTCTTTAGCCAACAGCGGAGCATAGGAAGTCATTTCCACTACATCACCGTTACGCTCTACGGCTGTCAAATACAAAGCTTCGGCAAGTGCTGTTTCTACATTATTGGGGCGTCCCGGCAAGTGAGCGGCATATTCGCCCAGATATACTTTCGCCTTTTTGCGGTCGTAACGGTCGTAGTAATCCTGATTGTGAATCAGCCAGCCCGGTTCTACATAATAATGTTCGTCAACCATAGGCACACCCAGTTCGGTGGCAAGCTCCCAACCTACTTCATAATCCGTACCTTCATAGAACGGGCCTGTAGTACCAATCACTGTCACTTCCGGATATTTCTCCTTGACAGCATCGAATATCATCTTGAAACGTTCTACGAATACTTCTGTAATCATATCTTCGTTACCAATACCAATATACTTCAGATTGAACGGCTTTGGATGTCCGGCTTCGGCACGCTTCTTGCCCCATACAGTCTTGCGAGCATCTCCGTTGGCATATTCTATCAGGTCGAGAACGTCCTGAATATATTGCGGCATTTCTTCCATCGGAATCCCCCCCTGTTGTCCCATGCAAGTCAGTTCACCTTTAGAATGATGGGCACACGTTCCTGAGTTCTGACAGGGAACACCTGCTGCAACTACCGGTACGGGTTCTGCTCCCATATCTTCACAGAACAAGAAATATTCATGGTATCCCAGCCCACGGGTTTGATGATACCCCCAAAGGTTGCGTAGAGGCTTGCGGGCTTCCAACGGGCCGATAGAACCTTTCCAATCGTAAATATTGTCTATACCATCTCCATGAGCCACGCATCCGCCGGGGAAACGCACGAAACGAGGATGAAGGTCGGCAAGCGTTTGTGCCAGATCGGCACGGAGTCCGTTCTTACGGCCTTTGAAGGTTTTCTGGGGGAAAAGGGAAACCATATCCAACGCCAGTTGTTGAGTACCCATCCAAACAAGAGGAGTAATAGTCAGTACGGCGTCTGTTGCATCCTGATATGCCGTCAGCACAGCACGCTGTTTCTTCCACTCTTTAGAAGTGACTGAGAGAACAGCCATTGCCACTTCTTTACCGTCTTTAGTCTGCAAAGCCACTTTCACCTTTCCGCCTTTTCCTTCCAGCATTTTTGAGAAGAAAGAGAAATCGTACTTCTCTTCTTTCTTCACAGCAATACCGTCGAAACCGGAATTCACCAGTGAAACTTCCGCAGGCATATTCACTTCAAGCACTGCGTAATGGGAATTATTGGGATGTATCGGATTCTCCGTTGCGATGCTCAATTTTCCATTCGCTCCCCGAACACTCCAAGAATGTGTACTGTTCCAGTTCTGGTCGTTACCACGGTCAGTAGGGGCATATTCAAAATCGCGATTCTGTATCAACTCAGCATATAAACCACCGTCAGCCGCATAGTTGATGTCCTCAAAGAAAATCCCAATCAAGTGGTTGCTGATACTTTTGGCTTCATCAGCTTTCACTTGGATAGTAGCTTCTACAGGTTTCAGATTCGCAAAACGGACAGGGTCTTGTTCCGTACGTTCGGCATTCAGTGACTGGCGGTATTTCTTTGCTTCGGCAAAGCGGATGATACTCTGAACTGTAGCATAAGGTACTTCCTGCATCCAGCCTTCTTGTTCCTGACCGTTTATCAACACTTTTTTTTCGGTAGTGGGGAACACATCCTTCGGTTCGTACTTGCCACGTTCTGCCGGAGAAAAATATTTCTGTGCTTCCCACTTCTGCAAGTCAGGAGAAGTTACGTAAGCAAGCGCTTCACCGGTATGGGTAGCTGCCCAGATACAATGCCATTTACCATCGGCACGGGTTTGCATCAAGTGGGGTTTGAACATTGTTTTCGCACGTCCCCACGGACCGAAGTCAGAGTTCACATAAGCAAAGCCATCTGCCACGCTGAACCATTTCTCTCCATCAGGACTCCAGGCAAACTTCAAACCGCTTCTGCCGTCATGGTTGGAATACGAGAAGAGGTAAACTTGGTCAGGTTCGTTCATCACAGCATCTACCTTTGCCTGCACAGGTAGAACGAAGGACAAGAGCAAACACAAACTTAAAAGTTTCATTAATTTGTTCATGGTATTAGTATTTATCGATTTATTTATTCTTCCAGTATTTTTTCAATTGATCAGCCTCTTTCTTAGTGATATGAATCACTGCCCCATGCTTGGGAGAAGAGAAGTTGGTAGCCTTCATCACTCCCTCATTAAAGTGTCCCAGATGTGTGAAGTTCACAAAATCAGTTGTCTCACTGAAACCGAAGTTATGAGGATTGATGCTATAAATGTCATACATCACTACCCATTTATCTTCGCCAATGCGTTTCCACATATTAGGTGCTTCGCAAGCTCCCGGTTCCGGATCAATCCATTCCGGAAGATAGGTGTAACCACGGTTTATGTATTTGGAAACTGCCTGCTTGATGCCGGGAGTTCCATCGTGAGCTACATAGAACATGTGATACTTGTCACCTACTTTGGTAATATCCGCATCAATAGCTGATTTAGTAACATCAGGATACTGGAACAACAGGCGCGGTTCTGTCTCCAAGCCGTCAAAGTCTTCATTTGCATAAGCATAATAGAGCATATTCCGTGCATTACCCATGCGCATAGTGAAGTACACCATGATTCTGCCTGCATGTTCATCATAAACCAGTTCGGGTGCCCAGGCACAACCAATCTCATCATATCCGGGAAAGGATTTGTCTATGCGGACTACATGATGCGTCCAGTTAATCAAGTCTTTCGATTTCATCAGCACCAACCCGCGGTTGTTACCCCATCCGTATTTTGCACCGTCTCTCTCCCACTCCGTATTACGGAATCCCTTCTTTTGGGCAAAGATGTGTAAATCAGTCATTGCTATATAGAAAGTACCATCCGGAGCACGGTAGATGTGCGGGTCACGAATCCCTTTCTGTTCGGCAATCGTATCACCGGCAATGATGGGCTGACCATTATTTACATCCGTAAAGGTATATCCGTCATCACTTACAGCAAAGTACAGGCTGTGTGTATCATCTTTAAAATAAGTAAACAGGTAGGCACCCATTTCCTTTTCATCTGTCTTCCACTCCCGGGTCAGCACTGCGCCACCTTCCGGTTGAAGGGTCAGTTGCAGTTTGCCGTCCGCTTTCAACCTCACCGATTGCAGTTGGGGTTGCAACAGTTTGTCGTCATTATAGAGAGAAACAGTTTGTCCTGCCAACATGGGAAGTTCGAGTCTCAGTTTCAACAGTTCCTTCGTACCATTCACTGCTGCTACATACCACTGCTGACCATGACGGCGGGCAATCACTGCATATTTTCCGGGATAACCGTCAACGAAACGAGTCTCATCCCACGTGGTCGGCACTTGCTTCATAAAGTCGAGGCAAACCTGCGGAGCGTCTGTCAGATTATTGGGAGCTAAAGCATAGTTCTGGATAGGATTTTGGAACAGTACGGCAGTAGCCAACTGGAATACGTCGGTAGTCCGGCGTGTGGTTCCACCATTATTGCCACGGTTCAGACGTTTGTTCAGGAATGTGCCGCCAAACTCCATACAACCCACCGTATTGCGGATAAATGGGTGCAAACAAGCATTGAAAGCCTCTTCATCACAGAAATGCTGATTAAAAATTAAATTCTCAGAAGCCAGGACTGCTTCACTGCCAACATAATTAGGATACATGCGTTCCCAACCTCTGGGCACTGTACAACCGTGGAAGATAACCATCAGTCCATGATCGTCAGCATCACTCAGGATAGCTTCGTACAAGCGCATTGTTTCCTGCTTGTCTCCACCGAAGAAGTCCACTTTGATGCCTTTGACGCCCTGTTCCTGCAACCATTTCATTTCACGCTTGCGTGCAATGGGGTTATCCATCAAGTTAACAGGACCTTGTTCTATATCATTCCAATAACCGCTGGAACTATACCACAGGAATACATCCACTCCTTTGCCCTGTGCATAGTCAATGAGAGACTCCATACGTTTATGACCGATACGGGTATCCCACCAGTTATCTATCAGCACATATTCATATCCCATAGCCGCAGCCAGATCAACGTAACGCACCTGGTCGTCATAGTTGATGCTTCCATCCTGCCAGAGAATCCAGCTCCATGTGCCACGCCCCATCTGATAATCATGTTCCGTTTCATACAATGGCTCCACTACATCCCAAATAACGGTAGTTTCTACAATAGGTTTCAATGTTTCGCCTACCGTAATCGTGCGCCACGGGGTAGAACCCGGTAAAGCAAAAGCCGGAGCAATCGTCCCATTACCATTATTTTCTTCGGCCATAGGGAATGCTACTGTATACAGATTACCTTCGGTAACATCGCTCAGGCGCGAACCACAATAACGGCTATCAACTCCCGTCTCGCTGATGAGTACCCAGCCGTCTTCACCCACATGATAAAGACAGGGGAAAGTATATCCATGTCCGTATTGCGAACGCACATCCATTGGGGCATCAGCCTTATATTCTTCTTCATAACTGGGTTTGGTACGTTTCCAGCCTATCATGGCATCACTCTGGGGAGTAAGGAAAGTAGTGGTTTGCGCCGGGAAGCGGAAACCGGTCTTTTCACTATCTACAATGACACTTCCCCGCTCTCCTTGTTTAGGCAATGTATAGCGGAAAGCTACATCATTGTCGCTCACGCGGAATGTCACGTCCATCTTTTGTCCCTTTGCATTAGTAAAGGCACATACCAGTTCATTTGCACGGTAGTGTATGTGTGAAGCCTTGATACGCGTCTGGGTATAAACAGTATCAATCTTTCTCTCTTTATGTCCGGTCAGTTTCATTGCTTTCGCAAAGTCTCCCACATTGGTTTGCAATCCCAAGGGAGATGATTCGAGCATCTGCTTGCCGTTATAAGTGAGAGAATACGCGGCTTCTCCCCCTTCCGGACACGAAACGGTTAATTGCAGCTTACCGTCAGGTCCACTGACGGTTACATCTTGTGCAGCCAGCGGCAAAGTGGCCGCCATACATAAAAAGGCTAATCCTTTCAGTCTGTTTCTCATGTTTAAAATAGTTTCTCAGGTATTTTCTACTTACTACTAACTACTAACTACTCAACGAGTAGGCACTACTCGTTTAATCGTTCCATCTTCATTGAATTCCATGCGGTCAATACATACTTCCCGATGCGTACCCGGACTATCCTTCAGATAGTTCTTATTAATACGATGATAAACGATATACCACTCATCGGTACCCGGAATTTGTAGTACTGAATTATGCGCAGGGCCATAAATCTCTTTTTCCGGATTCTGAATCAATGCAATAGGATCTTTGGCTACTTCAATCGGGCCAAGTGGTGATTTAGATGTGCCGTATGCCACATGATAATTAGGTGAACCGGTGTCATCCACCGACCACATAAAGTAATAGAGTCCATTACGATAGAACACGTAAGGCGCTTCACGGAATGCATAGTCCTGCAAGGTTCCGCCTTCGGGAGTCATCACCGTGAGGGTTTTCTTCTTGATGGAAACCATGTCTTTATTCAATTCCGCACCGGCCATATAGCCATTGCCCCAATACAGGTATGACTTGCCTGAAACAGGGTCAGTGAAGACGTCCACATCAATCTGCTGGCCACGACCTACGGGAGATTCTGTTATAATGGGGTAACCCAAATCCGTAAATGGTCCGGTAGGAGAATCCGCCACAGCCACTCCAATCTGTTTTCCGCCTTCCTTAATCGGATTGCCGCTATAATAGAAGAAGTATTTATATTCGCCTTTTATCAGTTTTTCTTCGATACATGGAGCCCACGCATTACCGTTTGCCCAAGGCACCTGATCGGATTTCAAATCGAGCATGACGCCCTCGTATTTCCAGTTCTTCAAATCATCCGAGGAAAAAACCGTAAAGTACCATCCTCCCCAACCGGGTTGCCCATCGGTGGTAGAATAGATATAATATTTCTTGGTCTTTTGTGAATACAGCACTTCGGGATCGGCATGAAACCCCGGTAATACGGGATTGTTGGGCACTGCACCCAATTCAGCAGGTTTACCCCACTTGTCAGTGATACGTATCAATTCATCACGAGTAATGGGAAGAATCGTTCCGTGACGGGGATGGAAGTTCATTTTCACCTCGCTATCTATGACTTTGAAGTTCTTCAGGTCGGTGGTTTCCGTAAACTGGTATCTGCCTTTCGTATATACATCATACATTAATATATACTTATCCTGATTAATCAACTTAAACGTACCTGCACCTTCCACGGCATCTGTGGTCTGCTGCTTGTAGTCAGGTTCTTCTTCCCACTTACCGGAAGTCAAAGAACGGGTAGTCGCTACTTTAATTCCATTTCCATGTCCTTCGGTCTTATAAAACAAATGGTATATACCATCTTTATATACAATGTCTCCATCGATACATGACTTTTTATTCTCCGGAATAAACAAAGGCTTGGGTTCGCCTTCCAAATCAGTAAAATCGTCATTGGCATAAGCATAGTAAATCACATCGGCACCATCACCGTACTTCATGGACCAGTAAACCATATACTTTCCGGCTTCCGGATCAAAAACCGTCTGCGGTGCCCATACCCTTTTCAGTTTTTCCTGTCCGGGATAGCGTTTCTGCATATTAATAATAGAGTGCTTCCAATTAACGAGATCATCAGATTTCAGCAGTACCATTGCTCGGTTTGAGTCCCAACCATTATCGGATACCATATCTGTCACCACCATATAGAATGTTTTCCCATCCTGGCTACGCAAAATATGCGGATCGCGCACGCCTCCGGTTGAACTGATAACTTTGGAGTCGATGACAGGCTTACCACCATTCAGTGTCCAGTATGAATATCCATCCATACTTACAGCATAGCACACAGCTTCTTCACTAATATGATTTCCAGTGAAATAAGTGAATAAATAAGCTACATAATCCTTCTCGGGAAGGGGCTCTTGCTGAGAAAAAGCCGGGAACACAGACAATAATAAAGCTATTGCCATAACTCTCATTCGCAATAAAATACTTTTCTGATTTACCATAATTATTTTATATTAAAGCACTTAGAAAGTGTAAAAATAACACTTCATTAAATATTCTACAAATAAGGCGCATATGTTACACAACATATACGCCCATAAACGCTATCTGATCAATGTAAATTCAAAAAACGCACCATCTCGCATGCAGCCAGCAAGAATGCTCCCACACCGAAATTGGCAGTTGAGCTGGCATCTACCACCTGTCCCGGGATAGCTTTTTCACCGATAGGTTGTACATAGCCGATACGACCGTCCGGTTGCAAAGCAACAGTCGTCAGATATTTCCAGGCTTTTTCTACAACCGGTTGATAAGTGGCCTTATCCAGATAACCATTGTTCATACCCCACAACAGACCATAGGTAAAGAAAGCCGTACCACTGGTTTCCGGTCCCGGCGCATGCTCGGGATCAAGCAAACTGCGTGTCCAGTATCCTTCCGGTTGTTGGCAGGCGGCTACCGCTTTCGCCATAACCTGAAAACGGTCGATATATTCTTGGCGGTATTCATTGGTTTCGGGTAAATCCTTCAGGACTTTAGCCAAAGCCGCAAGTACCCAACCGTCTCCGCGAGCCCAAAAATCCTTCTTGCCATTCACACTTTTATGCTTGGGATAGATATATTTTCCATCCCGATAGTAAAGGGCATCCGCGGGGTCGTACATCAAACTATCGGCAAATACCCAGTATTCATGCAGTTTTTCCAGATAAAGCGAGTTGTTTGTTATCTTATATAATTTAGTCATCACAGGCATCACCATATAAAGGCCATCGGCCCACCACCAATAATCATTCTTATCGGTACTCATCTGATACTCCATCACTTCACGGGCGCGGGCTATTTTCTGCGAGTCCGGCTCCAGGTTATACAAGTCGGCATAGGTCTGGAAGCAAGTCTGGTAATCGCCAAAAAGCACATAGTCGTTACTTTCTCCATAGCTATATTTCCATTCGGCTTTATCGTCCGATTTAGCACCTTTCCATTCATTGTGCTCCGCCCAGGCTTTGGAGTAGTTCACGAAAGCAGTGTCTCCGGTAAGGAAGAACGCTTCCATATTGCCTGTATGGTAGGCGGCATTGTCCCAGAAAGCACGTCCATGCTTCGGGTTCTGCTCCTGCCAATAGTTATTCACCTTATAAATTATATCCACTACTTCTTTAGCCTCATCTTTCGGGACGGCACAAGCCGACATTCCACTTAAACAGAAAGCTGAAATCAGGATGTTTCCAAAAAGCGTCTTCATACTCTTATTCTTATTCATTAATTTACTAAATTACTTAGCTCATATTCAGGACTCTGGTGTTCCCTTTCGTTTCCTCCTTAAGGTAACTCCCGTTTCCCCCCTATGGGAACTACAGTTTCCTCTCGTGGAAACTCCCGTTTCCTCCTATGGGAACTACTGTTTCCCCTTGTGGAAACTGCTGTTTCTTCTCATGGGAACTGGCGTTTACTCTCGAGGGAACTGTTATCGCCTACCATTGTAATAACATAGTACCTATATAGAGCTCACATTAATCATTATTATTCACTTCCAGCACATATACCGGCTGAGGTGCAAATTCCACCATACGTTCTCCGTCACCTTGCTTTGTATGTTGCACAAAGAGATGGAGACGACGTTTCTGCTTCCAAAGCTCCGTATCGTGCGAGGGTTCCCAAGCGTCTACCGGGAAATCAGTCAAATCGGTAAAAGTCCAGTCGCCAGTCCCTACAGCCGGCGCATGTGCCATCGACACCCGGCTTCCCCGCTCTTCGTCACGGAAGATATAGAAGATTTCTCCACCTTCCACCACAATACGCGGGCGGGCAATAGGAATCATCTTAGTGCCGCCGCCTTTTAGGGAGAAAGAGGTATGGCGGTCCGAAACCTGACGGTTGTGCCACATCTCCCCATCATGCCATACAATACGGTATTGCGGTACTTCACTATCGGGATTGCGCCAATAAGTGGCAATATAAGGATTGCCGCTTGCATCAGCACTCATGCTGGTCTGATTGATTAATTCGGAGTTTTGTGGAATACGGCAAGCATATTCTGCATTATTATAGCGGATTGGCAAGTCATATTGCTTGCCATTCGCCTTGTACCACGTCACGCCGTTGTCAAAGGAACGGGCGTAGCAAAGGTCATGGTTGGTCTCCACATGCCACGTTTCGCGCCACACCCAGGACAGGTGGATAGTGCCTTGCTCATCCACATAGAGTTGCCAGTAAGCATTCCGCTTATCTTCACCGTCAATCAGGATATCCTGCACCCGGCTCCATTTCTTCTCTTTTACGGAATAGCGATTCATTACCAGATTGCCACGGCCGGAAGAACCGGAACGGTAAACAAACAGCAAATCGCCCCCATTCAGCGGATAGAACTCCGGATAGGTGACGTTTCCCTCATCCACACCGGTCATCTGCTCTTTATCTCCAAGTTCCAGCGCGTGCGGGGCTATGCTACGGCAATAATTCAGTTTATGCCCGTGATGGTCGAATGACACATGCAGGTAGCCGTCGCCGTCCAGCATCATGCTGATGATATTATGAGCATCCTTCACGTTTCCCTTATATTGGGTCCGGTTCAGCGTCCATTGGTCCGAATCCAGTTTCCGTTTGCCCAATATCAGATAGCCATCTGCATCATAGTAGGAGATATATTGCTCATCTCCTTGCGTCACAAGCGAGTTGTTCCTGAATACAGTTGTATTGACCGACGTCTGGCTATATCCTTTTCCTACTTCCACAAGCCGGGCTTGCTGTGCCCGGAGTGTGAAAGCTGTTAAGAGAATCAGAAAGAAAAAGAGAATGTATCTGTTCATAATATCTTTAATTTAAGAATAAATTCAATGCTTACTGCTGGTCTTAATAGGCATGATCTTTCGGAAAGTCTTCTCCACCCCATGCTTTCTTTGAGGTCCATGGCTGTGCTTCATCTGTCCAAAAAGGGGCATCGCCGGGCAGTCCCAAAGGCAGGAAGGCAAGTGAAGCCAGGTATAAACTACCGTTATTCGTATACCAGTCCGAAATGTTTGGTTGAGAGCCATTGAAGCCTAAAGTCAGGTAGCCTTTTTCATTAAAATTCCGGTTATCGCCAAACATGCGCTGAATGACAGCTGTCATCGCCGCACGCACCTGTCCGGCAGGCAGTTCCTTAGGAAGCCAGCCACGCAATGACAACAAGGCAAGCGGTTGCAACACGCCTGTACGATACGTTATGGAGCGTCCGAATACGGGGAAAGTACCTTCGGGAGAGATAAAGCGCTCCAATATCATGCCGAAGCGCTGCATACGTTTCACTGCCTTCGGGAAGTTGCCACCTTTTACATTCCAGATAGCATTTTTTCCGGTATCTGTCATCACTTCAAGGCATTCCACGTACATCGGATGGATTACAAAACTATTGTAGTAATCGAAAGCAAAGTCTTGACCGTCACTGTACCAGCCATCACCCACATACCATTCGTCTACTTTACGCAAAGCAGAAGTTACACGGTAATAATCGGTTTGTGCACCCGCTTTCTTCAAGAAACATTCAACGGTGGAGGAAAACAGCAACCAGTTTGTATAGGGAGGATCAACCCGGCGCAATTGTTGGAACTCAGCAATATAGCGCTGTTTGGTTAGGTCGTCCAGTGGCAACCATAATGCATCGTATCCACGCAAGAAGCTCTCTGCTATATACGCAGCGTCCACTAGGGGCTGGCCTTCTTTTCTCCATAACAGATAGTCTTTACTTTCAGGGTCTACAGACTGGGCATAACTCTTCAGAGCCCACTCACGTAACTGTTTGCGTTGTTTGCCTTCTGCCGTATCATCATCCGGTAATGACAACCATGGAGCCAAACCTGCCATCAACCGGCCGAAACACTCCATATAGGTCACCCGTTTGTCTCGTCCGTCCCAGGTAGGGCTCAATTCAACCAACATATCCTCCTGTAGTTTGCCTTCACTCATACTACTAAGCACAGGTGCCGCCATCTGGTACAAGACTCCCGCCCACAACTCACGGTCAGTCTTTACTTTTTCCGGTTTCTTCTTTGCCGAAACTTGAATGGGAATCAGTAATGCTACGGTCAGCAGTAGCCACAAATATTGTTTTGTTTTCATGATATTCTATATTAAGTTGTTTTTCATCGTTGCAAATATATCCCTTTTATGGTAAACCGAACTACCATAAATATTCCAAATAGGGGTAAATTATCAGTCAATTCTACCATAAAAGATAGATTTTCATTCCAATTGATGCATTTTACCACTTACTAACCCATTCAATAAACGGAACCCCTTTCTCATCAAAACGAATGGGTAACCAGATATATCGCGAATCCAACAAGCTCTTCGGACGCCAGACATCTGCCATAAACATATATCCTCCATCTTCCAATGGCAGTATATAAGTGCTTTGTCCACCAAAAGTGATTTTCGCATCTTCACCTACACAAGGATTGGGTAATTGCGACCATTCTCCTAAAATAGAAGAGGCAGTCATCAGCCGGGCTTTATTGGGTTCCCAACCCGTACATCCCGAAGCGATCATCCAATACGTTCTATCTTTTTTGAATATGGCCGGTGCTTCATTATGTCCCCCGGGAAATATACGAATGTATTTTCCAGAATGACTCATATAGTCATCAACCAATTCCGCAATGTGGAGTGTCAGGTTCTCTTCCGAGGAATAGATATGATAAGCCTTACCATCATCATCCACAAATAAGGTCATATCACGCGACATCTGTCCGCCTTCCAGGTCACGCTTCACGAACATCCCTTTATCGACAGCTTCACGCCATTCCGGTGTCCACCACTCATAAGTTTCCGGATTCCAGGTGAGTTGCCGCTCCTCCCGGGGCATATTCAGTGGATAAACGCCGGGATTTACACGTCCCGAACGGACAAAACGATAAGGTCCTGTCGGAGTATCGCTTACCGCCACTCCTGCACGGGAAGGTCCATATCCCTTTCCTTTAAGTTCCAGATGGAACCACATTACGAATTTCCCTGTCTTCTGATTATATATCACTTTTGGACGTTCTATGATACAGCCTTTCTCTATATCACTTCCTACCTCATCAGATACAGCCAAAGCTACACCTTCATATGTCCAGTTGCGCAAATCGGTTGACGAATAGCACGTCACACCCACCTGAGTCGTAAAACCGGAAGAGGGGCGATGCTCTCCAAACCAGTAGTATTTTCCATTATTAAAGAGAATACCACCACCATGGGCATTGATTACATTTCCATCCGTATCTTTCCAAACTTCACCGGAGACAATATCTTTTTTGCCTATTGAATTTGTCTGTCCCCACAAAGACGTCTGAAACAGGATACATAGAAACAGTAAATGCCCTATTCTTTTCAAATATTTACTCATATCTTTATACCATATTAAAAAAAGAAGGCGAGACGAACCTTTCACGAGGAAAGGTTTGCCTCGCCTTATTAAGAACAAAAACCTATCGAAAACTAAAAATTACTATTAATTAGTCTTATCCTCATCGGCTACTGCTTCTTCCCAGTTGGTAAACATCTCCACTGAGGCATCATAGCCGTCATATCCGTAGTTCTGACGAAGTGTGGCACCGATATTGGCTGTGATAGCCGAATTGGGTACAGGCCAGAACATATTATGCTTAGCAACTTGATAGTTAAACGTTTTTGATCCTGAGAATATCGGACCATTATTGAAGAGGCTGTAACGTGTGCAACGCTTAAACCAATAGCTACCGCCATTCAAATCAGTACCAGTCTGTTTGTCCCAAGTAGACAAGTCATAAGTCTCACCCCATTCATCGGGTTGGCCGCTACGAGCCAAACACCATGAAATACGAGTCAATTCAGGCTGACGCCATTCTTCCAGATAAAGCTCACGGGCACGTTCGTCGGTAATATTACCGATGGTAACCGTAGTAAACAGCTTCTTGGCATTAGCACGCCGACGAACTGCATTTACATCTTCGGCTGCACCGCTTGTATTGCCTTGATAAAATTTAGCTTCCGCACGAAGCAGATAAGTCTCGGCAAGACGGAATAAATAGAGATCACCATTAGAACAAGAGGTGCCTTTTGTAGCCCCATTGAACTGATTGGCATTCATATTTTCTTCAGCCGCGGCATCCTTAATATACACCTTATATAAAGGAGTAGGATACCAGCTACGAATAGTATCGGAACAAAGCAATCTGCCCTTTGTAATGATGGGGTTGCCTTTATCATCTACCCCCCAATCTTCCGGTGCATAGAGCGTCAAGTTTTGACCATAGAAGTCCGATGCCGGATTATTGTACTTAATATCTTCCATTTCTACCCAATTACCCACAGTACGATTGTGGCGCAAATCTTGCGTATCTTCTTCACCGTCATAACGCCAGATAGTTTTGTTGTAATGGTAGGAAGTACGGAAACAGCCGATACCACGTCCTAATGCTCGTACCCAATCCAATTCTTCGTTATACTTACCGTCGGTACGTGCATAATTCAGTGTAGGTGAACTTAGATTATGAGGATCCACTATAATACTATTGGACCAGTGCACACACATGGCACGCATCAACGGATAACCTATCCAACTCTGACTATGGAAATTCAAGATAGGCATAATGGTTTCCTTGTTTTCAGCGATAGACACATTTTCGCCACGATGAAGATCCCAAACGACATTACGTTGCACTGGCACAGTTTTGTCATTACCTACAACATACGTTCCGAACGAAGCATCCATCAACTTCAAGCCATGATTATTGATTAAGTCGGTAGCCACGTCTTCCGCTTTCTTATACTCACCCGTTACGAGATAGCATTTGATAAGCAGCTGCATACAAGCTTCCTGATTCACCGTACCCATGTAGGGCATATCTTTCTGAGCCGGTACGTTTTGAACGGCAAATTCCAAATCGTGTACCAACATCTGGAAGATAGCTTCCTTACTTGTAGACTTATAGTTTTGCTTAGGTACCTCGATAATTTTCGTTACCAAAGGAATGTCACCGAACAGCAATGCCTGATGATAATAACCATAAGCGCGATGGAAGTAAGCACGTCCTTTATACTCGTTACGCACTTTCTCATCCAGACTCTGCACCTGGTCTACATACGAAAGCACAGTATTGGCAAATTTAATACTGGTCCAACCACGGTCCCAGAAACGGCTCATTGAGTTCTCGTCACCGCCGCCTTTCATACCGTCAGTCGGTGTAATCTTGTTGGCAAAATCATCCATGAAAAAGCCTGCATCAGTCTTTGCATACAAACCTATATCGGTCATAAAATAAACCGAAGCTATCGGAAGCACGTTGCCGTTACCATCCATCAACATTTCCTTGAGTCCCAAGTCGCACATAGCCATTGCCGAACGCAAACCGGATTCTGTAGTATAAGTATTTCCCGGGTTATAGAATGACAAGGGGTCTTGTTCCAGGAAGCTGTCCGAACAACTTGCCAATATGGCTGCTGAAGCTAAAACCATATATCCCCTTACTAATTTATTCATCTTCTTCATATTGTCTTTCAGTTATTAGAGTGTTATATTCAAACCAAAGTTAAAAGCACGGGTAGCCAAGCCGCCTGTTTCGGGGTCACCATATTCCCAACCTGAAATAGTACAAACATTCTTGATGCTTGCGGTCACACGAACCTTATCAATCATATATTTCTTCGTCCACTTCTTTGGCAATGTATAGCCAATGGTAATATCATCCAAACGGACAAAATTGCGGTTGTAAAGTTTGTCCACACCAGAGGCCAAGCCTGTATTAGGACCTACAGCACCCAAACGGCAGTAGTCGTTGGTCGCGTTGTCGGGCGTCCAATATTCTTTTTCAGGCATATTGAAGCCATTAAGTACCTGTGAACCACCGTTGTCCTGATTCAACCAATAACCATTGGTACTCTTGTGTCCCATATAGGAATAGAGTGAGAATGAGAAAGTCAAATCCTTCCACAGAGTGAATTCATTGCGTATATTCCAGTAAATGGGAGGAGCCGTAGTTCCAAGATAAGTTTTATCGTTATCATTGTAAACCGGCACGCGGGTACCATCATCCAGAATCTTATCATCTTCCGTATAGCGGTTCACTACTTTCGGATCACCCGGCTTCTGGCCTACCAAAGCAGCGGAAGCAATATCTTCGGGCGTATTCTGCCAAACGCCATCAGTTTCGTAATACCAGATGGTACCCATAGGTTGTCCGATGTACCATTTGTTAGAAGTATCATCACGCTCTACGCCGTTTTCGTCATAATCGTAATAGATATGATTGATGCGATTCTTGTTGATAGAGAAACCGGCGGAAGTATTCCATGTAAAGTCTTTGGTCTCAATGTTAGTAGAGTTCAAAGAAATTTCAAAACCCTTATTCTGCACTTCACCCAAGTTGGCGGTGATAGTGCTGAAACCGGAGAAACTCGGCAGACGCTGTCCCATAATCATGTCAGTAGTCTTCTTGAAATAATACTCCACCGTACCGGTCAAACGGTCGCCCAATACAGAGAAATCCACTCCGATATTCCAGGAGTTCGTCTTTTCCCATTGCAGGTTAGGAGCAGCCAAACGGTCCATATACAGAGGATTAACCACTGTTGCTGTGCCGTTGTTGACATAGACCATACCGGTGCCGCCCAAGTTCAGGTTGGCCAACGTTTTGTATACGTCGCCAAAGTCACGGTTACCGTTGGTACCCCAAGATGCACGCAGTTTAAGCATATCCAGCCACTCCTGAGTACCTTTCATGAATTTCTCGTTCGAAACAGTCCAACCTAAACCTACCGAACCAAAGTTACCCCAAGGATTCTTGGCTCCGAAGCCTGCATAACCGTCGCGACGGAATGTACCGGTAAACATGTAGCGGTCGTTGTAGCTATAGAACAAACGGCCCAGGTAAGAAGCAGCTGTGTAGTGTGTATCGGTAGTAGAGAAAGAGCTCTGCTCCTTGTTAGCACCGCCGGTATAGTGGAAACCAAGCGCATCACTTGGTGTGATGTTACGGGCATTAATTTTATCGTTCCAAGTGCGATGTTCTTCAGCTTCTTGCACCAATGTCACTGTAAAGTGATGGGTATCAGCAAAAGTACGGTCCCAAGTAATGGTATTATTCAAGTTCCAGTCGAAATTCTTGGACCATTCACGGTTCACACCACGGCCGGATGCCGAAGCATCGGGCAAGTCGGCCGACATGAAATAACGGTCGTAGAACCACTGATAACGCGGAGCAATATTGAACTGATAAGTGAAACCCAAAGGTAAGGTAACCTTAGCATTAAAAATGGTATTCAGTACAGTATAGCCTTTCTCCAAGTCGTAGTACTGACGGTCGAAATAGTAGTTATAACCACCATTCGTAGCCGCACCCGACATGGGATATTGCTCATAACCACCATTTTCATCATACATAGAAGCGTAAGGAGAATTACGCAGCATATTGGCATCCCAATAGTTGCTACCCAATGATACCTGAATATCACCGTCAGAACGGTCTTGGAAGTTCACATTCGCACCAATCTCCAACCAGTCGGTAATCTTGGCGTTAATCTTCATGTTCGAACGGAACGCATGGTATTCATTACCTTGCACGGCACCTTCATTGTCCATGTAACCAACAGACAAATAGTAGTTGATTTTATCAGTAGCACCCGAAATACTGGCATTGTAGTCTTGATTTATACCGGTGCGGAAAGTGGAATCATACCAGTCAAAAGAGTTTCCAGCCAAGAAATTACTATATACCAGCGGAGAAACATCCATCGTCAGACGGCGTGCAAACAAGCTAAGCGCGGATTCACCTTCAGAAAGTCCTAAACCGCTCATACCGACAGAAGAGGCCCAAGCATTTTGCTCTGCCGCTGTCATGTTTGCAGGATTGTCATAGTAACCTTGTGGATAAGCAGGCTTAAATATTGAGTTGCCGGCCTCATCCTTCTGCTTAGTGTCTACCAGCCTATTATAGTAGCCATAAAGTCCGTTTTCCCCTTGATCATAAGTATTCGCCATCTTATACCAGTCTTGACGGTAACGCAGGTAACCGGAAGCATTGTAATAGTCACGATAAGCCGACTTCTTATTGACAGCCAAGTTAGCGCTTACGTTGATAATGGGCTTCCCTAATTTACCTTTCTTAGTAGTGATGATGATGACACCGGCAGCAGCCTTAGCACCGTAGATAGCAGCAGAAGAAGCATCTTTCAATACATCAATCTGACCAATATCGTCCGGATTGATTTCTGAGAGTTCACCATAGAAAGCCATGCCATCTAATACAATCATCGGCTTGGCATCAGTACCCAGTGAGTTCTTACCACGCAACTGTATGGAAGCATCACTACCTTTAGCAGAAGCATCGTAACCAATCTGCAAGCCCGGAGTACCACGCAATACGTCTTGTACAGACCCCGGATTAGAGTCGGCTATTTTACTGGGATTAATCTGTACGACCGATCCTGTAAGGTCTTTCTTACGCATCGTACCATAACCAACTACCACAACTTCATCCAGCATTTCACTATCCTCTTGCAATGTCACTTTCACAGATCTTTGCCCCTTCAAGGGGATTTCTACTGTTTTGTAACCCACAAAACTTACTATCAATGTAGCATTCGGACTCGCTTTCAGAGAGAAATTACCATTAATATCGGTAATGCATCCATTGGAAGGCACACCTTTTTCGACCACACTGGCACCAATTACAGGTCCCAACGGATCCTCTACTGTACCTGTTACCGTAACTTGGGAATTCTGAGCGCTCAGAAACGAGACGTTCATCATAAGAGCCATACAGACTATTAAGGAAGAAAGCACCTTACTCAGTCCTGCCCTCGAGGAAACCTTTTGTTTTTCCATCGTATGAATTTTAAGATTAAAAAAAATAATGTTACACACAATATGATTGATAGAACTGCATGCTTAGTTCTAAAATCACATCGCAAATCTATGGACATTCAAGAAGTAAGGGGCTTACGAATGTTCCAAACATGTTTGTATTTGGTGCATGGAACAAAAGCCTACATAAGTTGAGACATTCTTCAACATATCAGGCTTAATGCAAAAAGATTAACAGTGAATTTATTCTCCTTCAATGGTTCCGCCAGAGGTGAAACGTTCCATATACTCGGAAGGCTGCATACCTATTTCTTTCTTAAAGGTACTGCTGAAATAGCGCGGGTCATTATAGCCAACTGCATATGACAATTCAGATATGCGGATCTGTTTTTTCTCTTCCATAATACGGCAGGCTGCCTTCATACGGATATTGCGGATAAATGAAACATAGGTTAATCCTGTCAAGGATTTCAATTTACGGAAGAATGTGGATTTAGTAGTATGCATCTCTTCCAGAAAACGGGTCTGGTCAAATTCCGGATCATCCAAATGACGATTCACACAATCAATGGCACGTTGCAGAAAATCTTCATCCATACTGGTATAATTCAACTCTTTCGCCTCAAATACCAGTTGTTTCTTGAAGTCTTTCATAACCCGCTCGCGAGATTTCAACAGATTACTGATACGTGCATGAAGTACACTTAAATTAAACGGTTTCGTTATAAATGCATCTGCACCCGACTCATATGCTTCCACCCTGTCTTCTTCCTGTTTTTTTGCAGTCAACAGAATCAATGGAATATGGGAAGTGTCAAAATTACCTTTTATATTCCTACATAATTCAATGCCATCCATTACCGGCATCATCACATCAGATACAATCAGGTCAATGTCCTCTTCCTCTAACACATCAAGTGCTTCCTTACCATTGGTTGCAGTATGGATTAAATATTCAGTGCCCAGAAGTTTCACCATCAATCCCAATAAATCCTCGTTATCTTCAACCAATAATAAAGCATATTTTTTCTCTTCCGCCACACTTTCTTTGCCAAGAACACCATCTTCCGGCAAAGACGGTGCATTCGTAAACACGACATCTTTCTGCAAGTCATCAGCCACATCTGGAGTTGGGAGAGTACCAGCATCATCTATTTCTTCTTCAGAATAAGCAGAACGACCAATCGGAATCTGTACATTAAAGGCTGTCCCCTCTCCTTCCTCACTCTCTACGGAGATTGTGCCATGATGCAAGGCTACCAAATCGCGCACCAGCGACAACCCAATACCCGTACCAATGGTGTTGAACCTCCGGTAATCTCCCTCATAAAAGCGTTTGAATAAATTCTTTTGCGATTCTTTCGAAATACCAGGACCATTATCTTTTACTATAATATAAACTGTTTCATTTGCTTCATCATGCTTAAGTTCAATCCTGACCTTCCCACCGGCTTTGTTATATTTAGAAGCATTAGAGAGCAAGTTATACAATATCTTATCCAACTTATCGGGGTCAAAGAAAGCAAAACATTTATCCGCATCACTTTGAATAGTGAAATGAATATCCTTTTTCTTCATCAATGGACGGAAACCATCTAAACTCCGGCGCACAAACTGCGCCAAATCTCCTTGTGACACTTTCAATTTCAAGTTACCTGTCTCTGCTTTGCGGAACTCCAATATCTGCTGCAACAGGCGTATCAACCGATTTATATTATGTGTCATCACATTATATTGCTCCTTATAAGCAGGGGCCGTCTGTTTTAGTTCGTCCACAGAAGCCGAGATGATGGTCAGCGGAGTCAATAACTCGTGTGTGATATTAGTAAAGAATTGCAGTTTGGCATGATTTATCTCCTCAGCCTTTGCCTGTTCCATTTCACGGAGATGCAATGCATTGCGCAAACGGATACGATTACGGATAATCCGGAAAATATACCAGGTAATACCGAGAAGTACTAATATATATAAGGTGTAGGCCCACCAGGTTTTCCAGGGCGGCGGCAGAATAACGACTTTTACAGTTTGTACATTCTCGTCCCAGATACCATTTGAATTGGAAGACTTCACATGAAAAGTATAAGTGCCGGACTTCAAGTTATTGTAATATGCAAAACGCTTGGAGGCATTTGTATATTGCCAACCCGCATCAAAGCCATCCAATTTGTAGGCATATTGATTCCTCTCCGGATTGGCATACTCCAATGCAGAGAACTCTATGTTGAAGTTATTGCGCTTATAGTCCAAAACAATTTCGTCCGTGAACCTTGGAGACAGGCTTGAGATTTCTGCACGTTCCTCATCAGAAAGAGCAGTCCACGACTGATTGAACACTTCAATATCAGTGATTACGACCGGAGAAGAGAATACCTGCTCTTCCTGCCTATCAGGGTAGAAGCTGTTGTACCCCCGGTGCCCGCCGAAGAACATTTCACCATCAGCAGCAACGAACGATGCTCCCCGATTGAATATATTATCTTGCAGACCATCAGAGGTGGTATATAAGCGATAAGTCACATTCTGCAAATCCCGCGGCACAGTAAGCCTCAACAAACCTGCATTGGTTCCCAACCAAAGATTACCTTTCTTATCACTCTGAATATTCGCTACCGCGTCTCCCGGCAGATTCCATAACTCATGCACCGGCAAGAACACATCTGCCGCAGCATCGTAAAGACTCAAACCGCTTCCTCCGGTTCCCACCCAAATGCGCCCCTCAATATCCTTATAAACACAGTCGGCATAATTGCTGCTCAACTTTCCGTTGGCAACTGAATAACCGGAAAGTGTATATCCGCCCAAGGAATTTCCACTCCCTTGAATACGAATGACTCCATGAGTACTGGACGCCATCCACATATCACCATTGTGCCCTTCGGCAAGTTGCATTACAACCATATCCTGCACCGGCACACCTCCCACGCTCAAAGAGTCAAAACGTACCGGAATTCCATCTGCCGCACGCATCGAGGTTCCACCCCTGGTAGCAAACCAAAGGTTATGTCTGGAGTCTTCATATATATAATAGATACAAGAGTTGCACATCCATGGGGCATTCGAAGAATTATGTGCTTTCACACCTGTCCCCATAGGTGCCGACTTATCTATCTCGTAAGCCCCTCCATTGTATACGCCAATCCAGATATGACCGGTAGATGGAGATTGCATGATGGACATTACAGTAGAAATCCCACTGTATGAGCTGAAGCTGGACATCTGGCCATGATGAGTGAATTTCCCTGTCTCACGGTTTTTCACCCCAAAGCCATAAGTGCTGATTCCCATCCAGAGTTGACCTTCGTCATCCAGCAGAATACTGCGGACTGAATTACTCTTGAGCGTCCGCTTCACTTCGGGCAAACGGTCCAGGCTGAATTTCGCTTTACGGGTATTCACCATATTGACACCACCCCCAATCATACCTACCCACATGATGCCTTGCCGGTCGCGCCATAAAGAGGCTACTTCGCTAATGCTAATAGAGTTTTCCGACTCACCGGAATAGCAATTCTCAAATTTAAAACGTGGCGTCTCTGCATTCCGCAATGGGAGTATGCTTAAACCGCTACGGGTGCCTACCCACAAAGAATGAGTATTGACATCCTCAGAAATAGCATAAATCAGATTGTCAGAAATTGTACCCGGTTGTTTCTCATCATGAGCAAATGTTGTCCAAGTTGTTTTCTCCGGATTATAAGCATTGTGCAGCAAATGTAAACCCGAGCCCCAGGTTCCCACCCATACATCCCGGTGGCTATCCTGAAAAACAACATGGGCAGAGTTCCCTACATTCATTCTCGGATATTTCCAATATTTACCGGTTTTCGTTTCATAACGGAACAATCCCTCACTCCACGTACCAATCCAAATGTCCCCACGGTCATCTTCAAACAAAGATTTAACAGTTGTCCGAGGAAATACTCCATCAGTATTGCTTTGGTTAAAAGCTAAAAAACGATTTTCATCTTCCAGATACTCAAGCAATCCCCCTTCGGTAGCAAACAAAATGCGGTTATCACTCGTCACCAGAATCTGAGACGTCCCTGTCCCAGCCACTTCCGCGTTCTCTATCTTACGGATTTTTCCGGTTCGCTTATCCAATACATTCAGTCCGTTATAAGTGCCAATCCACAACCGATGTTGAGCATCCTCAGCCACACACATGATATTATTACTGGTAAGCAGGTCAGGGCAATAGAGATTGGATTTATAGGTCGTAATGGAATAACCATCATACTGGAAAAGTCCGTTACGGGTAGATATCCAGATATAGCCATCCCGGTCTTGATACACCGATTGCACATCTTTGCTTGACAGCCCATTCAGAATAGATGAAGATTTAAACGCCAAAGAATCATGTTTAGGCGTCATTGTAGCTTGGCATACCAAAGGGACGAATATTCCAAGGTAGAATACAAAACTCCAGATTTTTTCTTTCACAGTAAACATTATCTTCATAGTTAGTTTCGGGGGTTAATATAATTATTAAGCGCCAGCAAATATACGTAAATATATCTAAAAGTATCTTATCCATTGGTAATATTATGTTTCAATTACTCTATACCGGGATATATCTGAGATACACTTACTCCGTACTTGCTCCGTAGCAAATTCGGTTGGAGGTACTTCTAACCGAATTTGCTACGGAGCAAGTACGGAGCAGATACGGTTCGGATACGACCCGGATAGGGCTGAAAGAATGATATTGGTCCAATATTTGCCCTTTTTGACCTCAAAATAGCCACTCCCTTTGCGTAGAAAGCACTTTCTTTGCAAAGAGAAATAAATAAGAATATTCTTACCATGTAATACACACAATATGATGAAGACCGTATTTTCTAAAATGATCGGAGGATTATTACTGTTTGCTTTATTATTTTCCTTAAAAGTAAACGCATCCTCACCACAGGCTGCAAATGATTCCGTATTTCATTTAGTACGCCCGGATTATCAACTGAGTCCTCTCACCGGAATGACACGTCAGCACTGGCTGGATGCCGCCACTTATTTACTGGACGGAGCATTCAGCTATGTTCACACATTGGACGATCCGATGCACTTCCCTAAACAACCGGGAAAAAGTTACCCGGCTGACGGAAAGCCAAACAAGACAGAGAATCTGGAAGGTCTTTGCCGTACCATGTTCGTAGCTATTCCCCTATTGAAAGAGAATCCCGACTTAGAGTTGAACGGGATTAAAGTGGGAGATTATTATCGGCAGCAGTTACGTAATATGAGTGATTCGTCGAAGTCCGGATATATACAGCATCTTAAAGGAGGACCGAGCCAGACGCTTGTTGAATTCGGAGCACTTGCCTTATCACTGACCGTGATGCCGGAAATCATCTGGGAACCACTGACCCAGCAAGAGAAAGACGCCCTTGCCGCACTGATGCTTAGCTATGGCAACGGACCAACCATTGGTTCCAACTGGCGTTTCTTCAATATATTCGTGATGTCTTTTTTCAAGAATCACGGTTATACCGTCAAAGACGACTACCTGAACGAATTGCTCCAAAAGTCATTGGAGCAATATCGTGGCTATGGCTGGTATAATGATAGCCCGGCCTACGATTATTACAGCATGTGGGCTTTCCAGATGTATGGCATGATTTGGGCACACTATTATGGAGATAAATTCAACCCGGAAGCCGGACACCGGTTTGTCGATAACTTCCGTGACTTGATTCCTAACTATCCATATATGTTTGCCGAAGACGGCAGAATGAATATGTACGGAAGGAGCATCACCTACCGCATAGCAACCATCGTTCCTTTCCCACTAATGGGATGGCTCAACGACCCGTCCATTAATTACGGTTGGATGCGCCGCATTGCATCTTCCACTTTGCTTCAGTTCCTCCAAAACCCTGCATTGATGCAAGACCGGGTGCCGACCTTAGGATTCTATGGAGCCTTTGAGCCTGCGGTACAGATATACAGTTGCCGTGGCAGTGTATATTGGATGGGGAAAGCATTTCTGGGATTATTACTACCTGCCGACAATCCGTTCTGGACAGCCGTAGAAAACAACGGTGCCTGGGAAAAGGAGCTTCAACCCGGCAAGGTATACAATAAATTTATGGGGGGATCGAACACACTGGTGACCAATTATCCCAATAACGGTAGTGCTGAAATACGCGCATGGTGCCACGAGACGGTTGCCAAGGACTGGCAGAAATTCCGTTCTACTGAGAATTATAATAAATTATCGTATAATACAGCATTTCCCTGGATGGCAGATAGCCCTGATGGAAAAGTATCAATGAATTACGCCATACTGAATGCCAAACAGCAATGGGAAGTGCTTCGCCTCTATACTTTCAGGAAGTTTGAAGATGGCATTTATTACCGGGATGCAGAACTTGAAACCAATCCCGAAATCAAGTTCCGTTTGGCAGACATCCCGCTCCCCAACGGTATACTTCGTGTAGACAAAGTTTCATTCCCCGTCAGCACCGGGCTGCGTTATGGACATTATTCTCTGCCGGAATTGGATGAACCTATCACCACCAAGGAGAAAAAGACAGGAGAACATACGGTTTACTGTACGGATAACGGCGCCTATCAGACGGCACTTGTCAATTTGCAAGGCTGGACCGAAGTAGAGTTCGTGCAAACGGAAGGGCTGCATCCGGTAAGCAATAAATGTTCTGTTATCAATGCTGCAACCACCCATTCCGGTGATAAGATATTCATAACACTGCAACTGTGGAAGAAGAGCGGCAAGCCGTTCACGAAAAAGGAACTAACGCCTGTGAAGTCTTTTGAGCAAAACGGAGACACAGTAACCATTCACTTTTCTGATGGCACCGTGAAGACGGTATCTTTCCCCTGATGCCAGTTCTAAAGGAATTGTTTTTTTGCCCAAAAGCGAAGATAAGCTGCACCTCAGCATAACTTTTTCATGCAAGCATGAAAGTTCTGCTTTCGGTTTGCATTATCTTTGCCAGCAAAAGAGATTAGGCTACTAAAACAGTACAATCATGGCAGGCATCTATATACATATTCCTTTTTGCAAGACTCGTTGCATCTATTGTGATTTTTACTCCACCACTCGTTCGGAGTTGAAGTCGCGTTATATCCATGCTCTTTGCCGTGAACTTACGGAACGCAAAGAATATCTAAAGGGAGAAGCCGTCGAAACAATTTATTTCGGCGGTGGAACGCCTTCACAATTATCGGAAGAAGATTTCCGGCAGGTATTCAACACTATTGAGCAAGTCTATGGTTTGGAGAATGTAAAGGAAATAACTCTTGAAGCCAATCCGGATGACCTGACGGAAGAATACACCGGAATGCTGGCTATGCTACCTTTCAACCGTATCAGCATGGGGATACAAACTTTTGACGATGCCACCCTGCAATTGCTCAACAGGCGGCATAATGCTGCGCAAGCCGTCGAAGCAGTGAGGCGTTGTCGGCATGCAGGTTTCCGGAATATCAGCATCGATCTTATCTATGGCCTGCCGGGAGAAACAAACGAACGCTGGAAGCGAGACTTGCAGCAAGCCGTCAGCCTCAACGTTGAGCATATCTCTGCCTATCACCTTACGTACGAAGAAGGAACTCCCATCTACGAAATGCTATTGACCCATCGCATCCACGAAGTGGACGAGGAAAGTAGCGTACACTTTTTCTCTGCACTGATAGATACACTGATTGCCGCCGGATACGAGCATTACGAGATATCCAACTTCTGCAAACCGGGGATGTATTCCCGGCACAATACATCCTATTGGCGCGGGATTCCTTATCTGGGATGCGGTCCTTCGGCACATTCGTTCAATACCTTTACAAGGGAATGGAACGTTGCATCTTTAGCGAAGTACATGCACTCCATTGAAGAGGGTCATCGGGAATTTGAAACCGAATACCGGGACATCGCTACTCGTTATAACGAATGTATCATGACGGCCATCCGCACGATGTGGGGAGTATCTATGCAATATGTAGAACAAACTTTCGGCACTGAATTATGGCAATACTGCATGGATATGGCACTTCCTTATCTGAAAAGTGGCAAACTGGAACTGAAAGATAGCTACCTGTGTTTGACGCGTGAAGGTATATTCATTTCAGACGGTATCATCAGTGACCTGATGTTCATTGAAGAATAGGACAATAAAATCGCCCCGAGAGTATTCCTACTCATCAGAGGCGATTTATCACCAGCCAATAATCAGCTACAATTTCAGAGTATAATTTAATCCTTTATCGGGTGCAACAATAAAGTTCGTTACTTCAAAATTCAGATCTCCTCCTTTGATGCCGTTATCAAAACCGATACGTACACTGTAGCATGTATGTGGTTTCAACGTCATATCACGGAAATAAACCAGGGAAGTATCATGTGCAGTCTTTTTCAGTTTCAGAATCAAATCCGTAGTATTCATAATGGAAAGCGTTACCCCTTTTTCATTGCGGCTGACTTCCTTTATCTCCACACACTTCTCAAAGAAAGGACGAAGCAAATCTTCACGACCAATCACCAGTTCGCGATAATAAGCGGCAGTACGGCGATTATTGAGTGCTTCGCGAATTCCCTCCGGAGAACGCTCTTTGGCAAAAACAAACGTCATAGTCCGGTGCTCGTCTTTAGAGAAATCATAATCTGTCTGGATAGGCTGGTGAATATCAGAAGTACCAATCATCGTCAGATTCTTATCCAGGCACCACTGGATGGCCTCGGGCATGTAGAGAGGACCGTTTGCTACCTCGATGCCGTGCATGCAACCGTCATTATAGAGTTGCGTATGTTCAGGCCACCACTTGGTGCTATCCGGCTGTTGAGCCGACCAGCCGGGGTGATTCCAGAAAATGAAAGCTCCTTGCTTCTTCGCCTCATAAAACGCATCTTTATACTCTTTCTGTTCCAACGGGTTGGAGTCGGCCAAGAAAATGGCATTGAAATGTCCCGGAGCCATAGAACGGGTAATCTCACTACCTCTGATTAAGAGTATCCCTAACTTTTCGGCTTGTTTCCGGCAGAGGTCGAATGAACGGTTATGGTCCGCCACGATGTCCTTCTTATGAGGGCGGTATTCGATGTGTTCCGTCAGGGATATGGCATCCAGGCCTTCACGATAGGCCTCATCTACCCGCACGGTAGGCCAGACCAAACCGTCCGAGAAAACGCTATGCATATGGAAGTCACACTTCAAAGTGGTATATCCATCCAAATCAGGTACCTGAATCTCATTGCGGCGTTGCGCCTGCGCAGTCATCAGGCATGTTGCCAACAGAACTGCACTTACTAACATTTTCTTTGTTTTCATCATTATCTTCTTTTTTAGTTTATTCCTGTCAATCTATTTTCACCAGCCCGGATTTTGTGGCAATAAAGCCGGATTTATCTGAGTGGCTGTCAGAGGTATCGGGTGCAGGTATTTCTTATCTTCCCATTTGCGACCTTGATTAAAACCAAACTCTATATACCCATGATCACCTCCGGACAAACGGTTGGTTTTACCGATAACCACATATTGCACACCTTTAATCTTGTCTCCGGCAGGCGGTTCTTTATCTACTACGGCCACATCTTTCACACCATCGCCATTCAAGTCATAAGCCTCACCTTTCTGAGGAATGTAAATTCCCTGCCACACTTTGTCAATCAGGTCACCTAATTTCCAACGCATGATGTCATCATAGCGTACCCCCTCGAAAGCCAGTTCTGCACCACGTTCACGACGCACTTCCAGAATCCATTTGTCCGTTGTCTGATTCTTGAAATAGGCAGCCACATAAGGATCATAAGCTGCCGGAATCTTACCATCCACCCCGGCACGTTCGCGCAATGGCTTGATTGTAGTATTCCATACCGCCTCGTCACATTCACCCAGTTCCGCTTTAGCCTCGGCATAATTCAGCAAGATTTCTGCATAGCGGAAGATAGGGATAGAGTTATTCGCTGTGGCCTTTCCCACGTGCACATCATCATCTATCGCCCATTTGACAAGTTGATACCCGGTAGAGGTCATAGAGAAATTGGGAGCATCAGGTTTCACCGTACCACTGATTTTCCGCTGATAAGAGGGAGAGATAACGGTCTGCATCAGACGGCAGTCACGGCTCTGGAATTCATCCATGTATTGCATAGTGGTGTAATCTGCGCGGTCGGTAAACCGACTGCCATCACGCATCAGATACATATTCACAAAGGGACGCACCAACGACCAGTTTGCACCGAACGAAGCGGAAAACAGTTTCCAGGTGATGGAGTGCATGCGCAAATCCTTCTTAAAAGAAATTCCCCAAATTACTTCTGTCGTATTCAGATCTTCCGAAGTAAACAGAGAACGGTATTGTGTCTCCACATCTCCTGTACTCACTAATTTATAAGGCCCCTTTGTCATCAATTCCTCTGACGCGGCAACAGAAGCTCGCAGGAATTTATCGGCTGAGTTTTGCAATCCCAGTTCCGTATGATATTTACGATAGGTACCTTCAAAAAGGCAAATACGGGACTTGAGTGCCAGAGCCACCCATTTTGTAATCAGTGTGCTACTTTCTGTCAACGTCTTGTCTGTAGAACAATTGGTACAGGCAAAGTCAAGATCTTCCAGTATCTTATCCATCACGACTTCACGTTTATCACGCGGTTTATAGAGTTCGTCCCGATTGTCTACATCCAGCGTTGTTTCGTACCAGGGAACATCACCGAATGTTCTGACCATACCATAATAAAAATACGCACGCCAGAAACGCCCCACACCTTCATTATGCAGATAAATGGCATCCGTCACTTTGCCTTTAGCATTGGGCAGATGATCGAGGAAGTAATTAATCTGGCGCAGCTCACCCCAGTCATCCGTTCCCCAACCACCTTGTTGGGTGTCGTCCCACGTATCACCGATAAGAAAAGTAGTAGACGAGCGCGTCGCGCAATAATCTGCATACTGGTCACCACCCCACGCTATTGTTTCTTCACTGGGCAGGAAACTTTGCAGAAAACCATTCGTATAAAGGCGTAAGTCCGATTCTGACTCCAAAAATCCTTCGGAAGAGAAACTATTCTCGGGCTCACAATTCAAAAAACTATCACAAGAGGTCAGTGCCAAAGCATACAGACCTATCAGCCAATATTTTTTCATAATCATCTTCTGTGTTAAAAGGTTACATTAATACCTATGGTATAGCTACTCAGAATAGGATAACCATATCCGTCTCCGTCAGTATTGGCAGTGGAACGGAAGTCCGCATCACCTGCACTGATGCCTTCGGGATCATACATCTTGGTATGCTTGGTCAGTGGAGTCCACGTCAAGAGATTTTCACCAGCAAGGTAAATTTTCAAATCCTGTAGATGTAGCTTCTCACAGAACTTTTTCTTGAAAGTATAATCTATCTGAAGATTTTTCAGACGGACATAAGCCACATTCTGCAAGTAACGGTCATTAGCCTGAATGCCCAACGCTTTGGTAGATCCATTGGCCAGATAACCGCGATAGCGAGGCCAGTAAGCATCCGTATTCTGGTTTTCTTCTGTCCATACATTGTCTCCGGTATGTTCTTTCAGCATATAGCTGTAAGGGCGGTCATATTGTCCCCAGAAGAAAGCCGACTCACGGTGAGGGTACCAGTTACGCTTGGCAACACCCTGAAAGAAAGCACTGATGCCGATACCATTCCAGTTGGCAGCCAGATTCAGGCCGAACTGGTAGCGGGGCGTAGTATTACCGATAACTCTCAAATCACCATGGTCATCCAGCGTATTCTGCCCGTTATCCACCGTACCGCTTTTATCAAGATCAGCAAACTTCAAATCACCCGGTTTCAGGATATTTGTTGCAGAGACTTTCAGTTTAGATTGATCGGCATGGGCATCAATCTCAGCCTGATCTTTAAACAGTCCTTCGATATGGTATCCCCAAATAGTACCGATTTCCTGTCCCTCATAATAAGTAGAAAGTAACTTCGTAGGATTGTTGAACTTGGTAACCCATGTACGGCTATCCCATATCATTGCTTTTACACTATAGTTAAACGGTTTGTCAGCTAGCGTAAAGTTATCACGCCACATAACTGAAAGTTCCCAGCCTTTGGTTTTCATCTCCGCATTATTACCTTTAGGCGTTGCGGCGCCCAGTACGGCAGGCAAAGTGGGGCCCACAGTGTACATATCTGTCGTATAACGTTGGTAATAATCAAAAACCATAGATAAGCGGTTTGAGAACATATCTATATCCAATCCGATGTCATAGGTTGTCGATTTCTCCCACGTCAGACTATTGGGAACAATGTTCGGAGCTGTGGCATACGTCTGCAAAGCATCTCCCAGAATAACAGAGCTTTTCTTAATGGGCACTGTGGAAAGATAAAGATAAGGACTGACATTACCGTTCCCCAAACTACCGATAGAAGCACGGACTTTCAAATTATCCAGCCAGTTACGGGTAGACTCCATAAAAGGCTCTTCAGAAATGCGCCAGCCCAGCGACCCGGAAGGAAAGAAACCCCATTGTTGATTCTCCGGGAACTTGGAAGAGGCGTCATACCGCCCACTTACTTCGGCCAGATAGCGGCTCTTATAGTTATAATTCACCCGATAGAGAAAGCCTACATAAGCCCATTCATTTCCACCTTGCCCCGTTGTATAGTAGTCGCCATCCATCAAAGCAAAACTTGGCTTGGTGGCACTGATTAAACCACGCCGGTAGGTCTGAATCGTTTTATAATCCTGATGTTCCAGATTCCAACCCAACAGAACATTCAGATAATGATTCGAATTGGAGAATTTAGGAATATAATTACCTGTGACGTTACTTGAAATATATTCCTTATTATAATCCATATTCTCCAGAGAACTGAATGTGTTACGGGTTCCCATAATCTCCGGTCCCGTATAATAGTTATACTGGTTTTCAGCTCTCAACCGGGTTGACTTACTACTATAATAAGTGAAATCTCCCTTAAAGACCAATTGGTCCTTAATAGGCGTATATGTCAGGGTTGTCGTATTGCGTACATCCAGTTTGTTATCTTTCTGCCAGGAAGTTCCTTCCACAAATCCTGCCCAGCCCACATATACGGCCGCTTCTGTCCATGTACCGTCAGGGTTCTTCTCCATGGTCATCGGATACCCCTGGTGTTGTAATTGGCGAGCTATATTCTGCCGGTCGTACATCACCATTGGCTGATGGGAACGGAAAATCATGACATCTGTATTATTCTCCAGTAAAAGAGAGTTGTTGATTTGTATCTCTCCTTTTGAACGGATATTATATTGCATATACTTTTCGTCACCGGCAGAGTAAATACCATCCTGATTATAGTAACGCCCGGACACATAATAACGGGCACGCTCATTACCACCACTGATGCTAACGTTATGTTCCGTAGAATAATTATGGTCTTTATAAATGATATCCAGCCAGTTCGTATTGCCAAAATATTCATATTCCCCCTTATCATTGACACGCACTTTATCTAGTGAAGGATCTGCATCACGCCGCACCAGTTCATTATACCAATCCGTAGAATACTTAAACACGTTGTTAATACCTCCCGGAGGCGCCTCCTGTCCTTCCAGATAAGCTGTATACCAACCATTGGTCCATTGCAAACCATTGCTAACAATGCCATCCTCAGTCTTCACCGTACGTTGGTGCAAGGAAAAACTTCCGTTATAATTAACTTTGGTCTTTCCGGCAGAAGCATTCCTGGTAGTTACCAGTATCACACCAAAAGCACCACGAGCACCATAGATGGCTGCCGAAGAAGCATCTTTCAGTACGGATACGCTTTCCACATCTGCAGGATTCACAGAATTCAAGTCACCTTCCACTCCGTTTATCAGGACCAGTGCACTACCACCTGCACCGATACTTCCCGTGCCACGTAGATTGATGGATGGAGTGCGCGAGGGCTTACCATCACTAAACGTAATATTTAATCCCGGCACCATTCCTTGCAATGAACGGGAAATATTACTATTGCTGCGTTCTGCAATCTGTTTGCTGTCTATCTGGTCTACAGCACCCACCAGATTTACTTTCTTCGCCGTACCATAGCCTACGACTACCACTTCCTGCAACTGTTGTGCATCTTCCTGAAGCACAATCTGCAATTGTTTGTCGTCTGTGACTACCACTTCCCTGTCCGTAAAGCCGATGTAGCTTAGCAGCAATTTTTTCCCTTTTTCTACTTCCAGAACGAAGTGTCCATTGCCATCGGTCACCGTTCCCAGTTTCCCGTCTTTGATTCTCACTGTAACGCCGGCTAGCGGTTCTCCTGTAGCATCTTTTACAACACCTTTCAGTGGAACAAGATTGGCAGCAAACGCCATACCTCCTCCCAAAACGAAGGCGAAAGCGACAGCCAGTCGCCTACTTGCCAAACTCCACTCTAAAAAACATCTTTTCACTTTCATGTCGATTCATTTGATAAATTAAATCAAGTTTCCTTTCGGGGTGCAAAGATGAAGCCTGCAGATTTCAGAAATGCTACAGGAAAATGAAGTTAGGATTTCAGTTAAATGATGTGCCGATAGTTGTAAAATAGCAAGAAAGCTTTACCTTTGTCCCCCGGCACTACTAACCGACTGAACATCATGACCGAACAAGAAGTCAGAAGATATTTACGGAAAATGAGCGAGCAGGATTCACAAACTGCTTTCCGGGATTTCTATAACATGACGTATGACCGCCTGTTCCGCATTGCTTACTACTATACTCATCATGAAGAGTGGTCACAGGAAATCGTGCTTGATGTATTCCTGAAACTTTGGGAACACCGCAAACAATTGTTAGATATCACCAATATCGAGGACTATTGTTTCATTCTTGTTAAAAACGCTTCGCTAAACTACATCGAAAAAGAAGAGCGACGCCCCACCCTATTTGCCGATACATCACAAGAACCGACTGACCAGGCCGTATCTCCCGAAGATACCCTCATCAGCGAAGAACTCTTTGCCCGATATGTAAAAGCCCTCGACCGATTGCCAGAACGCTGCCGGGAAGTTTTTATCCGTATTCGTGAGGAAAAACAAACCTATGCGCAAGTAGCGGAAGAATTCGGCATCAGCATAAAGACAGTGGATGCACAGTTGCAGAAGGCTACAATACGGTTGAAAGAAATGCTTTTGTAGGTCTTCCACATGAAGTATGTGACAAAATTTACAGGCATATGTACGATAATTCATGGAGCTCCATCTCCAATTTCCTACCTTTGCCGACGGGCAACATGATTTTCGTATTATTTTTGTTAACCATTTAGCTATAATCTTGAAATCTATATGAGACGCAGAACTTTATTAATAATTGTTTTATTAACCGCTATTGCGGCAAACGCCTTTAGTGAAATAGAACTTCGCGCTAAGAAAATGAGAACGACGGACGGATTGCCCAGCAACTCTATCCGCAATATATATCAGGACAGCAAAGGTTTCTTATGGTTAGGCACACTAAATGGCTTAAGTCGTTACGACGGTAACTCTTTCCTGAATTTTCAGCCGGAAACCAATAAGCATGACCAGATTTCACTGGCAGACAACCGCATTTATCAAGTCATGGAAGACAAAAATGGCTTCCTCTGGATAAGGACAGTAGCGGAATTATATAGTTGCTATGACCTGCAGAGAGCCCGTTTCGTAGATTTCACCGGAAACGGGGAATATAAACAAAACTATTCCAGTTCATTATTAGCTTCCAATGGAGACGTGTGGCTGTGTCATCCGGAAAATGGAGCACGTCAGATGATAATCCAAAATGACCGGAAAATAACCTCCGTCGAATTTAAAACAGAACATGGCAATCTGCCGGACAACCGAGTGCAGTTCATGTGGGAAGACGCTTCTGGCCGGATATGGATCGGTACTCAACGCGGACTATCTTACGCTACCAGAGGAGATTTCAAAATAGTAGACCGGAAATATAATTTCATGCGATCAATATCATATGAACAGGATATGTATTTCCTTACTAAGGAGGGCGATATATATCATTATAATTCTACTTCCGGAAAACTCATCCGGTCAGCCTCCCTTCCCAACGGAAAGAAGATAGCATTCACCGGAAATTTCGCACTAAAAAACAAATGGGTTCTAATGACATCTGCAGGTGTCTATGACTATGACTTTAATACGCATCAAGTGACCCCAAACTCTCAATTGAATCTTAAAAATGGAAATGTATTTCGTGATAATCATGGGGACTATTGGATATACAATCATTCAGGGAAAGTTCGCTATATCCTTGCAAAGACAGGAGAAATGAGAGAACTTCAATTAATACCTGAAGACCGATTAAGCTATATCGACTTTGAACGCTACCATGTCGTTCACGACTCCCGCGGGATAATCTGGATTTCAACTTACGGTAATGGGTTGTTTGCTTACAAACCATCTGAAAATGAATTGGAGCATTTTGTTTCCGATGTAAAGGACTCTCCGATTAGTTCTGATTTTCTACAATATGTAATGGAAGACAAAGCCGGAGCTATCTGGGTTAGTTCCGAACATTCCGGATTATCTCGTATTTCAATATCCAATGAAGGCATCACTCGCTTCTATCCGGAATCCAGCGAACTCTTCGACCGTTCAAACACCATTCGGATGTTAACCCGAATGGAGAATGGAGATATATGGATAGGAACCCGTAAAGGAGGATTGTATAATTATGATATTCATCTGAATCCTAAAAGCAGCAATCAGTACTTCCAATCCAATGTATATGTGATTGCAAAAGACAGTCTGGGACAACTATGGATGGGAACTCGCGGACAAGGATTAAAGATAGGAAATACATGGTATAAAAATGTTGCATCCGATCCTTCGACATTGGCTCACAATCACATATTCTCTATCTATTGCGATAGTAAAGACCGTATGTGGGTAGGAACATTCGGAGGAGGACTGGCCTTAGCCGAACCAACCCCGGATGGGAAGTATAAATTCCGCCATTTTCTTCAGCAAAAGCATGGTTTAAGAATGGTGAGAAATATGATAGAAGATGAAAACGGAATGATTTGGACAGGAACCAGTGAGGGAATTTGTATTTTTCATCCGGATTCATTAATTGCCAATATAGACAATTATCATTTATTCAATAATGTCAATGGGAAATTCTGTTCTAATGAAATCAGATGCATATTTCGTGACAGCAAAGGCAGGATGTGGGTAGGAACTTCAGGAGCAGGATTGAACCTTTGCAAACCAACGGATAACTACAACTCGCTGGAGTATAAACACTACGGTACTTCAGATGGTTTAGTTAACAATGTCGTATTAGCCATGTTGGAAGATGCTCTCGGACGATTATGGATTGCTACAGAATATGGTATTTCCAAATTTAACCCGGAAAATGATTCCTTTGAGAATTATTTCTTTTCTTCTTATACATTAGGGAATGTCTATAATGACAACAGCGCCTGTATAGGTGCAGATGGAAAACTTCTTTTCGGTACAAACTATGGATTAACAGTGATAGATCCCATGAAAATACCAAGCAATGAAGTTTTTTCTCCTGTCGTTTTTACCAACTTATACATCAATGGTATTCAAATGAGTCCTGAAATAGCCGACTCGCCTTTAAAGACACAATCTTTGGCATACTCGGATAAAATCACATTAAAATATTTTCAGAACTCTTTCATTCTCGATTTTTCAACTTTCGATTACTCTGATAACAGTCAGACAAAATATCGATATTGGTTAGAAAATTATGATAAAGGATGGAGTGACCCTTCTCCTTTAAGTTTTGCCGCTTATAAATATCTCAATCCGGGTACCTATACATTGCACGTAAAATCCTGCAATGGTGCAGGGATATGGAATGAAGATGAAACTACTTTAAAAATCGTCATTGTCCCCCCATTCTGGAAAAGCAGTTGGGCCATGCTGGGATACACCATACTGTTAATAATAGTTCTATATTTTGCATATCGCATTGCCAACAATTTTAATAGTCTGCATAACCGTATCAATGTAGAAAAACAACTGACAGAATATAAGTTAGTCTTCTTCACAAACATCTCTCACGAATTCCGTACTCCTCTTACCTTGATTCAAGGAGCATTGGAGAAAATACAGCGCGTCAGCAATGTTCCGCGTGAATTAGCATCTCCATTACAAACCATGAATAAGAATACCCAACGTATGTTGAGGCTTATCAATCAGTTGTTGGAATTCAGAAAAATGCAGAATAACAAACTGGCACTTTCTTTAGAGGAAACGGATGTGATCGCTTTCCTCTATGAAATATTTCTGAGTTTCAAGGATATATCAGAACAAAAAAATATGAATTTCCGCTTTGAGCCTTCTGTATTATCTTACAAAATGTTTATTGACAAAGGAAACCTAGACAAAGTGACCTATAATCTGTTATCAAATGCTTTCAAATATACTCCTGCAAACGGAACGGTCATCTTTACCGTAAATGTGGATGAAACAAAGAAAATCCTACAAATTCAAGTATCCGATACAGGAGTCGGTATCCCTAAAGAAAAACAGCATGAGCTGTTCAAACGATTTATGCAAAGCAGTTTCTCGGGTGATAGTATAGGAGTCGGCTTACATCTGACCCATGAATTAGTGCAAGTGCACAAAGGTACAATCGAATATAAGGATAATGAAAATGGAGGCTCTATCTTCACAGTCTGCATTCCTACAGATAAGACCGTATATATCGAAAAAGATTTTCTCATACCAGGTAATGTACTACTGAAAGAGGAAGAGGGACAGACACACAGTTTGCCAGAACTTTCTGAGGAGGCATCAGCTTCTCCCCAAACAATAACTCCTTTAAACAAGCGGAAAGTACTGATTATCGAAGATGATAATGAAATCCGGGAACTATTGAAAGAGGAAGTTGGAGCCTATTTTGAAGTAGAAGTAGCTGAGGATGGGACAAAGGGATTCGAAAAGGCCCGCACTTATGATGCTGACTTAATCATCTGCGATGTTATGATGCCAGGTATGACTGGATTTGAAGTTACCAGAAGGCTTAAATCAGACTTTGCAACAAGCCATATTCCCATTATTCTATTAACGGCACTCAGTTCTCCTGAAAAACAATTGGAAGGAATTGACTCCGGAGCAGATGCCTATATATCAAAGCCATTCAGTATCAAGTTCTTACTGGCACGGGTATTCCGTCTGATAGAGCAACGTGAAAAGCTTCGTGAAAAGTTCTCCAATGAACCGGGTATTGTTCATGCAGCCATGTATTCTACCGACCGGGATAAAGAATTCACCGACCGTCTGGATGTTATACTGAAAGCCAATATCTCCCGTTCTGATTTCAGCATAGAAGAATTTGCCCAACTGATGAAACTGGGACGAACCGTATTTTATAAGAAACTACGAGGAGTAACTGGATATTCACCGAATGAATATTTACGTATCATCCGCATGAAGAAAGCGGCAGAACTATTACTGTCGGAAGAACACCTCACTGTAGCAGAAGTCTCCTACAAAGTAGGTATTAATGACCCATTCTATTTCAGCAAATGCTTTAAGTCACATTTCGGAATATCTCCTTCTGTATATCAAAAAGGAGGAGAGAAAACTCTGGAGGAAACGAAATAAACAACAATATTACATACATCCGTATTCTTTTCCATCGGAACAAAATGTATTCTGGCTTATTTTTGCGGCTTTAATACTGATAAATTAAATTCCATGAAAAAGAAAGTTTTATTATTATTTTGGACTATTCTATGTATTAGTCATTATGCAGTAGCCTCAAATAACGACGTGAGGCATAAATACAATTTTAATTCGGACTGGCTGCTTTCTGTTGGTGATGCAAACGGAGCCGAACAACAGAAGTATACTGATAACAGTTGGAAAAAAGTCACTTTACCCCATGCTTTCAATGAAGATGAAGCATTCCGTTATAGTATTGACGAACTGACAGATACTATCGTATGGTATCGCAAACATTTCCGGTTACCTGCCGGTAGCGAAGGGAAAAAAGTATTTATAGAATTCGAAGGAGTACGGCAAGCCGCTGACTTCTATATCAATGGCAAACATATCGGCCTGCATGAAAATGGAGTCATGGCAGTAGGTTTCGACCTTACCCCTTACATATCTTATAATAAAGAAAATGTCATCGCCCTGCGTATAGACAACAACTGGCAATATAAAGAACGAGGTACTAACACCAGATTTCAATGGAATGACCGTAATTTCAACGCCAATTATGGCGGCCTTCCTAAAAATGTATGGCTACATCTGACAGATAAATTATATCAGACCCTGCCCCTTTACAGTAACCTGAAAACAACAGGTGTCTATATATACGCCGAAAACATCCGGGTAAAGTCACGTAAAGCCGTCATACATGCAGAATCGGAAATCAAGAATGAATACCGAAAAAAACAACAAGTTGCATATCAGGTTGAGATTCAAGACCGTGAAGGTAAAATTGTAAAAACGATGTCTGGCGAAAGCATAACTTTGCAACCGGGCGAAACAGCAGTAGTAAAAGCTTCCGCAGAAGTAGATAATCTGCATTTTTGGAGTTGGGGATATGGTTATCTGTATACTGTAAAAACCAGTCTATGGATTGATGGAAAGAAAACAGATGAAGTAGCCACCCGCACCGGTTTCCGCAAAACGCGCTTTGGGAATGGTAAAATTTGGTTGAATGACCGCGTACTCCAAATGAAGGGATTTGCACAGCGCACAAGCAATGAATGGCCTGCTTTAGGTTTATCAGTCCCTGCCTGGCTAAGCGATTATAGCAACGGACTGATGGTAGAGTGCAACGCCAATCTGGTGCGTTGGATGCACGTCACTCCCTGGAAACAAGATATAGAATCCTGTGACCGTGTAGGTCTTATTCAAGCCATGCCTGCCGGTGACTCTGAAAAAGACAGACAAGGACGCCAATGGGAACAGCGTACAGAACTAATGCGGGATGCTATCATTTACAACCGTAATAACCCGAGTATCTTATTCTACGAATCAGGCAACGAATCTATCAGCAGAGAACACATGCTGGAAATGAAAGCCATACGTGATAAATATGACCCTTATGGAGGACGCGCCATCGGCTCACGTGAGATGCTGGATATTCGGGAAGCGGAATATGGAGGCGAAATGCTTTATATCAATAAAAGCGCCCATCACCCGATGTGGGCAACAGAATATTGCAGGGATGAAGCGCTCCGCAAATATTGGGACAATTACAGCTATCCATATCATAAGCATGGAGAAGGCTCCAAAGCTTATAAATCCACAGTAACTAATAAAGTACAGAAACAAGTGGATGCAAGAGCTTACAATCAGAATCAGGATTCATTTGCCATTGAGAACATCAGACGCTGGTATGACTACTGGCGTGAACGTCCGGGAACCGGATTCCGCGTTAGTTCAGGAGGCGTTAAGATTATTTTCTCAGACAGTAATACTCACTTCCGCGGAGTCGAAAACTATCGGAGAAGCGGAGCCACCGATGCCATGCGAATTCCCAAAGATCTTTTCTATGCTTTGCAAACCATGTGGGATGGATGGGTTGATACGGAGAACCCGCGTATTCATATCATCGGTCATTGGAACTATGAAGAAAGTATAATCAAACCTGTACACGTGGTATCGAGCGCTGACAGTGTAGCTCTCTTCCTAAACGGAAAATCATTAGGAGAAAGTATACAGGAATATCACTTTCTGCATACATATAATGATGTCAAGTTTGAAGCAGGAAAACTGGAAGCTGTAGGTTATGATCAAAACGGAAAAGAATGTTGCCGTACAGAATTACAGACAGCAGGAAAGCCGGAACGCATTCTGTTAAATCTGATGCAAAACCCGGCAGGCTGGAAAGCGGATGGTGCAGACGTCGTTATGGTACAAGTAGAAGTAGTAGATAAAGACGGAAGACGCTGCCCATTGGCCAACGATTTGATTTCCTTTGAAATGGAAGGTCCGGCAGAATGGCGTGGAGGTATAGCCCAAGGAGAAAACAACTATATTCTGTCTCAGAAACTTCCCGTAGAATGTGGCGTGAACCGTGTTTTGATACGTTCGCTTACAGAAGCGGGCAAGGTACATCTCAAAGCAAGTGCCGCCGGATTACAATCAGCCGAAATAAATTTCACATCTCTACCTATAGAAGTAAAGAACGGACTAAGCCAATACATTCCTTCCAATGAGTTGCAAGGGCGGCTTACTCGTGGAGAAACTCCTCAGACTCCGTCTTATACAGACAAGAAAGTAGCTGTTTTCATTGAGTCCGTAAAGGCCGGCACCAATAATGAAACTGCAACTAACAGTTACGATGACAATGAACTGAGTGAATGGAAGAATGACGGCAAAGCCAGCACCGCCTGGATCACCTATCGTCTGAATCGCCCGGCCCGCGTAGATGAGATTTGCATGAAACTGACCGGATGGCGCATGCGTAGTTATCCTTTAGAAATATATGCGGGCGAAGAACTCATCTGGAGTGGTGACACAGAAAAAAGTCTCGGATATATCCATCTGAATGTAAAACCTGTATTAACTCAGGAAATCACCATCCGTCTAAAAGGGAGCAGCAGTGAAGAAGATGCTTTCGGACAAATTGTCGAAGTAGCAGCTCCGGTAGCCAATGAACTGGATCTTTACAAATCAGATGAAAGCAAAAGGGCCAAATATGAACTGAGAATTGTCGAAATAGAGTTTCTGGAAAATCTACTTCAATAATCAGAGCTATATCTTCCCACAGGCAGTTTCTCAACTGACTATAATGAACAGGAATGATAGCGACAACTAATTCGTCCCCTTATGGAATACTTTTCGTCCCCTTATGGAGGGACGAAAAGTATTCCATAAGGGGACGAAATGTTCCTTATAAGGGAACGCATTGGCTATCGCTGGGAAAATTATAAACTTTCGATAGGAAATTATATACCCTACTTGATCTTTGGCTTTAATTCATCCGGAGAATCTTTCGTATACGACTTCACACTACCAGCTACTTTAGTAAATAAATCGCTGACCCGTTCCGGTTCTATCGTGAATTGCGGACGAAAATAATCAGAGTTCATATAATCTAAAACAGCTTTATGCATCTGCCTTGCCACAATACGCCTATCAGTATCCGTAGCCAGATCCATAGTTGTCATCATCAATTTTCCGTTCAGCACATTTGCTTCGAATAACATACCTATTTTCCGACTGACAAACCAAGTATCTATGCTTTGTATGGTAGGTTGGAAATCAGCAGGAAAATCAGTAAATTGCATCACATTAGCACGGTTCAACAACTCCCACCACTGCAAATTGCTATGGTATTCTGTCGGAAATTGACGAAATAGCGGATGTTTGGAATTCACCAGAATACCTGTAGTATGCGGAGGACGCATTTTGAACCAGGAAGTATTCCAGAATACAGGAGTAAACATCTGAGATACTTCTTTTCCATAACTCACTTTCCCGGCAGCAAGAATTAAAACCTTTCCACCTTTTTTCAGAACATCCAATGCTCTTGAATCCAATGTATCTGTTGAATAAACATCTCCTTGTGCCAGTTCTACAACTTTGGGATATACCCAAAAATTCCAGTCATTTACAGCCTCCGTACCTTCAATGCGAACTTCCAGGTTCAGCTTGATAGGTTTTTCAATGTTTTCCAAAGGAAATTCAATACGTCCCAAACCATTAAGGTTCCCTATTGGAATATCCTTGTTTCCCAAAGTGTTCCGGACATACACTTTCCCATATTCATCTTTTATCGTATAAGTTACAGGAACCTGTGTCAAAGCCTTCTCACCAAAATGAGCAACCTCAATATCGGCAGAAAAAGTTTCATCATTACTATAAACAAACTTTTCGGTACGCATCAGAGGTACAGTAGCCGAGCAGAATCGCCTCCATTCCTGGGCATTGATATATCCTTTCTCTTCAAAGAACACATCAAGTACACCGACAAGTGCCGTGCCCTGACCCGAATAATCATTCAATGCAAGGAGCTGAAAGCCTGCATAATCCGGAGTACGAAGTGTTTTTTCTATCTCATATTTATAACAAAGAGCTTGCAGCTTCCCTGACGCCATCATAAACAACTGTGCTTGTTCCCCCATCTGATTATCATTCAGAATATCCCGGAAAATTTCGAAATTCCTAGCTTTATTCACTCCGGTATATTTCCGTATCTCATTAAAATTAGGAAATACACACCATTGCCCCGTTTCATGTGATACATAAGGCTGACTAACGGTATCAATACGGCTCTGAAGACGATAATCGTCAATAGTCTGTGGACGGCTCTGCCTCCACGTAAGACCACGCGCCCCTGCCTTTACATGATATTGGCTACGGGGTTGCCACTGCCATCCGCCACCAACCGAAGCGCCGGTATATACCCTGCGAGGATCAGTATTTTCCCAATATTCTACGAATCGGCTGACCCATTCTACCCAACGTCCACTTGGTTCATTGCCACATGCCAGCATACAGTAAGAAGCGTAATTACCATAGGCTTTGGTCAATGCAATAGTCTCATCCATCAAATATTTATCAATGGGTTGTCCCAATCCTAATTTAGGACCATGATTTGGCCAACTTGGTCCTTCGGGTTGCAGATAAAATCCGACAAGATCCGCAGCTACAAAAGCAGCTTCCGGAGGACAAAAAGAATGGAAACGCATATGGTTTAATCCATAACTACGACAGATACGAAATACCCGCTCCCAACTATCCACATCCATGGGAGCATAACCGGTTAACGGAAAATCACAGTTTTCCACGGTTCCACGCAACATAGTCTTACGACCATTCACATAAAACCATTTGCCTTTAATTTCGAAACGACGCATACCAAACTGCACCTCTCTTACTTCTTTATCCTCACCAGTAATAATTTCAGCTTTCAATTTATACAATGCCGGATGGAATTCATCCCAAAGTAACATATTATCCCCCATAGATAAAACAATCTCTTGTTCTGCTATGCCATGTTTCACTTTCACTTCTTGCATTAAAACCGGAAGTATGTGCTTCTTGTCTGCATTAAAACTCTCAGCTGACAATCTCACCTGCGCTGTGGTTGAGCTTTTGTTAGAAGATTTAATACGCAATTTCACTCTTGCGAGTTTCTGTTCCGGTTCCGGGAATACCTGAATATCATCAAAATAGACATGTGGTGTAGCCTGCAAACATATCCGCCCCACAATTCCATTCCAGTTTCCCTGAGTCTGGTCAGTAATACTATGTGAATCCGGTCCTACATTAATTTCTTTAATGCGATTATCTATTCTGATGGTTATATTACATTTTCCGGGACGTACATATCGGGTGACATCATATATGTGTGCTACACATAAACTATTCTGCATCCCCACCTTATGCCCATTTACCCAAACAGTAGACTCAATATGCGGACGTTCCAGAACCAACACAATACGTTCTTTTTTCCAATCTTTAGGAAGATTAATTTCTTTTTGATACCAAGCTACTCCTACATAACGTTTATCAGGCGTTAAGAAAAACGGCAGCTTTACGTTACCTTCTCTGCGATACTTCTCCATATATGGATTGTAGTAATAAGAACTATCATAAAGACTACCGGTCCACTGGGTACGAACCGTTACATCATCTCCCTTCAGCCTTTCGGGCATTGAACCGGGCAGTTCAATCACATCTTGCAATGTTTGGTTAAACCACTTTTCTTTCTCTCCTATATCCTGCCTGTCTATTTCAAAATTCCAGTCTCCGGATAAATCAATTGTCCTCTGCGCTCCCATCTGAAGAACGAATAGAAGCGACAGCATAATTAATAGTATTTTTCTCATAACTTAGTATATTATTATTTATACGAAAAGAGAGCGGCTTCACAGTCGCTCTTCTTTCTTGATTGAATTCAATCTCTACCTTACATAACTTTTGTTTAAAATATATTCCTTTATTCCCAACCTGGATTCTGTGTCAGATTTGGATTTTTCGATCTTTCAGACTGAGGAATCGGAAACAAATACATCTTGTCATCCCATTGACGTGATACATTCTTGCGCACGTAAGTAATGCTTCCATCGGCTTCCTTAATCAGCTTCATTTCAACAATATTCTTGAAATATTTGTCAGCCTCTTTCCAACGACGAACATCCCAGAAACGATGACCCTCGAAAGCCAGTTCAACAAAGCGTTCGTTACACAACTTAGTCCAGAATGTGTTGGCATCCATTCCTTGTTCAAAGTCCGGCATACCGGCACGTTGGCGTGTCTTGCTGGCAGCAGCACGAGCCGACATCGGGAACTCCATGCTGGTAATATCCGCACCACCCAGGTACTTGAATACAGCTTCTGCATAATTCAAATAAAATTCGCCCAGACGGAAAGTCAGCCAAGTATGGCGAGACTCCTTAAACTTGCTGTTGCTGGCCAATGAGATGGCACCGTTACAAAGTTTTTTGAGGTAATAGCCTGTCGGTGTGGCGCCAGTCAAAGGCTCACCATTGATGCCCCCCTGGAATGTTTCAATCTTGGCGGCACCGGAATAAGTAGGCCATTGTGCACCGTTTACAGCTACCGTAGCCTCCAGACGCGGATCGCGATCCTGATAAGGATTCTTCTCATCATATCCCGAACCGTCTTCACTAATTGATTTACCGTTGATCATATCGTAAGCATCGACTAAATTCTGAGTAGGACAGTTTCCACCCACACCACCTTCAATGCCCACAGGGTAATTGTTGCTTTCCACTAAGTTATCACCGGATGAATTTTTATAATAACGGCGACCGTAGAGGATTTCCTTCATAATACCGGACGTATTGAAACTTCCGGCATCCCACAAATCCGCATAGTTGGCAGTAAGGCCTTTGCCACGTTTTTCAGCAGCATCGAGCAACTCTTTGGTATACAAAGCTGCCATATAATAGCGTTCCTTGTCACTACTTGGATTGAACAACGGGCTGGCCCAATACAAGGCAGCACGGGCTTTCAATGCGAGCACAGCAAGTCGGTCCGCGCGACCGGTCTCTTCCGTACCTGTGGAAAATTCTCCCAGATTACTGTAATCTTCGATAATCAATGATTGGATTTCCGTACATTCATCTATGATGAACTTAAAGATTTCATCCGCCGAAGTCCGTTCTATCGAATTGACTTCTTCTGCCGTGATTTGTTTGGTCACCAAAGGTACATCACCATATTGGCGAACCAAGCAGAAGTAGAAGTAAGCACGCATAAAACGGCTTTCATACTTGTAGTTCTCATAACGGTGAAGTTGGGCGGCATAGTCGTTGTTCAGCTTCAGTTCATCGAATGACAAGCCCTGCAATTCGTAAATCACGTGGTTACAAGTACTGATGCCTTTATACATGTTACTCCAGACTGACGCTTTCGCATTGGTAGGGCTCCAAGCTCCATTGTAGAAGTGCTCGATACCATTACCCAAAAGACTGTACTCACTTTCGTCTGTAGCAGATGCCTGCATGGCGCCCGATGAGTAGTTACCGAAGTCATACTCCACGGTATTGTAGATGTCGGTCATGAATCCACCTACATTACCGAAGTTCTGTGTTATATAGTCCTTGTCGAAGATGTTGTACTCATTGTAGTCCATCTGATCAGAACATGAAGCCAAGCATCCGGCTGCACACACGACAAAGACAGATTTCCATATTTTATTGCTCATAATTCTAATGTATTAATTCGTTCATAAAATTAAAACGTAACACTCAGACCCAACGCAACGCTTTTCGTCATAGGATTGATTCCATATGCTTCGGGGTCATTCTCATCTATATGGTCGAAACTGAGGAGGTCAATGCCACGTACATACAATTTAGCGGCGTTTACAATTCTCGTCTTTTTCAGCCAAGAAGTGGGCAACTTGTAGTACACTTCCAGATTGCGCAACTTGAGAAATGAGCGGTCGGCCAACCACAGAGTCGAGGTCTGGTAGTTGTTGGCATTGCTTTGGCTGCTCAGACGCGGGAACTTAGCATTCTGATTCTGCGGTGTCCAACGATTGTCGTAAGCATATTGCGAAATATTGGTGTTGTTTATCAACGGCCAATACATGCTCTTGGTGTCGAGAACGGCACTGTAATTGCCTGTCCCCTGGAACATGGCATAGAATCCGAATCCTTTCCACTCCGCACCCAAATGCAGGCTGTAGTATATTTCCGGGCAAGTGGTACTGTAGCCAATAGCCACTTCATCGTTGGCATCGATGATGTTGTCGCCGTTCACGTCGCGATACTTTATATCACCGGGCTTCACCGTAGAGAAATTCTGTGTGGGACTTGCAGCGATGTCTGCTTCATCCTTGAAGAAACCGATAGCTTCCAATCCGTAGAGTTGTCCGTAAGGATTTCCTGTCTGGACAAGATTCGCATATTGGCGGGGTTCTTCCAGCATTTCCTTGATTTTGTTTTTGTTCAACGAGAAGTTACCGCCGACATTAAATTCCACTTGACCGAGCTTTTTGCTATAATCAAGACCAACTTCTATACCCCTACTATCCACAATACCTGCATTTTCATACGGAGGCTCCATACCGAAAATTTCCGAGTATTTGCCTTCCGAAGTCACCCAAATGTTTGTACGGTGTTCTTTCCAAAGGTCAAGAGTCACATCCAAACATCCGAAAAGCTTCGCATCCATACCTACATTGTATTTATAGGCCTTTTCATGGCTCGGATTGGTTGTAGCTACCCGTTCGAGGTAGGAACGTCCGAAACTAGAGTTCCAACCGCTGTCGAAAGGATAAACACCTCCCGAAGTGCCATACTGCTGGGCATAGTATGACCAAACTTCATCACCCGGTAAGTTGTCCACATTGATGATACCTGCCGATGCACGCAGTTTCAAGAAGTTCACCCATTTCACATTTTCCATGAACTTTTCTTTGGAGATGACCCATGCAGCCGACAAAGTGGGCGAAAAAGCCCATTTGGTACCGGGAGCCAAACGGCTACTGCCACTTTCTACCAAAGCGAGGTCAACGAAATAACGGTTCATGTAACCATAGTGCGACCACCAGGTAATGTTCTGACGATTCACCGTGTTGTTAATGCCATTCGGGTCGTTATTCTCGTAGTCCCACTTCAACTGGCTGTAGATGCTGTGGTCGCCGAATGTCCGCTGATAGTTAAATCCCACATCGAAATGGAGTAGACGGTCAAATTCATTAGTTTTCGCATCTGTTCCCATTTCACTGTCCTTTCCATAAATTTCACTCTTTACAGTAGGCTCGGAAGCACCGTCCGCCCATGTAGGCGCATTGACACTGTAGACATACTCTTTGCTATGGTCTTCATAGATATTGGCTATATTGTCATAACTGATGCGTACGAACGCATTCAATCCTTTTGTCAGGCCGGAAAGGTCCTGAGTCAGCTTCATGTCGGCAAAAAGTGAACGGGTATGATTTTTGTAATAAGCGGCACCGGCACTCTGTGCTACAGGATTTTTTGTACCTGCCCATGTGTCGCTACCTCCCCAAACACCGTTCTCATCCCTGATGGGAAATGCGGCAGAGGGCACTGTGTAAACCAGATCCCAAAGGTCGGTCTGCGCACCCGGTCTTGACGTTTCCTGCAATACGCCCAACAAATTCACCTGCAAATCGGTTGTCTTGGTCAGGTTGATGTCCATGTTCATGCGTAAGTTGCCTTTTACGTATTTGTCTTGTGTGGAATAGCCTTCATTTGCACCCGGTTCTTTCACAAATCCCTTGTTGGAAATCAAATCCAGCATGGTATAGTAGCGGAATTTTTCGCCGCCACCGCGGAATTCGATGTTATACTTATTGGTCATCGCATTGTCGCGGAACGTTTCATCCACCCAGTTCACGTTCGGATAGAGATAAGGCATGGTTCCATTGCGCAAAGCATTGAGCTCTTGATTGCTGTAACGCCCTGTCAGACCATCGTTGATACGGGCTTCGTTGACGGCCAATCCATACGTATAGGCATCTACGAATTTGGGCTTGTTGGCAAGCGAAGTAAACAAATGATCGTATGTCACCTTGACACTGCGCGTGTTGTACTTACCGCGCTTAGTCACGATATTGATTGCTCCATTGATTCCCTTATATCCATAGAGGGCAACTGCTGCCGCATCTTTCAGGACGATGACGTTTTCCACTTCTTCGGGAGTGATACTTACAATATCTCGCTGGATACCGTCGATCATGACCAACGGCGAGTTCTTGCCGTTCAATGTTTGCAGTCCGCGTATATAGAAAGTAGGATTCACATCTGCATAACGACCACCGCTCTGCAACGATATCAGGCCATTGCCCTGACCAATAATGGAGTTACCGATATTCTTGGCACTACGCCGGTCGGTAGTTTCGGAACTAATGACCGACACGGAACCGGTAGCCTCCTCACGGGTCAGCAATCGCTCGGCACCTACATCGATGGTCTGGCCTACAAACTTGTCGGTCTGCTCTTCGTTTGATTCCTGTGCCGTCGTCGGCAGGCACAAACCTGCAAAGAGCGATAACACAATTATATATTTTTTATTCATAACGTATTATTTTACTTTATACCTTTTGATTGTTCATTATTAAAGGGGTTACCATCCGGCATTCTGTACCAAACCGTAATTCTTGTTCACTTCCGTAATAGGGAACGGTTGCAAGTACCACTTCGGATCAAAACCACCTGACCACCAAGTACGGGAACCGGTAGTGATTTGGAAGCGTTCGAAGTCGAAGTGTGACGGTTCGTAGAAGTTAGGATCGTCTTCTGCCAAGCCTTTGTTGAAAGACTTATTGTACCACTGGTCTTCGGAACGTACCCAAGCATTACCATTCTTCACCAAACGATAAATGCGCAAGCCGTGAAGCGGACGTTCCAACAAGTCGGCACGCTTATAACGGATCAAGTCGAAGTAGCGTTCGTTTTGGAAAGCCAAATCACAAGCACGTTCACGCATGATTTCTGCCAGCAGATTTTCTTTGTTAGATGTCAGGTCCTTGTCGGGATTACATTCCACCAGTCCTTTCAAACCCACGCGAGCACGTACGGCATCCACGTAATCGATGGCTTCCGTGAAACTACCTCCGGTCTGAACGATGGCCTCTGCATATGTCAAGTAGATGTCGCTCAACATGATGGCATTCCACTGCGGAAACTTCCTGTTCATGACACTACCTACCAGATATTTCAGCATACGGTAACCGGTGGCATATATACCTGAATTGGTTTTCGGATTTTGTTTGGCATTAGTACCACCTACCCAAGTTTCCCAGTTATTACCGCTGGCACGTCCGTCACCCCAGTTCACGGCTTGGCGTGCACCATTTACCACTGCGGTTTCATACAGACGAGGGTCGCGAGTATAGCGGATATTCTGCAATTGTTGTTTGCCTTTCACGGTATCGCCTTGAATGAACATATTGTCCAATCTACCTTCTTTCTCCGCTTTTTCCCAATCGAACGGACTACCGTCTGCCCAGGGAAACATCTCGATGTATTCTTGCGTAGGACAATAGGCGTAACGATCATTGGTTTTGCTACCATCTACTTCACTACCAAAGCCCAAATTGAACCAACCATAATCATTACCACTGGCATTTTTACTACGGCGGACACTATGCAGAATTTCAGTACTGTTTTCCAGAATGTAGCCGATACGGTAGGCATAACGATAATCCTCCTGCGTATTACCGGCCGGTTTTATCAACTGATAATGCCCCTGGCTTCTCATTCGTGTAAAGAAATCATCGCATGCAGTCTTCAGTTTCGTCCACAGTTCGGGCTTGCTGCCACCATACCAAGCGCAGGTATCAGCTTCCAGCGTATATTTGCCTTGATAATAAGGTTGCGAATCATTGAACAAAGGAGACGCGGCGAAAGCCAGAACCTTACATTTCAGTGCCATAGCACCTGCCAAAGTCCAGTGACCGGTTTCCGACTGTGCTTCCGCACCGGTGTAAGCCCACGGCAATGCTTTGTTGGCGATTGCTGTATCCAGCAGTTCCAGCATGAAGTTCACGGTCGATTCCACACTGCGACGGGGCAGGTCGTAACTACTTTCGGCACCGGTGAACGACTGGCGGATAATAGGCAGACCGCCATACCAACGAAAAGCGATAAAGTAAGTATAAGCCATCAGGCATCGTGCTTCGTCGACTATACGGGCTTTCTCGGCATCACTCATGTCGGGCACTTCATTAATGCGTTCAATCAGCATCCAGCAGTGACGTACATTCTCCCAAATAAATTCATTCGTATAAGGATAAATATTACCGTTCTTGTTTCCGTCAATAGCCGAAGTCAGCGAACCGCCATAGTATTTGGAAAATACAGTGGTATTGTTAAAGAAAATATGAAAGTCATCCCCCAACGCATCGGGCATTCCTTTCCAATAGTTCTGGCACTGCGGAGCAGCGTTCGTGGAATTAGTGGGCAGATTGTAATACTGTGTAGCGTAAACACTTGCCAAGAAATTACGGGTATATTCCGGATTAGAAAATACCTCATCGGCAGTCACCGTACCGCCCGGAGACTTTTCCAGAAATGAGTTTCCGAACTTTATTTCATCCGTACAAGAAACCATTCCGAGAGTAGCCACAGCTGCTACACCTATGATATGTTTGATATTCAGTTTCATTTTTGCTTAAAAATTAAGTTTCAGACTAATGGTATAAGTACGTTGAAGCGGGTATGAGGGCGAACTGCTGGCACGTGTTTCGGGGTCACCCCAAATATAAGGAGTAAAGGTCAGCAGATTGTAACCGCTCAATGCCACTTGGGCACGATCCAATCCAATCTTCCTGAAGAAAGGAAGTTTCATGTTATAAGCAAGCATAATCGTCTTCAAACGCAGATATTTCGCATCTTTTTCATAAAGAGCACAATCCTGATAGTTATTGGTAGATCCGTTGGCCCAAGTGGCGCGCGGATATTCATAATCCTGCCCCGGTCTGTCGGGATTCCATGTATTCTCAACATGATACTTCAACAAGCCGCCACGGTCTTTCGTCGTACGGTCCAGGAACGGATAGCGGAACACGTCGCTGATGACACGCGATACGTCCCAAGAACCCGTCCACTGCATGTTAAATTCGAAACCTTTCCATGCAAAACCGGCATTCAGACCGGCAATGTATTGCGGGTCGTCGGTATAGCCCAAGTCACGGGTTTTATCGTCTTCATCGATTATACCGTTACCGTCCAAGTCCACAAACACGGCATCACCGTCTTTCAAGTCAACGAGCTGTTTCGGGAAAGGCTGGCCGAATTTTTCTTCGTACAAACGGGGCGTTTCGTCGTCATAGAAACGGAAGAATTTGTACATATAGCGCGCACCGATCCGGTGTCCCTTCTCATACTGGTAAGCATTGGTATAGGGAGATTCCTTTTTCTCGATAATCTCATTCTGGTTGTGAGAGATGTTCAGCGTAGCCCAATAGCGGAAGCTGTCGTTCACCTTGTGATTCCAGTTCAAGGAGACTTCCCATCCCCAACTGTCTACCACACCCAAATTGGCGTAAGGCGGCTGGAAGCCTACGATAGCGGGTGCAGTGTAGTCTTTCAGCAGGATGTCCGTACGGTGTTCCTTATAGTAATCGAAAGTGGCACGCAGACGGTCGTTCCATAAGTTGACATCAATACCGTAGTTTTGTTTGAATGCCTTTTCCCAAGTTACCTCCGGGTTGTTCTTGTTATTCACATCTTCATAATAAGCAGGGATCATTACCGAGTTTTCTACACCGAAGTTGTAGGCATAACCGCCACGGGTACCCATCTTATCACTATACAGAAAGGGATCGGCCAAATACATGAAGCGAGAACCACCCACCTTGTCGTTACCTACCAAACCCCATGAAGCACGGAGCTTCAAGAAAGGGATGGCTTTTTTCAAGGGCTTGAAAAAGTTTTCCTCGCTGACCACCCAACCGATAGAACCTGCCGGAAATACACCGAAACGGCGGTCGGGGTGGAAGTTTTCGGAACCGTTGTAACCTACATTAAATTCGGTTATATAACGATTCTTGTAGTCGTAAGTGACACGGCCTACCAAACCTACATATCCGCGCGGAATGTCCGAATAACTGCTGGGATAGTAATTCTTGCTCTGGTTATAGAGCACCAATGCGCCTACAGAATGATCGCCGAAAGTGCGATTGTAATTTAACTGTGCCTCGAAATACCAGTCGCGCGCCTTTCCGGTTTCTTCATTGTAACTGACGGGAGTATTTTCACCATCTTTACGATAAAGGATACTGCCATCCTCTTGAATAACAGGAAAATAGGTAGCACGTCCCACAGTACCTCCTTTGGTCACGTTGAACATATTGTTATACGAACCTTTGAGCTTAAATGCAAGGCCTTTGGTGATGAAGTCCAACTTCTGATCCAATGCAAGATCTAACTGCAACTTGTTGTTATTGTAATGGTAATAACCGCCGGTACCTCCACTGCTGTAATAATTCATGGCACCGCCTCCTGTAAAAGGCAAGGTCAGTCCATCGCTATAATCGGTGGTAGTGGCGATATTCTTTCCGTCAACGATACCCGGACTGCTGAAAGGAGTGGCCTGCAGCATACTCATAATCATGCCGGAAGCACCCTGACTGGTACGAGGCTTCTGTGCATTGTCTACCGAACCGGCCAAGTTGAACGACAAAGTAGTAGTTTTGCTCACATCCAAGTCGAGGTTGGTACGATAGTTGAAACGCTGATAGCGGTAGTCATAATGAAAATCATCAAATTCGGTAAACAGACCACCTTGTGTCATGAGACCAGCAGAAACAAAGTAGCGCATGGTCTTGGTACCACCACTGATGTTGACGTTATGCTTGGATTGCATGGTAACATCTTTCATGATGTAATCGACCCAACGCATACTCGGAAAACGGATGGGGTCGCTACCGTCCTGGAATTTCTGAAGCACTCCATCCGAGAACATCGGAGTGAATGTCTCACCGGTAGAGAAGTCAAAGTCATTTCGCTGCATCTGGTTGAAGAAAGACCCGTATTCATAACTGTTTGCCTGCTCTAAGAGGCTAGTCGGAGTCAACGCAGAGAAAGAGGTGTTGATGTCAATTTTGGCCTGTCCTTCTTTACCGCGCTTGGTGGTAATCAATACTACACCGTTGGCACCACGCACACCGAATACGGCCGTAGCCGAGGCATCTTTCAGCACAGTGATGCTTTCGATGTCTTCAGGGTCAATGTCCGACATGGAACGTTCCACACCATCCACCTGAATCAACGGGGCGGAATCTGCCCAAGTACCCTGACCACGTACGAAAATCGTGGCAGCATCCGAACCTGGCTCACCCGAATACTGTACGGTAGTTACACCGGAAAGCTGACCTGCCAACACATTATTTACGGAAGATACCGGCGTACGAACCAAATCATCCGATTTCACACTCGAAAGCGCACCGGTCACCGTCACTTTCTTTTGTACGCCATAGGCTACTACTTCCACTTCGGCAAGCATTTCGGAATCTTCCGATAAAGTAATTTTCATATTCCCGGCAGTCGCTTTCAATACCTTGGTCTTATAACCAATGTATGAAATCTTAATGTTAGTACCCACCGGGACATCCAATTTGAAATTTCCATCAAGATCGGTAATCACTCCAACCTTGCCGTCTTCCGACAAGACATTAGCTCCAATGATAGTTTCTCCATTACCATCTACTACAACGCCTTGAACACCCTTCTGCTGCGCATAGAGATTCACGGAAAGTACCGATAGCAATGTAATGAAGAAAAATTGCCTGAATTCATGCAGGCAACCAAACAGATTGTTTTTTCTTCTGTTTTTCATGCATTCTTTTTTTAAGTTAACGATAGTGTTTTTTAGTTCTCAAATAATAAATATGCCGCAAATGTACCTATATACATAATTCCATATAATATAAAATTAGACACAATCATGTAAAATTGTACACCCCCAATTAAACGGCACTTATTACATCGTCTCTTTGCCCAATATTTCCATATTCGTACACAAATTTCCATGTAACTCACTGAGTCTTTAAGAGAAATCAATGTAATATTATTAAGTACCTATGCGAATCAGGAGTTGAAACAGATATGAATCTGTTTCAACTCCTGATTCGCAATACCTATTAATCATAAAGTTAAGGAATTCTTTCTCACCTACCACCCCGCTCTTCGGACACCTCTCCTCCGACTGGAGGAGGGGAATTTGAGAAAGATAATCCTTTCCCATTTCTCAGGGCTTATTGAACCAAACGAAGTGGAGTTAACGTTACAGCACCACAAAGTCCAGACTGCTTCGATTCCCAATTCTCTGCAGAAAACTTACCGTCCTTTCCTACATTTTCCTTCCGCCTTGCATTAAAGTTAGTATTATAGAATTTCCTCCACTCAATACCCTTTTTATCAAGATCGGCTATACGGTTAGCCATCAAATTTGAAACCCTAATTTTAAGTTTACTATCCTCTTTCAGAAGATTTCCGGGAATTTCAATACAGTAAGGAGCGTTGATAAGAGTTCCAATGTATGTATCATCCACATAAACAGAAGCACTTTCATGCACTTCTTCCACACTTAAAAGCCAAACTGAAGCTTGAACTGGCAATGTAGGAATCTGTGTTACATATTCTGCAGTACCGGAAAAGACTTCGTATTCAGGACCATAAGCAGTCCAGGATTCAAGCTGTCGAACCGTTTTTGAAACAGGTAAGTCCGGACCGCCTTTCACAAAAGTCAACGTCCAGTCTCCCTTAACGCTTACCGGATCTCCGTCTTCTTTATAATAAGGATAAATTTTTCCATTCACCTTCCCCTGAAAAGTCTCTATAATCAAAGATTCATCAGGTTTCATTTGAATATAGATTTCATGTTTACCTTTATCTTTCTTCACTTTTGCATAACCTGCTACACCACTCATCGGATTATATAAGGCAACAGAACGATAATCTGCATTAAGTGTAATCCACCCGTCAAATGGTTCTTTTGCAGGATTCTTTATAAAATAATAAAAATCACCATTATCCTTTATGCGACGGATACATTGTAAACCAGAAGCTACAATCTTCTCCGGCTTTACTTCTGCCTTGTCCACTAATGCAAATAAGTCATCAGACAAAACAATCTTTCCTTTTCCATAAGAAGCTATTTGTACGTTACCTTGCTCAGTAAACAACAGTTGCTCTTTAAGGCTATTCAATCGTTTTGCGGCTGCCTCCATATCAGATAGTCCGGGAACTCCCGTCGGAAGAATTTTATGGAATAATATCGTAGCTCCATCATTAGCCAGATTTATCAGTTTTTCGAATGTCTCCGCAGGAATCAAATGAGTTTCAGGTACGATAATCGTTTGATAATCATTCCCACCTGTAGATAAAGCTGTCTTTTTATAAGTAACATCGAGCAATTGCTTATCTGATATGGCATCCCATGAATAACCATTTTCCGTAAAGAAATCCCCGCATTCTTTCATTGACAATTCATTGAAAAGATGACCTGAATGGAAATGGCTCAACAGACCTCTTTTCCCGGGTACAGACCATAAATCGGCAATAGAAAAATAAAGTAGAATATCATTAGAGGGCTTGCCAGCTTGCAAAAAGCTTTGTGCACGGGCTACATATCGGTTTATCGTTCCAAAATCTTCCCAGAAACTATTAGCCGGAGTAAAATGTACGGCAGCATAGAAAAGCCATCCGGGCCACATGGCATCCTGAGGAGAATATGCAGTGCCGTGATAAAATATATGATTGATTCCAGCTAACAAGAATTTGTCAACATTCGACTTCACCATCCCCAAAGTAGATTCAAAATGCTCACTCAACCATGTACACGTTTCCGAAGAAACCAGTTTCTTGCCTGTGACATGCGCCGCTGAAGACGCACTTTTCAGATTTACAATATCATTTCCCTCTATTTCCGGGACATCACTTGCCGCATACAAATCGAGCACATTAGCAGGAGAACCATGTGCTTGATTTCGGATTCCCTTTCCTTGCTTGGCTGCCCATTGTTGCCAGCTTTTGGTATACTTATCAAGCAAGAGTTCGCTGATAGTCATACGATAATCATACAATATTCTGCTATTCATCTCCGATGTATCCAATCCAAGCAGAGCCGGCAAATATTCTTTCAGATCATATCCCTGGAACTTCTGAAACTCTGCAAAGAATTCAGGCGTCCAGTTAGATTCTCCCGAAGCATCGTCCACTTCATACGAGTCATTAAAATAATATCTCAAATAGCTTAAATCTTTTCCTTTAAAAGCTTCATCAAACTTATTCAAATAAGTACTTAATGCATCTTCTGAAAAATGATCTATCACCAGTCCTTCTCCACCCGGACCGGAACGTTCTACCATTTTCCCATGATCACCCTGAAATAGCGCACAAATCATCCATTCACCTTCGGGAGCAGTCCATGCAAGTTTACCTTTAATTACTTTATCAGTCAGATCTATGACCTCCTTGAAGCCATTCTCTGAGATTCTATTAGCCGTTACTGTCAGTAGCGGAAGCTCTTTTTCGTAACGAACCTGATCAAAAGCATATTCCTGGCGCGGTCTATTGGCTGATAAGGGAAATTTCACGTCTGTAGTTTGCAGTTTCCTATTACTTTGCATACGCACTAATGGCTGTTGCTTATAAGAAATCACATCTGTTAGTGTTTGTCCGCCTTTCAATCTATACACTTTTGAACTCATGTTTTTGGAAGCCTTACTCTCATCAATCCAGGGACCTCCGAAAGGCCATCCCGAAGCATTAGCAAGATCCACTCCCAACCCTAACCGCTTCGCTTCCCGAAGAGTATAAGTGAAATGTTCGACCCATTCAGGAGACAAATACTCTACAAACTGATCTTCAGTTCCACGAACCCCATATATAGGAGTTATTTCAACTCCACCAAGTCCAGCCTTCTGATACGCTTCGAGTGCAACATTCAAATCTTTTTCATTAACGGCACTACCCATCCACCACCAACGAGTCCACGGTTTCATTTCCGGTGTAATTGTCGGCCATTCTACTTGTGATTTCTGCACCTCACTACAACTACACAAACTGACCGCTACTAACAATACAGTAGCTGACTTGATGATTCTTTTATTGAGTCCAAACATATCTAAGACGGTATAAATGATTACTTTACTAATTCCGAGATAATTCCTTAAAACATTATTTCAGCCAAACACTTATACATTTCCCTACCCAAATGCTCTGCCGATTTTTTACTAAAATGAAGTCGGTCGTTCAATAGCTCCGCATCAGACATATCTATCAGATAAGCATTTAAATCTTCCTCTGCCAAGCGGCGCATACCTGCTTCCACCTCACTGCTATAAGATTTATTACTTCTGGCAACTGTGCCGAATATAAAGGGAAGTTTCGAATAATCCTTGCCTGTTTTCTGACTTAAATGTGTGCGTACATAAGTAACTACAGCCTTCAAATTATCATAATAATCTTTTCCCTTACGCTGATCACTCTCCCCCTGATGCCAAAGAAAAGCATCAATGTGATACCCTTCTTCCAACTTCGAAAGAGTTTGATCAATACAAATATCTATTTCCTGAATAAATGACAATAACAGCGATCTTCCTCCTTTAGATGTCGATTCTGTTTGAGATAACCATTCAGGATTTGCCAACCAATATCTTCCTTTTGCAGAATCATAATTAGGAGCAATAGAGGTTCCACCAACTGCCCATTTAATCACATAAAATTTATCTTTTAATAACTGTTCCAGCCAATAATAGGTCACAGCATCATAGGCCCACAAGTTATTTCGCTCACTTCGCGCAGCCCGAGGCCAAAAAGGGATGAATTTTCCGTCCGGATCATTCTGTGCAATCTGGCAATAAGGATATACCCCTTCGGAATACTCTACAGTATCTTTTGCCAATGCTTTAATATAATCTGGTAAGTCCTTATTTGAGGTCCGTCCGTCAGTATTCGACTGACCTGCTGTAATAATTACATGAACTGGTTTGGAAGCTGCTACATAACAACTACTTACAGCAAGGATAAACAACAAAATAAAAGATATCATCACCTTTTTCATAAGACTTTCATTTTTAATAAAGTTTTATGTCTGCTGATTCTTAACAGACATATTTTTATGATTTTACTTATTTAAGATTTACTTCTATCACACCTCCATAAGGATTAAAGTCAAAAACGGCTTTATCTGCATGAAGTTGCACAGGCAGTTTCTTTCCATCTTGTCTGACGGAAATCTTTTTTATCTGCTTTCCTTTAATAACCAGCGTCAACGGTTCTATAAATAACTCCTTATCCAAAGTCAATTCCGGAGTTATTCTTAAATGATTTTTTTCACATACAATATCCAACTGAGTCGCTCCCTTTTCTTCAACATAAGCTGCCACTTCACGAAATGTCCCAACCCAGATTTTATCCTCTTTTGCTTTTACTTGATCCAAATGATCCCAGAAGCGTTGTGGATTACGAAAAGCATCATAACCATAGGTTAGACCATGCGTCATTCCTACCCCCCAATCATTAGTTTCTATTAAAGTATTTACCCAAGCTTCCAAGTTCTGAGGAGTAGATTTACTACCGATAGAACGTTGTTTGGTTCTTGTACCTACCCGGTTCTGAACAGCAATCTTCTTAGCCTCTTCTTTCTTATTGTTATTAGGATACACAAAAGTACGGGGCATGACTCCTGTATTGGCAAAGATGGCACTATCGTTTTTATAAATATCCTCTCTGATTTCCTCTAACGGAAATCGGGCAAAATTCTTATGTTTCCAACCATGATTCGATATCTCATGTCCTCTGTCCGATAAGTCTTTCACTTGCGACCAGCTCATCCTCGTGGTATCAGTAATTAGTCCACCATCGCTATTAATTTTAGAACCATTAATAGCAAATGTCCCCCGGAATCCCCTTTTCTCAAACTGAGGAGCAACCAATGAATATTGTTCTGTCAAACCATCATCGAATGTATAACTGATAGCACAAGCCTTATCACCTTTATACGGAGCAATAGCCAAAGTATAGTGTTTCTTTAAAGCAGTCTGAACAGCAAGAGTGTCCTGTCCACTCATATGGTAATGAATTACCCCCTTCTTTGTGAAAGTTATCTGTTTGGCATTTACAGGAATCCCAATACCCAGTGCAAGCAAAATCACGAATAGCTGTCTCATATCCTCTATTTTTCAATCATATTAAAATGCATCGCAAACTTAGCACCGTATAAGAAAAGAGGCAATGTAAAAACAGACAAAAACATAGAAAATCGTGCTTTTCATCAGATTCCAGTACTCCCAACCTCTATTGAGACATACTTGCTCCGTACCAACACCGTACTTTCTCCGTGTAGAGGTACCTCTGAGTGGAGAACGTGCGGAGCAAGTACGGTTCGGATACGGTTCAGGTATGGACAGAGTAGAAATACCGCACGAAAACAAATATTACATGCATCTGTACATACCTCTATATAATAAATGATGCAAATGTCCTACTTTAGCGGTGATTTTTTCAGTAGAATTCATAGAGATCAGATGACAATTAATAATCAATACTTCAATTATATGAAAAGAAGATATACCTTTTCCCTACTCTTGTCAGGAGCACTTCTTTTGTCGTGTGCACAACCCCGACTTGATACTAATAACTTTGAATGGGGAGAAATCCCTCAACAACCAGACTTCTCTTGGGCAGAGAATGTAGGTAGCCGGCAATTACCGGATAGTAGTACAGTGGTATCCGCTAACTCTTTCGGTGCTGTTGCCGATAGTACGGTTCTTAGTACAAATGCCATTCAAAAAGCAATAGACAGTTGCGCACTCTCCGGAGGAGGAACCGTTACGCTGCAACCGGGCTATTATCTGACAGGAGCACTTTTTGTCAAAAGCGGAGTTAATCTGCAAATAAGTAAAGGTGTGACCCTAATAGCCTGTCCTGATATCTATTGTTATCCGGAATTCCGCTCGCGCATTGCAGGCATTGAAATGATATGGCCCGCAGCAGTAATCAACATCATCGGTGAAAAGAAAGCATCTGTCAGTGGTGAAGGGACTCTGGATTGCCGGGGTAAGATATTCTGGGATAAATACTGGGCTATGCGAAAAGAATATGAAGCCAAAGGTTTACGTTGGATTGTGGATTATGACTGCAAACGTGTACGGGGAATTCTTGTCGAACGCAGTTCGGATATTACATTAAGCAATTTCACACTAATGCGCACAGGATTTTGGGGATGCCAGATTCTATATTCCGATCATTGCACCGTTGATGGTCTAAATATAGACAACAATATCGGCGGACACGGTCCCAGCACAGACGGCATCGACATTGATTCTTCAACTAATATCCTGATAGAAAACTGCACCATAGACTGCAATGATGATATTATCTGCCTTAAAGCAGGCAGGGATGCTGACGGATTGCGCGTAAACCGTTCTACGGAAAATGTACTGATACGTAATTGCACGGCTCACAGAGGAGCAGGGCTTATAACCTGCGGAAGCGAAACTTCCGGCAGCATACGAAACATACTGGCTTACGACCTCAAAGCCATCGGCACATCAGTGGTATTTTTACTCAAAAGCGCCATGACACGCGGTGGAACTGTAGAGAACGTCTACGTGACACGTGTAGAAGCGGAAAATGTCCGCCGGGTTTTTGGCGCCGATCCAAACTGGAACCCGAAGTACAGTTATAGCACATTGCCCGAAGCTTATAAAGACAAAGAGATTCCTGAACACTGGAAGGTTATGCTCACCCCGGTAACCCCTACTGAGAAAGGATATCCTCACTTCCGGAATATATATTTATCGCAGGTGAAAGCCAACAATGTACAGGAATTCGTTTCCGCTTCCGGCATAAACGATTCACTGCGCCTGGAGAATTTTTATCTTCATGGCATTGAAGCACAAGTCCAAAAAGCAGGAACAGTTTGTTTCACACGAAATTTCAATATAACAGAAGTAAAGCTCGATGTTCCTGATGCCCAACCGATAAAGCTGAAAGAAAATGAGCAAAGTAATATTCGGGTAGAGTATGTGAAACAGCCCCATGAGCAGCTTGCGAACGAAGATTCAAAGCATTAGCATAGTGCATTAATATTTGCCTCATACTTTTAACAGATTTTAGTTGCCTGCCTTATAGGGAGTTCATCCTTAGTTCCTGTCTTTAAGCATGAACTATATAAACTAAACTAAAATTAAAACAGTATGAAACAACTTTGTAAGCAAATGGCAGGAGCTGTAGGCATCCTCTTCATCCTCGCAGCATGTGGCAACGACAATTCTAATTATCCTCAAGAGTACGTAGGTTTTGACAAAGCTACCAAAAACTATTCGTTTGACAGGGAGAAAGACATGGAAGAGTTCGATGTAAAAATTATCGCGGCAGAAAAGAAAAACGAGGATAGAGAAGTTCTCATCAACGGAGTAGGCATGCCGGGACAAGGAACTGTGTTCAGCATCGAGGATAAGAAAGTTATCATCCCTGCAAAAAAGAAATCAGCCAATCTACGCGTGAAAATCTTTCCAAAAAGGATAAAGGGAAAGGCTGAATTCCGCATTGTCTGTACTCCTCAGGATAAAGAGGCAAAAAAGACGCAGATTACTGTTCATCTGGACCCCAAGTAGCCTCTTTACCCCGTTCATCACCTTCACCCAACTCTCCGCACCTCCCTGTTCATGGGAGATAGCGGGTGAAGGTACATAAGATAAAGATACCCTTTCTCCTATTTAACAGCCTTCACCTGCGGGAATCCGGTAAAACGGATAAACGGGAAGGCTGTAACCTCTTATATATCACTTGTTTATTCCCAAAGCTTTCGGAACGTATTCGGAAAGCTTACCGAACGGGTTCCGAAAGCTTACCGAATACGTTCAATAAGGTAGGAATACTTTCTGTGTATACTAAGCTATGTAGAAAGGAATGAAAGTGATATCATTTTTCAAATAAAAGAAGAATTAGCGTAGGGAGTTTTTCCAATTTGCCTGTCTTTATAGGAAAGAGAAATAAAAGCATGGAACAAGAATTTGAAAAGATACTCGATAAACTCGTTGCCTCCACCCGCTCACCGAGAGGAAGATTCTCGAAGGACAACAGTTGGAAACTCCTTGAAAAACGGTTACCACGTCTGCAACGCCGCATCCTTTCATTGCGCACAATGGCCGGTGCAGCCGCCGTCACCGTGCTTTGCGTACTGGGTTGGTGGGCATACTATATGTTCGCCCCGGTACCATTGCAAACCGTATCCACACTGGCAGAAACCCGCAGTATCATACTACCCGACCAAACGGAAATCATGCTGAACCGCTACTCTTCCCTCACCTATCCCGAACGATTCAGAGGAAAAGACAGGAAAGTACAGCTACAGGGCGAAGCATACTTCGAAGTCAGCAAAGACGCTGCACATCCTTTCAAAGTGGAAGCCGGAGCAATCATGGTGCAAGTTTTGGGCACACACTTCAACATTGATGCCTATCCGGAAGATACCCAGGTGAAGACGACGCTGCTCGAAGGTTCCGTCGCCGTCAGCCTCATTGGAAAAGCAGAAGAATGTCTGATTCTTTCGCCCAATGAAAGCGTTGTTTATAATAAGGATAAGAAAAGCCTGACGCTGCACTCCGAGAAAAATGCAGCCCAAGAAATCGCTTGGCGAAACGGGACACTGCTTTTTAAGAGCACGCCTTTACAGGAAATCGTGCGGGAGCTTTCCAACGCATTCCACACAGACATTCGTATTGAAGGCACTGATTTACAAAATTATCACATGACCGCTACTTTCTCTGACGGTGAAACACTGGAAGAGATTCTCTCCTTGCTTTGCCGCAACCAAAAGTTTGAATACACAAAAACCAATGACAATATAACAATCACACAAAAATTAAACTAGAATGAAATCCTCTATCTGTTCACCCCGCACCATCAGGAAATACTTCCTGGTGGGAGCGGTTCTCCTCTCGACGTGTACTTTGCAAAGTACCATCGTATTTGCCAGTTGCGTTCTACAGAAAACCAATCCTGCACAAACGCGTTTCAGTATCAAACTACAAAACGCTACGCTGGAAGAGTTTGTGAAACAAGTGGAACAAAAAACCGGGTACAGTTTCATATACGGAGAAGAAGTACGCCTGAATGGACGTATCACACTGGCCGTCCGCGACCTTACCATTAACGAAATCCTACGGAAAGCTTTCGAGAATCAGCCGATAGGTTTCGAAGTCTCCGGAAAACATATTTTGCTAAAAAAGCGGTCCATGCCGCAGAAAACCGTAAGCCGACGGTTCACTATCAGCGGATACGTGACGGACGGAGCGTCTTCCGAGACGCTGATTGGTGCTAATGTTCTCGAAAGTCGTCAGCGTGTGGGCACTGCCACCAATCCTTTCGGTTTCTATACCCTTACCTTGCCGGAAGGAGAGGCCGAATTAATTTTTTCGTATTTAGGGTACGAAACACGGCACAGTTCGTTCCCGTTGAATAAAGACACCGTGCTCAATATCCGCCTGGATGGAAATAACGAACTGGCGGAAGTGATCATTCTTTCGGACAAGAAAGAAGCCGGCATACAGGCTACTGCCATGGGAGCGCATGAAATTCCGATGACACAGATACAACACACCCCGGCTGTGCTGGGAGAAGCTGATATATTGAAAACCATCCAGTTGATGCCGGGTGTACAGGCAGGAACGGAAGGATTCTCCGGATTGTATGTACGTGGCGGAGGGCCGGACCAGAACTTGATATTACTGGACGGTATTCCGGTGTATAATGCAGACCATCTGCTGGGGGTGTTCTCTGTATTCACTCCTGAAGCAGTAAAAAACACCACGCTCTACAAGAGCTCCTTTCCCGCCCGCTACGGCGGCCGTCTTTCCTCTATTGTCGATGTGCGCACCAACGACGGAGACATGCACCGTTACCATGGCGCACTCAGCATAGGTACGCTCACTGACAAGCTACATTTTGAGGGACCTATCTGGAAGGGACACACCTCCTTCAGCCTTAGCGCACGTGCCACGCACACCGCTTTCTTCAAAAACCTCATAGTGGACAAAGACGATGATTATGCCGACAAGTACAATTACTACTTCTTCGACATCAACGCCAAAGTAAACCATAAGTTCAACGACCGCAGCCGCCTCTTTCTCGGTTTCTACAAGGGAAAGGACCACTATCACTTCGACAGCACCGACGACAACAGTTATCATAATGATAGTCAAACAAAGTACTATTACAAGGATGACAGCCACCTGAACTGGGGAAACACCATCGCCTATGGTCGTTGGAACTATGTATTCAACAACAAGCTGTTCTGTAACACCACTATTTCATACAATAACTATCTGATGAAATTCACTCAGGATATGGAAAATACGCAAACCTACCAAGGCCAGATAACAGACCGGTACAGCTATTTCTCCCAATTTCGTTCCGGCATCAGCGACTGGGGCGCACGTATGGACTTCGACTATACCCCCGCACCGGAACATCACATCAAGTTCGGAGCTGAGTATATCCACCATACTTTCCGTCCGGGTATCTCCACCTCCAAACTTCAGGAAATAGAAAACGGAAAGCCGCAGGATGAAATGATTTATAATACCAATAATAACCAAGCGCTGCGTGGACAAGAGGTATCGCTCTATGCCGAAGATAATTTTAATCTGGGCAGACATCTCAGTCTGAATGCAGGAGTACGGGCATCGCTGTTCTCTACGCAGGGGAAAAGTTACTATTCTGTTCAGCCACGCCTCTCCACCCGCTATGACTTCGGACAGGGGTTTTCCGCCAAAGCGTCCTACACGTGCATGGCGCAATATGTACACCTGCTCTCGTCCACTCCGTTCTCCATGCCAACAGACCTCTGGGTGCCGATTACCAAAGACGTGCGCCCCATGTATGCCAATCAATATTCCCTCGGAAGCTATTACACCGGACTGCCCGGCTGGGAGTTCTCGATAGAGGGATACTACAAGCAGATGCGCCACATACTGGAATACCAGGATGGTGTCTCTTTCTTCGGCACCTCCACCAACTGGGAAGAGAAGGTGGAAATGGGTGAAGGGCGTTCCTTCGGACTGGAGGTGATGGCGCAAAAGACTTTGGGAAAAACCACAGGTTGGCTGGCATATACCCTGGCAAAGACCGACCACCGTTTCAAGGATGGCGCCATCAGTCAGGGGAAATGGTTTCCTTATAAGTACGACCGCCGCCACAGCATCAGTCTGTGCCTGAACCATAAATTCAGCGAACGCATTGACGTAGGAGCTTCGTGGATATTCAATACCGGTGGATGCATCACAGTGCCCGAACGGGAAACCATTATTATCCGTCCCGATGGCAACACAGAATCAGCCCCCTATATCTCTCAACGCAACAACTACCGCTTGCCCGCCAGCCACCGCCTGAATCTGGGCATCAACTTCAACAAGAAGACCAAGCACGGCATGCGCACCTGGAACATCAGCGTCTACAATGCCTACAATGCGATGAACCCCAATCTGGTTTACAGCAAATGGGAGAAGGAGCACTATGATATGGATGGCTATTATAACGACATGTATCAAGGGAATGGCAACCCAAGTGCCCCGAAGAAGATAAAGTCGAGGGCCAGAATCAAGAAAGTGACGATATTACCTTGCATACCATCCGTTACTTATACCTATAAATTTTAAAAAGCTACACCGGATATGAAAACAAGAATGAAATTACACCTTATTATATATATAGTTGTCACCGGGCTCTTTACAGCTTGTGAGAACGAAATACCCTATAATCCCGGAGAACAACGGTCGTTGCTCATTATGAACGCTTTGCTCAATGCCGGACAAACAGAAAACCTCGTCTATCTGCATCTCAGTGAAGGAAGCAATATCGGTCGCCTAAACGAAGCAACCCTTTCCCTCTACGTAAACGGTAAGCAAACAGAATCTCCCCAAGCTATATCTCCCGAAGAGTACTACGAAAATCTAAAGGGGCAGCTTGACAAAGAATCCTATGAAACATTGCTAAAGAGCATGGACTTCAAAATATTCCGCCTCAGCACTGTTTTGCAACCCGGAGACAATATCCGTCTGGAAGCCACGGCAGAAGGCGGGCAATATCATGTCAGTTCCCAAGTCACCGTTCCCCAACCTGTGCAAAGCCTGCAAGTGGACACCTGCACCGCGCTCATACGTCAATGGGGCAGTATGAGAGCTCACCGGCAATACCACATCACTTTGCAGGATCTCCCTAACGAGAAGAATTACTACCGACTGGAGATAGTGAATAATAAGGACTTTCGTTGTGTTACTTATACTATCAAGGAAGACGAGAACGGAGACTACATAAGGGACGAAAACGGGAATTACATTTATACCACGACAAAGGATACAGTCGTCAACTACAGGTATACCGAACTCATTAATCGTGAAGACGTGATACTGACGGACGGACATATCACCAATTCGGATGACGACGAGAATGCAATGTTCCCCTACATCGACAATAAGTATAACATCTTCACGGACAACCGCTTCAGCAATTCGTCTGCCACGTTGAAAGTTTATACTCCCCTTTATGATGACAACTATAATATCCTCGAATCACTGCATTACACCCGCTGTTACTTGAAGCACACCATCACCGTGCGCCTGCTAAGCTTGCCGGAAACCTACTATCGCTACCTGAAAGCCCTGAATTGCATGGATGATGACGATTATGATGAAGTCATTATGGAACCCATCAGCCTGCCTAACAACATAGAAGGCGGATTAGGCTTTGTAGGCGTTTCATCTGAAATTCAATATACCATAGATATGCCGGATAAAGAATGGGGATGGTGGTAAAATACGAATATCTACTTTCATTATGATTACTTCCATCCGGTAATTATATTACGTTTGTATTACAAATAAAGCCTAAAACAAGCAAAATAACATCTGACAATTGACCTATATCAAGAAATGACATCTTGTACTTCACTTTTCTCCTCTTACGCTTTTATGTTATAAAACATATATCTATATTTGCACAGGTAAAAAGAAAAAGCTAAGCGCTTAGGACTATTTTCAATAGGTATTAGATTTTTAGGATTAGAATTGTTTTTAGGTATAACAAATTAAAAGTAGGTATTATGAAACGTTTAGGATTAACATTAGTGGCAGCAGTATGTCTGACTGCTTCGACATTTGCAGCAGGAAATCAGCCTACAACTGCAAAATGGGAGGGTAACATCAACGTAAACAAGTTAAGTAAGTATTTGAAATTGTCCGCTGACCAGCATGAAGAAGTCGCAAATATCTGCGAATACTTCTCTGCACAGATGGAACGTGCCACAACTGCAAAGAAAGATCAGAAAAAGAAACTTCAAAATGCAGTCTACGGAAACTTGAAGTTGATGAAAAAAGCACTGACTGACAAACAATATTCTGACTATACCAAAGTATTGAACGTCACCTTGCAGAATAAAGGTATCGAAGTTAAATAAAAAAAAGAAGGCACTGAACATCACGTTTGGTGCCTTCTTTCTTTTATCAACACTAAGTGTCGACTCCCTAACCAATATACTTTTTTACAAACAATATCTATCTTGCAGTTCTTTCTTATACTTCCTCGAAACAAAAAGTTCCGTTATCTTATCGAAGGGGGGATATAATATGCACTTACTATCTTTAATAATCATCAGATAATCAATATTGATAATATAAGACTGATGTATCTGAACAAAACTGGGTGAATACTGAATAATCTGTTCCGCAGTCATTCCGCGACGCAATACCAATGGAGGCTGATCATTAAGGACCACTTCCCATTGCTTGCGATCAGAGCAATAACGGAAAAAACCAATTTCAGCCGGACGTAACGCACGCATATCATTGGTTGGTGTAAATACCATGAATGTTCTTCCACAGTACAGGGGCATTCCTACAGACAACGGGGCTCTTTGCCCTGACTCAGCCTGCTTCACAAAACGTGAAAGTATATCCTTGAGTTCTTGTTCTTCAAAAGGTTTCAGCAGATAATCGAATGCAGATTCACGGATGGCTTGTATCATATATTTGTCGTAAGCAGTATAAAAGACAACTTTCATATTCCACGAAATATCGTCCCGAATTTCCTGTAACAATTCCATACCCGTCATATCAGGCATTTCCACATCCAGAAAAAGCAAATCCGGTCTTGTCTTGATAATCATTTTCTTTCCTTGCTTCCCATTTCTGGCAGCCTTTTCCAGAGAGAAGCGTGCATCCTTACTTAACTCGAAAGTCAAATTCTCGAGTGCCACTTCGTCGTCATCGACTATTATAACTTTGTATTTATCCATGTTTATTCCATGTATTCTTTGGCGAATATAAGCATTATCCGGTTTCTACACAAAACCATTAAAGCCATTTTATAGACTATCCGGCAACAATTCATACTATCATCACTAAAAACAGGATTAAACGTCTTTTTTTAAATCTTATAATCATACTTATCCGGTAGCAAGAAGGTAACTTCACATCCCATTTCACCATTGGACAGAAGGACATTATGCACAGAAACATCTATTGTTTCCTTATTCTTCATATTCAGGATTTGAATGGTTTGCATAATAACTTTCATCCCCGTACCAGTTCCTCTGTTTTGGCTATTCAAACGATAGCCTCCACCATTATCTCTTATTCTAATACAAATTCCATTTGCTTGGCGATTAATAATAATCCACAAATCCCGTTCCCCTTTCTTTCCTCTCAAAGCATGTTTCACCGCATTCTCCACTGGAATTTGTATTAACATAGAGGGGATATAAACTTGGTCGGAATACACCTCCTCACCGATCTCTATCAGCGGATGAAAAGTTTCACCTAATGAACGGCGTTCCAAGTCAATATAAGTTTTCACAAAGTCCAGTTCTTCAGCTAAAGTGACGCACAATTGTTCCGCCAGTTCCAGATTACGACGCATCAATTTCACCAGAGAAGATAATCCCTGCTGTTCTTCCATTTTTCGTTCCGCCATTTCCTGATTGAGCACATTAAAAATGAAATGAGGAGACAAACGATTACGAATATTCTCCAAGCGAAGCGTAGAAACCGTACGACGATTCTGGGCAAGCAACAAGGCACGTTTCTTCTTGTTATACATATAGATAAAGACTACAATCAATAGAGTTATACTGGTAAGAGCAATCCAAAATATCCTTATCTGCCGTAGTTCAAGCACTTCATTCTCCTTTTCTTGGATAAAGACTTTTTGTGCCATCACTGTAGAGTCCTGTTGATAACGCAAGGCCAGATCAGCCGTACGCATCTCTACACGCTCGTTACGAATGGAATCATCCATTCGATTATTCTCCTTTAGATAGAAATAGGCTTTCCGGTAGTTCTCCGTTTCTTCATAATATTGCTGCAAATACTTATTACGTATATGCACCATATCCGGATCAATATCCGATGGGGTAACACTTTCTGTTAATATGCGCTGTGCTTTGGACAAGTCTTTTCGAATCAGAGCTAATTCGATATTCTGTGTATCAATATAATAGAGTGCAGTCGTTATTCCTGTTTCTTTAAAAAACGGTTGGCATTTATTAATATATTTAGCAGCAGAATCCGCTTCATTTATTTGCAGGAAACAATCGCCCAAATTCAGCCATCCCAGATTTTGTTCAAAGACCATATCCGGATAATCTCTCACAAGATCAATCACTTTTTTGAAATAATCAATAGCCGTTGCATAATCTCCCCGATAATAATAGGAGGTACCCCGGTTGTTCAGATAGAAATGTTTTTCAAAAGGAAGCATGCTTTCATAACTTCTGGCTGCAAGATTATAATAATAATCACATTGTTCAAAATCGCGTAAAGCTACATAAATCTGTGCTAATCCATAATAAATCGGTGGCTTTTTGGCAGAAATAATGTTTAGCGAATCACACAACAATAAGGCCCTTCTATACCAAGCCGCTCCTACATCCAACTTACCTAAACGGTTGGTGGCATCAGCAAGATTCATCAAAATGTCAGGCAGCACTTCTACTTTCGTACCGTGCATCCGCTGTTCATAAGCCTTTCTGAAATATACTTCTGCAGAGTCCATATGTCCTGTACGTGCATAAATATTTCCCTTCATATTATAGCATTCCGACCTCAAGTCTGCCAGTTGTGGAGACATGGGCTGCCTCACTGTAAAATCTTCAACCTGTTGTATCAAAAGTCGGGCAGAATCGATATCGGAAGACATCAAACAAGTTTTAGATGCTACTGCCAGATAATTATAACGCACTAAGCTATCTCTAACTTCTTGCATTTTCTGCAATGTTTGTGTACGTACTTTCCGGGGAGCAATGGATACAGAGTCTCCATTTGCAGCAAAAAAATCTTCAAATGCCTGCATTTCATCCTGTTCATTTTTTTGTTCACGAGGTGTACAAGCAGTTAAAGCAATAAATGCTATTACTACAATGCATAGTAGTCTTTCATTCCACATTATCTTCCACATAGTACTACAATTAAGCTATTTATCCGTACAAACATAATGATTTTCAATGAAATATAACCATAGTTCTATCAAATTTTCCAGAAAAAAGCTCAATCGTTATATAAAGTTTATATCCACTTTTACCTACACTTGGCTGAAAAAAGAATATATCACTGATTTTCTTATCATTAAAGTCAAATACCCAGATAAAACGAATGTTTCGAGACCTTCTAGTTTTCTCGTTTTTCCTCCTCAAAATAGTGCTAAAGATTTCGGATTTCAGTAATTTCTGCCACGCTTCATTCCATTTATTGCTCGCATTCATTAGTTCGAGGTAGAGCTTGCATGTGTTTATCGGGTTAACTCTGCATACTTACTGTGTTTACAGTTAATATTTTGGCATTAACCACAATTATAGAACACATACTCTACAAATGATAGGTATACTGCTTCATAACAATAAAGGACGTACTCCACAGATGTGCATCAACATAAAACAAAGGACATAAAAGTAAAGAATAGCCAATGTTCCAACATATTAAAATCTATCATTATCCCAAATTCATGCCCAATTTTCTTCAAACCAACCTGATTTCAACAAAGAAAGGGGAAAAATTAAGATATTAGCAAAGCCTATTGAGAGTCTTTATACACTTCAAATCCCAATCTTACAAGAATATTCAACAGGATAATCCTCATTTTAGACATAATAAGACATGTTTTCACAAATACAGTAATAAATACCGTATTCTCCTTTTTTCTTTTATTTAGTATTTCAATATTTTTGGAAGAAAATAGTACCTATCTCTAAAATCGTCGTTTTTTTACTGTACAAAACTATTCCGATAGTAAAATACTCTACTTGGTATATTTACTGCCAGATTAAATTTTGTTAGATAAAAAATAGAAGGAAGAGTGGCGAAAGCAGAAAGGCAACAGAGAGTAATAGTTGAAGTTAAAGGGCTGTATTGGGTGGCAACAACATACATGTCCTCAGTTTATAGAAAATATAATATGCAAACGATGAAGATAAACCAGTACACCGACCAAGAGATAGTTTCTGCAATTCTAAATCGGGATACTTTCATTACGAAAGAATATTTATACAAAAAATGTTATCCGATGTTCTATACCGTTTATAATAAGTATTATACGGACTGTGATACTCCTATAGAACTTATAAATGAAATATATGTCTACATACTTTATCCAAACAAGGAAACCGGACTATGTAAACTGGCAGGATTTGGTTTTAGATGTACGTTGACCATGTGGCTAAAAGTTGTTACAGAGCACTATTGTCATCAACTATTTGCAAGAAAAATCGACTCAAACGATAAAATAGAAGTGTATAGTGATAAAAAAAAGTGGGATGACTACTCTTTAGAATCAGATTTTAGAACTCTAAATATGGAAGATGTACATGTAATACTAAAAATGATGCCCAATAAGCGTTATCGTCGTCTCATTGAACTTCGCTATTTAGAAGAGAAATCCAATGAAGAAACCGCCGAAATTTTATGTATGACAATGGCGAACTATTATAATAAGCACAAGCTTGCTAAAGCGCAATTCTGTAGTATACTTAGAAAGGAGGCATTAGTATGAAAAATCTCAATGAAATCACAAGTCGTTTTAATGACATCGATGACTTACCCGTTTCTGAAGAAATGCTTGGAGCGTATATGGAAGGAAATCTATCAAACGAAGAAACTTGGTTTGTAAAATGCCAATTGGATTCCTCACCCATGTTTGATGCATTTTCTCAAAATGTAATAGAGTTGGAAAGAGAAAATATAATTGATTTTGATTCAATGGATGAGATAGGTGACATAAGTGTTTGTCAAGAAGAATATTTTTCTACTGAAGATTTACCGATTATTCCACATCCTCATAGTGAATCATATACTCCATCAGATGAATGTAATGAACTTGAATTCAGCCTAACAAATACTGATTCAAATAAGATAGATTCTGATATAATATCTGAACTATACGAGATGAATTCTGATTTGAGCATGCATACGGAAACCTCAGCAGATTCATGCAATTTTAATGAAGGAGATATTTCAATAGAAGACGTTTACAATGAAGAATTCTAAAAAAGTCATATTAAAAAAAAGAGTGATAGATTCCTACTAAATGACTCTCTTTGTAATTAAAGTAATAACAATTAGAAATATAACAAGATGCTAGATTATTATACTTTTGATAGTAATTGCGATGGCATAGAGGATGCGATGGCTGTTATGGATGACAACTCATTAGTCTTTCTCTATGATACAAACGGCGATGGGAACTTTGATCATACAGAAAGTTTCCAAAATTTTGACCCTTATGGAAATCCATCTACGTATTTGGTTGCTGATGACAGCGACCATAATGGTATTATTGATACTGTGATGGGGAGTTTTGATGGAAATGGGGATGGCTATTCTGAGTCTTTTATCCAAATGTTCGATTATGACCAAGATGGCATACCAGATAGCGTGAAAACTTTTATAGACCTTACCGGTGATGGTGAAGCTAATATGGTGATTAATACACATGCAGATAATAGTGATTCAGGGGTTCTACAAACTACAGATGTATTTGTTGATATGGATAACGATCACAATCCGGATTATTCATATCGAGAACAAATTGTCGATACAACGGGTAATGGTTTACCGGATAAGACATTGGTATGGGAATCTCATACAGGAACGACATTTGAGGAAGCACCTGTTGTATTGGATTATAATCCATCGCATGACTTCTCTTCTCAGTTTGGTTTTGACGCTCCAGAATACGCAACGTCAGTTTATAGTTCCCCATATCAGGGTTCAAATAACTTCGATCCCTCAACTCCAAAGGAGCTCGTTAGTGGAACCCCTGCTTCAGACATGGAACATTGGGAGTTTCAAGGTAATACAGGTCGTTGTGCTATCTATTCTCAGAAATTTGTTATAGAACAACTGACTGGACAAGAAGTTGATATCGAAGAACTCGTTACAGTTGCAGAAGCTAATGGTTGGTTTAATGAAGCCGATGGTGGTGGCACAGTAACTTTAAATATGGACAAACTTCTGAATTATTATGAGATAAACAATCAAGTGTCGTTTGACAATGATTTGTCAGACCTTGAAAGAGAACTGAATGATGGTAAGAAAATTATCGTTGGGGTGGATAGCGGACAAATTTGGTATGGCGAAGAGAATAATATCTTCTCTCCGGAAACAACAGCAGACCATGCTGTGGAGGTTATCGGAATTGATCGTTCTGATGAAGACAATCCGATGGTCATATTAAATGATTCAGGAACCCCTAATGGAAAAGGAGAAATGGTTCCTCTTGAGGTATTTGAAAATGCATGGTCTGCAGGTGATAGCCAGATGATTGTTTGTTGGGCATAATTATTAATAATCAAAAAACGATATAACATGGACAATAGTAAACTAATCAGTACACTGATGGGTGAACTTAAAAGTAGTTCTGTGGTACGTTCCCTTATACCGATGGGGTATGTAGCCGGTCTTCCCATTCTTTCCATTAAGAATGATAATCTGTGTGCAACCATACCATTCCTTCGATATAAAATAACCGGAGAAACAGATAAAACATTAGTTTTCCCTATAAGATATCTCATTGAATATTCTCTACCTCATAAACAGGTCGTTCAGTTTAAAGACCTATCATGTGATCAAGCTTTTGCAAAAGTTGATTTTGCGAAGGCATGTGGATTGTTTCGTCACGATGCAGTAAAGAATCTCAATCGAGAACAATATGCTAACCTTAAGAGTAGCACGTTAAGGGATTATGATAAAGTAGTTCAATTCTTGATTGATGATTCTGATTATTCACTCAATGATGAGAAGTTGATGATTCAGCATCTGTCAACTATCCTAGAACCATCATTGCTTCCTATGTATAGATTTATAAATTCTGAGTTCTATAACAAATATTTAAATGGTGTGAATCATGAACAAGATTAAGAATAAATCATTTTTTGTAACACCAACGGCCTCTGTTATTAAGCAACAGCATGCACCTTGTGAAGACAAAGAAGCCATCCCACAAGAGGGAACAATGAATCAGGATGTTAAGCCAACAGAAAATTGTAATATCAATCGAGTACAATTACGCAAGAATTTGATTGATAGTATTAAGAACGCGGTACAATCTCTGAAAGCAATAGGTATGGCACCCCTTGCTACAGAAATAATTCATTTATACAATAAAGTACTTGAAGAAAGATTTACTATAGCTTTTGTTGGTGAATTTAATAGAGGTAAGAGCACACTGATTAATAGATTGTTGAATACGGATATTCTTCCAACTTCAGATCTTCCGACTACAGCTCTCCTTACTCGCATTACTTATGGAGAGCCAAAGATGACTGTGTGGAGTCCAAAAGAAAACAAATCAAAAGAGCTTTCACTTTGCAAACAATCATGGGAAGGTCTTACTGCATCTAACTTTGGAGAAAAAGAGCCTGAAGGAAGGGTTCTTATCTCTATGAAAAACAATTGGTTAAAGAATTATCCAATTGATATTCTGGATACTCCAGGAGCAGGCGATTTGGAGGTAAAACGAGCAAAAGTTATTGGTCAAGCTTTAATGTGTACAGACGCTGCAGTTATGGCTGTCTCTGCAGCAAGTCCATTAAGCCTGACAGAACAGTCTTTTATAAAGCAGAAAATCCTCTCGACTAAAATTCCATTTATGGCATTGGTCATCACGAAATTAGATGAGGTGAAGTTTGAAGAGCGGGATAATGTAGTTCGTTTTATAAGGAAAAAATTGACCTCCCTCAAGATGAATTTGCCTATTGTGGTTGCAGATGACAATGTCAAAATGCCTACAGATGAGTTTAAATCGATTGTGGGTGTAGATAAACTCAAGGCTCTTCTAAAAATATGGCTTTCAAATGAGAATAGAGCCAATTTGACCGAGCAATGGCTCACGTCAAATGTCCAGAATGTACTTAATATAGCACATGGAGTTCTGCTTCAGCAAAAGCAACTCATTATGGCGAAAGATGATGAGAGAGAAAATCTTATCAATCAAAAGCTAATAGCATTATCAAAGGTTCATGAACAGTGGCAAGATTTGCGCGATCAGATGGTAAATCGCTGTCATAAATGTGTGAATGAATTCACAGAAAAAGTGGATGAATGCGGTGCAACAATCATTGAGAGACTTCAACATGAGGTAGACAGAATGCCTTCAGCCAAATCATGGGTAGAGAAAGAGTATTCCTATAGAGTTAAATCAGAACTCGCTGCAGTTTCTTTAACATTGGATTCGATTACAGCTAAGCATGTATCAAATGATTTACGTTGGCTGAATAATCAATTGTCAAATCAATTTAAGATGGCTATGAATCTTGAGTTAGGAGGATTAGATTCAAAAGAATCATTCTTTATCGACTTAAATGAAAAAAGCGTTCAACTTGATGATTTGACAAAAAGAAGAACTCAGACCACTTTAACTACTGTAGCCATAACCTTAGGAGCATCACTTGCATTAGCATCCTGCGGTGGCTTTATTCCTTTGGCAACACTAGGGCTAGGTACAGGTGCAAATATGTTAGCTAACACTGTTTTCTCAAAGAAAGCTGAAAAGCAAAAAGAGCAGGTGAAAAAGATTATTGCAGATACAATTCCCAATATAGTGAAGGAAGCATCGAGTGACTGCATTGTGAAGATAAAAATGCTATATAATGATATTATATCCGAAGCTCTCAATAGTGAAAGAAAGTGGATGCAGACCCAGCGTACATTAATTAGAGATACTAATAAGCCCCAAAACGAGGAGACTGCAAAAAGTGTATTAATGCATCTTGAAAAAATTGAAATATTAAAGAAACAATTTAATTAGAAATACTTTAATGCAATGTGTACAGATAATTATCAAGGATATGCGTGGTTCAAGGAGAAGAGAAGTAACCTTGCACAAATGCTTGGCGAGTCTTCTACAATAATTAAAGACCTTGCTATGCCTCAATTTGCTGATAATCTCAAGCAATTGAGTGAAAAGGTAAATAATGATTCATTTAAGATACAGATTGTTGGTACCTTCAAAAATGGAAAATCTACATTTATTAATGCCCTCTTGGGTGAGGATATTCTTCCAACTCAGGCACTACCATGTACAGCAGTAATTAACGAAATAAAGTATGGAACAGAAAAGCGAGCTGTACTCCACTTCTGCAATCCATTACCTGGTAGACTATTGGATTGTATTCCGGAAGCTACACTCAGATACATGCAATCACATGGTATGAAGGATGTCCCACCAATGGATATTGAATACGACGAAATAAATAAGTATGTTGTCATTCCAACTGATGGAGATCCTGATGAGATATCACTTATGAGCCCCTATAAAACGGTAGAACTTTACTATCCATCTCCATTATTGAAAGAAGGTGTTGAAATTATTGATTCTCCGGGACTAAATGAAGCCGATGAGCGAACAAAAGTAACTTTAGAGTACCTCGATAAGGCAGATGCCATCATATTTTTGCTCGATGCAACTAAAGCATGTGCTAAGAATGAAATGGAAACTGTAGAAGATATATTAGTTGCCAAAGGATTTGATGACATGTTTTTTGTTGCGAATCGGATAGACTGTATTGCTCAGCGCGAAAGAGAATCGATTAAGGCATTTATTGAGAAGAAAGTGGATCAGTTTACTACAAATCCAGTCTATTGCGTATCTGCCTTGCAGGCTGTTGAGGGAAAAGTTAATCATAATGATAATCTTTATCAAGGCTCTGGAATGCCAGCATTTGAAGCCAAACTGGCAGAGTTCCTTACAAAGGATAAAGGACGAATTAAACTTGTTCAACCTGCAAGAGAACTCAGCAATATACTCGCAAAAGAAGCACTCTATAAAGTCATTCCAAGTCAACGAGCACAGCTTTCTACCAGTCTTGATACACTGAAGAAACGCTATGCTATCGTGCAACCTCAATTGACAGACCTGGAGGCTCAGAAACAGCAAATGTATAGTCAGATGCTATTACGTATTGAACGTTGTCAAAATGACTTACGTAGAACTATTGTTGGTTATTTCAAAGAACTCGCATATAAGATTCCAGCGTGGGTGCAAGAGTATACCCCCAGTACTAAAGTTGGACTAGCTTCAAAAAGCAAACTCAAAAAACTTGCTGATGAAATAGTAGCTTACATAACAGGTAAAATAAAAGAAGAGTTTTCTGCCTGGAATAACGAAACTCTTCAACCAATAATAAAAGAAAAGGCTAACGATATTTTTGAAAGGAGCGGGAAAGACTTGGAGCAAATCTATAAGGCTATAGATGATATTTACGTACAGATGTCAGGTAATTCAGTAGATGTAAAAGGAGCTTCTGGATGGGAACGTGCAGTTGGAGCTGGTTTGTGCTTATTTGTTGGGGCCGGAAGTGGAGCAGAAGTCATGGTTAATGGATTTAATACGAAAAACTTTATAAAGAACTTCGCACTAGATCTTGGAGTAGGAACAGGCATTCTCTTACTTGGCATTACGAATCCTATCATAGGAATTGCAGCTCTTGTCGCTCTGATTTGGCGCGGTATTTATTCTGGTGGTGCTGCTAGTATTGAAAGTGTAAAGAAACAAGTTTCTGAAGTTATTGTTTCATCAATTAGTGATGAAGCTACAAGTAAAGCCGATGATGCAGTATCTAAAGTCAGCAAATCTTTCACACAAATGGCAGACAATGCAGCAAGTGCTGTAGATACAGAAATCAATAGTGTGAGAAGTCAACTTGAAAGCATCATTAAGGAGATGGAAAGAGGTCAGGCAAATATTGACCGTCGCAACTCTGTTATAAATGAGTGTGAAACGAAAATTCAAACACTTAATGGACAACTTACGGATTTCATCTTTGAACTGACAGATTCCAAATAACATTCATGTATTCATGAGGTTATAAAAAAGCATAGCCTCATGAATACTTTTAACAACATAACATTTATGGCTGATATTCAACAATTCGAGAAACTTTGGGATGGTTTTGTTACTTCTTTTAAGGGAGACCTTATTGGGCAATCAAGAAAGCAAACGCTAACCTATCCGTTAGTAAAGCTTATTTTTTCTGATAAGGTTCTAACCTTAACTTCAGAATATGGTTCTTTTGGTCGCTGGTTAGATGAAGTTATCAGAAACCAGCCTCGGAAAGGTAAGTTAATAAAAGAACTTCTGACCAAAGACATGGTTTTGACCGAAGAAAGATTAAATAATGAAATCTCATCTGGTATGAAATATGTCGCAGTTGGAGGAGCAGGTGCCCTTGGATTCATAGCAGCGAAAGGTATGGCTTTAGGAATGCTTAGTACAGCTGTTCTTACTTTAGCGCCAATGGCTATTGTTTATCCAGTAGCTACATCCTATATTTCTACTCATAAAGAAAAAAATATCTACACATTAATTGATGCTTATATAACTCAACTTGATAAATACAAAAAATCTATTAGTTCTGTTTTACTTGCTGAGGAATAATTGTTACATAACACTGTTTCAATTTCCATTGAAACATATCTAAAAAGAGTTACTATGGATTTATTGTCAACGCTTAATACACTCCACACTATCATCTCAGACAGTCTCTTACCTGAGATAAATAAAGACTCATATTTGAACCGGTTAAGAAAGATTGAGCAAAGATCAAAAGATTCCAATATATATGTCGGTATAGTTGGTGAGTTTTCAAGTGGTAAATCAACATTGATTAATTCATTAATAGGTGCGGATTATTTTGTCACAAATTCACTTCAAGGCACAACTACAACTATAACTGCAATTAAGTATGCAGAAACCGCCGATCTTGAACTCAAGTATAAGAATGGAAAGTCATTAAGGTACAGTAATAATAAATTGTCGCTAATTGAAAAGTATCTGCCAGAGGTTTATAAAAAGCTATCTATCGGTGAAAAAATAAAGCTGAAAGTTGTAGGATTATTAGGTGGCAACAAAAAAGATGAACTATTACTTCGAATTTTTGATGTAGTAACAACATCAGATGACGCATCCGAGGACCTGGATGAAGCTGTCGTATACCATCCTTCTGATTTTTTGAAAAATGGTATTGTAATCTTAGATACTCCTGGCACAGATTCACTAAATCCTAATCACCAAACAATTACTGAACGTGCTATATCTGAGAAATGCGACTTGGCAATGGTGATAATTCCATCCAATACACCTTTTTCACAAACTCTATCTGGTTTTATCGAAGATAACTTATTACCTTGTATAGATAAATGCTTCTTCCTAATAACAAAAGTAGAATTGTTGCGAAAAGATGTTGAACGCAGAAGTCTTATTAAATGGGTTAATTCTCGATTAGATGCATTTTTTGGTATAGAGAATCCTAAAACTATTTTAGCTCCTACTCTTTTATCTCTTGAGGAAAGGGAATTGATAGAAAGAACAGGAATGCTTGAACATCTTTCCAGCGAAGACAGGTTTATGCTTTCATCTGAATTTGATTCAGATACTAAAAGAATGTTTAATGAGATTCTCGCAGGCAAAGATGACGCTATTCGTGGAACTTTGAATAGGTTTATCAAGTCGCTTAATGCAAATTTGATGAAAGAGATATCAAAAAAACAGATACAACTTGAAACCGACTTGGCCACATTAAAAAGGTTACAAACTATTCCACTAAATCAATTTATGGCCAACTTCTTTAAAAAAGAAGACGCTGACGAAAACTTCAGTTTTACTGAAGCTCGATTACAAAATCTTTGGCATAAAAAGCAAATGGATTTTGAAAGATATGTGTGTAACAAAATAGACCAAGCTGATTCTAAGAATGAAGCACAAGGAGTCATGGATGAAGGCAGCACTATAAGTTATGGGCAATCATGTTTTCAAGATTGCTATAATGCATTCTCTTCAGAATTAAATGGACTGATATCATTTCACGAAAACAACTTTGACTCATTTAGAAATTTGTTTTCTTCAACATTCTCTATAACAGCCTTAGACTTCACTTTTAAATTGAAAAATAAGCCTTCATGGCAAAGGGAATATAAATCAAACTTTAGCAAGTGGAATCTAACAACTGCTCCTCTTTTTCGTGTCTTTAAGAAACTGCAAACAATTAAGCAAGAGATGAAAGATGAAGTGCGACGTCAATTAGAAATAAACATCGAGAAAATGCAAAGTTATTATATGCAGAAGATTACAGAAGCGAATACCAATTTGAATGAGCAAATGGAGAAAATAAAACCACTATTTGCTTCAAAGTATAACCACATAATTAATAAAAAAATTGCAGAAGAACAACAAAAAGAACAATTACTCCGTTCACAGATTGCTCAATTACAACAATCTCTCAAAACATTAGAATCAATAATACACTAAAGAGCAATAAAATGCTTATACGGGATAATATGGCATTCCGTAAGCTCAAGCATACTGATCATTTTATTACCTATTTTCGGCCATATATTATACTTTAATACCAGTGTTACCAGAGGTGCTATAGCAGAATAAGCCACAACAAACTGATCTTTAAACTGATATAGTATAATTATAGAAAGTAAAGTTACGCTCTGATGTAACCTTACTTTAGTTTTCTTAGTAAGCCATCGATATGAGTGCAGCATGTCCGTATCATTGTTAATCGCAGGTGCAGTCGCACACCTACAAGACAGAATACCAAGTGGTATAGAAATTATAACAACCGAAAAACGTATTAATATCCATCAGAAAAATATAGAAAAATTGAAAGAAGTGTGTGAACATGCAGAAATATCTGATATTTCATTCGATAAAAATTCATTAAACCTATCGCTTGAATTACATTAAATTTAATCGAAGTGATAGAATGAAGGAAAACAGGTATCTCTATATAAAAACAAGAAAGAAACAATATTATGGACGAGAAAATACAAAAAGACAGAATTCGTGGTTCATTGATAGGTGGAGCCATAGGTGATGCTTTAGGCTATCCTGTAGAATTTTTAGATTCTGCAGCTATTCAAAGAAAATATGGAAATGCAGGAATTACCCGTCTTGATATCAGGCAATGGTGGAGGAACGAAGACAATTCTGCCGAAAAGGCCTGGATTTCTGATGATACACAAATGACACTGTTTACAGCCTGTGGCATTTTGAATGCAAAAGAAAAGGGGAGCACTCCTGTACATAGTATTTGTGAAGCTTACATAGAATGGTATTATACGCAATCAGGTAGGAGGAACAAACGTTTTAATGAATGTTGGATCGGGGATATTCCGGAACTGAATCAACGCAGAGCCCCCGGCAATACTTGTCTCACTGCTCTTTCTTATATTATGGCAGGAAAAAACTTCCATAATAACAGTAAAGGATGTGGTGGTGTTATGCGCATCGCCCCCATCCCCTTATATGGTGTAGCCCAAGGACGAATATCGGATATAGATGCTATTGACCGCCTTGCGGCAGACGCAGCAGAGCTTACCCACCAACATCCATTAGGTTTTATTCCGGCAGCCTTTACTGCCCATGTCATTTATCGTCTGGCTACCGATGAACATCCGCAGAAGGAGACATTCAAGAATTATATCAGGGAAGGATTGGAGTCAGTGCAGCAAATGTTTGGCAACCATGCCGAAGAAGTAGGACAATTTATTTATTTAATAAAGAAAGCTATCCTCCTGTCAGATATTTCAACAGATGATGTACGTGCCATCGAAGACGAATTAGGTGGCGGATGGGTGGCTGAAGAAACCGCCGCTATAGCCATCTACTGTGCTTTGAGCTATTTTGAAAACTTCGAAAAGGCCATGATTGCAGCTGTAAATCATACAGGTGACAGTGATTCTACAGGTGCTGTAACCGGGAACTTGTTAGGCGCTGCCATTGGTTACGATGCCATCCCCCAGTTCTACAAAAATGACTTGGAACTGCATGATGTAATATTACATATTGCTGATGACTTGTATCTCGGCGAAACGACACCTTACCGGAAGTAAAAAAAACGATCAGACTAAGACAGTCTTTGACTAGGAAGAAAGCAAGTGATAACTTTATAAACGCCATTATCCATAAGTACTATGAAACAAGATTACGAAAAGCTGATAAAAGAACGTGTGGAAAATCTCTTCCATACGATGGAACAACGGGTCACACCCCAAGAAATGGAACAGATTAGAGCTGCTTACCAACTGGCTCACGAGGCTCATAAGGAGCAAACGCGCAAAACCGGAGAACCGTATATCATCCATCCGATAGCAGTGGCCCGTATCGTTGCCGAAGAACTCAGGCTGGGAGCCAATCCCGTTATTGCCGCTTTCCTGCACGATGTAGTGGAAGATACATCATACACCATGGAAGACATAGAAAAACTCTTCGGTGAAGATGTTGCTTTCTTAGTGCGTGTAGTGACCAAACAGAAGAAAGAGCATTACGAAATGTCCAAACAATTGGATAATTTCAAACAGATGCTCGACTCAGTTCATTATGACATACGTGCCATCTTGATAAAGTTAGCCGATCGCCTGCATAACATGCGCACGCTCAACAGTATGAAGCCCGATAAGCAAATGAAGATAGCGGGTGAAACGGACTATTTCTACGCTCCATTAGCTAACCGTTTAGGACTGTATGATATAAAAACAGAGCTGGAAAATCTCAGTTTCCGTTTCCGCTGCCCACACGAATATGCGCAATTTGTGGAACTGCTTCAGCAAGACAAAGCAGATAATGATGCCGCACTGACAGCTCTCACAAATAAAATAGAGAGTATTCTTCAAAAGCATAATATCCAAGTGAGAATAGAAGTACGGTATAGAATGCCTTATAGTCTATGGCGTAAGATAAATAAATCACACACAGACTTCAAGCATCTGGCCCACAGACATTTCATCCAGATTATTTTTCCCGACAAGGAAGAAGTGTCGGAAAAGAATCTGTGCTTGCAGATTTACTCGCTATTGACAGATACATTTAAAGAAAAACCGGGTAGTATTGCCAACTATATAGACTCGCCCAAAGAAAACGGTTATCAAAGTTTTCATGTGAAGTTACTGTCCGAACATGGCACCTGGGAAGAAATACATATCAGCAGTGAACGGATGGTTTATTATTCACAGTTCGGTTGCGTGGCCAGTCGCTCAGAAAGTAATATCAAGAAGTGGATCGAGAAGTTCAAGTTCGTTCTGCAAGATATTGCTTATCACAGTCAGGATGGTTGGTTTATTGAAAACGTAGTCTCATCTTTTTATAATGATGACATTATGGTTTTTACCCCTAAAGGCCAACCAATCATATTACCACAACGTGCCACGGCTCTGGACTTCGCATTCGAGATACATAGCCGTTTGGGAGAACATGCCCAATATGCCCGCATCAACGGAAAACTATGTTCTGTCAAAACCGTACTTCACCGCGGAGATTGTGTGGAAATCGGAGCAAACGAACAGACACATCCACAACCTGATTGGGTCAACCACGTATTAACGTACAAAGCCAAACGTTATTTACGTACTTATCTGTATCGGATGAAAAAGATACCATATCAACGTTGCCCTTTTTGCCATCCGCTTCCGGGTGACGAAGTTATCGGGTTTACGGAAAATGACAAATCCGTAACTATCCACAAACGTGATTGTTCTACCGCCATCCGCCTGGCATCTCAAAAAGGAGATTCCATTGTCTCCATTGACTTCAAAGAAGACAAGGAAATCTTATATCCGGTGCGAATTCATATCAGAGCGGTGGATCGCTATCATCTCCTGAGCGACCTGATTGACTGTATCACCAATAAGTTAAAGCTCTCTATTGAAAGTTTGCACACAACGACAACAGACGAAATCGTGGATTGTTTCATTAATTTCTCCGTGCACTCTTTCAACGAATTACAAGATATTATCAGCTTCATCAGTCTTATAGAGGGAGTGGATGAAGTTCAAAGAGAAGAATTAAAATAATACATATGACTATGAAACGATTTACTTTTAAACGAATACTTGCTACAATCAGTGTAGTTTGTTTATGTGCCATCACTACTGTCATCCTTGCAGAATACATGAAAAGCAATAAAGGATACGAATCTTTTGGAGATACGTATAGCAGTGAATGCTATTCCATGCGAACAAAAGACGGGTATAAACTCATCAATTCAAAGACTGGAAAAACCACGATCGACAAAATAGACTGGCTGTTGGCTTCCGACCAATATTCGGACACATTAGTGGTATTCTCAAAAAAGAATAAACGGGGATACTTCAACCGCTATACGGGAGAAGTCACTATTCCGGAACAATATACACATGCCTGGATTTTTGCAGAGGGACTGGCAGCAGTAGTATCAAATGACAAAATCGGTTTCATCAACCAACAGGGGAAAGTAGTCATTGGTTTTCAATACCCTTACCTTAAGGACAATGCAAAAAATATTAATTTTGTTTTCCGCAACGGTTATTGCAGCATGTTCGATGGATCAGGGAAATGCGGCATCATCAATCAAAAAGGAGAATGGGTATTGGCTCCTTCATTCGATTATATCGAAACGCCTGTATATGGTAAAAGATTATTCAGGAATAATAAAAAATACGGTGTCCTTGACGAGTCTTTGCATGTAGCAATTCCGGCAGAGTATGCTTATATAGAGTTAACGAAAGATGCAGCAGTCGTCACAAGAACAGACGAAAGTAAATCGCTTCTTTCTTATAAAGGAGAAATGATAAATCCATATGTATATAGCAGTATAGCAAGATTAGATTACGATACCGGTAAATATACAGATAGTGGCATAGAGATATCTGAACCCACCGGTTTATATTGTTATGGTATGGTCAACAGCTATGGCCTGATGAGCGAAGACGGGAAACCAATTACTCCTCCGCTCTACAAAGACATCACACCTATCAATAAAAATTTGTTTCAATGTACTTTGAAAGGCTCGTACTCTGCCATTATTATTGACCGTAAAGGAAATGTGATAAAGCAGGAATAGTTATCTCCACTTAATCCGTTTTTAAAACCGCATATTCTCGTATAAACACCATTTATCTCAACTTTCTGCAATTTTATATTTGCATATCACAAATAAGAGTTTTAACTTTGCATAAACAATTCTAAGTATTCATTAACAATAACCCACAAATAACGAGACACAATGAGAAAGCTTTTACTTCTGGGATTTTGCATTTCCCTATTTGTGCCTACAGCTATGCAAGCACAGTACTTACGTTCATCCTATTTCATGGAAGGTAGCAGTACCCGTATGCAACTAAACCCGGCATCGCAACCGAAGCGTGGCTATGTCAATCTGCCTGTTATAGGTTCATTGACTGCCGAGGTATCATCCAATTCTCTGGGCATCCAAGACGTCATTGACATTTTTGATTCCGACGGAGAATTTTATAACAATGACAAGTTCTACAACCGCTTGAAAGGCATGAATGAGTTGAATATCAGTCTCAACACTGATGTTATCTCTTTCGGATTCTATAAAGGAAAAAGCTTTTGGTCGTTCAACGTCGGAGCTCGCGTAGATGTAGATGCCACAATCCCCAAAACCATGTTCGAGTATCTGCGGGCGGTAGATGTGGAAAACTTTAATTGGGAAGGTCAACAAGCTTTCAATATCCAAAATGAGAAACTGCGTCTAAATTCTTATATAGAAGTCGGAGCAGGCTATTCACGCGCCATCAACGAACGCCTGACCATAGGTGGTAAAGCTAAACTTTTATTAGGTGCCGGAAATATAAACCTAAAGATCAACCAACTCTATATATCCGCAAAAGAAGCAGGAATAGACTCTGAATTGCAATTGAAAGCGGATGCATATCTGGAAGCCTCTGCCAAAGGACTGGATTTAGAAGAAGAAAATGGATACATCACCAATCTGGACTACAACAACTTCGGCATCAGCGGTTACGGAGCAGGTTTCGATTTGGGAGCAAGTTATCAGGTAATGAAGAACCTCACCTTCTCTGCCGCAATTCTTGATTTAGGATTTATCTCCTGGGGCAAATCGAGCACTCAGATAGCCGAATCAAACAAAAATACGATTATTAATAAAGACAATTACGGTGATTCATCCGAAGTGCTGGATTTTGAATTATACGGTTTGCAGAAGAAAGAAAACAAGTCTCGCACCACTTCTTTATCACCGACTATGGTTTTAGGGGGAGAATACGGATTGCTGGATAACAAATTGGGCTTAGGCTTATTGTCAACCACCCGTTTCGGACAATTAAAAACATACTCCGAATTGACTCTCTCAGCCAATTATCGTCCAAACACCTTAATTAATGCTTCATTAAGTTACTCCATGATACAAGGTGGCGAGACATTCGGTATCGCCTTCAAAGTAGGTCCTTTAATGTTGGGAACCGACTACATGTATTTCGGAAACAATTCCAAACATGTGAATGCTTTCATCGGACTTTCTATTCCTTTAGGAAAGAAAAGTTCTGATTAAACTGCAAAAGCTACAAGTTACAAAAAACTACGAGCTACGAGTTGCTGCACTATTATGCGCAAGATACTCGTAGCTCGTAGCTTTTTGTAACTCGTAACTATTTCACTGTCACCATCGTCGCCCCGAAACCATATTCCTGGAAAGAAGCATCCTGATGCCGGAAAGTCGGATACTTACGTTTCAATTCATCAAGCAGCGCCTTGCGAAGCACACCGTCACCTTTACCATGAATGAAGACAATGCGCTGTTCACGCTTATTCTTATACTGTTCCAGCACTTCGCGGAACTTATCCAACTGATAATTCAATATCTCACTGTTACTCATCCCATGAGTATCATCCAGCAGTTCACCTATATGGAGGTCTATTTCGATGATACCACTCTGTCCGCCACGCTTCACAATGGGCTGGGATTTTGGCTTATCCACCAGTGTTTTCTGGAGCAAAGCAGACTGCAGTTCCTCAGCGGAAACATACACTTGTTTGGTAGGAATATCATCCTTCACTATGTCATAAATCAATGCGGGAGTTTCAAAGAACTCTGATTCCTGAAACGTATGCAGCTTATAAAACTTCACCGTATCAATGCGAAACTCTACACTGACAGCCGGTTTCAAAACAAAAGACCGGCTATCCTTAAAAGCAATGAACTGCACAGCTACATGTTCCCGGTCATTCAATTCTGCTTTCTCAAACTCTTCCAGCAAAAATTTAGTGTTTGGTTCTACCATTCCATGAGAACGGACACTCCATGCCTTTCCCTCAGCGCAGAGATAAGTATAATACAGATAGTAATTGCTATCATTCACCAGATATGACTCAAAAGGAGTAGTACTAACCGCTTTAATATCTTCCGGAACGAAAGCCAGAAAAACATTCAGGATATCCCCGCCACGAGTTTCCGGCTGGCGATAGACAGAAGCCTGCGGTTTAGACAAGCGCTCCGTTTCCTCCTGAGCAGAATGAGATATAGAAGACCGGACTGGTTTCTCTTCTACTTTCTTCGGAGCAGCTTTCGGCACGGACCTTGTCATATTATAATCATCCGTATCAATCACTACACACTCACGCATAGGCATCGGAATATCAAACCCGTCAGCATCCTCTATCAATACAATATCTTTTCCTCTGAAACCTGTCACTACACCGCCCCCAATTTCATTGAGAAAACGTACTTTATCACCTATTTTCATCATATCATTTACGATTTAACTATTTATGATTTACGATTGAGGCTACTTAAACGAACAATCGCCCTACAAAGATACGGTAACTCAACAAAAAAAGATAGAAAAAAGACGATAAATATCCGTACCTTTACAGCCCGTAAAGAAGTTTATCATGAAAGAAGATCCGAAACATATCCGTATCAGCGAGTTCAACTATCCGTTACCGGACGAACGCATCGCTAAATTCCCCTTGACTGTGCGCGATCAATCCAAACTTTTGGTCTATCGTCACGGTGAAGTATCCGAAGACATTTTCACCTCACTTCCTTTTTATCTGCCGGCGGGAAGCCTGATGATATTCAATAATACGAAAGTAATTCAAGCACGCCTGCACTTCCGCAAGGAGACAGGCGCTCTGATTGAAGTGTTCTGTCTGGAACCCATTGAACCGAATGATTATGTACTCAATTTCCAGCAAACAGAACATGCTGCCTGGCTTTGCATGATTGGCAATCTGAAGAAATGGAAAGAAGGGACTCTGAAACGGGAGATGGTTGTAAAGAATCAACCCATTACCCTAACAGCTACCCGAGGTGAATGTCATGGTACCAGTCACTGGATTGATTTCCACTGGAACAATCCGGAGATTACCTTTGCTGACATTCTCGAAGTATTCGGTGAACTTCCCATCCCACCCTATCTGAACCGGGAGACGCAGGAGAGCGACAAGGAAACTTATCAGACTGTTTATTCCAAGATAAAAGGTTCAGTAGCTGCACCTACCGCCGGACTGCATTTTACCCCCCACGTGCTGGATGCTTTGAGAAAAAAGGGAGTTGAGTTGGAAGAACTAACATTGCATGTGGGTGCAGGAACTTTCAAGCCCGTAAAGAGTGAAGAAATAGAAGGGCACGAAATGCATACGGAATATATATCCGTTTCGCACGGGACGATTGAGAAGTTGATTGCCCATGACGGAAAAGCCATTGCCGTAGGCACTACATCAGTAAGAACACTGGAAAGCCTCTACCATATCGGTGTTACTCTCCTGAAAAATCCGGATGCAACAGAGGAGGAACTACACGTTCAGCAGTGGCAGCCTTACGAAACAGCAGAAGAGACTGCAAATATCACTTCTACAAAAGCATTGCAAGCCATTCTCGATTATCTGAACCGCCATAATATGGAAGCTTTACATACCAGCACGCAAATCATCATTGCCCCGGGATATGATTATAAGATTGTCTGCGCCATGGTCACCAATTTCCACCAGCCGCAAAGCACATTGCTGCTGCTCGTCTCAGCCTTCGTAAAAGGCAACTGGCGAAAGATATATGACTTTGCGTTAAGCCACGATTTCCGTTTTCTGAGTTATGGAGACTCATCATTATTAATACCATATGATTTATGAACAGCGATAACAACCAGGAAATGTTTCCCCTTGTTGATGAACAAGGAAATATAACAGGTGCCGCCACTCGCGGCGAGTGTCATAGCGGCAGCAAGTTGCTTCATCCCGTGATACACCTGCACGTTTTCAATTCCAAAGGCGAACTTTATCTGCAGAAGCGTCCCGAATGGAAAGACATCCAACCGGGCAAATGGGATACTTCCGTAGGCGGACATGTCGATTTGGGAGAAAGTGTGGAAATGGCATTGAAGCGCGAAGTGCGCGAAGAGCTGGGCATCACCGACTTTACACCCGAAACCATTACTCATTATGTCTTTGAGTCTGCCCGTGAGAAAGAACTCGTTTTTGTACACAAAACCGTATACGACGGTGAAATACATCCCAGCGACGAACTGGACGACGGACGCTTCTGGACGGTAGAAGAAATTAAAGAGAATATAGGCAAAGGCGTATTTACTCCGAACTTTGAAGGAGAAATCGGAAGAATTATACCACTGGACGCATAACGATATGGAACCTTATACAAAAAGAGGCGGCATCCTTTTACCAGAATGCCGCCTTTCTTGTTCTTATTGAGTATTGACTTATTTCGCCAAATCTTCGATCACCTTCATTATCTTCTGACCGATTTCTTCAGCCGCTTCCGGTGTAGAAGCCTCGCTATATACACGAATAATCGGCTCGGTATTGCTTTTGCGCAAATGTACCCACTTGTCTGCAAAATCAATCTTTACACCATCAATATCATTGATTTCTTCATTCTTATAAAGCTCTTTCACTTTCGCAAGAATAGCATCAACGTCAGTTTCGGGAGTCAGGTCCACACGATTCTTTGCCATAAAGTAAGGCGGATAAGTTGCACGAAGCTCGCTTACTTTCTTTCCCTCATGTGCCAGATGGCTCAGGAATAGAGCAATACCTACCAACGCGTCACGTCCGTAGTGGCTTGCCGGATAAATCACTCCGCCATTGCCTTCACCGCCGATAACGGCACCTACTTCCTTCATCTTGGTGGTTACATTCACCTCGCCTACGGCAGAAGCAAAATATTCCTTACCATATTTGCGGGTTACATCGCGCAATGCACGTGTAGAGCTTAGGTTAGAAACAGTGTTACCTGGTGTATGTTTCAGCACATAGTCGGCAACGCTTACTAACGTATATTCCTCACCGTACATTTTTCCATCTTCGCAAATCATTGCCAGACGATCCACATCCGGGTCAACCACAAAAGCTACATCAGCCTTGCCACCTTTCATCAGGTTCATGATGTCACCCAGATTCTTTTCCAACGGTTCGGGATTATGCTGGAAGTCCCCTGTCGGTTCGCAGTAGAGTTTTTCCACATGTTGCACACCAAGTTGTTCCAGTAATTCCGGCAGAATGATGCCGCCTACAGAATTCACACAGTCGATAGCTACACGGAAGTTTGCCTTTTTGATAGCTTCTACGTCCACCAGATCAAGCGCCAGCACACTGTCTATGTGTTTCTGATTGTAAGTTAAGTCCATGCGATAAGAGCCCAATTGGTCTACTTCAGCATAGTCAAATTCTTCAGCCTCGGCAATGCGAAGTACTTCGTTACCTTCGGCAGCATTCAGAAATTCGCCGTGTTCATTCAGCAATTTCAGAGCGTTCCATTGTTTGGGATTGTGCGAAGCGGTCAGGATGATACCGCCACTGGCGCCCTCCATAGTCACAGCCAGTTCAGTAGTCGGTGTGGAAGCCAGATCGATGTCAATAACATCCCAGCCCATCCCCATCAAGGTACCTACCACTACATTCTTTACCATTTCACCCGAAATGCGGGCGTCGCGTCCTACTACAATTTTGTTGCTTTTTACTGTGCACGTTTTGCGGATAAGTGTTGCATACGCTGATGTGAATTTCACAATGTCAAGCGGATTCAATCCTTCACCCGCTCCTCCGCCAATCGTTCCGCGGATTCCAGAGATAGATTTGATTAGAGTCATTTAGGTAAATAAATTAAGAGATTGTTGGTTACACTATATCATCTATAGATTTGATATTTACGGATATCGTAGTAATAAGGATATACATTTTGCATTGCCGAATTATGCCCCATTTTGGAAGGAACAATCAGTTTAACATGTGCGCCATCACGCACGTAGGCCAATGGTACTAACCAGCCAGCAGGTACAGAAGTACCGTAGTAAAGCATAAATCCTTGTGTAAATTGACCGGCAATAGAAGAACTTGTTACTCTATAATTGAATTCATCCACTACTTCTGCATAATCCAGATTGGACATGGTTACCACGTTATTCATAAGGCTAAATTCCATAAAACGAACCAAAATCTGGTCATTAGGTTTCACGGTATCGGCAGGATTGGTAGACCCCTTATCCACTATCTGCATATACACACCACTGGCGAGCTGCACATATTCATTCTTGGATAAATCCGTAGTCGAGTCGTTTCTATAAAATTCAGTCTGAGATATAACAGTTATACTACTGTCTCTGATAAACGCTTTAATGGCATCTTTCTCATCCTCCAGCATTTCTGCATAGGTCTTGGTATTATCGCAAGCCTGAAAAGCCAAGCCACATGCCAACAAAGCTAAAAAAAACAATGTAAGTTTCTTCATTATCTGTTATTTAGTAATTCCGTACAAAAGTATTCGATTTCGTTGAAAGTTGAAAGCTCTGCGTGGAAACTTCGTATCTTTTAACCTTTGTGCCTCACTTTTTTTATCCTTTCGCATTCAGCAGAGGCTTGAATTTTTCCAAAGCGCGTTCCAAAACCCTTTTCGCTTCATCTATCGTGCCGTAAAATTCGCCGCCAGAGGCATTCAGATGTCCACCTCCATTGAAGAACTCGGCAGCCAGTTGATTACAGGGGAATGTACCCACCGAACGCAACGAAACTTTAATCATCGGCTTTTCCGTATCTTCACGCAGGAAACAGGAGAAAACCACATCTTTTATGCTCAAAGGAATATTCACAAACCCCTCACTGTCACCGCGGATATAGTCGAAACGTCCCTGTTCATTCTTGGTTAATGATATCAAGGCTGCATGATAATCAGGATACACCCGCATTTGCGAAAGCACATACCCCATCAGTCGCAGGCGACTTTCGGAATAAGTATTATAAACTTTTCGGTAAATATCGTCCTTGTCGATGCCTTTGGATAGCAGCTCTCCGATAATGAAATAGATTTCCCGATTGTTGGAGTTGTAAGTGAAACCACCTGTATCGGTCATCATGCCGGTATAAATACACTCCGCCCCTTGTTTGGTTATCTCGCTGAAATAGCCCATGCGGCATATCAGACGGAATATAAGCTCGGAAGTGGACGATATATTGGGATGCGAAATAGTAATATCACAGAATTCTTCGGGATACAAGTGGTGGTCTATCAATATTTTCTTCCCTTTGGCAGTTTTTATAGCGTCCGCCATCGCATCTATACGGCTCAAAGCGTTGAAGTCCAAGCAGCAAATGATCTCCGCCTCAGCTATTAGTTTGTCAGCAAACTCTTTGTAGCGGTCGTAAAGCAATACATCTTTACTGCCCGGCATCCACTTCAGGAAATCGGGAAAAGCATTCGGCACAATGACGTTGGCCGTCTTATCTTGTGAATTAAGGAAGTGCCATAATCCTAATGAAGAACCGATAGCGTCACCATCCGGTGCCACATGGGCTACAATAACGATTCTCTCCGCATGTCCCATCCATCTGGCAAAGCGGTCTATCTTGGCTTGTTCTATTACTTTGGTCAACATATACTTTTATGATTTTAGAAACGGATGATTAAAATAACTCTCTTCATCCATAACAAATTGAGAGGACAAAAGTACGAAAAAGTTCGGGAGTTGAGGGAAAGTAACAGAGGTTTTATTTAGTCTTCGTATTCCACTATCTTTCTTAACGGAGCTAACAACCTCTCCAATACATTCCTGTCCGCCAATATAATATCTGCTGTCCCTTTCAATTCGCGTACTGTAGGGAGCGTTCTGCCATAGTTTGTATGCAAACCATCGGGCAAAGTGATTTCCACAATGTATACTCCGTCTTCTGTCGGAACCGGAGAAATACTTTCCACCCTTCCCTTTACATAACCAAATTCCTGATCAGGATAATTATCCATACGCACATGTACCTTCTGTCCTATCTGTACCTTTCCTGAACCCTGCAAAGGAAGTTTTGCCTTTCCAACGACTTTCGAATCTTTCGAAGGTTGTACCACAAAAACCGTCTCCCCCGATTCTACATTCTGATTACGGCTCCAAACCGTCATAAAAGTTACTTTGCCACAAATCGGGCTACAGAACAAATAGCTCTGTTCCCACGAACTCAATTGAGCTTCAAGTTGTTCCACTGCATTCTTCAATTCAAGTCTGTAGTTTTGTTCTTCATCATAAGCCTGCTTGCCCAAATCCAACAAGTTTTCTTCCTGCTGCTCCAATTGCATTTCAGCTTGCAGCAAACTCATACCGGAAGTTTCCTTGGTACGCAGACTCTGCAAATAACGGCTACCCGACTCTTCAAATTCTGCTGCAATCATAGCATCTCCTTCAAAAAGGATGGAATCCCGGTCATACATACTTTGCGCTAATTTCATTTCTTTTTCAGTCAATGTATGCTCACGCTGCACCAGATTGAGATAAGAACGTTGCCCACCCAGCTGTTTTCTTCCGGCATTCAATTTCTTTGTGTAATAGTCCTGCTCAATAAAACGGATATAATCTGAAAGAGCAATCATGAAAGAAGCGTACACCGATTGTAGTTCCCCTAACTGCAAGCGTTTACCTATAAAATAGTCCGCTCCCTTATCCGGTTCATAACCGGCCTCTTTCCATTCTTTCATACAATCTGTCAGCCACAGTACATCTTCAGTTACAGAAGTATTCTGAATTACCCCCAAACGCTCGCCTGCCTGCACCATGCCACCATTATTTATATACAACGTATCAATCTTTCCTGCTGAACGTGCCAGGATAAAGGCCGGAGGTTCTTCAGTTGTCAGAGTCACTTCCGCTTGCAGCACATCCGGGTATCGAAATACCCAGCACCCAACCAATATAACAAGCAGAATAATAAACAGCACCGTTATCCCCCACCTCACCACCCAAGGTGAAATGTGATTCATTACTTCCTGCACTTCTTCACTACGCAATTCTATCTCCTTGTATTTCTTCTCTTCTTCCACAGTATTGAGTTACAAATTTCTAATTACCCAGTTCCAATTGATTTTTCACCAACTGATAATACAAACCTTTCCGCTCAGTTAGTTCCCGGTGAGTTCCCCCTTCCGCAATCTTCCCTCTATCCAGCACTATTATGTTGTCCGCATCTCTCACCGTACTCAACCGATGAGCCACCACCACGACCGTCTTGCCCTTATAAAATTCGTACAAATGTTCCATAATCTCACGCTCATTATTGGCATCCAAGGCATTAGTAGCTTCATCAAAAAACAGATAATCCGGATTCTTATAAACGGCACGGGCTATCAAAATGCGTTGTCGTTGTCCCTGACTGATACCATTTCCTTCCATACCAATTTTAGTATTATATCCTAACGGTAGAGAATCTATAAAATCACGAATATTTGCAATAGTCACCGCATGCCGCAAGCGTTCAATATCAATCTGCTCTTCGCCCACTGCAATATTCTGGGCAATTGTTTCAGAAAAGATGAAACCATCCTGCATCACAGAACCGGTTCGGGCACGCCATAGGTGCGGATTGATATTTTCCAACGGAGTGTCCTGTATTTTGACAGTTCCTTTATTGGGAGTATAGAAGCCGAGCATCAACTTTATCAGAGTGGTTTTACCGCTTCCACTCGCTCCAACAATAGCTGTCACCCTATGTCGGGGAATATGAAGAGAAATATCATCCAGCACATAATCCCTGTCTGCACCATCATAACTGAACGACAGATTCTCGATCCGAATATCTCCCTTTTCCGGCAACACTGTCAGTTTCGATGAGATATCCTGTTCTTCATCTCTTTTGCCATGTATCTCATTCAGACGTTCCAAGCTAATCTTCGCATCCTGAAACTGCTGAGCAAAACCGATAAAAGAAGAAACCGGAGAACTCAACTGCCCGATAATATAAGTAAGAGACATCATCATACCCAAAGTCATCTGCCCATCTATCACCGCCTTTGCCGCAATGAATGAGATTACAATGTTCGTGGTCTGATTAAAGAAAATAGAGCCCACTTGCTGAACCTGTCCCAATGCCAACCCCTTTATACTGATTTTAAACAATTTCACCTGTATGCGCTCCCATTGCCAGCGTTTTTGCGTTTCACAGTTGTTCAGTTTGATTTCCTGCATGGCAGTCACCATCTGTATCAGACTGCTTTGTTCTCCGGCAGCTTGTGCAAAGCGTCGTATGTCCAATTCACGCCGATACTTCATGAAAACAAGTATCCAACAAACGTACAAGGTATTGCCTAATAAGAAAATGCCTAATACCGTGAGATTATAATAAGCAAGTACAAAGGCAAAAATGAAAAAGTTGACAAACGAAAAGAGCGTAGTAATGGATGATCCCGTAAGAAAAGTCTTGATACGTTCATGGTCACCAATACGCTGCATAATATCGCCCACCATTTTCGAATCAAAGAAATGCAATGGCAGTTTCATCAATTTTGCCAGAAAATCAGATATCAATGATATGGTAATTCTGGTGTTGACATGCAATAATATCCAACTGCGGATAAACTCTACCGACAGTTGTGAAACAGAAATTATGACTTGGGCCACCAGTACCAATAGTATAAAGTTCAGATTACTGTCTCGTATACCGACATCCACCAATGATTGTGTAAGAAAAGGAAGGATAAGTTGCAACAGACTGACAGTCAACATCCCTAATATCAGTTGTGTTAGTTGTTTCTTATAGGGAGTGAGATATCTCAGAAAGAAAAGCAATCCTCTTTCTCTAATTTCCGGTTCGTCTTCACGATGGTAGAAATCGGGGCCGGGTTCTAAAATCAATGCAGTCCCTACATCCTCTCCTTCCGTCCTTGTCGACAACCAGCATTTCTTGAATTCCTGTTCATTATAAGTCACCAATTGTTTTCCGGGATCAGCAATCCGAAACCAATATTCTCCACGTTTCTTTTTAATACCATAGCAAACCACAAAATGATTCTGATTCCAATGCAGGATACAAGGTAAAGGCACATCAGTAATCAGTTGGTCAAATGAAACATGGACGCCCGCCGTACGAAATCCAATAGCCTCTCCTGCATCACTAATGCCCAAAAGGGATACTCCTTCACGAGATATAAACGAACGCGCCCGCAATGTCTGCAATGAATAGCTCTTACCATAGTATTTAGCAATCATACGCAAACAAGTAGGACCACAATCCATCGCATCTGCCTGGTGATAGTATGGAAATGAATGTTTCATCAATTGATATTTAAATCCCCCAAATACCTCATATCTTCAATCTTATAATTATCCGGCAACTGGTAACCGTTTATTAAAATCGTAGGAGTTGCCGTTAACTTGTTTTTATATCGCCATTCATTATGATTACCCAATTCTTGAGAGACTTCCGCAGTTCTCAAATCATAACCGAACGTCGTGATATAGGCTTCGCCCAAATACTTCTTTCCTGCAAACCATTCATTATAAATCATTTCAGCCTTATCACGTTTTTCCTGCTGATAAACGGCAAGAAGAAACCGGGCACTGTTTTCAAGCTCTTTATTGAAAGATGAGAAAATATATTGCACACAAACTTTGTCCCCCATTTCTTTCAGCAATGTACCAATACGTTTATGCATCTGTGCACATGGATTACAATGCGGATTAGTCAGGATCGTAATACGCAACTTTGCTTGCGGACATCCCCAAAGGATTTGAGAAGTGACAGCACCAACCTCATAACGAGGCTGTTGTTCTAATTGAGAAAAAAAACATTCTCTGATGCTTTCAGATTATTCAATTCATACGTTACACTCTTTAATTGTTCCGAACGAAACCAACGTTCAGTCAGAAAGTGTAAAGCTAAAAAAGGGAGTAAATAAAGTATGGCTACAGACAGCACTTCCTGTATTTCAAAAGTCGGCCACTGCCATCCCACACAAGCATTGACAATAGCCGTCAACCAAAGCAGTAACAAAACAGACAAGCACAACGGACACCATTGTTTAGCCACCTTATGCTGATACCAAACGCTCCAAACCGTGTAAGGTAAAGACAATAAATTGACAAGAACCAAGTAGGGTCCCCATTGGGGATAAAATACTGTCATGATAAGACTTGATACAAAATAGCCAAGTCCTATTTCACTCCAACTAAACACTCCCCATAACTTAGCTGCTTCAGACTCCAGCACACTATTACAATCACCTTGTTTGAATAAAGAACAGATTTTATCAGTATACTCACTTTGTATTTTCCCCTGTTTCAACAATAATAAATAAGTCACCCCTACACCTGCCAGATTAATGAGTAACACTAAACTACCTGCCACTGAAGAAAACAACTGATGTTGCAAACATCCCAATAACAATAAAATAGCTAAAATCATAATCATACCTATTTTCTGAACCGAACTCAAAAATTCCGCTTTCCAATGTTTTCTATATTCCGGTTCTACTGATGATTTTCCCGGTTCAGCAACAAGCGCAATACCCGACCATAATCTTTTAAATTCTTCTACAGGTACAGATATTCGTTTTCCCCGCCAGATATATTCCATCATCTGTCCGGATAAATGGCTCACGACTACAAAATCATTACCAACGTGGGCCACGAACGGAAAAGTTAATTCCCCCAAGTCCTTATCTTCCACCTGTACTCCAGTATTCTCTATCTTATACACAGACAACATATCCGACAGGCCATACAAGTTATAGCGATGCGGATGATCTGCAAAAAGTTTATCAGCAAAACTTCTTGTAAAAGTAACCTTCAGTTCATGCAAATAGGTTGATAAAAGTGTTTTCATGTATTCAAATGATTTATAAATTCTCATTCATCTTTTAAACGTATCAAGACCAGCACCGGATTACCTTCCAAATCATCCGCATCCAATTTCCGATGAAGAGCACCAGGAATATTCTCTACCTTATATGCTTTTGTCTGTGTCACAATATATTCGCGTCCTTTTAGCTTGACATATGACATCCGCAGATAGCGCATAAACAAATCTCCACGCTTATCATACACCATGTCATCCCTAAGTTTATACGTAATGTCCGCATTTTTATCATACAAATTGTAATATACTCCCTGGCTTCTATTTTCAGAACTCCAAGCTAACAACAGAAAGTTTTTGGTATCAATTATTCTCAAGCATCGAATACGTTCTTCTGGAAGTAAAGAAAGATCATCTGTTTCCTGCAGGCGAAAATTCCCTTTATCAAATAAATAAGCAGCTCTTTCGCAAGAAGGGCTTACGTAAAAAATAGTGTCATTAAAATTATCCCAATAGATCATTGTGCTATCATCTACAGAAGTATAATTATTAATCAGAACAACTCCCGGGTAAAAAGATGTTCTGGCTTCTTGCCCGCGACGGCACTCCACAAGAGCACCATCTTTATTCATTACCATCCAATACAACGGTTTTTCGCCGACGGTTCCCGCATTCATATAATAGAAATATAGTAAACCATTCTGAACCTGAAAAATATCCGGACAATACATTCCACTTGCTTTTTCAGGCATTTGCAAATGTACACGTTGCAAGAATTCTCCTGTCAAAGAATAACTTAACAAAATATCAGGGTACATAAAAGCATAAACAATTCCATTCATAGCATCTACAGCCATATCATAATTGCCACTTTGATACTCTCCAGGACCTTGTCCTATACTCCCTATAGTATTCAAGAAATGTCCCTTTGAATCAAATCTTAAAATACCATATTTATTTGTAGCACCTATAATAAAGCTATCTGTTAAAACCAAATTACCAATCCCGGAGAGCAGGATGCTATCGTCAAACTGTACGTACATCACTGTATCTACTATATCCATCAAATCTATAGTGGAAGATGCGCTATGAGGAGACAAAACCTGCAAGCCTTCTTTCCTGCTCACAGAAGAACAAGATAAAAAAACAATACAAGAATAAGGAACTGCATTCTTATTCCACCATATTTTATAAAAGTTTTCATAAGCAATATACTGTTAGCTCATATACTTAGATTGCTCTAAACTTCAAAATAGAAACATTTCAAGACTATTATTTCTTCAATCGAATCCGTATCAATACATTATTGCCCTCTTCATCTATACTTTCAGCTTGCTTCCGTATTTTGGGGTCATCAGAAGCTAACCAGGCGTCCAGCAGTTTATAAGTTGGATAGCCACATTCCAAATATTCACGACCCTCCATTACATAATAGTTATCAGGAATAAAAGAAGGAAGACCCCATAAATCATCAACGAGTCCTTCCGAATTAAATAATTTCCCGGACGCTTTATCATAAAAACAATAATTCCATCGAATCTTCATTATATCAAAAGGACGCCATACACATAAATAATAATCAATAGTTTCAACTATAGTATATAGTATCATAATTTGATAGTATTCTTCCTTTTCCACCTTAGCAGGAGTCAATCGTTTACCCCATTTACCCCATACAGCAAAAGCTTTTTCACTTTTCTCTGAGACTCGATAGATTGTATCACTATACTGATTCCAGACTAGCATGGTATCACCAAAAAATCCCGCATGATTAGATGGGAAACTAGAATGACTGCCTGGAGAAAAATGTAAACTTTCGTCTTGTTTGGAAGCTAACAAATTTCCTATTGTATCTGTTATTGCATACATATAGGGCTGCGATTCATTATCAGCATCTACATTGTAGTAAAAGTAGAATTTATCCTTCAAATAATAGAAACTCCAAGCCCATTTTTTAGGAAGTTGAAGAGAATGTTTATTAAGAAAAGTCCCATCATAAGAGAAAGAACATAGTTCAGAGGTATTCATGCGATAAACATAAATAATCCGCTCAGTTTCATTAATAGCCATAGTATAAAATTTGCTGTATTCACCGGGGCCTTGCCCTATAGCTCCTATCCTGCCTATAAAATGTCCTTGGTTATCATACTTCAATATTCCCTGTTCCGTTCCAGCCAAGAAAAAAGATGAAGCATGCACAATTCTGGCTCCTTTATAATCAATAGAGTCAGGCTGAATAATAGTCATTTCATCAGCTATATCAGACATCTTCACATCTTTCCTTATGAAATCATTATAATTCCAAACCACCAGACCAGCATTTGGATGGCTGTGGCATGAACACAAAAAGAAACATATAATACAAACTACCTTTGTCATACTTTACTAAATGTAAATTATAATAGGAGAATAAATCTTTATTCTCCTATATAGTTAGTGAAAATTACAGGCAACGAATACGCTGTACATCTGTTTTAACACCCTGTTTATAATAATTTAAGTTAAGGCTTGTTTGAGCCATCCCTCTGGTTGTTGCACAAACAGAACCGCTAGTACTAGTTCCGCCCTCCCAAATGGTTACACAAGTATACAGTTGTTCACCTTCACCGCACATACTTGAAGGAGATGCCCCTCCACGTACCTGCTTCATTTCCGAGATATTCAAAATCTTTTTCATAAGCATTTAATTCTAAGTAAAACAATAAAGGAAACCTCCGCTTATCCATTATAACAGCCAGCTACTCTGTTACAATTAATGCTATACGGTATCAGCGTCAAAGTTGGAATATAGCTAACATCCAACTTGGAATGTAACAAAGGTAGGCAGGATGCAACACTTAAACAAGAAAAGATACCGGACAAAACGCGAATCAGATACAGCACTATAAATCAAAATATTACCTCCGTAATAAAGACAAAAAGAAGAGCCTCAACCGGACAAGATATTCTCTTTATTCTCTACAACTTCCGTATAAAATCATCAAAAGTATCACCGCCAGCCAACAAAAATTTACTCTTCATACGTTGCTTCGACTTCGCAATAGCATCGGCAGTCACATTAGAAATAATGGCAATCATGCCATTCGTGAACCCGGCTCGGATAAGATAACATATCCTTCGCTCCTGCATACCCAGCTTATAACCGTCCAGTTTCTCCGACATATCACCATAAAGAGTATCGATTACTCCAAATACCTCCAGCCATTCCTCGTCCGACTTCACCAGTCCATATGCCGGCTGGCAACGCAACTGACACAACCGGCTTAGTGCAAGCGTACGCTCAACAGGCAATAAGGAATGAATTTCCTGATAGTCTTTCAGTTGTTTCGTATAGGATACATTCAGTTTCTGCAAACAAGAGTTCAACTCATCCTTATCTTTCTGCCGGACGAACAACTTCTCTATCCTCCGAGATAACTCATGATTTTCTTGTAACAATTGCTGCCGTTTTTCTTCCGATTCCACTCTTCCTTCATCCAATTGTTTCTCATTCTCTTTCAGGCGAGTAAGCAAATGTTCAATCCTCTTCTGAACATTCCGTTTGTATAAATGAAAAGCCACAAAGCCGACTACAACTAAAAACATGGTTCCGAAACCGATAGAAAGTAACCATACCTTACGATTTAACAGCTCATTTCTTATCCGCTGATTCTCATTTTTCAAGATTTCACTATTGTACTTCTCCTTTATTTCACGGTCTAAAGCCAGTTGATCCTCATTCATCTTACACCAGCTTGCATAAAGTTCCTGATATTCGGAAGCAAACAGTCTGTAGTCTTTGATTTTAAACTCTTCGCCCTGCAACACGTTCAGATTTCGATTTCTTCCTCTTACAAAATCCTCTTTCATCAGAAACATCCCATTGGAAACCCGCCGCATCGGAAGTTCGTCCGTTGCCGACATTCTCCGGTATTGAAGCATTTGTTGTTTTCCTTCTTCCCAGTTATCCGCATTATGGCAGACAATGGATAATTCAGTAGAAATATCCATAAAAAGATTCGGGTCAAAGTCCGCCACTGCCTCCTGCGCTTGAAGGTAATAATACAAGGCGCTATCCGGACGGGAAGATAAAAGATGAGCCCGCCCCATATTTCGCAAGGCATTGGCATAAGAAGCGGTCAGCGATTTCTTTTCGAATATGTCGGCAGCTTGCGAAAAGCATTGCAGTGCGTCCTCATAATTATGCCCATTCAGGTATCGACGGCCATAGTAACAATAGATAGAAGCTTTCAGAGACGGACTTTGCACCGTGTCGGCAGCCCGTAAAGTGATGGTACTGCGAATGGGAACTTCCTCTATAGGATGCTGGCAAGATGACGCAAGTACAATCATCCCTCCAAAAAGCAATAAACAGAACAGCATTTCCCGTAGTAATAGCAGCCTCAGTATAATATGCATAGGTTATCATTCATGTATAGTGCAACAAATATACTGATTTTTATAAACATCTTCGACTTTATGCACACATTTCTGCCTGTGTCTTTGAAAAGAAAGCCAATTCGTCCCTATCCTGAAGACCACCCCCCTTTCAAAAAATCAACTATTGAATAAACTCTTTTCAGTGTCTACTTTATTGAGCTGGTACACAGAGAGAGTGATTTATATAAGAAAAGTGTGTTTTTAAACGCGATATTTTATCGGAAAAGTGTATATTTACAACCTGATTAATTATAGAAAAGTGTGATATGTTATATCGTAAAATCGAAAGTTACATAGAAAATTACCTACAAGCAGACTCTAATAAAGTGTTGATTGTGGATGGAGCACGTCAGATAGGTAAATCTTTTATTATCCGTCATGCGGGACAGAAACTCTATAAAAATTATATAGAGATAAACATGGAAGAGGATAAGTTGGGGGATGGGATCTTCGCGGATGCCAAAACGGTGAATGATTTCTATCTGGCATTGAGCGTAGTAGCGGGTGACAGGATGAAAGGACGTACTGATACACTTGTCTTTATAGATGAGATACAAGCCTACGATCATTTGCTAACCATGTTGAAGTTTCTAAAAGAAGATAATCGGTTTACCTATATAGCGAGTGGTTCGCTATTGGGCGTAACATTGAAGAATACGTCTTCCATTCCTATGGGAAGTATTGAGATTAAGCACATGTACCCAATGGATTTTGAGGAGTTTATCATAGCTAATGGTGTCGGTGAATTTGCCATCTCAACTATGAGGACTCAGTTCTTGGAACATCAATCACTACCGGATTCATTACATGCTAAAATGCTTGATTTATTCAAGAAATATCTGATTGTAGGAGGATTACCTGATGCTGTGAGGACTTTTGTTGAAGAAAAGAATGTAATGGCTATCCGAAAAATACAGGAAGATATTCTTGCTCTTTACGGTGTAGACGCATCTAAATATGAAAGAGACCATGCCAAACTAAAGATACAACGTGTATATAGTTTGATACCATCCAACTTGGAAAACAAAAAAAAGCGCATGGTGGTGAAAGATATTGAAGGGAAAAAAGGTAAACGAATGGCGGACTATGAGGAAGAATTTGATTATCTTACCTCTGCCGGAGTCGTTTTAGAAGTGAAAGCCATCAGTACACCCAGCTATCCGCTAGTGGAGAACTGTGGTAAAAACCTACTTAAACTCTATTTGAATGATGTGGGATTGCTTACGGGTTTGTTTTTCAAAAACAATATACAGGCCATTATGCAAGATGTGCAAAGTATTAATTTAGGTTCGATTTATGAAACGGTGGTGGCGCAAGAATTGTCTGCGCATGGATTTAATCTGTATTACTATGATAATAAAAACAATGGGGAAGTGGATTTTTTGATAGATGATGCAGATAACCTCAGTGTAATGCCCCTGGAAGTAAAATCAGGCAAAGATTATACCATTCATAGCGCACTCACTAAGTTCTTGAAAGTAGAAACATATAACATACACCAAGCTTTTGTCCTGTCCAATGAGCAAAAAGTTTATCAGAAGAACGGAGTCACCTATATCCCCATTTACTACATCATGTTTTTTGAACATAGTAATGCGGTAATTGGCGAGTTTTAATGCTTAGTTATTATTCAATATCTTCTAAACAAATACAGTTCCTACAAAGGGGAACGAGCGTTCCCATTAAAGGAAACGACAGTTCCCATTAGGAGAAACGCGAGTTTCCATTAGAGGGAACGACAGTTTCCATTAGCAGGAACGCTCGTTTCCTACCATATGGAACGACAGTTTCCAAGGCAAGAAACGGCAGTTCCCTACCCGTAAGAAACTTCAACACACTATATATCAACAACATATAAAAGGCATTATTACAATAAAAATAGAGTCTTGCCAGATAAGAGCAAGATCCCGAATCAGGATATTATGCGGTGTAGGCAACTGATTTGCCTGCACCTACCTACACCCTTACCTACACCTTCTGAAACGCCCATCAATAAAGCGTTTGAGGTACATTGGTGTAGGATGTAGGCAAAAAGCGTCAAAAAGTAAATTTGTAATAGACTTATTGCTGACTTCTTTTTGGGGCTTTAGCACCCCTTTTAGGGAATTTGCAAACCTCTTTCCTCTTCAGACAAAACACCGGAAGGAAGAAGAAAATGCCGATGATAGACATTATCAGTCCGCCTATAGTGCCCGATGCCAACGGGAACCAAAAGGCCTCTTTATCCGTTCCGACCATAAACGGGATAAAACCCAGAATAGTAGAAACTACCGTAAGGAAAATGGGCAATATCTTTGCATTCCATGCCTTTGTATAGGCACGAAGCATGGAAAGGCGGGGAAAGCGGCGGCGGATACTATTGTACTCATTCAGAATATAAATGCTGGCATTCACCGTGATACCGCACAAAAGCACGCACGAAGCAAAGCCGCCCTGGTCGAAATTCAGGCGGAACCAATAGAACGTGAGGAACACCCCGATATAGGATACCGGAATGACGAATATAATAGCCAATGGCTGTTTCAGTGAATTAAACAGGATACTCGTCGTAAAGAAAATGATGGCAATCACCACTAACAACAATAGATATTGCTTGTTATCCTTCTTTCCCCATGCCCACGACTGACTGTCCGACTCGGCTGTATAGCCCATCGGTAAAGTTTTATTAAATTCTTCCAGATCCCGCTTCTGTATCTTGTTGCCCTGCTCATACGAACCGATATATTCGTATTGCAGGCAAAGGCGGTATTGCTGGTTTTCTTTGGCTATCTGCTGTGGCATTTGTCCCTTTTCCACCGTGGCCAGTTCAGAAAGTTTATAGTGCTTCCCGTTGTCCACACCATAAGGAAAGAACTGCATCGCCCATACATCATACTCATGAGATTGGCGGGAAGAAAGCCGGATACTTTCCGAACCGCTTTCCGTCACCACCGAACCTACCTGCATATTCTTACCGAATATCGGCTGGATGGCTGCGAACAGGTGTTGGGCATCAATCCCTTCCTGCGCCATACGCTCCTTGTTCAGATTGAAATAGAACTCCTGGTAATCATCTTTCCACCAAGAGAATTCTGATTTGATGAATACTTCCTTGATGCGCCGGTGCGAAAGCAGCACTTCTTTCAGTTTCTCGGCCGATGCATAGAGTTCATCGTAGTTGTAGCCATACATTTTGATACGGTAGGAACCTGCATTTTCGCGGACATCATTACTGAAACCCTGGTCCTGCAATCCGTACACGTCCCAACTGCCGCCTCCCAATTCAGAAACTTTACCTATCAGGTTGGCTTTCAGCGTATACGGGAAGCCACTGTGCTGGTGTTCCTTCTTGAAATATATCTGAATATTACCCCTGCGTGCATTGTAGGCGGAAGTATGGAACTGTTTGATTTCCTTGAAACTGCTGAGATAAGTCTCCACACGTTTCATCAAGGTATTCATCTGTTCCAGTGTGCTCCCATTCGGCAGGTTGGCATTAGCATAGAGCACCACTTCTTCATTACGACTGAAATAGCTACCCTCGTACACCTTCTGAACAAACAAGCGCAAACTGCCACCCAACGCTTTATCCACTATAGGTTTCACTTTCTCCTTATAGGTAGAAGAACCCAGTGTTTTGTTATACCGTTCCACCCACTTACCTTCTCCTTCCATCTTTTCAGGAAGAAGGAAGACAGGCAAACCGAAGCCCAGCACCAGCACAATGCACACCGCCACGCGCCAACGCAGCAGGAAACGAATGAGTAATTGATAAAAATGACTGAAATACACCGTTATCCTCCGAATACGTATATGGAGGTGCCGAAGGTTATTTCCGGACGATTTCTTCACCAACCCAATCTTATCAATCATTGCCGGAACAAAGAAGAGTGCTACAAAAAGGGATACAGCCAGATTGATAATCACCACAGCGGCAAAGTCCTGCAAGTTCAACCGGATTTTCTCGTCCAGAAAGAAGATGATGACCAACGCACCCATTGTTGTTAAAGTAGCTGCCAGCACAGACATAAATGCTTTCAGATTACGCCGGTGCAAGATATGGTCGGTCATCACAATGGTGCTGTCTATCACGAGATTCAAGGACACAGTTATCCCCGCCAATGAATACAATTGCATTTCCAGACCGAAGAGATAGTAGAAAATAACCGCTACGGCAATATTAATGGACAGACTGGTGACTATCAGGAGCAAGTATTTCAGATTCAGGGTAATAATCCAGACGAATACTAACAAGATAAGTACCGTCAGTCCCGTACGGAAGTAAATCTTATTCAGCTCTTCACGAATAAACTCCGTGGCATCGTAGCTGGTATGCACCTCATAACCGGGCGGCAATGTCAGGCGTATCGCTTCCATTTCTTCCATCACTTCATTGCTCAGTTGCAACTGGTTAGCTGTTTCTACAGCCGTGACGGACATATAGATGGAGTTCAGGCCATTGATGCGGTAATAGCTCTGCGGTGCTTCTTCCACATGAACCACCGTCACCAACTCATTCAGACGGATAATTTTACCATCCGAAGCCGTCACCGTGATAACCGAAGGATCGAAGTCACCACTGACACCATCCGGCACCAGCACCAGACGTATCCACTGCTTACCGGCAGGTGTGTCCATGTTGTGCGTACCCAGGAACTCTTTATTATAATGCAGTTGAATGGCACGCCGGATATCTGAAATAGTGACACCTAAGGTACGTAGTTGTTCACTGTCATACTCCAACCGCCACTCCATCGGGGTGGCGCCACTTAAGTCTATCTTATAAATGCCTTGCAACTGTGCCAGTCGCGGTTTGATATGTTCTTCCGCATATTGCTGTATCAATATAGGCGTGGAGGGGGCATTCAGCGTAAACGAAAGGAACGGACGTGAAGTATTCTCATCGGGAACCTTCATATCAATATACGGATAGCTTACCCCGGTAGGAAGTTGCGACCACGTCTGGCGAATGATAGTAGAAGCTTCAAAACGTACTGCATCCACATCCGCGTGCTTGTCCAAATCTACCGTAATAGAACCATAGCCGTTGCCGGAAGTGGAATACATCGCTTTTACCCCTTTGATGCGAGCCAACATGGATTCCAATTTGCTCGTTGCCTCCATCTCCACCACCCGCGAAGAAGTGCCCGGCATGTTGAAACGCACCGTGAACCCCGGCAACGTACGCGACGGATTCAGCTTGACCGGTAGTAACGGTACCAAAGCCAAACCAACCAGTGCCAGACAGACAAAGGTGACGATGAGGGTGAAGGGGGAGAAGCGGTTCATAATTATTAATTATCAATTGATTATTGGGCATAGTCAAATTTGTCGGAAAGGGAGAAGCCGCTGGCAAAATCGTGTAACGTCAACTTACGGATTTTGTAGTAGTTCAGCCAGTAGTTCTTCAGGGCGGAGATATAGTTGCGCTGGGCTTCCTGTTGGCGATTCAAAGAGAGCGTGAGGCTGCTGATGTCCGCTTTGCCGATGATGAAGCGTTGGCGGGTTTCATTGTATGCCAGGATAGAAAGGTCGAGGGCTTCTTCGGCGCTCGTCACCAAGGCTTGCTGAACGTTAAAATCGCTCACGGTCATGATGACTTCCTCTTCAATGCTGATTTCATTCTGGCGGGAAGAGGTTTTCACTACATTCAGGTTGTTACGGGCCATGTTGTACTTGCCTTTGCGCACTCCCCAGTCCACCAACGGGATAGAAACGCTGACAGATACCATTTCCTGTTGCATAGGGCGATTGTAGGCTTCACCAAACTTCTCCGCCACCTGGTTGAAACCGATACTGGCATTGATGCTGGCATTGAAACGAGATTCTTTCTTGGTTTTATCTACATTCCGTTCGGCTTCCAGCACATCCTGGCGCAATCCAAGGAAATTCGGATTATTGGAACGAGCAGCATCCAGAGCAGCATCCACCGGAATAACCAACTCACCCGGGCGGCTGGGGAGGGAGAGCCGTATCTCTGTATTCTTCTCAAAATTGAGGAAGGAAGCCAATGAGAACATGGCACGTTTCAATGAACTTTCGGCATTTTGCAAGGTGTTACGGGCATTCACTACATCCAGTTTCAGCGTCAAGAGGTCGGCACGACTGATGGAAGCTATCTTCAAACGTTGCATACCGATACGGTAAAGGGTGTCGGAGGAGGCGACATTCTCCTTTGCAAGGTCGTACTCCGCCTGTGCCATGGCAAGCTCAAAGAAGTAAGTTGTGGCTTGTTCGGATACTTGCTCAGCATTGTAGATATATTCTTTCTTTACTTTTTCATATTTCAACGGTTCTATTTTCCGCTCCCAACGGAAAGGATTGTAGCCCACCAAACTTTGTGAATACCCTACACGTATGGGAACGCTGGTATATTGGGTGTAAGAATTGGAACCGAAGCTACGCATATAGCCTAGCTCCGTATCCAGATAGAATGTACCACCTGTCAGGTCAAAATTTTGCTTGATAGCCAGATTACCATAGGCGTAGAAAGATTGCTGACTACGGTAAATATCCAAGTCCTGCTCAGAGTCGTAACGTTTGGTGATGTCGCGGTTGTATTGTGCGGGAGTCATGTTCAGCGTGAGGCTCGGCAAGCGGTTCGCTTTATAGGTGCGGTATTCCCAGTAGCCGGACAGATACATGTTTTTTGTACGGAATGCTTCCAGCGAACTATCGTTTGCTATGGCAATAGTCCGTTGCAAATCCAACGTTATCTGTTGTTGCGCGACAGAAGGAAGCGCCTGAGAAAGTCCCAAAAGAATTATTAAACCAAGTTTTTTCATTATTTCAAGCTTTTAATTAGTGATTAGTGATTATCGATTAATGATTAGTGAGCTGCGCAATATGTGCTTGCAGCGTACATGCCGCATGGAATACTAATCACTAAAACCTAATCACTAACATTTCTTCTCTTTATAAATAAACCAATATATCAACGGTATGATGAACAGACTGACCAACGTACCGATGAACATCGCCCCAATCATGGCAATGGAAAGCGGTTTCTGCAACTCCGACCCCATATCAAAAGAGAACAACAACGGCACCATCGCAAAAATGGTAGTCAGCGAAGTCATGATAATGGGACGCAGCCTGCGCCGCCCCGCCTCATGAATAGCTTCCAGCAGTGGCATACCCGTCTTACGCAATTCATTAATTGCATCGAGCTTCAGGATGGAGTCATTGATAATGATACCACACGTCACTATCAGACCGATGGCAGACATCAGGTTCAACGTATGCCCGCATATCCACAACAACACCAAAGCAAAAGCCACGTCTATCGGTATCTCCAATAGTACAACAAGCGGTTGCACGAAACTCTCAAACTGTGCCGCCAGAATGAAGTACATCAACAAAATGGAAATGAAAAGAATGACCACCAGTTCATCCAGCATCTTCCGGTTAGAAAAGAAACTTCCGGAAAAAGAAGTATCCCAGTCTCCGGTAGCATCTGCAACTTCCTTTGCCTGCTGCATCAACCATTCCGCGTTCTGCACATCATAAAAACGGAATGGTATGTATTCGCCATTGCGCCCTGCCGTAATAGACTTCAAATCTTCTGCCGGAATCACTGAGACCAGTTCGCGCAAAGGCAGATATTCTATACCCTTATTGTCCGCCCGCGTCGGCACCAAGGTTTCCTGCAAAATACTATTCACCGTTTGCTCCTCTCCTACAATGCTGATAGGCAGATATTGCTGGTAAGAGTGGAGAGTGGCTACACTGTTTTCCTTGAAAGCGGTTTTCAATACACGATACAGCTCGTCGTACGAAACATTATAAAGCAAAAGTTTCTCCTTATTGATGCGGATATTCAACTGGTTTTCGAAGGCAATACCTGTAGGAGCATAGCCTGTACGGGCAATAAACCCATCTTCCAGACTACGCAATTCATCAGCCGTCGGCACCTTTTCGTTATTACGGGAATAGAGTTCGGCAACAATATCAGCTTCTCCGGTCACAAACAGTTTCTCGAACACCGTTTCGGGCGGTGAGAAAGACACAACAGCCAACGGATATTCTGCTTTGAGAGAGCGATAGACTTTTTCCTGCAAAGAAGCTATCTCAGAGGGGTTCTCTGTTTTAAAATAGAGTTCTGCTTCCGAAGAAGACAGAGCCTGTTCACGGTTCAGGAGGTAATCCTGTTGTCCCACGGCAGCAGTCTGTTCTATGGTTTCGCCTCTAAAGATTTCGAATAGAGCGTCCACCCTACGGCGATTCTCATCCACATGAATATTCTCATTCCATTCCACCCGAGCTATCAGTTCGTTCTGGTCTATTTCCGGCATACGCTCTTTACCTATGAAATAGAACATAAATACGCACAACGGCACGGAAACAATGCAGAACACCACACTTGCCGTTTTGTGAGCGAATATAAAATCAACTCCGGCATCATAGAAACGGTCGAGCGTATGGTCCTTTATAGGATTATTGATACGGATGCGCGAGAACCACGACTTGCGCAACCCCGTGCGGTAGACCAGCATATAGAGTACCGGCAGCAGCATGATGCCTGTGAAATAAGAAACAAGCAGTCCGACCGTTACAGAGAAAGCCTGGTCGTAGAAAATGGCACCGGCAATACCACTCATAAAAATCAACGGTACAAATACCGCTATCGTGGTCAGGGAGGAACTGAGCATCGGCGAAATCACCTCACTGGTACCCGCAATGCATGCACGCCTCAACGAATATCCCCGTTCCCGATATTGTGAGATATTCTCCGTCACGATGATGGAGCTGTCAATCATCATACCCAATGCCAGAATCAGTCCGGACAGGGATATGATGTTCAGGGACATCTTGAACAGATAGAAAAAGAGGAAACAGATAACAATGGAAACCACCATACTCAACCCGATGATAAAGGGGGATTTGACGTCTCCCAGGAAAAGCACAGCTACGATACAGATAAAGAGGAAACCCAACGAAAGGTTTTGCTGTAAATTAGAGATAGTATAGTCTAATAATTCTGTTTGATTACGGCTGACACTGAACTCAATGTCTGGATATACACTTTGGAAGTAACTCATGGTGCCGCCAATCGCCTGCTTCATATCATCCATGTTTTCATCCGCCTGTTTGATAATGGCCAGCGTCACCGCACGCTTACCATTGCTTACAGACACTCCTTTTTCCTTAACAGGAACAACGCCTATCCGACAAAATTCTTCCAGACGGATAATGCGTCCTTCCTTATTAATAAGGATATTCTTCACATCATCTTCTGTGCGCAGCAAGGTGGAGAACTTGATGTTGTATTCATAATAACCGTCGCGCACCGTCATGCTACCCGGCTCTACATTGTTCTGCGCAAGTGCAGTCTCTACATCCTGTATGGAAAGGCCCAGAACGGCAAGTTTATTTTCGTCAGGTACTATTTGCAACTGACGCTCCACCAATCCGGTGATGTCTACCATCGCCACTTCCGTCAACTGTTCAATACGCCGCTTGATGACGCTCTCGGCAAACTCACACAGATCGAGAAACGCACGTTCATCAGTCTGCCCGTAAGCACTGTCGTTCTTCAAGGTAAGGCTGAGATAAAACACCGGAATATCAGTAGCGCTTGCCTTTACTACCTTGGGGCGGTCCGTGTCCTTAGGCAGGTAATTCATGGCAGCGTCAATCTTCTCGTTGACCTCAATAAAAGCAAGGTCTGTATTGGTTCCGTAATCAAAGTTCAAGCGGATAAGTCCTGCCCCGTCCCGTGTTTCGCTATCCATATCTTTCAGGCGAGCCACCTGGATGAGTTGTTGCCGCAATGGTTTTACTACGGTATTTTCTAACTCACGCGCAGAAGTGTTCGGAGCTGAAACTTGTACCGTAATTTCCGGAATGGCAATATCCGGCAGCAAGGATACAGGTAACGTGAAATACGTCACCAGACCGACTATGAAACATGCGGTAAACGCCATCAGTACGGCAATGGGCCGCTGTACCAGAAACTTGACCATTGTTAAATTGAAAATTAAAAATTAAAAAATAAGAGTAGAAGGATTGAGAATAATTATTAGGATGCATGGCATTTTTTAATTCTCAATTCTCAATTTTTAATTATTACCGGGGCTTCATGGGCCAGGTTTACATTGCCCGTCACAATAATCACATCTCCTTCCTTCACACCATCATCTGCTACCGTATAGCTATCGGCATTTTCCAACCCAGTCTGTACATAATTCCATTTCGCCTTGCCTTTCTCTAAAGTGAAAACCACTTGTTTACCGGAACGCAACACCACGGAACTCTTCGGAATAACTAATTGCTCACCAAGAGAACGATGCACATTGACGCGGATATTCATTCCATTGAAAAGTTTGCCTTGCCCGTTTACAATGGCTTTCACCTTCACCATACCTTTATCATCTACCAGAGGATTAATTTCGGAAATGCGTCCTTCATACTTGGTGGAAGGAGCAGCATAAGGAGTAACCACGACTTTATCGCCACTCTTAATAAGAGGAAGTTCGCTCTCCAATACCGTGAAATCAGCTTCCATACCTTGCGTACCGATTATTGTGCAGAAAGCGTCGGAAGTGCTGGGTGCATTATAAGGTTTTGAGAACAGGTTGGCTACTACTCCATCAAAAGGAGCAATCAGCGTGGCATGTTCTTCTTCATATTTAGCCAGTTCATACTGGGAGAGACTCTGGTCATAACCGCTCTTCACACGTGCCAGTTGCATGATGTCGTCAGGAACTTTGGCGGTATCATCCGCTGCATAGCCCTGCCCAATCAATACGTCCTGTAGTTCCAGTTTTGATTTTTCCAAAGCATCCTTGGATTGTGCAGTCTTATTCTTTAAACGGAATTTATCCAACTCTGCCAATTTCTGTCCTTTGTGCACCCGGTCACCGTTCTTCACATAAATCTGTGCCACTATACCGGAACTTTCAAAGCGTAAATCTGCCATTCCTCCGGCTACCACTTTGCCATTGCTCACCAATTCATGGTTAAACATCTGCCGCTTCAAAGTCATCACGGTCACTTCATTCTTCTCGTCCGGCAATACGGTAGCTACTCCTTCATCAGCAGCTTCTTCTTTCTTTGTACCGGAACATGCTACCAGCACAGCCAATGCCAAACAGAACAAAAACCGGTAATTCTGTGTCTTTATCATTCTATATTAGTTTTTCCGTTTACACTTATGTATGCAAAATTAGCCGTTTTCTCATTACGAACCCTTATATGCATATGGACAAAACGAGACAGCCTTCAGACTGTTATTTTTCTAATTATCAAACAAGTATATTCTTGTCCGCCTCAAAACAGGTGGACAAGAATATATAGTATTCTTTATTTCGGTACTGTAATCACCACTACGGGATTGGAATCTTCCGTCAAATTCTTCAGTGCAGTCAGTTTACTGTTTTCGGTAACTTCGGGGTTTTCTTCCAACCAATCCATTGCATCTCCGGCTTCAACAATCATTCCATATTCTCCTTGCAGACTACAGGTCTTGGGGCGGAAAGGCATAAACCCGGTCAGGTCATCCGTGAAGCCTTCCTTTTCATCATTCATGCGGGTAGTCTTAGCTTTCCGATCATAAATTCCATTATGGGTTTTAGGATAACCCTGAAAGCATTGAAAGAATACATTGTCATCAGTCTCATAAATGCAACTTACCAGCAAACGGTTCTCGCTATCCACAAAGGTGCCACGTTCTCCATCGCCTAAGTGCCATTTACCGGTAGCAAATGCAATAGAAGGAACCAAACCATTCCGTTCTACCGTATAAATAGTATCATTAAAACTCTCTTTGAACCGCACTTTTCCACCACTCTTCCATAAGAAAGGAATGCCCATGACGTTTATGGAGCTTTCCCCATTCTTAAACCGGCTCAAAAGGAAACCGGCATTACCCTGTCTGAGAACCGAAATACTGGCAATATCTTCTATCGCTTTCTGCTGTACCGACGGAAACAGAGAGGGAATCGTATCTACCCGCTCACCGGCTTCGTTAAAGAACAGCAAGGAACTGGCACTATAACTCATAGCCAACCCATTGTAATGACCGATAATGAGCGAATCTGTGAAACAAAAATCAGACGGTACAGCAGGTTTGTTTGGTATAGACAGTTTACCGCGATAATTCCCCTGCACGTCATACTTTTGCAAAGTAGTCGGATGTCGCATGAAATAGAGTAGGCCATCTACATCATTATAAGTAGGCGCCGGAGCCGAGTATGCTTCCGGGTCCTCTCCCACATGCCCAACCTTAGTCAGGAATTTGCCCGTTTCTTTATCAAACAATAGACAGTCCTTTCCCGACACCACCACAATCTGCTTATCCAGCAAGGTGATGTTCGGACTTCTTCCTATCAAGCACGAATCGGTAGTTTCCAATGCAACATAACGCACATCGGCACCCAATTCCGAAAGTTTCAGCTCAACAGGCTTTTCCATTGCCCCTGCCACATCAATAGAACATAATTCGTCAGCCGACGACTGCGGAGTGCCAGAACAAGCAGCCATCAGGCAAACCAAACCTGCGGCATATAACCATTCTTTTTTCATGATTTCTTGTGTGTTTTTAGATTTAACATTCATAACATCTCCGCAAATAAACTAATATTTTTAGTTCTACAACTAAACTTTATCGTTAAAGAACTAAAAACCTTTATTTAAAAGTGTCTTCAAGGTACATTCGCCTATCGCCGGATAAGAAAAAGAGGCAAGCATCCGGCAGCATAACATACAATATCCCACCACGAAAAAGATGTGCCCAGCACTACCCTTGCCAACGCACAGTCTTGTAGCCCTACCAAAGTAACAAACTGCAAATATTGCAATGTTTCAATACAGCAGGCAAACAAGAATACCCACAACGGCAACCACCGCAACGGACGGGTAACAAAGATGCGTACAAAGCAATACACCAATACTACCACTAATACATCTCCCATATACGGACGTACAAATGCATCGTGCACAAAAAGTGCTATCAATGTTTCGATTGCAAAAAGTCCGGCAAAACAAATGGCATAAAACCAACGGCTACCTACAAATTGATTGTTTCTATTATTCATTATTATTTGTCATATGAGGATTCAAATATAAGGAAAATACAGAGATTTAAAATTTCAATAACATCAATACCGGATTATCCTCATCGGACAAATGGCTCAAAGCCTCCCTGTCTTCAGGAAGCATATCAGTGTCATGCTCCAAAATATATTCTATATTTTCCGATTCGGATGAAGTCAGAAAAACCAAGCAATTATCTGTAGCTCCATTCACTTGCTGATAAGAACGAATTTTTCCAGAGAAAAAGTTAGGTTTTGTAAGTTCTCCGGTCTTTTTATTCTTCAATATTGCAACAGAAGGAAAGCTGCTTAAGTCGATATAAAGATATTCGTCTGTCTCACAAAAAGCATTTATCCCACGTAGCACGTCTTTATCTTCTTTATATGCAGCCTGCATATTTTTCTGCCATTTCTTTATTATGTCTTTAGTAGCCCACCGGGTGGATGGAAATTCTAAATAGCCCTTGATACCGTTCTCTGTAACCTCACACAGTTCCAATGAAAACAATTTACAATAATAAAGGGAACCATTTGAGCGGAAGAAAGATGATCCAAAACGCTGAATGCCATCATCAAAAATATCATCATAGGTTGACAACACTTTAAGTTCCTTAGAAATAGTAGAATATCTGGCCAAAGCAATGTCAATATCTCTCTCTCCGCCTTTCAATATGTTAGCCAAATAAAAGACGCTGTCATTCAATGCAGCAAAATCAAGCATCCGTTCTCCAATCATATACTCTTCAAACACTGTTCCCTTTGAGGAATATTTGATTACCTTGCCAACAGAAGTATCTGCCACATAAACGTCTCCTTGCAAGTTAACATCTACACCCCATGCCGAAGTGTATTCACCAGGGCCTTGTCCCACCTTATCAATACAGTAAGCAAACTTGCCCTGCTTATCGAAAACCAATATTTTTTGTGAAGATATAAAATAGAAATAGCCATTAACATAACGCACCGTAGAAACTCCTCCTATCAAAATTTCGTCATTAGTCTCTAGAGGAATGTAACGTATTTCCTTTATTTTCTGTTCCGGCAGATTAGTCAGCGAATCAATTACCAGCGTATTAGCATCTACACTTTCTACTTTATTTTCCTGTTTGTGCTGGCAGGCAAACAAACACAGTAAACTTGCGGCAAGAAATATCTTTTTCATAAACTATGATATTATATCTGTATTACAAATCTTCATTACCCTCTGCTTCATAAAACGCCTTCATATGAACCTTAAACAATACCGGATTAGAATCCTCATTCAAAGAAGCAATCAGATTATCCATTTTTTCCCTATACATATCCGAGCACTTTTCTCTTGCCCACTTCCAGTAAGAAATTAACCATTCTGCCTGTTGCAGGAAAACCAGGTCACCCGTAGTGGTGGTATAAAAATAATGGATATTCAGTCCACCCAATTGGGATAACTGGGCCATACTGCCTACTTTGTATTCGGAGGTTTGCTTATCATAAAGAAAATACTTAAACAAATTATAATCCACATAATATCCTAACATGAAACGCTCCGTAGTCTGTAAGTATTCAAATCCCTTCAGAAACTTATTACGACGAACATATCTGGAAAAATCCTCCCTATTCACATCTACATCTTCAGGAAGACTTCTTGAAGTAAAATGAAGAACATAAGAAGGATATACCGTATCCTTTTTTACCGTATAAATAGTATCATTAAACGGATAAATTAAAGTAGCTGCATCACCAAACCTGCTGGTATACCTGCCTAATCCATACCCCGATTTATTTTTATGTTTTTCTTCATAAGGAATATAAGATGCAATGACTTCGGAAGTTCTTAAATCGAACTTGAAAAGATTATAATTGCCATGCTTACTCTCCTCGTAATTCGATATCTGATAAATCGTATCATTTTCCAGTAACAATACTTCAAAATGCCAAACGTCATAAGGAACTTCCCTGTAGAAATCGCTATTCAAATCATAGATAATATATTTCTGTCCACCCATTTCCTTTACAAGAATAGAATCTCCTTTAAAAGTGAAATTCCATAATTTAGCATACTCACCGGGACCATTTCCTTGCTTTCCAATGCGCTTCTGATACTTCCCCCGGGAATCAAAAACCAATATTCCATTATTAGTTTCATCAAGCACGTATATCTTATCCTTATAAAATTCAACTCGTTTCACATCAGCAATGAGACATTCGTCATACGTTTCCAATGGGATTATCTCAATCGAGTCATCCAATACTTCGGACAAATCTAAGATAGAATCTACTTCTTCAGGTTTTATCACAATTTCTTTTATTCCCTCATACGACTGAAGAGAAGTGGAAGGACCACAGGACAAAAAAAGCGGTAGTAAAAAGAATAAGGTATAGTAGTGCTTCATGGTATTCAAATGATTAATTAAAAATATCGACTTTATTCTGTCGGTAAAAATATCACTTATTTCCATACATTTTAGATTTTATACCAAAAATGTAAGTCACATTTCGCATAAAACAAAAGGAATACCACAATCTTATAGTAGTTATTAACAAGCCTGTCATTTTTTAAACTCATAGTATATTATAATAGGATTAGAATCTTCTGTCAATGTCTTCAATTTATCAGCCCCCTCTATGCGGGAACTTATTCCACCTTTTTCTATATTCTTTAAAAGTATATCTTTTGTAAAACCATCATTCATCCCTATACAATATATCCGGTCCTTGTCGAACGTAGCAGTCTTAAAAACCAATTTGGTTTCCGCTTTATCTGTATAGAATAAATCGTCACTAAAACCAGTCATGACAGAAGTTACATTGGTCTTTTTGTTATAGAGAGCAGTATATCCATACATCCCGACTTGATAGTTCAAATGGACATATTTATCGGTTTCCCAATAGTCATATATACTATATATCTTCTTGGCTTTTGCCAATCCATCACATATTTTCGAAATGACTCTAGGGTTTGACATATCATACTGAGCCATTTGAGCTTCCATATCTTTCTTGGTCACCAAACTTTTACTTTGAAAAGCAATATACGGTTTTATTCCTTTAGGAGTTATTTCAAATATTGTATCCATGAAAATCTGCATAAATTTAGGATTTCCAGCAGGAACAGAGATAAATGTATGCTGATCAGTACTGAATAGTTCATTCCACCCTTTATTATATTGGGAAGCATCTAACTGAAAAGAAGTTCTTTTTCCATTGGCAATGTTCACTTTACTCAAAAGAAACCGGCTCCGGGATTTATCAAATGTATACAAATTCGTATACAGTGCATTTTCAGAATACTGTATGTAATTACTTCTCGTAGCATCATTTTCGAGTCTAAACGAGTTCTCATAAGCTCCAGTACTACTATATTTCAAAACCCTTTGATTTGAGTCCAGTATATATATTTTCTTATTTACCTTGTCGACTGTTATATCATCCGGCGATACGTATTCACCGGGACCATTTCCTTTATTTCCTATCTTCCTCACAAATTTACCTTGCTTGTCAAACAGAAAAAGTCCTCTCCTCTTTTCCAATACATACAAATAATTATCAAGGAATTCTATCTTATCGACTTTTCCCAACAATGATTCATCCGTATCTTCCAGAACGATGATTCCCGCTTTGCTGAATAAAGAAGAATAGGTCATCTTTTCTAATTTTTCGGCACTATCCAGATTCATTACATAGCAATTTTCCGTAACAGTATTGTTGTCCTCTTCATTGGAAGTAGTCAGCATACCTAACATTAATATCATTAACAGTGTTAACATTTTCATAGTATAATCTATTATTTCATTTAAGATAGTTATTGTCACAACAAAAGTAAGACATATAACAAGACAGAGAAAAAAAATGTGTTACATTTTCTTTTGATTACATTACCAATTTAGAAGAATTATCACTAAACGCAAGATTACAAACGAATGCAAAGCGCTCCTCTCTCTTTCAAAGAAATACAAGAGATAGCCAAACGGGAACAGTCATTTCGTAGAATATCACTGCGATAGTCCGAAAGGGAAGCATCCAGAATTACTGTTCGGATGCGAAACAAAGAAGTTAATTCCTCAATATGTCCGTTGTAACCTTTAGAAATGTATAAATAATCAATAATCAAAGGTTGTTTTGCAGTCTTATTCTTCCAACGGGAATCATGGAGCAAACAAATCCGCTTACCACCATAAGCAACAATATGGTTGCGGAAAGTAAAACCAGGAATAGAATAATCTGTAGTCAATGTTTTGGGAATTGAAAGGTGCTGGTGGTTCCAACTGGGAGCAAGCGTACGGTGCAAACGAGATATATCCGGTAAGCTATCAGCACACGCCAGCCAGGATTTCCCATCAGCAGCAAGGCAATGAACAGCAGGGCAGTTACGAACATTATAAAAAGCTAAGCTACGACAGGGAGAAGACAAGTTAACCGAAACAACATGATAAGTCGTCAGAAAAAGCAAACAACACAACATCCAATACACACTACGGACAGTGCAGATAACCAAACTCCGGTAGAGAAACATCAGAAAAAGATAAAACAACACAATTTCCAAACGGTCTATCCACAACCCATCTATAGAAGATGCAGGTAATTGCTCTATCCAGCGGAGAACACTGTTCTGACTGCTCAATAAAGTATTGACAACCGAAGCAAAACCTTGCTGAAAGAAAGGAAAAGGAGTAAGAATAAGCATGAAGATAGCAGAATATAAAATCAATGTCACCATAGGAATCACCCACAAGTTTGTCAGCAGAAAATGAGTGGAAAAGCGAGAGAAATAGAAGATAACTAATGGCGCTGTACCGATTTGCGCTGCAACCGAAACTGTTAGTAATCCCCAAATATAACGGAGAATACGACGTTTTACAGAAAGTAAGTTATAAAGTTTGGGTTGTATCAATAAGATAGAAGCCACCGCAGCAAAAGATAGTTGAAAACCTACATCAAACAACCAGAGGGGATTATAGAGCAACATCAGAAAGGCAGTAGCAGCCAAGGTATTCAGGGTTAACGGTTTCTCCGGTTGCAGACAAGAAACAGCCAACAGAGAGAACATGATGACAGAACGTACTACGGAAGAAGAGAATCCCGTAAGAAAGGCAAATGCCCATAAAAAAAGAATGATAAACAGAAGTCCACAAGGTTTGAAAAAAGCCCATCTCTTCCAGATAAAAGACATCAAGAGAAGTAGCAAAGCATAGAGAAAGCCAATATGAAGTCCTGAAAGAGCCAGAACATGACTGGCTCCTGCAACAGAGTACGTTTCCTGAATATCCTCACTCAAATTCTCCTTATCCCCAACCGTGAGAGCCGAAAGCACTGCAAGATTATCTCCTTGAAAACCTAAATGACGATATAAATTCACTACTTTCTCGCGGTAATCAGAAGCTATCTGCCGGAAGGTACGGGAAACATCGTGTCCAACTACCTTCCAATGACCGGCAGGAACATAAGCTGTAGCACTACCGCCCTTACGGATAAGATAGCGCATATAATCAAATTCATCCGGGTTACCATTATTGGCAGGAGGGGCAAGGCGGGTATGTATCCACAGTTTATCGCCCCTGCATAATATGGCAGAGTCAGAGTCTTTTGGGAAATACAGTAAAACAGCATTGCCGTGTTCTTTTTTCTGCACAGTCTCACCGTTCACTTTACCTTCCAATTGTACACGGCACAGGATGCTCCGTTCTTTTATCTCCGGCTTTTCCCGGATGACTGTCTGATAGATTTCCGTTTTATCAGAAAAGGAAAAATCCGTGAGATGCAACCGCTCCTCTGCCATGCCGACACCTAAACCAAAACAACAAAGAAATACAGAAACACCGTATAACCAATTCAGGCGATATCTATTGGAAAAGACATAAGCAAGAAAAAGCAGAAAGAAACCTGCCACACAAATCCAGACCGACAAAAAATCAAAGGACAGATAAGACACTTCTGCCGGAAATTCCGGTGAAAACTCTGTCCGCTGGTGGAAGAAGTGCGCATCCCCACATATAATACCACCTGCAAACGGCATCAGAAGTCGCAAGAAAGGATGTCGTTGCAGGCTGTTGATTATCAACTGAATGAAGAGTTAGAGGTTCTTCAATGAATGTATCATTCCTTCAGGATCGGGAGCTGCAAAAACGGCACTTCCGGCAACCAATGCATCAGCACCGGCAGCTATCAAACGAGCGCCTGTTTCCAGATTGACACCTCCATCCACTTCAATCAACGCTTTTGAACCGGTACTATCTATCAAAGCACGCAACTCACGCACTTTCTCAACCGTATGCTCTATAAACTTCTGACCGCCAAAACCTGGATTTACACTCATTAGCAACACCATATATACATCCTGAATGATATCCTTCAACATCGCCACAGGTGTGGCCGGATTCAGTGTAACGGCGGGCTGCATACCCGCTTCGCGTATCTGCTGCACTACCCGGTGCAGGTGCGGACAAGCTTCGAAATGCACATTCATGGTGTGCGCACCCAATGCTTTCACTTCATTAATGAATTTCTCGGGTTGCACAATCATCAGATGCACATCCAGAGGTTTCTTTGAAATCTTGGCCACATACTTCAATACAGGAAAACCGAAAGAAATATTAGGGACAAACACACCATCCATAATATCAATGTGGGCCCAGTCGGCTTCACTGCGATTCAACATTTCCAGGTCTTTTGCCAGATAAGCGAAATCTGCGGACAGGATTGAAGGAGCTATGATTGGTTTCATAATACACTACATTTTACAGGTCATATATAGTTATAACATACAAATGTAGACAAAAGATTTCATTCATCCTAATATAATTCCTTGTAAGCCCTGCGGAAGTTGAGGTTCCACCCGATAGTTGCGGGCAAAGCTACGGAGAAAAGCAAGGGTTTTCTCGGAAGGTTGCGGATGCCCCCCGGTTACAGACCTAACGGAGTTACGCGATTTTAGAGATGAAGAAGGTAAAGAAGGAGTAGTTTTTTTATTCATAGGCTTATTAAATTGAGTATTAAAAATTAAAGTTACAAGCTGTCTATTATGGGCAGAAGTTCCTTCATATGGTATGAACGGGAAAGAAAGAGAAATAGTATACAAGAAGTTATAAAAAAACATGAGATATGTAAACAGAGTAGCCCAGGATAATGCAAAAACACTACGCCTGGGCTGTCCTGTGTTAATTGAAATGATTTATTTCGTTTTGGCTAAATTAAACGAGAAAGTAGTAGTAGGAAGTTCGAGAGGTTCACCATTCACTTTCACTCCACTCACCTGAAGTTTGAGAGCTAATTTGTCACCTGCATAGGCAAAAGTGCCCGCCTCTGGTGCTACAACTGTTACTTCCACTTTCAAATCCGGAGTTTCTTCTCCTTCTTCTCCCTCAGCAGTTTCTTCTGTTGGGAAGTTGATTTCAAGAACCAGAGGTTCGGGAGTGAATGTCAGGCTGATGGCTGTTTTTTCATCATTAAAAGCAGGTGTATACTTCATCTTATAACTGACATCGCCCACAGCTTCAATAATTCCCGGAGCAGCTTCTTCACCCACAATGGCGGTTATCAGATCCGCTACCGGAAATTTTTCAAAAACTACCTCATCTTGAGTTAATTTTACGGCTACGTCCGTTCCTTCCGGTGTTTCTTCACCTTCTGTTGCAGCCGGAGTTGAAAGTAAGATTTGCATTTTACCGGTATAGTCACCTACTACGTCAGTCAATGCGGGAGAGTTTGGTTTAGGTTCATCATCGTCATCACAAGAAACAAATGTGGTTACCAGGCCAAGGGCCATTACAAGAAACATGAAACGCTTTAGATAGTGTACTTTTTCCATGACATAAAAATTTTAGTCTAGTTTGATAAATAAATTAATAATTCACATAATTAAGGTTGTACGTACGTTAGGTTAAATGCAGTGTATTCCGTAAATACTGCATCACAAAAAGGAAAAAGCTTGTTAAAGGATGTATTTTTAGTCTACAGTCAGCGCTATTCCATGCTTCTCCGCCATCCGGCGCAAGTTCAATATAGCATAACGCATCCGCCCCAAAGAAGTATTGATGCTGACTCCCGTCATCTCTGCTATCTCCTTGAAACTGAGGTCCTGATAAAAGCGCATATGCACCACTTCACGTTGTTCGTCCGGCAGGTGTTTCATCAGGCGGCGCACATCTGCAAGAATCTGATGATTCACAATTTCAGATTCAACCGTTCCTTCGGAAAGATGAATATTATTCAGTAAATTCCGTTCTTCTTCATCACAAGATACCAGATTTTCCTGTTTTTCCTGACGGAAACAGTCAATAATGAGATTATGTGCAATACGCGTCAGCCAGGCAGGGAATTTGCCGTTTTCATTGTAACGCCCCTGCTGAATGGTGACGATAGCCTTCGTGAAAGTTTCTTGGAAGATGTCTTCTGCCAGTTCTTCATTGCGTACAGTATAATAGATGTACGTATAAAGACGGTCTTTGTAACGGTTCAACAGGATATCGAATGCTTCGTTATTACCTTGTGCATAAAGGGCCACTAACATTTCGTCAGCAGCATTTGCTTGTACTTTCATTACGTGTGTTTTTTAGTTTTTCAGCGTAATGTATTCCGATAGGCATTCAATGTTTTAGGAGTTAATAATATGCAAAGAAAGGAATTTTTTTGGAAAGGAACAAGAAGATAAATGATAATTTAGCGGCTACGCCGCTAAATTAAGTGCCAAATCTCACTCCATCCGGAACTTTTCCGTCAGTCGGAAACCACGTAAAAGTTCATCTGTTTTCAGTCGCTTCTTACCCGGAAGTTGCAAAGCATGGACTCCGATAAATCCATCCGCCGCAGCTATCTGAATATAAGTCTTGCCATCCGTCAGCAAAGTGCCGGGAGCTAACTGGTGGGATTTGATAATCTTTTCCGTTTCAAAGATCTTCATGACTACCGCCTCACCGTCAGGCTGCACTAACTCCGACCAGGCAGCAGGATAAGGAGACAGCCCACGGATAAAGTCATAAATACGCTTCACCGGCTGGTTCCAGTCTATGCGGCAAGTATCTTTAAAAATCTTCGGTGCAGGACGTAACTCACCTACAACAGCCATTTCTTCCTGTGGAACAGGCTTCACAGCATCGTTCAAGATTGCATCAACAGTTTCAGTCACCAGCTTTCCACCGAGCATCATCAGTTTATCATGCACTATGCCCACATTATCCGTATCAGCAATGGGAACACGCACTTGCTGGATAACTTCACCCGTATCAATTTCATGACGTAGAAAAAAAGTCGTGATACCCGTTTCTGTATCTCCATTGATTACCGCCCAGTTGATGGGGGCAGCACCTCTGTATTGAGGCAAAAGGGAAGCATGAAGATTGAATGTCCCCAGACGTGGCATATTCCATACGACCTCAGGTAACATGCGAAAAGCAACCACAATCTGTAAATCAGCTTTCCATTCACCCAAGGCTTGGATGAAAGCCTCATCTTTCAGCTTTTCCGGCTGCAACAAGGGAAGATTATGTTCCAGCGCATATTGCTTTACAGGAGAGTATTGAAGTTTATGCCCTCTACCCGCCGGTTTATCGGGCATAGTGATAACACCTACCACATTATATCCACCCTCTACCAAACAACGCAGGGACTCCACTGCAAAGTCGGGAGTACCCATGTAAACTATTCGCAAATCTTCTTTCTTCATCATAACAAGTAATGTGCTAATATGTTAATATGCTAATCTTCAGAAAAATGTACCAATACCTGACGGTAGGAATTGAATATCTTTGATTTGGAAACAAATCCCAGATAATGCCCTTCTTCATCTACCACAGGAAGATTCCATGCCTGCGTATCATCAAATGTACGCATCACTTGTTCCATGCTATCCGTATCGTACAGACGTGCCGGAATAGCTATCATTAATTTACCCACAGTGAAACGATGATACAATTCTTGACGGAACATTATGTTCCGGATATCATCCAGAATCACAATACCAATCAATATTCCGGCTTTATCCGTCACAGGGAATATATTGCGGCGTGAAGCAGAAATAGCCTTTACCAATTCGCCCAAGTCCATTTCAGGATGAACGACAACAAAATCCTTCTCCACCACATTTTCCACTTTCATTAGCGTCAGCACAGCTTTGTCTTTATGATGTGTCAGTAACTCACCTTTCTTTGCCAAACGCATGGAATAAATACTATGAGGTTCGAAAACTATAATCGTCAGATAAGAACTGGCAGCCACAATCATCAGTGGTAGGAAGAGGTCATAGCCTCCTGTAAGCTCGGCTATCAGAAAGACTCCCGTCAACGGGGCATGCATGACACCACTCATCACACCCGCCATACCCATCAAAGCAAAATTCTTTTCCGGCAGATAATAAGAAAAATCAAACTTATTACTGAAAAAGGCAAAGACGAAACCGGCTATACAACCCAGATACAAAGAAGGTGCAAAGATACCACCGCAACCACCACCGCCATTCGTAGCACTGGATGCAAATACCTTAAACAGGATAATCAGCATCAGATAGAGCAATAGCAAGTTGCCATGTCCATAAAAGAATGAATTGTTCATCACCGTATCCCAATCAGCATTGGAAGTACCATTCAGCAACAGTTCAATAGTATCATAACCTTCACCATAAAGTGGCGGAAAGAGGAAAATTAATATACTCAGCATTATGCCACCCAAAGCCAATTTCTGATACGGGCCTTTCAGTTTGCCAAATACCCCTTCTACAGAATTCATAGCACGGGTAAAGTAGAGCGAAACCAATCCGCAAAAGATTCCCAGCATAATCACATAGGGGATGCGCTCCATCTCGAACGCCTGGTCGAGGTGAAACTTGAACATAGCTTCCGTACCTGTAGTGATATAGGAGACAGTGGCGGCAGTCACTGCAGAAATCAGCAACGGGAGTAAAGAAGTCATGGTCAGGTCTATCATCAGTACTTCCAGCGTAAATACCAATCCGGCAATAGGAGCCTTGAAGATACCGGCAATAGCACCGGCAGCGCCACAACCTACCAAAAGCATCAGCGTGCGGTGCTCCATTTTAAAGACACTTCCCAGATTGGAACCGATAGCCGAACCCGTCAGCACAATAGGTGCCTCCGCTCCTACCGAACCACCGAAACCGATGGTTATGGAACTGGCAATCACGGATGACCACGTGTTATGTCGCTTAATCCGCCCTTGTCTCCGGGAGATTGCATAGAGGATTTTGGTTACTCCATGACTAATGTCATCCTTCACCACATATCGCACAAACAATCCTGCCAGGAAAATACCTACCACGGGATAAACCAAATAGAGGTAGTTGGCTTCTGTTGTATTAAAATTATTCGTCAGGAAATTCTGTATCCAATGTATCAGCATCTTCAGTATCAGGGCAGTGATAGCCGTAAAAATACCTACCAGAAAGCTGAGTATCAGGATAAACTGCTTTTCCTTAATATTCTTCTCGCGCCATAAAAGGAAACGCTGAAACAAACTTCTCTTCTCTTTTTCCATTATACCTATTTATATACCTTCACCCTTGCAAAACGGATAAAGGTAGCTGACTAAAGCAGCATCATTTATTCGCGTATGATTTTAATAACGCCTCCTTTATCCAGTTTGAGAATGCTGGATGGTTTCGGATGTCCTATTTCATCCTGGCGATACCCCACCACATAGTCTACCAAAGACTTAAGTTCTTCTGTAATTTCACTGAAATTTGCTGGCGAAGGTTGTCCGCTGATATTGGCAGATGTAGAAACAATCGCCTTGCGGAATTGTTGGCAAAGACGTTTTGAGAATTCCTCATTCGTCACCCTGATACCCACGCTACCGTCTTCGGCAAGCAAGTTAGGAGCCAGATTGCGTGCACCGGAATAGATGATAGTCAGCGGTTTGTCGGCCACTTCAATCAAATCCCAAGCCACTTCCGGCACATCCTGCACATAGAAGTCCACCTTCACAGCAGAATCGACCAATACCAGCATCGCTTTACTGTCCGAGCGCTGCTTAATCTCATACACGCGCCGCACAGCTTCTTCGTTGGTGGCGTCACAACCAATGCCCCAAATGGTGTCGGTGGGGTACAAAATGACTCCGCCTTCATTCATCACCTGACAGGCTTTTTTAATATCTTCTATCATTTCTTGGTGTATAAATACAGTGATTAACACGCAAAAGTACTATTTTTGCACGGATTAATAGAAAAGTTTAAGAGAAAACAATGGAAGAAATTCAATTTAACCACACCCTGCCCATACAACTACGATTTAATGATGTCGACAAGTTCGGTCATGTGAACAATACGGTCTACTTCTCTTTCTATGATTTGGGAAAAACCGAGTACTTTGCTTCTGTGTGTCCGGACGTTGACTGGGAAAGAGACGGCATTGTCGTTGTGCACATCGAAGCTAACTTCCTTGCACAAATTTACGGTTCGGACCACATTGCCGTTCAGACTGCCGTTACGGAAATCGGAACAAAGAGTTTTCACCTCGCCCAGCGGGTGATTGATACGGAAACTCAGGAAATCAAGTGCGTTTGCACCTCTATCATGGTTGCTTTCAACCTTGAAAAGCATGAATCCAAACCACTGGAAGAGGAGTGGATTAATGCAATCTGTAAATATGAAGGAAAAGATTTGAGAAAGAAGAAATAAAAACAAATTTTCAGTACACAAGTTTTTTAACACATTCCCTCCTATTATTCTGAGTCTCTCCATTTCTCAGATTTACGAATAGGAGGGATATGTGCTTATCAAAATAAAGCGGACGATAAAACCGTCCATTCATCATATCACAATAACAGGTAAATAGCACATTTTAGTTGCAAAATATCGGTTTTTATCAGCTATCAGTAACCAAGGCTTCAAATAAAAAATTACTTTCGGAAGATTGAAACCTTTATTCTTCAGCATCCAACCATCTGTTTGCATGCAACAGATAGTCTATTCGATGCAATTACATGGTCTGTTTGACCAAAACAAACGGTCTCTTTTGACCAAACAAGCAATCTTCCATTTGCTAAGGCTACACCTTTTGCACCATAAAGCTACACCTTAGTAACAAAAGGGTGATACCATCACCTAAAAAGGGTGTAGCCCTTCCGAAAAGCAGGTACTATTTTTCTATTTCGAAGCAAACAAGCCGCATAGCTAAATAATCATTTTTAAAGAAATTCTTCTGATATATATTCAAATAAGAATTAAACAAAACAACTTTTTCTTCCTAAGTTTCCGTTTTGTCCCCATTCTGCATCAGATAGCATTTCTCAAACGGAGAATCCTTGCATTTTTCCGCACCATGTCCTCCCTCTACACGAAAGAAAGAAACGTGAGATGCCAGGATTAACATTTTGTCATTATGTCATTTACTTCACTTCTTTATATAACTCTATTTATTCCCTAACTATTTATTTAACTACGTACCTTCCAGACGAATCAAAAAAAAGACGTGCTGTTTCGTTATTATTATACTGTTTCCATTAGGGGAATAGAAATTAATAAATTATATTTGCCAGACAGAAATTTATTAATTAAAAGGAAACATGACTAAAAAACTTTATTTATGGAGCACAGTCCTATTAGTTGGATCCATCTGCATAAAAACGGATATTTCTTATACGAACAGTGAATTTACGTAGATACTGATTTATCCGCATTAAGCCACATGTTCTTGAATACAAAATAAATTACTTTCAATTTTACTATTTTGCATGATTCGCCTGATATTACTGACAGATTTTACTGAATCCTTTGCATATAATTTGCTAAAAGGAGTTCTCGCCTACTCAAAGAGCCATGAGCCATGGGTTGTATGCCGGATGCCACCTTCCTACAAACATACCTATGGCATAGAGGGAGTATTGAAATGGGCAAAAGCCTGGCAAGCAGATGCAATTATCGGGCAATTCGACAATGAAGATAATGTAGAGCTTTTCCGCAAAAACGGAATTATTGCAGTGGCACAAGACTATAAATCGAGGTTTACCAACATTCCCAATATTACCGGTGATTATCATAAAACCGGCAGAATGGCAGCTGAGTTTTTTCTGAACAAAGGTTTCCAGAACTTTGCTTTCTACGGCTATCGTAATACCGTCTGGTCACAGGAACGCTGTGACGGCTTTTATGAGTGTATAGCTGCGCAAGGTTTTGGTAACAATTTTTCTTCTTATCAAGAGCAATCCCTTGATGATTTATGGTTTTATGAAGCTTCCCCTTTGCTCACCTGGCTAAAGTCGCTACCTCAGCCCACAGCACTCATGGCTTGTGATGACAATCAAGGGAATCGCATTACCGAAATCTGTAAAGTCAACAATATCAAAGTGCCTGATAAAATAGCCATATTGGGTGTTGATAATGATGAAATTATATGCAACCTTTCTGATCCTCCTCTATCCAGCATTAGCCACAACATCGTGAGAGGTGGTTTTGAAGCTGCTGAACTCATAGAACATTTACTGAACGACGAAGAGGCCAGTTACTACGACGTAGTCCTCCAACCCGTCAACATAGTAAACCGCCTTTCAACTGATTTCTACTCCACCGCCGACGCGTACATACATACCGCTCTGAAATACATCCATCAGAATCTGGCTTCAAACATCACTGTATCAGACATTGTTAAACAAGTCCCTTTGTCACGCCGTTTGCTGGAAATTCGTTTTAAGCAGGTCACCCAACAATCTATTCACAAATATATTTTCAACCTTAGGATGGAGCGCTTTGCCCAGTTACTATTGGCTAGCGACGCCCCCATCGTAGAAGTAGCGGAACAGGTTGGAATAAGCAATCTGAAAAACCTGTCCCGCCAATTCAAAGCATTAAAAAAAGTTTCTCCAAACGAATACAGAAAAGAGCATCACATGATGACTGACTGCAATTACCGATAACAAAATTATATATACAATACCTATTAATCAGGAATAAACAACATATCGTCAGGCAAGGTCGTTTCCAGAATATTCCGTCCGGAATATCCCACTTCTAATTCCTGACCCATATAATCTTCAAAATATAACAAATGTAGCTCATGGAAGCCTTTCTCAAGAGCTACTTTCCCTTCGGCACGGCGGCCACTGTGCCCGCCGTCATTATTAACCACCAATTTGCCGTCTATGTAAAGCACAGAACCATCATCAGAGAAGGTATAAAAGCGATAAACACCCTTCTCGGGAATATTTACCAATGTACGAAAATCATAAGCAAAGTGGTCTGTAACAGCAGCTTCTCCAATTGAAAAGTTCTTCATCACCCCTTCCTTCACCTTACCACAAGATGTGATATCAGCAACACGCTTACATTTCCCTTCATAATAGATATACGCCACACCATGCTTATCAGGAGACACATTCTTGGCCGGTTGATAAGTCATGGTCTGCTCCTCTTCCGAATTTAGTCCCGAAGGATAATAATAGGCAGCTTCCCGTCCCGAAGGAGTAGATATCCATGTATCAAATTTATATTTACCTTCATATAGTTCAATGATACGGGCACCTCTGGTCAACACTCCATACGCATCTGTACCGGTCACTCGTCCATAACCGAGAGCTATCCCCTTATCTATTCCAATAAAATCATTATCATGATCGTGCCCTACAAATACTCCCATTACATCCTTCCTATCAATAAATGAAGCAAACATGCCGGAATTGATATTTGATGAAGCAACTCCGCCCTCTTTGTCATTGCCAAAGGTTTTTCCATCGCCGGCAAGTTCGTTATATTCAATCAGCGGAATGTGGAAGAAAGCTAATGCAGGCACAGGATTGCCACCATTACCGGCTGCGAAAGATGCACTCTGCTTGCGATACCATTCAATCTGATTGAAGTGAATCCAATCATAAGCACCATAAAGTTTATTCGGCTGATAATCATTAGAATCCATACAATAGAGTGATGCCGCTACTTTATCTTTCCCTTTTGAGGCGTAAACAGGAATGACACAATTGCCATATCCAACATCCTTCGGTCCTTTTGTTCCTACGTAATAGGGAGATTTTAAGAGGAAATCGTAAATATCACCTCGTGTCATGTACTCTGCATCGTGATTGCCCATAGTCACAACAAAAGGAGTTTTAGTTTCATTAAAGATGCCGACCACCGCTTTCCAGCCGTCAATAGCAGGGTCAGCAGTCACCACATCTCCGCTCAACACTGCAAGGTCGGGGTGTTCGGATTTCAGGACGGCACGAATAGTAGCGGCTGTTTCAGCGCACTTCGGAGATTCGGGTGTCCAGTGCAAGTCCGTAAACTGGGCTATTACAAACTTTCCGTCTCTGAAAGCGAACCTACTTTGAGCCGACAGCAAAGCAGGAAGTATGCATACCCACAAAAATAAAAGAATAAGTTTCTTCTTCATAATACATATGTTTTAAGGTCAATAAAACTCTATTTCATCAATAGCCAGACGGCTCTGTTGTCCTGCATGATAGTAACCTTCGGGACATAAGCCTCCGTTCAGCAATTCCAGACGGATATACCTTGCACTAACCTCCGGGAAAGAGTATGACACTGGGAAGCGAGTGGCTTCAGTAGGTGTGAAATCGTAAGAATACTCTTTGCTACCCACAGAAGTAAATGTTTTACTATCTGTAGAAACAGAGACTGATAGTTTGCTCGCAGGCCAGAGGGTGTCAAACGGTCGCCACAGAAAAGCAAAAGCCACCCTGTTTACAGGGACCGCCTTCCCAAGATCAACCGTAATCCGCACTGTATCTCCACGGAAAATTACCCAACGACGCAAATCACGGGTATAACCACGGATACCATCCGTCAACCCAATGCCTTCATTCACTTTCTCCGCAACCGGAGGCGGTACACATTCATATGGATTTCCAGTAGCCTTGTTCACAGCAAACCCTTTATGCGTAATTCTGCCCAACGGTTTTCCATCCCTGTAAACAGCCGCATAAACAGTAGCATCTTCGGATAAACTCACAGGCGCTTTATATAAATTAGAAGAAGAAGACACCACAGAATCGTTAATTGCATAATAAATCTCAGTATCAGGACAGAATGTTTTCAGGGTTACTTCATAAACATGACGAGAATCATTCCATGCCCCAGTCAGATTTACCTCATAGAAGTTACGGCAAGCGTTTACTCCACAATAGTCCAATCGCTTAAACTCTCCATCCAACCTCCGAACAAATGAGCTGAGGTTCTTATTCTCCGGCTGTGTCCATTGCACCTCGGACATTGCCAACAGACGGGGGAAAGCCATATACTCAAAGTATTCAGGAGTCTGGATATATTCTCCCCAAACATTCGCTTGTGTTCCAATAATGTAAGCCTGTTCTTCAGGTGTCAGTTCAACGGGTAGCGGATTGTAAGCATAAACACTGTCTAACGGAAGGAAACCACCGATAGCCAACGGAGCAAATTCCGGACTTTCCTGATAATGGTCAATGTAACATTCGTCACCGGGTGTCATAATAACCTTATGCTTCTGGCGGGCAGCTTCGATACCCCCTTCTTCTCCACGCCATGACATCACCGTGGCATTGGGGGCAAGTCCTCCTTCCAATATCTCATCCCAGCCAATAATATCGCGTCCCTTACTGTTCACAAATTGCTCTATCCGATGTATGAACCAACTCTGCAATGCTTCCTCATCCTTCAAACCCTCCCGTTTCATCAAAGCCTGGCAATGGTCGCATTTCTTCCATGCTTTCTTTGGACATTCATCTCCACCGATGTGAATATAGTGACTGGGGAAAAGGTCAATAACTTCCGTCAATACACCTTCCAAAAAGCCGAACGTACCTTCTTTAGGACAATAGACTTCATCAAAGACATCAAAATAATCACGCACAACATAAGTCTTTCCCAATCCACAGGAAAGTTCCGGATAAGAAGCCAATGCAGCCGAAGCATGTCCCGGCATCTCAATTTCGGGGATTACGGTGATAAAACGGTCGGACGCATATTTCACAATCTCCCTGATTTCATCCTGCGTATAATATCCCTCCTTCTCTTTTCCATCGAAACGCCGCGGATAATAGTAGTCGCAATGTCCTACCTGGGTTTGTTTGCGATGAGAACCTATTTCAGTAAGTTTCGGATATTTTTTTATCTCTATTCTCCAGCCCTGGTCATCCGTCAGGTGGAAATGAAACTTATTCAGTTTATACATAGCCATCAGGTCGAGGAACTTCAAGACTTCTTCCTTGGGAAGAAAGTTACGACCTACATCCATCATGGCTCCGCGATAGGGAAAACGAGGAGCATCCGTAATGTTGACCGCAGGAATCTCTATGTTACTTTCATACTTTTGCTGAGTATCATAGATTTCTGAGGGCATGAGCTGCAATAAAGACTGAACACCATAGAACAGTCCCACTGCACTTGCATTAGAACTGATTTTTATATTGTGAGAAGATACCTCCAACGTATAAGCCTCATCAGGTAAAGTATCGTTTATTAGGAAACTAATATCAGCCTGTTCAGTTAAAGAAACACGCTTTAGTGTAACCGAAGTATTCTTCAAGGCATTCTCAAAGTACTGAAAAACTTTCATAGAAGGTTCTTCTGAAGATACAGCCACAGTCTTTTCACCCTGTAAAATATACTTTCCCTGTTCCGGAACTATTCCGTTAGGCATAGGTATAATGCCATAATCTTTCATACCATCATTGTGCCCTTCTCCACAGGATAGAAGAGTAAACGATGCGGCAAGTATCCAATAAGCTATTTTCATAACGTTTGAGATAATAAGTTAGGGTATTCACGTATTGCTTTAAGGATAAGTTCGCCGAACAATGTATTTGCCCATGCAAACCAGGAACGAGTAAAGTCCGCTGCATTCTCCGAATTGAAGGACTCATGCATGAAGCCTGTTTCTCCGTCCGTATCACGCAATTGCTTCAGACAAGCACGTATTTCCCCGGGATTGTCTGTTGTAAAGGCTTTCATGATAATGCTCATCGGCCAAATATAATTCAACCCGACATGAGGGCCTCCCACCCCTTCTCCGGCTTTTCCTTTGAAGAAATAGGGATTGTTGTCACTCCATATCATTTTACGGGTATTCTGGTAAATGGCATCTTTAGAAGAACAATAACCCAGATAAGGAGCAGACAAGAGACTAGGTACATTGGCATCGTCCATACAAAGTGCATTGCCGAAGCCATCCACCTCAAAGGCATAAATCCGCCCGCAGATAGGATGGTTGAATGTTCCGTATTTATGAATAGCAGCATCCACTTCGTCTGCCAATGCCGTACATTCTCCGGCAAAGGCCTCATTCTTATACACTTTATGCTCTATCTCCGCCAACTGCCGCAATGACACAACTGCAAACATATTGGAAGGTATCAGGAAACCGTATTGAGTAGCATCGTCCGAAGGACGGAAAGACGAGACTATCAAACCGACAGGCTTGACCGGTGCTCCCCATCCATTATTAATCTGCGAGTCAGTCGGACGATCACAGTCACGCGTAAAACTATACGGACCCAGGTTCTCCTTACGCTGTTGCTCCCTAAAGGTGCGAACCACCAATATCATAGCCTCGTGCCAGTCTGCACCGAACACTAAAGTATCGCCCGTCTGTTGCCAATAATGATAGGCCAAACGGATAGGATAACACAAAGAATCTACTTCCCACTTACGTTCATGCAGTTCCTTCACCATGTGCTGTGTGTGGTCAGTCTCCCAATAACTGCCCAATGGTCCGTCATTGAAAGCATTGGCATAAGGATCTATCAAGATACACTTCGCCTGTCTGTTGATAAGTCCTCCTACCAAAAGTTGTAGTTCCTTATCTTCTTTCGTCAGCGGCAGATATGGCCATACCTGTGCAGAAGAGTCACGCAGCCACATTGCATCGATATCACCCGTAATGACAAAAGTATCCGGACGCCCTTCCTTCATCTTATGCCGGATGGTGGTATCGAGTGTATTAGGAAAACAGTTCTCAAACATCCAACGGAGTTTCTCATCTTTTATCTTTTTCTTTCCCTCTGCAATGGCTGCCTCCACCGCCTTGGAAGTAAAGCACCTCTTATCCTCAGAAGGACGTAATGAAGTATACTTCTGCTCCAACTCTCCGGATGAAGAGAACACAGAAGACGGCCGGATTGCCATCGCAGCTAAGGCAAGTCCTCCCGCCTTCAGGAATTGGCGTCGCGACATCTTGTTTTTCATGATGGACATTCTTTTATTAATAGGTATGTTTACCGGGTGTGACACTAATCTTCTTTTCTTTTTCACCATAGAGTACGAACAGTTCAAAGCCTACATTAGTATCTACAGTGATACGGGGTTCATCACTTGCAGAACGGCGTGCTTCAGCTTTCAAACTGATTACTCCCTCCGGCCCGAAAGGATAACGCTCTATTCCGTTAACTTCTGTCAGATTCATATCCCAGACAATCTGCTTTTCAGTATAATCTCCGCGGATGCCTATGATAAATTCTATCAGTTCGGCAATAGGCGGAAGGCCCGCCCAGCCCACAAACTCTTTTCTTGCCATAAAGCCGGGGTCCGCACTTTCGGGAGCATAATATTCCCAGAAGGTACCGGTTTTCTTATATACTTCCAGCACCTCGGCATAGTGGTTCAGAGAAATCTCCCGTGCCAGTTTGCGATAGCCCTTCTTTACAAGTCCCTGCATCACCATATAGTTGGTACCCGGCCATATTCCACCTTGCCAATAACGTCCGTTTTCCTTATACTTGGGATTATCGGCAGACAAGGAAGGCACCCGATATTTTCGTTTGAATGTCTCCGGATTATCCAGTTCCTTCACCAGACGATCAAGTTGTTTGGTATCCAGAACATCGGAATACAAAGCCCAGTAAGCACCTATTCCTTTCGTTGTGCAAAGTGTTCCATCAGCATACTGATCGTACAGGAAACCCGTTTTTTCATCCCAAAGATTGTCATGGATATACTTTCCCAACATTTTGGCTTCGTCTTCAAACTCTTCTATTTCCTGCCAACGTTCCAGATAGAATCCCATCTCAAGCAGCAGGTTGGCGGTAAACAGTTGTTGAAGATTGGTATCCAGCCAAATCATGTGTCCGTGACTGTAAATAGGATTGTAACCTGACGGCACACGGGGCATGTTGTCCATGCCCGTTCCCCATCCACTCGACCAGTATGTGCCATTCCGCCACGTACGGCTCAGTTTCAGCCATTTGTAATAGCCGCAAAGCACCGGGAATATCTTATGCAAGCGTTCTGTATCTCCGAACTGGTGATAATACACCATTTCGCACCAGGGAATCAGGTTAGGTCCCGTACTGACGGGGTCATAACGCTCAAAACAGTCAGCCCCGTCAGCCTTTATTTCACGGCAAATGAAACCGTCAGGGTGCTGCTTGGCATAGAAATTATCCAATGTACGCTGAAAAGGGAAAAAACGTGTACCGTAGCGGGCAAACATAAGGATGAACGAAGAATCCCACATAAAGATATTACCGTTATAGGCTGTATCCAAATAGCTTGAAACAAAGCCGGAACCCGGTTGTGGTGCACGGATATTACCGATAGCTATTTCCCATGCCCTCCAATACATTTCAAGTTCCTTTTCATGCCCGCCCCAAATGGGATTGGGAAGAATCTGCCGGGCTTCTTCAAAGCTCTTCGGTTCAATCGTCTCGGGTTTAGCCACACGATACTCATTCTCGGTGACCAAGGGTTCTTTTACATACGTATTTTTATAGGGCAAATGATATTTCTCATCATTACCACAGCTCTGGGCTTTCAGCGAAGTAAGTGCCGGAAGAGCGAGCAAGCATACAAATAAAATGTGTTTCAGCATGGGAAATAGTTATTTAGTTTATAGACCGAGCAATTTCTTTATCTTATCGCAAACAGCAGTATTCTCATAAATACCGGTAAACTCTTCTGCCCCGGGGCCGAATGCATATACCGGTACCATCACCCCACTGTGTCCTCCCGTAGAGAATTTACATACGATTTTACCTTCCTGCAAGTCGCCATCCACCAGTGTAAGCCCCCCGGTTTCATGGTCGGCGGTAACCACTACCAATGTCTCCCCGTCCTCGGCAGCCCATTTATAAATAGCACCGATGGTACGGTCAAAGTCATGTGTTTCCTGCATCAGCAGATCAAGGTCGTTGAAGTGTCCGTAATCATCCAACTGTGAACCTTCAATCATCATAAAGAAGCCATTCTTGTTTTGGTTCAGCAACTCGATACCTTTCAATGAAGCGCGTGCAAGGAGATCACCGCGTTCGGCAGGAAGCGGGGTATCTTCCGGATAAGGCACTGCAAATACTTTACCACTCTTTATGGTTGCCAAGTCATCCCAGCTACGGGGAGTTTGGAAACCTTTATCACGTAATTCTTTAAATAGGTCACGTCCGTCTTCACGGTTTTCAAAAAGTTTAGCGCCACCACCGAATACATAGTCTGCATTGCAATTTACATAATCCGTTACAATCTCAGCCTCAGCATCCCGGTCACTATTGTGGCAGCAGAAATCAGCAGGAGTGGCATCCCAAAGGCGGCAAGTCACTGCTATTCCGGTCGATTTACCTTTGGCAGCAGCAAAATCGACCAACGACTTCAACGGACGGCCTTCCGTATCTACGCCTACGGCATGATAATTAGTCTTGTGTCCGGTAGCCAAAGCCGTGCCACCTGCACCGGAATCGGTAATCAGTTTATTGGCACAGTAAGTCTTAGATAAACCTACAGTTTGGCAATTATCCAGAAATAACTTACCACGGTTAGCCGTCCATGCCGAATATACATGCATAAGGCTCATGCCATCGCCAATCATCAGTATGACATTCTTTATCTTTTTCCCTTGAGGCGGGGTTATTTTTGTTACTGCATACGGATTCTCCAATACATACGTTTGTTCCTTGTCCCGGCGACTTTGCGCCAATACACTGACAGGCAATAATGCAATTGCCAAAACTACGAATACGCAGTTTCTCAAAATCTTCTTCATTGCTATTAATTTATTGTTATCAACTATTTCCATCTATAAAGACCTCTCATTCCACCGTCACAAGAACAGGTGCATGGTCTGACAGGAAAGCAGCATTTTCTGTTTCCGCCAGAACACCATATCTCAACACTTTGAGTCCATTGCGCACAAATACATAGTCAATCAACGGACGATGCTCATAGGGAATCTTTCCGAAATCATGGTAGCTCCACGAAGGGCCATAAACAATGGGAGATGCCGTACGTGCATCCGTCAGATGTTCCGGATCAGTAGGATCAGTTACGTGCTTGATTACATCCGATTCCGGTTCCGAGTTGAAATCTCCGGTAACAATCACAGGCAGCCCATCACTCAACTGATTCACTTTATTCAGCATAAGGCTTATCCCTTCGCGACGAGCCACAACGCCTACATGATCCAGATGGGTATTCAATGCAAAGACTTCTTTACCGGAAACCTTATCTTTCAGTCTTGCCCACGAAGCTATACGTTCACAGGCTCCGTCCCATCCTTTGGAACCAGCCACTTCAGGTGTTTCGCTCAGCCAGAAATATCCGGAATCTATCAGCGTAAAGCGATCTTTCTTATACCAGAGGGCACTGTATTCACCTTTCTCTTTTCCGTCTTCACGCCCCACTCCAATCACATCATACTCCGGCAAACGCAATTTCAAATCCTCCAACTGACTGTGCAACACCTCCTGTGTTCCCAATATATCTACATTATAAAAGCGAATAGCATTTGCAGCACGGTCTTTCCTGAATTTCCAGTTATCCAGACTATCTTCCGGATTATCATAACGGATATTGAAAGACATTACATTGATAGGTTCCGGAACGGAAACCTCTTGTTTCACTTGCCCGCATGATGCAGCAAGGAAAGGTAAAAACAACAAAAATATTCTTTTCATGATATTTATGTATTAATGATTATTTCACAAACAATGCAGAAGCCGGTACAGGTGCCAACTCCTTTGCAGAAGGAAGTTTCCAGGCCCAACTCAGATGTTCACCTTCATAGTCCTCAAAATAATAAAGCATATAGGGATGAACTCCTTTCTTCAAGGCAATAAATCCTGTAGCAGGAATAGCAGCATGAGAGCCATCATTGTTCACTACCAATTCATGGTCGATATATAAAACACTACCATCGTCCGAGCGCGTCTGGAAGGTATAAACCCCATCTTCGGGAACGTTTATCAGACCTGAAAATATATAACCGAAATGGTCTTCTTGCCTGGCTCCTTTAATGGAAGGTTCCGGCATGATGCCCGATTCCACCAACGGAGTCTTTTCCATATCCGCCACTTTCTGGAAAGTGCCCTCAAAATATTTATAAGATGTACCATTCTGAACAGGATGCACCGGAAGCGATGCTTTCAGTTCCGCTTTAGTTGCCCAAATGGATAAGGTGCTACTCGGTCGGAAACCTCCCTTGAATCCTTTTGCCTTTATCTGCGTGGTCTTATCCAGTTCAAAGGGTTTTTCATAAAGCGTGGACAGTTCTGTAGGTTCACTTCCATCCAGCGTATATCTGATTTCTGCATCATGCGTCGCTGTAGCCAGAGCAATGGTTACCGTACCCATAAACAAGTTCAAATCTTTGTCAACGTAAGGAATGGAAACTACATTCTCCTTCGTATAAGAATAAGGAGAAGCTTCCTCTGAAACACCTCTTGTCTTGTCCGGTTTATCAGATAAAGTAAAGCGTAACTCACCGCCTCCCATTAACTGAGAGTAAGTGATGAAATTAGTATCTATCGGTTCTCCGTTCAGCTCAACTTTGCTTATATATACATTCTTCTTCGGATTGTTGGCAAGAATGGTCAGTGTCTTCCCATTGGCCAACTTCACGACTGCTTTCTCAAACAAAGGACTGGTCAATGCAAATTCATTGCTTCCGGGACATACAGAATAGATTCCCAGACTTGATAATATATACCATGCAGACATCTGCCCACAATCCTCGTTTCCAATAATACCCTCTGGAGTAGGGTGATACATTTCATGAAGCAAACGGCGCGTCATCTCCTGTGTTTTCCAGGGTTGTCCCACATAATCATACAGATAAGCGATGTGGTGGCTCGGTTCGTTACCATGTACATATTGCCCTATCAGGCCGGTAATATCAACGAGATCACCATCCACTTTCGATTCTACCGTAAAGATAGAGTCGAGCGCAACAGTAAATTCTTTCTTTCCACCAAACAGTTGCGCCATTCCGTTCACATCGTGAGGCACAAAGAAGCGGTACTGCCAGGCAGAGGCTTCCGTGTAGGCGCGTCCTACCTCAGAAGGATTGAAAGGAGTTTCCCAATTACCGTCCATACGTTTACCACGGAAGAACCTTGTGGAACCATCAAACACATTGATATAGTTCTGGGAGCGTTCGATGTATTTTTGATATACCTCTTCTTTTCCTATCGCCTGCGCCATACGTGCAATGCACCAATCATCGTAAGCAAACTCCAATAAGCAGGAGATAGATTCTTTTTTGATATTCGAAGGAATAAAGCCATACCGGATATAATAGTCTGCTCCTTTTTTATTCTTTTCAGATGAAACAACCATAGCTTCCAATGCTTTTTCCGCATCGAATCCCCTGATTCCTTTCAAATAGGCATCAGCTATGACAGAAACCGAATGATATCCAATCATAGTTCCTGTTTCTCCGGCGGAAAGCGGCCAGATAGGGAGTTCGCCTGAAGCATCATAAATATTCAGGTAGGAATTAACCATATTGTTTACCAATGTAGTGTCAATCAGCGTCATCAAGGGATTCCATGCACGGAAAGTATCCCAAAGGGAGAAGGTGGAATACTGCTTTTCACCCTTTGACAACTGACCTATCTGCATGTCGTGCCGACGATACTCGCCATTAACATCACTCACAATATTGGGTACAACCATAGAATGGTACATTGCCGTATAAAAGTCCGCCAAATCGTCAGCATTCCCCCCTTCAACTGTGATGACGGATAATTCCTGTTCCCAAGCAGCCCGGGCAGCAGCATGCACTGCATCAAAATTGAAGTCTTTCACTTCAGACTCCAGATTCATACGTGCATTTTCCTCACTTACCAGTGATAATCCCACTTTGGCTATAACAGGTTCCCCGTCACTACTATCGAAGGCAAGAATAGCCTGCAAGTCGGTGCCAAACAATCTTGTTCCGGCAGGCATTATCTTCTTATCCTTTACAAAATCTACAGACGTGAAAGGTTTAGAGAATTGGGCTACAAAATAGACATATTGATTGTCCGTCCATCCCCTGGTTCTTCGCATACCTGCAATTTCATTGGCAGACGTTTGTCCTATGGCAGCTTCGTAAATATATTCATTGTCAAGCAAGTGAGCCAAATCTATGATGACAGACGCCTCTTTGCCGGAAGGATATGTATAGCGATGCATACCGACATGTGTGGTTGCAGTCAGTTCTGCTTTTATACCTTCTTCTTTCAAAACCACAGAATAATATCCCGCCGATGCCTTTTCCTCTTTATGAGAGAAAGCAGCAGGCTGGTAGATACACTCCTCCGCAGCCAGATCTGCCTTTTGAGTTGTGGGGCGGAACAAAATATCCCCCAAATCAATACATCCGGTTCCACTCAGATGCGTATGTGAAAAGCCATTCAGGGTTGTATCGTCATAGTGATACCCTGAACAAGCATCCCAATTCCCGGAACGGGTATCAGGACTCAGTTGCACAGCACCGAAAGGAACTGTTGCTCCCGGATAGGTGTGGCCATGAAAGCCGGTACCAATAAAGGGATTTACATAGTCAACGGGGGATTGCTCACCGGAACTACAAGACCAGCAAACAAGGCATGCAATAACTGCATATGTCAAATTTCTTAATTTCATCGGGCTATATTAAAAATATGATTCCGTTAATAATCTTTGCTCCGGAAAGCAAAAAGAAGAAAATTCTGCAAGGATCGATACGGGAAAATACCAACCCTTGCAGATCAGACCAATGGCAATGAGGTCTATTCTATAAATTTATTCTTCAGAATGAAGATTAATTATAGCCAGCATTTTGCTTCAACTTACCATTCGATTTGGTAATCTGTTCCGATGGATAAGGGAATACCAGCATATGATCCGCATACGTACCCTTTTTCAAATAATCAGCATAAGGTTCAATCGTAAATTCCGATTCCGGATTAGAGCGATCGGTATACTTACGAATGCGTGGATGTGCATTCAGTTCCTGAGCAGCCAGATTTTTAATCTCAGCATTTGAGGAACGATGCCAACGCTTCAAGTCAAACAAGTGATCGGTATATTCAAAAGCCAACTCGCAACGACGTTCGTGATACAAATCCGCCATAGTAACCGTACCGGTTAATTCTTCCAGATTAGAGCGTTTGCGAATACGGTTCAAATCTTCTTTTGCTTTGTCAGCCTGATTGGTCATCAGATAGGCTTCAGCACGGAATAGCAGCATTTCTGCAAAACGAATCAACGGGAAGTTCACACGACCTGTCGGCCAGTTGCCGTTTGTATTTACATATCCCTGAGTGTCAGCATCCTTATGTTTGAACGGATCCATATACTTGTTAATTTGGAAACCTACATCCAGATTCGTATCAGAATAGAACTTACGTTTTTCGCCAAAGAACTGGAATTCCTGATTGTATTCCAGAATAGAGCGTACCAGGCGGTCATTACCTGCACCGTCTTTTCTCATTTCTTCATAAATATCATAAGATGGCTTTATTTGTCCCCAGCCATTATACACACCCCAGCCTTTATCTTCCAAGATAACACCGATAAACTCGACACCACCACCTGTAGAACCACCATTACCGGGAATAGACCAGATATATTCTTTATTCCAGAAATCCTTAAAATCAGAAGAGAACACTTCGTCAAAAGTAGGAGCCAGATCACGTCCATAATCACTTTCCAAGGAATTGACCATAGAAATCACATTGTTCCATTGCGTTTCGTCCCACATAGCCCAGTAAGCATATACTTTAGCTTTATAAGCCACGGCAGCCGCTTTGTGCGGACGTCCTTTGTCTTCATCCGTATATTCTTCAAACTTAGGCAAATATGAGATGGCTTTATCCATATCTTCTATAATGTACTTATAGTTATCTATTACAGATGCCTGCTGCGGAGGAATAGAGTTATCATAATCACCTTCAAAATCTTCATAGCGCACAAAAGGAACTCCCAGGTCTTTTGTACCATAGCGATAGGCAATCCAGAAATGAGCCATACCACGCATAAAGTAGGCTTCACCCAAGCTCCGGTGTTCTACCGCAGTAAGTGTAGTCACTTTCTCTTTGGCAAGCAACTGCTTGATAATCCAATTGGAGCGAGCCATATTTTGGTAAAACAAATCGTATCCTCCGAGTATAGGGCTTTCATCGCCGTTATAATTCAAAGTAGCCAAGCTATTGAAACCGCGTGTTTTTGCCCATACAATATCACAAGCAGCACCTTGTTCCCAGAATAACTCACGACCAAAACCTTTTTCCTGATGAATGGGCGCATAAAGTCCGTCAATAGCATCAATCGCCTGTCCATCATTCACAAAATAAGTTGTAGTGGTAGGCTTGCCTTCAGGCTGCACATCTAAAAAATCTCCGCAAGAGCAGAAGACCAATGCTGATAAAGCTAATATTGGTATATATTTTTTCATAATCCTCAATTTTTATTAATAAGTTAATTTCACACCAAAAGAGAATACTCTGGACACAGGATACTTCAGTGCATCCCATCCACCACACTCAGGGTCCATACCTGAATAATTAGTAATCGTAAAGAGATTTTCACTGCTGAAGTAAACAGACATACGGCTACTGCGTTCACTTAAATGAGACCACTTTTGAAGTACGTCTGTCAAATCATAAGAGATTGTCAAATTCTTGAGGCGCAAATATGAAGCATCTTCCAGATACCAATCGGAAGCGGTTGTGAAGTTAGAATTCGGATCATTAGCGGAGAGTCTGGGGATGTTCGAAGAGGTATTGGTAGGACTCCATGCATTCAAAATTTCTTTTGAACGGTTGAAGTTACCATCTGCATCACTTAAAAGCATATTTTTACCTGCATAGAACACCTGAGCACTTCCTACTCCCTGGAACATAGCACTAACAGATAACTTCTTATAGGTAGCACCCAGTGTGAAAGCATATGTCGTCTTTGGTGTAGAATTACCGCAATACTGACGGTCCTTATCGTCAATCTTACCATCATTGTTGTAGTCAATAAACTTCAAGTCACCGGCAACAGCATTCGGCTGAATACGTTTTCCATCTTTCACATATGCAGCAGCTTCCTCATCACTTTGGAAAATACCGTCTGTCCTAATCAAATAGTAAGACCCTAACGGTTTACCTTCAGCAGTCTGGCGAGTATAAGGAATATTACGGAATTTAGAATCACTGTCAGTCCATACACCAGGGCTACCGTCAGCATTCTTCACACCTATGTCAGAAACCCAGTTTTTCAAATAGGAGAAGTTACCGGATATGAAATAAGAGAAATTCTTATTGATATGATCGTTCCAACTGGCTGTCATCTCAAAACCACGGTTACGCACTTCACCTTGGTTAATCAGCATCGGATCCAATCCGATAGAACTCGGCCAGTCCATGGTCTGCTTCTGAATCAAGTTAAAGGTACGCTTGTCGAAGTAGTCGAATGACAGAGACAAACGGTTCTTGAACATTTCAACATCCAAACCTAAGTCATACTGCTCAGAAGTTTCCCATGTCAGGTCTTTGTTCATTGCAGTAGAATTATATACGAAATTGTTCCAAGTCGTATTATTAACCACACCATATTGAGCTTGTTCCTGCCAGTATGATGTTCCCAGCAAAAGTGATTTGTAGTTATAGCTGATAGAACCGAGATTACCTACACGCCCCCAGGAAGCACGCAACTTCAACAAACTTAGCAGATTGCTCTTCTTAAAGAATTTTTCGTTAGAAATCTTCCATGCCACAGTAGCTGCCGGGAAATCTCCAAAATTATTATCCTTCGGCAAGCGTCCGGCATAATCACGACGCCAGGATGCCGTCACAAAATAGCGGTCATCGTAAGAATAGGCAAGACGAGCCACCAATGAAACATTAGCATCAGGACCTGTCATATAATCGGTGGCCGAAGTAGAGCCCGCATAAGCCAAATACTGTAAGTACGGGGTTTCATCTGCAAAATTCTTGCCGTTTACTTCCAAACCGCGTACATTGTAATGATCGGCTGTAGTAGAAAACAAGGCACCGACTGTATGCTTCCCAAAACTATTATCATAAGTCAAAGTATTCTCTGTTTTCCAGGCATCAGAACGATAATTAGTCACATCCAGACTATTTGAGTTATTAGGCTTACCCGGTTCATCCTGAATGGGACGGAAGTTCTTATAATTGTTACTCTTCAGATTGTACGTAAAGCGACTGGTAAATTTCAGACCGGGCACTACATTGGCTATTTGCAGACTGGTAGTGCTCCATACATCACTGGTTCTGTTGAAACGGTTTTCCGCCTCCAGCAAACGTACCGGGTTAACGGCATCACCATGAGCACCGGCAAAGTTACTTCCATACTTCGCTATGTAAGCCGGATCTTCGGTAGTAGTACCTCCCCATGTGCCATCCAGCGGATTATAGACTGTGGCACTGGCAGGCATATAGATGGCCGAAAGAACAGGACCTGTATAAGCATCATTCGTGTCCTTTGAGCGACTTTCCGTATTTTTCCATACAAAATCTTCGCTAATGCTCACCCATTTGTTCAATTCGAACTTGCCATTGTAACGGATGGAGTAATTCTTATTATAAGTATTAATCAATACTCCCTCATCGTTATCATAAGAGAAAGACAAACGGCTGGAATAATTGTCGGTACCTACATTCAACGCAATGTTGTGACGCTGATAGAAAGCTGTACGGAAAATCTCGTCCATCCAGTTGGTACGAGTAGTAGCAATCCACGGATTCTTTTCTACATTCCAACCATCAGGAAGGGATATACCGGCATTAGCATAAGAGATTTTACGCATTTCCAGTTCTCCTTCCGCATTCAGCGGTTCCGGTAAATTTGTTGCCTGACGAATGCCATAAGTACCTTCATAGCTAAGTGTAGGCGCACCTGCTTTAGCCTTCTTGGTAGTAACCAATATAACACCACCTGCACCCGACTGTGCACCATAAATTGCAGCCGAAGCAGCATCTTTCAGGACTACAATAGATTCGATGTCACTCATGGATGCAATGGGAGCACCCGGAACACCATCCACTACCCAAAGTACATTATCACCATTCTGCGAACCTTGTCCGCGAATCACAATAGAGGGAGTGGAAGTAGGGTCACCGCCGTCGGCCTGCACTGTGACACCAGCCAACTGACCTTGCAACATACTTTCTGTAGAGCTGACCGGACGAGCTGTCAGTTCATCCGTGTTACTCAGCACACCTACAGCAGCCGACAAGTCTTGCTTGCGGGCATTTGCACCATATCCCAGTACCACCACCTCTTCCAAAAGTTCCGTATCTTCTTTTAGAATAACCATCATAGGTTTTCCCGTAACCGGAATTTCCTGAGTGGTATAGCCAATGAAACTGATAACCAATATATCCCCTTTAGTCCCCGACAACGAGAATTCACCATTAGGATTCGTTATAACTCCCGTAGAAGTTCCTTTTATCAAAACATTGGCACCAATCACAGGCTCACCCGTTTGGTCTTTCACTGTTCCCGTCACCGAAATCTGTTGTGCGTAAGCACCCACCGACAAGAACAGACCTAACAATAGGGTTAGAATCGTTCGATAGATTCTAAGATTTACTTGTTCCATGCATTAAGAAATTAAAGTTAATAATATAGATAATTTTACGTCTGCCTCAAAGGTTGAAAGGCAGAATTACAGCTGTATCATATTTTACAATCAAACCTTTTTTTACTAAAATCAAGTATCCGGTTTTACTCCTCAAGCAAGGCTGAGGCCCCCAGCAAGCTAGCATCTTTCAGATGTGATGCTATCACCTTTACTTTCTTTGATATAACATCATAAGGAAATTCATGCATCGTATTCTTCATGGATTCTTCGAAGAATGGAAAAGCCGACACAATGCCTCCTCCCAGAATAATAGCCTGAGGAGCATATGTAAAAAGAATTACTTTCATAAGGTTACCTAAATGAATGCCAAATTCTTCCCAGATATCCAGTGCTGCCAGTTCTCCCGACTTCGCCTTTCCGGCTATTGCCGCACCGGTAGTATGATGTTGTTCTTTGAAGAAAAAACTGCTACAATAGTGTTCAAAGTCAGAATCCAGATAAGGCAATGAACCTATTTCACCAGCTCCCATATACTCGCCACTATACAAACGATGATTGACAATGATACCCGCGCCTATCCCTGTTCCAATGGTCACCCCCACCATATTAGCATAAGGTTGTCCTGCACCGAACAGTTTTTCACCAAGCGTAAAACAATTGGAATCATTATTAATGGCAACCGGTACTTTAAACTTATCTTCCAGAATCTTCTTCAGGTATATTTCTTTCCAGGAAGATATGTTAGCCACATTATAGACTATGCCTTTTTCCGGGTCAACAATCGAAGGAACGCCTATGCCGATGCCTTCTATCCGCTCGTTCATCATACCCTCGATAAGTTGAGAAAGTTGTCCAAGTACTGTAGAGGAATCCGCTTGTGCAAGGCAGGACACTGATGTCTTATGCAGGCATTTGCCGTCTTCTATTTGCGCTATCCGGATGTTAGTTCCCCCGAGATCAATTGCTAGGTTCATCGTATATAGTTTTAAGGTTTTAATATCTGCAAATGTACGGAGCTCGATTTCTTTTCTTATCCTCAAATGCGCATTTAAGTCTTCATTTTGCGTAAACATTCAGTCATTACTGATATTACTACTTATCAAATATTCCACTAAACGTTTTCCTCCTTGTTTATTTACAAAATCAATGAAGACAATACCACAATTCCGTTTGTTTGCTTTCTTCAAATAGTTTGCCACAGGTGCATTGACTTTATTGGCAAAGACAATAGGCGTTCCCAAAGGCAACCCGGTAGCACTTACGAAAGTGATCCCCCATCGGCGCGAAGCAACAGGTTCAGAGGACACCCTGTCGAAATTGCGAATACATACCTCTATTTTCTTCCTAGCCTCCTTATCCGATTCATATTGATATTCATCTTCGAGCAGAACATAGCCCTCCTTCCCGTCTTTGTTACGAAGAGTAAGCTGGCAAGTGGCATTATCTTTCCAATCGATACAAGCAGCTCCCGGATAATTATTCATTGCATGATCCCTATGCAAAAAAAGAATCTTTCCGCGGCACTCTTTCAATGTCAATTCCGGACGGAAGTCTGCAATGAAGTAGCTCTGATGGGCAGAAGCGCTTAAAGAAGCTGATAATAAAGAAGCATAATCCTTTAATTCCCCTCCCTCCTTTTTCAATGAAACAATCAAGGTTTCGGAAGGATGTGCCTGCAAAAAGCTTATGAAAGCGGGTAATACGTTATCCTCCCAATATATATCCTGGAAAGCATGACTATGAAATATCCCTAATTTATTATTTTTCTTCTCCAGGCGGATATCAAAAGCGCGAATGCCTTGCCGCAACTGAGCGGGAATGTCCATTGCCTGTGTTTTCAGCATGCGTCCACCCTTGGTGGTGCCACTGTCGTGCGTGCCGGGAATGGATATTTTGCACATTGGAAGTGTATCCGAAAGAGATTTCATCCATTCCTCTTTTCCTGTACCATTACTGTTCTGTATGCCTGCATTAACACTTTGCAAGTCACCGTTCCCGGCACAAGCCAGAGAATTAGATATTGATATAATCCAAGCCAACACATAAAACATTCGCAAGCACTTTCGTTCCATAGTATATTATTCTAAAGTTTTGATAAGCGCAAAAGTAAAGGGCTGGCTTTCTTTTTTTGTCCTCAATTGCGTATTTAGTTCTTCATTTTGCGTAAATATGCAACAACTATCTACCTCTTTACATATTTGCTATTTACTTTAAGCAAATTCGGTTCTTTCCCATAAAATATACCATCTAACCGAATTTATACCGAATTAGAACCGAATCTATACCGAGTTTGCATCAAACGAGTACTGAACCTATAGTGATTTTACCGGCTATATACATTTGAAGAACTTATGCAGGACAAATATGCCTCTTTTTTTATACTTTTGTCCCCATCATGGAACAGCAACAATCATCTTTCAAAGAAAAAGAACGCACAGACCTGCGCGAACCGCGGCGTTTCAAAGTGATAATCTATAACGATGACTTCACCACAATGGAGTTCGTCGTAAAGATACTTACTACCGTATTCTATAAATCAACGGCAGAAGCAGAAGCGCTAATGATGCAGGTACACAAAAGCCAATCGGCAGTGGTAGGCATCTATACATACGACATTGCACAATCGAAAGTACAGAAAGCCACCCGCATGGCACGTAGCGAAGGTTTTCCGCTCCGGCTCACCGTTGCACCGGAGGAAGAATAAAAACAGAAAAAAGATATGGACATACAAAATACAAAATATGTAAGCAGTGCATTTTCCTCTGCACAAAAAAAAGCGCTATCCTACCGGCACGAGTTCATCATGCCCGAACATTTATTGAACGCATTTCTGGAGCAACCGCCTTTTTTTAATACCCTGCAAGAATTCTTCTGTGACGTTGAGGAACTTTCTCTCTCGTTAGAGAATTATTTCACTGAAGAGTTAGAGAGCATCCCCGAAGGTGTGGAGTATGAATTGGAAGTTTCAGCGCAACTGAATGAACTCATACAACACGCCTATCTGATGATAAACTATTCGAGTGCTGAGGAACTGAATGTCCCGCATTTGGTGCAAGGAATGCTTCAATTGAAGGAATCCTGGGCAGCACATTTCTTGAAAGAAACCATCGGAGAAGACTTACCGGAATTTCTCAGCTCACTCATTTCGCAATATGAAGAAGCAGAAGAAATGGTCTATGAGCAAACTGCCGGACAAGAAAAGAGCGAACCCTGGCGAAATTACGTGACTTGCCTGAACGACTGCCTGCAAACTCACAATCCACTCATCGGACGGGAAGCCGAACTGGAACGCACCATTCAGGTACTCTGCCGCAAAGAGAAGAATAATCCATTGCATGTAGGTGAGCCGGGTGTCGGCAAAACTGCCCTAGCCTACGGGCTGGCAGCACGCATCAAGGCAGGCAATGTTCCCGAACGCCTATCGGGTTGCCGCATCTACGAGCTGGACTTAGGAACCCTGCTGGCAGGTACGCAATACCGGGGCGACTTTGAGAAACGGCTGAAAACCATTATGGAAGGTATACGGGGTGAAGGCCATGCCATCATCTACATAGACGAAATACACAATCTGATAGGTGCCGGACGCACAGGAGACGGTTCTATGGATGCTTCCAACATGCTGAAACCTTATCTTGAAGGAGGAGAGATTCGCTTCATCGGATCCACAACCTACGAAGAGTACAATCGCTACTTCGCTCGTAGCAAAGGACTGGTACGCCGCTTCCAACAAATAGACATTCTTGAACCGAGCATCGAAGAAACCATCCATATCGTGGAAGGGCTGAAAGAAAAGTACGAAACATTTCACGGAGTGACTTACCAGCCCGACGTCATCCCTTATGCAGTCAGAGCAAGCGCCCGCTACATCAACGACCGCTTCCTACCCGACAAAGCCATCGACCTGGTGGATGAAGCAGGAGCCTATCGTGAAATTCACCCTATCCCTTCCGAAGAACAGATAGTGGACAAAACACTGATTACCGATGTGCTTGCCCGCGTCTGTAAAGTAGATGCACTTGCCATGAAAGAGGAAGATACCGCTTCACTGGAAACGCTGTATGCACGCATCAGCAGCAGGATTTACGGTCAGGAGGAAGCGGTGCGCCAGGTAGTAGAGGCGGTGCAAATGTCGAAAGCCGGATTGCTGGATGAAAACAAACCGTTGGCAAGCCTCCTCTTTGTAGGACCTACCGGAGTAGGCAAAACCGAGGTAGCCAAAGTGCTGGCTACCGAACTGGGCATCGCCCTGCAACGTTTCGACATGAGCGAATACACCGAAAAACATACCGTAGCCAAACTGATTGGTTCACCCGCCGGTTATGTAGGCTATGAAGACGGTGGCCTATTGACCGATGCCATCCGTAAAACTCCCCATTGCGTGCTATTGTTGGATGAGATAGAGAAAGCCCATCCCGATGTATTCAACATCTTGTTGCAAGTAATGGACTATGCCGTGCTTACCGACAACAAGGGACGCAAAGCCGACTGTCGCCATGTAGTGCTCATTATGACCTCAAATGCAGGTGCACAATATGCCCGCCAGGCATCCATCGGATTCAGCAGTCAGATTACAGCCGGAGAAGCTATGCTGAAACAGGTAAAGAAAACCTTCAAGCCTGAGTTTATCAACCGCCTCTCGGCTACGGTTGTATTCCACGATATGAACCGGGAGATGGCTTCGCTCATCCTCGACAAGAAACTCGGAGAACTGAGCAGCAAGCTTGCAGCACGCCAGGTAGAAATGATATTAAGTTCCGAAGCTCGTGACTGGCTATTGCAACGGGGATTCCTACCGGAATACGGTGCACGAGAGATGGACCGTGTGATAGCCTCACACCTGAAACCGTTATTGATGCGCGAAATCCTCTTCGGTAACTTGAAATCCGGAGGAATAGCTTGCGTACAAGTAGAGAAGGAGAACTTAAAACTACAAATCTCAACAAAATAGCAAGATGGTTTTCCAACTGACTGACGAAATAGCCTTTCCCGACCCTCGTTATGGAGAATCCGATGGGCTTCTGGCAGTAGGCGGCGATCTTTCCATCGACCGCCTCATACTTGCCTACTCCAACGGTATATTCCCTTGGTATGCCTTCAAGGAAGGCACAATACAGTGGTGGTGCCCTATGAAGCGTTTCGTCATTTTCCCTGAGGAAGTACATATCTCCCACTCCATGCGCACGCTTATTAATAAAGGAGAGTATGACCTCAGCGTCAATCAGGCTTTCCACGATGTAATCCGCACCTGCGGCGAATTGAGAATGGACATGGAAGGTGCTTGGCTCGGTAAAGAAATGACAGAAGCCTACACACGCATGCACGAACAGAAGTTTGCAGCCAGCATAGAAGTATGGAAAGAAGAACGCCTTGTAGGTGGCCTCTACGGAGTGACATTAGGACGTTGTTTCTTTGGTGAAAGCATGTTCTCACTGGTTCCCAGTGCATCAAAATTAGCGCTTATTTATCTGGCACAAATCTTCCACGAGACCGGAGGCATACTGATAGACTGCCAGTTTGAAACACCACACTTAAAGTCAATGGGAGGAAAATATATCAGCTACGAGGAATATATGGACTATTTGCGGAAAGATTAAGCCAACGTAAACTGCAAATGGCTATCCGTACTCCGGATTTCATCGAAAACGAAACCTTCCCATGCGAAGGTTTTCAAGTCCTCGAGACGTTCTATGCGATTCTTTATAATGAAACGTGTCATTTCGCCACGACACATCTTGGCATAGATAACAATCGTTTTCAGTTGACCATCTCTCCAAACCTGAAATTCGGGAGTAATGACACGGACTTCTTTTTCCACCCGCTTCCAATCAAATAAATCCTTCATCTCACCACTGGCAAGATTCACAAGTATGCCACCCTGTTGCTTGATGTCGGCTATAAACAGATCCGTCAGTAAAGGCTTCCAGTAATCAAACATCGACATTTCTCCTCTCTCCGGCAAACGCACATCTCCTTCCAACCGATAAGGTTTTATCCCATCCAACGGGCGGAGTAATCCGTAAAGGAAAGAGGTGATACGCAAATGATGCTGTGCATAGAGAAAATCATCTGTAGAAAAATCTTTCGGTAATATACGCTTGAAAACGGCACCGGTATATGCGCAAATGGCAGGCATCGGACGATTAGCTTCTGAGAAAAAATCCTGATAACGCAGGTAGTTCTCAGCAGCAATCTTAGAGTTCACTCGCAACAAGTGTTCCAGTTCAACGGCAGAATACTGCCCCATATCCAATGCATTCTGCAACGCTTCCGCCTGAAAATGCGGAACAGTTATTTCAGGAACCTTCACATTAGTGCGTGCCGCCATTGTTTTGGCGCAAGAGATGAATATCAACATACCACGTCATTTATTAAGTTTTCGGGAAGCAAAGATAACGCAAATCGAATGCAGAACTTTCATGCTTGCATGAAAAGTTTTGCTGAGATGCCGCTTATCTTCTTTCAAAGATAACCATAAATAGGTAAATTCTGATATCCACTGTTATTTCATAAAGTTTTTCTATAGAATCCACCTCCGTTTCAAGAGTTTTTCATACCTTTACACCTTGTTGGAGAATATGGCCTTTTTCGAGAGAAAAGAATTCCATTCCGACCCCGAGACAGGAAAAAGAAAAAACAATATATAAAATGACCCACAAATGGAATTATCAACCCATTACACCCGAACAGGCAGAGACAAGCCAAAAATTAGCCCAGGAATTAGGGATTAGCCCGATTCTTGGAGGATTATTGGTGAAGCGGGGAATAACCAAGGCACAGGATGCCAAGAAGTTTTTCCGCCCGCAATTGCCCGACTTGCACGACCCATTTCTGATGAAAGACATGGATTTGGCCGTGGAACGCCTCAATAAGGCAATGGGAAAGAAAGAACGTATTCTGATTTACGGAGATTATGATGTAGATGGCACCACTGCGGTATCCCTGGTCTACAAGTTCATTCAACAGTTCTATTCGAACATTGACTATTACATCCCCGACCGCTACAACGAAGGTTATGGGGTATCCACCAAAGGAATAGACTATGCCGCAGAAAACGGCGTGGGACTAATTATCGTATTGGACTGCGGTATCAAAGCCGTGGAAGAAATAACGTATGCCAAAGAGAAAGGCATTGATTTCATCATTTGCGACCATCATGTGCCCGATGATGTACTTCCTCCTGCCGCTGCTATACTGAATGCCAAACGTTTAGACAATACGTATCCTTACGAGCATCTGTCCGGTTGTGGCGTAGGATTTAAGTTTATGCAGGCATTTGCCATTAGTAATGGTATAGAATTTCATCACCTTATTCCACTGCTCGACTTGGTTGCCGTGAGCATTGCTTCGGACATCGTACCCATCATGGGCGAAAACCGGATACTTGCTTTCCACGGTTTGAAACAATTGAACAGCAATCCCAGCGTAGGCCTGAAAGCGATTATCGACGTATGTGGACTCACGGAAAAGGATATTACTGTCAGCGACATCGTGTTTAAGATAGGGCCGCGCATCAATGCCTCAGGCCGTATACAAAACGGGAAAGAAGCTGTTGACTTACTGACTGAAAAAGATTTCTCCACAGCTTTGGAAAAGGCTAACCAAATCAACCAATACAACGAAACCCGCAAGGATCTCGACAAGAGTATGACCGAAGAAGCCAACCAGATTGTAGCTGAACTGGAGGGACTTGCCGACCGTCGTTCCATCGTATTATACAATGAAGACTGGCACAAAGGGGTCATCGGTATCGTTGCTTCCCGTCTGACGGAAATTTACTACCGCCCTGCCGTGGTACTGACACGCACGGATGATATGGCAACAGGTTCCGCCCGCTCTGTATCCGGTTTCGACGTGTACAAAGCCATCGAGTATTGCCGCGACTTGCTTGAAAACTTTGGCGGACATACATACGCTGCCGGACTTTCTATGAAAGTGGAAAACGTCACCGCCTTTACCGAACGTTTTGAAGAATTTGTATCACAGAACATTCTTCCTGAACAGACCAGTGCCCTCATCAATATTGATGCAGAGATAGACTTCAGAGACATCAATCCAAAATTTTTCAGTGACCTGAAGAAATTCAACCCCTATGGACCGGACAATCCGAAACCTATATTCTGCACCCATAACGTGTATGATTATGGAACGAGCAAGGTTGTGGGACGTGACCAAGAGCACATTAAACTGGAACTGGTGGACAATAAATCGAACAATGTAATGAATGGTATTGCCTTCGGACAAAGTTCTCATGTGCGTTTCATCAAGACTAAACGTTCATTCGACATCTGTTACTCCATCGAAGAAAACACCCACAAACGGGGAGAAGTACAGTTGCAGATAGAGGATATTAAACCCAATTAAATGAAGAATGAGGGATGAAGAATTAACTGCGATTGCACCGCATGGTAATTCTTCATTCCTCATTCTTCATTCTTCACTTCTATGTACAAGGAAATCTTAAAGCAATATTGGGGATATGATAACTTCCGCGGTATACAGGAAGATATTATCAACAGCATTGGTGAGGGTAAGGATACATTAGGATTGATGCCTACAGGTGGCGGTAAATCCATCACATTTCAGGTGCCCGCACTTGCCAAAGAGGGACTTTGCCTGGTGGTTACCCCCTTGATTTCTCTGATGAAAGACCAAGTACAGAACCTGAGGAAACGGGGTATCAAAGCACTTTCCATCTACTCCGGAATGTCCCGACAGGAAATCATCACCACTCTGGAAAACTGCATCTTCGGCAATTACAAGTTCCTGTACATATCTCCCGAACGGCTGGACACTGAAATCTTCCGTACCAAATTACGGAAGATGAATATCAGTATGATTACCGTAGACGAGAGCCACTGCATCTCGCAATGGGGGTACGACTTTCGCCCCGCCTATCTGAAAATAGCCGAAATACGCGATTTATTGCCGAACGTCCCCGTACTGGCACTTACTGCCACCGCCACGCCCGAAGTAGTGAAAGACATTCAGGAACGGCTGTGCTTCAAGAAGGAGAATGTTTTCCGTATGAGCTTCGAGCGCAAGAACCTTGCTTATATAGTTCGCAAAACGGAGAACAAGACTGGGGAATTGCTTCATATCCTGCGCCGTATGCCCGGCAGTGCCATCGTCTACGTACGCAACCGCCGCCGGACTAAAGAGATCACCGAACTCTTAATCCATGAAGACATCACCGCCGACTTTTACCATGCCGGCCTGGATGATGCTACCAAAGATGTGCGCCAGCACCGCTGGCAGAAGGGCGAAAGCCGGGTGATGGTTGCCACCAACGCTTTCGGCATGGGTATTGACAAACCGGATGTGCGCATCGTCATCCACCTTGACCTGCCGGACTCTATCGAAGCCTATTTTCAGGAAGCGGGACGTGCAGGACGTGACGGCGACAAGGCATACGCCGTTATCTTGTATGGCAAATCGGATAAGATTACCCTCCATAAACGTATTCCGGATACTTTCCCGGAGAAAGATTACATCAAACAGGTGTACGAACACTTACAATATTATTACCAGATGGCTATGGGTGATGGTCTGGGATGCGTCAGAGAGTTTAGTCTGGAAGATTTCTGCCGGAAGTTCAAGTACTTCCCTGTGCCTGCCCACAGTGCATTGAAGATTCTTACACAGGCAGGTTATCTGGAATATACTGATGAACAGGACAATGCTTCCCGCCTCTACTTCACCGTGCGCCGTGACGAACTATACAAGTTGCGGGAATTAGGAGAGGATATGGATAAGCTTATCCAAGTCGTCCTGCGCTCCTATACCGGTGTGTTTACAGACTACATTTTTATCAATGAAGATACGCTCGCTGTGCGTAGCGGGCTGACCCGACAACGGGTGTACGATATGCTGATGCGCTTGTCTAAAATGCACATCATCCACTATATTCCCCACAAGAAGACACCTTATATTATATATACGCGTGAACGCATAGACATGCAGCAACTGCAAATATCACGCAGTGTATATGAAGAACGTAAAGAACGGTACGAAAACCGAATCGGAGCAATGGTAGATTATGTGACGACTGACACTATTTGTCGCAGCCGTATGCTGTTACGTTATTTCGGCGAGAAGAATGAACACAACTGCGGGATATGCGATGTTTGTCTCAGCCACCATGCAGAAGAAGTACCACAGGAGATTTCAATGGAAGAGTTACGTGATAAAGTGCTCCAACTTCTTGCGGAAGAATCAGTCACTCCGGCAGACCTCGCCGAACAAATATTGGTAGATAAAGAACTTCTGACCGAAGCTGTACACCAGCTATTGGAAGAAGGGAGGATTAGTTCTATAAATGGAATACTGCAAACCTAATAGAAAGGAACTATTTCACCACAGAGGGCACAGAGGTTATAATTATCTCTGAATAAGAAGTATAAAAACTCTGCGTCCTCTGTGGTGAAAAGATTCATAACCGTTATAGAAAGAAACCAATTATTCAACAGGATTATTTCAAAAAATTACTCTGCTGCCGGTTTCTCAATACCTTCGCTGGTTGCACGTTCTTCCATGCGTTTGATACGGGCATCCAAATCCGGATGGGTAGAGAACAACTGGTTCAGTTTACTACTCTTTTGTGCACCGGCTTCTTCCTGCAATTTCTTCAACTTCTGGAAAGACAAAGCCATTGCCCAGGGGTTCTTGCCATGGCTCTTCAGGAATTCATAACCATAATCGTCAGCACTGCGTTCCTGCTTTTGTGAGTAAGTGGAATTCACCAATGCCTCTCCCAGGTCACCCAACTGAGAGTCTGTCAGTTTAGCAGCCGTACCGCCTTGTGAAGAAATACCATCTTTCAGGGCAGAAGTCAGCAATGCTGTGCGGAAACCATTCTTAGAATCCTTGTGTGCCACGTGTCCAACTTCATGACCGATAACACCCAGTAACTCTTCATCCGTCATGATGTCCATAAGAGAAGAGAAGACACGCACACTACCATCTGCACAGGCAAAGGCATTGACGTCTATCACATAGTAAACCTTAAAATTCAAAGGAATTCCTTCTACATCCGTCAAGCCGTCAGTCAACTTTTTCAGGCGGATAGCATACTCATTATCATCAGCACACACCTGATTGTGAGTATCCATCCAGTCGATGTACTCTTTCACATACTCCGTCATCTGGGCATCCGTCAAAGTCACCGCTTTCACGGCTTTTGCTGCACCTTTCAGTGCTTTCACATTAAACTGAGCCATTGCAGGCATGGCCACCACCATACATACGAGAAGGAGGGTCCACTTCATAATAGTCTTTTTCATTCTTGTGTTTTTAAAAGATGATTATTTAATTTGATAAATGCGGCGCAAAAGAACAAATTTTAAATGATACCATCAACATATTAGGGAATGTTTTTCTCTTTTTCGGTGGAGTTCTTGGTATGAAGACAAGATTTTTATGTAAGTTTGCAAAAGAATAGAAACAAAATATCAAAGACATACATAATTATGGGATTCTTTAAATCTTTCTTCTCCGGTAAACAAGACAAACCGGAAACTGAAAAACAGAAAAACGAGCAGAAGAACTTTGAAATATTCAAGTATGACGGCATGCGTGCACAGCGCATGGGACGCCCGGACTACGCCATCAAATGCTTCACCGAAGCCTTGGCAATCCAGGATGATTTTGAGACCATGAGCTATCTCAGTCAGGTTTACATCCAGACAAATGCCCTCAGTGAAGCACATGAGCTTTTGGAACGTATGGCAAAGCTGGAACCGGAACATACTTCCACTTTTCTCACCCTTGCCAATGTATGCTACCTGCAAGAAGATTATCAGGCTATGGCCGAAGCCGCACAGAAAGCCATTGAAATTGAAGAGGGCAATGCCATGGCGCACTATCTTCTGGGAAGGGCCAAACAGGGAATGGATGACGGCATTATGAGTATCGCCCACCTCACCAAAGCCATCGTTCTGAAAGATGATTTCACCGAAGCCCGCCTTTTACGTGCTGAAGCTCTAACTAAGATGAAGCAGTACAATGAAGCCATGGAGGACATTGACGCCATATTGGCACAAGATGCAGATGACGAAAACGCCCTCTTGCTACGCGGAAAAATAAAAGAAGCCACCGGTGATGCAGAGGCAGCAGAAGCCGATTATTCTCACGTAACCGAACTGAATCCTTTCAATGAGCAAGGTTTCCTCTATCTGGGACAGCTTTACATCGAGCAAAAAAAACTTCCGGAAGCCATCGCACTTTTTGATGAAGCCATAGAGCTGAATCCTAACTTTGCGCAGGCCTACCACGAACGCGGCCGTGCCAAGCTGTTGAATGGTGATAAGGATGGTTCGGTTGAAGATACAAAGATAGCATTGGAACTAAATCCGAAAGAAGTACAAGCCTTCAATGGACAATATGGTAACCAGCCTAACGAAAGACAGTCGAATGTATTAGGACTATAGCGCCATGAAAAGCGTCCTCTCCATACTCGTATTTTGTTTTCTTTTTCCAGCAATGGCATCTGCCGATAATTTCAAACGCAGTTTTGAAGAAAACAAAAAACTTCTTTACTCCCTGGATAGCCTGTTAGCCCATCAGGATTTCTTTGTGAAAGTAAAAGAGGAACGCATCATGCAGTTGAAGAAACAACGTAACCAGGTAAAAGATGTGAAGGAGCTCTATGCAATGAATCGAATGATTTATTTAGAGTACCGGGTATATGATGCGGATTCAGCTTTGCACTACATCAATAAAAACATACGGCTGGCACAGCAAACCAATAACCGCACCTGGGAAGTGGTATCTTTGCTCGAACAATCTTTCGTCCTTACATCTTCCGGACTTCTGACCGAAGCGCTGAAAGCCGTAAGCGATATCCGTTCGGAAGAATTGCCTCAGAATCTCCGTTCTGAGTATTTTGGTCGTTTGTGTACGCTCTATTCCCGCCTAAGGGACTATTCCGGTGAAAACTCCCATTTATCGGAACACTACAATAATCTCCAAAAGATTTATCGGGACTCAGTACTCAACACTGCTACTCCCGATGAATTGCGCTACTGGAACACTCGGGCGTGGCTCTACCTTGGAAGTCCTGAGATAGCTCCCGTAAAACAAGCACTGGAGCATAACAAACGGATACTGCCCAATGATAGCCGTAAATATTCCATCGCTACTTATAACCTGTCCGCCATCTACCGGAGTGAGAATGATGAAAGTAAATATCTGGAAAATCTGATTCTCTCCGCTATGGCAGATATCCGGTGTGTCAACGGGGATATAGGCTCGTTGCAGGAAATAGCGGAATACTTGTTTAGGCACGGGAAAATAGACCGTGCATACAACTATATTGCCTACTGTTCCCAGAAAGCCATGTTTTTCCACAACCGGGTGCGGATAATCAAAATGTCTCATTTGCAAAATCAAATCTATAAAGCCTATCAGGAACGGGACCGCACACAACAAAAGCGGCTCCAAGCTTCCCTCATCGCCGTTAGTTTACTTTTCCTTGTACTTATAGGTGCCTTTTTGTTCATCCGTAAGCAAATGCGCCGACTGAAAGAAACCAATATGAGGTTGGACAATACTAACCAGAAGCTCTCAGTCAATATGGATGCCCTCTCCACTGCCCATCAATGCCTCGAAGCGGCAAACAACCAGTTGAAAGACCTGAATACCCAATTAAAAGAAGTAAACTCCCAATTACGGGAATCCAATTACGTAAAAGAGGAATACATCGGGTATGTATTCAACATCTGTTCCACTTACATCAGCAAATTGGAAGAATTCCGCAAAAACATCAACCGGAAACTTAAGGTAGGCCAGATAGAAGATGTCAAGACAATGACCGATCCTTCAACCATGGCCTCCAATGAATTGAAAGAATTCTATCAGCACTTCGATACTATCTTCCTCCACCTCTACCCCAATTTCGTAGAAGACTTCAATGCCTTGCTTCTGCCCGAAGAACGGATTGAATTGAAAGAAGGTGAATTGCTGAATACGGAACTGCGCATACATGCATTGATAAGACTCGGCATTACGGACAGCGTGAAAATAGCAGACTTCCTTCATTGCTCTGCACAAACTGTTTATAACAACCGACTTCGCACTCGCAACAAATCCATCGTCCCGAAAGAAGATTTCATTAATGCTGTGAAAAAGCTCGGAAAACACAAAGCCTAATCCCTACTTCCCACTACCGTTCAGGATTGGAGAGTTTACTTCCGACTCTCTTATTCCACACCAACTACCACTAATAATCAATCACTTACCGCTTTTAACAGTTTACTTTGCCTGTTTACCTTGCGAAGTAAGCAACTACTATTGCACATATCTTTGCCACAGAGATTCAAACTAAAAACTTATGTTAACTATTAGATTAATCATGAAGAACAAAAGAAAAGAAAAACGCTCATGCAGACTCATTTTTGCCTGCTGCGCTTTGTTACTGTTCATTTCGGCAAATGTATTTGCACAACAGCAAGTCACAGTTACCGGAAACGTGAAAGATGAAAAGGGTGAACCCATCATCGGAGCTAACGTCATTGTGAAGGGCACAGGTACAGGAAGTGTCAGCAATGTAGACGGGGATTTCTCATTAGTCAATGTGCCCAACGGGGCTACACTCGAAATCTCCTTTATCGGCTATCTGAACCAAGATGTAAAAGTCAACGGAACCAAACCTATCAGCATCATTTTAGAGGAAGACAGCAAAATGCTGGATGAAGTAGTGGTAGTGGGATACGGTGTACAACGCAAGTCGGACATGACAGGTGCGGTTGCCTCCGTAAATGCCAAAACATTAGAGAACCGCCCGCAGACCAACATTATTCAATCTTTACAGGGAGCCGTACCGGGTCTGAATATTTCAGTGACCGGAACCAATGCGGAAGGTTCTTCCACTAAAACCCGTATTCGTGGCGAGAACTCAATCACAGCAGACAACAAGCCGTTGATTATTCTGGATGGTATTCCTTTCGATGGTCCCTGGTCGGAAATCAATCCGAATGATATTGAGTCTATCGAAGTGCTGAAAGATGCTTCCTCGGCTGCCATTTATGGTGCCCGCGGTTCGAATGGTGTAATTCTAATTACCTCCAAAAGGGGTGAGAAAGGAAAATTAGTCGTATCTTATGATACATACGTCACCATTGATGACCCAATAAACTTTCCCCGCCTCATGAATGGCACCGAGTTCTGGAAATACAAGACAGAAGCTTTGCGAAATGCCAATACCACTCCTCCGACAGAAAGTAATCCGGAACCGTGGATGGGCTCTATGACTGCTACTGAACTACGTATGCATGAGGCTGGAATGGATACAGACTGGTTGGACCTTGCAACCCGCACCGGCTTCAAGCAGCAGCATAACATCTCGCTCCGTGGCGGAGTGAACAAAACGAATTATTTTGTTTCGTTGAACTATACGGACGTAAAGGGTACGGCTGTAGGCAATCAATTCAAACGGTATAATATCCGCTTCAATCTGGATCAGGAGTTTACTTCCTGGTTTAAATTCTCCACCAGTACACAATTGGGCCGTTACGACCGTAGCGGCAGCAGTGCCTCCTTCTCCAGAGCTTTCCGGATGAACCCGTTGGCAGAAGCCTATGACGCAGAAGGTAATATTCGTTCTGCTGCTTGGGAAGACTCCAGCGAAGCTTTCTCTGTAAACCCGTTGAGCAGCCTCAACAACAAAAGCAATGACATACGTTCCAAAGTCATCACTAACAACGTCATTGAAATTAAACTGCCGTTTGTTCCGGGATTAAGCTACAAACTGAACACAGGTTATACCTATCAGAACAGCAGTTGGAAACAATATCAGGGAATGGATACTTACTACGGCGCACGTTCCAACGGTATTCTGAACACCGACGACTGGCATTCACAAGAGTGGATTCTGGAAAATATCATCACCTATACCCGCGAATTCGGTAAACACCGCATCTTCTTCACCGGATTATATTCCGCTCAAAGTTATGAGAAAGAGGGTAACGGCATGGAAGGAAAAGATTTCCCAAACGACGTGATGTATTATTATCAGATTTCCAAAGCAGCCACCATGTCCGGTAGTTCCAGCTATACCAAGCAGAACCACATTTCACAGATGGCGCGTCTGAATTACTCATACGACAGCCGCTATCTGCTGACGCTGACTGCACGCCGTGACGGTTACTCTGCATTCGGCAGCAAATCCAAGTTCGGTGTATTTCCTTCTATGGCTATCGGCTGGAATATATCTAACGAACATTTCTTCCAGGCAAGCCCGTTGGCAAAAGTCGTAAGCAACCTGAAATATCGTCTGTCATGGGGTAAGAACGGTAACGAAGCAGTGGGTGCCTACACTACCTTACCCGAACTTTCAACTTTCAATTATCTGAAAGATGACCACACACCGAGCTACGGTTTCTACCCTTCCAAACTGGCTTCTCCTTCATTAGGATGGGAAACAACACAGTCCGTCAATACCGGCATTGACTTCCAATTGTGGAGTGGTCGTATTCAGGGAACATTTGATATGTACTGGTCAAAGACAAACGACCTGTTGCTGAACCGTTCCATTCCTACCATTAACGGAACTGGCAACATCACCGAAAATATCGGTGAGACTCAGAACCGCGGTTTGGAGCTGCAAATCACATCAAACAATATCACCAAGAAGAATTTTGAATGGTCCACTACTTTCAACCTGTCACACTATAAAACAAAGATTGTGAACGTAGGTCTCTATGATGCTGACGGCAAACCGATGGATGATGTCGGTTCCAGATGGTTCATCGGCCAACCTATCAGTGTGAACTACGACTACCGCTTCATCGGCATCTGGCAGATTACCGACTCTGCAAACCCCAACGGCCAGCAAGATCCTAACTATCGCTACTCCATCCCCGGATACATGAAGTATCACGATAAGGATGGTGTGAACGACATCACCCCGGCAGACAAGGAAATCATCGGTTCGGCTATCCCTAAAGTAACGATGGGGCTGACAAATACTTTCCGTTACAAGAATGTAAGTCTGAGCGTATTCCTGAATGCACAATTGGGACAGACTGCCAACAACTGGCTCTACGATGTGTCTCACAACTCTTACCGTCAGAACCGCTTGATGGTAGACTTCTGGACGCCAGAAAATCCGACCAACAAGTATCCGAAGAATTCCCTGGATACTTCTGTAAATCCGATGGGTGCAGGCTTCTACGAAAAGACCGACTTCCTCCGGGTACAGGACATCACTCTGGGATACCGCATTCCCCAGCGTTGGTTAAAGAAGATTTCCCTGAACCGCCTCGAAGTGTACATGAACATCAAGAACCTGGCAACCTGGACAAGCTGGACCGGTCTGGATCCGGAATTCATCAGTGACCAACAGTCCACGCCGCAGGTGCGTTCATTCACATTCGGTCTGAAACTTGATTTATAAACCGCTAAAAAAGAGAAAAGTATGAAAAAGCTAAAATATACACTGATAGCACTGCTTGTGCTCTGCACCACTGGATGCAACGAAACCAGTTTCCTGGAGGAAGACCCACGTGCTTCACTCTATCCCGAAAACTTGTTAGTAGATTACAGCGGATTCCAGTCCATGGTAATCACTCTCAACGGAATGATGCGCAACGAATACCGCCGCGCCGATGCGCTGGGTGGTGGTCTACCACTCGTACTACACTCAGCATGGGGTTGCGGTGTCGACAACTCATGGAGCAACAACTCACACAGCGACTTTAAGTATATGTACTATCCGTCTCAAATCAACCAGACTGATTTACAGATATTCCAGAACATTTTCCAATGGTGCTACCGTCTCATCAACACCGCCAACATGGTGATTTCGCGTGCTGAAGGCAGCGGCATCGACTGGAAAGGAACAGAATCAGAAGCTGCCGCCCATAAAAATAAGATTATAGCACAAGCCCGCTTCTTCCGCGCATGGGCCTATCGCCACCTGACTTATTCATACGGTGCCGTGCCTCTGTCAACCGAAGAGATTACAGGCATGAACTATCGTAACGACTGGGAACGCAACTCCGTAGAATCGATTCGCGAAGTAATGGAACAGGATTTCATATTCGCAATGAACAACCTGCCGCTCCGCGAAGAGAACAACAGCAAAATTTCGGGAGCCGTAGCACGCCACTATCTGGGCGAATTATATCTGGCTATGGACCAGCCGGGTAAAGCTGCCGAAGTATTGAAGCCACTGGTAGAAGGTACGGAATACAGCCTGATGACTACCCGCTTCGGCAAGAACGCCTCCAATCCCGGTTGCCCGTTCATCGATGTATTCCGCACGCCGATGTATGCGGACGGAAATACAGAAGTACTGTATGCCTTTGTTAATACAGAACCGGAAAACAGTGCTTTCGGTACGGCTGAAGTATATATGAAGAGTACTTATAAGAACTATTATTCCAATGATGGCGTCATCAACAAGAGCAATATGAAAGACCCTGACTATACGAGCGGTACAGCCACCTGGCCTCAGGTATTCTGGATAAACAACGGTGGTAAAGGTGCCGGACGTTGCGTGCCTTCACGGGGTGCTTTCCGCCTCTATAACTACAAAGACCAGGGCACAAAGGATGACCGCGTATCCGATTACGCAGTGGTATGGACCATCAACGAAAAAGGTGCTGATGGCAAAGTCACGGAATATCTGAATAACGGGAAAATGGTAGTAGATACCATCGTAAGCGCAGCCATGCTGGATGACAACAAGACCACCATTAAGAAGTACAACTGGCCTACCACCCGCAAATGGGACTACGTAGCACCATTGATGGCGAACGGTGACAAAGACGGATGCTATCAGGACATCGTTTACCTCCGTCTGGCAGACACCTACCTGCTTTATGCGGAAGCTCTGCTGAAAAACAATCAGGCAGGCGAAGCCATCAAGTGGATTAATAAAGTACGTAACCGCTCCAACGCAGTCAGTATCACGGAAGCCGAACTAACCGCAGGAGGACTCGACTTCATTCTGGACGAACGTAGCCGCGAACTCCTTTCGGAAGAAGAACGCCGCCATACCCTGATTCGCGTGAGCCAGGAAAAAGGCGGAGATGAACGCGACGTGAATAATTACTTCAAACGCCGTATGCGCCAGTTGAATGAGATTGCCGGACGTGATGCACGAGGCATGAATACGTACGAAACTCCGGTACTCTTCCCGATTCCACAAGAGTTCATAGACTCTAATACTGGTCGTCAACTGGAGAATAATCCGGGATATCTATAAAAGAACAGCACACAGATGAAACGGATGTAAACGGACTGATACCGATATACATAAAACTGATAATAACTCTCAAAGTAAAATCCGTTGTAGTCCGTTTCATCGTGTGCATGTTTACTCCAGCTCTATTTATAAACTTAGAACCCATCAAGATATGTCAGTCATAGCCTTCCTACTCTGTATTGTAGTGACCACTTTCACTGCCATTTACCTCTACCGGAAACTCAATCCGCAAGGAGTATTGATGTTGGCCGGACTCATAATGCTGACATTTGCCCTTGTGCTCAACATCCAACCGGTTATTCCGATCAAGCCTACCGGCAGCATTGTTTTCGACTTGGTGAAGATAGTGGAGGAAACATTTATCAGCAACCTCTCCCGCGCAGGACTGATGATTATGACTATCGGCGGTTATGTAGCCTTTATGAACCACATACAAGCCACCAATGCCCTGGTGCATATTTCCATGAAACCACTTGGCTTCTTCCGCCGTTACCCCTATCTGGCAGCCACTGTCACCATTCCTATCGGCCAACTACTATTTATTACAACACCTTCAGCAGCGGGTTTAGGACTGTTACTTGTCGCATCCGTCTATCCCGTTCTTATCGGACTGGGAGTGAGCCGACTGACAGCACTATCTGTCATAGCCGCCGCAACGCTTTTCGATCAAGGCCCCGGTTCAGCAAACACAGCCCTTGCCGCCGAGCTTATCGAGCAGACCAATGTAGCTTATTTCATTACCCATCAGTTGCCGTTGGTTCTCCCTACCACCTTGGTAGTCATGACACTATTTTACTTCAACAATAGGTATTTCGATAAAAAAGAAGCTGCCAGGCAGCATACGGAACAAAGCGAAAAGGCAGAGACTCCGCAAACTTCCGCCAAACCGGATATTCCATTGATATTCGCTTTACTTCCCGTACTTCCACTGGCACTTCTCATTCTTTTTTCACCTTATGTAGGTTTGTTCCAACCGCCCATCACGCTCAATACAACTACAGCAATGATGTTCTCTCTTTTCACCTCGCTCCTATTCGTAGGTTGCCACACACGCAATATACGGAAAACGTTCGATGCTTTCTCCAGTTTCTGGAAGGGAATGGGAAATGTCTTTGCGAGTGTGGTGACGTTGATTGTGGCATCCGAGATCTTCTCAAAAGGACTTATCAGTCTCGGATTTATCGACTCACTGGTCAATTATTCCACACATATAGGCCTTTCGGGCATCGCCATCGCGGCAGTCTTCGCCTTGATCATTTTCTGTGCAGCTATGCTGATGGGAAGCGGGAATGCAGCTTTCTTCTCTTTCGGTCCCCTTCTACCCGGCATTGCCGGACAACTGGGCATGCCAGCCTATTCCCTCGTACTCCCATTGCAACTATCCGCCAGCATGGGACGTGCAGCGTCACCTATAGCGGGAATCATTGTCGCCATTGCCGGTGTGGCGGGTGTATCGCCCATTGAACTGGCAAAGAGAAACACCTTGCCCCTCATAGGCAGCATCCTATTTCTGATAGTTTATCATTTCATTACACTATAAAACTTCATAACCATGTTTACACTGATAAAAAATGCAAATCTGTACGCTCCCGAACCTCTCGGCATGAACGACATTCTGCTGGCGGACGACAAGATTGCTCTCATAGACCGGAAAATAGACTTAACAGGCATCCCTTTTGAAACCATAGATGCCGCAGGATGCGCCGTCACCCCCGGCTTTATTGATCAACACGTTCACATCACCGGAGGAGGAGGGCAGACAGGATATGCTTCATTAGTCCCCGACGTATCCGTGAGTGAACTGGTGGCTTGCGGAACAACCACTGTATTGGGACTGCTCGGCACAGATGGCTTCGTAAAGGAACTGACAACCTTATATGCCAAAACGAAAGCCTTGGAAGGTGACGGGCTCAGTGCCTATATGCTTACCAGTTTCTACGGCTTACCCGCAAAAACATTGATGTCTTGTGTAGCCGACGACCTTATATTCATTGATAAAGTGGTCGGTTGCAAACTGGCTATGAGCGACGACCGCAGTGCCTTTCCTACCGAGTTGGAAATATTGCGCCTCATCAACCAGGTACGCCTCGGCGGTTTTACTTCCGGCAAAGGAGGTGTCCTTCACATCCATCTCGGAGCATTGCCCGAAGGCATTACACCGTTACTAAATATTGCGCGCCATTATCCCACACTCATTTCATACCTCTCACCTACCCATCTGATACGCACAGAGGCATTATTCCACCAAGCCATTGAATTTGCCTGCATGGGAGGTATGGTAGACTTTTCTACCGGAGGAACCAAGTTCGATGCTCCCCACCGTTGCGTCATGAAGGCTCTTGAAGCCCATGTGCCACTGGACCGCATCACATTCTCCAGTGACGGACGCGGAGGGGTACGCCGGGTAAATCCTGAAACGGGAGAGACTACTTACCGTCCCGCTCCCCTGCACCTCAACTTACAAGAAATGACATTACTGGTAAAAGAAAGACTACTACCTCTGGAAAAGGCTCTTACTCTCATCACCAGCAATCCGGCACATAATCTCAAGCTACACACCAAAGGTAGAATAGCCGTCGGTTTTGATGCAGACCTCTGCTTTCTTGACAATGAACTGTGCCTGACGGATGTCATAGCACGTGGAAAGGTGGCAATGAAGAATAAGAAAGTCATAATGAAAGGGAGGTACGAAGAATGAAAAAGTTACTTCTACTTCTCAGTATCATTTTTCTTTGCACCGGACTTTATGCAATGCCCGTCGTTTCCTCCGGCGAGGGCATGTTCACCTACAAAGGCTATCCGCCCTTTGCCGACCGTCCGGTAGATGTCCATTATTACATCCCCACTTCCGGTGATGTACGCCACATGCCTGTCGTCTTTGTATTCGAAGGGGCAGACCGAGGCTACAAATATCTGCTCAAAGCCTGGAAACGGGAAGCAGAGAAACATAAATTCATGGTTTTCATCCCCCATTTCGACCTGAAAGAATATCCTCTACACGATTATCAGGAAGTTGGTGTAATCGACAATAGTAATAATACTGTGCGTCCTGTTGAAGAGCAGACTCCCGCCCTGATTGATAAGATATTCGAGTACGTCCGCCAACATTCGGGAAGCCAACGGAAAGGTTATATGATTTACGGCCATTCGGCCGGAGGGCAGTTTGTGCAACGCTTTATGCTCTTCTATGATAGCCCATATGTGGAGAAGGCAGTTATCGGCAGCCCTGGCTGGTACACTTTTCCTGATGTTTCGCTAAACTTTCCTTATGGAGTGCGCAATATCCCTTATATCACCCCCGAAGCAATCCAAAAGTATCTTGCCAAGCCGGTTATTCTCCAATTGGCTACAGGTGATACCATCCGGGAATCTTATCTACGTAAAACTCCCGAAGCAGAAGCACAAGGCCGTAACCGCTACGAGCGCGGCAATCGGTTTTATCAATATATCCATCAGGTAGCTGCCGAAAAGAACTGGCCCTGCAACTGGCAGAAAATAGAAGAGCAAGGCATAGGACACCATTCCACCGATATGGGCGAACGTGCCGTTCCGGTTATGATGGAAGATTCTCTGCGGGCGCTGTTTATTGGAAACAGCTATACACAGTACAATCATTTAGTCCGTCAGGTGCAAACCCTTGCTGCTTCCACCGGACACAAACTCTCCGTAAAGCTGATAGAACATGGAGGCTGGACACTAAAGAAACATGCCGCCAACCCTGAGACCCTTGAAGCCATCCGTGAGGGAAACTGGGACTTTGTAGTATTGCAAGACCAAAGTAAGGCACCCGCCCGTGAAAAAGATTGGGTACGGGAGAATGTATACAAACCAGCCCAATCTCTCGACAGTCTGCGCCGTCTTTATAATCCTAAAGGAAAAACCATCTTTTATATGACCTGGGGGCATAACATCGACACGTATGCCGAAATGCAACAACGCCTTGCTGAAAGTTATCTGGAGATGACCCGCCAGTTAAATGCCTGGTGTGCCCCCGTAGGCGTTGCCTGGAAGCGTATCCGCACGGAGAAGCCCAGCCTCACACTCTATAATTCCGACCATAGCCATCCGTCTGTGCAAGGTTCTTATCTTGCCGCTAATATATTCTGTTCAGTCTTTTTCCAAAAAACCTATACAAGCAGCTATCATGCAGGGCTGCCGCAGAAAGAGGCTCTCTATCTGCAACGGACAGCACAGGAAACGGTTCTTAGTAACCTTTCCCTATGGAATATTCAGCCTTCGCCACAGCCGGAAGCCGTGACTTCCCATTTCTATCCGGAACCTGAAAAGGAGTACACTACCCCCACTCTCAGTAAACCGATCGAAGAAGGCCTTGCTTCCTTATTCGAAATAAACTGCTACCTACAGGCATTAACAGATAAACATCCGGACAAAGTAACCTTGTCCGAAATCGGGACTACTCCACAAGGCAGGAAAATTCCTGTTCTTTATTTCGGTAAACAGGGAAAAGGTAAAAATATACGGGTATGGATACAGGCAGGATTACATGGTAACGAACCTGCCGGCCCCGAGGCCACCTGCCTACTTGCCGATTACCTTCTCAATACCTCAGAAGGCAATGCCCTTTTGAATAAAGTATCTCTTGCACTGATTCCCATAGCCAACATGGATGGCTATGCATTGCAAAGTCGTAAATCAGGCAGTGGTCTTGACCTGAATCGGGATCAAAGTAAACTCTCCGATCCGGTAACCCTTTTGCTCAAGAAAGCATATAAAGACTGGAATCCCGATATTGCTCTGGATATTCACGAGTTTACCCCCTTCCGCAAGGAATTCAAGCTGTTGCGTGGAAGTGCATCTGCCACTGCCAGTGACGTATTGTTTCTGCCCAGCGGCCATCTGAATATCTCTACTGGCATACGCCAATTATCCAACGGATTGTTCCGTGAAAAAGCAGTGAGAGCATTGGAAGCCAACGGTTATAGCTCCGGTTTCTACTTTACTCCAAGCATAAAGAACGATAGTTTATATGCAGCAAAAGATGCCAAAAGTCCACAATCCAGTTCTACATTTCAGGGACTTACCAATGCCGTATCTCTGTTTATAGAAATTCGCGGTATAGGGTTGGGAAGAACTTCTTTCGCCCGCCGTGCCGAATGTGGTTTCCTGGTATCCCGCAGCATTCTGGAAACAGCAACAGTTCATTTCAAAGAAGTAAGAAATACCATACAAAAAGCTATTAAAGAGACTCGTGCCGGAAAGGAGGATATATATGTCACTTTTCAGCCTACCCGGACAGAATTTCCTATTTCATTTATTGATCTTAATAAAAATGAGTATTTTACAGAAACCATCCCTACCTTCGATGCACTTCAACTAAAAGCGGATTTAGTACGCAAACGCCCTAAAGCCTACATTCTGCCGGATACCTGCATTGTGCAAGCAGAAAAGTTGCGCGCTCTGGGACTTGAAGTAGAACAGGCCCCAAAGGCATTCACCACTACCGTAGAAAAGTATATTGTTACCGAATACAAGAAAGCGAAGAAGGAATGGGAGAAGAGTTTTCCGGTCACCGTATCTACCCGGGTAATAAAGGAAAAGAAATGTTTCCCGGCAGGTTGTTTCATCATTCGGCTCTCCCAAAAGAATGCAAACCTTGCCGTAACTCTTTTAGAGCCGGAGTCTATGAATGGTTTTGTTAACTTCAATGTAATCCATACGGGATCGGGAGAAGAATTGCCGATATATAGAAAGGGATTTTGAATAAAATGATGATTCATATAGAACACAAATTGTTTTAGTTTATAATATCCGGAAACTGATAAATGCAGAGCTTGTAATCGTCTATATATGAGTAATTTATTCCCAAAGCTTATTGAACGCATTCAGAAAGCTTTGGGAACACGTTCGGAAAGCTTTCTGAATGCGTTCAATAAGCTGGAAGTATACCTCCGCCTATGATGAACATCATTTGCTCCAAGTATATGCAGATAATGAACAAAACAAGCACTAATTGCGCAACTCAAGGCTGCAAACCTTTAATTTTATAGCCCGGAACTATACAATACAGCTACTTTATCACCCTATCGCTCTTTTATTCCCTATCTGCACAACAATAAATTAGCTCCTCCAACAGATTAAAACTAAAGAAGAAATAAAAAAAAGATCGTTTTTTGTTTGCATATAAAAGAAAAGTATTACTTTTGCCACGAATTAAGAATCAAAAAGAAAACGAAAGTATGAATTTGTTTACTTATACATATTACTTCTTTTTTTACTTTTACTTTAGCCAGAAAGTAGAGCGGGAGTTTGTATGTGTCAAGTGACAGTGATGCTTAAGAACTGAATAGAGAACTAAAGTAATATACTTAAATCCCGCTCCATTGTATGGAAGCGGGATTTTTTTTTAAAGAAACAGTATGAAGAGAATAGCCATTCAAGGAACATTAGGGTCGTATCACGACATCGCCGCACACAAGTACTTCGAAGGAGAAGAAATAGAGTTAATCTGTTGCGCCAACTTTGAGGACGTGTTTGCAGCCGTGAAAAAGGATAGCCAGACCATAGGCATGTTGGCAATAGAAAACACCATTGCAGGCAGCTTGCTGCACAACAACGAGCTGTTGCGCCAAAGTGGAACACAAATCATCGGCGAGTATAAACTGCGCATCTCACACAGTTTTGTTTGTCTGCCTGAAGAAGATTGGAACGACATCACGGAAGTCAACTCCCACCCCATCGCACTGATGCAATGCCGCGAATTCCTCGCCCAACACCCCAAGATGAAAGTTGTGGAAGGTGAAGACACCGCCCTCAGCGCCGAAATCATCAAACGGGAGAACCTGAAAGGACACGCTGCCATCTGTTCAAAAGCTGCTGCCGAGCGTTATGGCATGAAGGTGTTGCAAGAAGGCATCGAAACAAACAAACATAACTTCACCCGTTTTCTGGTGGTTGCCGACCCTTGGCAGGTAGACGAAATACGGCGTCATCCCCATCCGGAGACGAACAAGGCAAGCATGGTATTCACACTGCCCCACACGGAAGGAAGCCTCTCGCAAGTACTCTCCATCCTTTCGTTCTACAGCATCAACCTGACGAAGATACAGTCGCTGCCCATCATCGGACGGGAATGGGAATATCAATTTTACGTAGACGTAGCTTTTGACAATATACTGAGATATAAACAATCCATCGCGGCCATCACACCGCTAACCAAAGAACTTAAAATATTAGGCGAATATGCAGACGGTAAATCAAACATCTAAAATAAAGCCCGCCGACCGATTGGCGAGCGTGAGCGAATACTACTTCTCAAAGAAGTTGAAAGAAGTGGCACAAATGAATGCCGAAGGTAAGGACGTTATCAGTCTGGGTATCGGCAGTCCTGATATGCCGCCCTCGGAAGCAACCATACAGACACTTTGCAAAGAAGCGCAAAACCCCGACGGACATGGATACATGCCTTATGTCGGCATCCCCGAACTACGCCGCAGCTTTGCCGGATGGTACAAGAAATGGTACGGCGTGGAACTGAACCCGAATACGGAGATACAGCCGCTCATCGGTTCCAAAGAAGGTATCCTGCACGTCACGCTGGCATTTGTCAATCCGGGCGAACAAGTGCTGGTGCCCAACCCGGGCTACCCCACCTACACATCGTTGAGCAAAATACTCGGTGCAGAAGTCATCAACTACAACCTGAAAGAAGAAAATGGCTGGATGCCCGACTTCGACGAACTGGAAAAGATGGATATGAGCCGCGTAAAACTAATGTGGACCAACTACCCGAACATGCCCACCGGAGCAAATGCAACGCCGGAACTTTACGCAAAGCTGGTAGATTTCGCCCGTCGCAAAGATATAGTCATTGTGAACGATAATCCGTACAGCTTCATCCTGAACGATAACCCTCTCAGCATCCTCAGCGTGCCGGGTGCCAAAGATTGCTGCATCGAATTCAACTCCATGAGCAAGAGCCACAATATGCCCGGCTGGCGTATCGGTATGCTGGCAAGTAATGCCGACTTCGTGCAGTGGATACTGAAAGTGAAGAGTAACATCGACAGCGGTATGTTCCGCGCCATGCAGTTGGCAGCCGCTACAGCACTGGAAGCTGAACAGGAATGGTACGACGGAAACAACACGAACTACCGCAATCGCCGTCATTTGGCCGGAGAAATCATGGAGGCATTGGGATGTACATATGACGAAAAACAGGTTGGTATGTTCCTCTGGGGAAAGATTCCCGACAGTTGTGTCGACGTGGAAGAGTTAACGGAGAAAGTGTTGCATAACGCACGTGTATTCATCACACCGGGCTTCATCTTCGGAAGCAATGGAAAACGGTATATCCGCATCTCGCTTTGCTGCAAGGACCATAAACTGGAAGAGGCCTTGAAACGCATCAAAGAGATGAAGTAAATATACTTACAAAGAGAGAGCCTTTTAAAAAACGCAAAGTCCGGTGTTAATAAACGCACCGAAGATTCTTAAAGAATGAGGGCAACGTTTTTAAAGAATCCCGCCTTTATTTATTAACACGTTGAAAACGCTCTGTTGGCGGGAGTTGTGGAAGGCTCAGAAGAGATTAGGAAAGATTTATACAACAAGAATATAATTAAACAAATAACGAATATGGAACTTGAATTAGAATCAATTTTGCTGCCGGGTATTGAGGACAAACGTCCTATGGTAATTGCAGGCCCATGTAGCGCCGAGACAGAAGAACAAGTGATGTGCACTGCCAAACAACTGGCTGAAAAGGGAATGAAGATATTCCGTGCCGGAATCTGGAAACCACGTACCAAACCAGGTGGTTTTGAAGGTGTGGGCGTAGACGGTCTGGCATGGCTGAAAGAGGTGAAGAAGGAAACAGGCATGTATGTTTCTACCGAAGTGGCTACTGCCAAGCATGTGTACGAATGTCTGAAAGCAGGTGTCGACGTCCTTTGGATTGGTGCACGCACCACTGCCAATCCGTTTGCCATGCAGGAGATTGCTGATGCGTTGAAAGGTGTGGATGTTCCTGTCTTCGTGAAGAATCCCGTGAACCCCGATTTGGAACTCTGGATCGGTGCATTGGAACGCATCAACAACGCCGGACTGAAACGTCTTGCGGCCATTCATCGTGGTTTCAGCAGCTACGATAAGAAGTTGTACCGCAACCTGCCGCAATGGCATATCCCCATCGAGCTGCGCCGCCGCATCCCGAATCTACCGATAATCTGCGATCCCAGCCACATCGGTGGAAAACGCGAACTGATAGCTCCGCTTTGTCAGCAGGCAATGGACCTCGGCTTCAACGGCCTGATTATCGAAAGCCATTGCAACCCGGATTGTGCATGGAGCGATGCTTCACAGCAAGTGACGCCCGATGTATTGGATTATATCCTGAACCTGCTCGTCATCCGTAAGGAGACTCAGACCACGGAGAACCTCAGCGAACTGCGTAAGCAGATTGACGAGTGCGACAACAACCTGATGCAGGAACTTGCCAAGCGTATGCGTGTGGCACGTGAAATCGGAACCTTCAAGAAGGAGCATGATATGACCATCCTGCAGACAGGACGTTACAACGAGATTCTGGATAAGCGCGGGTCACAAGGCGTACTCCTTGGCGTGGATTCCGAATTCATCAAAAAAGTGTTCGAGCTGATACACGAAGAGAGTGTGAGGCAACAAATGGAAATTATAAATAAGTGATCAACGGTTAGTGATAAGTGATTAATGGGCACTCCATCTTTCATTTATCACTAATCATTAACAGCTAAAAACTAAATAACGTGCGTATTTTAATACTTGGAGCCGGCAAGATGGGCTCTTTCTTTACAGATATTCTAAGTTTCCAACATGAAACGGCAGTGTTCGACGTGAATCCGCACCAGTTGCGCTTTGTCTATAACACGTATCGTTTCACCACGCTGGAAGAGATAAAGGACTTTGAGCCGGAGTTGGTAATCAATGCCGCCACGGTGAGGTATACGCTGGATGCATTCCGCAAGGTGCTGCCTGTACTGCCCAAAGACTGTATCATCAGTGATATTGCCTCAGTAAAAACGGGTCTGAAGAAATTCTATGAAGAGAGTGGCTTCCGCTATGTATCATCGCATCCGATGTTCGGTCCTACGTTTGCCAGCCTCAGCAACCTGAGCAGCGAGAATGCCATCATTATCAGTGAAGGTGACCATCTGGGAAAGATTTTCTTTAAAGATCTCTATCAGACTCTTCGTCTGAACATCTTCGAATATACCTTCGACGAACATGACGAAACCGTGGCATATTCGTTATCCATTCCCTTTGTATCTACGTTTGTTTTCGCAGCCGTGATGAAGCATCAGGAAGCACCGGGTACTACGTTCAAAAAGCATATGGCAATTGCCAAAGGTTTGCTAAGTGAAGATGATTACTTGCTTCAGGAAATCCTGTTCAATCCCCGAACTCCTTCACAAGTGGAGAATATCCGTCTGGAGCTGAAGAATCTGCTGGAGATAATCAGCGCAAAAGATGCGGAAGGTATGAAGCAGTATCTAACGAAAATCAGGGAAAAGATTAAATAAAAAGGAAGATAAAAGAATTGAAGAGGGTATATTTTTAGAAAAAAGATCTTTAACGCTTCTCTCTTCAATTCATTAATAAGATAAATGGCAATGTCTCGGACTTCGATGGGATTTGCTTATATTTTAATCTTTGAATTATTAAAATAGCTGAGTTCTTGCAGGAATGATATACAATTCAGTTGTGATTTTGAAGCAAATCACAATAAGGATTATTCCGTTGTGAAAACATTAGGTTCCCTCGTCCTCAACGAGGGATTTTTTTTATCTTTGCATTCGCAAAAACAATTATCCAATGATAGACCAACCTACCATAGACAGAATTCTGGATGCCGCTCAGATTGTAGACATCGTATCAGACTTCGTTACGCTGCGTAAACGAGGTGTGAATTATGTAGGCTTGTGTCCGTTCCATGATGACAAGACGCCATCCTTCTACGTATCACCTTCCAAAGGGCTATGCAAGTGCTTTTCCTGCGGTAAGGGGGGCAATGCGGTACACTTCATCATGGAACATGAGCAGATGTCCTACCCTGAAGCTCTAAAATATCTGGCCAAGAAGTACGGTATTGAAATTAAGGAGCGCGAACTCTCCAGCGAAGAGAAACTGATGCAGAGCGAACGTGAAAGTTTGTTTATCGTAAATAACTTTGCACGCGATTACTTCCAAAATATACTCAAAAATCATGTGGACGGACGCAGCATCGGTATGGCTTACTTCCGCAACCGTGGTTTCCGGGACGATATCATCGAAAAGTTTCAGTTGGGCTATTGCACCGAAAGCCACGATGCCATGGCTCAGGAAGCTATCAAGAAGGGATTCAAAAAAGAATATCTCGTCAAGACAGGGCTTTGCTACGAAACAGATGACCACCGCTTGCGCGACCGCTTCTGGGGGCGTGTCATCTTTCCGGTACATACACTTTCCGGCAAGGTAGTTGCTTTCGGCGGACGTGTATTGAGCAGTGCCACAAAGGGAATCAAGGTAAAGTATGTCAATTCTCCCGAATCAGAAATCTACCACAAGAGCAATGAACTGTATGGCATTTATTTTGCCAAGCAGGCAATTGTGAAACAAGATCGTTGCTTCCTGGTGGAAGGATATACGGATGTGATTTCCATGCACCAGTCCGGGGTAGAAAACGTTGTAGCCTCTTCGGGTACAGCGCTGACTCCGGGGCAAATCAAGCTCATTCACCGCTTCACCAATAATATCACGGTACTTTACGACGGCGACGTGGCAGGTATCAAGGCATCTCTCCGCGGTATCGACATGCTGTTGGAAGAAGGGATGAATATTAAAGTCTGCCTGCTTCCAGACGGAGAAGATCCAGACTCCTTTGCCCGCAAGCACAATGCCACGGAATTCCAGAAATTCATACAGGATAATGAGACAGACTTTATACGCTTTAAAACAAATCTCTTACTGGAAGATGCGGGAAAAGATCCCATCAAACGTGCAGAATTAATCAGTAATCTTGTACAAAGTATATCTATTATTCCTGAGGCAATTATCCGAGATGTATATATTAAAGAATGCAGTCAGTTGCTTCGTGTAGAAGACAAACTGCTAGTTTCGGAAGTGGCCAAGCGACGCGAAGCACAGGCAGAGAAGCAGACGGAACAAAGAAACCGGGAAACAAGAAAAAACAATGCTGCACGTAATGCTGCCCAGGCATCGCTTCCCGACGGCATGCAACCACCCTATCCGGAAGAGATGCCGCCCTATCCTATGGATGGAGAAATGCCTGATGGTGGTACACCGCTTCCACCGGAAGCTGCTGAATATGTATCTTATATCCCGCAGGAAGGAAAAGAGGGGCAGGAATTCTACAAATACGAACGCCTCATCCTGCAAATGGTAGTACGCTACGGAGAAAAAGTGTTGTGCAACGTTCCCGATGAAGAAGGAAATGAAACCCCTGTCACAGTAACAGAATACGTAGTTAATGATTTAAAAGAGGATGAACTGGCTTTCCACAATCCGTTGCACAGAAAGATGCTGGCAGAAGCGGCAGAACATATACACCGTGAAGGATTCATCGCAGAACGATACTTTTTGGCGCATCCCGACCCTAATATCAGCAAACTAAGTACGGAGCTAATCGCCGACCGCTACCAACTAAGTAAGTATCACTCCAAGGCCCAAAGGTTAGTGACCGATGAGGAGCGCCTCTTCGAATTAGTACCTACGCTCATGATTAATTTCAAGTTCGCTATCATCAGCGAAGAAATGAAACACATGATGTATGCCCTGCAAGAGCCTGCCGTAGCCAATGATGAAGAACAATGCACTTCTATCATGAAACGCTACACAGAACTGAGGGAAATTAAAAGTATTATGGCCAAACGCTTGGGAGACCGGGTTGTGTTTAACGGGTAATTCTCCCGTTACAATAAGGATATACTCTGTTCTGACACTGGAAATAGAATGTTTCAACGCATTGCACAGTTTGTTCCAATGCACCGAACAGTCTGTTTCAATGCATCAAACAACCCGTTTTAAGATATACAAACAAAGTGTTCATCCCTGTGAACTAACCATTTGCCACATTTATCTAAAAGAAAATACAAGCAATCTGACGGTCAACACACGATATATCGTCAACCATAACAAGAGTGTTACAGATACTCCATCTGCAACCTATCTGCAACAGGTATCTGCAACGCTTCAACTCAATAAGAGTCAAACAGATACACGTCAAAAGGTGGCAGGTGGCAGATACTTTATACTTTTAAACTTATAGGAGGGTAAACGAATTCTGACGAATGAGGTTCATAAACTCTTCACGCGTCTTCGCTTGATTGAAGGCACCGGTAAAATCGGAAGTAGTCGTCACGGAATTCTGCTTTTCAACTCCGCGCATCTGCATACACATGTGCTTAGCTTCCACAACCACCATCACCCCCAAAGGATTCAGTGTTTCCTGAATACATTCTTTTATCTGGAGCGTCATGCGTTCCTGCACCTGCAGGCGATGGGAGAAAATATCCACCACACGGGCAATCTTACTCAGCCCCGTAATGTAGCCATTGGGAATGTAAGCCACATGTGCTTTCCCATAAAATGGAAGCATGTGGTGCTCACAGAGTGAGAAGAAATCAATGTCTTTTACAATCACCATCTGGCTGTATTCTTCTTTGAACTTGGCAGAACGGAGAACTTCGTGAGGATCCATAAAGTAACCTTTTGTCAAACTCAACATAGCTTTTGCTACCCGTTCGGGAGTTTTCAGTAGTCCTTCGCGTTCGGCATCCTCGCCCAACAAAGTTATAATACGATGATAATGTTCTTTCAGTTCATCCAGTGCAGGAGATACGATTTCTTCTTTTCCTAACATGATATTTTTTTATAAGGGAATATTTATCTGCTCTTTCACGATAGATACTTCTTTGAATACACCTGTAGCACGCAACTGGCGCATCATGGCATCTGCTTCTTCAATACTACGGAAATCTCCTACACGACACAGCCAGCGGGGAGAGTTGAAAGAGGTATATACAGAAAGTTCCGGAAAATATTCTTTGATACGTGAACCCACTGAGTGGGCTTCATTCTTGGCTCTACTGGTGTTATTTCCCGCATACACCTGTACGCGGTAACCCTGACTCTTAAGCACTCTGTTATCCGTCCCGGTAGGGATATACTCCTGACCTATCAAGGCCTCAATGCGGGCATCCTGATGGATGGTTACCTTACCCTGTCCCGGCACATTGCGTTCCAAACTCTTCACAATGTTATTCTGGGCCGAAGCAAAAGCAGCGAAAGCAAAGCATGCAATTAAAAGTAAACCAAGCTTTTTCATTAGATTATGTTTTATATAGTCGACGAGGTTTCAGTTAACAAGTTGACAAGGAAAAATCCCCTTGTCAACTTGCATCTATTTCCTTTTCGCCTTAATTAATTAAAAGCGTCAATGATACCCTTGAAGTCAGCAACTTTCAGAGCTGCACCACCAATCAAGCCACCATCAACGTCAGGATTAGCAAACAATTCTTTTGCATTAGACGGTTTAGCGCTACCACCATAAAGAATAGAGCAGTTGTCAGCGATTTCCTTACCGTACTTGTCAGCAACTAATGAGCGGATATAAGCGTGGATTTCCTGAGCCTGAGCAGGAGAAGCTGTTTTGCCTGTACCAATAGCCCAAACCGGTTCGTAAGCCAATACAATCTTAGAGAAGTCTTCAGCAGACAGAGAGAATACAGAAGCCAACTGAGCGGCAACTACTTCATTCTGCTTGTTAGCTTCGCGTTCTTCCAATACTTCGCCGATACAGAAAATCGGAG